>JAEHJW020000171.1_pt1 | contig 139622 bp, 211 predicted proteins | sample 9271431 | NCBI WGS metagenome assembly JAEHJW02
CAATAAAAATTATCACCAACTTTTTCTGGTGAACCTTCCAATGATGTTAATTGATTAAATGAACAATAAAAATCACCACCAACTTCTTTTGGTGAACCTTCCAATGATGTTAATTTATTTTCTGAACAATAAAAATCACCACCAACTTCTTTTGGTGAACCTTCCAATGATGTTAATTTATTTTTATAACAATAAAAACCACCACCAACTTCTTTTGGAGCACCTTCCAATGATGTTAATTGGTTGTCTGAACAAGAAAAATTACCACCAACTTCTTTTGGTGAACCTTCCAATGATGTTAATTTATTTTTATAACAATAAAAATTACCACCAACTTCTTTTGGAGCACCTTCCAATGATGTTAATTGGTTGTCTGAACAATCAAAATTATTATTTACTTTAAACATAATATTTCCTTTTAAAAATCAGATCCATCTTCTTCATTTTCACTTAAATATTCTAGTATTTTTTTCAATGTTTTTGTTTGATCATTTTCAGCTTTTGTTTCTTCTTCTTGAGCTTTTGAAAATTCTTTCATTTCTTCTAATTCAGATTTAATCATTTCATACATTTCATTATTTCTTTTTTCAGCATCTTTACCTAATAAATTTGTACCAACCATTAATAATGGTAATGACCAAAGTTGAACAGTATTTGACCAATATAGTAATTTATCCATATATTGTGGAAACATGGCAGGAATTAAGCCATATAAGAAGAATAAATATGTGGTCCACATTGTACCAAAAACTAATGTTAAATTTATAGCAATTTTATTATTGATTTTTGATAATTTTTCCCTTATAGTCATAACGATCTCCTCTAAAAATATGAATATGATTCGTTCGTTATCGTTATTATTTATATTGATTTTTTATTTAGAATAAGTTAAAATAAATTAAAAAGGTTGAAATATGAAATTTAAAATTTGGTCAGACCTTCATTTAGAATTTTACAATTCTTCAAACATAAATAAAATCATAAGAATTTTATCTAGATATTTTCCTGAACAAGAAGATGATAAAAATACTATTTTATTAATTTCTGGTGATATTGGTACTTATATTAAATGGGATCTTACTTATAAAATTGTTTTTGAAACATTTTCTAAAAGATTTAAAAAAGTTATTGCTGTTCCAGGAAATCATTCTTGGTATGAATCAGATATTTGGAATAATGAAACTGATTTTTTAAAAGATAAAAATATTCCTGAAAATGTATTTTATGGAGATAACTTTTTTGTAGATTTGGATAAAAACACTAGAATTATAGGTTCATGTCTTTGGACTGATATGGATAAAGAAAATCCTTTATTTCTTAAATATATTGAAAGAATGATGAATGATTATAATTTAATTAGAGAAAAAAGTTCATCTGAATATAAAAGAGATAAATTTGGTTCATATGAATATAAAAACTCTAAACCGATAAAATCTTTTCAAACATTAGAAAGATTTAAAAAATCTAAAGAATTTATTATTTCAACTCTTGAAGATGCAAATAAGAATAATATTAAAAATAAAATTATTTTGACTCATCATGCACCTACTTTTTATAGTGTAGATTCTAGATATAGAGATAATAAATCTAACCCAGCATATTGTTCTAATTTAGAAGATATTATGTTTGATTATGATGTTACACTTTGGGTTCATGGTCATATACACGGTTCAAATGATTATATGGTTGGAAATACTAGAGTTGTTTCCAATCCCTTTGGATATCATAATTATGATGTAAATCCTGAATTTAATTCTAATTTGATTATTGATATTTAGAAAGGAGTGATTATGATTTATTACCTATTTTTTATTTTTGGCGGTATTCTTATTTCATTAGCGGTATTAATTTTTGGTTGTTTTAGTAAATTAGAATTTGATGAAAATATTGAAGAATATAAAGATTCTTACCCTTCAAGTTATGTTACAACTTTTTGTACTGAAACATCTTTAAAAAAACATAAGGAATATAAAGATTCCTACATTATTCCTTCATTAAGCTATTTTACTTATAATAAAACATATTTAAAGAAACATTTTAATAGAAAGTTATTTCCTAGATATCGTAAATATTTAAAATAATAATTCTAAAATATATTAAAAAAGGAAAATGAAATGAGATATTTAAAAGATGCATTATGTAATATTAAATGGATGTTTGAAGATATTTTACTTATGTTCAAACACCCTACAAGAAAAATGACTTATACAGATTTTAAATATCATTACATTGAATTTTGGAATAATCTATTCATTTATCCTATTTCCAAATTTAAAACTGGAATTAAAAATCTTATTACTTGGTTTCCTTTAATTTGGAATAATTATATTTGGGATTATGATCCTTTATTTTCTTTAATTGATAAACAACTTGAACTCATGGAAAAAATGTGGAAAAAGAAATCAGATAAAGAAAGAATTAATCCAATTTCTGAACTTGGGTGGAGATGCCAACATCGTAGAATTTATAAACAGATTAAATGGACTAGAATTTATTTAAAATTAGTAAGGGATGAATATTATCCAATACAGGCTTATTATCAAAATAAAGTAAAATTTCCTAAAGAACCTAAAATGTTTGAATATGATAAAATAGATTATGATAAATATAATGTTCCTATTAGTTATCGTTGTAAACCTATGTCTATTAATGCAGCTGAAGATTTTAGTAAAAGAATGAATAAAGCTCAAGAACAACATGAAAAAGTATTTAAGTTATTTTGGAAGAAATTTTCCAAAATAAGAGGGTGGTGGGATTAAAATAAATATGTTTAGAAACAAATCTACTTCCCTTCCTAAGGAGTTTCACTTGTTAAAAATTAATCAGAAGGTTTATGTTTTAGACACAAATATCATTTTACATTCTGCAGATAGCATTTACAAATTTGACGAACATATTGTTGTAATTCCCCAAACTGTTTTAGATGAAATTGATTCGAAAAAACATGAACAGGGTGAAATTGGTTATAATGCTAGAAAATTTTCTAGATATGTTGATGTTCTTAGAGAACAAGGTAATTTAACTCATGGTGCAAAATTAAACGAACAAGAAGGAAAATTGTTTATTGTCCTTTTTGACCAAACTGTTGCAAATTGTTTGCCATATCAAGATATGACAGTTATGGATAATAGAATTCTTGCAACAGCTAAATTTATAGAAACACATTCACCCATAACTAAAGGAAATCAAGAAGTTATACTTGTATCTAAAGATACAAATATGAGAATCAAAGCTGATGTTTTTGGTATTAAATCAGAAGATTATAAAAATGATAAAATTACTACAAATGAAAATTATACTGGTGAACAATCTATAATTGTGGAAGATGAATTAATTGAAAAAATCTATAATAATGGCAAATTAGAATTAGAAGATATTAATGCTAATCCATTTCCAAATGAATGTTTTGTTTTACATTCAAATGCTAATAATAAACATTCAGCTCTTGTTAGATATAATTCTATCATGAAAGAATATAGATTACTTCCACAAGATATGAAAACTGTTGATATTCTTCCAAAGAATACAGAACAACAATTTGCTTTAGATATGTTAAAAGATAATTCCTTAAATCTTGTATCCCTTGTAGGCCGAGCTGGTTCTGGGAAGACCTTATTAGCACTTGCAGCTGCATTATATTCCGTTTTAGAAACACAATCATACTCAAAAATACTTCTTCTTAAACCTATAATTGCTATGGATAATAGCAATGAATTAGGTTTCCTACCAGGATCCATGGAGGAGAAATTAGCTCCATGGATGGCATCCTATGCAGATAATATTGAATTAATTATGAAATATTATTTAAAAGAAGACGAACCAAATATGAAGAAACGTAAAACTAAAAAAGAACTAGATGTATATAATGAGAAACAAGCAGCTAAAATAAATCCTATTCAAGAATTAATGAATTTAGGTCTTATTGAGTTTGGTTCCCTTGAACATTTTCGTGGTAGATCTTTAAATGATCAATATATCATAGCGGATGAGTGTCAAAATACTAGTCCAGGACTTATTAAATCAATTTTAACAAGAGCTGGTGAAGGAACTAAAATTGTTATTATGGGTGATATTGAACAAATTGACTCACCATATTTAGATTCACAAGGAAACGGACTTAGTATTGCTGTTGAATCCTTTAAAAATGAATCAATAGCTGGTCATATTACATTGAAAAAAACTGAAAGATCTAAATTGGCTGAAATTGCTGCAAATATTCTTTAAATTGACTTTCTTAATGATTTATTTTATTCTAAAATAGAAAGGGATTTATATGAAGAAATTTAAAGAATATTTGTTTGAAATGTCAACAATAGGACCTAAAACACATGAATTTGGTGTTGATATAAAATTAAATATTCTTCAACCTGGTAAATATAATTTATCACATGGTCCAAGAGTAAAATGTATTAAATCTAATGTTGAATCTAATTTTTTAATTTCTTTAGAGTAGATCCATTAAAAATGAAATTAATAGGAGATTATAAGGGAATTATCTCAACAAAAGAATATAATAAATTATTCGAAATGATTAAAAAAAAATAGAATTCCTTTTTTAAATATGTGGTTTAATCCTTTTATGACTCAAGATGATTTTAAGGAACAACTTCTAGATATTGATTTAAACAATGAAGTTAAACTTTTATTACCACAAAGATAAATTCAAGTAAAATTTAAATTGACTTCCTCCATGTTCTATTTTATTATAAAACATAATTTAGAACATGGAGGAATATATGAAATTTAAACTTTTCTACAATATGAAATCAAACGATTTCCATCATTCACTTTGTGATTCTTATCCTAAAATCAAAGAAATTAAAACAAATACAGATTATATTTATCTTGGAGAAATTGAAGCTAATGATCTTGAAGATTTGTTTTTCAAGATGAATTATAATCATCCAAAAACTGTTTTGGATAAAGTAAATGAACTTCATGAGAGTGATAAAGATTATAAGATTTATCCTACTCTTCATTCAAGTCTTTCATGTGGTGATATTGTTGTTGATGAAAATAATAATTATTTTTATTGTGATAGGTTTGGTTGGAAAGAATTAGAATAAGGAAAATAATGAAAAAGATTGAAATGACAATTAACATTTCGAAACATCACAAAAAGTGCTTGAGTTAAATTGTGTAGATAAAAACATGAATAAAGTTAAAGTGGTAAAAGTTGATTCTGATGTTTTAAGTAACGTGAAAGGTATTTTAAAGGTTTTTGATATATCAGATTGTCAAGTAATTAACAATTAGAATAAATAACAATTTAAATAAACTACAAGTAAAGTGTAGCCGGTGTTAATTGGTTTACTCTCATACGTAGTGATTGGAGAGACAATGAACATCACATTGGTATGGACAGCACCGTGGATATTTTGGATGGGAGATGGAGTTGGTTGATGGTTTTTTCATGTGGAAAGTGGAAATGTCGGACTGCTAGGACTACAAATAATCTGGGGTGGAGTCGGCTGGCGTTGGGGTAATAACCGAGTAGAACTGTCAGTCTCCATTCATTTCTAAGCACGATAACAGAGTGGTTAACCCACTCGATGGATTACACCCAACAGATAATAAAATGAAAGATAAATTAACAATTGCTTATTCAACTAATCGAGGTAATAAAATGAAAGATAAATTAATAATTGCTTATTCAACTAATCGTAGTGAAAATTATCAAAAAGAGTTTAATAAACATCTTTATAAATCTTCAGGATGTAAACCAAAAGTAATTTCATATCAAAACAATTCTGGTGAATCATTAACTTCTGTATACAATGCTATATGGAATTCTATTCCATTAAAAGATCAAAAGGAATCCATTTTTGTTTTATGTCACCATGATATTAAATTTAAAACAAATGGATGGGGAAAAAATCTTCTAAATATATTCAATACAAATGGATGGGGAAAAAATCTTCTAAATATATTCAATACAAATAAAGTTGATATTATAGGTTTAGCAGGAACCGAAAAATTATATCAAAATTCTACATGGTGGTTAAATAAACAAGGACAATTTAATACTAATGATTTATGGGGTAAAGTTTGGCATACTGATGGTAGAAAAGAATGGCTGTCGAATTTCTCATCTGGAAAGAAATGTGCTAAAATTCAACCTGTAGAAGTTGTTGATGGTTTGTTTTTAGCATTTAATCCAGAAACTTGTTCACAATTTGATGAAGATTTTAAAGGATTTCATTTCTACGATATATCCTTCTGCTATAAAAATTTAAAAGAAGGACATAAAATTTGTGTAACTGAAACAATTCCAGTCGTTCATGAATCAGGTGGTACATTAAGCCCTGAATGGGAACAAAATAGACAACTTTTTATTGAAAAATATCAAATAAACTAAAATGGGAATTTAACAAAATGATTACTAATGAAAAAACGAGTAAAGAACTATGTTCAGTGGATAGAAGGAATACGTGAATTATTTCAAATAGATTAAATATGTTAGAAAATCTTTTAATTACTGAAAATGATATGATTGATACTTTATATTGTAAACTTGATAAAGTTTTATTACCTCTACTAGATTGTCTTAAAGATGAGGATAAAAATGATCATTTAACTATTGAACTACCAATATTAGCTACTCATATTGATTCCCTTATACAAAAACAAAATAATATTATTGAGCGTTTAGAATTAATTTTAAATCACCTTGACATTTAAAATTGATTCTTTTATCCATTTCAGTTATAATGAATTATAAAATAGAATGGAGGATAACAAATAAACACCCACATGATACAGACCTTGAAAAACAATGGATATAGCTTACAAGAAATTAAACGGGTATGGTAAAACTTGGAGAGGCATTTATGAGGCGGCTTAACCAGCGTGTGCTGGTGATGAAGGAGGAATAATAAATGACAGATGAACAATTACAACAATTAAGAGTATTAGCCTATTCGTCATACAACTATATCAACCAGCCGTATTCATATGGAAGAAAGTGAACAACATACGATACGGATTCTTTAAAAGATTGCCATGCTGATATGCATAAGATTTTAGAGTTACTAGGTTTTAAGTTTGGCAAGGAGGGGGATTAAAATGATTGGTTGGTACTTTGCAACAACAGAACGAACACTTCGTTATGGAGATGATCGTAAAATAGAGTTAGGCAAAACTCATACAGTAAAAGGACAGCCGATATTATGTGAGCGTGGGCTACATGCCAGCAAGAATATATTGGATGCACTACAGTATGCCCCTGGTCCAGTGATTTATAAAGTGCAGCTAAGTCATAAGGTCGTTCATGGAGATGACAAGTCATGTGCTCAAAGACGGAAATATCTAGCAGGTGCGATAGATATATCAGATACACTGAGATTGTTTGCTCGTCAATGTGCATTAGACGTTATTCACCTGTGGAATGCTCCTAATATTGTCATACAGTATTTAAACACAGGTGATGAAAGTATCAGGGATGCTGCTAGGGCTGCTGCTAGGGATGCTGCTTGGGATGATGATTGGGCTGCTGCTAGGGCTGCTGCTAGGGATGCTGCTTGGGATGATGATTGGGCTGCTGCTAGGGCTGCTGCTAGGCCCGCTGCTAGGAATGCCCAAAACAAACATCTGACAGATATGGTTGAGGAATTACTCAAGGAGGTGAGGTGATGGAAGGGTATTGCAAATATTGTGGAGAACGTCAGTTTATGGGCCACGAAAAAACGTGCCCGTTGTATAGCCCAGAAAAAACTATTGACCGCCTCACCGCCCAACTTGCGGAGGCCAATAGTAAAATAGTGGGGCTAGAGGAACAGTATTCTGAACTGTACCAACATCACGTAGAGGAAAAACACACCGGCGAACTGTGTGAGACTAAGGTGTTGAGGGAACAACTCTCCACCAGCCAGCAAGAGGTGGAGAGGTTGCGAGCAAGGGATGGTAATGCAACTATTACTCTTGGGTATGAAACAGAAGATTATCCTTATAATTTTGAGAAATTACAAATTGTGGATTTTGGAGTATCTGATAACCAATATGTAGTTGAAATACCAAATATAATAACTAAAACCAAAAAGCAAGCGGCGAGGGAGATAATGGTCATACTTGAGCGCAACGGTGTTGATGGGAGCATAGGCTGCACAAGGGCTGCTGCTGAAGAGATCAACTTGACATTCGGATTGGAGGGGTGAGGGATGAGTATTGACTATGGGTATTGTGGGGACTGTGCCAGTTTAGAATTGGAGCAAGCCCGCCGTGATGCAGACGAGTCTGCTAAAGAAGCCTTTAGGCTTGGGTGGGAGCAGTGCAAGAGGGAAGCACAAACATGTGTCGAGCAACACAGATTGGCTGTAAGCCTATTTCATTCGATACGATCAGCTATTGCCAGCATGGAGTACAAGGAGGAAGGCCATGAGTAATAAGTCCGATGAGATTGAGGTGTTGGGTGGTACATGTGCAACTTGTGACCGATGGAGTGGAAATAGTTCACAAGAAAAAGCTCCTTGCTACGCAATATACCAAGAAACTAACCGCAACCACTTTTGTAAATACTGGTTAAAAAAGTGAAGTCCAACGAGTATTCTACCCCTAAATTTTCTAAAAAAAAAACGTCAAATTGTTACTTTTGATAGATTTTAGGTTAAGCAAATCAATTGGTTGTTGTAAAAGTGACCTAAATTGGAAGGGAAAAACGTCAAGGAAAGGTGTGGGATGAATGGTAATACACAATAATTTGAAGGGTAAGTTGGAAGATTGGAAAAAATTAGAACAAAAGTATGGTAAATGGAAAGTTAGACTTTATGTACCATTTGTATTCCCGTTTATCTTACTACTTGAACTTTTAGGTAAAACATTCGTGAAACTTGGTGAGAACTTAGAAAATTTTGTATATTGGTTAAATAGAAAAGTTTGAAATGCTATAACTGAATTGATAAATGGTATTTCTCTATATTAATATTATTATCCAATTATTAAAATTAAAAAATTGATTTTCTATTTGTTCTATTTTATTATAAAATATAATTTAGAACATGGAGAAAGATATGACAGATAATAATTTTCAAAAAAAAAAAAAAAATGGTACAAAACGGTAAGATTCTAGAAATTGTTTCAGGATCACATCTTTATGGAACAAATACTATTGAATCTGATGAAGATTATATGGGAATTTTTATTGCTCCTAAAGAATTTTATTTAGGTTTAAATTCAGTTAAAGAAGTTGATCTTTCTATTGTTTCTAAAAGTTTTGATGGAAAGAATAATTCAGATGCAGTAGATAAAAAATTCTATGAACTAAGACAATTTGTGAAATTAGCAGCTGATGGTAATCCAAACATTTCTGAAATTCTTTTTTCTAATAAATCTAATATTATTTTTTCTAATGATTTAGGAAAGAAATTACTTGATAATGCACATCTTTTTCCTTCCAAACTAATCAAACAAAAATTTATTGGATATGCAATTTCACAAATGAAGAAAGCTTCTGTAAAACCTGATAATTTTATTGATTTACAAAAGTTCATTGAATTGTTTGATTTAGAATCTTTAGGAAAGAAAAGATTAATTGAATTACAATATATTTCTAGTCCTATTGTTCCTTTGATTACATTCTATAAAGATTTTGCTTCTATTGGAGGACTTAATTTTAATCTAAATGTAAAGATGAATTCAATTTTTGATAAGATTAAAATAAGATTATCAAAGTCATCTCATCGTCAAGAACTTTGGTTAAAATATGGTGTTGATACAAAGTTTCTTATGCATTGTCTACGACTTGTTTTAGAAGGTAAAGAACTTCTTGAAACAGGAAGAATTAAATTTCCTTTGAAAGAAAAAGATCTTCTCCTGAAAGTTAGAAATGGTCTTATTCCTTTAAAAGAAGTTCATGAAATGATTGAATTTCATAAGAATGAACTAGAAAATTTTGAAGGAAATCTTCCTAAAACTCCTAATTTTAGTAGCATTGAAAATTTATTAATTGAAATGATTGAAGAAAGTTGGAAAAATGATTTTAAATGTAAAGGGTGATCTTTTAAAAAGTGGTATGGATGTTTTAGCACATCAATCAAATTGTAAAATGGGTTTTGGATCAGGAATTGCTGGTCAAATAAGAGCTGTTTTTCCTTATGCTTATGAAGCATTTATGAATGATAAACGAAAACCACATGAAAAGTTAGGAACATTTAGTCTTGGACATCATTTTCAAGGTCCTATGATTTTCAATTTATATGGTCAAATGGATTATGGTAGGGAAAAGAAAGTTTATACTGATTATGATGCTTTAGAATCTGCTTTTGAAATGATGATGGATTATGTTATTAATTTTGAGAAAGAAAAAAGAATTTCTGTAACTATTGGTATTCCAAAATACATGGGTTGTGGATTAGCAGGTGGTGATTGGTCTATCGTAGAAGAAATAATTGACAAATTAACAGATAAATATTATCATACAATTTATATTTACGAACTTGTTTGAAAGGAAAAAAATAATGAATGAACTTTATACAAAAGTAGAAGAAATTACGGAACGTGAAGTGGACAATGATTCAAGGAAAAAAGAAATCTCAGAGCTTTCCAGAATGTTAAATATTGGATTCGAAACTAGAACAGATGGTTATACAAAAGTTCCAAAACTCATGTCAACTTCTGATGCAAAAAAGATTCAAAAATTTTATGATTCATTTGCTAATCAAATCAAAGCTATGAAAGTAACAGGTGATCTTGATAAATTTCTAGAATATGTTGAATTAAATCATTCAATTAAAATTTCTGTGAAAGATGATTTTCCTAATATTCAATTTTCTAAAAATGAAAAGAAAAAACAAAAATTCTATGATATGTATTCAACATATTTTGTAGAAGAAATTCCAAAAAATGCTAAAGAAGCTCTTGATAAAATTACAAAAGCTATGTTTGCATTATTTAAAGATCATAAACAGGAAGAAGAGCCAATCAAAGAAGATTTAAAAAATCTAATTGAATCTGGTGAATATTCCTCCACAACTGTAAAAACTCTTAATAAAATTATCAAAAAATCACTTCTAAAAGAGGAAAAAGTAACAAATATTGCCGATGAGATTGAACAGAATCTAAATGAACAACTCAAAGCAGTTGAAATTGCTGGTGAATAAATGCTTTTAGATAACTTGTTCTTCCATTTATTTAACGACTCCGACTTTTTCGGAGTCGTTTATCCCCATTTACAAAAAGAATACTTTATGGAAAAAATCCATAAAGTATTGTTTGAAAAAATAAAAGAATATTTTGAAAAATATAACAAAATATCTTCTACAACTGATATTAAATTATTAATTGAAACAGATAATTCGATTTCAGAGAATGATAGTATAGAATGTTATAATTTTATATCTTCCTTAAAAAAGATAGAAAAAGTAAATGATATTAAACTTTTAATTAAAGAAGTTGAATCCTGGTGTCAATCAAGAGCATTAGAAATTGCCATTCTTGATGGAGTTGAAATAATTCAAACAGGAAAGTCAAAAGGATTAATAAAGGATAAGATAGAAAAAGCTCTTGCAGTAGAATTTGATGTCAAGATTGGCATGGATTTTTTCAAGGATGCCCCCGCAAGATATGAAAATTATATTATTGATGAGGAAGTAATTCCTACAGATATTAAACAATTAAATATTCTTTTGAATGGTGGATTTAGAAAAAAAGCCATTCATTGTTTTTCAGGTCGTGTTAATATTGGTAAATCAGCAATTCTTTGTTCTTTAGCATCATCATTTTTAAAACAAGGAAAAAATGTACTTTATATAAGTGGTGAAATGTCGGAGAATATGATTGCAAGGAGAATTGATTCGAATTGTCTTGACATTCCTATGAATGATTTAAATAAAACTTTGGATAAAAAAGTTTATTTGTCCAAAGTAAAGGAAATGTTTCAAAAAACTCAAGGTAAATTAATAATCAAGGAATATCCAACAGGAACAGCTAATTCTAATCATATTGCTAATCTTTTAAATGAAATTAAAACTAAACGAGGATTTACTCCTGATGTTCTAATTCTTGATTATCTAAATATATTTGCTAGTTCTAAATTAAATGCTAATGCTGCTCTAAATAGTTACCAATATGTTAAAAGTATTGCCGAAGAAATGAGAGGACTTGCCGTACAATTTGATTTAGTTTTCATAACTGCTACACAAATTAACAGACAAAATTTCAATAATAATGATTTAGATATGACTTCAACATCTGATTCAATAGGACTTGCAGCAACTTGTGATGCCATGATTGGTATTATTCAACCACCTGAATTATTTGAACAACGTAAATACTTATTTAAATTAATTAAATCAAGATTTGATTCAAATATCAATCAAGTTGTTACAGTTGGTATAGATTATGAAAAGATGAAATTATTAAATCTTACGGATGATCAACAAGAAATTCCACTTTCAATTAAAGATAAATTGAAACAGAATCAACAAATAACAGATAGTAAAAACGAAAGTATTGATTTCAATTTTGATTAAAAAGGAATATGACAATTATAAATATAACAATTATAATTGAAGGTAAAACAGGAATAGGTAAATCAACCATTGGTAGAATTATTTATGATGCTTTAATGGACGTCGTACCTGAAACTCGTGAAATTATTGATTTACCAAATCCAGATATTTCAAAAATTAATGAATATACATTTTGTGTTATCAAAAAAAAAAAAAAGGAATAAGAATGAATACATTTGAATTTAATGACAAATATAAAGATTTAAAACTTTATATGACAAGTTCTGATACAACTGGTTGTTCTGGTTATCGTGTTCGTAATCCATATGAATTTTTAAAACCTTATTATGAATTTAGTCAATTTCATGAAGGTTTTCCAATGCAAGATAAAATTGGTCATGAATGGGCTGATGTTATATTTCTACAAAGAGTTAATCATGAATTATTTCTTCAACTTATTCCATATCTTAGATCAAAAGGCAAAAAAATTGTAATGGATATGGATGATAATTTATTTGAAATTCCACGTGGAAACTTAGCTAGAGTTCATTATGATGATGTTACTTTAAAAAGAATTACAGAAATTATGAGTCTTTGTGATTGCCTTATTTGTTCTACTGAACCTTTAGCACATTATTACTCACAATGGAATAAAAATATCTTTATTAGTCCTAATATGATTAAAAATGTATTTGATTTTAAAGAACATACTAAAAAAGATAAAACAAGAATTGGTTGGTGCGGTAGCTATACTCATGCATTTGAATTTCCTGATGGATTAGATAGACATTTGAAAATGCTTACAAAATATGATAAAATTCAATCCGTTGTTTCTGGTTTTGATGGTAAATTACCAAAACAAGAACATAGAACTATTCCTGATTTGTTTAAATATAGTGAAAAACATGGATGGGTAGCATTTACCGAATGGTTAGATTATATGAATAATCTTAACTTAGATATCGGTTATGCTGTTGTTCAAACAAATGTCTTTAATGAATGTAAAAGTGATATTAAATTTCTTGAATATTCAGCTTGTTCTGTTCCTATGTTAGCTATGAGTTGCTATGCTTATGATAATACTATTGAACATGAAAAAACCGGTTATATTATTAAATCAAAAAATGATTGGAAAAAATATATCAACTTATTAATTGAAGATTATATTTTAAGAAATGAAATTTCATTTAATGCTTGGGATTATATTAAAATGAATAGAACTTATCAATATGCTGGTAATAATGTTTTAGATATTTATTATAATGTATTTGAATTTTTATATGAAGGAAAAACGGATAAATTATGGAAAAATTATGATGTTAAATACTTTGGTAAAAAGGAATAGATTATGAATCAAATCTGCCAACTATGTGGAACAGAAGTAGAAACCCTTCAATATGTCACAATTTCTAATGGTGGAATTATTGAACATAAAATGGTATGTAATCGTTGTTATGGAATTGTAATGTTAGAACAAAATGAAAAACCAAAAAATTTACTGTATAGTTAATTAAAATTTACAAAAACCCCTCTTAATGTTATTGTTAATTAACATTAAGAGGGGAATATTATTTTAAAGGAATTATAAATGATTCTAATAGATTGTAGTCATGCACTTCATCGTACTCTAGCAGTAAATAAAGATAAAGTTAATGAAGATCCAAATTTTATAGCTCATTTATTTATTAATCAAATTCTTTCTTTTTCATCTAAATTAGGTGGTTCTAAAAAGAATAGAGTTGTTCTTTGTTATGATAGTCATTCATGGCGAAAAAAATATTATTTAGAAAATAGACCTAAAAGTTATGGTAATGACACATATAAAGGTCAAAGAGTAAAAGATGAGACTATTGATTGGAAAAAGATTTATGAGACAATTGATTGTATTACAGAGTCTCTAAAACTTTATTCTGATTTTATAATTATGAAGGTTAAAGAAGCAGAAGCTGATGATATCATTGCTGTACTTGCAAATAAATTTAAAAAAACTGAAACTATTTGGATTGCTAGTTCAGATAAAGATTTTGTGCAACTTCAAGAAACTCCTAATGTTAATATCTATGATCCATTGAAACAACAATTTAAACCTACTGTAGATAAAGATTATTTTAAAAAAATGCATATTATGTTAGGTGATTCATCTGATAATATTAAATCAATTAAAGAACGATTAGGTGAAAAAACTGCTTCTAAATTAATTAAAGAATTAGATTTGATTTTACAAACTAATCCAACTATGAAAGAACGGTTTGATTTTAATCAGACTTTGATTGATTTTGATTTTATTCCAGATTATATTAAAAATAATATTTTGATAGAATTTGATAAAAATTTAGGATCTTTTAACGCTTTGAAACTTATGAAAATGTTTACTGAATTAAGGTTAGTACAACATACTGAAAACATTAATAAATTTAAATTATCTGATAATTATATTGAAACCAAACTCAATATGTATTATAAAAAATTAGAGAAAGATATCAATACAAGCAAAGCTACATTGGAAGATTTTTTCAACTAAAAAGGAGATAAAAAAATGAACAAACAAGAACATTCTACGGTTGCTAATCATTATTTTTGTTCAGCTGAAATTAGGCCAAGTGGATGTTTAAAGAAAAATTCTATTTGTTGTTTACATTGTGATCGGACAGTTGAATGTGAAGTTATCGAACATAAAGGTACAAAGCCTTGCACTCTAGACACAGCTTCATATGAAGAAGTATGCCCATTTTCAATTTAAATGACTAAGATAGATCAAATAAAATATCTATTGCAATTAAATTTACAAGGATTAAAGCAAACCGAATCTGGCTATAATTTTAAATGTCCTATATGTGGAGATTCACATAAAAGTCAAACTAAAAGAAGAGGTTGGGCTTTAACTAGAAAAAATAATGATACTTTGATAATTTATTGCCATAATTGTGGATATTCTTCTAATTTTAAAACTTTTCTTAAAAATGTAAATCCTTGCTTATATAATGATTATATTAATCAAGAAAAAGAAGAATATATTATTAATTTAAAAAATGGATCATTAAGACAAAAACCAGTTTACCAAAAAAGTATAAATATCAATACCCAAATTAAGTATCAATTTAAACTTAATCAAAAATATTTTAAACCTGCTAAAAATTTTAAACAAGCAATTGAATTTTGTAATAAACGTAAAATAAAAGATCATATTGATGAACTTTTTTATTGTATCCATCCTAATAATATCTGTTCTGGAATGTTAATATTTCCTTGTTATATGCCTAATAATGAAACATTATATGCATTTTCTGGGAGACATACTGAATTTAAAAGATTTTATATTCATTCAAAGAATGAGAGTCATAAAGTTTATAATATATTTAATGTAAACTTAAATGAAAATATATTCATTTTTGAGTCTATAATTGATAGTTATACCTTAGATAATAGTATAGCTGCTTTAGGTTCAGATATAAGCGAAAACATTTTAAATGATATTAAATATCCAATTTTCTGCTGGGATAATGATAAGACTGGTAGATTAAAAACATTAAAATATTTAAATAATGGTTATAAATGTTTTATACCACCAGATAATTTTCATTATAAGGATTTTAATGAAGCTTTATGTAATGGTATTACTAAAAGTCAAATAAATAAAATGGTATTAGAAAATATATTTGAAGGTTTTTCTGGTATAACAAGAATTAATTTTAAATTAATGAGGAAACAATAATGTTCAAATATTCTATTAAATGTCCTACCTGTAACACTGAAGAAAAAATTATTTCTTCTCCTATTGAACTAGAAAAAATTATTTGTAGAATTTGTTCAAAACCAATACAAATGGTTTTGATTAAAAATTAACGAAAGAAGGTGACCCACCTTGCCTATTTATGACTTCTATTGCCCAAAATGTAAAAAAATATATAAAGATATTAAAATTAAATTTGAAGAAAAAGAATCTTTTTATAAAGAGTGTGATGATTGTAAACAACCACTTATTCAAAAAGTAGCTCCTTTGAGATTTAAATTAGAAGGTGCTGGTTGGTATGAAAATAATGATCACCCTTATTCCATTACACAAACAGAATTAAATAAAAATTTAGATGAAGAAAAAAGAAAGGAAGATGAAATTTATAACTTTGATGCTAATGAATCTAAAATAAAGGAAATATAATGACAAAAAATGAAAATGAAGAACCAAATATTATAGATACTTTGAGTTCTTTACAAGAAAGAGTTTGGGCTAATCAATTATCCCAAAAAGAAATTCTTATTAATGGTGAAATAAAAGAAGATCTTATCGAAAAAGCTGTTATCCATATTTTAAATTTTAATACAATAGATGATCAACAAGAAGCTATTGTTAAAGATTATGTTAGATCCCCTATTATAGTTTATATTAATAGTATCGGCGGTTTATTAGATGAAGCTTTTAGTTTGATCTCTGCTATAGAATCATCAAAAACTCCTGTTATTACATATGGTCTTGGAAAATGTTATTCTTCAGGATTTCTTATTTTATTATCAGGACATTATAGAGTAGTTCAAAAATATACTAATTTAATGTATCATCAAGGATCAGCTGGATTTATTGGTGAATTTGGTAAGCACATGGAATATGTAGAGCAATATAGAATATGTCAATCAAAAGTTGAAAAATATGTTTTAGAAAAAACAAAAATTAAAAAAACAAAATTAGATCAAATTTTTAAAAATAAAACTGATTGGTATATTGAACCAGAGGAAGCATTAAAACTTAAAATTATAGATGAGATTGTATAATGAATTTTGAAGAATTAATACAGCCATTTTTAATTTGCAGTTTAGTTATTTTTCTTTTTTCATTATTATTTTTTAAAATTCCACCTGAGAATAATGAATATGTAAAAACTTGCTTAACTGCTATTATTAGTTTTATATCAGGTTCTAGTATAGCATTAGCTTTAGTTAGAGCAAGTAAAGATAAAAATAAGTAAAGGAAATAATATGAGTACTGATGCAATTCAAAAATTATTGTCTGAAAGATATCTTCTTCCTACTGAAAAAACATGGGAAGAATTAGCAACAAGAGTATCAACAATTTACCCACCAATTCTAGAGGATATAAAAAATAAAAACTTTATTCCTTCAAGCCCAACATTGATGAATGCTAATACCAATGGTCAAAGAAAAGGAACACTTTCTTCTTGTTTTACTATGAATATAGATGATTCTATTGATGATATTTTTGATGCATTAAAAGAAGGTGCCATTGTAACTAAAGCCTCTGGTGGTGTTGGATATGTTTTTTCTAAACTTCGTGGTTCCTCAGAAAATATTAAAAGTATTAATAGACAATCATCTGGTCCAATTCCATTTATGAAAATTTTTAATCAAATGTTAGATGGAATTCAACAAGGTGGAGTAAGACGTGGTGCTGGTATGGGACAATTTGATATTGACCATCCTAATATTTTAGACTTTATTAGAATTAAAAATACTAAAGGTGAACTAGAACGATTTAATCTTTCAGTTAGAGTTACTGATGAATTTTATAAAAAATTAAAGAATGAACCAAATTCAATTCATCAAGTTAAACAAATTGATGGTACAACTAAAAATCTTGAAGATAATGGTAAACCAGTTACTGTAAAACAATTATGGGATGAAATAATTGAATATGCCTGGAAATGTGCTGAACCTGGAATTTTTAATTCAGATATCGCTTATAGACAATGTACTTCCACTAATGTTAATGATATTGTTCTTTCAAATCCTTGTGCTGAATATGTTAATATTCCATATTCTTCCTGTAATTTGGGAAGTATAAATATTAAAAATTTAGTTGATAATGGCATTTTTAATTGGCAAAAATTTATTCAATTAATTAAAAATTCAACAAGATTTTTAAATAATGTTATTGATAATAATGATTTTCCTTTAGATAAAATTAAAGATATTACATTAAAAATTAGACCAATTGGTCTAGGTATTATGGGTTTAGCTCATGCTCTTTATCTTATGAATATTCCTTTTAATTCAAAAGAAGCATTAATGTTTAAAAGAAAAATGTATAAAACTCTTACTTCTGTATCTATGTATGAATCAATTCAATTAGCAAAAGAAGATGGACCATATTCATCTTATGACTATGATTTATATGTAAAAGCTAATGCAAGATTTTTTCAAGATGAAGAAATGTTTGAAGGTCTTTCCACTGAACAATTTCTTAAAGAATTGAAAGAATTTGGTATTAGAAATAGTTGTAACTCTTCTCAAGCACCAACAGGTACCATTGGATTTTTAGCAGATACTTCGAGTGGAATTGAACCAGTCTTTGCTCTTACTTATGCTCGTAAGATTGAAAAATTAAATAAAGAATATGATATTGTATATATCTCTGATCCTATTTTTGAAGATTATTTAAATAAAAATTATGATGAAAAAACAAAATTAAAAATTCTAAAAAAAGTTTCTGATAATAAAGGATCTTGCCAAAAAGTAGATGAAATTCCTAAAGATATTAGAAAAGTATTTGTAGTAGCATCTGATTTAACACCATATGAACATTTAGAAAGTCTTTCAACAATAAATAATTTTGTGTCATTAAGCAGTTCCAAAACAATTAATCTTCCTTCAGATGCTACAAGGGAAGAAATTTCAGAAGTATATTTAAAAGCACATGAATTAGGTGTTATTGGTGTTACTGTTTATAGGGATGGTTGTCGGGACGGTATCCTTGTTCATAATGTAGATGAAAAAACTCAAACGGCTTCTATTGTTAAAAATAATGCTCCTAAACGTCCAAAATCTTTACCCGGACATGTTTATCGTGTTTCTATTTTAAATAAAGAAACAAATCTTCCAGAAAAATGGATTATTTTTGTTGGATTACTAAATAATGATCCTTATGAAGTTATTGCCGGTAAGATAAATGGTTATGATTTTGATTCTTCAATTACTGAAGGTGAAATTGTAAAAGCTAAATTAGATGGAAAGAAAGTTTACCAATTTGTAAGTAATGGTGAAATTTTATGTGAAGATATTCAAAAATATTATATGAATTCTATTAGGGAATATTCAACAAGATTAATGTCATTAGCTCTTAGACATGGAGCAGGAGTTGAACATCTGCAATCTGTGCTAAAGAAATCTGGAACGGTTGTTGACTTTAATCAGGCTATCGCAAGAGCATTATCCAGATATATTAAAGAAGTTAATGATAAAGAAAAATGTCCAGTTTGTAATTCAAATCTACGTTATGTAGAAGGTTGCGTAAAATGTTCAAATCCAGAATGCAGTTTTAGTAAATGTGGTTAAATAAGAAAGGATAAAAAATATGAGTGAAGAAACTTCAGGTGCACCAGTACAAGAAACAGTTGAAACTTTAGCAGAAATTTGTGAAAAGGATTATAAAATTGTTGCTCAAATTGTTGAAAAATATTTTAAAGAAGTTGAAGTTTGGGCAGAAGATGAATTTACTGCAATTAAAGCCTTTTTAGCTAAACATCTTTAAAATTTATTGACAAATTAAATAAAACCAGTTATTATCAAAATAAAGGTAATAACTGGTTTTATTTTTATAAATAATTTATACTGGAGGAATTATAATGTCTTCATTTAATGAAATTTTAAAATATCTTAAAAGAAGATCCAATGGTAATTGAACCATTGGAAAATGATAAATTATATCAGGAAATAATTTCTTATTATAAAAAAATAAGGATAAATTTAAAGAAACTTCTAGAAAATATCTCTATAAATCAGGTGATGACCATAATGGTTATTATATCTTTCTTAAAGATGGTAAAATAGATTATTTTGTTAGATATAAATCAAAAAATAATATTATAAGAAAAAAACTTTAAGACAAGTTCTTGTAAAACGATTTAAACATACTGCATACTCAGCAGGTGTTCCTAAAGAAGTATTTTTTGATTTTCTTTTACCTACTTTTGGTGGTGTTATTTCCGATACAGAACAAACAGATGATGGTAAAAGATTTTGGGAGAATGCTGTTATTGATGTATTAAAACAACCAAATAAATATTCAGTTTATTTAATTAATAATAGTGGTAAAAAACATGAACCATTAGAATTAAAAAATTCAGAAGATTTTTTTAGCAAAATAGATGACATTTGGAGTAAAACCGAATCATTTAAATATGTACTTTTAGCTATTATACAAAAATAGGATTATATTATGAAATTTAATGTTATTTTAGAAAGTATAAATTCAAAACCACAAATAAATAATTCAATACTTAATTTATATAAACAATGGTGTGATGAACATGATTTATATGTTGATGAATATAAATCAATAGAAGAATTTTCTAATGATATACAAAATTTTATAACATCAGTAATTTCAATGAGAGGATAAAAAATGGATTTTAAAGAAACCCTTAAAAAAATTGAAGAAGCTACTTTAACATATGATCAACAAAAAGCAGCTGATATGAAAAAAGCAGCTATTGCAGCAGCTAAGAAGAAAGATCCTTCTTTAGCTAATATTTCAGATGACGATTTTGATTATGATCCAAAAACAAATACAGTTACAAAAATGAAGTTATCAACAACTGATTTATCAAGAACAAAAAATGTTATTATTAAAAAATGATATATTTGAATGATGAAATTCTTTCATTTAAGAATTTCTATGAAAAAAATGTTCAGGAATCTAATTATGAATCATTAGAGAAAGATCCAAGAATAGAAGATATTTCTGATAAATTAAAAGATGAAATAATTTTTACATTAAAAACTAATTTTTTTGAATCAGGAATTTCCGGTAAATTAAAATTTGATGATCAATATCAAATAATTTATAAAATATTTTTTTATGAATCAAGAGATGATATAAGAATTTTTAAATCAGCAGAAGTAGATAGAAATAATAACTCATTCATTCTAAATTTATATTTTAATAAACAATATGGATTTTCATTAAAACATTTTTATAATGAATTATTAAAATTTATTAAAGAGGAATATCAATTTATTCTTTTTCATGAAGTAAAACATATTTTAAATGATATTGATAATCTTTATACTAAAAGTAAATATTATTTACCAACATTAGATAATTTAAAATCAGAAAAATATCAATCACAAAAAGGTGAATTTGAACATTTTATTCTTTCAATTCAAGGTGAATTAATCTTTTTATCTAAGAAATATCCAAATAAATCTTTAAATGAAATTTTACCTGAATTGAAATTATATAAAACAATAAAAGCAATGCCAAAAAGAAAATATAATAAATTAATGTCTAAAGTTACTGACTTTTGGCAGAAGAAATTGAAAAGGGAATTGATATGATAACAGAAAATATTTTAAATGCTTTAAATATCCAAATGAATCGGGAACTTCTAAACTCCTTAATTTATAAAACCTTTTCAGGTATTGCAGATATTTATTGTTTAAATGGCACTTCTAAATGGTTTGAGATTCAATCAAAGGAAGAAATGGAGCATTTCAATAAATTTTTTAATTATATCTGTAAACAAGGAAATATCCCACAAATTACAACTATACCAGATATTTGTAATGAAACATTATCTTTTGCTGATTTATTTGTAAAATCTATAGAACTAGAAGAAAATACAACTCATAATTTAAAACTTGTTTCTGAATTGTGTAAAGAAGAAAATGATGATCAAACCTTCGAACTTATACTTTGGTTTCTAAAAGAACAAGTTGAGGAAGAGGATATGGTTAGAACTATTCATGAAAGAATTCTTATGTCACTAAATGATCCACTTCGAGTTGATTCCGAATTAGGTGAAAGAAAATGAAAAGTTTTCAACAATTTATAAATGAAGCTCCATATCTTTATGATACTAGGATGAATATGGAAAAAGTATCCTCTTTATCTAAAAAATCTTTGGAGGAAAATTTTTTATATTTAGGTCATTTAGATGTTCAAAATTTTGACATATACGAAAATAAAGAAAATGGTGGTTTTTTAGGTGGTATTTTAATAGAGGATGAATTTTATCCTTTAATTAGGGTTTCATGTAATGAAAGATCACTTTATGTAAAACCAATGCAATTATCGGATAAAAGAAAACATATTGCAATGGTTAGAGTTTCCCCCAGTTTTTCACACCAAGAAGTTGCAATAGATACATATACTTTTATTGCTAATCATTACGATTTGATTTCTGATAGAATTCAATATCTTGGAGCTAAAGTTCTTTGGAAATCACTAGCTAGGCAAGGACAAGTCAATGTCTATGTTTTTGATGAATCTAAAAAAGATTATTTAAGAGAAAACGATAAACCTATAAAATATAATGGTAAGAATATTACGGATGAAATGATATGGGGAAAAGAAAAACAACATCAAGATAGACTTTTAGTAGCAACAAAGAAAGAATTGAAATGAAAATATTAATAACTAATGAACAAATTCAAGAAAAAATAAAAGAATTAGGTGAACATATAACAAATATTATGGTTGATAAACATGATATAATTGTAGCACCGATATTAAAAGGTGGTTTGGTTTTTGGTTCCCATCTTATTCCATATTTAAATTTTCAATTTGAATTAGATTATTTCCATACTTCTAGATATAAAAATAATACTTATGGATCAAATTTAGAAATTATTTATGAACCAAAAAATCTTAAAGGTAAGACTTTAATTCTTTTAGATGATATTTATGACGAAGGAACCACATTAGATACACTTGAAGCAAGATCTAAAATTCGTGGTGCATCAAAAGTTGTAAAAGTAGTTTTATTAAATAAAGAAAAGAATAAATCTAATCCTCCAATATTCTCTGGATTTAAAATACCAGATTATTTTGTTTATGGATTTGGACTTGATAAAAATGGTTTTTTTAGAAATTTACCCTATATTGCTTATGATGAGGATTGAAAAATGAATGAAAAATATAAAAACATTATGATTAAATTATTATTGAGTTTTCCTGCCATTTTAATTGGTATTCTTTCCGCTATTATCTTTATTTTAAAACCCCTCAAAGATTTATGGTTTCCTAGTGATATCTCACACAATGAAATTGATAATATCATTGATAATTTTAAAAATTGACTTTTTTTATGATATGTTTTAAAATATAAAAACATTTAAAGAAATTGTTTTTTTATTTACATATATGTTTAATTAGAACAATAGGTTAAATAACCTATTGTTCTATTTTTCATAAGAAAGGTTAAAATGTCTAAATCATATATAAATGTATATCAATCATCAGCTTCAATAATCACACATCTTTATATTGAAGATGGAATCTTCAAAGAAGAAAAAGTAAAGTTCAAACCTTTCTTAGGAGTTCATGCCTTAGGTAGAGAAAATACATCTTGGACTGATATATATGGTAAACCAGTAAAAATTAAAGTTTTTGATTCAATTCCAGATATGAAAAATTGGAAAAAAGAAAACAATGTTGGATTAGATATTTTAGGTGATATTAGTCCAGTAAATCAATTCATAGCAACAACATATAGAAAAGATATTAAAATTCAAAAAGAAGGTTTAAAGATTTGGAATTTTGATATTGAAGTTTATTCTGATAGTGGTTTCCCTCATGCTAATTTAGCTCAACATCCAGTAAATGCTATAACAATTCACGAAATAAATTCGGATACATATCAAGTTTTTTCGTTAAAAGATTATACAGATGAACGAAAAAATGTTAATTATACAAAATGTTCATCTGAAAATGATCTTTTAAATAAATTTCTTGATTTCTTTCAACAAGAAAAACCAGCTATTTTAACTGGATGGAATATTAATTTATTTGATATACCATATCTTGTAAATAGGATTAATAGAATATTAGAACCAAATGATGTAAAAAAGATGAGTAGGGATGGTATTATAAAGCAACATGAACAAACAACATCTAATGGTAAAAAACAAATATTTTATACTTTACAAGGTCATATAATTTGGGATTATATGGAACTTTATAAAAAATATCAGCAAGAACCTAGGGAACGATATAGTCTTAGTTATATTAGCCAATATGAATTAGGTAAAGATAAAATTGATTATTCAGAATTTGAAAATTTATCAAATCTATATAAATTAGATTTTCAAAAATTTATAAAATATAATATTAATGATACATCACTTGTAGCTGAACTTGATAAAAAATTAGGATATATTGATTTAGCTTTATCAATTATGTATAAAGTTAAATGTATTCCTGATGTTATATTTGGAACTGTTCAACCTTGGGATTGTTTGATTTATAATGAATTACTTTCTAGAAAAATTCTTTGTCCACCTAATAAAACTACATTTAAAGATGAATATCCTGGCGGTTATGTTAAAAATCCAATTAAAGGATTACATGAATGGGTAATGGTATTTGATATTGTTTCAAGTTATCCAAATCAAATTAGGAGTTTTAACTTATCTCCAGAAACTATTATTTCAGATTTAGAAACTCCTGAAGAATTGAAAAAAGTAGCTAAATATTTATCTTTTATTAAACATGAATCAGATACTAATAAAGATATTTGTCCTACAGAAAATTTAGAAGAAATAGAAAAATATTCTAAATTATTTGAAAAATATAATGTTTGTTTTACTGCTAATGGGCATTTCTTTAAGAAAAATGTAGAAGGTATTATTCCTTCAATATATTCTAGATTATTTAATGATCGGTTAGAATATAAAAAAATAGCTAAAATAAAAAAGAAAGAATACCAGAAAACAAAAGATAAAAATACAAAACATGAGTATGAACAAGCTGAATTATATAGTTATACTCTAAAAATTATTTTGAATAGTGGTTATGGAAACTTGGCGAATGTTTATAGTAGATATTATGACATTAGAATTGCTGAAGCAATTACAACTAATGGTCAGACTTGCGTTAGAGGTGTTGCTAATTACTTAGAAAAAAAGTATCCAATGATTTCAAATGTTTATAGTGATACAGACTCACAAATGTTAAATGTATCGGAAATAGTAAAGCAAAGGTTCAAAGATAAAAAAGTTGATAAAAAGGCTATATTAGAGTTTCTACTTAAATTTAGTCAACAAATTATAGAACCAAATATCAATGAATTCTTCAATCGTTTAGCTAAAGCGATGAATATGAGAGAATTAACAATTAAAATGGAACCTGAATGTATAGCTGATACAAGTATTCATATTGCTAAAAAACGATACATTATGTCAAAACTTTGGGATGAAGGTATTTTTTATATAGATAAACCTAAATTAAAAATTCGGGGGGTTGAAATTGTTAGAACTTCAACCCCAGAAATTGTTAGAGATAAATTGAAAGAAGCTGTTGATTTAATTTTTGAAACTAAAGATAATGATAAATTAATTGAATTTGTTGATAATTTTAAAAATGAATTCTTTAACTCTAAATTTGAACAAATTGCTTTTCCAAGATCAGTTACTTTTAGTAATTATACATTACAGACAAAAGGTTTACCTATTGGTGTTAGAGCTGCATTTGTTTATAATAAATTTATAAAAGATAATAATTTGCAAGATAAATATTCATTAATATCAGATGGGGATAAAATTAAATTTTGTTTAATTAAAGAACCGAATTTATTACAAAGTAATGTAGTTGGTATTCCTAGTAAATTACCTGAAGAATTAGAAAAAATTATTAATATTGATTATAATGAACAATTTAAGAAAACATTTTTAGCACCATTAGAATCTATTTTTAATACTATAGATTGGTCATATGAACGAAAATCTAGTTTATTAGATTTCTTTTAAGAAAGGAATAAAACAATGAATGATATTAAAATTTTTAAATTAGTAGATGGTACTTTTATTATTGGTAAATTAAATAAGGATGAAAAAATTGAAGATGGTATTGAAATGATGATGGTACCAGGTCAAATGAGTCAAATGAGTATGGCGATGGTACCTTTAATGTATCCATTTAACCAACATATTGAAAATGATATTTTGATTGATAGTAATAAAGTTATTATGAATATGGATGCACCTGATGATATTATTTCAAAATATATTGAAGCTACTACCGGTATTGTTTCCGCTAAATCTATTGTAACTCATTAAGGTGAACTAAATGATTAAAGTTTTAAGTCATTTTGATTTAGATGGTATTGGTTGTGTTATTAATATTTGGAATGCTATTAAAAATAAAAATAATTTTGAATATAAACTAACAACATATAATTATTTAGATTCATCATTAAATAAATTATTAACAAAAAATACTGATATTTTATGGGTTACTGATCTAAATTTTTCAGAAGAACAATATGAAAACTTGACAAATATTTCAAAATCTGTTAATGTTTTTTATATAGATCACCATTTATATCAATATGAAATAAAAAAATCTAATATCTTTAATAGAATTGATAAAAGATATTGCGGATCTGTCAATACTTTCTTCTTTTTGTCTAGCTTATCCAAAAATAAAAAAACCTTTTGGGAAGATAATAAAGAAAAATTAGTAGAATTAAATAAAATTATTAATATCTACGATCTTTGGCAAAAAGATAATCCTATTTTCTTTGAAAAAGCTATTCCTTTGAATGATCTTTTTTGGGAATATAAATTTGAGAAATTTTTTAAAAAATTTAGTAATGGATATATTTTAGATGATGAAGATTTAGAAGTTATCGAATTAAAAAAGAATGAAAGAGAAATTTATTTAAAAGAATCTTACGATAGCTTTAGTATTACTGATTTTAATACCAAATCTCTTTTTATTTTAAATCCAAATCACAAGTTTAACAATGATTATACGTTATACTATCCAGATTTTGACTTTTATGTAATTTATAAAGGAATTGAAAAAGAAAAGATTACTTTTTCAATTCGTATTAATTCTAGAAACAATTTTACTATAGTAAAAATTTTAGAAGAATTGAAAAATAAAAATATAGATTTTGAAGCAGGAGGACATGAAAAATCTGGTGGTATTGTTATTAATAAAAATAATTTAGATGAATTTATAGAAAAAATTAATGAAATTTTTGGAGAATTGAATGATTGATCAAGTAACAATAAAAATAGAAGAAATATATTTAGAAACAGGATCATATATAGATGCTATTATCGAATTTGCTAATAAATTTAATATTCAAGATTATGAAGATATTTTAGAAGTTGTTAATCCTATTCTTAAAGAAAAAATTAAACAAGAATTTATTGATAAAAATTACTTTCCAGATAAAAAGAAACAGACTTCGATTACAGACTTTTTTAAATCAGTATAAATAACTGTGTAACCCTGGTAAAACCAGTGGAATTAACCCTCTATACGAGTGGAAAAAAGAAAGGTAAAACAATGGCAAAAAAATATTCGTTTGATTGGGACAGCTTAAAAGAGAAGATTAACAAAGAAGAAAAAGACAAAAAGAAAACTTTTGAAAAAGACCAACGTTTCTGGAAACATATCGCAGATGACCAAGGTAAAGCCGCAGCAGTAATTCGTTTTATTCCTGATAAAAATGGTAATCCTTTTGTAAAATATTATTCACATAGTTTTGACTTTATGGTAGATGGTGTGAAAAAATATTGGATTAAAAATTGCATTAATACTTTTGGATATGAAAAAGATTGCCCAATTTGTAAGAAAAATATGGAATATTGGAATAGTGCTTTTGAACAAGATAAGAAAATTGCTAGTCAAAGAAAACGAAAACTTAACTTTGTTTCCAATATCCTAGTTATTAAAAATCCTGCTAATCCAGAGGATGAAGGTAAGGTGTTTCTTTATAAATATGGTCAGAAAATTTATGATAAAATGAAACAACTTATGTTCCCTTCAGATGAAGATATGCTTGATCCAGATTTTAAATCATTTGTACCATTTGACTTAGAAGAAGGTGCTGATTTTCTACTTAAAGTAAAAAAACAAGGTGATTTTCCTAATTATGATGATTCAAAATTCAGTTCACAGAAACCTCTTGGTAATGAAAAGAAAATTGAAGAAGTTATGGCTCAAACTTATGATTTAGATGAATTTGTGGATATTAAAAATTTCCCAACAAACGAAGAAACAATTAAAGTATTAGGTACTATTTTAGGTATTTCTAGTCCAAAATCATATGAATTAATTAAAGAAGAAACAAAAGATGATCCTAGTGATGATATTGATACTACTCCATTTAAAACAGATTCAGACACAGATTCAGATCTTGATGATGATATGAATTTCTTTAAAGATTTAACTTAATCTTTAATATTTTAAGATAAGAAAAAGGACTTGTTGAAATATACAAGTCCTTTTTCTTATCTTAAAAATGATTATAAATATAAATTAAAGAGGTTAGATTTAAATGGCTTTAACACCTTCTGAAATATATTATTTTGATATAAGCAAAGTTGCTAGGGATTATACCGGTTCTAAAGATATAGCTATATTGTATAATGATCAAGCGTTATTAGAATCTGTAACAAATATTATAGCTACCGAACCTGGTCAAAGAATAATGTATCCAGATTTTGGTACAAAATTAAATCAATATGTTTTTGAACCAATAGATCCAATAACAGCATTTAATATTCAAAAGGAAATAGAGTTTGCTCTTACAAAGTATGAACCTAGAATTGAGAATTTATTTATAAATGTAACACCTCAAGAGGATTTAAATACCTATACAATAGATGTATTATTTAATTTAAAAATAAATAATACAGTTCAACAAAAACTTATATTACAATTGAATAAAATAAGGTAGGAAAGATATGAATTTTTCTTTAAATAATTTAAAATTTGAAGATGTAAAGCAGCAAATAATAAAGTTTTTACAATCAAAATCTGAGTATGCTGCTACATTTGATTTTGAAGGATCAAATTTAAATTATGTCATAGATGCTATGGCATTTGTAACAATGCAAATGAGTTATCAAGTTGCTAATGTTGCCAATAATGTTTTCTTAGATTCTACAGAAATAAGAAAAAATGCAGTTTCTATTGCAAAGACAATGGGTTATAGGCCAAAAAGAATAACTCCATCTAGATCAGATATAGAAATTACATATAAAGATTTAAATGATACATTTACAAGTTCATCTTATATTAAAATTCCTGCTGGTACATCATTTGTTTCTAATAATGGAAATTATTATATAAATGAATCTGATATAGTTTTATATTATAGGGATCCAAATACTCTTTATGGTGGTGGTGCAGTATATCAAGGTATTAAAAAACAATTTAACCAAATTTCTAATGGTTTACCATTTCAAACATTTTTAATATCATCATCAAAAGTTTCTGAAATGGGATTTAATTTATATATACAAGATTCAATAACAAAAAGCCCTCAATCTATTTTATGGACTGAATTAGCAAATACTTTTAGTTTACAAGATAAAAATTCATATATTGTTGAAGAAGATATTTCTAATGAAGGATATGTAAAAATTCAATTTGGTGATGGTATAATTCTTAATTATCCTGAATCTGGAAAAATTATTCTTGTAGAATATCAAGAAGCATTAGGATCTGTATCTAATGGTGAATTTTTAACTACAATTCCTTCATTACCAGCATCTGCATATGAAATAAATGGAGTTAATAACTTCTTAAATAATAATTTAACTTCTGTTATGTCTTTAACATCAAATAGAAGTTATAATGGACAAGATATAGAATCTATAGATTCTATTAAATTAAATGCTCCATTATCTTATGCTAATATAGGTAGACTTGTAACAGAAAATGATTATAATTCATTTTTGAGTACTTATAAATTCTTATTGAAAGCTAAAGCTATTGGCGGTGATATATTATTCCCAGGTGATCAAAGTAAATTAGGTGATATTTATATCACCGGACTTCCTGTGACTTTTGATGGTCCTAATTTAGCTAGTCTTTATATAACAGATGTTCAAGAAGCACAGTTATCTTATTATGTTAGCAAATTTAGAATTGTTTCTACTGGTGTTCATTTTTATAAACCATCATATATATACGTAGAAGTTTCACCATATATAGAAATGGATAAGCATTCTACACCAGAAGTTACAGGATCAGTAGCTGCTGCTGTATTTGATACTTTAACTAATTTAGTAAATACAGATTATTCAAATTTTAATCCACAAGTTAGACATAATAAAATAGTATCAAGTTTAGATAATATTTCAGAAATTGTTTCAACAGATTTTGATTACAAATATTATTTTATTATAGCTAGAGATACATTTTATGGAAATTTATCAGATGTAATTGATTTACCAATTATTATTAAATCATATGATGTTAATTATAATGTATCATCAATAGAAAGTTTTCTTAGAACTAATGCAGATAATATGACATATTTAGGTTGGCCTGCTTCAGGATCATATTCTGATTCTGATAAAGATAATTTTATGGTAAATGATTATACAAAAGATATGTCAACTGTTTATGGTCAAATTAATCATTATAATTTAAATAGATATATGTATAATATTGACAGTGCTGATTTAACTACTTGTGAAGTTAGATTAACTGGTAATAATTATATAGCAAATATTTTTAATTATAATAATCATCAAAATGATAATATTGTTACTAATCTTGTTACTGGTACAAATGTTTCAACAGGTTTTCCTAATTTAGGTTTACAATTAACTTTAATTAATTCAGCAAAAACATTAACACCTTATATTAATAGTTCTAGTGTTAGTGGTTATTATGATAATTATAATATTATAACTTCAAATTCATTAACAGCTGGTACAATTTATAGAACAGATTCATATAATAATGGTTATTTAGGTTTAATACGCAAAACAACAGATATTCCTATTTCTGGAACTCCACAAGCATCAGCAGGTGCCTTTTTAACTTCTGCTATAAATGTTTGGTTAGATCCTAGAACACCTGATGATTTAGGTTGGGGATCAACTCAAGGTGGTTCTTTAAGAATAGGTGAATCAATAATATTTAATGGTTCCAAATGGCAAAAGGGAACTAATAAAGGTATGATATCAGCAGTTTCTGGAATTAATTTTTATAATTCATTTCCTGCTTCAACTCTTGCCAATAGAATGTATTTAATAAGTGGTGCAGCAACTGGAACAATAGGTGGTTATGTAAATCAAAATGTTGCTCCTGGTGATAAGATTATTTTTCATTATGCAACAACTGCTTCTCCCCAAGGTCAATGGATGAAAGTAAACAATCGAACATCTAATCAAGTTCCAGTTTCTGGATTAGATGCAAGTGTTCCAATTCCACCAATAGTTTCACCATTTGAAGTTCATATTGTAACAGATGTAAATGTTTCAACTACTTTTGGTTCTAGAACTGCTACAGCTTTTGCTGATCAAGATATTATATATTATAATACAAATACAACAAGTGGTGAACTTTATAAATGGAATAAAGCCTGTAATTTTGGAACTTGGCAGACTGATATACCAAGTTCACAATATATAGATGCTGCAAGTATTTCAGGAATTCAAGGAATTACAATATCAGCAACAGCTGCTGGAACTTCAGCTGGAACTTATGCTGTTACTGGTAATGGTGGTAATTTCGGTGGTTCATTAAGAATAGATTGGCCTTTTAATCTTCCAGTTTCAGAACAAATAGCAGTTTCCGGTGATATTTTAATTTATAAAGGCCAAGTCAATGGAATTGATAAATGGGCTATATATCTACAACAATATTCAAATTTATATGCTTTAGATGGAAATGAAGGATATACATTACCAATTTCTGCTACTTATGGTGATGAATTTGGTATATCAGTTTCTGGTACATTTAACGGATTATTAACATCACCAGTAACAACTGCTAATAATTTAATTTATATTGATAATAATACATGGATGGTAGAATCTTTAGCTGGAACAATTTCTACAGCATCTTCTTTGGGTGTTACTGGTCTTCCTAAACCAGGAACAATAGGTGATATACTTACTGTTAATCAAGATGGTAACTTCGCAAATAATACAATACCAGGTATTTTTAGCCCTTCCGGTGATACTTTTGTTCAAGGTGATCAATTAATTTTTACTGGAACAACATGGACAAAATTAAATGAATACTCAATTAATTACCAAAATTTAAATGGTGATACCACTTATGGTAAAGGTATTCTTAATAATTTAGGATTAAATGCAGTATTTTATTACCAATATAGTTCTGCTTTAGGACAATATCAATTTTATTTTAAAGATATTTACGATGAAGCTGTTTTAGGTACTATAAATTATACCGCAGTTTCAGGTGACTTTTCTAAAGTTGGTAAATTTATTCTTTCAGAAAATATTACTGGAAATCTTTGGATAAATAATCCTGTAACTGGTACAAAAACTTTAGAACTATTTACTCCAAATATTACACCAAGTAAAATTCAAATTTTACCTAAAATTAGAGATGATAAAACTATTGAAAATGATTTTGATACATCTTTTGATAATTATTTGATTGTAAAAATAAATAATCCACAGGTGTTTAAAACAATATTATGATAATTAATTTAATTCAAGATAAAACAAACCAAATTAAAGTTTCATATAGTGATCAAGCTAATGTTGATTTATTAAATCAATCTTTTTCAACTAAAACTTTAGATGATATTTTATCATGGCAAGTTTATAATATGAATATTAATACAGTAACTTTTACTATTATTTCCAATAGTCTTTGTTACTTATATGATATTAATTTACAATTACCAACTATTATTGGTTTGAATAATTATAAAATAGAAACATCAATTGATTATACTAATTGGTATGAATTACCTTATAAAGATAATACCGGTTATATTTTTACTAAAACTGATTCTTATGGAAATATTACATATCTTTATAATAATTTTGAATTCCAAATGTTAAGATTTACTTTCACTGGTTTAACTAATATTTTTGATTATACTAGCCTGAATATATTGAAATTTTTAAATTTAGAAATATTAATAGATGAACCTTTTGATTCTTCATACATTAAAAAGAATTTATTGTCTATTAAAGGAACTTATTTAACAAAACCTAATATATATGATGAAAATCCATTTTTAAATGAAATGATACTTACTTTTATGAATATGTTAGAAGAAAATAATATGACAGATATAGCTAATGAATATAAAACATCATATTTACAAAAAACTAATTTTGATATTTTATATACATCTTAAGAGAAAATTATGACAATTCCTATTTCATCAGCACCAATTTCTGGAAGAAATCCAAATGATATTTTCTATCAATTAGAAAATATTAGCAATCTTTTCAATCATGATTATATGTTTGATGAAGGAACATATATAAATTATAAATTTAATCCTGTTAGGTTAGATCAAAAATCTGGTGATTTAGTTAAATTAACAGCTGGTACAGGTAATACACCTTATGATATTCCTATTTCAGCTGATAATGCACCTATTATAGATGCTAATGGTAATATTACTGGAAATTACGGTTTTACTGGATATCCAGTAAATCCAAATAATATAGATTCTAATGGTAATTTTATTTTGAATATTAATAATTCAGATACTATTAGATCTTATTATGTTAATGAATATGCTAGAGATTTAAGAGATATAATTAATAGTTTGATATATGATAATTCTGATATCTATCAAGTAGCTGCTAATTATAATCCTAATGATCCTGTTGGTTATGTTAATTCATATGAAAACTTTCTATTAAAGATATCAAATAAGCTTTCTGCTTTAAAAGGAACATTTTATTTAATAGAGTTAATACTTGGGTTGTATTCTAAATTCTTTAGTAAAGATCTTATTTCTTTTAAAGAAGATACAGTCAATAAATTCATATATAGAATAACAACAACAATGGATGTTCGTAAATGGAAAAGTATTTTAAAACCTTATGTTCATCCTATGGGTTGGTATGACAATTTTAACCCAGTAGAAACAACATTAACAGATTTAATTTTTCAACCATATGATATTAATAAAGTTGTAAAAGCTACTTTTAAATTAAAAACAATATCATATTTAGATGCAGAAAGATATTTTATAAATCAAAGCCCTTATATAATGAATGTATCTTCAACTGCTTTACCTTTTTATAATTTTAATGGAATAGAATTAGATTATAAAATTCCTATAGAACCAAACTTTTATGTTCCACCAGGAACCGGTGATTATTTTGGTAATTTAAGACATATGGTTCATTTACATGGAAATACTACAGGAGAAGTAAAATATTTTAACGATAATAAAAGATTTTATGATGCTTATGGTAAAGCAGCAGTTCCTTTTGATGATATTGCTTCTTTTAGACATAAGAAATTTAATACAAAACCAGCTTTAACTATTGATATTAATAATTCAATTTCTTCAGAATATGATAATATTACTTCTTTAGATTTTATTAATGCTACAAATATGTCTTTTTACTTAAATATGGATCTTAAAAATAATATTTCATTTTTAAATATGATTTATAATAATCCTGGTTTTGCTACAGAATATCAATGGTCTATTTATTATGGTAATAAATTAGTTAAATCAGTTATTACACCTTTTAATAAATATTCTTTAGATCTTAAAGATTTATCTAATTTGTTAGGTAAAAATAATAATTGGGTTTTTGATCCTACTCAAAATACTTTTATATCAACAAATTATAATTCATATAATTCTTCAACCTTATATAATTCTTATGATTTTATAAAGAATTTAAGAATATCATTAACATTAAAATATAATACATATTCAAAAAAAGTATTTGAATACGAATTAAGTTCATTAATAACAAGAAAAGATTTGAAATTATCTGGAGAAGAACGTTTTTGGAATCCAAGTTATATTGGTACAAGATTAAAATCTACAATTTCATTATCAAATTATATGAATGCTCCAATGTCAAATTTAGAAGATATAGCATTAGAAAACTTTATTTCACCAGATAGAAATATAACAATATCATATCTTTCATATTCAACATCAGCTGGAACATTAACTGATAGTTTTGATTATAATCCAATTCTTATAACAAAATTAGTTTCAGCTGGAAATATTTCACAATCTAATATAGATAATCAATTTATTTTAACTTTTAAACCATTAGATGCTGATATTGGTGATACTATATTTGGAGTTATTTCAAATTATAGATGGGTTCTTAAATATGCAAATACTTTTCAAGGTCAAACACCAAATATTTTATATCAAGAAGAATCAAAACTTAATACAATTAATTTAGTATTACCAAAAATTAATGATCAAAATAATAACTTAACTATTCCTGTAAATAATTATTTTATTGATCTTTTTATAACACTAAATAATAACATAGAATATCAAGTTGATACTTCTACATTTAAATTTATTGATTCTACAATTATAGGATAAAGGATAACAAATGTCAACCTATTCATTTTTAAGTGGCTCAACTGTAGATAATGTTTCAAAATCCATTTTAGATATGTTAGCCTCTGGACAATCTTATTTAGGTTTTGCTAGAGGAACTGGTAATAATCAATGGGGCACTATGGCTTTGATAAATGTTGAAGCCCAAATATATACAGGAATTTCAACTGGTTATGTTGCTACAAATTCAGCTTCAGCGGTATTTGCTACATCAGGAACATCAGCAGTTTCAGGTATTTTCAATGATACAAAAGCTGTAATTAATACAGATCCAATCACTGGTAATACAGCATATATCATCGGTACTGATTTATCCTCAGCAATTTCTATTAATATTGTTGAAGGAAACGAATCATGGTTACTAATTGAAAACTTACCAAATAACTATTATTCAACTATTTCAAAAGCTGTTACAGGTAATGGGCTTTATATTGTTAGATCATTAATTAATGGAAGTTTAGATCCATCACAATATACAACTCCTAGATTTAAAATTCTTAAAAAACTTAATGATTATATTCCTACTTATACAATGGATTGTAAATTGTATTCTGTTGACCAATTAAATAACTTAACTTTAATTGCTGATGGTTTGCAAAGATCAATTTCTATTTTAGGTGAAACACAAATTACTGGTTTAAAAGATTTAAGTTCAGTTAGTTCAGCTGATCCTATATATAATCTTACACAAAAAACATACATGCAGAATTATACATTTAGAATAACCGATTTAAATGGTAATACTCTTATAGATAAATTAAATTGGGTTTCATCTGATTCTGCAACAACTTATAGTGTCGTTACTTCAACAAACGGTACTGAAATGTTTTTAACTTTTGCTGTTAGTTCTAATGCTGGATTTATACAAAATATTAAAGTTTCTGTAGGTCCAAATTTAATAAATACTTTTGGTATTTGGAATGAATATTTACCATTTGATACAAATCTTTTAAATTCAGATTCAAATCCTCCTGCTTTAGAAATTTCTTACTTGAGAACTCCTTTATTAGAAAGATCTATTTTTGATGTTAATGGTCTTTATAATATTCCTAGCTCTGCTATTAAATTTGTTAAAGAACTTTATAGCACAGCTGATTATAATTTGTATAACAATATGACTAATTCAGGAATTTCTGGAACATCAATTACTTTATCAGGATCACCTAGTGTTCATTATGGTACTATAAGTGCAACTGCAGGTAATGCAGATACTACTTTAACTTTCTCAGGTCATAACTTTGTTGTTGGTGATATTATTTCAATACCTTTAGATCCAATTTATAATATAAATGGGTTGACAAATGATTATTCTGTTATAGCTGTTAATTATGCATCTAATACAATTACTGTTTCAGGTGGATTGAATTTATCAACATATTTACCAATTGGTTATACAATTTCATCATCTGCAAGTCCAATTAATGCTGTTATTAATTATGCTTATACTAACAATATTAAAACTGCTTTAAGATATGGACTTACTAATGTTATGGTTACATTATCAGTTCCTATTACTGGTACAAATGTTTATGATGGATTATATAGACAATTATTTATTTCATATAAACCTAGTGATAGCTCTGGAAATGTTTGTGACCAAAATAGCTATAATCAACCAATTTATAATCCTTTAACTCATACAACAGAAATTGGTACTCTTCTTTATGTAGCTAATAAAGTACCAGTTTATAGAAAATATATTAATATGTCAACTGAAAATTTTACTTTAATTTTATAGGATAAAATATGGACGCCACTAAAAATACTAGATATCAAATTTCATCTAATAGTAGCCCATTTTCTTTGGCTATGCATTATAATAATTTTGTTCAAGATATTGCTAGAACAATTCCTTATAATCTTTTAGTTAATAGCCAATTTATTGATTTAAATATTGCAGGTAATTTAACTGTTTGGAGTGTTTCTGGAACTGCTATTATCGGTGGTTATAACGCTTCATTATACAGATCTATTACTTTAGGTGCTGGTAGTTCTATATATCAGAATGTTTATAATTCATATACTACTAATCAAGTTCATATTTTACCTAATACAAATTATACTATTATTTTATATTCAAATACTCCTGTTACTGGTTTTGCTTTAGAAGTTATTCCTGTTAGTGCAAACCAAATCTTTAATGTAAATGATTATACTCAGGTTAATTTAATTGATTATATACAAATTCCTGCTAGTGGTTCTGTTTTTTATAAGAATATCTTACAATTTAGTACAGCTAGTTCAGCTACTTTGACTGGCCCTTTACAGCTTCATATAAAAAATACTAATGCAGTTTCTGGAACTATAAATCTTGGATATATAGCTCTTTATGAAGGATTAGTTGAATATTCATATTTACCAGATAAATATAATATTGATATAACATTAGAAACTGGTTCAGCAGCAACTCCTTCTTTGAATTATATTAATAATTTAAATACTGGTATGTTTTCCCCAAATTTTAATTCAATTGCTTGGTCTATTAATGGAATTCAAGAAGTTACTATTTCAAATGCTGGTAATTTCTTGATTAATACTACTACTGATGATGGTTATAACTCATTACAAGTTTCAGGATCTGGTAAATTCTATAATAATTTAACTGTTTTAGGTAATATTTATGGAAATAATGGATATTTTACTGGAACTGTTTCTGGTATCAATGCATATTTTTCACAAACATTATCAGGAAATAATTTATTTTCAACGAGTTCTGTTTCTGGATTAACTGGTAATTTTTCAACTTCTGTAACTTCACCTCATTTTATAGGTAATGCTGATACAGCAACATCAGCAACAAGTGCAGGTTATTCAACATATTCAGGTTCTGGAAACTATGCAACATATTCAGGTTCTGGAAACTATGCTACAAATTCAGCAACAGCTAATTATTCAATAAATTCAGGATATGCTGCTAATGCAGGAAATGCTGCTTATGCAACTAATTCATATCATGCTAATACAGCTGATACTGCTAATACAGCTAGTGTAGCAAATGCTTTATCTTATAATCCTATTCCTCCTGGTACTATTTTAATATATACTGGATATAATCAACCTTCTGGTACTTTAAAAGCTAATGGGGCCGCCGTAAGTAGAACTGTTTATTCAAAATTATTTAATGTTATTGGTACTATATATGGTGGTGGTGATGGTTCAACAACTTTTAATTTACCAGATTATAGAGGATTATTTGTTAGAGGATATGATGATGGTAGAGGTTTAGATTCATGGGGTGGTAGACCATTAGGTTCATATCAGGCAGACCAATTTGCTATTCATAATCATTTATTTCCAGCTGATGATCAACTTATAACAGCTGGAGGTTTAAGAACAGTTTGGGGAATTGGTTATGATGCATATAGTAATTTTAACTGGCATGGAGCGGCAATGTGTCGAACTTCAGATACAGGTGGTGCAGAAACAAATCCTAGAAATATATCAGCATTATTTTGTATCGCATATTAAAAAGGAATAAACTAATGAAAATTTATAATTATGATCCATTTACTAAAATATTTGTATCAGAAGAAAATGCAGATGAATCACCTTTAGAACCAGGTGTTTATTTAATTCCTGCACATGCTACAACTTTACAACCACCAGAATATAATAAAGAAAAAGAATTTTGTTTTTTTAATGAAGATAAATGGGAAATTAAAGATATACCTATACCAATAGAAGATGATAAAATTGATATTGATTATAAAACTAAAAATGAAAAAATTCTTTATTCAATTTATATATTATATGAAAATACATATATTTTAGGAACTAATATTAGATATATTTCATTAGGTTTATTAAAAAATCTACCAAAAAGTATAGCTGTTAATGATTGGTTAGACTCTTTATATAATAAATATAAAGAATTAAAAAATAATTTACCAACTAATGAAGCAGTAACTAAGGAATATATAGATTTTAGTAGTTGTGGAGAAATTCCTTATTCTATGGAAGAAGTGATTGAAGAAGTTAAAAAATGCATTTAGGCATAGATTTAAGTCTTAGATCAGCTGGTCTTCATATCAATAATAATTTTAAATTAATTCAAATTTCTAATTTAAATGATGAGGATCTCTTAATAAAAATAGCAGATGAAATTTGTAAATTTATATCCGAAACTAATCCAACACAAATAAATATAGAAGGGCTTTCATTTAATTCAATATCTGGATCAAAGGATATAATTGCTGGTAATTTTTGGAATCTTAGATGTTCATTAAAAAAAGAATTCCCACTTATACCAATTAAAATAATTCCTGTTACTCAATGGAGAAATCCTTTATTTACAAAAAATGATAGAAAAACATTGAAAGAAAATGTTATACTATATAAAGAAAATAAAATTTCATTGAAAGGTTTAAAAGGAATTGAACGTAAAGAAGCTATAATAAAAAATAAAGAATTAGAATTGAATGCTTCAATAAAATATCAAACTTTTTTGAAATTACCACTTGACATTCAGACCAAAATAAATAATATTACTTTAGACAATGGACGTTGGGATTTAACAGATGCTTATTTCATTTCAAGAATATAATTTAATATGTGAAGGTTTTGGAAAAAACTTTGCTAATGAAATTAAAAAAATATTTTCTGAATTTAAATCAAAACCTACATTTAGCCATGATGGGAAAACAATTTCATTTAATAATTTAACTGAAATGGATAAAGATACTATTTTAGCTGGTTTACAATATTTCTTTAAAAGATATAAAAAATTAAAAATTGATTTAGGTCATATATCAGATTATAAAACAAATGACAATACATTTATTTCTATTTTACAACCAATTAAACATGGTAATAAATATGATGTGAAGTTGATTGTGATTTAGAATTTGACGGTGAAAATATGATATTATCCTTGCCCCCAAACTATGTTTTTATTTTAACACAAAATTTAAAATCTGTCAATTTATTTTTTAAGGAGAATTATAAAAATGTCTGAATTAAATGCTAAGTTTATGAAAATGTTAGAAGAATCAATTGAAGATGAAAAACCACATCGTGGTCGTCCAAAAGCAAACAAAAATAGTTTAGAAGCTATTGAAAAAGAATTTGAAGATGTTAAAGATGATGAAAAAAAATTAAATAAATTAATTATGAAATATGGTAATAAAGAAGAAGGTGATGTAGCTAAAATTGTTAGAAAATATATGAAATATCAAAAGAAAACAGCTACTGATTATTTAGATCGTGATCTTGAAGCTGAACATTCTGTTAGAGTTAAAAAATAATTTTTATAATCATTTTAATGTTAAAAAAGAAACCCTAATAAATTTAGGGTTTCTTTTTTTTATATTGACAAAAGTAATAAAATATAATAAAGTAGAATGTAATTAAAGGTAAAAGTAATAAACTTTAATAAAGTAGAATGTAATTAAAGGTAAAAGTAATAAACTTTAATAAAGTAGAATGTAATTAAAGGTAAAAGTAATAAACTTTAATAAAGTAGAATGTAATTAAAAATTAGATTATGGAGCAATCATGTCTGAACCATTAAGAAAAAACGATGTAAAGATTTTAGATGATATAACTCATTGTTTACACCGCCCAGGAATGTATATAGGTTCTACCAAGGAAGAATCTATTCAAAGTTATATTTTCGAAGATTCAAAAATTATTCAAAAAGAGATTTTGCAAATTCCAGGATTATTTAAATTATTTGATGAAATTGTAATGAATAGTGTTGATGAAGGAATTAGAACAAATTTCAAATATGCAAATAAAATTAAAATTACAACCAAATATCCATTTGTAACAGTTGAAGACAATGGTAGAGGATTACCAATTGAGTATAATGAAAATACAAAAAGCTGGACTCCTGAAATTATTTTTACACATTTAAAAGCTGGTTCAAATTTTGATGATGAGACAAAAGGAACTGTTGCTGGTACAAATGGTGTAGGTGGATCATTAGCAGCTATATTTTCTAATTATTTTAAAGTTGAAACTGCTAATGGTAGTAAATATTATTCTCAAGAATTTGAAAATCATACAAGAATAAAGAAAAAACCTAAAATTAAAGATTCAAAGGATAATTATACACAAATTACATATTCAGCTAATATGAATTATTTTTCTATTTCTGAAGAAGCTAAATCATATTTAGATATTTTATATTTAAAACGAATAAAAGAATTATCATTTGCTTTTCCTGAAATTCAATTTTACTTTAATAAAGAAAAAATATCAGCTACTAATTTAAAATCATTTCTAAAACAAATTCATGAAGTATATGAATGTAATGAAGCAGAAAATGTTAGAATTGGTCTTTTTTATTCTGATACAGAATTTCAACAGATGAGTTTTGTTAATGGTTGTTATACATCAAGAGGTGGAACTCATGTCGATTACACAATTAATAAAATTGTAGATCATATTAGATTTTTCTTACAAAAGAAACATAAATTAGATGTAAAACCAATTGATATTAAATCAAAATTGTTTTTACTTTTATCTATTAGAATGTTAGCTCCTGCTTTTGATAGCCAAACAAAAGAACGATTAATTTCACCTAATAATTTTAAAGATTTGATTGATTCAATTTTAAATAAAAAGTTTCTTGATTCTATTTGCAAAAATGAAGAAATTATATTACCTATTGTTGAAGCTTATAAATTAAAACAACAAGTAAAAGATAATATTGATTTAAAGAAATTGAACCAACAAAAAAAGAAAATTAGAATTGAAAAATATTATCCAGCTACAAAACAACAAAAATATCTTATTCTTACAGAAGGTGATAGTGCTTTATCAGGTATTTTACCGGTCTTAGGTCGTGAAAATTATTCATATTTTGCTTTAAAAGGAAAACCTCTTAATACTCTTGAAGTTGATATTGCTAAAATTAAAAATAATGAAGAAATTAAGAATATAATTAATATTTTAAATTTAGATTTAACAAAAGAAAAACAAGATTTAACTCATGATTTTATTGTTTTTGCATCTGACTTTGATGCAGATGGACATCATATTAAAGCTCTTTTATTAACTTTATATAAAAGATTTTCACCTAATTTAATAAAAGAAAATAAATTGAAATTTTTGCAAACACCTATTATTATTGGTAGAAAGAAAGATAAAATTGAAAAATTCTTTTTTGATTTAAAATCTTATAAAGAATATGAAACAAAAAATCCTAATTCAGGATTGAAATATCAGTATATGAAAGGTCTTGGTTCATGGGTAACTGAAGATTTAAAATATCTCATTTCAAAAAATGGTATAGAATTATTTTTACAAGATTTTGAATATGATGAAAATTCATTTCAGATGATTGATAATTGGATGTCAGGTAAAACTGTAGAATTTAGAAAAGAAGCATTAAAAGATAAAGAATTTGATATAAATGGAATTTAATAGGAGTATAATTTGAAAATAACAGATTTTTTTAATAATTTATTCATTTCTTTTGCTAATTATGATTCCTATAGATCATTGGGGAATTATATTGATGGCTTTAAACCAACTGCTAGAAAAATAATTTGTACTGTAGATAATAATAATATTAAAGAAAAAACTAAAGTTTCTTCCCTTGTAAATAGAATGTCTGAAGAAATGGAGTTTTTACATGGTCCAGTTGCAGCTGAAGGTGTTTGTGTTGGCTTAGCTCAAGATTTTGCTGGGACAAATAATATAAATTTCTTAAAACCATTAGGAACTTTTGGAACTAGAACTATTCCTAAAGCTGCAGCATCCAGATATATTTTTACTTGCAAAGAAAATATATTCGATTCCATTTTTAAAAAAGATGATACGAATATTCTTATTCAACAAGAATTTGAAGGAACTAAAATTGAACCAAAATTTTATTTGCCAATTATTCCAAATATCCTTATTAATGGATCAGAAGGTATTGGAAATGGCTTCGCACAAAAGATATTTTCTCGGAACCCATTGACCATTATTGATTTGATTTTAAATAAAATTCAGAAACAGAAAGACTTTACTTATATTCCACTATACTTTAAAAATTTTAATGGTAAAATTGATAGAATTGAAAACAATTCTTGGGAAATTATTGGAAATTTTGAACGAACAAATCAAACAACAATTACTATTACTGAACTTCCTATTGGTTATGATTTAGAAAAATATATTAATGTTCTTAATAAATTAGAAGAAGAAAAAACAATTATAGATTACTCTGATAAATCAGAAGAAAATAAATTTTACTTTGAAATAAAAGTTACAAGAGAATTTCTAAAAAAAGATGATCGTTGGATTTTAGAAAAATTAAAATTAATTAAAAGAGTTACTGAAAACTTTACTTGTATAGGTGAAAATAATGAGATATCCGAATTTGATAATGAAATTCAACTTATGGATGCTTTTTACAATGTTCGCTTTAAATATTATCAGAAACGTAAAGATTTTTTAATTAAAAAACTAAAATCTGAACTTTTTAACTTAGGTGCAAAATACTTCTTTATTAAATTGATTGTTGATGAAAAAATTACTATTTTTAAACAAACAAAATCTAATATCGAAAACCAACTTAAAGAAAGAAAAGAATTTGATTTTAATAAATTAGAATCATTTAACTTTTTATTGAATTTACCAATTCATACTTTAACTAAAGAAACTTACGAAGATTTGAAAAAACAAATTGATTCTAAAAAAGAAGAATTGAAAGAAGTTTTAGAAAAAACTATTGAAATGATGTGGGTGAATGATCTAGAAGATTTAAGAAAAATACTGAAAACGGAATTTTGATATGAATTTAACTGATGATGAAATTAAAAGAAGAATAATTTGTGCAGCAGTTACGAATATTAATGAATGTGGTTATCGTGATTGCACTACAGAAAATGTAAAAAATAATTTTACTTATAACTCTTTTTTTCAAATTATGCTTAGACAATTTAAAACTAATGATATAAAAATTAAACAAATTATTTCAAATTTACTTGTAGAACTTGAATCAATAAAATTTTAATAAGGAAAATATGATGAAATTTAAAAATATTTTATTTGCTATTACTTTTACTTGTTTATATGCTAATATAGCTAATGCTAATCTTTTAAACTTAGATGATACTTCCGTAGCTGGAAAAAATAATACTGAGATTGAATTTCGTGGTCAATATGGACATACTAAACAATTTGATATTGATAATAATTCTATTGGTGTTGAATTTAGATATGGTATTCTTGAAAACTTAAATTTAGAAATTGGTTATGATAGATCTTTTGGTTCTATTTTTGATAAAGATTATATTGGTGGAAGTGCAATTCAAATTAGAACCAAATATAAATTAGATTATGATAACTTTACTTTTAGTATATCCCCTAGATACACTTATTCTTATAATAATGATAATTGTACTGGTAATTCTGCTTATGGACTAAATGCCGTTGGACAATATGATTTTAAATATATTTCAGTATTTGCTGATGCTTCATATGATTATATTGATTTTTATAATAAATTAGATTATAATTCTTTAGAACAAAATACTTCTACTTTTGGTATTGGTTCTACTATTCCTTTAACTTATGGTTTTTCTATTGTTAATGAAATAGTTTCACAAACACCATTTTTTAAAAATACAAGTTCTATTCCTACATATATTGGCGGTGGTTTAAAATGGAATAATGATAAAATTGATTTTGGTGTTATAGCTGAAAGTGGTTTAAATAGATCATCTCAAGATTTTATTCTTAGATCAGCTTTAATTTTTAAATTTTAAATTGATATTTCTTAAATTCTAATTTATAATGAATTATAGATTAAACAACAAAGGGAGGATGATATAACTGAAAATCAAAAACGCATGAAGACTATTGTTGCTGAATTTCAAAAATATATTGAAACTTATGATAAACAATTTGGTTATGAAAATTATACTGATGATAATTTTATTAAAGATGTTATCTATGGCATAGGACATTCTATTTCTATTGCTGAAAATAACAAAGAATATAGGTTTGTAGATGGTTTTAAAAAATTTTTTAAAGAAAGAATTTAAAACTTGATGTAATAACAAATAAAATAATCACATAGTTTAGTGGAAAATAACTAACTCATTGTTAGAAGATTTCGGTTCAACTCCGAATGTGATACAAAGAAAGAAAAGAAAAGAAATGAAAAGAGAAGATCACTCAACTCGCATTTCAACTAGATATAGATTGTGGAAAGAAGCTAAAGGTATTTGTCCTTATTGCGGAAGATATGTTCCACTCGAAAAAGCAAGTTTGGATCATATCATTCCCGTTAATAAATTAGATGAAAATTTAGGCGAAAGTAACCTTCTTTTTTGTTGCAAAAGGTGCAACAAGCAAAAGTTAGATTATATTGTTTTTACTAATCTTTTCGATAAAATTATATATCCTATTATTGATCATAAATATTTTTATAAGGAAAGATATATTCAATTCAATAAGAAAGATAAAAATAAATTGACTTCTTTAAATTCCTAATTTATAATAAATTAAGTTTTATAAAAAATGAATAAAGAAGAAATATAATGCTAAAATATAATGCTAAAGTTATGGGATGCCTGTGTTCACTTGAAACATTTGAAATAAACGGAATAAAAGCCGCTGAAGATGATTTTGTAAATAATTACGACCATTCCCCTGAAACTGCCGAAGACTCCGGATGTGGGAACATGAAAGCAGACGTTAAGCCTGCTACATCTAAAATACTAAACAAATACGGAATTACGCTTGATGAATATAACACCATAGCGGATGACATCGCAGAAAAATTATCATTCGGTGAATGTGGGATGTGTGTTTAAATGAGTTTAGTTAATAAGAATTGCAGTAAATTTGAAAGATATCTTAATGAAGTAAATTAAGGGGAAATTCTAAAAGATGAAAAAAATAACAACAAGTATAATTATTTGTGAATCCTGTGCTGGAGTTGGAAAAGTTTGGAAAAAAAACAACAGCTTATGATGAGGATTTAGTACCTTGTGATATGTGCTTAGGATCAGGAAGATTAACAAGTGTAATAACCAAAGAAATAATTCCTTTCGATTTGTCAAAAGAGTGATTTATATAAACAAATTTAGAAAATATAAACATCGGGTGATGAATTAGTAAAAGATTCATTACCTTTTTTATGCCAAATTAATTTTATTCCTTCCGTTGTCATAAACCAACCTTCAATTATAATTTCTCCTCTATGAACCATATAATGACAATTTGAACATAAATGAACTAAATTGTTTTTCCTATTTGATCCACCTTTAGATTTAGAAATAATATGATGTTTATGATGGGACTTTATTTTACATATTTCACAATTCATATAATGACTTTTCTTAGAATTTAAGTTATAAAAAGATTACTAAATGAGATTAGAAGGAGTGAGCTAAAATGTTTCCTTTGTTATTTATTTTATTCAGTATATCTTTATTTGTAGGAATTGGAACTTATCTTGAATTACGGGATAATTTTTGTTATAGTGATTCAATTACAATTAAGGTTTGTCATCTACCATTTATAATTTTAGGATTTGTTGGCTTTTTAATTATGTTATTTGTTTATTTAATTTGTGATAAATATGATTTTTATTTAAATAAAGAAATTTTAAAAATTAAAAAATAAATTTTTAACTAAACTTATATATAATTCAAAAATAAATTAATTTCTTTCTTATTTTAAGTTAATATGAATTATGAAGTTGAATTATTGAAAACATTTCTAAAAGTGACTTTCTATTATCCGAACTAAATTATGATGGTACAATAAATTTCTTTGTATATTGGTATAATGAATGTGCTTCATTTGATGAAGCTGTTGGTTATGCTTTAGATAAATTACAAACAGAACCAAAAACTTTTTAACAACAACTCTCAGAAGCCCAGTGGGCCGATTTGGAGTAAAAAAGAAATAGGTAAATGATAATGATAGGAATTATAATTATTTTAATATGGTGTTTTTTGGTTTTAATTTCTGTGATAATTGGAACTAAACAAAATGAAATTAAATCATTAAAACAAATGATATTAAATAAAGATTATGAAATAAGTAGATTAAGAATAGATAAGAATGAAATTCAATATCAATTAATGATATCTTCTAAAGAAAGATTTAAAAATTTTGATAATATTTTTTATTTACTTAGAGATAATATATATTTACCTAAAATATCAATAGCAGAAAATGAACCTTTAAATATCACAAATGAATCAATAAATTCCGCAATAGAACTTAAAATTAATTATATGGATTTCGAGAGAATTCAATTATATAGAAATGGTAAAATGTTTTGGGCTTGGAAACGAAATGGATGGCTTCATATTATGGATGATTTTTTTAAAGGTTAATAAAATGTTAGATAAATCTATAAAACCAAATCCTGAAAATATTATAGAAATTTTAAATAATTTAAAGAAAACAATTCTAAATTGTCATACTTCTGAAGTTGAAATAGCTATGAAATATTTTAGGGAATTTATTTCACATCCTGAATATTGGGCTATAAATTGGAAAGATAAGAAATAATTTGATTTATTTTTAATTTTAATATATAATGGAATTATAAATTAAATTTAAAAGATTTATAATTGAGTGAGAAAAAATGAATTTAAAAGAACAAGTAATTAATGCAAATAAAACATATCGTTCAGGTTATCCAATTATGGAAGATCAAGAATATGATCTTCTTCTTTCAAAATTGGAACAGGAAATGAATTTTATTGAATTTGAAATTTTCAAGAAATCTCTTATGGAAGATTCTGGAAATTTTCAGCATTCATATGTAATTGGTTCACTCAATAAAGTTAAATATGGTGAAGGTGAACTTGAAAAATGGTTAACTAAAAATAAAGTAAATTCATATATTGTTTCAGAAAAATTGGATGGTTGTTCGTTTGTTGCATCATATAGAAATGGTTTATTAGTTTATATGAGTTCAAGAGGAGATGGTCTTGAAGGAACTGATTGGACAGCTAAAGGAAAATATATCCTTCCTGAACAAATTTCTTTTAGAAAAGATCTTGATATTCGAGGTGAATTGATCCTTAATAATTATAAAGAATTAGGAATGAAAAACCGTAGAAATGGTATTTCTGGTATTATGGGAAGGGATGAAATTGATCCAGAAACTTTGAAGAATATTACACCATATGTCTACCAAATTTTAAATTTGCCTTTGACTATGAAAGAACAATTTGAATTTTTAAAAGAGATTTCATTTAATATTCCAGATTATAAAATTTTTACTAACCTAGATACTCTAGAAGAAGATTTGTTTAAATTTTATATTGATTGTAAAGAAAAAAATATCGAAGATTATGATATTGATGGATTAGTAGTTTCATCTGTTTCATGGAAAAATGAAAATAATGAATATTATCCAAAAGGCAAAATAGCATTCAAAGTAAATTCGGAAGGATATGAAACTGAAGTTATAGATATTGAATGGAATGTTTCACAAGGGGGACTTCTTAAACCAGTTGTGATTATAAAACCAGTTGAAATTGATGGAGCAAATATTTCAAGAGTTTCAGGAAATAACTTTCAATGGCTAAAAGATCGATCCATTACGATTGGATCCATTGTAAAAATTATTAGATCTGGTGGTGTTATTCCTAAAATTATTGATGTTGTTTCTAGTCCTAAACATGATTATAATATTGCTATGTTTGTTTGTCCAGAATGTGAATCTAAATTAGTATTAAAAGGAGTTGATTTAGCTTGTTCAAATGAATACTGTTCTGCTGTTATTGTTCAAAAAGTTACAGCTTTTTTAAGAAATTGTGGTGTTGAAGATGTAACAGAAAAGTCATTAATTAAATGGTCCATTAATTCTTTTGAAACTTTAGTTAATTGGGAACCAGACCCTAAATATAAATCTGAAATTAAATTTTATGAATCTTTACAAAAAAATGTATTTTCTAAACCTGCTATTGAATTATTTTCTAAATTTGTATTTGATGGAGGTGCAGAAAAAACAATCAATAAATTAATTGATTTTTATGGTGTAGATGTTATAAACTATCATATAAACAATAATAATCTTCCTTGTGTATTTCCAGAAGGAATTGGTTCTAAAACTATTGAAAAAATATCTTCAGATTGGAAAAAGAATCTTATTTATCTTGATATGATTTGTATGGATAAAAGATATAATCCAAATAAAGAGGATAAAAAAACTATAATTAAATCTGAAATTAATGGAAAAACTTTTTGTATTACTGGTACTCTTAGTAAAAAACGTTCTGATATTGAAAATGATATTATTACATATGGTGGTAAAATTAGTTCAGTTTCTAAAAAACTTGATTATCTTGTTGTTGGTTCAGATGCTGGTTCTAAATTAGAAAAAGCAAAAAGTTTAGATATTAATATTATTACTGAAAAAGAACTTTATAATATGTTTTAGATAGGAATGGTTATGAAGATTGGTATTGTAGGAGCAAGAGTTAGAAATACAGATGAAGATTTTAAAATTCTAACTGATTTTATTTTAGATTTTATTAATAAAACAGATGATGATATTGAATTTGTCTCTGGTGGAGCATCAAAAGGTGCTGATCATTTTGCTGAAATTCTAGCTAATGAACTTGATATTCCTATTACTATCCATTATCCAAATAAATCAAAATTGCCTGAAAATTCAAATAGAATGGATTATGCTAAAATTTGTTATGAAAGAAATACTCTAATTGCTAAAGATTCTGATATTCTTATTGCTTTGGTAAAACCAGAAAGAAAAGGTGGAACTGAATATACAATTAAGAAATTTAAAAAAATTAAAAATAAAGATGCTATTTTGCTTTAAAAATAGTTACACCATAAACATTTTTAGGATTATATCTATTTATAACCTCAAAAATATCAATAAAAGTGGCTCCTGATGTTAAATAATCATCAATAATTAATATATTTTTATCTTTTATTTTCTTAGATAATTCATCACTTATTGACATATAATCATGCACTAAACCTCGCATTTGTGTATTTACTTTTTTGATTTGAAAATCTTCATCTTTATTAATTATTCTATTTAAAGATTTTCTTTGAGATTCACTTGCTTTATCATCAATTTTAATTTTTTCTTTTTCAGATTTAAAAATTGAATATGGTAGAAAAAGAACATTAGGAATTCTAGATACAAATTCTTTAGAAAAATCATTAGATAATGGTGAAGATGATTTGATAGAAACAACTAGATCAATTGACTTATCTTTTAATGCTCTAGACCATAAATAAAAAGCAGTTCTTTTTATAAATTGTTTTAATATGTCTGAATCTATTTTTAAAATTTTTGATTTGCCTTTTAATGCTAACATAATTTCTGTATTAGCTTCAGATGAAGATTTACCATAAGCACTAAATATTTTGTGACCTTTATATGTTGTTACAAATGGATCCTTATATTTATTTTTACCCATTATTGTTTTTATTAATCCAATAGGATTAGAATAATCAATTTTTACTTTATTATCCTCGATTGATATAGCTTCCAATATATCTTTAAATTTTATCATTTTTAAATTCCTTTCTACTTTATATTTATATTTACAAAAACATAAAATTAAAGTATATTAAAAATAAAAAAAGGAGATAGATTTATGAAATATTATCTTGTTTCAAAAATTATTAGCATCTATATGTTTTTACTTTGTTGGATTCTATGCTATAAAATTGGTGAAAATTATATTACAAATTTTACCACAATTATGGTATTTGGTCTTTATTCATTTAAATGTTCAGAAATATTTTCAAATTTTGTTTATTCTAATTTAATTTCTGCTATTAAGAAATCAATTGTTATGGAGAAACTATGAATGTTGAGTTATTGCATGTTACACCTTTAGAAATTGTTATAAAAGCTATTAGACAATGCTATGAAAGTATTGATAAATCAGATTCCAAAATTCAAGAAGTTAAGCCAGGTAAGAATGAATATGTATTAGGTTTAAAAGATAAGAAATTAATTAAACAAGTTATTGATTATGGTCATACTTCAACTTTAGAACATATCACCTTTAATTTTCAGATTAAAGGTATTTCCAGACTTTGCTTGCAAGAATTAGCTAGACATAGAATTTCAAGTTTTTCTGTAAAATCAACTAGATATACATTAAAAGAACTTAAAACCGAAGAATTCTTTGATACAACTCCATCTAAAATACAAGAATCATTAAATAGATCTACAAAATATATTAATTTAACTGGTGAATATGAAATTGATTATTTTTCATTATTAGCATTAGAAAATCTTAGATCAATAATTCATTATGATAAATGGAATACAGATCTTGCTAAATATGCTGTACCTGAATGTTATAAAACAGATCTTGTTTGGTCAATTAACGCTAGATCCTTACAAAATTTCTTAAATTTAAGACTTTCACATAAAGCACATTTTGAAATTAAAGAATTAGCAACTTTAATTTGTAAATGTATTCCAGAAGATTATAAAATTTTATTTAAAGATATTTTATGAAAACTTTTAAACAATTTTTATTATTTTAAGGATTAAAACCAGTCTTTGTTGATTATGGTACAGATTTAAAAAATAAAAAAATGGTTAGAAGAAAAAAATTTATTCTAAAGTTTTATTTAAAAATAAATTAACCAATTTTTATGTTTCAACATTTTTTAACTATAATTATAGATATTATCAAAATAAGGAAAATAGAAGTCATATTTTTAAGGTGAAGAAATGAAAACGGTAATTATAATGGTTGGTATTCCTGGATCTGGAAAATCAACTTGGGTTCAAAAAGATTTGGTTAATCAAAAAGAAAGTTATATTGTTTTAAACGCAGATACAATTAGAAAAGAATTATATGGGGATGAAGCAATTCAAGGTAATCCTAAAACTGTTTTTCAAATTCTTTATGATAAATTTCGTAGAGCTATTTTGAATAAAGATATAAAAACAATATATATTGACAATACTTCAGTTGATGCTAAAAGCAGGAAACAAATCTTTGAAATCTTAGAAAAGAATTGTCCTGAATGTAAAATTAAAATTAAAGTTTTTGATGACTTTGAAAAAGCTAAAAAACAAAATAAAGAAAGATCCAGAGTCGTTCCTGATGATGTTATGAATAAAATGATTAATAAATTTAAATATCCTGAAAAAACAGAAACTTCTTTGAACTTTGAAATTATTTAAAAATTGACTTTCTTTTAATTATAATTTAAAATGAATTATAAATTAAAAAGAGGTAAAAAATGTTTAAAGAATTAAATCATAAAGCATTTGAAGTTGGTGGTTCAATTAGAAATGAACTTCTTGGTAAAAAGCCTAATGATATTGATTATGTTATACAAGCAACTGAATCTGAATTTGAAAAAGTGTTTCCAAATGCTAAACGAGTTGGAAACACTTTTCCTGTTTATCTTATTGATGGATTTGAAGTAGCTTTAACTAGGAAAGAAAAGAATACTGGTAAAAGTTATCAAAGTTTTGAACTAGAAGAAATTGGTGTTTCTATTGAAACTGATTTGAGTCGTAGGGATTTTACCTTAAATTCTATTTCTAGAAATTATGTTACTGGTGAGATTATTGATCCATTTAATGGTACAGAAGATATTAAAAATGGAATTATTAAAACTATAAATCCAAATTTTGTAAAGGATGATCCTCTTAGAATTTATCGTTTAGCAAGATTTGCATCAGAATTTGATTTTAGAATTGATAAAAAAACAGCAGATATTATAAAAAGAGATCAGAAAGAAATTGTTCGTGTTCTTCCTGAAAGAATTTATCAAGAACTTAAAAAGAATTATGAAAGAAGTTCACAACCTAGTATATTTTTTAGAGTTCTTTATAATTTAGATGTTTTGAAATATCATTTTAAACCTTTGTTTGTTGCAGCTTCTATTCCAGCTGGACCTTTTGAGTTTCATCCTAATGAAACAGTTTTTGATCATCTATTGAATAGTTTTGATAATGCTAAATTGAATGGTTGTTCATTTAGTGTTGCTATTAGTAGTTTACTTCATGATTTAGGGAAAGTTTTAACTCCTAAATCGGAACTTCCTAAACATATTGCACATGAAGTTAGAGGATTAATTCTAATTGATGCCTTTTTTAAAAATCATAGATTCGATGCTCATACAATGGAATTGACTAAAACTTCTTCTAGATATCATATTGCTTTTCATAATTTAACTAAAATTAAAAAAATAGTTAAATTAATTAGATTTTTTAAGGCAATTCGAAAAAATATCAACGAAGTGATTCAAGTTGCACAAAATGATTCAGAATTATCTAAAGAAACTATTGATATTCTTGATAATTTAAAAAGAACTTTTAATGAAACTATTATTGATATTCCTGATGATATTAAGAAAAAAGGTCGGGAATCCATTGTTAATTTTGTAGAAGATAAATATGTAAAGAAATATAAGGAAATTATAAACAAAAAATGAAAACTTATTTTACATCTGATTTACATTTCTGCCACGAAAAAATAATAAGTTATTGTTCTAGACCATTTCAAAATTCAAAGGAAATGGATTTTAAACTTATTGAAAATTGGAATTCTATTGTTGAAGAAAATGATATTGTTTATATTTTAGGTGATATATTTTTCGGTGATAATTGGAAAAATCTAACTAATAAGTTAAATAGAATGAAAGGAACTAAACATCTTATTTTAGGAAATCATGATAGATTAAATCCTTGGGATTATATAGAAGCTGGATTTACAAGTTTACATACTTCTATGACTTATGAAGATTTTATTCTTATTCATGATCCTTCTGCTGCTACAGGACCTAAATATTTAAAATGGATTCATGGACATATTCATAATATGGCTTTAAATATAGCACCAAATTGTTTTAATGTATCCGTTGAAATGCATGGTTATAAGCCAGTAAATTTTGAAATTATTAGAGAATATTTTAAAAATATTGATATTTAAATTATATTATTATATAATACAACTGTAATAAAAATTAATACAGAAAGGAATTTATGTATGAAAAAGCTAATTGTATGTTCGTTGTTCTTTCTTAGTGGTTGTGTTATGTATGATCCTTATTATACTACAGGACCTTATCAAGCTGTTCCTTATATTGTTCAAGTTCCTCATGTTCAATTTAGGGAACCAGTCATTGTTTATGAAAATCGTCCACCTGTTGTAATTCATGAATATCATCATTATTATGATAATTCTCATTATTATAGGTATGCAGTTCGTCCATAATTTTTAATTGACTAAATCTTTATAATTTGTTATAATGTTTCTATGATTTAATTATAGAAAGGAAATATATTCATCTTGAAATCCACAATATTTTTTAGAGATTTTACAAATCTAGATTGTTCGTATATCGATGATAAAGGTATTATTCACGGTTCTAGCCAACTTCTTACTTGTTATATGACAGGAGAAACTACAGAATCTGAATCTGTTGTTCTTGATTTTTCTAAAGGAAAAAAGCAATTAAAATCTATTATTGATGATAAAGAAAAAGGTTTTGATCATAAACTTGTAATTTTTGAAGATTCTCTTTGTGGAATTCAAAAATTAAATAAAAATTATGTAAAAATTACTTCACCACATTTAGAGTTAGAAATACCAAAGAATGCAATAAAACAATGTAAATCATTTAATTGTATTACAGATCTAGTTAATTCTGAAATGCAACGATTGTATCCTAAATTAAAATTAGAATGTAAAATTGAATCTAATTTAAAAGGAACTGGAACTGATGGTTTTGTAAAATATTTTAATTATGTCCATGGATTAAAAGATTCGTCTTCATTTGGTTGCCAAAATATTGCTCATGGTCATTTGAGTTTTGTTGAAGTTTTTGGAATTTATAATGGTGTGAAAGTTTCAGATACAAGAACAGCTGATGATATAGCTGCATTTTTAAATGATTCTATTTTAATTAATAGAAAAAATATTATAGAAGAGAATAACGGTTATATTATTATACAATATAAATCTTGTAATCGTGGTACTATGAAAGCAATTATCAAACAACCACATAAAATCATTGTTTTGGATTCTGAAACAACAATTGAATTCATTACAGATTTTATTTCTAAAAGGTTTTTCAATCAATTAAAAGGTAAAATTTTAAGAATTTCTGAGGGATTACAAAAAGGTTCTGAAATTTGTATAATTTAATGTAAAGGATAAAATAATGAATAAATTACCAGTTTTGGAATTTTTTGGTGAACCAGGAGCTTATGCTTTGCAAGGTGAAGGTATGTTTGCTGGTACTCCTAGTGTATTTGTTAGAACCTTTGGCTGTAATTTGCGATGTAAATTTGGTCTAAAAGAAAATGAATATAAAGATTGGGAAAAATTAGTTAAATCGTATTCTGATAAATATGATCAACTAGAAGAATTACCTGTATTATCAAAAGGTTGTGATACTTATTATAGTATTTTTCCTGAATATAGGAAATTTATTAAAGAATATGAAGTTCAAGAAATGTTTAATGAATTAAAAGAACGAACTAATAATTTTTCATCTAAAATTAATTTAGTAATTACTGGAGGAGAATCTTTATTACCAAAATATCAATATTTTTGGTCACAAGTTTTTAATCAAATTGATACACAAATTGATGATTATTTTTCTGTTACTTTTGAAACAAATGGAACTTATGAATTAAATTTTGATGCTGATTCATATGAATTTATTGAAATTAATTTTAGTATTAGTCCTAAATTAAAGAATTCAGGTCATTCTTATTTAGAAACTATTAATCCTAAAGCAGTTTTAAGTTATTATAATGCTTGTAATGAAATTTGGTTTAAATTTGTTGGTGCTGATTATTCTATTGTAGATGAAATTAAAGATGTTATTGAACTTTATGGTTTAGATGATATTCCTGTTTATATTATGCCTGAAGGTGGATCAAAAAAAGAACTTGAACTTCATCAAGAATTAGTTTATAATATCTGTAGTGAATATGGATTTAGATACTCAGGACGTTTACAAGTATCAATCAAAAACAATGGGATAGGAATATGAAAATTGAATTATGATATCATTTATATACATGATAATTATAATTTGTGCATGTGTAGATTTTACAGTAAATAAAGAATTAACTGTTTGAAACTTAATTGGTATGATTTTAGGTTTACCTATATCAGTATTATTTTTAATGTTTTTATTTTTTATAAAGATGTCTAAAAAATGGTACAAAAGTTATATGGAAATGGGGGAGAAAGTAAATGAAAAAAGAAAAATGTGATCCTATTTTAGGGGAACAAATTAAAAAATATCTTCTATATTTAGGTTTAGAAACACCAATGATTGAATCTAAATATACTGAAGATGAAAAAGTAGAAAAAATTAAAGAGCATTATCTAGATATTATGAAAATTTTAGGTCTTGATTATACAAATGATTCTATGGTTGATACACCAAAAAGAATTGCTAAATTAATGGTTAAAGAAACCATGTATGGTTTAAATTATAATTATTTTCCTAAAATTATGACTTTTGAAAATTCTTTTCATGATGCTGGTATGGTTGTTGAAAAAGGAATTAAAGTAAATTCATTATGTTCACATCATTTTGTACCAACTATTGGTCATGCTGTCATTGCTTATATTCCAAATAAAAAGATTTTAGGTTTAAGTAAATTAAATCGTTGTGTTGATTTCTTCGCTCGTAGACCACAAGAACAAGAACGTTTTACAATGCAATTACATGCAACTTTAAATTATATTCTTGACACTGACGATGTTGCTGTTTATGTAGATGCTAAACATCTTTGTGTTTCTTGGCGGGGGGCTCTTGATCCAGATTCTAAATTTGTAACAGCAAAATTAAGTGGATCATTTATGAATAATTCTTTATTAAGAAATGAATTTTATAGTATAGCCAGGAATTAATTTATGAATTTACAGCATGAAAAACAACCTTTTCAATATATTGCTAGTGGTTTAACATATATGAGGATTGGATATACTGATTTAAAAAATGATCAAAATTCAATTGATTTTTTTAATTCATGTTTTAAAACATTAAATGAATCTAATAATCATTCATTAGGACTTTTACATAATGCTTTTTCTGAAAAAGGTTTAGGACCAATTCTTAATTCTGTATTTAATACAGATAATTATAGTAATTTTACAGATAGTGGTGGTCTTCAAATTATTACAACAGGTTCTATCATTACACCTGATATGAAAAAGAAGATTTATCAATATCAATTAGAAAATAGTGAATATGCTATGAGTTTTGATGAAATTCCTCTTACTGTAACTGGTGAAAAATCATCAAGAAACGATTACTCTAATAGATATTTTGATCTTGATAAATTCGAAGAATGTGCAAAAATTTCAGGACAGAATTATTTAGAACAGATAAATGTTTTTTTAGATGCTAAATCTAATTGTAAACCTATTATGATTATTCATGGAAATTCTTATGATACTTTCTTGAAATGGCATGATTTGATGCTTAAAGAAATTCCTGATTCAATGCGAAAATATATTGATATTATTGCATTATCTGGTGCTAGTTTAGGAACTGGTACATTAGAAGATATTGAAAGAGCTTATGTATTAACTGAAATATCTTCCATTTATAAACAAGTTCACTTCTTAGGTTTAGGATCAATTCGTAGATTATTACCTTATATTATTTTTAAAAGAAATAACCTTTTAGATGATATTAAAATTAGCTATGACTCAACTTCTCATACTTCTGCACCACATCTAGGTAGATATTTTTTAAATGGTAAAGATTATAAATTTACTAGAAAATTTGACAAACATTACGAAACAATATATAATGATATTAATTCAATGTTTGATATTGATATGTCTTTAGATAAATTTTATGAGACTATGAATAAACCAGGATCAGAATCAATTGAAGGTGGTTTTGTCTTTAGAGCTTATTGCGGTTTTATTTCTTCTTGTATTAAAAACTTTACATCAACTGTTAATGATATATTTGTAAATCCAGATTATTATAAACATTTGAATAAAGATATGAAAACATTAACAAAATTAAAATGTAAAAAAGATATAGAATTATGGTTTAAAGATGTATCTAAATACATTAAATCGAAACGAATTAATACAGAACAAACTTCTACTTTATTAGATTTTTTCTAGGAGAAATTATGGCAAAAAGGTATCTAAAAAAATTTTATGGCTTAGATTGTATTATTAGACATGACTATGAAACTAATGGTATTAAAGAAAAAATTAATAGCTATAGAGCTAGATCAGTTAGAGAATTAACTGAATTTTTAACAAATATTCCAAATTCAGATAATTTTAAATCTTTTTTAGATGTTGGTTGTGGTGATGATGTAGATATTAAATTATTTAAAAATTTACATACTAGTTATAATTATTGTGTTGGTATTGATAATTATTTAGATGAAAAAGATTATAATGATTCAATTATAAAAGGTGATTGGTATGAAATGAGTGATAAACCCTTTTATAATAGAGCATTTGATGTAATTTATATTAATCATAGTTTAGAACATGCTGCTAATATTTACGCACTTATGCAACAAGTGAGTATAATGCAGAAAAAAGGTGGAGTTTTATTTATAGCAGTTCCAGATGGTAATTCAGAATTTGGTTATGCTATTACAAGTTCTACAACTCATTTTTCAGTTCTTACTAAAGGTTTTCTTTCTACAACTTTACAAAGATTTGGTTATAATGTAATTGTTGAAGAAAGAGAATTTAGACCAGATGCTCCAGAATTATGGGCTTTTGCACAAAAACAATATGATGGGTTTGGTGATTAATATGGATACTAATTTATCAATTATGTTTTCTGGCGGGTTAGATTCCCTTATTGCTTGGTTTTACGCAGTTAAAAATGGATATAAACCACAAGCAATTAATGTAAATCTTGGCCAACCTTACGCTGATAAAGAAATTCAATCAATTAAAAAATTACAATCAAAATTTGATATTCCTGTCGACTTTATTAATATGAAAGAACTTTTTCCTTTAATTGAAAAAAGACTTTCTAATCAAATTATTCCTAGCAGAAATGTTATGCTAGCAACAATAGGATCTATGTTCAATCCTATTGTTTGGATTAATGCTTTAGAATCAGAAGTAAATGGTAAAGAACACGATAAATCATATAAGTTTTTTAATAATTTATCAGAATTTCTTAGTTTTACTAATAATTATTTTCAAGATAATACAACTATAACAAGTCCATTTTTGCATATGACTAAAGCTGATACTATAAAATGGGCTTTAAATAATGGACTTACTAAAGAAGATTTGTTTGATACTTCAACTTGCTACGATGGAGAATACCTTAAATGTGGTAAATGCCTGTCATGTATAAAAAGATTTATGGCATTTGGTCTTAATGGTATTATTGAACCAAATTATGAAATAAATCCTTTAGAATCAGATTACTTTAAAGAATTATTAACTGAAATTCCTAAAGCAATTCAAAATAACGATTACTCCAGATTTACTAGAAAACGATGTGAAGAATTTAATGACTTTTTGAATATGAAATATTGACAAAAACCTCCATTTAATATATATAATTTATAAATTAAATGGAGGTTTTTTATGACTAAAGAATATGAACATCTTTATAATATTCTTATAAAAACTTGTAAAGAATATAATTTAAAAACTCCAACTTTTAAAATTTCCAATGCACTTAAATTAGATAATGGTGTCTGTCATATATATAAATCATATAATACAACTTCATGTAAAATTGTAATTAGTGGCTATATACTTAAACTTTATTCAATGAAAACAGCTGAAGAAACACTTTATCATGAAATTGCTCACTATATAGATTTTGAACAAACAGGATATTTAGGTCATTCTGAAAACTTTAAGAAAATTTGTATGAAACTTGGTGGTTCAATGAATGAACAACTTGCTGGTACAACTTATTCTAAAACTAAAACTACCGATTTTGTATCGAGAAAACTTGGCTATTTATATCAATGCCCTTGTGGATATGGTAAAAAAGAAACAATTCGTAAAGTTTCAGAAAAAACTGCTAATAAATTATATTGTCCTAAATGTGGAACTAAGTTAAAAGACTTTAATATAATAGAAAAAGGAAGAATTTAATGAATGAAATTGAAGCAACAGAAATTACAGAACGGAATAACTTAGCAGTAGTTGGTGTTATTGAAGAAATTAAACCAATTCCTGGTAAAGATTTCGTTGAACTTGTAAAAATAAAAGATTGTGGCTATACTTTTATTTGTGAAAAGATTCATAAAATTAATAATCTTGTTGTGTTTATTAAATATGATACAGTCGTTCCAGATAATAAACTTTTTGAGTTTATGAAAAATTGTAAATTTAAAGTTAAAGCAAAATCATTTACTGTTAAAAATGAATTAGGTGAAGTAATTGATAAAATTTATAGTCAAGGTATTGTTCTTCCTGTTTTAAAAATTTATGAATATCTTGATACTAAAAATGAATATTTTGGATGGTTAAAAGAAGGAATGGATTTAACACAACATCTTGATATTAAAAAATATATTCCACCAGTTCAAGGATCAGGATCTTCTTTTGGAAATATACAAGCAGTTGGTTCTTTTCCTACAGAACTGGTTAACAAAACTGATGAATTAAATATTTGTTCTGTAATGAAAGCATTACCAGAAATTAAAGGTTTACCAGTATATATAACTCAAAAATTAGAAGGATCCAGTTTATCTTGTGGTTTTGATAATGAAGGTGAATTCTTTGTTTGCTCTCGTAATAATAAATTAAAAGAGAATGATAATAAATTCTGGGAAGCTGTACGAAAGAATGATATTGAAGCTAAACTTTCTAATATTCCTGATATTATTCTGCAAGCAGAATTAGTAGGGCCAGAAATTCAAAAAAATAAATTAGGTCTTTCTGAAGTCACTCTTTTTATATTTAATATGATTGATAAAAAAGATCGTCGTAGACTTTCTTGGACTGAAATGAAGGATATTGCTACAAAATATGATATTCCTTTAGTTCCTGTATGTTGTGAAATTGAATCTTTTGACTGGGATTTTAATAAACTTCAAGAATATTCTGATATACAAAAATATGAAAATGGTGAATTAGCTGAAGGAATTGTAATTCGACCTATGAAACCTTTTTGTAGTTCTTATATAAAAACTGATTGGTCATTGAAATGTATCAATAGAAATTATAAACTATGAAAGGATAAATTATGAAATGGTTTAAAGAAATTAAACTTGTAGGTTTTAAAGATTGGTTTTGGTTTGTTTTTATTTTGAAAAGGAATAAATTTAGTTATAAATTAGCTCTTTTACGCTATACTGGATCTGATATTATTTTAGATAGAACTAGAGCACATAATATTTCTAATTTAATTGGTGATGAAAATGGCTAATATTCCAACATTTAAATCAAATAATAATTTAATGAATTACAATATTTATGCTAAGATAGTTAAATTAGAAAACGGTGTAGATATAGAAGAATATGTTCATAAATTAGAATTTGATAAAATCAAATTGTTTTATAAAAATGAATGTTTAGAAGTTGAGTTACAGATATTAAAAGATAAATTGAATGAAATTTATTACAGGCGAGGAGTTTCTTATTAAAAATAAATTGATTTTGTTTCTTTTTTAGTTTATAATATATTAAACAATAAAAGGAGATAAGAAATGAAGAAAAATGTAACTATTAATTTTGAAAAATATGTTGAGAATGTATATGAAAATTCAGGAATTCCTGAATTTTGTGTTGAAATTATTTCTGAAGGATCTATATATGATATAAATGTTTATATTGAAGCTGTATGGGCTGTAAAAAATGGTCAAAAACTTTATAAAATAACCGACCAAAATCTTATTGATGAAATTGAAGCTAATCTTGATCTTGAATCCCTTGCTCAAAAAGAATATATAGAATATATGGCTGGTTATATGGATTATCTTTATGAAGAAGCAAAAGATAGAAGGTTGGAACTTTAAAATATAGATTGGTAAAAAATAATGAAAAATAATTATGACTTATTTAAAGCAATTAGAAAACCTATAGCTCCACCTACAAAAGTATTTGGCTGGAAAAAAGAAGAAAATGATAAAGATATGATTGAAGACGGATTAGAAGAATATTTTTCTGAAAAGGATTCTGAATGAGGGAAAAAATATCTTTAGATTTGGATGATACTTTAGTACCATTCGCTAAAAATTGGTTAAAATGGATTTATAAAGAAAAAATTAGCAATCATTTATATTCTTTAGAAGATGTAAAAAATTACTCTTGGTTTTATGATGTTTTTGGTGAAAAAGCAAATGATTATTTTACTTCTGATCCAAAACAATGCTATGAAAATATGAATCCATTTCCAGGTTCACAGATTTTTTATTTATTTTGTATTGAAAATTTTGATGTTGATATTGTTACACATGCTGATCATAAAAAATCAGAGATAGCAAAAAAAGAGTTTATTAAAAAATGGTTTGGTAAAAACTGTAAAATTAAATTTGTAAAAAAATTACAGGATAAATATGAACAAACTAAAAATTCAATTTTAATTGATGATTATCCATTACATATTATTAATCATATTACATATAATAAAAAACCAGCCATTTTATTTAATAATAAAAATAGAAATGGTTGGGGTCATATCGAAGATTATAAACCTTTAATTGAAGATTTAAAACCTAATATGGATTTATTTTATTATGCAACTGATTATGTTGAATGTATTAATATTCTAGAAAAAATTAAAAGGAAATAAAAAAAATGAATACTATTTTAACACTTGATACAGAATTTTGTAAAATTACTAAAGAACTAAAAGTTACAGAGTCTGAAGATTATGAGACATGTGATATTTTAATTCGTGAATTTGCTAGGATGTTAGTTGATGCGAGTTGGCAACCATGTTCTGTAAAAAAATGTATTATTGATCTTGCTTGTGAATATCAAGATACAAATATGGAAATTCTATAATGAAATTATTAAATTTATTTAAAAAGAAAAAATCCAATTTTAAAGAATCCAATTATTATAAACATGCTGTAAGAGAATTTAAATCCCTTGGATATGAATCGTTAGATACTGCTCCTGATGATCCTGATAGATGGATTCAAGAAAATGTACTAGAACTTTTAGAAGTTCTAGAAAAACAAGGACACTCAGGATCTTCTATTCATTATCTTATGCAATATCTGAATAAATTAGCCTTGTTTGAACCTCTTACTCCAATTGAATGTACTGACGATGAATGGGTTTATATTAGTAATGAATGTTACCAAAATAATCGTTTATCTTCTGTTTTGAAAGATAGTGAGAAAGGTAAACCTTACTATTTAGATGCTATTATTTGGCGGCAGCAGTCTGGATCTTGTTTTACAGGAACAGTAGAAGGAATTACTTCTAGACAAAATATCAAAATTCCATTTGTTCCAAAATCATTTTATATTGATGTTGAGTCATATGAAGTAAATAAAGAAACTGGTGAAAGAGAAATTGGTTCTGGATGGTGGGAATCCAAAATTGTAAAACCCAATCAATTGAAAGAAGTTTGGAAATATTACGAACGTCCAAAAAATATTTAAGAAATATCTTTAGTTTCTTATAAAAGAAATAATTTAATTAATCATGAAAGATAAAGAATATATGAATTGTTTTGAAAAACAAATAGGTAAATTACCTAAAAAAACTGGATTTTTATATTATTTTGAATATTCTAATGAAAAATATATTGTAAAAAGATTGAAATATCCAAAGGAATTAAATAATTTAGAACAATTGAATCAAGATTATAATTTTGAATTACCTGAAGGCAATTTACTACCCATTTTAAGACTATCAAATTAATTCTAATCTTAAAAAAAGTTAAGATATATTGATTTATAATATAAAAAGAAATGGGAGATATGGGAAATAATGAAAAAAATATTTATTATTAATGGTGCAGCTGGTGTTGGCAAGGATACTTTTGTAGAAATTGCTAAATATAAAATTTTTATTAAAACTGGTTTACCAGTTTATAATATCAGTTCTGTAGATAATGTGAAAATTGCTGCTAAAATTCTTGGTTGGGATGGAGAAAAAAATGAATGGGGAAGAGAATTCCTTTCTATTTTAAAGGACATTTCCAGTAAATATTATAAAGGTCCTTATCGTTATATTAAAGAACAAATAGATTCAAAACAAGAAGGAATTATCTTTTTACATATTCGAGAATCTAATGAAATTGAATATATTTGTAAAAATTATAAAGAAAATGAGTTAAAAACAATTTTAATTAAACGGGATAATATTCAAAAATTTAATAATCATGCTGATAAAAATGTTGACAATTATAACTATGATATTGTAATATTAAATAAAGGTTCAATTGAAGATTTAGTTTCTATAGTAGAGGAATTTGTAGAAAAGGAAATTTTATGAATTTAGACAATCTTATCGTTTGTGATTGTGAAGAATGTTATTTTAGATATATGATATTTTGTACCCATGATGAACATAAAATCACACCTAATAACACAAAATGTATTTTCTACATGAAAGGAAATGAAAATGAAAATGAAAGTAGAAATGAAATTCAATGTGAAAAATCCCCTTTTTGTAAAGGAATTGGATGTGCCTGCGAATGATCTTATGGAAGCAAAATTTCAAGCATTTGACCTAGCTAAAAAACTTGCTTGGTACGAAGGACATAAAAATACTCCAAAAAGTGTGAATATTTATAAAATTTAATTTATATAAATAAAATAAAAATTTGGATTATAAAATGACAACATTTAAAGAAATTCTACAAGAAGCATATAAACTGAAATTTATTGTTTTAGAAAAACCTCTTACTATTATTGGTAAAAAAGGTAAATCAATTGATCTTCCTAAAAATACAAAAGGAAGAGTTTACTCTGATTATAATAGTAATGTTAGAATTGATGTTGGATTTGAAGATCCTGAAGATGAATTAAAAAGTATATTTAACCAAGTTGTAACTTTTACAAAAAGAAACGATGATTGGTTCTATAGAAATCCAGAAACAGAAAATACAGAAAAAGTAGAATTAAAATGGATTTAATAACAAGATATATAAACATTTATTTACCCATAAATTATAATGGTAATCTATTGTCTTGAATTAATTCTAAAGTAAATGTTTTTAAACCCAATTACTTTAGAATAGGTAATTGGGTTTTTATTTTCGGAACATAAGTCAGTTTGGTAGACACCCCGCCTTGGAAGTGGGAAGCCACTGGTTCAAATCCAGTTGTTCCGATAAGTTTTTTAAAAAATAAATTGATATTGAAAAAGAAATTTGTTATATTGTTTATATGATGTTGAAGTTATTTGAAAATTTTCCCGGGTAGCTCAATTGGCAGAGCGTGTGGCTGTTAACCACATTGTTGGGGGTTCGATGCCCTCCCCGGGAGCCAATAAAATATGCTCCTATGGTGGAATTGGTAGACGCAGTGGACTCAAAATCCACTTCCAAATGGAGTCCCGGTTCGAGTCCGGGTAGGAGTACCAAATACTATTGAAAGGAAAAACAAATGAATTATTCAATGAAAGAAAAGAATTGGATTATTGAAACTTACAAAAAAGGTTATAGGTATGATGATATTGTAGATAAACATAATCGTAAATTTACTCCACGTACTAAATATGCTCTACAAAAATTTATTTCACGAAATGTTTTTGGTAAAGATTAAATGAAAGCAATAGACTGGATACTTTTATTGAATGAAATTTGTTATGGATTTTGGTCAAACGAAAAACCAAAATCAAAAGCTTCAAATAGTGAAATAAAAAGGTGGTTTAATAAAGGTTCTATAAAAATAAATGATAAAGTGATTACAAATCCTTATCTTTTTATTAAAAAAATTGACTCAATAATTTTATTTCCAAAAAATGATTCAAAAAGAATTTCTTTTACATTTTAAAATTTAAATTGACATTGAAAAATAAATTTGTTATATTGTTTTTGTGATGTTGTGTTATTTGATAATTTATGGAGGGAATGTTCCCGATGAAGAATTCCCTTAAAAGGTAGAAGTTAAGGTTGAACAACTTATAAAGTAGTTCAACCAGGGCACTCCAAATCCATAAATTATTTTTAATTTGCTCCTGTAGCCCAATTGGTCGAGGCATGAGATTTAAGCTCTCAAAAGTGTGGGTTCGAATCCCTCCAGGAGTACCAAATATTTTTACAATTTTAAAGTTCTTTTAAAATATATTGGGTTGATGTGGATGGACACATAGTAAGGCAAACATGAATCAGGCTATAGATTAACTATAGACACGAAAGTGGATTGGCGATGCCACTACAGATTCCTAACATTATAGGAACTAGCCGCTGATGAATTCAACCAGTATCGAACCTGGTACCCAATATTAAAGTTTCTAAAATTGTGTGTTCTAAGTTTCCTAGGGATTACCAACAATGATTAACTTTATAATCAAGAGTGTTTGCTACATCTTAGAGTGTAGGTACAGAGGAATGTAATAAGGGTGAGTTTCGGTTAAAAACTCATGTCCAACTCAAGCAGTTCGATCCTGCTAGCACTCTTGATTATAAAGTTAATAAAAAAATTCTAAATGATATACCCCTAAACCCGACATCGGTCTTCTAAACCGATCCTTAGAGTTGGGCGGATGGCGTGAGGTTCGACTCCTCGTAGGGGTGCCAAAATTAACAGATAGATACTTGAAGATGTTACTTCAAAAAAAGTCGTTTAACAAATTCTATCAGTAGATTCTAAAACGTGATGAATCTAAAATTTGTAGGAGCTGCTAAGATGGTGCTTTAGCGTTGGACTGTAAATCCAATCCCAATCGGGTTAAGACTGGGAGTTCGAATCTCTCCTCCTACACAAGAAAAAGTTTTATAGAAAGAACTAGTCATTGAGGACATGTCGGACTATCGTAGACGTTTATGTAGGGTTTCCTCCGTTGGCCTGGAGAGAAGAAATTAAGGCTTCGACATTACATAACATGAGTGACCTGAGCTAGTTCTTTTAAATTTTGATATGTAGTTTAATAGTTCTATGAGTACACTGTTTGAAAGATAAGTCACTAACAAAGGTTAGGTTAGACTACCTAATAGGTTTGGAAAATAGAATGTAAGAACAACACCATACGCAGGTGTGAATTCAGTGGGAGTCTTGCATATCAAAACAATTTTCTAAGCAGACGAAATAACATTCGTAGCACTGTTAGTTAGGGGGGTGGAATTCCTAATTACGAAACTTAAACTATCATCGAAGAATGTTTAGACTTCATGAATCTAATATCTCTAGCTTAGAACCGGTTTAAAAAAATATAAATTATGCCTCTATAATTAAAATGGTGATAATAATCGACTTATAATCGATAATTGGATTGGGTTCGAGTCCCCCTAGAGGTACCATTAAAAAGTAATATACAGTGAACCAAAAAATATTTGTAGCCTAAAAATAAGGAGAAAAAAATGAAAAAACTAATTGTAGCACTTTGTTTGGTTCTTTTTTCAACCGTAGCATTTGCAGAGGATAATATTTTATTTGATAAAAACCAAACAGCAGATGTTTATATTGTAAAACATTCATTAGTTCAAGAAACAAATAATATTAGAACTATTTGGATTGAATATAAATACACTAAAACTGGTTCTAAAATATTAAAACAAGATATTAAAACTAATGATTATCCAGCTTCTTCTAAAGTAAAATATGCATTTGATTGTAGTAATAGGTTACATAAAGTTTTAATTGCTATGATTTATAATAAAAAAGGAATTAATATTCTTAAACTTAGTGATGGTGAAGTTGAAGAGGTAACTCCTGGAAGTGTTGGTGAAGCAATTAGGGATTTAACTTGTAGTGTTGATATGCAACAACCAGTTAAAGAATTTACTTATTAAATATAACTAACAGACCCGGCTAACCCTAAGCGACGGTAAGAGCTTTGATAGTGAATACTAGTCTAACTATCATTAACGGGTCATTTAAAAATGTTGACAACTAGCATGGATTAACTTCCGAATTAGTTGTTTTTTGCGGGTGTAGCTCAGTGATAGAGCACCAGATTTCCAATCTGGGGGCGAATAGTTTACGCAGGTTTGAATCCTGTCACCCGCTCAAGTCTTTAATATGTATGAAAAAATTTGAAAAGTAAATAGAAAAGCCCTTCAAGCATTAAATTGATGCAGCAGTCTTGTAAACTGCAGAACTCGGGGAGGTACCGGGGTGGGGCTCAAGAATAGTTTCAACACTACCAGTGGGTTAACAAGTTTTATGATATGTTCTAAACAAAGTTGGTTTTTATTTAAAACTATCATATTAAAAATAACTAAAATTTTGCAGGGTAGAGAAGTGGTCTATCTCGTTGGGTCCATAACCCAAAGAACAGTGGTTCAAATCCACTCCCTGTTTCAAATAATTCCTCTTAGCTCTGGTGGGCGACATTGTTTCATAAACATTGATGGGAGTGATCAAAACACTCAAGAGGAACCATTTATAAATAAGATTATTAAAATATGGATGTGAAAGAAGATTAAGAAAATATCATTAAATAATTGTCAAACAAAATTTTAAATGGTATAAATAAAGTATATTAAAAATTATTCAAAAAGGAAAAATAAAATGTTTAAGTCACTCTCCCTACATAGTTCAGTTTCAATTGACTTTTGTCAGGAACAAAAGTGGGAGGATATTAGTCTGCCTTGACACCTTTAAAGTATATTGGTTTAAATCCAAAAGGTGTCAAGACAAATTAAAAGTTTTGACACTTTTTTTGTTCTTTATAAAATATATCCGTGTAGGCGAAATGGTTAGAGCCACCAGACTTTCAATCTGGAATTTTGCGAATTCAAATCTCGTCACGTATACCATATAGTCATGTAGCTCAATGTTGGAGCACTAGCCTGTCAAGTTGGATGTCGCGGAATCGGTATCCGTCATGACTGCCAAAATTAATTATCCCTTGTTAGATCAATGGTAGATCAGAGAGCTGATAACTCTCAAACACTGGATCGTAACCAGTACAAGGGACCAAATATTATAGGGATATGGTGTAACTGATTAACATATAAGACTTTGAATCTTATGCTCTTGGTTTGAGTCCAAGTATCCCAGCCAAACATAGAGGTTTAATTCACCGGCTAGAATATTCGGCTCCAACCCGAAAGAAGTTGGATTAACACCTACAACCTCTACCAATTATGGTTCTTGAACTCAAGAAGTTTTGGGTGTAGTCTACAAAACTATTGATAATCTGAGTATTACCAATAATAACTTCCATTAAATATACTTTCATAAGCTAACAAGTAAAGCTAAACGGTTTAAACCCGTTGTATTCAGATTCGAATTCTGGTGAGAGTACAAAAAAATATGGAGAGTCTGACCTCATTGGTGCGGGGACTATTCTCGAAAAATAGTGGGCATTGTAAAAGGTGTTTTGGGGTTCAAATCCGCCACTCTCCTCCATAGAAAGTAAAACAAGAGGGTTCTTGTAGCTGTTTGCTAAACAGATTGTCCGTAATAGGATGGGTTTCGAATACTCTGCTTTCTGCTATAAAAATAAAATAAGAGTATCCCAAACAAATAAATAAACTAAAAAAAGGAAAATATAAATGAATAATTTAAAAAAGTTTTTACCATTTCTAACTATTTCAAGTTTAGGTCTTTTTTTTATTCCTGATTTTCTTTCTTTAGAAACTTATATTTATCGACTTTCTGTTATATCAATCATATTATGTCTTTGTATATGGATTATAGGTGAAGTTGATAATTGGGGAATATTTCCAGCTTTTGATGTTCAGCAAGTAATATCAAAAGCTAAAGAAGAATCACTTTCATCTTCAATTCTTTTTCTTTCATTCATTATTTTAATTTGTACTATAATTTATGCGATTGTTAATTAGTATATTTTTTATTTTTATTTGTTGTACTTTAGTTTATGCTAGTTCTATAGAAAAAGCTAAATTATATATAAATGAAATTAAAAATTGCTATAATTTATATTGGAAAGAAATTCCTTTAAAGCAAATTCCAATGGGGCAAATAGAACAAGAATCAAATTGGAATTCTAAGGCTCATTTGCATACATATAGGGAAGATGGTTATGGACTTGTTCAAATAACTGTAACACCTAGATTTAATAGTTTTCTTACTGCAAAACAATATAAACCTTTAAAATCATGGAATTGGAAAAAAGATCCTTATAATACTAAAAATCAAATTACTTTTCTTGTCCTACAAGATCGTGATAATTATAACCAAATTAAAAGATATTTTATTAATGATGAAGAAAGGTTTAAAGGATTGCTTGTTTGCTATAACGCTGGTTTAGGTAGAGTTTTGAGACGTAGACAATTTGCTATAGCTGCTAGATATAAACATGATACTTGGACACATGGTCTAGAAGATGTTCATGATAATTTTGAAAATAAGAATATTTATGGTAGACCTTTATGGAAAGCTGTTAATGAATATCCTAGAGTTATTTTTAAAAAATCAGAAAAATATAAAACTTTATTTTAAGGAATTTTTATGGAAAATATTTTTGATGAACAATTAAAATTTTATAATGATGAATTTAAAGATGGGTTTCAACTTTATTTCATTCTTTATAATAAATTAAATAATTCTATATCTTTAGAACAATTATCATATAAAGAATATTTAAATAATCCAAATTATTTTAAACAATTTAAATTTTTAGAAGCTGGTAGTATGTATCCAAGATTTTTGAAAGAATAATTTGATTTATTTTTCATTTTAAGTTATTTTAAATTAAAGAATAAAATTATAAAGGAATAAAGAAATGTTAATTAATAAACTAAAATCTGATAGATTAAAATTTTTCAAAGAAAGAAATGAATCAGCTTTTGCTAAGGCTGGATATAATGTTCTTGGTGTTTTAATTGGCGATGCTACTAAAGAGTCAAAAGAGCCAACTGATGAAAAAGTTATTGCGTTAATTAAGAAATTTATTGAAAATTGTAAAATTTGTAAAGAATCTGCTAAAGATGAAATTTCAAAATATATGAGTGAAAAAGAAATTAAAGTCTTAACTGAATATTTACCAAAACAATTAACAGAGGATGAAATTAGAAATATTATTAATGTGGTATTTATTGATTCTGATTCTAAAGATATTGGATCAATTATGAAATATTTTAAAACTAATTTTTCAGGTCAATATGATGGTAAACTTGTTTCTGAAATTTTGAAAAAAGGATAATAAATATGAAAAACATTTTAATTAGTTGTTTAATATCATATCTTTTAACTGGTTTATCTTATTGGAAAATCAAGGATAACAATACAGATAATTTTGGAATTGCATTACCATATTTTATTTTTATTACAACTTCAATTATTTTAACAGCTTTTTATATTATTTTAGCAATTTGGAATCATAGATATGTTTAAAAAATTGATTTTAAGTTGTATTTTTGTTTTATTTTTAAATGAAAATAGTCAGGCTTCTATATCAACACAAGTTCCACTATTAACCAATAAAAATAGAATCATAGTTATAGCGAAAATCATTGATTTATTTCCATATTATGGTTATAGAGAAATGAAAATAAATGGCTTACCGGTACCACCAGATATTGATAATAGCTATTCAAGAATTATCTATTTAAAGCCTGGTAGAAATTTTATTAGATTTGTTGTTACAGAAAGTAATAAGAAGTATAAAAAAACAAAGAAAGTAATCTATAACAAAAAATACAAAAAGATAGATATAATAAAGGTAAAGAAAAAAGAAACAAAATTTTATAAATTCTATAAATCGCAATTTATTATCCCAAAATATTCTATAAGTTTTTCTAAAATAGACATTTATAAAGAAGTCTTACAATCAAGAAATCAATACGAAGATATGTCAGATGTAAAAAATCTCTCATATTTTGTTAATTTTATTCATAATTTTTAATCAATAAAATATTTTAATTTATAAGTTAATGATTTATTACATATTTTTTTAAAATTAATATGCAAAAACTTTGTTACTGAATGAGTTAAGGCTAAAATTAACATTAAATCTAAAATATTTAATTCTTCACACTTAAATGAAAGTAAAAATGTATAAAGTTCATTAAATTGAATTTTAAAAATTAATCTAATAGGAATACAAATAAGTAAAACTATTAATAGAACTTTAATATAAGATATTGTAAAATAAACGAAAGATTTCATAATATTATCTACCTATTATCTACCTATTTGGGTAGGAGATTGAATGAGACTTTGTCCATTCATAAAAGTTATAAAATCACTAAAATGTTTCAATAAGATAAAAACAGTTAGTGCTGTTATTATTAAAAATACATATTCAAGAACTTTTTCTTTAGCTTTATTGAATGTAGAATTTTTTTTATTTTCATCTTCTGTTCTTCTTTGTTCTTCTAACATTGAAAGAGTTCTTTGAATATCAATTAATCTTTCTTTACAAAAAATTAATTCTTTATCCTTTTCATCTTGTAAACTTATTAAATCATCTATTCTACTATGAATTGCTTGGTGATCTTGAACATTTTGTGATAATTTTTCGGTTATTGTTGCTAATGTTGACATTGAATTTGATATTTTATCTACTGCTGTTGTTAATGTTGTTTTTAATTCAGTGAAATCATGTGTTAATATTCCAACATTGACTTTTAAATCGTTAATGTCATCCTTGATTTGACTTACTTCTGGTTCCATTTATATATCCTCGATAATTCACAAAGTTTTAGAAGTTCAATTATCGTTCTTTTATTATTATTTATAAATAATTTAAATTGACTTTCTTTTAAATTTAAGTTATATATGAACTAGGATGTAAAACATGTCATACTTTCAAAAAGTTTTAGATCATATAAGAATTCAAGATTTTGAAAAAGATTTATCTTTTAATGATCTTATTCTAGAATTTGCAAATATGGATCCAGAAGAACATAAATTTGGAGTTGATGTAAATCTTCATATTTATCAACCTGGGAATATAAAATTTTCACATGGACCTAGAATTAAGATTTTTAAAAATAAGCCTGGAACTGATTTTACAATAACTTTAGAAGAAAAACCTGAAGTTATATGTAACTGGAAATTAATTGTATCAAAAAAAGAATTAAATATTCTTTTAAAAAATATTAAGAAATACAGATCAGCTTTTATTACATTTTGGAATGATCCTGCTATGTCAATAAGAAAATTAGAATTACTCATGAAAGAAATTGACAAAAATTAAACCAAAAGAAAGGAAATGAATGAAATTCAAAATTAGTAAAGATACTCCAGATGGTAAACTAGGTTATGGTGTTTTTCATATTTCTATGCGTGGTAAAATTATTACTACAGATAAATGGCGAATTGCTAAACCTTCAAATGATGGTCGTAAACCAACTAATGAAGAATATGCAAAACAAAATAATATTACACGTAGACAAGCTTCAAAGAAACGTCGGGGATATTAAGAATGTGTGATTGTCAAACAATTAACATTATTGTAAATTCAAAAACAAAAGTATATGAAACTATTCAATGTGCTACTTGTGGTAAAATTTTTTCAATAGCTGAATATAAAAATAATACTTTTAAAACAGTTAATATGCTAGAAAGAGAAGTAAACTAACGAAAGAAAGGAAAAGAAAATGGCATTTTGTACTGAATGTGGAGCAGAAGTAGGAGATAAGGCAGTTGTTTGTGTTAAATGTGGATCGCCAATTAAAGCTAAAACTTTAGATGTTGAAGCTTGGACAAGTGGTAAAATGTGGACTTATGGTATTCTAGGATTTATTATTCCACTTTTTGCTTTTATTATGGGAATTATTGGACTTACTAAAGAACCCCGTCGGGTCCAAGGTGTAATTCTACTTTGTGTAGGTTTTGCCGGTATTAGTTTTTGGGATAAAATTTTTGGGATGTAAATAATAGATATATTAATGTTAAAAAACGGTATCTATTTTCTTAATAGATACCGTTTTTATATAAAGGAGAGAATAAATGGTTCTGTTGGTTAGTTGTGAATATATTCCTCTGAATGAAATTTCTTTAAAAAAAGCTGTTAGACTTATTACAAAGCAAAAAGTGGAAATTATCGAACATACAGGTGAAAAAATTCATGAGAAGATGTTTAAACCAAAAATTGTTAGACTTCTTCAATCATTGTCTCATCTTTATGGTAGAAAAATTCCTTGGTCAAAACAAAATGTTTTTATTAGAGATGAATTTATATGTCAATATTGCGGTTCTAAATTAAATAAAAAAACTGCTACTATTGATCATATTAATCCAAAATCAAAAGGTGGTAAAAATGAATGGTTAAATACAGTTTGTTCATGTCGAATTTGTAATAATTGGAAAGGTTCTTTACATCTTTATGAAACTAATTTGAAATTAATTAGAAAACCTAGAATTCCAAATCTAATTGATTTTCTTATTATTAAATCTAAAGTTTTTGAATATGAATTTTAAAAGTTGACTTTTTATGTTTTTAATATTATTATATCTTTAAAAGAGGGTTATAAATGTCATTTGGTGAAATGTATATGGATGCTGAAGAATGTGGTTATTGTGGACTTTCATTTAATGAAACACAAACATTTATTTATGATAAATATAACCTTTCTCAATTTTCTAAAGAAGATTGGGATGCTTTAGAAGAAGCTTGGTATTCTGGAATTCGTACAATGTACTATGAAGAAGATGAATTAAAAAATTCTAATATTTTTGATTATTAAAATCTGCTAAATCCAAAATAAATGGCAGAAATTTAACTTAAGAAAGGAATAAAGCCCAAAAAATTGTTGAGATGGGTGCCAACACAAAAGGAGATTATATGATTAAAACAACATTATTAACCTTAGCAACTCTTCAAATTTTTTCTTCGGTTCACAATTTTCAATCTTCAATGCCACATCCAGTAAAAATTAATGAAGATGCAGCACTTGTAGAAGTTAAAAGAACTTTATTTTATTTAAATAAAGATCTTAAATACGCAGAACCTATTCTTAATTCTGCTAAAGCAAATAATATTGATCCAGTCCTTTGGGCTACATTAGTTGAAACTGAAACTGGATTTAAATTGACTGCTAAAAGTAAAAAAGGATATAAAGGTCTTGCTCAAACTCCAAATGCCGTAATGAAAACTGGTTTTGAAGTAGGTGATCTTACTTATGGATCATGTATTCTAAAAGAAAAACTTAGAATTGCTAATGGAAATATTGAAAAAGCATTGACTTATTATAAAGGATCACCCACCCTTACTGATAAATATGGTCGTGATACTTTAGGTCATAAACAAGCTAAACAAGTCCTGAAACTTTATGCTAAAGTGAAAGAACAAATTAAAGAAGAAAAGGAAAGCTAAAATGATTGGAACTGATGTAAACGAAAAAACAATTAATAATAACACCGAAAAATCTAAACGATTCAAAAAACTATATGAAATTGGAAATACTCTTCATCGTTATAGTTTATGGATGATTGTTGCCGCACTTATTGGTATTAGCGTTGGTGTGAAAGCATCACAAATTTATTTCTATACTAAAATGTCAGAAGCAACTGTGGTAGGTGGTATGGTGTTTAAAGAAAAAGTTTATCAAGTAATTCCGAAATAATTATTAAATGATTTTAAAATAAAAAAGGTGTGGATAGTTTTTAATTGACTATCCACACCTTTTTTATTTTATAATAAATTTATAGAAAGTTAAAACTTAAATGGGAGGAAATGAAATGAACACAATTATTATCTATGACCAATGTGGAATGGAAGCCTTACAGTTTTTTGTTATTGATGGTGACTATAGCAAATACGATGGTATTTACGTCAATAAATGGGTTAGTGATGATGAAGTAATTATGCAAGAATATAATGAAATGATTAACGAGCTACAATTAATTTTGGACAGGCTACAACCATTAGACAAGTTCCCAACAGAAAACGTAACCAAAGATACCAAAGTTATTATTTGTGGATTTATACCGTAATATAAAATAGTTGAACGGGTTTTTTATATTTAAAATAAATTATCTAATTTCTATAAAAAATTAAATTAACTTTGTTTCTTTTTTATTTTATAATGAATTATAAAGTAAACAACAAAGGAGATAAAAAATGAAATATGATTTTAAAGATGGTAATGGTCTTGTTGAGGCTCATAGACACAAAAATCAAGATGGAACTAAAGGTGGTTGGGTTGCTGAAACTGCAACGGTAACTGAAACTGCTTACATTGGTCCTAATGCTAAAATTTATGGTAATGCTATAGTTTGTGATAATGCTAAAGTTTATGGTCATGCTAAAGTTTTTGATTATACTCAAATTTATGGTGATGCTCAAGTTTATGGTTATGCTAATGTTTATGGTAATGCTAAAGTTTTTGGTGATACTCAAGTTTATGGTGATGCTCTAGTTTGTGGTGATGCTCTAGTTTGTGATTATGCTCAAGTTTATGGTAATGCTCAAGTTTGTGGTAATGCTCTAGTTTGTGGTGATGTTGAAGTTTTTGGTAAAGATATTTTTTATGGTTCTACTGAACTTAATAATTTAGTAGAGCAAACAGATAATAATTCAAAAATTAATTTTGTAAAAGTAATAAACAGTTATAATGAAAAATCTGTATATATCAATGTTAATCAAATTGTATCTTTTGAAAAAATTTCACAAGGTACAAAAGGTGGATTAACTAAAGTAACTATGTCAAACAACCAAGAATACATATTTGAACTTATTGATGATAATTTTCTAAATTATATTCAAGGAATCCATGAATGAATTATCATAAGATAATCGAAAAGATTCAAAAACTTTTAGCTCTTTCTAAAAGTCCAAATGAGAATGAAGCAACTCTAGCTCTTTGAAGAGCTAGGTAAATGATGTTGAAATACAATATAGATAATATCAATCTTGAAAAGGATTCAACTGAGGATATTATTGAAATTGATTTTAAACTCTCACATCAATATGAGGAATGTTCTTTACGTTTTGTGTATTGGCTAGGAAAGGCATTCCTTGTTCGCCCGATAATGATAAAAAGAAATATTGGCAAAGATAAAATTAAATTTGAAAATTATATTAGATTCATAGGCAAAACAGCTGATGTAGCTGTTAGCACTTATATTTTTAGTTATATGATGTCTCTACTTGATTCTAAAGGAAAATCATATACAAATAAGCCTAAACTTCGTAAGGATTATGACTTAGGATTTATTACAGCAATTTGTAAAAAACTTGAAAAGATGGAAGAGGATCAAATTGCTGGAATGACATTTTATGAGGATCATCCAGAAAATGATCTAGTTGTTACTTCTAATGCTCTAATCAATCAATATATACAAGAAAAATATGCTGATAAATTGAATGAAGGAAAGGAACAAACTATAGAATTTGATCCTAATTCTTTTAGAGATGGATTCGAAGAAGGACAGAAATATGGTATTTTTAAAGGATTAGAACAAAGAGAACAACAATGAGTTATTAAATGAGAATAATTTCAAAATTCAAAGATTATTATGATTCACAAATGGCTTTTGGTTTTGATCCAAAAATTATATTTGATAGAAACCAAAGAATAATTGATTGTAAATCATTAAAATCATATAATTCATTTTCTAATTTTAGAATTGAATATTATTGTGATACAAAAAATGGTTGGAAAAACCAATTTACGACAATTATATTTTTAAGAATTATATAGGTTTTTGTGGAAAAGTTTATAAAATTATTGGCTTGAAATATAATAATAAAACCACATATTATACAACAAAGAATGATATTCAAAATCTTTTTATTTTTATTTTAAAAACTGATATTAAGGATTTTATGGAAATTAGAAAGGATATTATTGAAAAACCAAAGAGATATCATCGTTCTTATGTTATTGATATTTTAAAAGATATTGAACAACCATTTGATATTGGGGATGCTGTATTTAAAGAAATCAAATCACCTATTTTTCATATTAGTTATGAATATAGAATTGAAGGAAATATGAAAATTAATCCAAATCTAAAAGATCTAGGATTTTCTAAATTATTTTCATCTGAAAAATGTTTTCAAGAAATTTCTATGTATCTTTCTAATATTGCGGAAAAAATGGAATTAATTGAAATTGGTGATAAATACAAAATCACTCAACATGGATTTGGAAAATGTAGTTTTAAATCTTGTAAGGAAAACTATTAAATGAAAACTAAAACAAATTATGATATATTCAAATCAATTCGAAAACCTATTGCACCACCTACAAAAATTTTTGATTGGAAAAAGGATAAAGATAGTGAGTTTTTAATTGATGAAGGACTAACGGAATATGAGGAATCTAAAAATGAAAAATAAATTGATATTTTTTCAAATTTAAGTTATCATGAATTGTAGATAAGAAAAAAGGTGACTAAAAAGAAAAATTATAAAAGGATATTTGTTGATGATTGTGGTTATGAATCAAGTTATGATAGGGATCTAATTTATAAATCTTTTGTAACAGATAAAAATCATACTTTTATTTTCTTAGGAAATTCTTAAACAAAAGGAGAAAACAATGAATGAACTAAAACAACGGCTTCTAAAATATGGTAAAGATGGTAAACTAAAACAACATGGTTATTTTTATGCAATTAAACATAACGATGGAATTGTCAAAGTAGGATTTAGTTTATGTTGCAAAAACGATAAATTTGATAAGATTGTAGCTATTGATCTGGCAATGAGTCGGGCTTTGTCACCTATTTCTTATGAAGTTCCTTCTAGTATTGAACTTGATGTGGATAAATTTATTTCCAGGTGTCAACGTTATTTCAAAACTAATGATATTGAACTATAGATATTAAAACATGAAAATATATTGCAAGAATTGTAAATATTTAATTTTTTTGGATATTTTATCCGATTATTGTGTAATTATTGCTAAAAAACAATAAAAGATCCTTGTTATGGAATATATACTAAGAAGATAATAAAATATCAAGGTTACTGTAGAGAATTAAACAAAATTTTGATTGTATTAATTTTAAAAGAAAATTGTGGAAATTCTGGGTGAAACCTTAAAGGAATTAAAAAATGGATAAATATCGCGAAACAATTGAAATTCAAAAAATAATTAATAAATTCAATGAAAATGGTTATTATGTTTCAGTTATTCATGAACCAGGTGAATTTAATAGAGTTTGTTTTCCATATGAGTATGAATATATTATTCATAAAAATGAGATATATGATTTCTTAAAAGAGAAATATTTTGAAATTATCAAAAATGGAAAAACAGAAACAATTTCATTTGATCTAAATCCAGAAACTCTTGACAATATTTACAAAAAAGCTGATGAATCTGGAAAATTAATTGATGAAGTAATTGAAGAAACTTTAGAACTTTATCTAAATGAACTAAAAGATCTTGATTATGAAATTAATGAGAAAGAAATGGAATTACATGATCTTAAATCTAAAAGGAAAAAAATATTTGATAATGTTAAATCGGAATTTGAATTGAATGATTTAGATCTTTAGACATTCTAAAAAATAAATTAGAAAGGACTTGAAGTTTTACTTAACTTCAAGTCCTTTTTGCTTTATAATGAATTAGAAATAAAGGAGTTAATATCATGGAAAATAAACAAGAAAAGATAATTGAATTACTTAAAAAATTAGTTGGTAGATATGGGTATACTCCACATGACATACAAAATGGTATTGATTATGATGAAGTTTGTGAATTACTAGAACAATTAGAGGAAGAAGTTACTAAATTGAAAAAATAAATTGATTTCTTTCTAAATTCATTATAAAATGAATTATAAATTAAACAACAAAGGAGCTGTTAAATGAAAACCTACAATACCAAAATTTTTGTTGAAGGTAAAATACCTAATCTTGGTACTGGCGGATATTATACAATAACAGCTAAAGATGAAAATGATCTGCTTAAAAAAGCAGCAAAGAAAATGGCTATAAAAGTTTCGGAAATGATTAGAAGAAATGTAACATTATTTGATAAAAATGAAACTAAATTTAAAATGATTGTTGAGGTAAATGAAAATGTAGTAGGACCTTTTAATAAAACTTTGAAAGCTACTTTTAATTTAGTTTAAAAATAATTCAAATATCAAAAATATTTAAAAGGTAATTCTAAAAATGTTATTAATTCAACAACATCTTAAAAATAAAGTTGAAACTCCAGAAACTCTGCAGGAACGTTTTGGTATATTTTCTAAACTTTCTTCAGATGGTAAACTTCGAATTTTCGATTATGATCAAATTGAAAGTTCTAAATTTAAAGATCATAGACTTGTAAAAGAGGCTCGTGGACTTGTTCTAACTGAAGGTACTTGGGACATTGTGGCAAAATCATTCAATCGTTTTTTCAATTACAAAGAAAACACTGATACTGAATATTTTGATTGGAAAAACTTTTCTTCAACAGAAAAAGAGGATGGATCCCTTTTTAGAATTTCTGTAATTGATAATGAACTTCGAGGTTTTACTCGTTTTTCTTTTGCTGATCAACCTATTTCAGATCTAATGGAAAAAACTTGGTCTGAACTAGCTTTTTCGTGTTTGAATGATGAACAGAATTCATTTATTAAATGTTATTCAAAATATACCTTTGTATTTGAATTCTGTTCACCATATACTCAGGTTGTGAAGTTTCATCTAGAACCTAAACTTGTTATGCTCGGTCTTTTTGATAATCAAACTGGTAAAGAAGTTTCACCTAATAACGAAGTTTATAAACAGGCTAAACAAATTTTTACTTGGGTTAAAGAATATAACTTTAAATCAATTGATGAAATTATTCAATATTTAGATAATTTATATAAAAATAAATCAACAGATGAAGGTTTTGTTTTAAAAGATAATAATGGAATTAGACTTAAAATTAAAAATAAATATTATCTTCAACTTCATAGACTTACTAATAATAATGATATTAAAAATTTAAAATCATTAATTCCTATTATTTTAAATGGTGAAACAGATGAAGTTGAAACTTATTTTCCTTTATTAAAAGATTCGATTTCTATTATTAAACAAAATATTGAAAACGATTTGAAAGTTTTAAAAGAGATTTATGAAAATGTTATTATTAAAGAATCATTGAAAGATTTCGCTCTTTATTTAACTAAAGAAAATTTTACACCATGGAGTTCTTTATTTTTTCAACTTCGTAAAGATTTTGGTAATAGTTTTACTTTTACACAAGTAGAAAATTTATTTATGAAATCTGAAGATTATATTATTAAAATTTATAAATCAAGAAATATTTTAAAGGAGTTATAATGGAAACTCGTCCTGCTTTTGGTTTTTCAGTTGCTTTATTATCTTTTTTAGCAGCTTTATTAGCAATTCATAATGGAGATAAAACTGGAATAATTGTTGAATCTTTAACAAGTTCGATATGTCTTTTTATATCACTTAAAAGTTTAAAATAATGGAGATAAAAATTAAAAATATGAATAATATAAATGATTTTAATATGAATAACGGTAGATGTTTGAAATGTGGTAAAGAATTGGATAGATTCAATTTTACTGATTATTGTAAATATTGCCAAAATATTTTAAATGAAGAAATTAAAAAACAAAAAGAATTAGAACATTTTAAAAATTTAAAAAAATATTCAATAGAAGAAAGAATTCAAATTATAGAAAAATGGATTTATAATCATAGTTAAAATAAGGATTTTATATGAAAGAAATTAAATTTGAGTTTAATTATCGGGATGATAAAGAATTTAAAAAGATTTATCATAAATTAGTTTCAGATCTAAAGAAACAATATGGTAGAAAAAAGTTTCTTGAAATGGTTATTACTGCACAAGAAATTAATGGTTTAGAAATGAAAAAAATTAGAACAAAATATTGGTACAATGTTAAATCATTTAAAAATAATATGGTTCCAGCTAAAAGAATGAATTTACTAATTTCTATACCAGATTAAAAATTGTAATTTCAACTAATTAAAAAAAATTATTTTGATTTCTAACCTTGAAATAAAAGTTAATGGTTAGCATTAAAAAATAAAAAGGTGTATAGTTTTTAATTGACTATCCACCTTTTTTTAATTTATAATGAATTTATAGAAAGTTAGAACAAAGGAGAAAAATATGAATATCGAAATTAAATATAACGGAAGTTATCCAAATCTTTGTAGTGGTGAATTGATTGTAATTATTGATAGTAAAGAATATAAATTTCCTAATTATTGTTTATCATCAGGAGGTTCAGCTTATTTTACGGGTGATTGGGATGATATAATAGAATACGGGAAATGGAGTATTTCTAAATGGCCTGAAAATTTTCCGGAGAATTTGAAAGATCCAGTTCTTGAAAAAGTGAACGATGAAATTCCTTGGGGCTGTTGTGGTGGTTGTCTATAAATAGAGTTTAAAAATGATTTTTCTAATTATGGCTGGTATTGGAATTGTTTTAATTGGTTTTGTTTACTATTTTGTTACTCATGAATTTCATTATTTGGTGGATTATTTTTTCATTTTTAGTACCTGAAAAGAAACTAAATATTCCTATCACAAATTACAATATATTTAAAACTGATAGAGCAATTTATGTTGAATCTGATCAAGGAAGTTTCAAATTGGATAAGTTATCTGATACTACAATTCTAAAAGCAAAGAAAATTTATATTAAAATATCAAAGAATGCTTGGGGAATTACTTTAGTAGATAGAAAGGAATTGACATGGGAGTAGTAAAGAATTCAGTAATACCTCGTCACCTATTGGAAATTGTTTATACTCAGGGTCCTGATGTAAATAGTAATTTACAACAATATATCAATGTTTCCATTAATGATTGTGAGGCTGGAAATTATTTTACAATTTCTACAAATCGTTGGGCTTTTGATGATATCAATGAACTTATTGAACTTCTAGAAAAAGTGAAAAAAGCCATATGAACTTTAAATTTTTCTTTCCATATTTAATTGTCATTGAATTTTTTATAGCAGGTACCATATATTTAATTTTAGATCCAAAAAATTGGAAACAATGGATTTATTGGTATGCTGGAGCAATTATTAATTTTTCTGTAATTCGTTAAAATAAAAATTGATTTTTATATTTATTTCTTATAAAATAGAAATATGAATACAATAACAAATAAATTTTTATTTCATCCAGCATTGAAATTAGCAATAGAAGAAGCTAAAAAATCAGAACATCAATTTCGTGTTGGTGCTGTAATTTTTAAAGGAAAAAGAATTATTAGTTCAGCTTATAACTCAACAAGATCTAATCAAGTTCCTTATCAATTTAAAGGTTGGTTGGAAGCTTTACACGCTGAATGCCATGCCATAATTAAAGCTAAAAAGAATTTGAAAGGATATTCCATTATTGTTGTTAGATTGAATAAAAAAAATGAACTGACTATGGCTAAACCATGTAACTTTTGTCAAGATTTTATAGATTATGTTGGTATAAAAGAAATTTATTGGTCAAATTATAATGGAGAACTAGAAACTAATAAAGGAGATAAAAAATGAAATATGATTTTAAAGATGGTAATGGTCTTGTTGAAGCTCATAGACACAAAAATCAAGATGGAACTAAAGGTGGTTGGGTTGCTAAAACTGCAACGGTAACTGAAACTGCTTACATTGGTCTTAATGCTCAAGTTTATGGTAATGCTATAGTTTGTGATAATGCTAAAGTTTATGGTCATGCTAAAGTTTTTGGTGATGTTGAAGTTTTTGGTCATGCTAATGTTTTTGGTCATGCTAATGTTTTTGGTTATACTAAAGTTTATGGTGATGCTCTAGTTTGTGGTGATGCTAAAATTTATGGTTATGCTAAAGTTTGTGGTAATGCTAAAGTTTTTGGTCATGCTAAAGTTTGTGGTAATGCTAAAATTTATGGTTATGCTCTAGTTTGTGATAATGCTCTAGTTTATGGTAATGCTAAAGTTTATGGTGATACTCAAGTTTGTGGTGATGTTGAAGTTTTTGGTCATGCTAATGTTTTTGGTTATACTAAAGTTTATGGTTATGCTAAAGTTTGTGGTAATGCTCAAGTTTGTGAAGATCAATATATTATATTTTCTAAAGTTACCAAAAATCTTACTTCAAGGAAAAATTTAAGGGAAAATATTAAAGCACAAACAGGACTTATTTCATCTGAAAAGGAAGTAATTTGTTTTAAACAAGTCAATACTAATTTAAGTTCATTTCACGATTCATCATTCTTTTATGAGGTTGGTAAATGGATTAAAGTTGAAAATGTGGATTTGTCAAATAAATCTTGTTCCAACGGTCTACATTTTTCTAATGCAACATATTGGGAAAATCAATGTGAATCTAAATCATCTGTTTATTTGATGTGCAAAGTTCTTTTAGATGATATCATTACTGTTCAAAAAGGTAAAATTAGGGCTAAAAAATGTTTTGTAATGGAAAATTTAGGGACAATTTGATATGAAAATATTTCTGGATGATATAAGGGATCCTAAAACAAATGATTGGATTATAGTAAGAACAGCAAAAGATTGTATTAATTTAATAAAAAGTAATAAAAATGAATTTTATGAAATATCATTTGATCATGATCTTGGGGATGAAGAATATACAGGTTATAATGTAGCAAAATGGATTGAGGCTGAATGTTTTTTTGGTATGAAATGTCCAAAATGGAATATACATTCAGCAAATCCAGTTGGTAGGCAAAATATAGAAGCTGCTATGAAATCAGCAGAAAACTTTTCAAGGAGAAACAAATGACAGAAAATCAAGTTAAAACACAAGAAATTGAAGATATTCCTTTTCAAACAAATCAAAGTGCTGATGAAAAATCTTTGATGGAACGTTTTGATAAAATGACAAAAGAATTAATGGTAAATAAAGGTTTTAGTAAACGTAAAGCTGTAAGATTTCTAAATGCTTTATCTAGACGAAGTATTGAAAAAATGATGAATAAAGGATCTAAAAAAATTAATCAGGTTCTAAAACGCCATAAAGTCTTGAATGTAAATTATAAAAAAGAAAATGAAAAGCAACATCAAATTGAATATGCTGAACAAATTAAACAACAACTAGAACAATTAAAAACAGAAAATCCAATGCCAAATGCTTAAATTATAAAAGGCGACTAAAATGCTGAAACAATCCAAATCATCAATATATAAAAAAAATAAAATTAAAAAAAGTCAATGTCAATTATGGCATGCAAAAAAAAGAGCTAAAGAACGTTTAGGTATTGTATATACCGATGAATTAAACTCACAAATTATTGCTTGTATTAAAAATAATAAAAGTAATGATAACTTTACTGTTTCCTTTTTAGAAAATCAATCAAAAAGACTTGGTGTTTATGAATTGAAATTGAAGTCTGGAACTTCAATTAATCTAATTTATGATAATTTTAGAAACCAAGTTATTACATTTCTTTTTCCTGAAGATAAAAAGAATATTTACTTTTATTATGATATTTTTCAAAATAAAATTAGTACAAAGCATGTTTATGGTAGAATTTGGAAATTACAAGATACAGAACTAGATATTCCTGGTGAAAAAGTAATTTATAATAATGGAGTTTGGTATGTTGAAGAAGGAACTTTGAAGGGAAAGAAATTTAAATTAGATCATGATGATCTAATTGAATTAATCTAATTTAAATTAACTTTGTTTCTTTTTTATTTTATAATGAATTATAAAGTAAACAACAAAGGAGAAAAGAAAATGAATATTGAACTTTGTAAAGACAATTCTGTTTCCGAGGCATTTTATTTCCGTCGTGAAAAACCTCTTTGTTATCTAAGCGATAATATGACTTTCAAAAAAGCAATGGAAATGAAACAATATTTTCAACAACTTGGTTTTAATGTCATTGATAGAACTTACTAGGAGAAATAAAATGTCTAAATTCAAAGATATTCTGGATATTGCTTGGGAATTTGGTTATGCCGGTGAAACTTATTCAGATACAGTTGAATATATTAAAAATAGTTCATTAAAATATCTCCTTGATAACAAGGATTACGGGTTTGATGGTGAAATTTATAAAAATTATATTCAAGGTAAATTGGAAACTTTTTAATTGATTTCTTTCTAAATTCATTTTATAATGAATTATAAAGTAAACAACAAAGGAGATAATTATGTGCACAGTAAAAGAACTTAGAAATTATCTGGAACTATTGGATGATGATATGCAAGTTGAAATACTTTGCTCTAATTTAGAAAATTCAAGTTATATACCATTAGATTTGAATGAATCTGTATATTTAAATGGAACTATGAATAGTGGTATTCTTGAAATAGGCCAAGTAAAATAATTTGACAATCCTTAAATTTTATTTTATAATGAATTATAAAGTAAACAACAAAGGAGATAATAATATGTCAATTTTTAAAACATTCTAGATCTTGCTTGGGAATATGGATATAATGGAAATAGTTATTCCGATTAGAAAATTTGTTTGGAAAATTGACGAGGATCATATGAATGGTGGTGATATTCATATGAATGGAAATCGTTTTAATATTCAAATCATAGGATGTCAAGTTGAAAAAGTTGAAACCAAACCTAAATTAGAAAAACCAAAAGGTAAAGTTATTAGTTTAGTTGATTTTAGAAATAACAGAAAAATTAAAGAAATTCCTAAGGAGATTGCTTAATATGAAAAGATTTGAATATGCACAAATTGGTGATAAAGTTTATTCGAGATGTCATGGATTTGGTACAATTACAGCAATAGATTTTATCCATAATATTATAACTGTTTTTTTTAATAGTAAGATCGAAAAAGTTGTATATAATTTTGATGGAACTTATTATGGAGTTTATGAAGCCGAACAAAATTTATTCTATGTAGATGTGGAAAATAAGTATTCTGAAATTCGACCATTACCAAAAATCGATTGTTCAGAAATTCCAATTGATACAAAAGTATTTCTATATAATTCAAATACAAAAAAAAATTATCCATATCATTTTTCATTTTATGATGGTGAATATTGCTATATTTATATTGATGGTAAAACTTCACATACAACAAGTGAAATTTTAGGATGTCACACAAATATATTATCATTAGGTGAGGATGTAATTATTAATGGAATTGTTTATTCAGAAGGTACTAAATTTAAAAGTTGACAACTGAATAAAATTATGTTAATTATAATAAATGAAGATCAAATGAAGTTTTCACATCCTAAAGAAGAATCTCCAAAGATGCATAAACTTTTAAAAGAAATTATAAAAGAATATGAAATTTTATATAAAAAGAAATTTTATATTCGTAGGTGTAAAATAACTAAAGAAGGAATTAAAATCAAATGAGTGACCGAGAGATCACAACAATGAAGTGTGGGTGTATTATCGAAGTTATTAATAACAAACATATGATTACTCAATATTGTTCAGAACATGAAGAATCTGATGATATGGATATTATTGAGGATCCAAAATTTCATAAAATTCGTAAATTTAATGAACGAGATTCTATTTAAAAAGGAGAAAGATGTGACACCATTTAGTTTTGACGAAAAAACCTTAAAAATTCTTAGTAATTTTGCTAGTATTCATTCATCAATGGTAATTCAAAAAGATAAACTTTCTGTAGTTAATAATTCTAATAGCTGTATTGGACTTTATAATTTTCCTGAGCCATATGACTTTAATGAATTTGGTCTTTATGATACTCAAGAATTTCTTTCAGCTATTTCAGTATTTGAAACTTTTCCAGAAATTAATGTAAAAGATAATTATTTAGATATCTCATCTAAAGAAAATAAACTAAAGTATTTTACAACTGCTAAAGAATTAATCCCTAAAGTAATTGATTTAGAAGATCAATTTAATAAACTTGATCCTGATCTTGTTTTCAATCTTTCAGCTGATAAATTAGCACTAATTAATAAAATTAGTTCAATTATTAAATCTAAATATGTTTTCTTTGAATCACGCAAAAAGAAAATTCTAATTACAGTTTGTAATGAATTAGAAAGTTCTAATAATAGTTATGAACTTTATATTGATGATATCGAAGTTAATAATCTAGAGAAACCAGTTAAAATTGAATTAGATAATTTTAAAATGTTACCTGGTGAATATAAAATTGAGATGAAAGTAAAGAATTCTAAAATGATGTCACGCTGGAGTAATTTAAACGGTGTAAAATATTTTATTGCTGGTTCTATTTAAAAGATGTAGGTGTGAGAATTGATATATTCTCGGGATTAGACAAGTATGGTGGGGACTTGTATTCTGAAAGGATTTAATATAAAATGGATATTGTAGGTAATAGTTCACTTTGGGTTGAAAAATATCGTCCAAAAATAGTAAAAGATCTAATTGTTCCAGAAAATATAAAATCTTATTTTAATAAAATTATTGAAGAGTGTGATATTCCAAATATTTTATTATCAGGGTCTGCTGGAAAAGGAAAAAGTAGCGTTGCTTTTGCTATTTGTAATGAATTAAAATCAGATAAACTTTATATTAATGCATCAATTGAAAATTCAGTTGATACTGTTCGTTATAAAGTTCAACAATTTGCTATGACATCTAGTTTTACTGATGGTAAAAAAATTGTAATTTTGGATGAGCTCGACCGAATGATTGCTGGACAAGATGCACTTAAAGCATTAATTGAACAAACTGAATCTAATTGCAGATTTATTATTACAACAAATAATTTAGCTAAAATTATTGATCCTATTAAATCACGTTGCCATCATATAGATTTTAATTGGGCAAAAAAAGATCAAAAAGAATTAATCGTTAATTATTTTAAAAGAATTTGTTGGATTTTAGAAAATGAAAATATTCAATATGATAAAAAAGTTTTAGCTGAATTTATTCAAAAATTATATCCTGATTTCAGGAAAACATTAAATGAATTACAAAAATTTGTTCAAATGCATGGTGATATAACAGATAAAATTTTTAGTTCTATGGATGATAGTAAATTTACATCATTAACAACAGAACTCAAAAATAAGAAATTTAATGCAGTTAGAAAAATGGCAACTGATATTGATCCAGATCAATTTTATGGAATGTTTTATTCGGAACTTGATTCCTTATTAGAAGATTCTTCTAAACCAGATATTATTTTACTTCTTGCACAATATGCATATGAAAGTTCATTAAGTGTCAATAAAGAAATAACCCTTGTAGCTTGTTTGGTACAATTAATGCGAAATGCTAAATGGAAATAATATGTCAAAGCCAATTACAAATTTCTTTGGAATAACAAATTGTTTTCTTAAAAAAGAACCATATCCTAATGATGAAACTATAGAAAAAAATACTGTCCAATGGATGTGTAATAATCAAATAAGTTGTTTTGAACCATTAACACAACTTGCACATGAACTTTCTAAAGTAAAAATAACAAATAAAGAATATTTTGATTTTTGTTATTTTGGTATTCCTAAAATTACTTCATTTATTAAATATAATGCAGTTAAATCTAAAAAAGATCAAGAAATTAAATGGATTTCTGAATATTTTTCTATTAGTTTAGAACAAGCTAAACAATACTTTCTTCTTCTTCCAGAAGAAGAAAAAGTAAAGATTTTTGAATTTTTCACAAATAGAGGAATTAAGAAATGAGTTTATCAAATCCAGAAAATTTTTTATCTGAATCAAAAATAAAATATAAAAGATTTATTGACTTTTTATCTGAATCTAATCATGGAATTTATAATAAAGATGTTAGACTAAAGTTTTTAGTTAATAAACTTATTGATTCAATTAAGCTACAATTTAATTTATTAACTATAAATAGATTTGAAAACATATCTGGAATTATTTCTAATATTGAAATTGAAACTCATCCTCCTGCTATAAAAGAATTACTTGATATTGATATTCATTGGAAAATTATAAAAGATAATTTTGAACCAGAATATCGTGAAAACTTTTTTAAATTAGGTCAAGCAATTTATGACTTAGTTAAAGGAAAAGCATATATAAATATTTTATTAGTAAAAGCTGAATCACAAACAAAAGGTAATTTTTATAATGAAGTAAAGGATTTTATTGAAAATGATTTAAAAACAGTTCTATTACATGAAATAAAACATATTTTAGATAGAATTGATAAAAGAAACAATTATAGAAAAATTCCTAAACCATCTGAATTATCATATGAAAATGGTAAATATCAATCATCAGATAGGAAAATTTATAATTTTCTTTTAACATTAATCGGTGAAATTGAAAAAATAAAAAATAAAAATCCTGAATTATGTTTTACTAATGTTATAAAAAAATCAAAATGGTACCATAAAATTCTTGATCCTATGGATCAAAATAAAAGAAATAAATTAAAATCTAAATTAATTGATTTTTGGATTGAAAATTATGGAACAGATGACTTAAATTAAGAAAGGTAATTAAATGACTAATCAAGATTATATCTCTAATTGTATTAAAACCGAAGCTCCTGTAACAGATAGTATGAAAGAACGTTTCAATGAACGTAATATTCGTTTACTTCATGGAGCAATGGGAATGTGCACAGAATCAGCTGAACTTTTAGATGCACTGAAAAAACATATCTATTATGGTAAAGAATTAGATATCACTAATATCTTTGAGGAAATTGGTGATGAACTTTGGTATATTGCTTTAATTTGTAATGAACTAGGATTTAAAATTGAAGATATTATGGAAACTAATATCAAGAAATTAGCTGCTCGTTATCCAGAAAAATTTTCAGAAGAAAAAGCTATCAATAGAAATTTAGATGTTGAAAGGAAAATTCTAGAAAATGAGTAGAATTACTGAATTAAAAGGTATTATTGCAGATGCTTATAATGAAATTCAAGAAATTCAAAAATTATGTTCACATCCTGCTCCTTGTGTAACAAAAAAATATACATCTAATACAGGAAATTGGAATCCAAGAGATGATACATATACAATAAAATTACATTGTGAATTATGCGATAAAAATTGGGAAGTAGTAGCTTCAACTAATACTTCATATAAAGATAAAACAGAATATGAAGATGCTGATAGACTTTATACTAGAGTAATTAAATAGAAAGGGTTTATATGAGAGGAAAAACAGCAAAAAAATTAAGAAAATTTATTACAATTTTAATTGAAAATACAAAAGAAGAAGAACGTGGTAATAAATCTAAACGTAAATTGTATCAAGAAACTAAACAGCTTTGGAAATCACAGGGTAAACAGGGTCGTAAATTTATTGATTTTGTTAATGCTGGTAATCTTTCATAATTTTTAATTTATATAAATAAAGTTTAGATTATAAATTTTTCTAAACTTCTATATAAAGGGAGATATTAGCAATGCCTAAGAATTTTTATGAATTATTAAAAGAAGCAGAAATGGAAAAAGAAAAAGTCAAAAAAGACGATATGGATGATGATCTAGATGATCTAGATGTCGATGAAGAAGAAGAAGAAGAAGAAGAAGAAAAACCAGATGAAAAAGAACCTAATCTAGATGATGTAGCACCAGAAGGAAAAGGTGAATATGATGCTGAAGATCTTCGTGAAGTTATTGATTATGTTTATGAAATTCTAGACAAAGAAGATGACAGTGAAGATAATGATTCAGTAGAAGAAATTGGATTAGATTTATTACATGAATATGCTGATGTTCTTCCAAACACTGTAATCAACCAAATTGTTGATGATTTAAAAGAAATGTTTGAAATTGAAGATTCAATGTTAGAATCAGCATTATTTTCAAAGTCTAAAAATGGTAAAGCAGCTTTAATGGCTAAGAAAATTACAAAGAAAGTTTATAAGAAAAATATCAAAGCTGTTAAATCTGAAGCTAAAAAATTCAGAACTAGCCAAGAAGGTAAAGTTATTGCTAATTTACATAAACAAATTTATAAGAATTTATGTAAAAAGACAAAACGACTTCATACACCATTGGGTATGCCTGAACGTCCTTAAAAAATCTTTTTAAAATTTATTACTTACAAGGGAGAAGTTTTTAACTTCTCCCTTTTTTTATAATTTATTTTTTATAAATAAATGTAAATAATTTTTAAGGGGGATTACCATTGTTATGAGTAATGTCGATATAATTCTTGAAAAAATTGAAGAACAATTAGATGAAGGTCTTTTACAGATGGTGGATGAAAAAGTCAGGAACATTTGGCTAAATTTTGTAAACCATAGAAAAGATATTATAAATGCACTTTACAAGTATTTTCCAAAAGAAATGGAAGTTTTAAAAACCGCTGATGAAATTAAAGATTTTCTAATGTATAACCAGGAATATATTAGAAAACATATCAATCCAAATTTTGTTATTAAAAAAGGTTAAAATATGTTTGGACATAAATTTGATATGACTCTTAATAAATTATATGAAGATATTTCTTCTGAAATTCCTGATGCAGAAGAAATATCAAATGATATAAAAAATGATCCTAAAAAATATTTAAAATCAGTTTTAGAATCACAAAATTTAAATGATTTTCTTACTAAATATATTGAAAATACTGAGGATTCAGATGCAGATTTAAGTTTATTTGCAGTAACTCTCAGTCAAATGATCAATAAAAGTAAGGAAGAATCAGAATAAATGAATAATTTAAAACGTAGAATAGCATTATGTTATAAAATTCCAAGATTATCTAATTTTATAGATGAAGATTTAAAATATGTAAAAAAATTAAATCAAGTTTTAGTAAAATTAGAAAAAACGAATAAAGAAGTTTACATTTTAGAATCAATTAATATATTATCAATATTAGATAATGTATTAGATATGAACAAATTTTATGTTATTCTATGTGAATTAATAGACTTTAGATTTCATGATACATTATTATATTTGTATGAAAAATTAGAAGAAACTAAATCAAAAAAAATAATAAAAAAATTACAGGTGTTATCACTAGAATGAGTTACATTATATCCGAAAGTGTTATAGATACTGCTGCATTATATCTTTTATTAAAAAAGATTATAACCCCTTTCGAGGAGTGGGAAGCCTACAAGTTAGGGATTATAGATAAAAATGGAAATAAAATAAAAAACCCTTTATCTTCTAAAGAGAGAGCGGCATGGGATCTCTTAGATAGATTCTCTTGTAATTTCAAAAAACTTTTAATTAGATTCATTGGAAAATCTAATTTAGTATCATATTTTAGTTTAGCTTATCTTTTAAGAGATAATTTAGATTATTTTTATTTTCAATATAATAAAGAGATTTTAAATGAGAAATATTTAGATGATTTTAATTTAATAAAACAAAATAAAATTTTTAAAATCATAAAAGAAGTAGAAGAACAATATGGAAAAGAGAAAGTATCAGAAGATAATTTAGAAATGTTAATTTTAAAATATTCAAAAATATTCAAAAATTATGATATAGAAAGTATATTAGGGTAAAACATTATGGGAGAACAGGGTGGAGCAACAACACAAGCAGATATAGCTATTCAACCAGCTAGACTATCAACTGGTTTTGAATCTAATCCTTTAAAAAATGTTGAAGATGATATACAAGTTTCAAGAAGAATAAAGAAAAAGAAAAAATTAAAATCGTTTAAAACATGGCTAGATAAAAGAAAGGAAAAATAATGAAAGTAGACGAAACAGATCCTTTAATTGCTATAATTACTTTAGAAGATCCTAATAGTTTAGGAGCATTAAAAGCTGGTATGGAAGACCATAGACAATGGTCTAGACATAAAGAAACTTCTGAATTAGCTAAATTTGTAAATGATAATAGAAAATTTACAAATATCGCAGTTAAAGCTGGTGATACTTATATTAGGATTAAATAAGTGTTTGGTAAAGAATATTCATATGACTCTGATACAGATTTAAAAGGTGTTTTTATTGGGTTGGTTGTAACTAATTATGATTCCAAAGCATTAGAACGAATTAGAGTTAGAGTTATTGGTGTTCATGATATGGAAAATGAATCAGATGATAATGCTATTTGGGCACAACATTGTGCACCAAGTAAAAGTTCATCTGGTGAAATTCCTGATGTAGGTGACTTTGTCTATGTTATGTTTATACAAGGTGATCCTATGAATGCTATTTGGTTAGGTTGGTGCCGTGTAATTTCATAAAAAGGAATGAATTAATGAGCTATTCTTATAGTAAAATAACAGTTTATGAAAAATGTCCAAAAAAATATTTTTACAAATATATAGAAAAAATTAATATACCTTTTGATGATAAACCAATTTTTGAAAAAGGTAGATTTATTCATCATATTATAGAACATTATCCAGAATTACCAGAATTTAATTTTAAATTTAAAGAAGTTGAAAATTCAAAATTAGAATATCTTCAGCAAACTAATAATTTTATAAAAAATAATAAAAAAGCTAAATTCTTTTTAAATAAAGATATTTTATTGTCCAGAGAAAAAGAATTCTTCTTAGATAAAAATTTGAAAGAAGTAGAACGAAGAGAAGATTCTTTAATAAATGGTATTATTGATTATATTGGACATTATAATAATAATATTATTTTAGTTGATTGGAAAACTGGTTTGACACAAAATCACGCTAGTTTGAACCAATTGAAATTTTATAGTTTATTCGCTTTTAACAATTTTACTAATATAAATAAATTGAAAGTATTTATTTTTTTTGTAGAACAAGATGTTTATGTATATGAAGAAATAACAAGAAATGATTATGAAAGTATTAAAGAATATTATTTAAATTTAATATCAACAATAGAGGACGACAAAGAATATATTTGTAAGAAGTCAGATACTTGTTTACATTGTGATTATTATAATTATTGTCAACCCTTCAAAATTAATTTAACGAAAGGAAAATAAATCATGGGATTATGGCAAGTTGTTGCACCAGATAAAGAAAGAGTTGTTATTTGTGAAGGATATATTGTTCATGAATTAAAACATGGAAGTTACGTTAGAGCAGAACATATTGTAAAATTATTTCCACAATTTTTTGTTAGAATTTTAGAACAAGATGAATTAGAACAAAAAGAATCTAAAGTGGATGTAAAACAAGATAAAGTAGAGCAAAAAGAATCTAAAGTAGATATTAAACAAGAACCTAAATTAATTCAAGAAAAGAAAAAACCAGGTAGAAAACCAAGTATTAAAAAAGGATAATATAGATGTCAGCTCCTAGAATAACATCAATAACGGATTTAAAAACATATATTCTTAAGAAATTAGGATCACCTGTAATTAATATTGAATTAACAGATGATCAATTAACTGAATGTATTTTTGATACTTTAGATGATTATTTACCACGAGCTTACTCTGGGGTTCAAGAAAGATATATTCCAATTAAATTATTACAAGGAATTAATGATTATATTTTACCATATGAAATTTTTGCAGTTGTAGAAGTAGCAACACAACAGTTAGCTGGTATAGGTCAAGGACTTCCTACAAATCTATTCAGTTTAAATCAATTCATTGCAGCTGATCTTTATCGCCCTGGTTTAGCAAAAATAGATCTAATGGGATTCGAAATGATAAATGAAATGGTTGCAAGTTTAGAAGTTATTTTTAGTAATAAACAAACTTATGACTTTAATTCAATTTCAAAAGTTTTAAGAATTCATGCTGAATTACCTAATGATGAACCAGCAATTTTAAAAGTATATCAAAAAATGAATTTAGAAGGAACTCCAAATACTTCAGGTGGTTACGCTGAAATGAATATTTTTAATGAACGTTGGATAAAAAGAATGTCATTAGCTAGATCTAAATACCAATGGGGTTGGAATTTAAGTTCTAAATATGGTGGTTCCATATTACCTAATGGTATGACTTTGAATGGTGAATTTATTATGAATGAAGCTAAATTAGAAATTGATTTTTGTATGAATGAATTACATAGAGAATTTGAACTTCCTACCGATTTCTTTGTGGGTTAAATTTAAATGGCATTAAATAATTTTAATAATTATATTAGTGGTGGTACTCCTCAAATACCACAATTTAATCCATATATATCTGGTGGAGAACCACCTTTTGTATTTAATCAATTATATGATTTAACAGCAAGTAATGAAGCTAACTTATTTAATATAGCTTATAGTGAATTTTCTTATTTGTATGGAACTGATATTGTTTTTCTACCTAGAGATGTAAATAATGAAGAAACAACTTTTGGTGAGTTTTTAGCAGCTACAATAGATAATGGCTATAATATTAAATTGTTCTTAGATGAAAATCAAGCATGGTCTGGTAACGGTGATATGTATTCTAAATTTGGTTTACAAATTACTGATGAATGCACTTTATATTGTAATAAATTAACTTTTAGTCAAGCTACAATGAGTACTTCAGCATTATCAGGATTATACCCAAAACAAGGTGATTTAATTTATATTGTAAAATCCCAAAAGTTATTTCAAATTAGTCATATAGAAGATGAAGTAAGTCCAACTTTTTATCTTTTAGGTAATAGAGCTGGATATAAAATTCAATGCAAATTATTTAGTTATACACATGAAGCTATTAATCAAAGTGCAAGTGCTGGAATACCAACAGCCATACAAGCACTTGATAACTTATTGGATAATATTATGACACCAGGTGCATCAGCAGTACCATTAGAACAAAAAGAATATATTAATAACAATATTCCAATTCAAACAACCGCTAATCCTATTATAGATATTAGCGAAACAGACCCATTGAATTCTTAAAAAGGATAAATAATGCCTTCTTTTTATGGTCATCAATTCATAACTAGAAATATTGCTGTTAGCTTTATGGATTTTATTTCTAGATTTCAAATAGAGAAATATGGTTCAATAACAGTTAGTGGTACTGAATCATATATTTCTAGAAAAATAATTCCTGTTCCAGTTCAATGGGCTACAAGAGAAAAATGGGTTGAATTATTAAGATCATCTTCTTCTAGAAGGGTTATGGATCCTGCTATAAGGGATAAAAACCCTGTAGAAATGCAATGGATTTTACCTAGATTATCATTAAATATGACCGGTATGTCATATGATTCTTCAAGAAGATTAGGTAAAACTCAAGATATAGGTACATTACAAAAAAATCCAGTTACATATAATACTAGACCCAGAATCTATACACCAGTTCCTTATAATTTAAATTTTGAATTAGTTTCAATTTCAAGACATTTAGATGATAATATGCAAATAATGGAACAACTTTTACCATTTTTTAGTCCAAGCATGAGTATGTCAATAAAATTATTTCCTGATAGGGATCCTGAATCTATTCCTTTTATTTTAAATTCAGTTGTTATTGATAATCCAACAGATTTATCAGAAAATGATGAAAGAATTTTTACAAATACATATAATTTTACTGCTAAAGTTAATTATTATCATATTCCTTTAGCTGATCAAGGAACAATTCAAAATATTAATACAAATTTAGTTATTAAAATTGAAGAAACAAATATAAATGTTCAATGGATACAAGCTCAACAATTAATACAAACAAAATTTAATGATTATATTTTAGCAAGTACAATTCCAAATCCATTTTTATAAAGATTGAATTATGGCAACTATAGAACCATTTTATAATATTCAACAATTACCAGTTTCAGCTTATGATTCTAATAAAATTTATTTTCCTTTAGCATCACCAAAGACTGTAAATTTTAATTTAAAAGCTGATGGGTTTGATGTAAAAGATATCTATTCTGTCTATTGGCATTTTGGTGATCCTTACGCTGAACAAGATGGAACAAACCAAACAATTAAATTTAATTTACTTCCTATAGCCCATACATATTCACAAAATGGAATTTATGATGTTCATTGTATTATTAATGCATCAACTTATTCAATTCATTTAAATAAGAAAATTAGTGTATCTAATACTCCATTTAACTTTTATATTGATATGACTGTTAGTGGTTCAAATTTTTATGCAACTTTACATAATTATGATCCTTTAGCAATTACATATTATAAAAAAGTTGGTGATAATAATTGGTATCAATATTCTAATACCATCACTGGTAGCTCAGATGACCTTTATTTTGGTTATAGAAGTGTTTTTTCAGATGGTACAGAAACTATAAATTATGCTGAACCAGTTTCAACAAAATTTAGAATAGATTTATTGGATGTTTATGATCCTAGTGCATCAGCAACTGCTTATACTAAAACAGGTAATCAAACAGATATAGTTTATACAGCTTATACAACAGCTGGTGTTGATTCTTATTCATCAGTTATTGTTTCAGCTACAAGTGGAGATGCTTTCTATCATTTAACAGAAGCAGTAAAAATTAGATTTGTTAATGATAGATCTGGCACTTCCACAGATATTTTAGATCCTTCATTTACTGGATGTTATGTATTATATAGATTATTATCTGGTGGTGGTACTAGAATGTTTAAATATACAGATCATATTAATATAAAAAATAGTGATACTTTATATTGGCAAATAGTATATCAAACTTTAAATGGTGATTTATTTACATCTGTTAAATCAACCCAATTTGTTATAGACAAAGGTGTTTCAAGTGATATTGTTGGATATAACCAACAAGTTTATCCTATTGTATATTAAAAGAATGGAATTTAAATGAATGCTAAGTTAGAAAAAATAGAAAAAAAGTTAAATATAGCAAATGATATAATTAATGAACTAGAAATATCAGATGATTTTCAGAGAGAAGTTCCTGAAAATTTACCAATAGAAATTAAAACAAATATTCCTGAGGTTTATGATACAAATACAGATATTTTTGATTTAGAATCACTAAAAAGTGATTTCATGTTAATTAGACAAAATGTCCTTAAATTAATAGCAACTGGTCAAAGATTTATGGAAACTGTTAGCGTTGTAGATCCAGCTGATTTGAAAGCAAGTCAAATTCAAGCTATTTCTGGAATGCATGAAACACTTGGAAATAATTTAAAACTTTTAATAGATTTATATAAACAAATAGCTGATATTGAAGTTTTAAGAAATAAACAAACTAAATTTACATCAGAAGCAAATCAATCTATATCTACTGGTAATAATATAACAAATAATCAAATTGTATTTGCTGGTTCTTCTGATGAACTTTTAAAATTAATAAAAGAAAATCAAACCTTATAAATAAAACAAAAAGGTGTAAACTTATGGATAAATTAAAAAAGGTTAATTGTAATAATTGTGAATATTGGGTAGATGAAGCTGTTCCAAATGATATGGGTGAATGTCATTTTTGGCCACCTAGCAATACTGGAAATCCTTCATTAAGAAGTTTCTTTCCTAGAACTATGAGAACAGATTTTTGTTTTCAAGGTTGTTTAAAAGAACAAGAAATTTTAATAAAAGAAATCAAACCTATAGAAGAACCTATTATAGAAGAAATTAAACCTATAGAAGAAGTAAAACCAATTTTTATTAAAGAAAATATAAAGCCTAAAAATAAAATTAAGAAATAATTTTTATAAAGGATAAAATATATGTCAGAATTACTTTCAGAAGCTCTTGGAGAGGTACTCCAAGATAATTATTTAAAGGAAAGTGCATCTAACTCTACTGATATTGCTAAATTTGAACCATTAGTTTCACCTTTAATTAAAAAGATTTATCCACAATCATTAGTAGAACAAATTGCATCAGTACAACCAATTAAATCACCTGTAGGAAGAGTTGCATATCTTAACTCAATTTATACAGGTAATGATTCTAATGATTATAATAATATACATTGGACAAATTCATGTTTAATTACAATACCAAGTTCAGCAGCTGGATTATTCAATGCTGATGGTACCACAATATATACAACAGCTACAAGTGCTCAATTCACAGTATATTATAAAGAAACAACACAAGCCATCACTGCTGCATATACTTCAGCCGGTGTAAGAACATCACAAGGTGAGACAGATGTTTATTGTCATTTACTTTGTAAAGTAATAACTGGATTTACTCCAGTTAATGGTGTTCTTGGTGAAACTGCTATTGTTAGTGCTAGTTCAACTATTTATCGTGGAATTGGTACATTATTATTAACTGGTGATTCAATATCAGGTACTCCAATTCTTTATTCAACAACTAATAGAAATACTATTAAAAAAGTATTTAGAGATTATAGTTTAGTTTTAGAAAATAATTCTAATCTACTAGAAATTGATTTTGAAGTAGCTACAAACATTATTCAAACACAATCTAGAAAAATTAAAACTAGATTTAATGCAGAAGTAATACAAGATTATAAAAATCTATATAAAGAAAAAGCTAATGATATTGTAGCAGAATCTATTGCAAATGAAATTAGACAAGAAATTGATCGTGAAGTTATTAAATATTTAAAACATATAGCTACACCAATGAAAGATGATGTAAATGTACCACTTTCAATTGCTTTCACTGGACAAGATAGTTTAAGTGATATGACTTATGATGCTTTTGCTAGTATATTTTTAGCTATAGAAGAAATTGTTAGAGCTACAAAACGCAATAGAACAATGTTTATTTTAGCTGATACTGCTACTTGTGCATTTTTAGCTTTAAACCCTCTTCATACTGAAGCTGATCCTAAAGAATCTAATCCTTATTATTTAGGTCGTATTGGAGTTTATCCTCTTTATTGTGATCCATATTCAACTGAAAATTATATTATTGTTGGTTATAAATATCTATCAGATGAAAAACATGATGCCGGACTTTATTTTGCACCTTATGTAACAACAATGCATGAAGTTCCTGATCCTGCTAATCCCTTCCAACAAACATATATTACTATGAATAGATATGGTTATTGCTTACATCCACAAGATAACGGAACTGGTAACGGTGATAGTGATTTCTTTAGATATTTCAGTGTTAATTTCTTTAACCCAAATACACCAATTCCTAACTTAACAACACAAATTAGAACTTTTTATAGTTAAAGGTAATTGATAATGGATATTGCAAATCCTTTTAATGTTATGAAATCAGATAAAGCTCTAACTAGAGAAGATCTAGTTAGAGCTATTCGTGTTATGATTTCTTCTGAATTTGAAGCTATTCAACTTTATACTCAATTAGCAGATTCTATTGATGACGAAAAAATTATTAAAAAATTACAAGATATAGCTGATGAAGAGAAGAAACACGTTGGAGAATTTCTTTCAATATTAATGTATTTAGAACCAAATGAGAAATCTTTTTATAAACAAGGTATGGAAGAGGAGTAATTTTTATGTCTAAAATAGAATCTTGGTTTAAAAAAATAGCAGCTGAATGTGGTTGTAAAGAAATAGATGTTGAAAGAGCTTATAGAATGACTAGAAATGAATTAATGAAACAAGGTCTTGAACCAGATGATCCTGAATATAATAAAGAATTAATGTTAAAAACAAAGAAAAAAGTTATGAAAGAATCTATTTCAACTGCTTATGAAGAAGGTGTTAAAGCTGGTGAAGAATGGAATGGTTATAAAAAAGTAATTAATCCATATCAAGGTGAACCAGAAGAAAAAGAATGGAAAAAAGGATTTGAAAAAGGTGCTTCCCTTTCAGAATCTAATGATGTAAAAACTATTGTAATTAAAAAGGATTCATCCACAGGTGAATTTAGAGTTCCTTCTTTTGATAATAAAGAAGCAGGTGCTTATTATACAGATGATAAAGAAGATGCTATAGATACTGCAAAAGATATGTATAAAAGAGCTGGATTTGATAATATAGATATTAAATTTAGAACAGTAAAAGATTTTGATATGTATCTTCATAAAGAATCAAATATTGAAATTTCATTAAATATTCTTACTGAAATGATAAAAAGAGAAGCTGATGGTTTTAATGTTTATTCTGAAAAAGGTAAACACATGGGTGGACCTTATAAGACTAAAAAAGAAGCAGTTGAACGTCTTCGTCAAATTGAATATTTTAAACATAAAGGAAAATAGTTATGCCTTACGAAATTAAAAAAGAAGGATCTTGCTATAAAGTTATTAATAAGAAAACTGGAAAAGTACATGCTAAATGTTCTACAAAAGAAAAAGCAGAAGCACAAGTTTTTCTTTTAAGAGGTGTTGAACATGGATGGAAACCAACTGGTAAAAAAGCAAATGAATCTAAAGAATCAAATGAAAGAGCTGGTTTAGAAGATTTCGATGAAACTTCTTTAGAAATGCCTAAGAAAAAGAAGAAGAAAATAAAAGAATCAAATCTAAATAAAATTCTTTCAATATTAAAAGATATTGAATAATATTGGAGTAAATTATTATGACATTAGATACTTTAGTAAGTAGAATTATAGAATCTATGCAACTTAAAGGTTCTAAAAAAATAGGTGAAGCTTCATCAAGAATGGAAGCAGTTGAAAAATTTGAAAAATTCTTGAAAGTTCAACCTGGTAAGTATAGTAAAGGGAATAACCCTGTATTATCAGAAAATGATTTTAAACAAATGAGAACTGAACCCAGAAATGCTTGGGTGTATAGTCCAGACTCCACAAAAAAAGAGTTACCAAAAGAATTAGAAAATCATATTGGTTTTTGGGTTTTGAAAGTTTCGGTTAATGAAGATGATATACTAAAAATTTACCAAAATGAAATTAAAGGTAAATTTTTAAAAGAAGAAATTGTTAAAAAAGAAGAAATTGAAGAAAAATATAAAAAATGGTTGTAATAGAAAATCCTACTACATAATTGTAGTAGGATTTTCAATGAATGATAGAAGGTAAATTATGAGTTTAGAAGATTTAAATTTTGATATTGATGGTAAAGAAATACATCATGATGGTAACCCAAATCTAAAAAAACCTAGAGTTAAATTACCATATACTAAAGAACATATTGAAGAATATATAAAATGTTCTAAAGATTGGAAACATTTTGCTGAAAATTATTATTATCTATTAGATATAGATGTTGGTATGATTCATCCAAAAATGAGAGATTATCAAATAGAGATGATAGAATCTTTCATCCAAAATAGATATACACTTGCATTAGCTGCTCGGCAAGTTGGAAAAAGTTCTGCATTTGAGATATTTGTTCTTTGGACAATATTATTTCAAAAAGATAAGACAATAGCAATTCTTGCAAATAAAGCTGAACAAGCTAGAGATTTATTAAGAAAAATTAAATTAGCTTATGAAATGGTACCTAAATTTCTTCAACAAGGTATACATACTTGGAATGCTGGTTCAATTAAATTAGAAAATGGTTGTATGGTTATTGCTAGTTCAACAAGTTCAACTGCAATTCGAGGTAGATCTTTATCTGTTGTTATTGTAGATGAAAGGGGACATATTCCAAATAATATATGGTCAGATTTTATTTCATCAGTTTATCCTACTATTTCTTCTGGTAAAGATTCTAAAGTGATATATGTTGGAACTCCTAATGGTATGAACCACTTTTATAAAGATGTAACAGACGCAGCAGAAGGAAGAAATAAATTTAATTATATTAGAGTAGATTGGTGGAGAGATCCTAAAAAAGCTGCTAATCCTAATTTTAAAGAAGAAACTATAGCTAATATTGGAAAAATTAGATTTGAACAAGAATTTGGTCTATCATTTCAGGGTAGTATAGCTACTTTAATAGAACCAGAATATGTAAAAGATTTAAAATTCAAACAACCAATAGAATCATTATTTAAAATAGAAAAAACTTATAAAAAATATATTAAAATATACGAAGAACCAATTAGAAATCATTCATATGTTATAGGTGTTGATTCAGCTAAAATGACAGAAGAAAACGCTGGTGATGCTTTGGGAATGCAAGTTTTAGATATAACAGAATTCCCTTTTAAACAAGTTGCTACTTTTTATGCTCAAAATGGAATTAGCTATTTACAAGCACCAAAAATAATTTGTGATTTAGGTAACTATTTTAATAATGCTATTTTATTCATAGAAAATAATGAAATAGGTCAAGAAGTAGCTAATATTTGTCATTATGATTATGAATACGAAAATGTTTATTTTGAAAAAGGTAATTTGCCAGGATATAGAACAACAAAAAAATCAAAAAGAATCGGTTGCTCTAATTTAAAATTATTAATAGAAAATTATAAATTAATTTTAAATGATTTTAATACTATTAGCCAAATTTCAACTTTTATTAGAGTTAAAGATTCATATAAAGCAGAAAATGGTTATCAAGATGATTTGGTTATGAGTTTGATAGCTTCGTTATATGTTTTAATAGCTAAAAATATAGATTTGAATAGCTTTGAAACTATGATAGAATTGAGTGATCTTATTTTAGGAAAAATTGAATCCAAAGAAGAAGAACCATTTTCTGTTGGTGTTATGTCAGATGAATATGAAACTGTTGATACTCCTTTTGGAATTTCTTTTGACCCTAATACAAAATTGTTTTTTTAAAATAAAAACTTCATTTCTACTTTCATTAGAAGTTTAAAAAGACTATTTATATTATCAATATTTTTTTATATTTTTTATAAATATATTTAAGAAGTAAAATTAAGAAATTTTGAAAGGAATAAATTATGGCGGTCTTCTCCTTATCTCCAGGTGTCACCACAAGAGAATACAATCTAACAGGATATGTGCCTAATTTACCATCCAGCAGAACAGGTATGGTAATTAGAGCCAATAAAGGACCTTGTTTAGATGTTACACCTATCACAAACGAAAATGATTTAGTAACTATGTTTGGTCGTCCAGATGCAACAAATTATCAGGATTGGTTTCAAGCATGGAATTTCCTCCAATATGCTAGTTCACTTTATGTTTCAAGACCAATGAATACTAGCGTAACAAATGCTGGTTTATCAATGGTTGGTTCATCAGCAACACCTATATATAATGGTAACTTATATAATTCTAAAATAGCTCTTACAACTTTAGAAAATTATGGAACTGCTGGTGCTCCATTAACATTTTTTAAGAAAGATGTAACTTCAGATCAAAGAGATGCTATTGCTATTTGTTCTAAACCTGCTGATTATAATTCACAAATTGGTTTAGAATATTATGCTAATGTAACTAATACCTATAATTCTAATACTGTTTCCACTTCAGGAAATACTTTATTACAAGGTTCACAAGTAATCTTAAATAATAATAAATTAGCAACTGTAACAACAATTGATGCATCTGGAAATGTTACATTCAATAGAACCATTGCAGCTTCTGATGTTAGTACATTTTATATGACTGCTACTGCTTCATCAAGTTTAGTTTCTAATGCTACTTATAATGTAATTGTTTCTAAAAATAGTTTTAATGCTAAAGTTGGTAGTTTATTCTTATTAGGTGCTAGTGCATTACAACCTTATTATGTTAGTGGTATTGCAAATAATGATGATACTACATATAGAATTTATTTAACTCATACTCAAGGAACTACTGCAACATCAGCTGATCCTACTATTGTTCCTAATCAAATTTTAAGTTCTTCAACTATGTTTTATTCTGGACAAGTTGCAGCAGTAGCTAATGTTGGTGCAACAACTTTACAACTTCAATCTGGATTTGTTCTAGAAGCTGGACTTAATATTACCATAAATGGTATTTCTGGAAATTACAATATTATTTCTGTTGATACGCTTAATAATGCTATAACATTATCTTCAGGTATTGCAGCTGCGATTACTTCAACAACTCTTTCAGCTTCAACTTTATTTAATCCTACTGGTCAAATTACTTTATCAGTTAGCCAACCAATTATTGGTATTAACTATTTTGATCAAATTTATGATGATTCTGTTATTTTAAAAACAAAAACATCTGTTATTGATATTGATGGTTCAACTAAAAGTGTTTTTGTTCAAAGTTTAGTGTCTTTTAATAAATTATTTCAATATCCACCTAATTGGACTAATGGTGAATTTGCAGCTGTTTTCCTTATTAAAGACTCAATTACTAATCTTTATAAACTAAATCAAAAATATATTCTTAGCTATAATACAACTGCTAAAGATAGATTCGGCTCCAATATTTTCGCTGAAACTGTTTTATATAATGATGGTAATTCTCCTGTTTATGTAAAAGTTGGTGATATTACTCAAGAACGTCCTAATACTTCATTTATTAAATTACCTAAATTTATTAATGATACAGTTTCTGGATCTAATATCTATCCAAGAAAAAATGTTATAAGTGGATTTACTTACGATGGAACTGCATATACACAAGGTGATATTCAATTTGCTGAAGAACTTTTTGCTAATCCTGAAGCCTTTGATGTTAATATTCTAATTTCTAACCAATTAGATATGAATGGAATGGCTACTATAGCTGAAACAAGAAAAGATTGCATCGCAGTTGTTATACCTTTTGATTATCAATTCCTTTCAACTAACTCAGCAAATATTTGTACTGAATATTTGCTAGATAACTTTGGAACACAAGTTAATACTGCTAATAAATTATTTAATACTTTTAGCACTTATTCAGCTATGTACGGTAATATGAAATATCAATATGATAAATATAACGATGTTAATCGCTGGGTAAATATTGGTGGTGATATTGCAGGACTTTATGCACAAACTGATCAAACTAATGATACTTGGTGGGCACCAGCTGGAGCAACTAGAGGTGTTATTAAAAATTGTATTAAATTAGCATTTAATCCTAATAAACAAAATCGCGATGACTTGTATGTGAATGCTATTAATCCTATTATGGCAATTGCAGGTGAAGGTAACGCTATTGTGTTCGGACAAAAAACAGCAACTGATCTTCCTAGTGCTATGGATAGAGTTAATGTTAGAAGATTGCTTATTTACTTAGAAAAAGCTATTGCCAATTCATCAAGATTGGGACTCTTCGAATTTAATGATACTTTTACTAGAACTAGACTATTTGGTATTATTGATCCTTTCCTCAGAAATGTAAAGTCTAAACGGGGACTATATGACTATAAATTGGTAATTGATAATACTAATAATACATCACAAGTTATTGATGCTAATGGTTTAGTTATTGATATTTACTTACAACCAACTAAGGTAGCTGAATTTATTAACCTTAATATGGTCATAGTTCCAACTGGAGTAAGTTTTTCAGAAGTTGTTGGAAAATATTAAAGTTTATTTTATTAAATAAATTTAAAAAAGAGCTATAGAATTCTATAGCTCTTTTTTTGAATTTAATATTATTAAAGATTCTAAACTATTTTTATACAAAGAGTTAAAGTTTATTTTCAATAAATTTTAAAAACACAAAATTTTAATTCTAATCTTACTGGAGATGAAAATATGGGATTGTGGAAATAAAGTTTTTTTGTTCATATTAGTTTTTATAAATAATAGTATGAATAATATTAATAAAATTTTGAATATTTTTGAACATGAATTAGGAACATTTGATGAAGTTGATAATTTATCAACACAATCATATGATGTACCACTTTTTTATAAGCAACCTGATATTAAAATAAAAAATAAAAAGAGAAGATTTAAAAGGAAATTATTTAATGTATAAAGTAAATGATAATTTTGATTGTTCAGAAAATAAATTAACATCATTGGAAGGTGCTCCAAAAGAAGTTGGTGGTAATTTTTATTGTCATAAAAATAAATTAACATCTTTGGAAGGTTCACCTAAAGAAGTTGGTGGTGATTTTTATTGTTATAAAAATCAATTAACATCATTGGAAGGTTCACCAAAAGAAGTTGGTGATGATTTCTGGTGTTCATCCAACCAATTAACTTCATTGGAAGGTGCTCCAAAAGAAGTTGGTGGTAATTTTTATTGTTATGATAATCCAGGCCCTTCCGGAAAAGGTTTTACTGAAGATGATGTTAGATCCGTTTGTAATGTAAAAGGTGAAATTATATTTAATTTATATAAAAAGGAGTAAAAACAATGGCAGGTATTACTATTTCAGAGTTTAAAGGTGCAGTTTCAGATTTAGCTAGACCAAACAGATTTTTAGCTAGTATTGATGGTGCCGCAGTAAGTGATTTGGGTTTTGAAGATAATATGCAATATCTTGTAATATCAACTTCATTACCTGGCAGGGAAATTGGTGACATTGATGTTAATTGGCAAGGTATGAAAATTAAATTAGCAGGTGACCCAACTTTTTCAGATATCACTCTTAAATTTCATAATGATTATGGTTTTAAGGTTAGAAATGTTTTTGAAACATGGGTTGAAAAAATAGCAACAATGAGTACAAACATTAGAACTGCACATGCAGGATCTACAGGTGGACTTGAGTCAGCTGATGGTTATAAAGCAAAATTAGTTCTTTCACAATTAGGTAGATCTGGAGAACAAATTGCTCAATATGTCTTAGATGGTGCGTATCCTAAATCAATAACTCCTATTTCTTTAGATATGACAGCAGAAAATGGAATTGAAGAGTTTGAAGTTACATTTAGATATGATTATTTCTTTAGAAATGATGACTCAGGTATAGAACCAGCAACTGCATAAATAAATTATAATATAATAAATAAAAAAAGCTAATATATTTGTATTAGCTCTTTTTTTATAAATAAAATTAAAAGGTAAAATTTATGTATAAAGTAAATGGTAATTTTAATTGTTCAGAAAATAAATTAACATCATTGGAAGGTGCTCCAAAAGAAGTTGGTGGTAATTTTTATTGCCATAAAAATAAATTAACATCATTGGAAGGTTCACCTAAAGAAGTTGGTGGTAATTTTTCTTGTTCAGACAACCAATTAACATCATTGGAAGGTGCTCCAAAAGAAGTTGGTGGTGATTTTTATTGTCATAAAAATAAATTAACATCATTGGAAGGTTCACCAAAAGAAGTTGGTGGTAATTTTTATTGTTCATCTAACCAATTAACTTCATTGGAAGGTTCACCAAAAGAAGTTGGTGGTGATTTTTATTGTTCAGACAACCAATTAACATCATTGGAAGGTTCACCTAAAGAAGTTGGTGGTAATTTTTATTGTTCATCTAACCAATTAACTTCATTGGAAGGTTCACCAAAAGAAGTTGGTGGTGATTTTTATTGTTCAGACAACCAATTAACATCATTGGAAGGTGTTCCAAAAGAAGTTGGTGGTGATTTTTATTGTTATAATAATCCAGGTCCTTCCGGAAAAGGTTTTACTGAAGATGATGTTAGAGCTGTTTGTAATGTAAAAGGTAAAATTTTGTATAAATAAAATTAAGAAAGATTATATTATGAGTAAATATATTAAATTTTTACAAGAAAATAAATCTATAGATTCTAAAATTCAAAGTTTTTTTTCTAAAAACCAAAATTTAAATGATTATGATGATGAGGAATTAATTTCTATTCTTATGAAATTAGGTGCTACACGAAAATTTGCTATAAATAAATTAAACAAACGATTTTATGGTAGATTTAGTTTAAAAGAAGATAAAGAAAAACAACTTCAAGATGTGGTAATAGCTGAGTTAAATAGAAAATTAGCTATTGTTTTACAAAAATCTAGTTCAATAACAGATTCTAATTTTAAAGAATTTTATACAAAATTAATAAAAAGAATTAAACCTATTTTTAGTGAAGAAGGATTAGAAATAATTAAAGATTCTTTATTTATAACTAGATCTGGTTCTACAGATATTGGTTCTAAAGAACTTGATATTGCTATAAATAATATAGAATTTGAAAATGTAAAACTTTTTATTAAATGGAAAAATATGGATGATAAATTCTATTTAATTGATATAGAAGTTATAAAAAAATAAATTTATATAAGGGATAAAAAAATGATTAAAAGATTTAAGAAATTTTTATTTGAAAATCTAAATAGAACAACATTAGTTGAACATTTAGAAAGTTTAATGTTAGAAGAATGGACTGATAATCAAATTCAAAAAATAGCTGATAAACCTGGTTTTGGAGAAGAATCAAAACCATTTATCAAACAATTTGATACTTTAAGATCTAATAATAGAAAAGAAGTAAAAGGTGTTGATATTAACTCTTTTAAAACTTTAGATGATCTTAAAGACTTTTTAAATTCAGTTCCAAAATTATCTAAACGAAAAGTTAATTCCAAAATTAAAATTACTAATCCTGGTGCTCAACTTGTTTTTGAAAATGATATGGTTGATGTTTATTTAATTAAAACAAAAGAAGCTAGTTGTGAACATAATACTGATACTAAATGGTGTATCACTTCTAGATCAGCAACACATTGGGAAGGTTATACAGATAAAGGAATTACTTTTTATTTCATTGTTAGAAAAGAACCTGAAGGTAATAGTCTTGATAAAGTAGCTTTTGCAAAATATCCAGAAAATTTAGGTGGAGTTATTGAAGCTTATGATAAAAATGATAAAACTGTAAATCCTAAAAAAATAATGAAAATTTTTAATTTGAAAGAATCAATTTTTAAAGAATGGATTAACCCTAATACTAAATTTATTACTATTGACAATAAAAAATTCAAATATACTGAAGAAAATGGTATTAAAATTTATAATACAATAGATTTAAGAAATATGGGATTAACACAACTTCCTGATTTTAATTAATTAAAAATTGGCAAACTAGAGCTATATGTTCTAGTTTGCCAATTTCTTAGGATAATAAAATGATTGTAAAAAAATTTAAAAAATTCTTAAAAGAGAATATATTAGAAGATTCATTTAATAATTTTGTTGAGCAATCTATAACATCACCTATAATTGATAAAGATAAAGCTACTCAATTTTTATCTAATCCTGAATATCTTTATTCAGGAGAAGTTTATAGATTATTATGGGTTCCTAATCAAGAAATCTCTAATCAAGAAAATTTTAAAAATATAGCTAGATTCATTTCAAGTCATTATTTAAATGATCCTAATTCTTATAAATTTTTCTATAAAACAGAAGATGAAGTTGTAGCATCTAAATTATATGCTAAAAATGTAGAAGATAAAACTGGTATTATTTTTACTTTAAATGCTAAGGATGCTATAGATTTTTCTAAATATACAGGAAATAATGATAGTGTAAAAGAAAGATTAACAACTGCTGCACCTGTACTTTATTTTGAACCACTTAATATTGATACTATATTTGGAAAATTATCTTATGATCAATATACACAAACTGGTTGGGTTTTAGATACTAATGAAACTAATGATAGTGAAGATACAAAAGAGATAAAAGATAAAAAAGATCATGAAATTAAATTAAATAAAGAAAAACCGGTTTCTGGAATATCTAAAGGTAAAAAACATAGTTTATATCCACATTCCAAAGAAAGTTAATTTATGTATAAAGTAAATGGTAATTTTTATTGTCATAAAAATAAATTAACATCATTAAAAGGTGCTCCAGAAAAAGTTGGTGGTGATTTTTATTGTTCAGACAATAAATTAACATCATTGGAAGGTTCACCTAAAGAAGTTGGTGTTAGTTTTTCTTGTTCAAACAACCAATTAACATCATTGGAAGGTGCTCCAAAAGAAGTTGGTGGTAATTTCTGGTGTTCAAACAATAAATTAACATCATTGGAAGGTTCACCTAAAGAAGTTGGTAATAGTTTTTCTTGTTCAGACAACCAATTAACTTCATTGGAAGGTGTTCCAAAAGAAGTTGGTGGTAGTTTTTCTTGTTCAGACAACCAATTAACTTCATTGGAAGGTGCTCCAGAAAAAGTTGGTAATAATTTTTATTGTCATAAAAATAAATTAACATCATTAAAAGGTGCTCCAAAAGAAGTTAGTGGTGATTTCTGGTGTACAGACAACAAATTAACTTCATTGGAAGGTTCACCTAAAGAAGTTGGTAGTGATTTTTATTGTCATAAAAATAAATTAACTTCATTAAATGGTGCTCCAAAAGAAGTTGGTGGTAATTTTTATTGTTATGATAATCCAGGTCCTTCAGGAAATGGGTTTACTGAAGATGATGTTAGATCCGTTTGTAATGTAAAAGGTAAAATTTTTGTATAAAATGAAAGAATATAATGAAAATTAATTTAAATTCTCTTTATATGTTTAATTATAGACCAATTACTCCTAAACAAAAACTTTTGATATGGGATGCTAAACCTTTAATTTTTGCCTTAGATGTTAATTCCAAAATGATGCTAGCAGTTAATTTGCATTGGATTAAAAAATATCATCAACAAGAATTTATAGAAGAAATTCAGAAAATTGTTTTTAAATCAAAACAAAAACGAGAAAGAATAAGACTAACGTATACCTTACTTAAAAGACCTAAATTTAAATACGCTTTAGAAGGGATTCGCCTTTATTATATATCAAGAATTACACATTTTTCTTATATCCCAGAACATAGATGGAACTTGGTTTTGAAATATAAGAAATATGATGCCAAAATAAAAGAATTTTAAAAAGGAACTTTAAAATAAGTTCCTTTTTTTATTGACTTTTTATTTTTGATATGTTATTTTAAAATAAAAAAGGAATAAATAATGAAAATTAAAGGTTATTTAACTGAATCTAAATTAGGTGAAATTTTAAATAATGTTTTTTGGAATTGAAAATGTTATTAAACAATCTAAAGTTGGAAATACTAGAAAAAGATGGGATTTTCAAGTTAATTATAATAATGAAATAATTAATATAGAATTTGATGGTGCACAACATTATTGTGATATTAATATAATAATTTCAGATAAAGAAAAAAATTTATATGCAAAATCATTAAATCAAAAAGTAATTAGAATTCCATATTGGATTCAATTAGATAAATTAATGTTTAAATATTATTTTGGTTTTGAGTTTGATATTGAAACAGATTATAAACATGGATTTATAGATAAGAAAGCTACACTTCCAGCTTCATTTTGTGAGATAGGAGTTGACAGATTTCTTTCTGAATTATATCAACTACCAGAATTAATTTTTTCTAATGTTATGGATAGTTTAATTGATAAAATAGAATTATATCCAAATGAACTTTTTGTAATTCCTAAAAAAATTATAGATGAATTATCAGGTAATAATTCATCTATTTTTAGATAAAAATATTTGGATTTTAAATAAAAAAAAAATAGTTTTAAACCTAATGATTATACTAAAAAATATTTGAAGTTTATAAATCTAAAGGTGGAAAAGACAATTATTTTAAATTTCATATTAATTTAGGAATTTTTATGGAAATAATTCCTTATTCATTTTCACATGATTCTTTTAAGGATGAATTGAATATAGAACAATGGAGTAGCCGTGATGAAGCTTTTTGTTGTTTTGTAGAATTTTTAGAAGATGATGAAGATGCAGAAATTTATTTTCAATCTGTAGATTCCATTATTACACTTTCATAAAAAAAGGAGGACTAGAAATAGTCCTCCTTTAGTTTGTATTAAACCTAATTAAAAATTAGGTCCAAGAAGGAACGTTACTGAAGTAACCACCAGTATGTGATCCGCCACCAATTGAAGAACCATAGAAATCAACTGCAAATGTACGATAATATGTACCAACACCATATAGGTTGCCAGCAATAGCATCACGTGTCATAAATGCAATCTTTGGTTGGAAAGTAGTAGGATCAACCACTTTTTGTAGAAGTAGTGGAACATAAGGACAATAAATAATACCTGTGTCAAATGCAGAGGTACCTTTATATCCTAGAGTTACGTAATCTTTAGTAGCGAAAGTATCCATATAAACGGTAAATTGACCGTCTAAAGTACCTACCTTAGCGACACCTAAAGTTGGCTTAATAGTACCAGGAACAGTTGAGTACATAAAGCCACTTAAAGTTTCAAGTGCAGCAACTACGTTAGAAGAAGCGATAATAAAGTTAGCACGTCCCCTACGTGAAGTAATAGCAATCTGGTTTGCTTCACGAAGAATTTTAGTATAAAGGGTACGGAATTTCTCTGCTTCCCAGCGGCCGTCTGCAGTACCATCAGTAATTGAGGAAGCACCACCACCGGCAGTACCATAAGACCAAGTAGGAACAACGGAAGCTTTCTTATTAATAAGGTCAACTAATTCCCTATCTAGTTCAGCTGAAATTTCGTATTCTAGAATATTAATAAGTTCGGCTTCAGCGTTTAGACCATGGACTGCTTTCAAGTCTTGTGCTAGTTCTAGGGTATATTCAGCTTTTAATTTACGTGTTTGAGCAGTAACCATAGTACGTTCAATGGTTAAGTTCATAGTCTTCATATCACTGCCAATGTATTCACCTTGAGCAGTTGGCATAGGACCAGCGTAATTTTTAAAGATTAAGTTATAACCAGCTTCATTTTGGAATACGGCCACGACAGTAGCAGTAGCACCATTTGAAGTAATAGTAGCACCTAAAGCGATGGCGGAAGCAGCGGAAGTTGCCATAGAGAATAGTGCTTTACCTGGTTCAGCATAAAGTGTATTAAACACGTTGCCGGAAGCTGCAATTGAAGCAGTAGCAGCAAAAGTAAAATTAGGATCGGAAGCTAGGACAGCGAAGCTATCGAAACTTGGTTGTGCTCCTGAGAGATCCCGTTGCATATCTCCTCTGTCGATTCCAGTAGTACCATTAATACTTGAGGAAGCAGCTCCAGTATAAGCATAACGTAAAGCGTAAGCATAACCAGTAGGAGCGGTTAGAGCTTGAACACCAACAATTTCATTTGCAAGTAAGTTAGGGAAAATACGGCGAACAGCAGGAACAAGAATAGGAGTATATTGAGCCATATCAGCTTGAACTGAAGCAGTCTCATTTAAAGAAATTTCTTGGTTCTCAAGTAATTGAGCCATAGTTTCTTTAGAATCAACGGCAGTAGCTTTATCACTTTTAATGATTTTTTCCCATTTTTCTACTAATTGATTGTTTTCCATTTAATAAAGTTTCCTTTCTATAAATTTTAAAGATAAGTTAGATATTTTTCTACAGCTTTATCAATCTGAGGTTTTAATTCTTCTTCTTTTTTCTCAACAAGTTTTTCTTCTTTTACAATTTCTTTTTTAGCAAGAATTGTATCTACAAGAACATCAAGTTTACTTTCGAATAAATCTTCTTCGAAATCTAAAGTTTTAGCCATTTCAACAAGTTTTTCACGTTGAACATCTGTTTCTAATTTTTCAGAAGCTTCTGAAATCATTGCAGCTTTTTTAACATTTTGAACTTCTTTTTTGGCTTCGATTAACTTATTAATTAACTTTGTGTTTTCAGTTTGTAATTCTTCAATTTCATCTTCTGAACTAAGACTTTCTTCACCTAAAGAAATGTTAAATGCCTCACACATTTGTTTGAAATTACGAAGAACTTTTTCTGCTAATTTAACTTTAGTATAATCTTCAACGATAGCTTCATTTTCTTTGATGTATTCGTCAACAAAATAATCTAAATAAGAATCAAGTTGTTCAACAAGTGCATCCTTGAATTCAGCAATTTCAGAACGATTTTCTTCTTCTAATTCCTGTTCTTTAGCTGCTATAGCTTCATTAACAGTTGATTCGAAAATGGTTCCAATTTGAAGTTTTACAGAATCAGTTAAAATGTCAGAACTGATGCTTTCAAATAACTCTTTTAATTGCTCGTTTTCCATTAAATTCTTGTTCCTTTCTATAAAATTTGAATTGCTTTTTTAACTTTACAATCTTATTTCTTATTTTTATTTATTTAAAAGATAAAAAAATCCAACTATTTAAAGATTAAATAGTTGGATTTATTAAAGATTTTTAACTTTATTTTCTTTTTAAATTATTAATAATATCATTAAACATTTTCATAAAAGCAGCTTCTTTATCTTCTTTTGAGAATTTATGTTCAACAATAATATTATCAATATCTTCTTTTACTTTTTCAATTTCCTTTTCTACTAAAATACCATTTTCTACAATCCATTCTTTGTTTTCTAAAATACCATCAACAAAGCATTGTGGTCCAGATGGATCTGATACAATATCAACAGCTAGTAATTTAAAATCATTTTGAACAACACCATTTTTTACTGAACCAACACCTCTTGAACTAACACCCAATTTTACATTAGATTCCATTAAAGCCCTTGCAATTTTTCCACAAGGTGTTTCTAGAATCTTAGCCTTACCAAATGCAGTGTTTCCATCCATTCTTAATTCGGTTATTAAATGACTTACTCTATCCAAATTAATTTCAGATGTTGGTGGGTGACCCAATTCACCCAAAGCTCTACGTTCTTGAATTTTGGTTTTTACATGAGTATCAACTTCCCTTTCAAGTACAGCCTTTGGATAAACTCTTTTATTACCATTTACACAATCCGCTTGCATGAATGGTCCACTGATAAAAAAATTCTTTACTTTTGTTATTCCCTCTTGAACTTCTTCAATGGTAGATTCTATTAACTCAAAATCCACATTTTCTACAATAAGTTCACTCATAATTGCTATTCCTTTTTTTCTGGTTCAAAATATGTTTTTTCTATATAATTCATAAAACTTGATAATTTGTTTTTCATTTTATCTGTCATTTTATCTTCTATACTAGATTCGAATTTGGTATAATCTTTTTCTGATGCATATTTTATGGTTTTTTCGATTGACATTAGTTTGTTTTCCTTTTCCTTTTATTTATAAAAATTAATTTTTATCACCAAATCTAGCTGTTGATACTATAGGAACAATTTGATCACCTTTTCCTAAAGTAATATCAAGATTTGCATATCTAAGCTTCCAACCAATCATGCCATTAAAAACTTTTCCAAATAATGGCTTAGCCCATGCAAATTCAAAATAAGTTTTATTTTCTAATGTCTTTATGACTGAAAGAGTTGTTCCATAATAATTACTAACAACACCAATTTTTAAATCTCCTAAAGTTTGAAATGTATCTTTTGTTGTTATTTTAGCACCAAGAACTTTTCTCTCAAATCCATAAACTGGGTTTCTATACAACCATAAAACTCTATTTAGATATTGCTTAAAACCAGTTGTTACTGGATGAGTTTTTTGCCACCCAGCGTCACCATCTAATGAATTATCCCATGTTTGAAACCACCAACACCAATTAGGTAGCCAACCATCTTTTTGGAAAAGAACTAAAATTGGTACAAGAAAATAACTTATAATAGTTAATAACCAATGAATTGGTCCCATGAAAAGATAACGAATAATTCCTCTTATTAATAATGTCATTTTAGTCTCCTTTTTATACCTTTGAAAATTTTAATTTAAGATTATATAAATTAAAATATATTTTTATCTATTTTCTTTTTGAATATTTTAATTGATTTATGTACTAATAGTGATAAGAAAGCGTGTACGTTGATGCTTCACTAATCATCATGTTGATAAACTGGCCGATACCTATCAGTAGGTTGTGAAGTTCAACTTGGCAGGTGTAATCTGTACAGTGTCAAACAAAGTGAACTTTCGGATGTAGTACAGGCTCCAGATGTTTTTTAAACTCATTTATGGTCTCCTTTAAGGCCACACCATAACTGGCAGTTCTGCAATCAACTCAGCCTCAGTAGGTATGGTTCGTTTTCCTGCCACGCAATCAGCCATTACCTGGTACCCGTGGGTGTTACAGGTATCCATCCACTGGGCAAATGCGAGGCCCTCTGCCTGAAATGTGCCGACATACCCAGCCCGCAGCGCACAGGTAAAACGGTTGTCGTAGCGTTTTGCTTGAGCAGTAGCATCGTAGTAGCGCTCCAGGGCGGCGGTGAGGCCGGTGATTATTTCATCATTACTTTTGCCAGACACCGCCTCCACCACCCAACTTCCGCCCACAAACCGGCACTGCTGCGTCTGTGGGTCATATGTCGGCACGGCAAGTGTCGTTGCCGTTGCCCAATCCGCCACGGCGGGTAGCGGGTTTCTGATATGTTCCAGCGTCTGCGGATGATAATAGTTCGTGCTCATGCGTACACCTCCAATGTCTTGTGGTTGTTTTTCTCCATAACTCGCTTTCGCTCGCCCTACAACATCAGGTGGCCACAGGCGGCCCGAACGCCAATGTACCAACCGACGCCCCACGGGGGAACGCTCCAATTCGCGCAGCGGGAGCCAGAGTTGCCCCCGTTCGCACGACCGCCGCTAAACAGGGCCTTGGTGCCGTTGTTGTTGAAGAGCTGGCCCCGGCCTCCGTTGGTGTCTGCCCAGGCGGTTGCTGCAGCACCGCCACCATCCATGCCCCATATCCAATGATGGCCTGTAGCCTGTTTAATCCCGAATTTGCTAGTGTAGCCTGCGTTGCGCTGGGTGGTTGGGTAGGTTGACGTCACAGTATCAATGCTTTGGTTTTCAGTGACACCGTAAGCGCCCAGTGGGAAAGTCTCTTCGGTCATCATTCGACAGCCATAGGCTCGCACGATCTCCGCCCAATCCCACCACATAGGAGTTGCATAGGTGGTCGTGCCGTTGCCACCACGGTTAAGGGGAATTTTTGGTAATACAGTGCCACTGGCTATGTCTGTCCCGGCTTTTGACAGGCCGTTTGCAATATGGTCGGTGGAGCAGAAATAAATTGCCTGCCATTCTCCGGCGTCTGCAACATACGCGAACCCTTTTTGGCCCCTCAAATCGGTGGTGGCTGCTCGCCACTTCAAATCCCACAACGACCAGGCGTTAATACCAGCGATTTTGTCCACATCGCCCTGCGTCCAGATCATACCGTTGCCGGTAGTTGCAAAAGACCCACCTGCTACGGTGGTTCCGGGCGCTACAAGCCCGTAGTGGAAACCACCAATCAAGCGACTATTACTGGTGGTGTAGCCGGTTGGTGCGGTAAACGAGGCATCAGCACGGCAGGTGCCGTCAGCACAGGCGTAAATGGCGTAATCCGTGCCAGCGGTGAGGGTAGGCATAACAACGGCGGTGTCTGCTGCCCATGAAACCATTGTGTTACCAACCATAACGTATGTTCCAGCCTTGATGCTGACAGTACTTGCGGCAGTCTTGGTAAAGGCTACCGATTGGTAATCTGCTTTAATAAAGTTATAAGGGGTACGTCCTCCATCAAAAGTTACCATATTATATGGAATTGTTGTGAGACTCATAGTTTCTCCTTAAGGCCAACCTATACTAATATCATATAATTTAACTGCATCTATAGTTGTTAATGCTGATATTGCTGTATTATGATTTTTTTCATTACTAAAACAAGATTGAACATATGCACCAACAGCATCACATATATTTTCAACAGTATTTTTATCAATTTGTATCCAACCTGATTCTGATTTCCAATCAATTAAAATAGTTGGATTTTGTTGAACTCGAATATAAGCTTCTGCTAATGTTCCTCGACTTTCTCTATCTGTACGAACTAATGAACCATTTATTGTAATTCCAGCCGTTTCTTTTTCAAAACGAATTTTAGCTAGATCTAATAATTTTTGAGTTATAACATCTTTTAATGAAATAGAATCTGTTACTATCCATGCACCATTTACAAAACTACAATTCTGGGATTGAGGATTATACACAGGTACAGGTAATGTTGTAGATAAAGCCCATTCAGAAACTACTGGTAATGGATTTTGTATATATTCGAGTGTAATTGGATGATAATAATTCATATATTTATTCTTCTAATTTTAAATAAAAGTTTTTGCTTCATCTAAAGTAAGACCTAAACGAAATATATAAGCATTTGGGTCTAATTTATATTCATATTGATATCTAGTTGTTTTTCCTTCAAAAGTATCAATAACTATTTTATGAGTTGCATCTGTTATTCCAGGATCTGTATCAACCAAAATTGAAGTCATTAACCATTCATTAGATGATTCTATTAAATTAGTAACAAAGGTTTTTACTTCATTTGGAAAATCAGTTTTTAATATATAAAGATCATCTTTTGTGTTTATGTGCTTTGGAAAACCTTTCATGTTAAAACCTCTTGAAATTTTATTAATTCAGATGAAAATTTAAAATTAAATGAATTTGTATTTTTTATCCAACCTAAAGTAGAAAATATAGAACTTTTAAATTGATTTATTGATATTTCATTTCTAAGAAAAAGTTTCGGTAATTTATTCAATCTTTTTAGAATTCGTACTTTTGTTGATTTTCTCAATAAAATATAGTTTCTAAAAAATCTGTATCCAATAAATTCAATTCCTTTTAAAGTTGGTGAAATTGTCCATTTAGAGAATTTCATTTCCAATTCTTTTATATTTAGTTTTACATTGTTTTTTAAAACATGAAGAAAATCTTTTGAATCATCAAAAACTAAGATATCATCACAATATCTTAAGAAAGCTTTAACTTTGTAAAAATGTCTTAATTTTTGATCAATTTCATTTAAATATAAATTTCCAAACCATTGACTTGTATAATTACCTATTGGTGTATTTTTATTTCCATCTATTGAATCAATTATATTATCTAATAAAAATAAAGTTTCCTTACATTTAATTTTTCTTCTGATAATAGATTTTAAAATAGTATGATCAATAGATGGATAAAATTTACTTATATCCATCTTCAAACAAAATTTATATTTTCTTATATATTCTGAACACTTTTTACTAGCTTTATGCAAACCCTTCCCAGTTCTACAAGCATAAGAATGTTCATCCATTAATTTATCCCATATAGGAATTAAAATTTGTAGAATAGCATGTTGAACTATTCTATCAGGAAAAAATGGTAAAATATAGATTTCTCTTTTCTTAGGCTCATATATTGTTTTTACTTTATATTTTGATGTTGTAAATTTTTTAGTACATAAAAGCTTTTGAATCTTTAAAAGATTACCATTTATATCTTTTTCAAATTCCTGGACTTGACTTGATTTAGATTTTCCTTTTCTTGCTGCTTTGTAAGCTTTGAAAAGATTATCTGAATCTATAATCTTTTCAAATAAATTTCCATGTCTTTTCATTTTTTAACCTCATTGACTTTCAGATTTTCTTACTAACCCATAAGGTTCTGTCTTTTCGTATTTTGCCTTACTTCGACAAGGTAAATATATCAGCCAGAGGACAGTTTGACCCATTTTCTCTGTATCACAAACCCTGCGTCCCGAATAATTAGAATTCAGATTCAACGGGGAATTATTCCAATTCGACCTACGTGAACTGCAATTCACTCCATTATTCCAATTACCACTAAGTAGAACCTTTTTAAATATATTCACCCTTACATCATTCTCCTTTCCTAAAATCTAAAATTAGCTGGCTCACAAACCCCGCGCCCCGAAAAATTAGAAATCAGAGCCAACGGGGAATCAGGCCAACCCGACCCACGCGAACCGCAAATCACCCCAGCACTCCAATCACCACCAAGTAGAACCCTATATGATGCCTCATAATGTTGACCAGAAACAGCAGTATCATTTGAATCATATGCATCAACCCAGGATGCACCAGTGTTTATTGATCCAGTATCTCTGCCCCATTGCCAAAGTACCCCACACATATCTTCACAACCTATATTGGATATCATTCTTCGGTTTGCTGTATCTGAATGTCCGCCAGTTGTTCCAGGATCACCTGATCCTGAAATATTTGTTCCTTGATTTGATCCAAGTGATGCTACAACAAATTCAGTTTGTCTAATACATTTTTTACCTATCATACCAAATCTTTGTTCAAATTTATAAGTATGCCAACCGTTTCCGCCATCTGCGGTAGTTCCACCAAAAACTGAAACTAATTGTGTACCGTTCCAGGAAGGAAGATAAATATCAATCCAATTACCATCAATAGATTTCGTCATTCCTTCTGGAGAACATCTAGGTTTATTAAAAGAGCACCAAACTGAATTTGGTAAAATATCACCGGTATTATAACCAGTAAGGGTATGTTCAGAAATAGTTCCAACAGAAAGACAAAGAGTATGAAACCCACCTATTTTCCTTGAATTATTTGCAGTATATCCTGTTGGTATAGATGAATTAGCTGAAAGAATTACTGAACCATTAGAAAGACCATATATATAGAAATCTTTACCCGCTCTATTTCCTGATGTTGCATAAGTTGAATTATCCCAATATGTTGTAGCATTTATGTTTATAATAACAGTTGGAATAACAGTCCAAGCACCACCTATATTACAGATTAAGTTTGGTGAAACAAGAGTTGTTTGTGAACCAGCTAATAAATTATCCATATCAATGAAAGATGAAACAAAGCCATTTGTATAAAATGGGGATGCTGAAATTCCATTTGACATTAAGATTTGTCCAGCAGTTCCAGATGGTGTTAATTTATCTGTTGACACAGATTTATCAGCAGGAATATTCAACGAAACAGAACTCACCTCGACTTCAATATTATTAGTTCCTGAAGGTGGTGGTGAACTAAATGTTAATGCAGTTCCAGAAACTGAATAAGTTGATTTTTGCTGATAAACACCTGAGATGTAGACCTCGGTATTATTCACCGTACCGGGATTTAGGGGCAGCGTAAAAGCAGTCTGTGCCCCGGTACCTGAGAAGTTGGCGACGGTCTTGTTTCTGGGGGCTATGTTGGTGATGTTAGAGAGTAGCATGGTTTCTCCTTACGGCCAGACGAATACGGGCAGCATGGCAATTAACTCGGTAGCGGTTGGGATAGTGGCGGTTCCAGTCTTGACAGCGGCCATTACCTCATAGCACTTGGACCAACAAGCATCCCGCCATGCTGCCCCTGCCTGCCCTTCTTTAGCGAACTGTGCATTACTGCTGATAGCATAGGAGCAGAGTGGCAGAATACCGTCATAGTTGCGCTCACGGGCTTTAGTGTCGAGGTATGACTGGACGGCTGATGTGAGTTCTTGAATAATCTCGTCGTCGGTTTTAGGTATAGGGGTCGGCGGCGTGGTCTTGGCCGTCATTCCTACCGGTGGCGTGGCCTCATTTCCGCAACCACAGTAATCTCCAGTTGTTATGTTGTAGTAATAATACATTGAATTATCTCCTCCTTTACAGACCGTCACAGGCGAAGCGGGAACCGAAGGACGTGATCACGTTCCAAGGATAGGTGTTCGCGTACAGTGCACGGGCGCCAGCATTGGCGCCATCGGGCCAGGAGCCACCGGCCAGGTATTGCCGTAGGCCGGTTGCGTTGGGTATATACAACTGGCCCACGTTCTGACCGGACATCACATTCTGCCACGCATAGGCTGTGGTGGTATGGTCGTTTGAAAACTCATCCAGCCACTCCCATACGTTGCCAACACAATCACAGGCCCCACAGAGCGACACGGCATTGGCAATTTGACCAGTGGTAGTACGTCCTGTGTTGGTGGTGGCGGTCCAGGCGTTAAGGTTATCTCCGGCGTTGCCCTGCGGTGATCCGTGAGCCACTGCCAGCCATTCGGAATAGGTCAGCAGCCGCTTGCCGCTGTTTTTGGCCAGCTCGATAAAATTGTAGCCGTTGAGACCTTCCGTTCCGGTCAAGGGAGTGCCGTTATAAACCGATTTGCACGACCCAGCGGTAATGACCCCGGCGGTGAGGGTAATAGCGGAATTAACAGCAGCCTCATAGATATCGGCCCACAGTAGTCCGGTGCCATAGACGTCCACCATGCCTGCCGGGTTGCATTTGGGGCGGTAGGTCAGATCCCACAACGAACGCGGCACGATCTCGGTGGCAACATCGGTCACGGTCAGGGTGTTGCGGATACGACCATAGTGGTAGCCACCTATCTGTCTACTGTTGGCGGTGGTGTAGCCGGTGGGAGCTGTAGCCGAAGCGTCGGCTCGGCAGGTGCCATCAGCACAGGCGTATATGTAGTAATCGGTGCCGATGGCGTGGATCGGCATGGTAATTACTGTATCTGCTGCCCATGAAACCATTGTGTTGCTGGTGCCAACGAGGACGTAAGTGCCTGCTTTGATAGAAAGTGTACCTGCTCCGGTCTTGGTGAAGGCGACTGCTACCGGATTGTTCTTGAAAAAAGCGTAGGGGGTACGACCGCCGTCAAAGGCGAGTTTGGAGAAGGTAATTACGTTTGGGTTAATCGCCCACGTTGCACCACCGCCACTTACAGTAATGTCACCTTTATTTCCGTCAGGAGAGATAATGGCGGTTTCACCACCTATATCTAATTGCCAACCACGAGTATTATTTCCAGAATAAGTAAAAGCTAAATAAACATTTGGAATATCACAAATTAAATTATCTAAGACACCATCTATAAGTGATCCATTATTAGCAATAGTAAGATTATAAGTTCCAAAAGTTCCTTTATCATCAATAACTTCTAAGTAATCACCTGAAACAGGATTTAATGGTAAAGTAAGTGTAAAACTACCACTAGAAGTATCACAGAGATAACGTTTTCCTTTTGAGGCAGTAGTTGCAGTTGAAACTAATGAAGTATCCATACCACCAACAGAACCCCAAGAAGTTCCATTATAACCTTCAAATCCTTTTGTATCTTGATTAAATCTAAAGTAACCACCTAAAGGATTAGAATCTCTTTGAATTGTTGTACCGGAAGGAATAATAGCTGATCCAGTATCTGATGATTCAAAACCTAATGCTTGTCTTGTAGCTTGACCATTAGAAGCACTCAAAGTATCAGCTAAAATATTAGTTGCACTAAGACCTTTTGAATAAAGATATCCAGAAGCAGGATTACAATAAATAGCTGAAGTACCGTAAGCAGTAACACCTGAACTCCAAACTAAATCAAAATTAGAGTTTTGGTTATAAATATCATAACCTATTTGAAGATACCCAGCAGTATATGAAGTAGAACCAGAGTATCCGGAGTATCCTGAAATACCACTAAATCCAGAGTAACCAGAAATTCCACTAAAACCAGAATATCCAGAGAATCCTGAAATTCCAGAGAATCCTGATAAGCCACTAAATCCAGAAAATCCTGATGTACCAGAGTAACCTGAAATACCACTAAATCCAGAATAACCAGAGATTCCACTAAATCCAGAGTAACCAGAAATACCAGAGAATCCAGAGATTCCAGAATAACCAGAGATTCCACTAAATCCAGAATAACCAGAGATTCCAGAATAACCAGAAATTCCAGAGTAACCAGAAATACCACTAAATCCAGAGTAACCAGAAATACCAGAGATTCCAGAATAACCAGAAATACCACTAAATCCAGAGTAACCAGAAATACCAGAGAATCCAGAGTAACCAGAAATACCAGAGAATCCAGAGTAACCAGAAATACCAGAGAATCCAGAGTAACCAGAAATTCCACTAAATCCAGAATAACCTGAAATTCCAGAGTAACCTGAAATACCAATAGCACCAATTAATCCAACAAACCAAGTTGAATATGTTCCTGATCCAACATAACTATAAACACTAGCGGATAAACTACCTGTTGTTGAATTATATCCAACTACAGTTGCATTCATTTTATTATTAAAATCGTATGATATTAAAATGTCTTCACCTGGAATCCAAGCTAGATATTGCGAAGTATTTAATATAATTAAAGTTCCAGAAGGAGATATAGAAAAAGTTGAGTTTGAATAACCTGTATATTTATCACCTGGAAATCCTGCTTGCCCTTGCATTCCAGAATATCCAGAGAATCCAGAGAATCCAGAATAACCATTAATTCCAGAGTAACCAGAAAGTCCATTAATACCAGAGTAACCTGAAAGTCCATTAATTCCAGAGTAACCTGAAATACCAGAATATCCAGAAATACCAGAGTAACCAGAAAGTCCATTAATACCAGAGTAACCAGAGTAACCGGAGTAACCAGAAATACCAGAGAAATAAGAATTATAAAACCCTGAAGTTATTTCTTCTGTCATAATAATACTATCAAACAGATTTCCATAATCAATGGTACTAGGAGTAAATCCAGTTACCCAAACTTTACTTAAATAATCTCTAGATTTTAATGACATATATAAATCCTAATATTTAATACAAGCTAATAAAGCTACGTTTCTTGGTCTAGTTTCAACATCACCAGTATAATTTGTTATTACATTTCCATCATAAGATGGTGATGTACCACCTGTTGCACCCTGTCCATTACCAGTCGCTAATGAATGTTGGACAATATGATAGTGGCTCTTAAAAGCATCAGCTTGCCATGTACCAATTCCTCTGCCACTATCAACACCACGGCCATCATCAAATCCTCTAATAAATTCACCTCTTAAATCTGGCACATTAAAAGTTGTTGAACCGTCACCAGCACCATAAGTTGTTCCAATAACATTAAAAAGGTTTGAATATGTTGATCTGCTTATAGCAGCACCATTTGCTTTTAAAAATCCAGTAGGAATTGAATTAATACAATAATATATTATAGTAGCCGTTGGTACTGCTAATGCTATAGCATTAGTTCCAGAGTAACCAGAATATCCTGAGATTCCAGAATATCCTGAAATTCCACTAAATCCAGAAAAACTTGAAAAACCAGAGAATCCTGAGAATCCAGAAAATCCAGAATAACCGGAAGTTCCTATTCCAGAATATCCAGAAATTCCAGAATATCCTGAAATACCATATTGACCAGAATATCCAGAAATACCAGAGTATCCTGAGAATCCAGAAATACCAGAATAACCTGAGATTCCACTAAATCCAGAATAACCTTGATTACCAGAATATCCAGAGTATCCGGAAGTTCCTATTCCAGAATAACCACTAAATCCAGAATATCCAGATATTCCACTAAATCCAGAATAACCAGAAATACCAGAAAATCCAGAAATACCAGAAAATCCAGAGTAGCCTGATATACCACTAAATCCAGAATAACCTGAAATACCAGAAAAACCAGAGATTCCAGAGTAACCTGAAATACCACTAAATCCAGAATAACCAGAGAATCCAGAGAATCCTGAGTAACCAGAAAGTCCAGAATAACCTGTCAAACCAATATACCAAGTAGAATATGTACCAGAACCACTTGAATTAAATACTGAAAATGTTAAAACACCAGTATTTGAATTATAAGATACTATTGAACCATAAATTTTATTATTAATATCATATAATATAAGAATATTTTCACCTGGTATCCAAGATAATAACTGTGAAGTATTAATTGTATATTGGGTACCAGTTAATGGTAATGTTAATGAATTTGTTGAATATCCTGTATATTTATCTCCAGCTAATCCAGAATAACCAGAGATTCCAGAAAATCCAGAGATTCCAGAATATCCAGAGATTCCAGAATATCCAGAGATTCCAGAATAACCAGAGATTCCAGAAAATCCTGAATATCCAGAGATTCCAGAAAATCCTGAGTAACCAGAAGTACCATTAATACCTGAATAACCATTAATACCTGAATAACCACTAAATCCAGAATTTCCAGAGTAACCAGAGTAACCAGAGAAATAAGAATTATAAAAACCAGCTGTCATTTCTTCGGTCATGATAATACTATCAAATAGATTACCATAATCAATAGTTGTAGGAGTAAATCCAGTTATCCAAACTTTATCTAAATAATCCCTAGATTTTAATGACATATATAAATCCTAAAAACTAATTTCTTTTTCTTTTATATTTATAATTCTTATAATCTATTAATTAAAGATCTAAATTCATCAGCTATAATAAATGGTTTTTCAAAAGCTGTTTCATCGTATTCTATTTCTTCCCAAGTAGAAAATTGATTTTTTCTTAATTTAGATCTATCTACTATATTAATATTTTCTTTATGTCCAAAAATCAAAGGATCTGACAAACCAAATATACAAATACCTGGTTTTTTCATTTCCCATGCTAAATGCTGAAAAAAACTATCTACAGCAATCCAACTTTTACAATCAATTAAAAGTTTTTTAATTTCGTTAAATTCTAAATTCTTTCTAAAATCATCAACATATTGTGTATCACTTTCAACACCAATTTGAATAAAATTAAATTCTTTTAAATTTTCAATTAAATCTTTCCAATAAGGATAATTTTTAGGATTTAATTTTCCATTTCTTAATTTTTGTGCTTCACAATGTAAAATAATATTCATAGATATTTTTTCCTATATGCATTTTCTAAACTATCATTCCAATTATTATCATACATAAATTTATATATATTATAATTGTCAATAGGAATAATTTTCTTAACTTGTTCAATAGAAATCAAATTTTCATTTTCAAAAACAAAAGGATAGCAGCAAGCAATAGTAATATTCTCATATTTATTTTTCAAATCAGGAAGAATACTTTTAAAAACTATATGATCACCAATACCAGAATCTAGAACAACAAGAAACCCAAGATTAATAATTGTTTGAAATATCTTTTCATCATTTTCATACATTTCTTTTTCTACATCTCTAATTCCACCATTAGAAGATTTTAAATGATAGTTAATAGCATTAGGAATTATATAATTTTTATAGCCTTTTTGTTTTAATTGCCATGTAAATAAAGTTTCTTCTCTATGAGCACATCTACTTAAATTAAGATTATAATCAGTAATCCCAGTTCTATATATAAAAGAACAATGTAAATGATCTACTTCTTGTTCTTTCTTTATAATAAACCATTGTGGATTTTGTGAATCAAAAATATCATTTATTTTTCCTGAAACTTTATATAATTCAGGATGATTAATATCTAAATTCCAATTTGGACAAATAATTGATCCACCAACTGAACCTATAGTTTCATTTGAATTAATTTTATTATATAAATTTTCTAATACATTAGGTTCTGGAATAACATCATCATCTATTCTCCATGCATATTTAAAACCTAAAAAATTTACATGATAATGATTATAATGCTGACCTTTTTGCTGACCATATATAACTTCCCAAGATATTTTCTTTAAATCTAATAAATTAAATATATTTTGATAAATTTCATTTTTTCTTAAATCTTCTTTTTTTTCATTATCATCAAAAATTATCAAATGATCAGGAAGTTTAGTTTGGTTTAAAATAGCAAACAAAACGGAGGGTAAAGTTGTAAAATATCTACCTCTAGTGGAAATATAAGCTAATAATTCTTTTTTCATTCTTTTTCCTTAAACCACATATTATAAGAATAATTAAAATTATCAAAAATTTCATTAACAGCTTTATTTACTGTTACCCATGTAATATCATGTCCTGAAATAATACCGCCAGTTTTTATTTTAGGTAACCAAGAAGTAATATCTTGTTTTACAGATTCATAGCTATGATTAGCATCAATAAACACTAAATCTAAACAATTTTCTTGAATATTAGTAACATATTCTTGACCTTCACCTTTTAAAATTGTTACATTATTTTCCAAACCATATTTCTTTAAATTTTCTAAAAATTGTAATTCAATATTTTCATTTTGATATTGTGAATTTAAATTATCTTCATTTTCTGATTTAGTTCCTTCAAAAGTATCAATTGCTATAACATTTATATTTTTTCTTTTTATAATATCAGATACTGAACAAAGACTTCTACCTCTAAAAGTACCCAATTCAACCATAATACCATTATTAGGAATCTTTTCTACAAGATTTCTATAATCGTTTATATCATAATAAGTAAAAAATCCTATAGGAAGAACATCTTTATAACATTCAATTTTAATTTTATAATCATCTAAATATTCAATATTTGTTATAGCAAATTTATGAGAAATTAAATGATCATATATGATATCATCATACCAACTAAAAAATGAAGGACTAGAATTATTTGTTCCATGAATCATATTTATTAATTTATATCTATTTTCTTTTGTAGATGATCCAAAGTCTTGAAAAATTCTTTTAATATCAATAACTTCTAATGTTAATTTACCATTAAAATTAAGGATTCTAAACCATTCATCTAATATCAAATTAATATCATAAGGAACAACTCTTTCAAATATATTAGAGCAATAGATTTCTTTAATAGTATTATCATCAAAATCTAATTTTTTCATATCCATAATAAAATCTGATTCATTTGAATTAATATCTATATTAATATAATCTTTAAGATTTTTATCACCTAAATGTAATTTTATATTTCCAGATTGATATCGTTTTAAAAGAATCAATCTATTTCTTTCTACTAATGATTTATGTTCAGGATTTTCTTCAAATGTCAATTCACCTTTATGCCAAATAGGATATTCACCAATCATCCTTTCATTTGTATAATGATATTCTTGTTTTAATGGAACTTGAACTAATTTATAACCTAAATTTAAAACTTTAGCACAAAAATCGGTATCTTCTCCAAATCCAGGATTAAATATTTCGTCTAATAAACCTATTTCATCTATTAATTTATTTTTAAACATAACACAAAAGAATATTAAAAACTCTTGTTTAGAAATAGGACAAAAACCAATCATTGGACCGGTCATGCCAACTTTTGAATCTAATTTAAATGGTTCCTCTAATAAATCAATCCATTTATTTTTTTCTGATTCTAGAATTTCTATATCATTATTGAGTAAAATTATATATTCACCTTTAGCTTGTTTGATACCTAAATTTATAGCTTTGGTATAACCTATTGGCTTTGACTTCCATATAATCTTTAAATTTTTACCCATTTTTTCTTTTAAATTAAATAAGTATTCATGGGTTCCATCAGTACACCCATTACCTACTATTATTAATTCAATATTTTTAAAATTAGTATATTTTAAAATAGATTCTAGACAAGGTTTTAAGGCATCTTCAAAGTGATTATAGGTAGGGATAATAATAGAATATTTAATCATTCCTTCATTCCTTTTTTTAATTATATTTATGGAGGGAAGGTTATATCAAAATAACCTTCCGTATTTTAGAAGATATACCAATTAGTTCCATCAGAAACTATTGATAAAATTGAATATTGAGTAGAAAGGACTTTTGTTATAGATCCATCAATAGTTTCTGAACCATTACCATCTATTGTAATGGTATTAGCAGATGAATCTATTTTCTTAAACTTTAATACTTTTCCTTTATTATTAATAGCTGTATAAAGAGTAATTATAATATTTCCACTTGCTGCATTTGCTAATATAATATAATCAGTACCAGAAACTGTATAATTAGAAGAAATTGTATTAACAGTATTACCTATATTAGATGATGTAAAATTAATATATTCAATAGTTGAACCATCAGCTGTTACATGTGGAATTTGTAAAGGAGCTCCTTTAAACAATTCGGTAGGAACACCACCAATTCCACCTAAAATTAAAGAACCTTGTGTTGTCATTGGATTTGACATTCCAGCAAATCCAGATGAAATTTGTGTTAATTTAGATCCTGATAAATAAGAAACACCAGCTATACTACATTTACCGGTATTAGCATATGATGTATAAGCATAATATGTAATTCTAGAATATAATACATATTCAGCAATTTGTGCTGATAAATCTCCAAATATAAGGCTATTTGTATTTTCACCTTGTGCAGCTGTTAAAGTTGAATATGTTGCTTGTGGTTGTAACATAATCATTCTATATAATTGACTTTGTGAATCAGATGCTACAGGAATTAGTATCTGATAAACATTATAATAACCTTTATTAATACCAACATTATTTACACCACTTATAGGATCATTTACAAGCATATAACTTCCAGATGATAGGAAAGGAAAAGCATTTCCAGTAGATATATATGCTTTAGAATTAGGACCTATATACATATTTGTATATGAACCTTTTAACAAACTTGGTATAATTGTTATATTATCTTCATCTTTTACTGTAGCAGAATCAAAACTAGGTGTTGTATCAGTATCTAAAGCTGAATTTAATACATAACTTCCTGGTGTTAAACCACCACCTGTTAATCTATAACATCCAATAGTTTGGTGGAATTCTCTATGAGCTTGCCAAGGCATTAATGAATGTAATTCACTTAATGCAAAATTTCTTGGTGATATTGAAGTTTGTAAAGTTACTCCACATATCATTAATGCTGTGAAATCCCATACCGATGTATTCCAAGATATATTTACACCATCTGTTGAATATAGATAATAATTAGCATCTCCTGATGCATGTGGACTAGAAACCCAAGGTGATGTTAATGTCTTAAGATCACCCTGCCACATATATCTAAGATCTCCAGTTAATGTTATTGTTCTAGCTGATGCTGAATAACTAATTGTAATTCCAGAATTATTTACCCATCCAGTTGGATCTTGTTGTGATCCAAAATTATTAGTCAGAGAAATTGAAGAATTTGAATCAGCTGCCCTAATATAAATTGTTCCACTTGTGCTAGTTTGAATAACTTTACCTACAGTTATAGCATAATTTGGAACAGTTGGTTTTATATTTGATAAAACACCAGCTGAAACAGTAGAAACATAAAGTGTTGATAATGGTGGAAATCCTGTAGTATCAATATTATGCACTTCACCAGATACTGTAACTCTACCTATAGCTCCTGGAGCTATATCTGCTGTAATAACACCAAATACAGAAGCTTTTAATTGATTTGTTGGATCAGTTCTATCTACACTCCAAACATAAAGGTCAGGATTAGTTGGATCTTGAACAGCGTTAACTGGATATACTACTGTACCATTTGTTAAAATAGTACCAGTACCATTATAAACTCTTCTTTGTTCTTCTTCACCCAATTTAATTATAACACCTGGAATTTCAGTTTGAACATTTAATGTATGATATTTTTTATTCCAATATACTGCACCTTCATTAGAAGAAATACCTGTAGGTGATGTATTGAATAATAATTGGTTTAAATCATTGAAATTTGGTAAATCAACAATTTGTGAAGAAGATATAGGATCTGTGAAAAAACGTACAGAATCTAATAAATTAGAATAATCTGTTTCAGTTATTTTATATCCAGTTAACCATGTGTTTTTAAAAGTATTTCTATCCATTTTTATATCCTAATAAATTAAAGTTGGAATTGTATCAAAACCTATACCAGTTGGTAATGTTTCTAAATTTGAGTAAACATATTGTATTCTTATAATTGAATTAGCTTTAATTATATTCCATTTATTTGTAAGAACTAAATCTAAATTTACTATATTATAATCTATACTAGGTGATAGCAAATAACCATTTATAGAAATTACTTCTGAAGCAGAAACAGGATAATGATGTAAAGGATAAGATAATAAACCATCTTGTGGAACATATTGTATAGGTTCAAAGAAATAATTATATGGATTTTGTATTGTTAGTTTTTGATAATCATGTGTAACTTGAAATGAAGTTGAATCAAAAACTATTGTTCTAATATCATTATCATAACTATTATCATAAAAAAATGTTATTGGTGGTGCTCCACCACCACCCATTATAGATGGTTTTAATTTAGATAAATCTAACCATCTACCATATTCACCATTTGGTAATTCAAATCTTATAGCATGTTTTTGAATTTGATGGTTTGGAATATCTCCTTTTTCACCTTTAACTCCAGAATCACCTTTAGGTCCTTGTTCTCCTTTATCTCCTTTAGGTCCTTGTTCTCCTTTATCTCCTTTTTCACCTTTAACTCCAGAATCACCTTTAGGTCCTTGTTCTCCTTTATCTCCTTTAGGTCCTTGTTCTCCTTTATCTCCTTTGTCACCTTTAGAACCTTTTAAACCAACAAGACCCTGATCACCTTTAGGACCTTGATCCCCTCTGTCACCTTTAAGACCTTGTTCGCCTTTAGGTCCTTGATCACCTTTAGATCCTTTTTCTCCTTGGTCACCTTTAGGTCCAATTAATCCTTTTTCTCCTTGGTCACCTTTAGGTCCAGTTAATCCTTGTTCTCCTTTTTCACCTTTAGGACCTTGATCTCCTTTATCACCCTTTTCTCCTTGATCACCTTTATAACCTTTTTCACCTTTTAATCCTTGAGATCCTCTTTGACCTTGATCCCCTCTGTCACCTTTTTCTCCTTTATCACCTTTAGGACCTTTATCACCTTTAGGACCTTGATCCCCTCTGTCACCTTTAGATCCAGTTAATCCTTGAAGACCAATATCACCTTTAGGACCTTGATCACCTTTGTCACCTTTAGGACCTTGTTTACCAATTATTCCAGGTTCACCCTTGTCACCTTTAGGACCTTCTCTTAAAATAGTATTAAAATTATTTATTTTTTTATCACTTTTAATTAAAATATTAAAATTTGTAAAATCAAATTCATCTAAATTCTTAATTTCGTTAATAATTTCTAAATTATCTAAGCAAATATTTTCTTTTCTAATAATAGTTTTAAAAGATGACAAGTCTATATCATCATTTTCCATAAGAAATTTTTTAGTTTTAAAATCTAAAAAATTCATTATTGAACTCGAATTAATTTACCATTTGAAAATAAAAGTTTATTTTTACCATCAGTAATAATATCACCTTCTACTAATGAATCTAATATGGATGCATTAGATTCACGTTCTTTTTGAACAAATCTACGTTCAGGTGTTTCTTCAGCTGGTGCTTCTTCAGATCCTTCAGGATTTTCATTTGGAATTTCTTCATATCCTGGTGTTTCAGAAGCTGGGGCTTCACCTGGTGTATCAACAACATTACCTTCAGTGTCAGTTTCTTGTGATTTAATATTATTAATTTCATTATTAATATCAATAATTTCATCATCACTAAGTTTTAGAATGTTTCTTTGAATCCATTCTTTTGTTAATAAACCATCAGCTACTAATTGAAGAGCATTACTTGCAGTTGTAATTTGTAAATCATAAATTTGATTTTTCTTAATGGTACTTAATTCATTAGAATCAGCATAAATGAATTTAATATGTTCTTGAATTTTTGTCCAATCTTCGAAAGTCATTACTTGTTTAGCAATTAAATCTTTCTTTAAAAGATCAACAAATAAATTATTAAATCTTCTACGAAGTTTTTGAATAAATTTGAAGAATTTTAATTCTTCTCTTTCTACATCTATTCCAGATGTAATTTGTAATCTAGAATCTGACTTTCTTCTATTAACTGGAACATTTAAAGCTGAGTAAACTTTATTTACAAAATAATCAACATCATCGAAACCAGAAAAATTAGTAGAAACACCTGGTAGATTTTCTACTTTTGTTCCCCTTCCTTCCGAATTCACTCCAAACCAAAAATCTTCAAGAATAGAAATAGATTTGTTAGAATTATCTAATGTTCCTGAATCAGTATTGTATATTTTCTTTTGACGATATTTTGTTATTAAATTTCTAATATACTCTTCAGCTTTTGACTTTGGTAAATTACCAGTATCAATATAAAAAACTCTTTTTTCAGGTGATTTTGTTAATCTATATATAATTAAACAATCTTCCAATAAATATAATTGATTAATTGATTTTTGAGCCTTTTGCAAATAACTAAAATATTGTCTCTTATCTGGACTTAATATACCTGAATTTATTTGAGTTATTTGCTCATCATAATATGTAACTTCAGCATTCTCTAAATCTTTAACCATATTATATGTAGCATTACTATTAACAAACCATTTAATTTCAGATGTGTTTTCGTTTTTGAATTTATAGATATTGAAAGGTGGTAATAAAATTAATTTTTGAATTCCATCCTTCATCTTTCTATTATTGTAAACAACTTCAAAATTCAAAGTAGCATCTACATACCATTGTCTAAAAAGTTCATCACCTTTTTCATTGAAATCCAATAGATATAAAATCTTTTTGAAAGATTCCCTAATTTTATTTTTTATTGCATCAGACATTTCAATGTCATCTAAATTTAATGTAATAACTTCATCAATTTCATCATAAACAATTGCTTCTGATGAAATTTCAGTAATAGCTTCATCAACTTCCGGTAACATAGCAGATTGTCGCCATTTTTTGACCATATCATTATAACCATTGCTATTAATAAAACCATCACTAAATTGATTAGATGTATACATAGCAAATGGATTATATGTAATATGTGGTGACTCTAAATCCATTTCCTTTGAAATTTGTGAAGAGTCTTTAAACTTATCAAATAAAGCTTCTTTATTTGAATAGCTAGTTTTTTTAAGACCACTTTCAGTGATTATAGAATCGAATAAACCTAAAAAACTTTCTTTTAAATTCATTTTTTATACCTTTTAATAAAATAAATAACTTTGTAAACTTATTTATAAGGAATTTAAGATGTCTAAAAAATTAACTAAAGAAGAATATATAGAAAAAGCAAATAAAATTCATAATTATAGATATGATTATTCATTAATTGATATTACAAAAAATGATTTTGAAATTATTTGTCCTATTCATGGAATATTTAAGTAAAACCGTGGTAATCATTTATATAATAAATCAGGTTGTCCTAAATGTAATTTATCTATAGGTGGGAGTAAAATTCTTAATTATTTAGAATCTATAAAAATAAATTATAAAATTCAATATTCATTTAAAAATTGTAAATTAAAGAAAACATTAAAATTTGATTTTTATTTACCTGATTATAATTTATGTATAAAATATGATGGTATTCAGCATTTTGAACCAGTTTCATTTAGTTCAAAAGATAACAATTATAAAGAATTTAACAGGATTAAAATAAGAGATAAAATAAAAGATAATTTTTGTAAAGAGAATGGAATAAAATTATTAAGAATACCTTATTTTAAAATTAAACAAATCGAAGAAATTATCTCTGAAAATATTGTATTATCCTTGCCCCCAAACTATGTTTTTATTTTAACATAGAATCTAAAATCTGTCAATTTATTTTTTAAAAAGATGGTTGTGTTGGTTGTGTTTGTGTAAGAGTAGATTTAGTTTTAGGTCTATTCATCATTTCTACCCATTTTAGATTTGAGTAATAGTTTTGGTTTACCTGTCTCATAAATCTTGCTTTATATCTTAAGTTCCAGCTAAGGCTCAAGTTTTCCCATTCTGTATTTGGAATTAATTGAACACCTGAGCATCTGCTTATATAATATTTTCTAATAGCCATTAAAGAAAATGTTAAGGGTGGTTGTGATTTTATAGTTTGGTACCAAAGTCTAAACATATTTTTGTTAATACTTTTTTCTAGCATAGCATTTACAAGAGAAATAAATTTAAGTCTCAAAGGTACTGGTATCCAATGTATATTTAAACCTAAACAAAAAGGACCACGAATATCTAAAGGGATCATTAAAGGAAATTGATCCCAAATAGGTAATTTACCAATTCCTTTAGGTGTATATCTAAAGTAATATATGTTAGAGTAATTAAACATTGAAATTATAGGTCATTTTTAAATTGTTTTTACTTTTAAAAAAGAGTTAAAATGAATAATATATAGTTAGAGTATTATAATTAAAAATAGTTTTTATTTAAAATTATAATTCTATTTTTTTATATTATAATCTTCTTGTGACCAAGTACCTTCATTTTCAACCGATTTTATTTGATAAGGAAAAAATGCAACATAATGATCACTATTTTTATGATGTTTTACAATTCCATCATAACCATAAGAAGACATTATTTTATAATTAAATTTTTCAACATTATCTGGATAAAAATCATTAGCTAAATTAAATAAACCTTTGACTAAATTTTTATTTTTAAAAGTATAATTTTCAGCAGCATTTTTCATTATTATAAATTTATTTTCCGATTTTAAATCACCCCAATTCCATAAAGGATTTTTATCATCGTTAATATCCTTTATATGAGGTGCATTCTTAATAAAAAACATTGCTCTATCAAAAGTCAAATTACCTTTAGCATCAGCATCTAAAGGTTTTTGAATATTTAGATAAACTTTATGAATATTTTTACCATAACCTTTAGCTTCATTTTCATCTGTAGTAAAATAAAACCCAGAACCTAATTGATCATTTCCTTTATTAGTAAATTCATATTTAAATTCATCTATAACATCTTTTGAACCATGATAAACAGGTAAAGGTTTACCATTAGCATCTTTTACTTTAGAACCTTTAAACCAGGATCTAAAAGATTTATAATCCTCATTTATAAATTGTTTAAATGATATCATTATTAATTTCCTAAAAGTTTTTCAATTGCTTTAAGATTAATTTGTTCTACTTCAGCTTCTATATATGGTTTATTTAATTTCTTAGCTGCAAATAACCTATGATGGCCATCTTCTAAATACCATTCTTCTTTAGTTGACTTTCCATTTATACCTAGTGAAACTTTAATAGGTTCATTAAAAGATACCGATTTAACCCAATTCATACCACATTTACCATTCTTCTTTATTTCACAATCAAATATTGCTTTAGGATTTACTAAATCATCTTTATATTTAATTTTTATTTCCGAAGGTTTGAGTTTAATAATATCACCCCTAGAAACACCATAAGCCATTTTACAAAGTTCATCCCAAGATTTTTGTTCTAATTCTCTTCTAGTATATTCTTTTATAATAAATTGTTTAAATGATATCATTTTAAAAACCACTCACAATCTTTTTCAGTAATAACGACAAATTCAGTATCTTTACCTTGAAGTTTATATTGTTCACAAATTTGTTTTGAAGTTTCCCATTTAGCTTGATTTACCATATATGTTTTTATAGATTCTAAATAATTTTTTGTTTTTCTTTTTGGTTCTTTAGGAAGTTGTGTTTGGCTATATGGTTTAATTTCAATCCAAATATTTTTAGTTTTTCCATCTTTTGTTAATGCCTTCAAACTAAAATCAATAAAATATCTATGATATTTTCCATCTATAGGGCTTAAATATTTAACTATAACTGTTTCTGAAGTCCATTCTAAAATTGATTGATTAATATCTAAATAATTTTGAACAAATTTTATTTCCCAAGAAGATCTAAGGGTTAAAGGTCTTGTTCCTTTATATTTTTCTGGAAATTTAAGTAAAGGGTAAAAATCTTTTATTTGATAAAATTTTGAATTATTCAAAATTATAATATACATAAGCCATATCTAAATCAAATGTGACTTGTGTATCCTCAGTAGTTGAACTTTGTAAACCAATTGGTCCTATACTTTTAAAAAATGCATTATAAAAAGTTATTTTATGTTGAAAATTATTTTTATTTGTAGTTAAATTAAGAATAGCATCAAAAATGGGATAATCCACACTATAATTAGCTGTTTCTGGATTTGATGTTGCTAATAAATATGAATGAATTTCTTTATAAACTTCAAGTTTTTCATCACAAATAACAGAAACTTTTAAATCATTAAAAGTTAAAAGATTACCAGGTCTTTTATCTGCTAATCCTGGTCTAGCTATATCTATTTGACTTATATTAAAACCAGGTATACTTGAAGTGATTACCATAACTTCAATTGCTGGTAAATCACTTTCCCTGAACATTATTTTAAAATTACTTTCCTTAAAAAGAGAAGTGGGTGAAAATAAAGTCATTCATTATATCCTTTCATTTTTATACAAAAATTTTACCTTTTACATTGCAAACTTTTCTAACATCATCTTTAGTAAACCCATTTCCTGAAGGACCTGGATTGTTTGAGCAATAAAAATTATCACCAACTTTTTCTGGTGAACCTTCCAATGATGTTAATTGATTAAATGAACAATAAAAATCACCACCAACTTCTTTTGGTGAACCTTCCAATGATGTTAATTTATTTTCTGAAC
>JAEHJW020004075.1_pt1 | contig 136874 bp, 166 predicted proteins | sample 9271431 | NCBI WGS metagenome assembly JAEHJW02
GGAAGCTCTGGGGGAAGCTCTGGCGGAAGCTCTGGGGGAAGCTCTGGGGGAAGCTCAGGCGGAAGCTCAGGTGGAACACCGCCACCGCCACCGCCACCGCCACCGCCGACAACCTATTCGGGAACCTGCACGCATTATGTCAACACCTGTACAGGCGATCAAAATGGTTGTGCCTCGTATCAATCGAATCCGAAATGTACGGTATCGAGTTCAAGTACAGCGACTGGAGGATATAGTTCTAGTAGCTGTCCCTATGGCGGTACGCCCGTGACGTGTAATAATCCGTTTCCGGAGCCATCCACGACGACCTGTGAAACTGGCTATGTCCATACGTATACCTGCAGTTACTAAGACGTGACGAAGAAGAGAAAGCCGCCGCGATACCTTTCGGCGGCTTTTCTTGACCCATTCATCAAAATCGGATAAAATAAAAGCATCAAGAAAAGCATCGATTTTCCAAGGAGTGATCACGAAGGATGAAGAAACAAGTGATGGTGACCATGACGAGTGTCGTGGTGGCTGCTTTTTGCATGGGCACGACGATTGGCGTTCTCACGAGGCCAACGCCTTCGGTGATGGCCACGCCTTCGACGACGACGACGAGTACTACGCCTACGCCTACGCCTTCGACGACGCCTACGCCTTCGACGACGAGTGCTACGCCGACGGGTCCGACATGGCATGGGCTTTCGCCTGCGCCCGCTTCGTATCTTGCGTTGCTCAACGATCAAGTAAAGAATGCCCACGGGCAAGAGGTGCTCATTCCGCAAGACAAGCCGATTTTCTTTGCCGCGCCATGGTGTCCCTTTTGCCATGCGACCGAGCAAATTTTAATGCAACATCATTGGTTGCAACGCTTTACGATCGTGGGGGTTGCCTTTGAAGATGCCGAATCGCCGGCGACGCCGCCGCCGATGCATACCCTTTCGGATGCGATCCATTACTTTCAAACGAAGCTTCCCGCTGGCGTTTCGGTGGCCGCCGACAGCATGTATTATGCGATGCCAGGCACGGCCGTCGATCAGGGCGTTGCTTCCTATCCGACGATGATGATTCGCCATGCAGGCACATGGTATCTGCAAGTAGGCTATAACGCATCGCCTTCCTACTGGAAAGCGCTCCTCACATGAAATCGGCCGCGTCACGGCGGGGCGCTTCGACCATCCTCGAATTGATCGTCACGATGACCCTCTTGGTCTTTTTCTCCTTTTTTCCGGTTGAGGTGTCCTTAATTTCACAAAAGAGGATGATTCTCTCGGAAGTATGGATGGTTGCCTTGCAGGATGCTGCGCAGGAGGGGCAAGTGGATGGGACGGTCATGAACAATGTGGATGCGAACCTGACGTCGAACGGGCTTGATCCGAGTCAGGTGAAGATTGTGACCAATGCGCCATCGGGGAATCCGATTGTGATGGGGAGCACGACGCCGATTCAAGTGACGTTGTACTATCCGGCGACGACGGACGTGCAAATCATGAATGCTCTTTCGGCGTTAATTGGGGAACCGAACCTCATTCAGACGGTCAATGGGACGGCGTATTATGTCTTTTCGGGGGAGACGATGTCGAGCTATGCGCCGTACTAGGAAGGGCTTCATTTACCTTTTGTTGACGCTGCTGTCGCTGTTGCTTTTTCCGATTGAGCTCACGATGGTGATGGCGAATGCGACGGTCAGCTTTGACCGCAACATGATGGAAAATGCCTTGGTGATTGCGGCGCAGGGTGGCTCAAAAGTCCTGGATAGGGATCTGGTTCGGCAGGGCGTTTTCGTGTTGAATGAGGGGGCTGCGACGACGACGGTCAAAGCGTTGCTGCAGGATGCGATCGGTTCGATGGGCAGTCTGGCGAGCACGACGGGGACGATCACGATTGCGATGACGAATCAGTGGACGTCGACGCCGATGCAAACGATGGGGGTCTTTTCGTGGCAATCGGCTTCCTTTTTGGGGCTCAGCCAACCGAGTTCGACGGGGCTTTCGCTTTCCCAATTTTTCTACAGTACGCCGACGATCCTGTTGCTGGCGAACGTTCGCGTCAACGATGGGCTCACGACGACGACGTTTCACGTGATGGCGCACGTCAGTCTCGTGCCACGATAAAAAGGGGGTCTTCGTTTCGATGAAAAAGCGAACGATCACGATGGGTGTCCTTTTGGGATGGAGTCTTCTTGCGATGCCCGCTTTGGCGATAGGGACGGGTCCTTCGTATTATAGCCAGGGGCAGACCCTTACGCTCGTTGGCATGGTGGATAATCCTTCCCTGCAGACGCTACCGGTGATCCTCGGGAATTTCAGGGATGGCCTTCGCAATGATCTTGCGATGGGCATCACGGCGGGCGTCAACCTCAGCTTTTCGATGCCCTCGTCGACGGCGGGCTCCCTGATGGTGCAAGCGTATGATCATGGCAATCCTTTGTCGCTTTGGAATAGCAGCGACCAGTTGGTTTCGCAAGTCATCGCGCCGATTGCGATCGGCAATAACATCGTGACGTTCGCGATTCCCGCCCATTTGGTCGCCAAAGGGGATGCGATCGATCTGAAGTGGACGTTTTCTTCGCCTTCTTCGCTGCCTTCGGTGGTCCTCTCGACGGATGTCTTCGTCGTCGAAAGAGCCTGGTGGGACGTCATCGGTGGGGTCCGCGGCACATCGGCTTGGCCCATTCCGCAAATAACATGGACAAAAAACGGGCAAAATCTGACGTATGCTTGGCCCTACTATGCGCCTTCGGTTCTCCTTGGCTATCAGGGCTACAGCATCGCGTGGGACCAACCGACGTCGGCGCCGCAAACGAATTCGACGATCGGCGGATCGCTTTCCCTTCAGGGTCTTTCGCCGGGGCAGCATCATGCCGACATCACCTTTTTCTTTGCGGGTGGCCACACCGTCACGGTGTCATCGCCCGTCATCACCGTCTAAAAGGAGGAAAACGATCACCATGCGAAAAGGATCCGCTGCCCTCGAAGAGCTGATTGTCTTCGCCGTCGTCGGCATTTTTTTGCTCGGGCAAACGTATACTTTTTTGTCCCTTTTGACACCCTTGGCGCAACCGCAACGCGTCGCCAACTTGCAAAGCCTTTCTTGACACGTTTTCGACATTTTTCGCAAACATCGTGCATTTTTAGACAAAAGATGCTATACTTTAGACAGAAAAGGATTCGAATGTTAAGGAGTGTATCGAGGATGAACAAAGAGCCCTGCGTCATGATCGAAGAAAGCGAAGGCCTTCTTCATTTTATCTTACACGAAGGCGACAAGCCGTTGGAAGAAGCGGATGGCATTGCGTTATTGACGCAGTCGACGATCGAAGAAATGCAACGAAGAGGCCCCCTCGAAAAAGGAAAGCTTCGCTTTCATTGGGGCAAAGACGAATGGACGCCGAGTCTTGCGGAGCTTTCGTACGGGTTTTCGTTGCTCTACGAAAACCAAGAGCCCGAACCGATCGATTGAGTCTTTATTTTGTCCAGAAGGACGCAGAGGGAGGAAGCATGATGACACCGAGTAAAAATAAGATTGCCGCCGGTCTTTTTGGCATCTTGTTGGGCAATTTAGGCGTTCATAAGTTTTATTTGGGTAGGACGGGTATGGGCATCTTGTATTTACTTTTTTGTTGGACGGGCATTCCGGGGGTCATTGGCTTGATTGAAGGGATCGTCTATTTGACCCTTTCGGACGAAGAATTCGCCCAAAAGCACGATCCCGCGTACAGGGGGTAGCCCAAAGAGAACGAAAAAAAGCCTAGGCGATAGGCTTTTTTTTGATGACGTTTTAGGCGACTTCGGCGAAAACGGTGATCGCTTCGTTGGCAATGTTTTCCGTTTCCGAAGCCGCTTCTTCCCAAAAGGAGGACTGGCTGGCGGCGTTGCCTGCGAAATTGGCAATGGTTTTTTCCCCTTGGGCGAGCAAGGAACTGTTGGCGGCCTTGCTGGCGACGCTGTTCGCCATATTCACGATGCCATGCAAGGCGGTTGCGCCTGCCACCGAGCCTGCGGCCACCGTGCCCGCTTTGACGAGCGGATTGTTGACGGCCTTTTGCCAGGAAGGAAGCTTCGACGGGGAAGCCTGAACGGGAATTTGCACGAAAGAGGGTTGCTTTTGCTGTTGCGAATTCGCATGGACAACGGGAATCTGCAAGATGTCTTGGATCGCGGACGCATGGCTGGATACGGCAGGAAGCGCCTGACTGGCAGGTAGCGCTTTGGCTGCGACGGCAGTATGCGCAGGCGGCGTCGAAGGAAACGACGGATGAAAAGCCGGAAAAGGAAGCACCGGAAGCACGGAAGGTAACTTTTTGTTGTTCGTCGGGCTACTGGGGCTGACCCAACCGGGAAGGGAAGGTTCCTTCAGGGGCGGCAGCGGCGGAAGAACGCCTTGCGGCAGGTTCGTCCACGCTTTCATGGCGGACGGCGTAGGAAGGGAAGGCATTTTCGGGAGCTTCCCCATGGAAGGCAATTTGGGTACCACATAGGGAACGACCGTTTTGCCTTTGGGCAACGAAGGAACCTTGCCGAGCGCATAGGCATGCAACGACGAAGGCAACTTCGCAAGGCCCCCCGAAGGCAAAGCATGCGGCAACGAAGGCATCTTGGGCAAGGAAGGCGCCTTCGGCAACGAAACGTTCGGCAGGGAACCCGCCGTAGGCGCTTGCGTCTTCGGCAACGAAGGAAGCGCAGGCATCGACGCCGAAGGCAAAACAACATGCGGCAACGAAGGCATCTTGGGTAAGGCAGGCATCGACGTCGAAGGCAACGTCGGCATTTTGAGCACAGGGGCAGGCGGCAACGAAGCTAACGACAGCGAAGCGTACAACAACAGAAACGACAGCATGATGATGGTCACTCTCCTTTTTCGTGTAAGTAGACCCGCACAAGGCGGGCCGATCATCCAATCAGCAAAGAAAACTTGTCTTGCAGCTTCGCAAGATATAAGGCGCTCAAGCGACGATCAATGATCCGCTTGGCCTCTTTGTGATGCGCAAAAAGGACGCGCGTCGCCTGAAAAAATTGTCGGTAGGGTTCGTCCTCGTCGCCCCCCAAAAGTTTTTCCCAGCTCGACAACCAATCGCCATCCTCCACGTCGATGTTCTCCACCACCATGAGCAAGACCGTCTGCGCGTTTTCCTCCAGATCACAATCCTGCACCATACGATGCAAAAGGTTCCATGGCGATCCATGCCGAAACCTTTCGTCATAGGATTCCATGACCAGCTTCTGCCATTTCGTCACCAGATGAGGATCCCGACCGATCAAATACGCATACGTCTTGGGCAACATTCGCGACAGCATCGGCACAAAGCAAAGCAGCGTGATGAATAAAGGAAAATGCTCCAGATAATTCGCATTCTCCGTTCGCGCCAAGGCCAAGTCCACGCAGTCATCGTCTTCCAACGTCAACGCGAAAAAGGGAAGCGTCACGTTTTCGCCCGACAACATCGCCAAGATGTCCGAAACAAAAGGAACGGCTAACCATGCATTATCCAATTTTTTGGGTTCCTTCTTCGTGGCGAGGCTCGGCAACCACGTTTCGAGCCCCAACGAAGCAAGAATCGCCTCTTCCTCGCCGGGTTTGGCTTCCTCGAAGAGAACCATCACTTTATCGCGAAGCGAAGCATGCGATTGAATCTCTTGGTCCACCGCATCGAGTTGCGAAAAGCAGGAAGCCTCCATCAACGTACGCGCCATGTTCAGCGTGTATGCTTGCGAATAGGAGGGATAGTCATTCGGCATCGGAAAGGTGTCATCCAGTTGATAGACATCCACAAAATGCTTCATAATCCGAAGGACTTCGTCCTTTCTCATGTTGCCAAGCGTCTGGCTTTTTTTCGCAAAGGCTTTCTCAACATGAAGTCGTAATGCTTCACGATTCGTTGTCACGCAGCATGCCTCCTACTTTTTCTTTTTCCTCGGGCGAAAGCAGCACCATCAGCTGTTCATCGGCGGCCATCGGCTGATAGATGTTCGCCAGCCCATGGCGACGCAAAAAAGTCAGAAACGTCGACGGCGTCAACTGTCGATACGCAGCGGTAATTTTCTCGCGCAACGCTTCCATGTCCTGTCTTTTTCGCTTTTCTTCGGCACGCACGGCTTCCTGATAGGTTGCCAACGCCATGCCGATGGCCGATGACCACAGGATTTCGTCATGATGAAAGGATCTACCACCGATTATGCTGCGCAACCGATAGCGAAACTGATGCAGCAACATCACACGAAAAGCTTGCTTCTTCTCGTCGACATCCCAGATCGTCGGATCATCGATCACGTGGCCATAAAAGGTCGCCATCCGATCGACATCACGAAAAAGCGCTTGCCCTTCGGGGGAAGCAACGATCAAGTCGACCCCAAACGTCATGATTTTGTTATCCGCCTCGGCCGATAACGAATGCTGAGCCTTCGATAACGCCTTTTCAATACGATCGTAAGCTATTTTCGCCATCTTTTTTTGTTCCTGCGTCTTCATTCGGTTTCGCCTCCTAGTACGTTGATTTCCTCGCTCGATAGCGACAACATCGTGGCATCGGTCGATTTCATCACTTCCACTTTTTTCGGCACCAACCAACCCTGACGCAAAAGAAAGGCATACAGGGCCATCTTTTCTTTTTTCGAAAGATAGCCAAAATGACGATCCGAACGAAGAAGGCTATTCAAGACGTTTTGCTTCGCCGTAAGCTTCTCCGCGCAAGCCTGATAGGCATCCGCAAAGCCATACCGTTGCAGCAACAACATTTTGATCTTGTTGTTCTGCAAAAAAGCATGATAAAACGAAAAAGCCTCCTGGAAAATAGAGATTTTTCCCTCGTGCAAAAGATTACCCCAACGAAATCCCTTTAGATCCAGAACCGATTGAAAAATTTCCAGGGAAAGAGGGCCCTCCGTTTCTTCGAGCTTTTCGCTTAGCATGGCCATGACAAGATCGTCGAAGAAGTTCTTCGCTTCGTGTAAGCCTCCTCGACATGCGCGGAGCATCTCTTTGTAGGCCGTCACCGACAAATCCACTTCATCCATCGAAGCGGTGTACGCTTTTCGTTTTCCCTCGACATTCGCTTGCCATGCTTCCAACCTGCTTGGGCGATGTCCCATCGAAAGAATATTGTCGACCTTTTCGAACGTTTTGTCGTCGACGATCGCCGAAAAATGGTCTTTCGGAAGCGTCAACCACGTCATGTCGACGGTCTCATGCATCAAAGAAACCCAATCCATCATCATTCCTCCTTTTTTTGCGATGGCTTTGCTTGTGACCATCACACGATTACCTTCATTATACCGTAAAAATGGACAGAAAAAAAGGCGATATGCTATACTGAAGGAAGAAGGAACGAAGAAGGAGGAATCCACCCATGGATCCAATCATGGTTTTACGAAAGAAAATGATTGACGAAGCCTTGCAAAAGAAAGACCGTGAGGCTTTTTTAGCCTTAACGGGGGATAATTGGCTGACCTTTATCAAAAATCCGAAAGACGTTTCGATTTCGGAAGAGGAGTACGTGCAATCTTTTTTGCCGGAGGGCATCAAAGGGACGTTACTGCCGATCGCGGAGGCGAAAAAGTATGCATGGATGATGATCGTCCATGCCGAAGGGGACGAAACGCTTTTTGACGTGCAATTACCCGGTTTGGCGGAATCGTTCTATCTGATGTATCGAAAGCCCGTTGACGAGCATCGAGAAGCCTATGAAGAACGGTTGGCGGAGATCGTCCTGAAGATGATGCCGTTGCCTTGGCTTCGCCGTGCTTTGCAGGCCGAAAAAGCGAAGGGTTTCGTGATCGGTCCTTTTAACGTCAAGATACCGGGGGACAGCGCGTCGAAGCGTATCCTGTTGATCGAAGAGGAGGTTGACAACGCATGAAGCGAATTCGAAAAGTGTGGGAACGAAAACCGCAGGTGCAAGTGGTGCCGAACCGAAAAGCCATCGAACGAAAAATGGCTTGTCGAAAGGAGAATGCCGCATGTACCAGGTGATGCCCTTGCTGCAATTTGCTTCGGCTTCGTGCAACGACTTTCCTTTTTCGTGGGAAGAAGCCCTGATGAAGCATGATGCTTCGTCGCAGGAGCCGATGATCATCGTGAGCCAAGAAAGGGAAGTCTTTTTTGTGATGCGAAAAGCCTATGCGCAAAAGAGACCCATTCTTTGCTTTGCGATCAAGGATGCGGTTCGCTTTTCCTCGAAGATTGCGTTGCTGATTGCGCTCAAACAGGGCGATCAGATGCGCCAAGTCCTGAACGAAAGCGAAGATCAACGCGCACAAGCCTATCGGGAACAGGTTGAAATGTGGATGAACGAAATCACGGCGCTGTCGGTCCTCTTTGAAGGGTACGCCATGTTTGATGCGATTCTCTATCGCTATAGCCGACGTTTGGCCAAGTCGTTTGGGACGGCTTTTCATAAGCCTTCTCCTTTTGGTCGCTTTTTGCATTCCTTCTATCATGATCTTCTTTGGGCGCTCTGGCGCGAAGAGAACGAAGAGGAAGGGCTAACCGTATGCTCTCGATAGGCATCGACATGGATTCGACGATCAATACGATGGACGAAACCATTTTGCATTGGCTTCAGCAAAAGGATCCCCATCGTCAGCAAATTCTACGGTATAACTTGGAAGAGGAAGGACGCCATCGGGAGGAAATTGCCGCCTTTTTTCGTCAGGAGGGGCTCTTTTTACGACAACAGGTCAAGCCGATGGCGAAGGAAGTGCTTTGGAAACTGCACCGCATGCATCGTCTTGTTGTGATCAGCATGACGTATTCGGAGCAAGAAAGGGCTGAAAAGCGAGCCTGGATGGCTCGTCATTTTCCTTTTTTGCGCGAGGTCATCTTGCTCGAAGGGGACAAAGGCGTCACGACGAAGAATGAAGCCTGTCAGGCGCAGGGCATTCACGTCTTAATCGATGATGCGCCGCCCATGTTGGCGGCCTTTCCGGGGGTAAAGATTGCCTTTTCGCATCCGTATAATCAGGATGTGCCCGTGGATTTTCGATTTTCCCATTGGCGAGAACTTTTCGCCCTTTTGCCGCATGTGATCAAGGAGATCGTCCGCTAGGCGGGCGTCTCTTTTACCTAGGGGAAGCCTGTTTTCGAGGAAGGAGGGTTCGGTATCAAAAACAAGATGGCCATCGTGTTGTTGCTGACGTCGGGCATTTTTTTTTGTCTTTCGATGTTGGATGTCTTGCAAAAAAAGCAAGGCGCGCCCTTTCTTTCGTTGCATACGGTCGAAGTCATCGGTTTTTCGTCGTTGCTCCTTTGCATCCTTTTGTTATAATGAAAGGGTAAACAAAAAAAGGAGGAATTCATCATGTATAGTTATCGTTATACAGAATATGCGTTTGCAAAAACAATAGAAAGCCTTCACGGGGATCTTTACCTTGTGGGAGGCGCCGTCAGGGACTCGATCATGGGGATGCAAGCCCACGATCGAGACTATGTGATCACTGGGCTTCAGGAAAGCACTTTTTTGCGTGCTTTCCCCGAGGCAAAGAAGACGGGAAATCTTTTTCCCGTCTATCGTATTAACATCGAAGGGGATCTGTGCGAAGTGGCGTTCGCACGCTCCGAAAAAAAGGACGGCGTCGGCCATAAAGGCTTCGCCGTCGAATTTAGTCCTGAAACGACGATTGAGGAAGACCTCCGTCGTCGGGATCTGACCATCAATGCGATGGCGATCCATGTGTTGACAAAAAAAGTCGTCGACCCGTTTGGCGGGGCGGACGACATCGAAGCAAGGAGACTACGGCATGTCTCCGAAGCCTTCGCCGAGGACCCCCTGCGGGTACTCCGTGCGGCACGGTTTGCCGCTAAGATGGGGGGGTTTTCTATCAGCGAACAAACAAATACGCTGATGAAATCTCTACACGAAGAAATGCGCTCGCTCCCGAAGGAACGCATTTTTGAAGAAGTGAAAAAGGCGATGGAAACGCAAAAGCCATCCGTCTTTTTCTACGAACTCGAGGCCGCCGATTGCCTTGAATTCGTTTTCGAAGGCCCCTTCGAGGGCCGTTTCATGGACGAAATGCCGTCCGTGAACACAAAGGTCGCTTCGGCGACCTCGAAGGGAGGGAAGCTGAAAGCCACCTGCAAAGAGTGGCAAATGGCCGAAAAAATCGGCCATCTTCTTCCCTCCACCATGGACCCCATTGCGTGGGTCCGTTTTCTGCAAGAGGGGAAAAAACTCTTCAGCATCGAAGAGCTCAATGCCCTCAGCGGAAAAAAACTCGACATGGCATCGGCAGCCATGGCGAGCATAAAAGGGGATGCCTTTCTGCATATCCCCGGAAGGGAGAGAAGAGAAGCGATCGAACAAGCGCAGGCTCTCGCCATCGCCCCGCTCCTCTAAGCTAAGTCGCCGCTTCGGCGGCTTGGTTACCTAGTGTACTTGGCGTTCGATCGTCGAAGGGCCCGCACGATTTTTCGCTTCGTCGCTTCCTTGCGCCAAAGCCCCGTGAGCCCCATACCTTCCACCATCATCATCATCCCCAGCCACCACCACGGAACACCCCATGCCGCCAGCAACACCCAACTCAACAGAACCCCCAGCAACACACGAAAAAACCAAACTTCCATCTTCGCCGGACAATCTTCCGGCCGTATGCGATCTTCCATGTCCGTTTTCACCCTCCGCCCATGTAAATTTTCTGTATTGTATCACAAACGTATGACAAATGTAATACTTTTTTGTCTTCGTAGGTAAAAAGGAAGGCTTTTGTATGACAAATGTATGACGAATGTAATACTTTTTTGAGGCTTTTGGAGGACAAACGTCAAGCATGATAGGCCATAAACGAGGTCGACGTCCAAAGTCGATTGAATTCGTGCGTACATTGTTGGGCGAAGAGAGGATCCTGAAGGACGGTCAGCATTTCGTCGTTGATGGTGCTGGCGGACCAACTGTAGTTATAACTGCCCCATGCGACCCATTGGTCATCGACGATCGTCAATTTGAGATGCATCAGGCCCGTCTTCGGACGATTTTCTTTGATCGGAATGCCGGCACGAAGCAGCAAGGCCAGCATCCTTTGTTGCGGGGCAAAGTGCGAAGCGGAAGCGTCGGTAATCAGGCGAACCTTTACGCCGCGTTCTTTGGCTTTGAGGATGGAAGCCACAATGTCTTCGTTCGTGATGCTATAGATGGCGATGTCGAGCGATCGTTTTGCGCGGTCGATCGTCTGCATGAGAAGCACATCGGGTCGCTGATGCGCTTCGGTAAAGGCAACGTAAAACGTTTCCTTCGCCAACGTGGGCGTAGGAAAAAGGCTCAACGAAAGAAGAAGACTACTGAAGATGGCCACGTGGCGCCACATGATGAGCACGCTCCTGTTTTTTTTGATCGAGGCTCTTTTTTTTGCGACCGAAGGTCTTTATCCTTGCGATGGGGGGCGCGTCGCGTAGCCTGAACAGGCGTCGCCTTCCTCCTTGGCAAGGAGGGCGTAGCTTGTGTCATGACGAGGGGACCCTCCTTCTTCGTCCCGTGGAGGAAGAGCGGCGACGAAGGCGACCCACGCGACATAGCGCCTAGGGGTTCCCGTCGCAAGGAGCAAAAAAAAGCGAATCGTCGCAAGCTAGGTAAAAACCCTCCCACAACAGCAAGGAGGGTATCATCGTTTAGGCCGTTCGAGAAGCTTCTTCTTCCGCTTCGAGCTTGGCCAACTGTTTCAGGCAATGCGGGAACATCGCCTGTTCAAAGTAGACAATATGTTGGGCGATATCGCGAAAGAACATCTGTAATTCGCGAAGCGTCATATAAATGACGATCTTCCTGGGTTCCATCGTCGCCCCTTCTTTCTGGACTTCGTACGTTCCCTTTTTTGCCTGAAGACCGCCTTGTGCCGTGGGCTCTGGCGTCGACCAGCCATTTTCGATGGTCACCACCATCGGCGCCCTTCGCAATTCGCCTCGCCCATCTTTTTCTTGAAAGCCAATGGAAAGTTTGGTGGTTTCGCATTTCTTTCCGTCGGCTGACCTTTTTTGTTCGATGATTTTCGTCTGCGAGAACGAAAAATTCCCCGCGACCGCCATCTTGTCAAGCTCGAAGCTTACTTGTTTTGCCACGGAGGGATCCACATTGAAATAAGCAAACGCTTTTTTCACGCCCTCCCGATAGGTCATCGCCTGGATGCGGATCTTACTGTACTTACTATGAATGGCCATGTAGGCTTCATCCCCATGGGTGACCTGCAAATTACTAATGGCTTCCAACAAATTGGAAGAGGTTTTGCGGACAACCAGTTGACGGGGAATTTTAATTTTCATGAAGATTCCTCCTTTATCGTTACCATCCTCTTTATTGTACGTACATCTTGGCTTTTTCGCAAGATCATTCGACAAAATGGACAAAATACGATAAGCTAGAAGCAACACAAAATAAGGAGGACTTCTTCATGAAAGTCATGAACGTACAAAGCATTACCATGCAGGATTTTGCAGGCGTCAAAGGTGTACGCACCGTTGATTTCTCTCCCGGTCGGGTGCATGTCTTAAAAGCACCCAATGGGTATGGCAAAAGCACCATGATCGAAGCTTTTTTTTGGTGCGTGCTGGGGACCAATAAGAATGGCATTTCACGGCAGGAAAGCATTTTCTTTCATGGCGAACCCATGTCGGTCAACGTCGTGTTTACGTTACGGGACACGACGCTTGGCACGGAAGAAAAGGTGGACATGACGAGAAGGTATGACGGCAAAAAGACCGGCTTTTCGCTTCTCGTGGATGGAAAAAAAGTGGCATGGAAAGCGACGACGCCGTTTTTCCCGATGGCGGAGACGTTGTTGCAGATGCAAATGGGGTATCTTTCGAAGCAGGCGCCGATTGATGCGCGTTCGACGTTGATGAAAGCCTTGCCGACGGTGGATGAAGAGGACGTGTTGATCCGCTTCGAGGAGGAAGAGCTGGCCCTCATCAAGGCGGCGCTCTTGCCGGAAGAAGTGCTTCCGCAGGGCTGGAAGAATGCGTCGAAGCGTCTTCGCGAAAAAGTACGCGTGACGCAAGGCCAACTTACGGTGCAAGAAGGCGAAAAAAAGGCTTCGGAAGAAGAGTTAATCAAAGCGCGGACGGACCTCGAAGGCTTTGCCAAAATGGCGACGGACATGGAAGCCATGGCGCTCGACGTGGCGGAAAAAACGAAAGCCATCGAGCTGCTCGAAGCGGACGAAACGTGCAAAGCGCAAGAAAGGGAAGCCTTTCTTCGTCTTGAAAAAGCGAAGATGGGCGAAAAGAAAAAAGCGATGGCGCATGTGGAGGGGCTCTTTGCGAAAAAGGAGGCCTTGTTGGCGCAATATCGTAAAAGCCAGCAAGTCATCGACATGATCCAACAAGAAATCGATGGCTTGGTGCCGATTACGACGACGTGTTCGCTTTGTTCGGCGCCGCTGACAGCCGAAAAAGTCAAAAAAGCGCAGCAAGAGCGTGAAGCGCTTTTGAAGAACAAAGAAGACAGAAAGCGCAAGGAACAGGAAGAATTGCGTGTCATTCAGGCAGCGGGCAAAGAGGCGCAAGCGGAATACCTGGCGCAAAAAGCGATCGCCGAAGCGTTGCCAGATGAAGACATGACGCTGCTTTTGGCGGAGCATGAGGCGGCGAAGAAAGCGATCGAAGCGCAAAAGGAACAAATCAAGGCGCTCCGTTTGCCGTGTGAAGCGATCAACAAGGAGCTTCATCAGTACGAAGCGTCGAAAAAGATGGCGGAAAAAGCGGTCGAAAAAGCGAAGAAGAAGGTGGAAGCCGTCATCGGGCAGATGGCGGAAACGTCCTTGCAACTGATGGAAGACAAGAAAATCGTGGACCTCTTTCAGTCTTTTCGTCGCTGGTACCTGGAAGAACAGGAAGCGAAGATGACGAAAGGTCTCGATGGGGACGTCCAGATTGTTCTTTGGGATCGCGTGGTGGAAGACGACGGGACGGAAGATTGGCTTCCCGTTTTTCGCTTGCTCGGCAAAAATGAAGCGGGCGACTTTGTGCCGTACGCGAAACTTTCGACGGGGGAAGCGATGAAAGTGGATGCCCTGTTGTGCCATCGTTTTACGGGCTTGAACGATCTGATTTTGCCTGTCTTCGTGGACAATAGCGAATCGATGACGATTAGGCATCCTTCGTTGCCCGCGGACAAGGAAGCCATCTATCTGTATGCGAGCGAAACGTTCGCGGTGGAAAACATGACGATCCGCTAAGACGGGAGCCCCCTTTTTTTTGGGGGGCCCCTTCGGGTACCTACGTGTTAGGCTTCCTGGTTAATGGCGGCCACTTGTTTTTGTTGTTGGCTTTGCATCAATTTTTGCAAGTCCATCAGGGCCTGAAGGCTCATGGCTTTTTGCAGTTGTTGCATCGCCAACAGAAGAGGCCCCTGCGTACCTTTGAAGGCTTGCATGGCGTCGACGGACCAATCGATGTGCAAAAGGGCTTTTTCCATGTCGTTGCGCAACGAAACCATGTCGACCGCTTGGGTTTCTTCGTGCAACGCGCGAGGATCCAGCATGCCCAGGGGCACATGCTTGGCGAATAAGAATTGCGCAACGAGCGAAAGCGACGAAATGCCGAGGGCCTGCGTCAACCGATATTCCTTCGCGTCATACCATTCGATTTCGTACGTTTTCGCCACCCAATTCCAAAAATACTTGGTCAGCGCAACCTTCGTGGGCGCAGGCAGAGCCATCACATGACGAAACTTAAACATGCGCTGGGTCGCATTAAAAAGTTGCTGCGTGGTGACCCATTGCGCTTTTTTGCGTTTGCCCGCCAGGCTGCCAATTTTGACGAAGGGACTATCCGCATCTTCAATCAGTTGCGTCGCGAGGTTCGCCATTTCGTCGACTTCCTTCGACAGGTAGTACAACAGCGACTTGTTGATCATCTTCACTTCACTGTTGACCGTCCGAAACGTACGAATTTCTTCCCGCGATTCCAAATGATGCACCGCATAAAAGGGAATCGGCATTTCAACTTTGTGTCGATTGAGGTATTTTTTGATGCCCTCCACGCGATGTTGGCCATCGAGAATGAACGCTTTTTCGTAGCAAATGAGGCGACCGAGGTTCGGCCTCGTGCTGTCGTACGCTTCAAAGGTCCAGGATCCATGCGCCTGAAGCAAAATCGGCGCAAAGATCGCCATGTCTTCTTCCGCCAAAAAACGAGAGACTTTTTGCACCCTCGCCTTCGAAAGTTCCCGTTGATACCCTTCGCCCGAAGGATCATCGAACCGTTTGACCGCCAACAAGGCATCCACTTGCGTCGCACTCATCGAACCCATGTACGCAATCCGACCCCCACTGCCTTGCGTCCTCGTTCGCACCACATTCTCAATCATCGCCAACACATGACGATGGACATCCATCGAAAGACTCATCCGTTTTTGTCTCCTTTTTATTTTTTATCGTAGGCTTTCTTTTAAGAAATCGCAATAGTTAGAAAATTGTTTCCGTTTCTGATCAAAAAAGGACAAGATGGAGGCTCGGTCGGTAGGTAGGGAGAGCCACGAGGGGCTCTCCTAGGCGCAAGAGAACGGAATGTTCAGGGCGGTGAGGGCTTGCACGAAGGCCAAGTCGACCGGATGGGCCAACGTTTTCGTTCGAGGGCCATGCGTCATCGTGACGATGGCGCCTTCTTCGCAGGCATGCCGAACGGCGAGCTCTTCGAGTTGTAATACCATGGCCTTCGAGCGAACGGGAATCACCAAGGAAGGCACGCAGGGAAGCCATTGCACCTCCAGGATGTGAAAGTCTTCCTCTTTTTTTTGGGCAATGATCCGAAGAATCGCATCTTTTTCAAGAAGATGGCCATATTTTTCGGTCTCCTTGACAAAAAGGATGCCCTTCGCTAATTGCTGACCATCACTAAACGTAAGGCTTCGCATCGGCGCATTGTCTTTTTTTCGATAGAGGGTGCGGACTTCTTCGACGCGAACGATCATCCGTCGTCGATCGGTCATGTCCCCTTCAATCGTCGAAAAAATGGCTTCCGGATCGATCGCTTGTTGCCAACGCAACGCTTCCCATTCGGGAAACGTCGTCAAAAAGTCGCCGAGCGCTTCTTTTTCCATCTGCATGCGGTCCATCATCGAATACCGTTTGGCTTCAACGAACCAAGCCTCTTCGAGCTTCCAGGGCTCCTTCGGTAAGATGGCTTCCAAAGGAGCGCCTTTTTTGGGTTTCTTCGGTGGCTTTTTATGTTTCGCAATCGACGCTTTGACGAGGGGCCACTGATCGGCGATCGCCATCAGGGTCGAAAGGGAAGCCATCGAGGAAAAACTGCCCGCTTGCGCCATGGAACGGAAGCCTCGCACGTTCATTTTCGGCGCCATGCGAAAGAGAAAATCTTCGATCGAGAAGAAGGCTTCACGTTCTCGTTCTTCGAGCAAAAGGGGAATCGCTTTGCCCATGTAGGCTACGCGCGAAAAGCCCCACATGATCGTCGGCGTTGTGCCATCGAGAAAGCCATACACGTTCGCTTTCGCTTTGGCTAACGTCGGCGACTGAAAACGGATGCCCCGTTGACGCGCTTCTTGCATCAAAATGGGCAGCTTCGCTTTCTCTTCCGATTCGATCGCGGCCGCATAGAAGGCATACGGATAATGCGCCTTCAGGTAGGCCATCGTGAAACTCGTGAAGGCATACGCGGTCGCATGGCTTTTATTGAACGCATAACGGCCAAATTCAAGCAATTCGGCCCAAAAGGCATCCGTATCGACCATGCCACGCTTTGCGCATTCCGTCAAAAAGCGAACCTTGTAACTCTCCAGCTTATCGAGCTTCTTTTTGGCAATCGCAGCCCGAATGACGTCCGCTTCGCCCAACGTAAAGCCCACCGCTTGGAACATTTGCATCACTTGCTCCTGATAGACGGGCTTCCCATACGTCGGTCGTAAAATGGTTTCCCATTCCGGCAGGGGCGTCGTAAACGGAATTTCGCCCCGTTTGACCGCCAACATGTGCGGCAAATATTGCATGGGCCCCGGTCGATAGGCAGCATTGAGCAGAATCAATTCATCGAACGAATTCGGCTGAAAATCCAACAGCATCTTCTTCATGCCGGGGCTTTCAAACTGAAAAACACCCTGCGTGTGCCCCTCTCGATACACATTCAACGTCGCTTCGTCATCCAACGGCAAATGCCAAGGATCAAACGAAAGACCCTCTTCCTCGCGAATGAGTTGCATCGCATTTTCAATAATGGCGAGCGATTCCAACCCCAGAAAGTCCATCTTCAACAGGCCCGCTTTTTCGCATTCCGGACCCGTCCATTGGGTGACCCAAACTTGGTTGTTTTCGTCCCACATGAGGGGCACCACCTGATCGACCGGCACCGACGAAATGATTTTGCCCGCCGCATGGACGCTCATGCTCCGAATTTTCCCTTCGAGCGCCAACGCTAACGACCAAATGTCGCGGGCTTCTTGGCTTTCCCGAAGCACCTGCTGCAATTCCGTCACCTGATCGAGCGCTTCTTGCAATTCAATGCCCGGCAATTCGGGAATGAAATGCACAAGCTTATGCGTCAGGTCTTTCGCGCCACCCAAAATGCGGCTCGCATCATGCACGCTATACCGAGCCGCAAACGTCATCTTCGTCGAAATGCCCGCCACATGATCTTCCCCGTACACGCGAACGCAATGCTCTACCGCCAAATTACGCAAATCGGGACGAAAATCCGTATCAATGTCGGGATCCGAAATCCGATCCACGTTCAAGAAACGCTCAAACAACAAATCAAACCGCAAAGGATCCACGTCCGTAATGTATAAGCAATACAAAACCAGCGAACCGACCCCAGAGCCACGCCCCTTGCCAATCGTAGCGACGTCCTCCGGATGCGCCTTCATCGTACTGCGAATGAAATCTTGTACCACCAACAAATACCCAGCAAAACCTGTTTTGTCGATGACGTCCATTTCATTCTTGAGACGCTGCGCATACTTCGCAAAGGTCGCCGGATCTTTTGCCTTCCATGCACGAGGATCGCCAAAATGTTCGGAAAAACCCGCATAGACGGCTTCCCGAAAGGCCTCCTTGACCGTTTTTCCGTCGGCTACCTTCGGTTCCGGATAATATTTCTTACCCGTGAAACCATACGGGACATGCTTCGTAAAATAGCCCGCCTTCGTGTTCGCCAAAAGCGTTTCCTTCTCCGCCTTCGTCAGGATGCCGTCCGCCAGCCAATTCGCTTCATCCACCAGATGCAAATTTTGCTCGACCGCACGTTCCACTTGCTCCAAGGGCATCGGATATTTGTTCTTTTGCGCAAACGCAATCGAAATGAGCGACAACAAAAGCCGACGGTCCGAAGGCTCAGCATACTTACTGATGTGCCCCAAAATGATCTTCGACGGGTCCTTCGACGCCATCACCTTGTAGGCTTCATACAACCGACGATCCGTCGGCGATCCATGATCGAATACCTCAAAATACAACGTCACTTCGTCCGCTAACGACAAAATCGCCGCTTTCGCTTCGTCCTTGTTCATCAAAATCGCATACCCCAACAGCGAACGATGCGTCTTCGTGTAGCCGCCCGTCACCATCGAAAGATGCTCCCCTTGCCCCCGCAAAAACGTCAACAAAACGTCCTGCGTCAGCTTCTCTTTCGTGCTATACGCCGAAATCTTCGAAAGAACACGAAAGCCCGCTTCATCATGCGCGACCAAGGTCGTCATCAATTCTTCGCCCCAGGGACCGAACACCTCAACATCCAGCCCAATCATCGGCGAAAGACCCAACGCTTGGCTTTCCATCATCACCGAAAACGAAGACGATAAACCATGGTCCGACACCAAAAAGGTCGAATACCCAAGATCCTTCATTTTCGCCATCATCGCCTTCACTTCCAAGGCGCCATACCCCATGTCATGCTCTGTATAACACCGATACATCGTCAAGCCTCCTTTTTTTTTGCTTGCCTTCAGTATACCATATCCCTTCCCGAAAACCTCTCTTTTTGGTCATCTTCGGACAATAGTCAACGGAGACAAGCGTCGACAAGATGCTTGTAGAAAAAAAGCTTGCACAAACCCATCGACCTGTTGTATAATTCACTAAATTAGAGATTAACAGATATTGTATACCAAAAAAAAGGAGCGGTGATGAGCATGACGACGATGATGACGAAGCCGACGATGCAGTGCATTGTGGATGGGTATACGCGAGGAGGGCTTCGGGAGAAGATTTTTAAGACGAAGGCTTCGAGTCGCGTGGAGGCGATCTACCAAGCGAATGGTTGTATTTTATCGCCGGATAAGGAAGAAGCTTTTGTGTATCCTTCGATTGCGCAAGAGGACGATGCGTTTACCTATTGGCTGGTGATTCGCGAAATTCGGTGAGGTAGATGGTGAAGTTGATGGTGAGGTTCAGGACGATGGCTGTCGGAGCGATCGTCTTTTTTGTGTTTTCTTTTTGTGGTATAATCAAAAAAAACAGACAGAATCAAGGTCATCGAAAGCTTGTTGGCATGGCCGGCATGTCATGAGAGAAAGTGGTGTTACGGATGGCTACGTCTACGGAAGCAATGAATAAAGCGATGTTTATGACGGCGATGGCGCGTCATCAACGTTGGTTAGCGAACAAAGCGGAAGGCTATCGTTTTGTGGTGTACAATGCGGATTTACGGGATGTGCCTTTGTCGTCGTGGGTTTTGGAGGAAAACTTTTCGTTGGCGTATGCGCTTTTTGATAATGTGGATTTTTCGGGCGCGGATTTATCGAAGTTGGACATGCGGTATCTTTCGGCGGAAGGGTGCCAATTTGATGGGATTGATGGGCATGAACTTCGTTTGGAATCGGCTTTTTTGCGTAAGACGTCTTGGATTGGCGCGAAGCTGACCGAAGCAGATTTTCGTTATGCGGCGTTGGAGAATGCTTTTTTTGAGGAAGCGGATCTTCGCTTTGCGAAAGGCTTGGATCGTCGGATGCCCTATGGGGGGCATTATATGACCGCTTTTCCCAAAGAGGCGATGCAAGAAAGCGACGTGGCGCGTTTGCTGACGATGCCGACGTTTGATCAGGACCGCAGAAAGCGAACGATTTTGTGGGAAGACGACCAAAAGAACCTTTCGATTGATCATCGGATGGGCTTCGTGGTGGGAACGATGGCATGGTGGGAAAAAGTGCTTTATCAACGACCGGATTTACGCCAACAGGTGGTGCTTTGTGATGTGCATCTTCCGGCGGGAAGCCAGCTCGTGATGCCTCTTGGCAGCGACGGTGACTTTCGTGCGTCCAGCCTGTTGATTGATCGAATTCGTTGGGAGCCTGTGGTATAATGGCAGAAGACGGACAAAAAAAGGAGGCATGCTTGTGCGATGGTTGGCGTTGGTGACACTCGGATGGAGTGTCCTGTGCATCATGAGTCCGAGACCTTCGTTGCCGATGCATCGAAGCGAACCGATGACGCGCGTCCGACGAGGAAGTTTTTCCGTACCGTTTCCCTTGTTTTTGGCCAGCGAACGAACACCGATCGATTGGGTGACGCTTTCGGCGATCGCAAGGCCTGACAAAAAACGCATAAGGCCTAGGCCTACTCGAAAACGCGTTCGTCATCGTGTGCGCCAAAAGGCGAATCGCAACGAGATCGCTTGGTTGGCGCATGTCATTATGGCCGAAGCGGGCAATCAACCGTTGCTCGGTCAAATTGCGGTGGCCGATGTCGTTTTGCATCGATGGCATCTGGGTGTGTATGGAAAAACGATTCAGCAAGTCATCTTCGCCCCTGGCCAATTTTCTTCCGTTGAAAATGGTTCCATTTGGGAGACGCCGAGTCGTTCTTCGTGGAAAGCGGCGGCGATGGCCTTCGCGGGGCGCGATGTTGTTCGCGGAGCCTTATACTTTGAAGCGGATGGAGGCGCAGCATCCTTTATGCAGAAATTGCCTCTCATTGCGCACATTGGGCAACAATCATTCTATGGATGGAGGCGTCCCACATGGCCGAAGAAATCGTGATTGGGAAAGTCACTCGACAGCCTTATTTGCATGATGTCACCTTATTTTCCATTATTGAATTGATGGATGAACAGGGGCATTTGTTTACGGCGAAGGGGACAATCCGCAAAGTGGCCGCCGGCGAAATGTTAGCGCTGACGGGCACATGGCAAAACGACCGAAGAGGTCGTTACTTGAAGTTTTCTGCATGGAGTTGGCAGGAAACCGATGACAAAATGGCCGTTATTTCCATGTTGCAATTATTGCCGCATGTGGGGCCGAAGAGTGCGGAAGTGATTTGGGATCATTTTGGGAAGGATAGCTTGGGGGTCATTCGTTCGAATCCCCGTCAGCTGATGTTGATTAAGGGCTTTTCTCTTGCCAAAGTGAACGACATTGAGCGCGCGCAAGAGGAATTGTTTGCGATGGGGGATGTTTTGCGACTTTTGTCGCCCTACGGCATTTCGCAGCGGCGCATTCGTCGTTGGTTTTTGTATGCGCAAAAGCAACCGAAGGATCATTTGTCGACGCAAGACTGGATGATGAAGCATCCGTATTCGGCTTGCATGGTGTCGGGCATTGGTTTTTTGACGGCGGATCGCATTGCGTTTGCGATGGGGCTTCCGCCGCAGTCGCACGATCGGATCATCGAAGCGTTTTCCTATGTGTTGATCGAAGCGGAAATGGAAGGGCACACGTGTCTTCCGAAGGATAAGCTGATTGAAAAGACGGCTTCCCTGTTGACGAAGACGGGCAGACCGGTGGACGTTGGCTTTTTGGCGTCGGTCTTTCCGCTGTGGATCAAGCAGCGTGCGGTCATGGAAGAGGGCATGGTGTATCTTCGTTCGGTGTACGAGGAAGAAAAGCGGGTGGCGCATCATGTTGCGCAACTTTGTGCGACGCCGATTACGCATCCGACGACGTCGTCCTTTTCGACGCTTTTGGGGCTAATCGATGGGCACGAAAAGCTCAATGAGGAGCAACGCAGTGCGGTGCTGGCGATGGAGAGCCATCGTTTTGTGGTCCTGACGGGTGGTCCTGGGACGGGAAAATCGACGACGCTCGATATGGTCCTGAAGGTTTTGCGAAAAGCGCACGAGGTAGACATTCGGCGGGGAAGGTATCACATTGGTCTTTGTGCGCCAACGGGGAAAGCGGCGAAGCGCATGGAAGAAATCGTGAAGGAAAAAGCCTTTACGACGCATCGTTTGTTGGGCATTCGCTATACGGAAGAAGACATGTTGGGCGTCACGTACCATCAGGGCAATCCGTTGCCCTATGATTTGCTCATTATGGATGAAACGAGCATGACCGATCAAGAAACGTTTGATTGGTTTTTGAGTGCGATTGATCCGAGGAAGACGCAAGTGCTGATTGTGGGCGACGAAGATCAGTTGCCGAGTGTCGGCGCCGGGATGGTGTTGCATAGCCTGTTGCATGCGAACATTTGTCCTGTGATTCGTCTGGAGCAAGTCTATCGGCAGGCGGAAGGCTCTGCGATTGCCTTCAATGCCAAAGCGATTCGCGAAGGCAAAAAGAAGGGATGGCAATGGGACGAGGATTTTGCTTTTTATTCCGTGCCTGAACCGGATGATATGGTCAACGTGTTGTTGACGCTCATCAATCGGTATGAAGCGAAGGGCGTCCCGCGAACGGACATTCGGGTGTTGACGCCGATGCGAAAGAACACGGTGATTGGAGCTTCCTCCTTGAACCTGACGCTGCAGGAAATTTATAACCCGAAACAGGAAGGCGATCGTGTTTTTCTGATGGGCGATCGTGAATTTCGCATGGGCGATCCGGTCATGCAATGGAAAAACAACTATGACTTGGAGCTCTTCAACGGGACGACGGGCATCATTCAATCGATTGAGGGTGGCTCGTCGCTTTCGATTTTATGGGATGATGGGCGAACGCTCACGATGACGCGCGATGACATGGAGACAATTCTTCATGATTATGCGACGACGGTGCATAAGAGTCAGGGAAGCGAATACGATACGTGCATCATTTTGGTGCATTCGTCGCATGCTCGCCTTTTGGAACGCAACATGTTGTATACGGCGATTACGCGCGCCAAGAAGCGGGTCATATTGCTGGGTGAAAAAAAGGCGCTCGCGATGGCGATTGACACGAAGAACAGTCGCAATCGGTATTCGCGCTTGCTATGGCGTTTACAGCAACGAAGCGTAAGCGCCTAGGCGCACCACAACGAAGGGCTTTTTTTTGGCCCTTCGTACTTAGAAGGCCTCTTGGCGCCGTTCCTTGCGGCGGGGACCCCTAGGCGCTATGTCGCGTGGGTCGCCTTGGTCGCCGCTCTTCCTCCACGGGACGAAGAAGGAGGGTCCCCTCGTCATGACACAAGCTATGTCCTCCTTCTCAAGGAGGAAGGCGACGCCTGTTCAGGCTACGCGACGCGCCCCCCATCGCAAGGATAAAGACCTTCGGTCACGGCGCCAAGAGAACAAAAAGCGGGGAGGTCTTCGATGATTGCTCTTTTTCTGATGATGCTGGCTTTGCTCTATGGCTGGGTGACCGCCTTGTATGACCTTTGGTATTTTACGATTCCTGCGGTGTACTATCGGTTTTCGGTGTTGTTGATGGGCCTTGCGATGGGATGCGCCGTCTTTTTCATGCCGTGGTCGGCGACGTTATCGTTTTGGCTGGATCATGGCCTTGGCTTTTTGGTGCTCGGCGGGATGGGATGGCTTTTTTTTCGCATGGGTGCCATGGGAGGAAGCGACGCGGAAGCCTTTTCGATCTTGGGGCTTGCCTTTGGCCTCTTTCCGGGCTTTTTTCTTTTGGCGGTGAGCCATCTTTTGATGATTCCATGGTATGGTATCAGTAAGCGATGGAAAGTCCCGATGGGTTGGCAACGGTTGAATCCGATTGGGCTTCCGATGCACATCGGCTTTGCGATCGCGATGACGGGATGGAGTCTCGTGATGTTGTTTTTCTTTCGATAAAAAAGGACAAAAAAAACAAAGGAGTCGAAGCCCATGCAGGAAATGTTGTTGTTCATGTTGGTCTTCGTGCTGTCGATCGTGCTGTTGGCGTTTGGGGTTCGCCTTTCGTTGGCCTGGCTGGCGCGCCGAAGGCATCATGCTTCGTGGCCGTATTCGTTGTACGAAAGCCAAGAAAAAACGATGCCCGAAAGCAAAGTGTCCGAAACGAGCGGCTACAGTGTGATGATGGCCTTGGATGAACGCGGGGAACCGATTGAAGTGCCGACGCCCAAGGTGGACGTTTTCCCCGAGGAACCATTTTCTTGGCCGACGCAGCAAGGAGGTCCCGTATGAAACGAGGTTCCTGGCGATGGGGCCTAGGCGTGATGGTGGGCTTGCTCCTTTTTTTCGTGGCCACCTGGATGCCGATCATGTCGAGCCAGCATCATGAATTGTTGCCGCAATTTTTCCGTCAAGTCAAAAAGCATGAGATTGTCAACGTGTGGTATAACGAAGGCATGTCGGACTTTTATGTTCAACTGCACGGTTCGCCGCAGATCGTTGTCCTGCCGAATCCGGAAAGCAATTCGTTTCGATCCTGGATGCTCGAACAGGGGCTTTCGGTGCAATCGTTATTTTCGCTTCCCGTTTGGCTCCAGCAAAACATGACGATGATCGTCTATGGGGTGTTCATGCTGGGCTTTTCGTTGTTGCTTCGACGGCAACTGATGACGGGAAAAAGCCAACGCAAAAAAGCGCCGAAGGCGAACGTCCACTTCGAGGACATTGGCGGTCTTTTTGGCATCAAGGAAGACCTGATCGAATGGGCGCATTGGCTTCGTCATCGCAAAGACATCGAAGAACGAGGCGGCCAAGTGCCTCGTGGCATGCTCTTATATGGTCCGCCGGGGACCGGAAAAACCATGATGGCGAAGGCGCTCGCGAAGGAAGCCGGCGTATCGTTCTTGTCCGCTTCGGGCAGCGAATTCGTCGAAATGTACGTGGGGGTAGGCGCTTCGCGCATTCGCGATCTGTTTGCGCGCGCCAAAGCGATGGCGCCCTGCTTGATTTTCATCGATGAAATTGATGGCCTCGCGAGCCATCGGGGCACCAGCCATCGGGAACATGATCAGACGCTCAATCAATTTCTCGTGGAACTCGATGGGCTCGATCAGGATCGAAGCCAGGCTGGCATCTATGTATTGGCGGCCACCAACCGCTTGGATCAGTTGGACAAAGCGTTATTGCGGCCCGGCCGCTTTGATCGGTTGGTTCCCGTCCAGCTTCCTGAAATCGGCGAACGAGAAGCCATCCTTCGCAAGCATGCCCGCGACAAGAAGATCGATCCCACGGTGGACTTTGCGTATTGGGCGAAGAAAACGATTGGCATGAATGGGGCTTCCCTGGCGAACCTACTCAATGAAGCGGTGCTCCTTTCTGTCCGTCATCAGCATGCAGTCGTCCAGCAGCAGGATCTCGAAGAAGCGTTTGAACGCAGCATCACGGGCGGCAAAGCGGAAGCCTTTGTTTCGTCCCTCGATCAAACGATCGTCACCATCCATGAAGCGGGGCATGCGGTGATGGGGATTCTTTGTGGTCGTCACCTTGCGCGCGTTTCCTGTTTGCCCAGTCGCAATGGCATGGGCGGCTATACGATGTTCGATCCGCAAACCAAAAAGTTGCCGACCTGCCAAGAACGCCAAGAAGACCTGTTGATCTTTCTGGCGGGACGCGCCGCCGAACGCCTTTTCTTTCGGGATGAAGGCATTTCCATGGGCGCCTCACAAGACTTCGAAGCCGCTCGCGACCTGTTGCGCGAAGCCAAAAAAGCAAGGCTTTGGCCCCTCGAAGGCAACACGATCGAAGGGACGCTCGACGTCTGGGAAAAAAAAGCCGAGCAACGTTTGCTGCCCCATCGCGACGTCATCCTTGCGCTCAGCCAACAGTTGCAAGAACATGAATTTCTCGAAGAGCAGGCCCTTCTTGCCTTTTTTGATCGCCATGCACTCGTATCTGTGGTACGATAACGGTAGTCATGGATCCCATGATCCAAAACAAAGGAGGAATCATCCGATGTATGTCGTTCTCGATACCGAAACGACGGGCTTCTCCGAAGAAACCGATCGCATCATTGAAATCGGGGCTCTTCGCGAAGATGGCGCTTCGTTTCAGGCTTTTGTGCATTGTGATCGCCCCCTGCCGCATACCATTACGTTGATCACGGGCATCAGCGACATCGATTTGCTCAATGCCCGCGAGGAACGCGACGTCTTTCGTGAATTTTTTGCCTTCGCGGGGCTTCGCGATTATCGGTTGGGCAAGGGCGATCTTCCTCTTTTTGTCGCGCATAATGCCCCGTTCGATCGAAAAATGCTGCAGGCCATGGTGCATCGTCAGGGATGGGCCGAATCCGCGCCCCTCGATCGTGCGATGTGGATCGATACCGCCAGCCTCGCGCGACGCTATTGGGATCCCCCCGTCTTCGAAGGGGAAAAATCCCGCTATACCCTCGGCAACTTGTGCCGCTACAAGAGCATTGCCCTCCATGGCGCCCATCGCGCCTTGCAAGACGTCTATGCCACCCACGACTTGTTGAAGGTCCTCCTCCAAGAAGTCAAGGCCGACCCCGATCCTTCGTTCGATCCTCGGGGCTTCGAATTACGCCAACGAAAAAAGGTGAAGCCATGAAGCCCCTCGAAGAAGAATTTTTCCCTTCGGTTCCCCTCCTGGGCAAACCGACGAGCAAACCTCACCCCGTTTCCCCACCCACTTGGCCCGACTTCATCGAAAAAGGTCGAGCAAAGCTTCAATTTTTTTCTCCTAATACCGAAGAATGGGAAACAGCATCGTTGCAAACGTGGTTTGGCTACGTCAGGGGGATCAAGAAGACGCGGGTCGATCAAATTCGGGATGACGTCTTGAAGAAATTTGGTCTTCGGGCCTTATATCTTTGCACGGTGGTCGGCCTTTCGACTTCGTTTTGCTTTTTGCTCGAAGAGCATCAGAACGGCCAATGGTTTTTGCAGACCTACCATCGGCAGAAGAACAAAGCGTTCTACGTTGGCCCTCCGAACGCTTCGCAAAGGGTCCTCTGGAAGAAGGCGATGTCGTTGCTCGAACGTTCGGCGTTTGTGCCGCCCGCCCAAAGCAAAGATCTCTTTCTCGAAGTCGCCCTGCATTACGAAGCCCTTCGGATTGCCCCCTTTTCATGGTCTCTCTCTTCCTCATCATGAGGAAGACCTACCTAGGAGCATGCTTTTTTTGGTATTTCTTACGTAGAATCAGACAAAACCTTGACCTTTTTGTCTGACTTTGTTATACTATAACCACACACCGACGAAACGGACGAAGAAAGTCTTCTTGAAAGAAGCCTTGGCTTCGTTTTTTTTCTTCACAAACAACGAAAGGATGGGATTTCGATGAGTATTCCTTTTCAAGACATGCCCTTGGTGGAAGGAAAATGGGAGGGCGACGTTTTTTTGCCTGTGTATCATCCGTTAGTCTACCGCGACATGACGTGCCAATGGTATCGGGGCAGCTATTTGCAAGCGCAAATGGGCATTTCGCAGGCGACGATTTTTTCGTTTTTGCAAGAGGGCAAATGGGAGGGATCCCGCATTCGAGGGGACTACGAAGTGCTTCGTACGTCGGTGCTGGAAGACCTTTCTGCGAACCATTTTATGCAGCGTACTTCGCTCGAAGAACCGGTGGCTTCGCTCGGCGAAGGCCTTTTTTTTGATGCCGAAAAGACGCTGCGCGATTATCCGTTGACGCTCGCGAAAACGCCCATGCGCATGGTGCCTGCCCTTTGGAGCGTCGATCAGCTCTTGCATTACTTGATGCCGATGCTGTCCGCCTGGTGCATCGAAAAAGATTCCATGCGACGCACCATCATCCGTTATGCCGTCGAAAAAGGCGCCTTTTCTTTCTTTCGCGTCGGCGCCAATTTTCGCTTTTCGCGGGAAGATTGGTTTGCTTCCCTCCTGAAGATCGTGCAAGATATGGAAAAGGAAACGGTCTCCTCCCGAGGTCGCCCCCAACAGGCCCTCTACTACCTCATTTCGCCCTACTTGGCCGTGTTAGCGCAAGAAGGAATGGTGTCATCTTCCTTAATTGAAAAAAAGTTAGAGGAGCTTCATTGGAAAAAACTCTTGCATTCGAGCGAAAAAAGTGCGAAAATGATGGAAATAGGACAAATGAGTGAATCACTGGCTTCGATTGCGTTGCAGTTTCTTCGCGGGGATGACCCGCAGAAGGCTTCGATGGTGGCGACGATGCGAAAGGATCTCTTTCGCGAGTGATGAACGGGATGTCCAACAACAATGAAGGAGGAATGGTGATCATGGCCAAAGAAAATTTTGCTTTGTTGGTGGGGCCGGTGACGGCGAGTTTTACGTTTCATGAAGTGGAGCGGAGGGTCCAATGGACGCAGCGGGTGATGCGTCGCAATGGGCAGGTGGATGAAATTCCGGTGATTGGGTATGACCGTGTGATGGAAAAAATGCGTGGGCATGTGACGGATCCGGATTTATGGTTGGTGACGAAAGGGTTCGTGAGCACGCGAAAAGTGCGCAAGTCGGTGAAGTGTCCGCATTGTGAAACGATTGTTTCGAAGAATGGGACGAAGACCGAATTGATGGCGCTGGATGTGGCGCGCATTTTGACGAAGGAAGCGCTCAATTCGTTTGAAGAGATGAGCAACCAGGTGATTGTGTTAGGGAACGTGATGGCGAATCTACCTACGGAAGGTCTTTCGGAAGGCACGCCTTCGGTTCGGTATCGAATTGCGACGAACCGGAAGGTGCGTGTGGAAGCGCAGCCTCAAATTTTCAGTGATTATCCGGAAGTGTTATCGCTGAGTCATCAGGCGTTTCAGGATGCGAAGCGTCTGGAGAGGGGCTCGCAATGTTTGATCAATGGCGGCTTACAGGCGCGCGATCAGACGATTCCGGTGACGTGTCCTTCGTGCAACAACACGTTTGGGATGCGGGATGTTGATGTGGTGATTGTGCCGAACGACGTTGAATATTTGATGCATTGTCGTTTTGACGAGAAGGAGAAGGAGAAGGAACGGGCGGGCGTGATGCGGTAATGCGACGTCCGAAGGATGACTTTTTCTTTGAGGTGGGGCTCCCCGTGGAGGACGCTTCGGCGTTTTCGGTGGAGGAAGCGGTGAAGCCGAAGCTTCGTCGACGTTGGTGGCTCACGACGTTGGTGGCTTGGGGGGTCCTGTTTTTGGTTGGCTTGTTGCTGTCGTGGTGGCTGGACATTCCGGGCGGCGCGGTGATGAGTTTTTCGGCGTGGTCGACGTTGTTGCAAGTGAACAGCACGCAGCAGCAGACGAAGGCGTTATGGACGGATTTGCGTCAAGAGGAAGGATGGGTTTCCCATTTTTCGATGGCTTCGCCGGAGGCCTTACTTATGCAGCAACAGGTCAATGGCCTGACGATGACGTTAGACAACAGCATGAAGGCGTCGTTGCCGGGGGACGTGATGGCGCGTCATTTTGCGCTGCAGGCGATGGCGTTGATGCGTTCGACGCTTGCGATGGAGCAAGCGATGTTAAATCCGAATCAGGCATGGACGACCGCGAGGCGGCGTACTTTTTTGGCTTCTTCGCGGTATTGGCTTCGTCAGACGGACGTGTTGTTGCGTCAGGAAAAGCTCTATGTGCGAGAAGGCTTATATCTTTCTTCCTGATGGCCCCTTGGGACGAGGGGCTTTCTTGTGGTTGGAAAAGGGGGCATGGGGACGATGCGCATGCAGGATCGCGCTTTGCAGGATAACATGGCGCATATGGCGAGCATTCAGGATCTTTTGCAGGAGAGGGAGCAAGCGTTGCAGGGGCTTCAGAGTGCGGTGAAGCAATTTTGTATGCGCTTGATTGGCGGCACGCATGTTTTGCAGATGACGTACCCTTCGCCGCAGCAATGGATGGACGCCGCGATGGAAAAGCTGGCGGAAATTCGCGATCAGGATCAGCTTCGCATGTTGCGCCTCGTGGAAGAAAACACGCAGTTGCGTCAGCAAGTGCAAAACTTGGTGCAAGAAAAGATGACGCTCCAGGGCTTGCTGCAGGAAAAAGATCGCGAAAGCCTTGCCGCCATGCAAACGCCTTGGCAGGAAAGGTCGGATGCGGGCGATCCTCCTTCGCCTCCTTCGCCTTCGTCGGCTTCTTCGCTTTCTTCTTCGTCTTCGTCTTCGCTTTCGCCTTCGTCTTCGCCTTCGTCTTCGTCTTCGTCTTCGTCTTCGCCTTCGTCGGCTTCTTCGCTTTCGTCTTCGTCTTCGTCGGCTTTGGAGGTCGATCGCTTCACGAAGAAGGCGATGGAAGAGGATGACGAGCTCAAGAAGCTCAATGCGGCGGACAAAGCGTTGTTGATGGTGTTGGGCGAAACGGGCCTTGAATTGCGGCAAGCGATTATCGAACGCATGCGACGTTTGAATTATTCGGACAATCAAGTGGATGCGTCTTCCAAAAAATTGGTGAATAAAAACTGGATGACGAAGGACGCCAAAGTAGGGCTGGATGCCGTGTCGGGTCGGCAATCGTTGTGGATGTTGACGTCCGAAGGGAAAAACATGTATTTGCGCCTGACGGGGTCGCATGTGGCGGAAGCTTTTTCGCGTCATTTGATTGCGGATCACGATAACCTCGAGCATGGGTATGGCATTTATCTCTTGCTGGAAATCCTGATGACGAAGTATGATACGAAAGAGGGCCTCTATCGACGCAAGGATAACACGTTTGTCTTAGCGGACGGCAAGACGGTCATTCCGGATGCCCGTCTGTTGACCAAAGAAAAATGGCTCATCGTGGAATATGAATTGGGGCATCATTCGAAGGACGAAATGACGACGAAATTGATTCGTTTGTTTTCCTTGTTGGCGCAAGGAGGCCAACAAGCGGACAGCGAGGCACGTATTCTTTTTCATCCTGAATTGTACTTTTTTACGCAGCCACAACAACTGGATAAAGTGATCGCGCAAATTCACAATAGTATTCCGGATTTTCGGGCCTGGCTGATCAAAGAGCGTCAAAAAGAAGGCCATCCGATGTGGCTTGACCAGTTGGCGCAGGGAACCTTTACGCTTCGCGTGGGTACGGCGAAGTCACTCAGCGAAGAGAAAGACAAACGATGGCTCATGGGATGGACGGTTAAGGAGGGCATAGCATGAATGGATGGGACCTCATTACGTTTCCGTTGAACGTTCTGGTCGGGCTTGCCTATGTGTTGTATAGCACGGTCTGGAGTTGGTTGCCCCTCGTGGGCATTGCGTATCTTTTTTTGCAGGACATCGCCGATCGCGGCAGTGATTATGTGGAGGATGAACGAAAATGGGTCTAAGGGAAGGAGCGTGAGCGGACCGCATGAAACCAACGTCTTCGTTTTGGCTGGGCGTCGCCAAGCTGTTTGCCGCCATGGATGCTTTCTTGGCGAAGGTGACCCATTTTGTTCGGGGCGGCCATCTTCGTCGGTTGTTGCATTTGGATCCCGTGTTGCCGCCGGGCATTACCGTTCGTAGCCTTTCCTTGTATCGCGTTAGCGTCACGTATTGGTTGTTGCTCTTCTTATGGTGGGGCCTCGAAGTGTCGTATGGCTCTTTTTCGAGCTATCTGGCGCTGTCGGTCGGCGCCATGTGGCTCTTGGGCGCCTTTGTGGTCTTTTGGCTCCCCGAAGAGCGACGAAGCTTGATTAAGGACACAAAATATTGGATTACGGGCTATTTGTTGTCTTTGTTAGTGTATCGCGTGGTGATTGCTTCGTTGGCGCCGATTACGACGCAGCAGGTGCAAGTGAGTCTGTTGACGCCGGTGCCGGGTGCCTCGGGGGCTTCGATGATTGGCTTGTTTGAGACGCTGTTGATGGTGCTCATGATTACGGTGCCTTTGGGGTACGTCACGTGGATTGTGGGGCATCTTCGTCGGACGCGGACGAGGCAAACGAAGGAAGAGACGTTTGCGCGTTTGCGAGGGAACCGTCGCACGTAAGAAGAGGGAGGAAAGAAGATGTTTTCTCATGGGTTTCACCCGTCTTTTACGCCGCCTTTTCATTCGAATTCGTCGGTGATTTCGTCTTTTGGCGTGAACGTCGGTCGAGGATGGCGCCTCGACGTTGGCCATGGCCATCTTGGGTTCTTGCTGTTTCTTGTTGTGCTCGGCTTTGCGCTCTTTCTTATGGGGAAAACGCGAAAACGAAAGTAGGCAGGCAAAGGGGGTCGACGACGATGAGTGTCAACATGGAAGCGGCGCCGGAAGCGCGTGTGGTTCGCAGTTGGATGGAGTATGCGAACGATCGGGACGCGTTGGTGACGATGATGTATGAAATGGTATGGACGCAAGACGATGTTCCGGTGAAGCATGGCTACAAGGCGGTTCGGTTTCTTCGGATTGTGATGCTGCCGAAGACCGATAAGTATCAGCTCCAATTTATGGAAATGATGAGCCAGTTGCTTTCGGGGATGTACGGGCAATCGATCGATTGGATTGTGATGCTCGTGAACATTTTGTATCCGAAGGCGCTCGGTTTGTATCATTTGTATGGCGTGCAGGCGGTAGCGGACACGCCGGAGGAAGCGAAAAAGAAAGCGAACGCCGATTACGCGGCGCTTTCGGCGTTGTTGCAGGGCACCTTTCGGACGATGCAATTTCAGCCGTTGACGCGCGAAGAAGCGAGTTGGGTGCAGCATAAGTTGTTTAACATGAAGAAAGTGTTTGCGTTGCGCGGCATTCCGCAGGCGCGTCGTTCGGCGGCGGAATCGCAACAGATTGGTTGGGGGCAAGAAGAGTCGCCGACGGCGGAAGGGACGACGGAATCGTTTGTCGCTGGGCTTTCGGGGCGGGAATATTGCCTGATGGTGCTGGGTTCGGCGATTTCCGATCGGGTCTTGAACCAATGGCGGACGCAAATGGCGAAAGAAATGACGCATTGGAATGGCCTGAAGGAAGGCGTTCGATCGGTGAGCGCGGGCGTTTCCATTCCCTTTTTGTTTGGGGCCAATTTGGGCGCAAGCAGTGGTGTGACCCATCAGTTGGGGCATAACACGGGGACGAGTCATACGTTGGCGGAAGGCCATAGCCTTACGACGACGTCGACGCAGGGCGTCAGCCATACTGTTTCGCATTCGAGCAGTGTCAGCCATGGGGTTTCGTCGTCGCAATCGCTGGGGGAAAGTCACGGCGTTTCGTCGTCGCAGGGGCTTTCGGCTTCGCAGAGCCTCGGGCGTTCTCAAAATGTCAGCGTAGGTTCGGGGCATAGCGCTTCGCAAAGCATCGGCGTGAACCATTCGGACAGTGCGAGTACGAGCCAATCGGTTTCGCATAATGCGACCCTTGGGTCCACCCAAGGGGAAACGCAAGGGGCCACGTTCACGAAGGGGGAAACGTCCTCGACGTCGCAAGGCATCAGTCAGGGCATGACGAATACGCAAAGCCTCAGCCATGGTACGTCTTCGACGCAAACGATTGGCAATACGGTCGGTCAGACGGTGGGCCACACGAAGGGAAACACGTACGGATCGAGCGATTCGTTTGGGTATGGCGCTTCGTCGGGGACGAGCCAAGGTAATTCGTCGGGCACGACGGTGGGATCGGGGCATACGCTTTCGACGGCGAACGGGCAGAGCCAAACCACCTCGTCGGGGACCTCGCAGGGCCTCAATGTGGGGGCCGACATGGTCGTGAAAGCGGGGGGCTCCTATGGGCAGACGCAAACGAATGGGCACGGCCTGACGCATACGACGACGGATGCGCAAAATGTGACGACGTCGCAGAACGAGGGGCTTTCGCATTCGGTCACGAACAGTCACAATACGTCGACGGGTTGGGGCCATAGTATGAGCCAAAGCCAGTCGCTTTCGCAAAGCGATAGCGCTTCGGCGAGCCGATCGTCGGCGATCGGAAGCACGGCATCCGTCGGTCAAAGTCAGGCCGTTTCCAACCAAAAAAGCCTGTCGAACAGCTTTGGTACCACGGATAGCCTCGGTCAATCGCAGAGTACCTCCAATTCGATCAGCCAAAGTCAAGGCATTGGCTCTTCGCAGGGCATCGGCACGAGCACGATGAACGGTTCGTCCGCAGGCAGCAGCGTCGGTTCCAACCAATCGATTTCGCAGGGCTTTGGCGCTTCGGCGGGAAGCAGCCTCGGCAAGAGCGATTCGGTCGGATCGACGCTTGGGACCAGCCAGGGCGCTTCGCAGGGAACGTCGTCGGGCACGAGTCAGGGCGTTTCTTCGTCGCAGGGGACGACCGATTCGCAGGGACTCAGTCGGGGCGCTTCGAGTACGGCTTCCGAAGGGACCAGCCAGGGGCAATCGACGTCGCAGGGCTCTTCGCAGGGGCTCTCGCAGGGTCTCTCCGCGAGCACAGGCATTGGGCCTTCCGTCTCCTTTGGGAAGTCCTACAAATGGCTCGACCAAGAAGTGGTGCAAATTACGAGCCTGTTGGAATACCAAAACAATCGTCTGATGTTGGCTCTTTCGGGACAGGGCGCCTTTTTCGTGGACACATGGATTGCGACGCCCGACGAAGAATCGGATGCCGCCGCGAAGGCGTTAGCCCGAACGACATGGATCAACGAAGGGGCGCTGGTGAATCCGCTCGAAGTGATCCCCGAAGAGGAACCGGAGCATCTGTTGTATCATATGGCTTCCTTTTCGCCCTGCCAGCGTAAAGAATCGGCGGGGCACATGCAAAGTTATCATTACACGACGGTGCTGCTCGCGAACGAAGCGACCGCGTATACGCATCCCATTCGCATGAGCGAAGGCGGCATGTATGCGGACGTCGAAGGGATGCCGATTCTGTCGGTGCCTGCGAACCGCCAGGGCCCCATTAACATGGGCAAAGTCATGAGCGCCGAACGATGGACGCCTTCGATGGGCTACCTGACGCCCTTTGATTTTCGGATTAACCTCGATGAATTGCATCATGGCCTTTGGGCGGCAGGAAGCCGAAGTGGCAAAACGGAAGCCGCCCTTCGGTTTGCGGTCGAATTGAGCCAGGCTCGTTGGAAAAAGGCGGGCGATCGACGCTTTCGGATCATTTCGATGGATCCGAAGACCGATTGGCGCAGGCTTTCGCTCTTCGTCGATCCCGAACGGTATCGCTTCTATTCGCTCTACAACGATGCGTTGCATCCCATTACGTTGAACCTTTGCAAAATTCCGAAGGGCGTCGATCCCGAAATTTACATCAATGCCCTCGTGGAAGCCTTCTGTCGGGCCTTCCAGTTGAACGAACGATCGCGGGAAATCCTCTGGGAAGCCATGTTTGCCTTGTACCAACGGGCCAACGTCATTGGACCCGATTGGCCGCTCTTCGCCGCCGAACGGTCGAATGAAGTCAGCATGACCGCCTTGTATGCGTACATTCACAACAAAAAGGACGATTTGGATGCCCAACGGGGCGCCAGCAATGCCGACAAGGAATCGTACGGGCGCGTCCTCCAACGGCTTGGCCCCTTCGGGATGCCCAGCAGCAAAGAATCTCGCTTTTTCGGCCAACCGAACACGATGGGCATCGATGACCTGCTGCTTGAACCAAAAAGCGATGACGTCATCAATTTGGAATCGGCCGGCATGGAACCGATGTTTCGAAACTTCGTCTTTGGCCTCATTTCCGCCGCCATTTTTCACTATGGGTCCGCCCACGAAGGCGGCTACTTTGCGCCCGATCAAGTGCCGACCATCCTCTTCATCGAGGAAGCCAACGAAGTCCTTTCCGGACAACTCAATACCCAAGGCGGCGGCGGCATCGGCCTTCCCGGCATTTCGCAATTCGAAAAAATGATCGATCAATGCGCCGGATGGGGCCTCTTCGTCCATGCCATTACCCAACAGCCTCAATTTATGCCCAGTAGCATCCTCGCCAATGCCGGTATGCTCTTTGTCGGCAATCTTTCGCAAGAGGAAGACATCACGAAAATCATCATCAAGCTGGGTCGCGATCCCAAACGGCAAAACATTGATCTCTTTCGCTGGATTCCCCGCATTCCCGTCGGTCAAATGATCATTCGAAGCGCCCGCAATAGCGACTTCAAAGCCCTCGAACCCAGCCATGTCGCCATCGCGCGCCTTCCGATGTATCCCGAAAAATTGGGTGAATCCATGCCTACTAATAGTCAGCTTATGCTGATCTTGGAAAAAGCGGAGATGGAACGATCCCTCAAGAGGCTGGATACGTAGGCCCCGTCCACGGGGTCTTTTTTTTTGTCCGTTTTCCGTCTATACTGGAGAAAGGATTAAGCATGACACCTTGTCGTGCTAAAAAAAAGGAGGCATGTTTGCTATGGAAAAAGAATTGTTAGAGAAAATCATCGCGCTCATTGAAAGCGCGAAAGAGGGCGAGCGGAAAATTCGCTATGCCCTAACACAATGAGAACGCCCTGCATCGGCAGCAGGACGTTCCGATCGATGGTCGGCTTTTTCCCTTCTTTTTATCAAATGCGCCGTAAAACCCCTAGCTTTAGCTATGGGGATATAAGGCGCTCGCCGTTAGGCGAATGCTTTTACTCTTTTTGTTTCCCGTACTTTCTAAGTAATAATTCGACCGCCTCATCAAATAGCCTTGATTTAGGTATACGTGTCTCTTTGTGCAATTCTTCGAACGCTTCATAAAGAGATTTTTCAAGCGCATTAGAGAAGGCAACTCGGTTCTTTAAGTTACGATTTCCTGACATGAAATTCACCTCAAACACATTGTACTTCCACTTTCACATAATTGCAATTGAAAGTACATGATAGTATAATGTTTCTAGGGAGATGAATTCATGCGAAAAGCGTACAAGTTCAGACTTTACCCCACGAAAGAGCAAGAAGAGAAAATTCAGTTCACCTTGGAACGCTGTCGCCTGCTTTACAATCGTCTGCTTGACGAACGGCGGTTTGCCTATGAAACAGACAAGAGCACACTGAATTACTACGATCAGGCAAATACGCTGAATGAGCGCAAGAAGTATATTCCAGCATTGAAGCAGGTTCATTCGCAGGTGTTACAGGATGTGGTGAAACGGCTTGACAAAGCGTTCCAAGCCTTCTTTCGTCGCGTGAAAGCAGGTGAAACGCCTGGCTATCCGCGTTTCAAATCAGCAGGTCGATATGACTCTTTCACGTACCCACAGGGTGGCTATTCGATTAATGGCAATAAAGTAACACTCTCCAAGATTGGCGAAGTGAAAATCAAACTTCATCGTCAGCCACAAGGGAAGATTAAAACTTGCACCATCATAGTGAATAACGGGAAGTATTACGCCAGTCTGTCATGCGAGGTGGAGCCGAATACCTTGCCAGAGTCCAAAGAAATCGTTGGGATCGATCTTGGTGTCAAACATCTTGCCATCACGTCTGATGGGGAATTTTACGAACATCCGAAATTCCTGCGTAAATCCGAACGGAAATTACACAGAAAGCAACGATCTGTATCACGCAAGAAGAAGGGGTCTGCCCGTCGTCACAAAGACATCAGAGAACTGGCGAGAATGCATGAGCATATCGCAAATCAACGTAGGGACTACGCGCACAAAGTGTCTCGAAAATTGGTCAACGGATATGGACTCATTGCTTTTGAAAATTTGAACGTGCAAGGCATGGTGAAAAATCACCACCTTGCTAAAAGCATCGTTGATGCGTCTTGGAATCAACTCGTACAGTACACTACGTATAAAGCGGAAGAAGCTGGTCGTCGTGTCGTGCTGGTCGATCCCAGAAACACAAGTCAACTCTGCTCGAATTGTGGAGAAATCGTCCCTAAGAAACTGTCTGAACGTGTACACAGGTGCGATCATTGCGGCTATGTTCAGGATCGAGATGTAAATGCCGCACAAAACATCTTGAAACGTGCATTAGCCTAGCGTTTCAACTTGGCTTGGACTGAGCCTTCAGAACGTAACGTAGACGGTTGCGTCATGCGTGTTCTGAGAAGCCCCTGCCTTTAGGTATGGGGAGTGGTCACCAAATGCTCAACGTAAAAGGATGGAAGGGAGCAACGCGGGTTGGTCTTTTTCGATTGGCTTTTTGCTGGCTTTTTTTTGACGTCGCTCATTGTGGGGTATGTGCTGTTGAGTGGGTACTGGACATAGCGCTTCGCAAAGCATTGGCTTGTCCGTTGTTATGACAGGCTCAACGCAAAAGGATCGAGGGGAGGAACGCGGTTTGAACTTTTTCGATTGGCTTTTTGCTGGCTTTTTGTTGACGTTGCCCATTGTGGGGTATGTGCTGTTGATTGATCCTCCGAAGCATACGTCGTAGGTACGAAAAAAGCGACGGCGGGTTAGCCGAAGCTTTTTCGTTTTTTTAGGAGCGACCAAAGGGTGCTGACGACCGAAGGCGTCTGTTTGTCCATGTTGATGACGAGATCGGCCTCATAGAGGCATTGTTCGTCCACATGAATCCGATGCAACAAGGAGTCCGCGATCTCCTTGTCGGAAGCGCCTCGCGCGCTCAACCGTTTTCTCAACACCGCCGGGGAAGCGTCCACGTAGACCACCAAGAGATTCGCTTCGGGAAAAGCCGACCGAAGCGCCTGAATGCCGACGCGATCCAAAATAAACAGCATCGACGAAGATTCCTGTTGCAGGGTGGCAAAAAGAATGCCTTTTTTGTCCTGCTTGTAGACCGTCTTTTCGAAAAAGGCATGCTCTTTCTCGTAGACCGCCCATTGATCGTGCGAAATGAAGTCATATTCGAGGTCGCCTTCGCCCGGTCGCCGGGCGCGCGTCGTGACCGACTTGACCCGACGAAAGGCACTCTTTTCCTCGATCCATTGCGCTAACGTCGATTTTCCCGCCGCCGAAGGACCACAGAGGACGATCATCTTTTTGCCTTTGCCGGCTTCTTCGCTCGATCGAAAGGAAAGAATGTCTTCGCCTTCCTCTTGGGACAAAAAAAGAACCGCATCGAGGCCGCCAACAAACAAAGGCTCCGTCAGTTCGATCGTGCCCCAAAAGTTGACGATGACCGAAGGTTCAATCGAAATGGGAAGGTCAAAGTCCGACGAATGATGGCGAATCTCATAGTAAAAACGGTCCGATCTTCGCAAAGGAGCAATGATCCTCTTTTCGTAAAAGATCGCCTTGCGATGCCGAAAAATCCCTTCGAAACCTTCCTTGATAACGGTTGCCATGGAAAATCCTCCTTTTTTGTCTTGCTTCCTTCAGTATAGCATGCCAACGAAAGAGGTGCAATTCCGATGAGAATCGGATAGAATAGAGAAAAGACTGTCGGATGAGGAGCGTGAACCATGAAAAAACGTACAGCTTCCTTCGCTTTGCTGTCGAGCTTGTTGACGTTGGTCGGCCTTACGGCGCCTGCGTTCGCCAACAGCGCGCCGAGCCCTTCGGGAAGCATGCCCAATCTTTTGCCGTACGTCGATCCCTTCGTGGGGACAACGAATGGCGGCGACACCTACCCGGGCGCTTCGGCACCGTTCGGTATGGTCCAATGGAGCCCCGACGAAACCGTTTCGGTGGGCAACGCGCCCAGTGGCTATGATTACAATGCGACCACCGTGTTACGAGGCTTTAGCCTCAATCATGTCAGCGGTGCCGGATGTGGCGTATACGGAAATTTCCCTTTTATTCCTTTTAACGGGAATGTAACGACATCACCGGTAGCGAATCCGAATTTGTATACGTTGCCGTTTTCGCACAGTCAGGAGAGCGCTTCGCCGGGGGAATACCAAGTGACCACGAACGGTGGCATTCAGGTTTCGTTGACGGCGACGACGCGCAGTGGGCGTGGCGAATTTCAATTTCCTTCGGGGGCGACGCCTTCGTTGCTGCTGGATGCGGGCAGTAGCCTGAACAACAATGGCAATGCGCAGGATGGCGTTTCGATTGTGGGCAACAACGAAATCGAGGGGTACGCGCAAGCGAACCAAGGTGAATTTTGTGGTGGTGGCTCGGGGTACAAGGTGTACTTTGCGGCTGTCTTTAGCACGCCCTTTTCTTCGTATGGCACATGGAACGGGAGCACCTTGACGAGTTCTTCGACGAGCAGTACGGGGAGTGCCACGGGGGCGTACGTGACGTTTCCGAGCAACACGAAGATTGATGTGCAGGTGGGGCTTTCGTACGTGAGTGAAGCGAACGCGTTGTTGAACCTGCAGACGGAGCAACCGAGTGGGAGTACCTTTTCGTCGGTGTTGGCGGCCACGCAGCAGGCATGGAACGAGGACCTCAATACGATCGATGTGACGAGTTCTTCTTCGAAGGACCTGACGAATTTTTATACGGCGCTCTACCATGTTTTTCTTTCGCCGACGACCTTTAGCGATGTGAACGGCCAGTACATGGGCTTCGATGATGCGGTGCATACGCTTCCTTCGGGGCATGTGCAATATACGGATTTTTCCGGATGGGACATCTATCGTTCGGAATTGCCCCTGTTGGCCTTTTTGAAGCCGAGCATCGCGAGTGACATGGTGCAATCGCTGGTGAACGATGGTTCGCAGGGGGGTGCGATCCCGAAGTGGCCTGTTGCGAACGATGAGACGGCTGTGATGGTTGGCGATTCGGCCGACCCGATGATTGCGAGTGCCTATGCGATGGGGGCCCACCAATTCGATACTGCAACGGCCTTGTCGCTGATGGAGAAAATCGCTTCGACGCCGACGACGATTCAGGGGACGGGCATTTCGGGATCGATTAACGTGACGGAGCGACCCGGTTTGGCTTTCTATTTGCAAGATGGCTATGTGCCCGAAAACGTAGGCGGCAATATGCCGACGTCGGGGACACTCGAATATGCGATCGACGATGCTTCGATCGGCAACTTCGCGAAAGCGATTGGGCAACCTTCTTCCTTCTATCAGCCCTACTTGCAGCGAGGCGCAAACTGGAAGAATGTCATTAACCCCAGCACGGGCCTCGCGCAGCCTCGCTATGCGAATGGGGCTTGGATGTTTACGAATAATCCGGCTTCGTCGCAGAATTATACGGAAGGCGACGGCTATCAATATCGCTTTTTGGTGCCGCAAGATTATCCGGGGCTGAGTCGATGGCTCGGCGGTCGCAAGGCGACGATCAACGACTTGGATCAATTTTTTACGCAACTCAATGCTGGCTCTTCGGGGCAATACGCTTGGATGGGCAATGAACCTTCGATTTTGATTCCGTATCTGTACGATTTTGTGGGGGACGCGCCGGATGCGCAAAACATTTTGCGGGAAGCGGAAAATACGCTTTGGACGCCGACGCCCGCGGGCATTCCCGGCAACGATGACTTGGGGACGATGTCGGCCTGGTATGTATGGTCGACGCTCGGTCTCTATCCGACCGACCCAGGCGTCGCGGGCTTTGCGTTAGGGAGCCCCTTGTTTACGACGGCTTCGGTGACCTACGATGATGGGCAACATGTGCTGGTCATCGATGCGAACCAAGCGAGTGACAGCAACCCCTATGTACAAAGCCTGACGGTCAATGGCATTTCGCAAACGGGCAGTTGGTTTTCCCTCGCTTCCCTCGAAGCGCAACAGACGACCCTTTTTCAGGCGCAAATGGCCGCTTCGCCGACCAAGACCCTCGTCATGGGAAGCTTTCCCGCGGAAAGCCTTTCAGCGGGGAGCCTCGATGTGTCTTCCGCGAACCCTTCGTCGCCCAGCGCACAGGCAGGCGCGAACGCCAAGTTTTCCATCGTGTTGTCTTTGCATGATGCAGGCGCCATGTATCCCTATCGCGCCAGCATCACGTCGTCCACCTTGTCGTTGCCTTCGACGACGATGAACGTCATGCCGGGGTCAACGCCCGTTTCGATTGCGATCCCATCGGGAACCCCAGCGGGCATCTATCCCCTGACGATTTCGTTTACGCCCACGTCTTCGATCCAAGCGAACCTTTCGCCTTTGCTCGTCAACGTGATCGTGACGAATCCGTCCAATACGTTCTCCTTGTGGAACGCCTACAACAACGTCGGCATCACCTCGTCGAGCACCCTTTCCCAAGGTAACTTCGATGGCGGCGGACGAAGCTATGCGCAAAGCGTCCTCGCAGCCGCAGGCTTTGTGCCCGGCTATACCTTTACCGCCGATGGCGCTTCCTTCGTATGGCCTTCCTTTGCGGATGGGTATCCCGATGACATCCAAGCCAACCAAGGGCAAACGGTCAATGTTTCCGGGCAGGGCCATGCGCTCGTTCTGATTGGCGCTTCCATCAATGGCAATACCGTCCTCGATGGTTCGAGCCCTTCGGCGGGCGTCACCATCACGTACACCGACGGTACGTCCGTCACCGATCCGATCACCATGAACGATTGGACCCTCGGAGGCGGCTCTACGCCCCTCGATCCGAGCAATACAATCGTCGGCACCTTCGATGGACGCAATACGTCCTCGGGCTTCGATAGCAGCACCAAAACGTACCTCTTCGCCGTTTCACTGCCCATCGATGCCACGAAAACCATCCAATCGGTTACGTTTCCCTCCCAAGGAAATCTTTACGTTTTCTTGATGAATGTTGCGCCCTAAGGATGACGTTGGATCAGCCTGCCCCGCATGGGGTAGGCTTTTTTGTTGCTTTTGTTTTTTTCGTTTGCTATAATTAAAAAAGGACAAAAATAGAAATTGCAACATGAACCAAGACAAAAAGAAGAGAGGCTGACGTATGAAACAAAGGCATCGCATGATTTTGGCTGCGCTGTTCAGTGCAGGCTTTTTTGGCCTTTCCCCTCTTTCCTTTGTGATGGCCGCTTCGTCGACGCAGACGGTAACGCAGAGCGTCTACGTGACCGGTGGTTCCTTGGCGGTGGGGTGGGTTCCTTCCACGTTGACGGCGGGCATCTATACGTTGACGGGCGGAAGCAGTGCGCCTTTGCCGTTAGGTTGGTCACCGGATGCGAACGGCAACATTGGCGTGAATAATCCGGCGAACATGACGGCTTTGTTTGATCCGAGCGATCATTTTCCGTCGTATTCGTATACGGGCAGCAATCCTTTGTTTGTGCAGGACGCGACGGGATCGGGGGCTGGCTGGCATGTGACGATGCAAGCGACGCCGATGACGGAAGTGGCACCTTCGGGTGGCTTTGCGAGTGGCACGAGTGCGTTGACGTTGCCGACGGGTTCGGTGCAACTTTCGACGTTTACGCCTTTTCATGGGCAAACGAGTACGCCGACGTATTATGTGGAAGCTCCTTCGGCGTCGAACAACACGTCGGTGAGTGGCGCGGACCTGATGGACGTGGGGCAATATGGGCTAGGCTTCAACAACAATCCGACGCAATATCCGCCAGCGCCTTTTAATGAAGTGATGTATGATCCGACGAGTTCGCCGATTCAGCAAGATAGCAATGGCAATCTTGCGCCGTATGTGATGGACCTGACGAATGCCCCGTTGGACGACAATACACCGATGACGGTGATTGAAGCGGACGCGGGAACGGGCATGGGCTCGTATGCGTTTCAGGGTCTTTTGCATTTGGATCTGGTGATTCCGGCTTCGGCGTACATTGATCCGATCAATTATCCTTCTTCGCCGACGCCCTATAGCACGACGATGACGGTTTCGATTGTGTCGGGACCCTAAAAAGAAAAGGAGGTTCGCTTGTGAAAAAAAGCAATGTGTTGGTTGGTTTTTCGACGTTAATGGCCATGCTTTTGATCCTGGGGCCTACCGTTTCCTATGCGGCCTCGGCGACGCAAACGGTGACGGGCAACGTCTACTTGCAGGGTGGATCCCTTTCGATGGCGTGGGTGCCTTCCAATTTGTCGAATGCTAACGTCAATTTAGGGCAAAATTCCCAGCAATCGATTTCCGGTTTATACAGTGGGCAATCGCAAAGTGTTTTGGTGCCGACGGAAACGACGGTGCCGATTTCCTGGGCTTCGAATGCGCAAGGGATATACAATGGGATGGATCTTTCGCCCTATTTTGATCCGCAGGGGCTTGGCCTTGGTTCGAACACGTTTACGGATCCCTTTTCGGTGACGGACGCGACGGGGACGGGGGCTGGTTGGCACGTGACGGTGCAAGCGACGCCGTTGACGGAAGTGGCGCCTTCGGGTGGTTTTGCGAATGGCACGAGTGCCTTGCAGATTGCGACGGGGAATGTCTTTTTCCGTTCGGAGCCGATTTCTTCGGGGAACGAGACGACGGGAACGAATTATCCGTTGACGTATGGCACCGACAATGGGCCCACGGGGCTCACGACGTCGTTGGCATCGGCGAATCCGCAACTGGGGGCTGCGTACTTAGACAATACGTCCGAGCCGATTTCGTCGACGGGTGGTCCGTATGTGTTAGGGACGGATCAAGCGATTGATACGGGTTCGCCGTTGACGTTTCTCGATACGCAGCCGGGTTTTGGGATGGGCACCTATGGTTTTCAGAATGCGTTGTACATGGCGATTGGCATTCCGGGTACGACGCCGGTTGATTCGGTGAATTATGCGGGGCAGCCTACGCCCTATCAGACACAAATTACGTTTTCGGTGGTTTCGGGCCCCTGAGCGAAAACATGGAGGAATGCTGCATGCGGATGAAGAAATGGTTTGGTACGATGATGGCCACGATGATGATGCTGATGATGCTGCTGATGGGTGGCGGAGGCGTTGCGATGGCGGCGATGCCGCAGGCTCCTTTTTCGGTGGTGCCCTTGGAGGGCAACTTGTTGCATCATCATGCGTTGAGTTATTTTGTTTTTTGGCAGAAGGCCTTGCCAAAGACGTTGACGCTGGACGTCACCAATCGATCGACGAAGACGGAAACGCTGGTGGTTTCGGTGATGGGGCCGACGAACAGCGTCAATGGCACGGTCGATTACACGAAGAAGGTTGCGGTTCCTTGGCTTTCCTTTGCGCCGCAGACGATCACGTTGGCGCCGCAACAGCGTCGGATCGTAGCGCTTCCGACGAAGTCTTCGTTGTTGCCATCGCGAGGGGCATCCTTTGCGGGGATTGCCTTTTTGCTCAAGAACAGCACGACGTCGCCCTTTCATCGGGTGGGCCAAAAGAAAGTCCAAGCGACGGTGAATTGGCAATGGATTGTGCCCATTTTGGTGGACAGGGGAACCTTTTCGCCGTATCACTTTCGGTTGGATTCGGCTTCGCTTCATCGCATGACGAACCAGTTGGCGCAAGTTTCGTTTTCGATCGAAGGGCAGCATCCCTGGTATGAAAGCAGCCAAGGGGGATCGATTTCGCTTTGGTATCAGGAAGCGAAAAAGCGCGTGCTCGTGGGGCGCGACATGGTGTCAGCGACGGGATGGATGGGATCGCAACCGGTTTCGTTTCAGTTTCCCGTCTTCATGAAGCAAGTCTTGCCCAGTGGAAAGTATTATCTTTCGGTGCATCTGAGCAACAGCACGTCGTCGCGCTTGCTTTCGTTGATGCCTCAAGGGTCCACGATTAAGAATTGGTTGAACATGACCCTTCCGATTGCCTTTGATGGGGTCAATGGCAACAGCAAGGTGATGCCCGATGGCATCGTGGCGAATCTTTCTTCGCCGGGCCTTCCGATGTGGATCTGGTTTTTGGTGGCCCTGTTGCTGTTGTTGCTGGTGCTTTGGTGGCTTTGGTGGGCTCGTAAGAAAAAGAAAAAGAAAGGGGAGAATCCTCCTTCATGAAAAAGAGCCTTTCGACGTTGTTGATGATCGGCGCCCTGTTGATGCCTTTGGCTTCGCAGGGTAGCCTGGCGTATGCGGCTACGGGCGCCTCCGTATCGAGCCAATCGCTGGGCATTAACCTTTTTGATTGGGATAACAGTTTCACCAGCGCGACGGGCCTTTCTTCCTTGGCGCAACTGGGCGGCTACACGCAATTTCCGACGGACCCTGCCTTTTCGTGGAAAACGGGTGTCGCGATGTCGTCGACGCCGACGAAGGCGCAAGCGACCTTTTCGCAATGGCTGAGCGCCCTCAAGACGACGGGGATGCAGGGCATTTATACGTGGAGCTATGGGGAAAATGCCACGAGGGGTTCGACCTATGGTGGCAATGCGAAGTCGGCGTTGGCGTTTGCGAAGTACATTAAGGCGCACCATTTGCCGATTCCTGCGATTGTGGTGGGTTCCGAAGTGTACGGAAATTGGCGGTATGCGTATAATCAGCATGTTTCCTTGTCGGCCTATCGGTATGCCGAAAACCTCAAGGCGATTGCGGATGCGATCCATTCGGTGTTGCCCAACGAAATGGTGGGCGGCGATTTCGATTTGAACCCGACGTCGGATGCTGCGGCGCTTTGGGATCAGGAAGTATTACGTGTCGCGGGCGGCTCGATTGATTTCATTTCCGCCCATGCCTATCCGTTTGCGATCGGTTCGTCGCTTTCGACCTTGGTTTCGCAGGGGCCCATTACGGTGGCGGAACAGATGTATTTTCTGAAGCAAGAGCTTCAGAACAATGCGACGCCAGCGGAACAGAATCATTTGCAGATTTGGATTACGGAAATGAATTTGGAAAATGGGCCCGATTCCCTTTCGCTAACGAATGGGTATGCGGGGGCGATGACGGAAGCGGAGTCGCTCTTTTTGCAAGATGGGGCCTCGAAGGTCTTGCCTTGGGGCTTCAATGGGGGCGGCACGAACAATGGTACGTTTGCCTTTACGGGCAACAACGCGATGGTCGCCAATGGCACGACCGTACCGACGGGCGCCTTTTTGCCGACGGGCCAAGCGATGGCTGATTTTGTGGCGCAAGTAAAAAATGGCGTCACGCAGGAAGATTTTGCAGGCACCAATTCGTTTGTCATTTCGCTGTCGAACGGGCAGTCCTTCTTTGTGAATGGCAGTGCTTCGCCGCAGACGTTTTCCTACCAGGCGGCTTCGGGAAGCGGGAGTGTCACGATTCCGGCGGCTTCCTATCAGACGGAAAGCTTTGCGCCGACGTCGGTGACGGATGGGAGTGGCAACACCTTATCGGTGGTGCCCTATGCGCCTTTTTCGCCAGCGAGCAGCATGCCTGCGTTGCCACGCATTACGTCGATGCCGAAAAACCTTGCGCTTGGGAATACGTATACGATCTACGGCGAAAACTTTGGTGCTACGCAGGGAAGCCTTCGCCTTGTGCAAGGGGGCAACGTGAATGCGGGCGGCAAGGCGGTGACCGGATCGACGACGAGCTGGGGCTATGGCAACGACAGCTATGCGGTGCCGATTGTGTCGTGGAGCAACAACAAGATTGTCTTTCAGGTCCCCGATAACCAGGCGAATCCGCCAGCGGGCAAGTCGTATACGCCGCCGACCGTTGCGCCATCGGAAACGTTTGACAACATTTTGGTTCAAGTGGCGACCGCCAATCAGTTGGATACGCCCTTCTATGCGGCTTCCGTTCGACCGAGTGAAACTGCCTCTTCGATCGTGACGAACCCCATTTCGCAAGGCGTTTATCGGGGTGAAGTCGTCACGTTGACGGGGAGCGGCTTTGGCAGTTCGCCCGGCCATGGTGGGCTCACGATTACCGAAGAGAATCACTATGATGGCAAGCAAACGTGGGGCTACAATTCGGGAAATAAGATTGCGATCCTTTCGTGGAGCGACACGATGATTCAATTTGAAATCCCCGATGGCCTAACCGTCACGACGCCCATGGGCACCTTCGCAACAGGTCGTCAACTTGACCTTTCCTATTCGCCGGGTTACTTGAATAGTGAGCTCTACGTGCAAGTGACGAACAATGCGGGCACGACGAGCAACCGCGTCTATCTGCGCGTCGTCGCGCATGATCAGGGACACATTAGCGTACCGACCACGTCGTTGCAAGGAGGCCAATCGGTGACGATTACGGCCCAGCCTGGGACCTCCTTTGGCACCCAAACGGGGAACGTCATCATCGACCAACATGGCACCCAATATGGCGCGCCTTGGAATGGTTATGCCCTTACGATTTCCTCGTGGACGCCCACCAGCATTACCTTTACGATGAATGGCATCTTTACGGATGGCCTTTCGGCTGACCTCTATGTCAGGCTGCCCAATGGCCAAGAGACGTACCCGATTTGGATCAATTAAGTGACGCGTTTTCCCTTTTTTGCAACTTGTCGAGACAAAGGGCAAGTTGCTCTTTTTTTGTGCGCTGCGTCGATTTTTTTTGTCCGTTTTTATGCTATACTTACTCTCGAAAAGGAGGCTTTTGAATGAAAAAAGGTTTCATCGGCGCACTTCTTTTGGTGCCTTTCTTCATGATGCCGAGCACAGCATGGGCTTCGAGCGGTTCGGTTTCGGTGTCGCCTTCCGATTTTGGCGTCAATACGTTTTCCTGGGATTCTCAAATTCAACAAGCGGGCGCCCAAACGGACCTTTCGCAGCTTGGCATCGGCATGCAACAATACCCGAATTCGGTGCGCTGGAGTTGGAAAACGAACACCGATTATAGCACGGGGACACCGTCGAAGGCCCCCACGAGTCTTTCTTCTTGGACGAATTCGCTCAAGGCGGCCAACCAAACGGGGCTCTTCATTTTCAATTATGATCAATCGGCGGCATCCCCTACGCTCGGTAGTTCGGAAGCGGACGCGAAAGAGCTCGCCGACGTCATCAACCGACGGCATTTGCCGATTTCCGCGATCGTCATCGGCAGCGAAAATTACGGAAGCTGGGATTTTCCAAACGATCGGCATACCGTCATCAGTCCCTATCGGTATGCAAAAAATGTGCAAGTGATCGCCAACATGTTTCGATCCCTTTTGCCGAATGTGAAGCTCGGTGTAAGCTTTGATGATGGATCGAACCCCTTTTCCCTTTCGTGGGATCAAACGGTGCTTCGCTTGGATGGTCCCTATGTGGACTTTGTTTCGGTTCATGAATATCCTTTTCCGGGGCCCGCCGATGGGGCGTCTCCCATGACGTTGACGCAACTCGATCAGCAAATGCCTGCGATTCTTGCCGCGCACATCCAGCAAGTGAAGCAAGAAATTGCTGCGAACACGTCCCCTTCGGTGGCGGCTCATTTGCAAATTTGGGCGACCGAAATGAATCCGGAGAATGGCCCCGATGGCGTTTCCTTTCAGGAAGGCTATGGTGGCACCGTCGTGGAAGAAATGGCCTACCTGAAAGCGCTGGGGGTTTCCAAGGAGTTCCTTTGGAGCTTTGATGGGGGCTATTCGAGTAGCAGCAAGACGGGTTCTTTTTCGTTGATTAGCAATGGTGATCCTGGCATGGTCGTCAATGGCAATGTCGTTCCGAACAATGGCTTGCTTCCGGCGGGGCAAGGGGTCCAAGCGTACATGCAAGCGATCGGTTCGGGCGCTTCGCAGACACTCGATCAGGGTGCCAATGGCATGGTCGCTTCGCTGGCGGGCTCGACGACGAACACGTCTTTTTGGGTCAATACGACCAGTTCGTCGCAGACGTACACGTATGTCGATTTGCATGGCAACAACGAAAGCATCACGTTGCCTGCAGACGGATGGGCGACGGCGGCGCATGGTGTCGCCAGTGCGACGGGCATGACGGTCTATGCGGGGAATCCGGTGGTCTCTTCGATGGCGCCGCTGCCGATCGTGACGCACATCGATCCCTTTTTGCAACTGGGCAAGACGTATACGATCGAAGGGGAAGGCTTTGGTTCGACGCAAGGCAATTTGCACATCGATCAGGGAACGCTCACGAACGGTGCAGCCAATGGAACGACGGTCAGTTGGGGTGTCCCTCAAGATTACTATCAGGTGCCGATTGTATCGTGGAGCAACACCAAGATCGTCTTTCAGGTTCCCGATAACCAGGCGAATCCGCCGGCTGGCTTTTCCTACACGAGCCTGACGCCCAATGCGAGCGCCTACGTGCAAGTCATCAGCGCCGCGCAAACGATTTCGCCCTACGTGACGGTCAAGGTGCTCCCGCAAGATACGAATACGTACGCGATGACGCTGCAATCCCTGCGTACGGTCGTGCATCCTGGCGACATCGTGACGATCGAAGGGAACGGCTTTGGCGATCAACAACCAAAAGGCTACGTGCAAATGACGCAGACGCTCGCCGATGGTTCGACGATCAACTTTGGCGCACCGGGAGACACCTATTCGCTGCCGATTCTCGCTTGGACCAACACGATGATTCAATTTCGCGTGCCCTTGACGGGAAGGCCACTTCTTAGTACGAACACGTCGATCGAGAGCCCCGGCGTCACGTCGACGACCCTTCAGGTGAACAACGGCCAAGGAAGCATCAGCAATCCCATTGACGTGAACGTGGGGATGCCTCGGTATGTCGGCAGTTTTGTGGTGGCTGGCGGCAGCAGCAGCGCTTCGCCGGGGACGTCCGTGACGCTATCGAGCCCCCAAGGCCTTTTTGGCGCCACGCAAGGCAACGTCATCATGACGCAGCAAAATAGCAACGAAGGATCCGTCACATGGGGCGCCCCCTGGGATGCGTTTGGCATTACGGTGACCGCATGGAGTCCCACGAGCATTACGTTTACGGTGCCGAGTACGTATCCGACGCCATCCCGTAATCTCCTCGATGTCGTGACCGCCAGCGGACAATGGTTTCGACCCATCTTGCTGACGACGTAATGCATCCCAGCCTCTTCTCGACGACCGCTTGTTCACCTATTTGCTTGTCCGTTTTTATGCTATACTCAAGAAAGAAAACCGGTTACGTAGCAAAAGGAGAGAAAACGACATGAAAACAAAAATCTTCTTGGCGGCCTTTTTGGCGTCCGCTTGCATGGGCATGGCTTCTTCGTCCGCTTTTGCGCAGACGACCGTGAAGCCAACGACCCAGCAAAACTTTGTTGCGACGATGACGGTCAATCTCAATGACCTCATGAAAGCATGGCATAACGTCGTTCAACAGGCCCGTTCCTCGAACACGAAGCCCGACTTGCGTCCGCTTCGCGCCGACATGCAGGCTCTCACGCAAGCGAAGACGAGCCAAGCGTTTCACAAAGACCTGAAGGCGTTACAAAAAGACGTCAAGGCCTTGCTCGAGAACAAGAAGCCTGCTTCCACCCTCAACGAAGTGATTCAAGAAGGCACGAAGGCCCTCCAACAACAAAAAAATCACATCGAACAACAGTTGAGCACGCTCACCAACACCAAAACGAAAAGCAACAAGATCATGAACGAAATGCGTCAATTTATGCAGCTTGAAGCGAAATGGTTACAGCGCATTCAAAAAGCGTCGTCACCTACCCATAGCACGTCGTATAGCACTTCCGTCGGGCAGAACCATGGCACGTCGTATAGCACTGGCAGTACGTCAAGCACTTCCGTCGGGCAGAACCATGGCACGTCGTATAGCACTGGCAGTACGTCAAGCACTTCCGTCGGGCAGAACCATGGCACGTCGTATAGCACTGGCAGTACGTCAAGCACTTCCGTCGGGCAGAACCATGGCACGTCGTCGAGCACTGGCAGTACGTCAAACGTAACGCCTCCGGCTCCGCCATCTTCGAGCACTGGCAGTACGTCAAACGTAACGCCTCCGGCTCCGCCGTCTTCGAGCAATGGCAACGCTTCAAACGTAACGCCTCCGGCTCCGCCGTCTTCGAGCACGGGCAGTACGTCAAACGCAACGCCTCCGGCTCCGCCGTCTTCGAATTCTTCGGTAGCAGGATGATGAGGAGGTAATTTCGATGAGGAAACGTTTTCTGGGTAGTGTCGTTGCTTCGACGCTGGTGTTGTCTTGCGTCACGATGACGCCCGCCTTTGCGGATGATGGCGGATCGATGAACAACGTGAACCAAGGCTTTTCGATTTCGCAATGGTTAGCGCAACTGCTGCAGGGCATGTCGTCTTCGGGGCCAACCCAAGGGGCCATGCCGATTACGTTGAACGCAGGATGGAACTTAGTCGATCAGGCGGTCGCCTCTTCGCTTTCTTCGTCGACGCTGACTGACTTCTGGAATGGAACAGCCTATCAGACCCAAAGTCCTTCGGCGGGCGACGGCAGCTGGGCGTACCTGAAGGCACCCCAAACGGTCTACCTTTCGCTGCCTTCCTCGCCCCAACAAACGGTCAGCCTTTCCGCGACTTCGTGGGGCATGATCGGCAATCCGTACACGACGAACGTGACGGTTTCGCTTCAACCCGGCGACATGGCGTTCACGTACGATCCGACGACGGCGCAATACAGCGTGCCCGCAAGCGGAAGCTTGACCCTGAAACCCGGTCAGGGCGCCTGGTTGTTCTCCAAAAAGGGAGGATCCTACTTCATCGGTCTGCAGCCGCCCGCTCCGCCGCCAACGCCAACCGTCACGTCATCCGTCTATTGACCCCCATCGGGGTCTTTTTTTTGCCTTCCCGGCGCATCGGATCACGTAAAAAAGAAAAAAAGAGCGCCCCTCCGAAAAGTAAGCGATGGTTCTACCTCGTTATCGATGGACAAAGGAAAAGAAGCCCCCCTTTTTTTTCAGGAGGGCTTCTGCCATACCGTTCTTCCCATGCCGCGAGGGCTTAATGCATGCTTTTTCGCGTTGGACAAGGATGACCACGCTTACTGGATCGTATCATCGCGAAGAGCCTCCCGTCAAGAGAGACACACAAGCCACATGACGATCCGAAGAAGTGGGCGGACCAAAGCCTCTCCGAAGGCAAACATGTTGCAGCCGATTCGGAAAGCCTTTTTTTTTGCCGACTTTCTGCTATGATCAGGCTAAGCAAAAAAAAGGAGGCCCTCCCATGAACGAAAAAAAAGTAAGCCTGCGCATCCCCGAAGACCTATGGTCATCCATTGAAGATCTGCGCTTTTCCCTGCGCTTTTCCTACCAACAAGATGCCATTCTGATGATCCTGCAAAAAGGCATCGACGCCATCGCCGAAGAAACCCGTCTCAAAAACGATCGATTATGAGTACCTACCTTCTCGACGCCGCAATCATGCCTTCCATCGGCTCCTGCGCGTCTCTTTTTTCGTCTCTGTCTCCTTCTTCGTCTTTCTAACCTTTTTGAAACCAAAGGAGTCTTTGCTATGGAAAAAATAGGATACGCAAGGGTATCCACGAAAGATCAGAAGCTCGATTTGCAACGGGATGCGCTACGGGAAGCGGGCGTTGATCGGCTTTTCGAAGAAAAGGTGAGTGGGGCAAAAAGCGATCGGCCTGCGCTTCGGGACATGCTGCAGTATGTACGAAGGGATGACACCGTCATCGTCTGGAAATTGGATCGCATCGGACGAAGCATGAAGGATCTCTTTACCATTGTGTCGGCGCTCGAAGAAAGGGGCGTCCATTTTGTTTCCCTAAAGGAAAACCTCGATACCAGCCATGCGACCGGCAAATTGATCTTTCATCTCTTTGCTTCCCTCGCAGAATTCGAACGCGACATGCTAAGCGAACGCACAAAAGCGGGCCTTCGCGCCGCCAAGGAACGCGGAAAACCCGCAGGAAGACCCACGATCGAAGAGAAAACCATCGACATGGCCATCAAAATGTACGAATCGGGCAACTTTTCCACGCAGGAAATCCTTCGCGTCACCCATATGGCCAAAGCCACCTTCTATCGCTACCTCGCCCAACGATCATGAAGCCCTTCGCCCTTTTTTTTGCTCCTTGCGACGGGAACCCCTAGGCGCTATGTCGCGTGAGTCGCCTTCGTCGCCGCCCTTCCTCCACAGGACGAAGAAGGAGGGTCCCCTCGTCATGACGCAAGCTACGCCTTCCTTCCCAAGGAGGAAGGCGACGCCTGTTCAGGCTACGCGACGCGCCCCCCATCGCAAGGATAAAGACCTTCGGTCGCAAAAAAAAGGGTAAGCTGGCTTTTTCTATATCATCAGATGACCTGATGACTAAGAGGAAAACGAAAGATTGCCCCATAGGGGACCGGGTAAGTAAGCTTTTCTTCCTTGCGAGGTTCTTTTTTTTTGCCTCGCGCCTTACGAAGTGATCCTTCGAGGAAGAAGGCTTTTTTTCTCGCTTTGTGGAACCCTGCCCCTTTCTTAGGCACAGCTCGCTCTCTCCCCCTGTCCGAAGCCAAGAAAAAAAAGAAACAACAACAAGAAGCATCGCTTCGGACAGGGGAGACAAGCAGGCGCACCTTTTCTTGAGGCTACGAGCTGTCTATGCTTTCGCATCGCCGTCGGACGGGTCCAGGTCTGCTATTACCCCGTGGCTGACTATGGCACTTCAACGCCCCCCTACGCCGTTTCCGGCGAACAGGACAGGGAAAAAGAGAAAAAAAAGAACGTTTTCTTTCCCTTTTTCTTCAGGAAAAAAAACGTCGCCCTCTGACGGCCAGTTCACACGCGGGTCAAGCGTGGTGGTTTTTTTTGCGTTCTCCCAAACCGCATGCCTTGCTTATGCTGATCGTTTGCTTTGTATAGAGAAGTGGCTGTCTCCTAGGCGCAACAACCACTTCGCAGTCTATAAACACGCACCATAGGATTGTCCTCCCACCAACGAGAGGCTTCGTAGGTTTATCGTAGCAAACTGGCTTCTTCGATGCAACCTCTTTTTTGTCTTTTTTTTTTGCCGAAGGCCCCTTTTTCTCGTTTCTTTTTGACGTTGGAAGGCCTTTTCGCTGCTTTTTCCCCCAAAAAAAGGCCCCCTTGGCGAAGAAAGACCAAGAGGGGCGCGTTCGCTTTTTTTACCCAGCCGCGAAGCGGGGCGCGTTTACCACGTTTGGTTTTGGAAGATGGCCGAAAGGGCATTCTCTTGCGCATTCGTCAGGTAGACCGAAAGTTGGTAGGACTGCGCAAGGTTACTCGAAAGCATAAAGGTCGAAATGGAATGATCCGCATTGAAGTTGACTTGTACGAGGGGCTGCGCCGTTTGCGAGGAGCCCCCTTGGATGCCGAAATCCACCGAATAGGGTGGCTGCGAAGCCAATTCACTCGAGACTTCTTCGCCTGCATAAAAATTGACGTTCGGCACTAACGTGTTTTGCCCCGTCCAGACGGGATACGAAAGTCCCACGGGCGTAAAATGGTTCGTCGTCATCACGTTGATGAACGCTTGAAAGAGCGCCTCTTCTTTCGCCTTCATCGTTCCCGTTAGGTTCCCATATTGGTTTAGCATGCCGTCCACGATATCCGTCTCATAGGGTAACGTGCTCCCCGTCGTACTGCCCGTCCCCGACGAAGAGCTACCCGCTGGATTGCCCGCCCCCGACGAAGAGCTCCCTGTCGTACTGCTCTTCCCCGACGAAGAGCTACCCGTCGTACTGCCCGCCCCCGACGAAGAGCTACCCGTCGTACTGCTCGTCCCCGACGAAGAGCTCCCCGCTGGATTGCTCGTCCCCGACGAAGAGCTCCCCGCTGGATTGCCCGCCCCCGACGAAGAGCTCCCCGTTGGATTGCTCGTCCCCGACGAAGGGCTGCCCGCTGGATTGCCCGTCCCCGACGAAGAGCTACCCTTCGTACTGCTCGTCCCCGAAGAAGGGCTGCCCTTCGTCACCGAAGGCGTCACACTGCCCGTCGAAGGCTTCGGCAACGTCACGATCTTCTTGGGTGTCAGGCTAATGTCCCACCAACCATTTCCCGCATATTGTACCGAATCAATCGGCCCTTCCCAGGCAACCATCGGCGACGTCGGCGTTGTCGGGACATCGACAATACCAAGCGATCCCACTTTTGGTTTAGCGTCTACTGGCTGCCATTCATAAGCGCGATTACGCAGTTGGGCTGGCATCACGGCATAGCCTTCTTTTTGGGGAAGTTGGGGCAGGGTCTTCGCGTTGGTGATCGTCATGGGAAGTAGGCTTCCCGTGAGGCTCATGAGGACCAAAACCGAGAGCATTTTCTTTTGCATGCTGGGGCTCCTTTGCCTTTTTCTTGCCTTCATGATAACGCATCGTCTGTATTTTGTCTATTTTTCGGAAGAAGGGATGTCTTGTTTGTTGTTTTGTGCTATGCTAGAAAAAAGACAAAAAAAGGAGGCTTTTTTCATGGCCAAAAAGAAAGAAGCGACGTTGCCTGTTTTGGAACCGGTGATGCAAATTACGCCCCAAAAACCGACGCGTCATGGTCGTCGCATTACGATGCTTCGTGCGGATGGCTCTTCGTTTTTCTTTGATACGGATCTCTATGATCAGGAAATCAAGAAGGCGTATCCGACGTGTACGATCGGTTCGGTCTCGTGGTATCGGGATCCGAAAGCGAACCATGATTTTTCGGGCGAACAGGAAGACGGCGAGCCCGCCCAGGATTGAACCGTCGATGGTCGGCGAAGCGGGTCGCGTTCAGCAACAAAAAAGGAGAGGAGCTTCTTGCATGCTCATTATGTTTCGAGGTCAACGCAAAGAGAATGCGCAATGGGTCTATGGGGGTTTTCACCGTCATCAAAAGATCACGCCGCCTTTGATTGGGCCTCCTTTGGACGAAGAGGAAGCGTACGTCTCGTTGATCGTCCAAAGCGGTTTTTCCGATTGGAACCTTCCGAAGCCTTTGATTGCGTATGAAGTCAAGCCGGAAACGGTGGGTCAATTCACTGGCTTTTATGCGACGAAAGCGTACCGGGAAGAAATTTACGTAGGCCACCTTGTCCGATTGACCGATGATCATGGCGAAAAAATCGGCGCAATCGTCTTTCATGAAGGCATGTTTGCCTATACGTCCGATGGCGTGCAGGCGCAACCTCTTGGTCGGGCTCACGACTTCGAAGTCCTCGGTAACGTCGTGGATCATCCCGATTGGCTCGCCAAGATCGCGGCTTTCCGCTAAAAAAAAAGGCTCTTCGGATTTTAGGGTTGAAACGCATGTTTGTCTCTTGTTTGAAAAATCGGATTTTCGTGTTGATAGATATAGCGATATAGGTTACAGTGATAAAGAAGGATGATCCAAAGTGTTAGTGCTAGTAGGGGTAGTGGACAAGTAGAGCGAGGAGATGCGACCATGGCATTTGAAGAGAAGCGCATAAAGCAAGCTTATCCACACCGAATCTTTACGAGAAAAGATGGCGTAGAAATCAGTTTGGGCGACAGTTTGGATTTTTATCAATTTTGGGAATCTCCCACCGTGATCATTTCTGATGGCCCTTATGGAATCAAGGGGTTCCCTGGAGATCCACCAACGGTTGAAACGCTTCCTGAACTATATGAACCCCATATTCGCGAATGGTCAGAAAAGGCATTGCCATCTACGACACTATGGTTTTGGAATACAGAACTGGGATGGGCTACGATTCACCCCCTACTTGAAAAGTATGGATGGGAGTTTCGTAATTGCCACGTATGGAATAAAGGGCTTGGACATGTCGCTGGAAACGCCAATACGAAAACGCTCAGAAAATTTCCCGTTGTTACGGAAGTATGTGTGCAGTATGTGCGCACCGTGAAACTTCCGGCCAAAGGGGTACAAGATGGATTACCCATAAAAGAATGGCTTCGATATGAATGGGAGCGCACGGGGTTGCCTTTTTCAAAAACTAATGAGGCAAGTGGGGTAAAGAATGCCGCTACTCGCAAATATTTTACAAAAGATTATTTGTGGTATTTTCCGCCAGCCGATGCCTTCCAAAAACTTGTTGACTACGCTAATCAACATGGAGATCCAGCAGAAGTTCCTTATTTCTCAATCGACGGTATCCGATCACTAACTGGTGAAGAATGGGAACTTATGAGGGCTAAGTTCAATTGTTTGTTTGGTATTAACAATGTATGGAATGAACCTCCAATCCGCAATAAAGAAAGGGTGAAAGTAGGATCAAAAGCAGTTCATTTGAACCAAAAACCACTGTCTCTTACACGTACAATCATTGAATCATCCTCAGAACCGGGAGATGTGGTTTGGGAACCCTTTGGCGGGATGTGTACGGGAGCCATCGCGTCTCGGCAATTACATCGAAAATGTTATAGTGCTGAAATATTGGCAGATTTTTATCATTCGGCTGTACATAGATTGGAGGAAACGGAATGACATTAGAGCCAAAGAAATCCTTGCCAACGAATACAGATCCCCATTTCGAAGTATGGAATCGTATACGTCAAAGCATAGCCGTTCTACCTGCTTATTTCGACTCCGAAACCCATATTGAAGGACTTCGCGCAACGGATATTCATACACTTAGCGCAACGCTTGGTGCCACGATTGAGGATCAAGTTGTAAATTCGTTGAATCAGATGCGCGGCGTTTGGGACTCTACACACGAATACTCCCTATATAGCTTTATTCGCCAAACGCAAACTTTCCCCGATGTACTATTCGCGCGACGTGATCCAATAACTGCACAACCGATTGATATTATTATGGGAATTGAGCTTAAAGGGTGGTATGTCTTGGCGAAAGAAGGTGAACCAAGTTTTCGGTACCAGGTTACACCTTCGGCGTGCGCATTAATGGACATGGTTGTCATCGTCCCGTGGCATCTTTCAAATGTGATATCCGGCACACCCAAGATCCTTGCACCTTACATTGAATCCGCCAAGTATGCGGCAGAGTATAGAAATTATTGGTGGAAACACCTTCGTTCTGCTAAAAGCGATACAACTATTATAACTCCTCAAAATGCTTTGCCTTATCCAAAAAAATCAGACCAAATCTCAGACCACCCCAAATCGGACAGCGGAAATAATTTCGGTCGTTATGCACGTACCCACATCATGGACGATTACATAAAAAAGATCGATACAGAGGAAATATCGGGTATCGTGATTCAATATTGGCGGGAATTCTTTAAGATGTTCCAGCAAGACGAAGATCAAACAAAAATTCGATCTGCATTAGAAAGATTACGATTAAAAATTGCGAAAAACGAGCAAAACGAAGAATCATTGATCCAATTATGGGATGAAATCGGACAGGCATTAGGTTTGAAGTAAATGGATATTCTCGACCTTCCTCATTTTCGGATACTGTCAAACAAAGAAACAGAATTCGACCGTCAAATTGAACTGGAGACTGTTGAGACGCCTTCCGCATGCCCACATTGCGGTTGCGTCTCTAATTTGTATCGTTACGGGAAGCGGGAACAGCTTTTTATGGATTTGCCGTTTCACGGCAAGCGTGTCGGTCTCCTCGTCCATCGTCAACGCTATCAATGTCGAGATTGCCAGCAAACGTTTTTAGAACGATTGGATCACACCGTCGACGAAAAGCGGAACGCCACGAAACGGCTGGTCGAGTATATCGAGAAGCAAAGCCTCAAGCGTACGTTTGTCAGTATCGCGGAAGATGTCGGCTTGGACGAAAAGACGATCCGGAACATCTTCCGAGACTATGTGAACCGGATGGAAAAAGAGCTTCAGTTTGAAACCCCAAAATGGCTTGGCCTTGACGAAATTCACATCATCAAACCACGTTGCGTCATAACAAACATCGAAGATCGTACCATCGTCGACTTACTTCCGAATCGCAATAAGGAAACGGTGATTCGCTATCTTCAACAATTACGTGACCACGAACGAATTCAATATGTCACGATGGATATGTGGAGACCGTATAAAGAGGCGGTGCAAGCCGTGATCCCGCACGCCAAGATCATCGTCGATAAATTCCATGTTGTTCGCATGGCGAACGATGTTCTGGAAGTCGTTCGCAAGGAGATTCGGGCCGATTTATTACCGAAACAGCGCAGAGGATTGCTCCATGACCGCTTCATTCTGCTCAAACGTGAGCGCGATCTGACATTCCAAGAACAACTCATCCTCGAAACATGGACGAAGAATTACGAGGCATTAGGAGAGGCATATCGCTTAAAAGAGACATTCTACGCCATTTGGGATGGTAAGGATCGTGAATCGGCGCTAAAACTGTATCGAGCGTGGCGAGAACAAATCTCGGATTCCTTGCTTACGGCCTTTGACCCACTGCTCAAGGCGATGGAACATTGGGAGACCGAGATCTTTGCCTATTTCGATCATCCTGTCACCAATGCGTATACGGAAGCACTGAACGGCTTAATCCGTGCGATGTATCGATTGGGAAGAGGGTATTCTTTCGAAGCGTTGAGGGCCAAAATTCTATTCACAGAAGGTGTGACAAAGACGAAAAAGCCCGCTTATCCAAAACGAAATTTTCCTGATCGGGATGTGCTTTACGACTCGATTATGCGTGTAAATACAGGAATGATTTTTGAACACGACGAGAACCCAATCTCACTTGGCGTGGATATTTCAACCTTGACCCAGTTGTTGGAATCCGGTGAGTTTTAGCCATTTTCAACCCTAAAATCCGAAGAGCCAAAAAAAAGAGCCTCCTCGTGGGGGCCTTTTTTACCTAGGTACAAGGGCGCCCATCATCGGGCACCTCTTTGCTTTAGCGGCGCGGCTGCCGAGGCAGCGCCACTACATTGTTGGATCGTTTCGCCTTATCAGAGTCCGAAGCTGCCTTGGCTTCGGTCTCCAATATCTTTATCATGCTTCGACTATCTAAGACAGTCAAAGCAATGCGTCCCTTTCGAGATAGTGCCTTTTTTCCTGATAGGTGGTGTACCACCCGGAAGGCCAACCCTATTTTGGTCGCCACCATCGCAGCGACAATCAATAAAGCAAACAAAAATAGCATAACCATTCCTCCTTATTTTCATACCTATCCCTAGTATACGCAGAAAACCTTCGTCTTTCAACGTTTGCTTTGACCAAAACGACAAAATCGGATAAAATAGCAATAGACTTGATGAGGTCTACGTCTTGGTTCGGAAAGGAAGGATAGCCATGATGCATGGTGCTTTTGTTTCTGGCGTTGCGCCAGGTCGGTCTCCTCTTTCAACGGGGTCTTTTTCGTGGGAAGCCTTTGGGATTTTTACGGTGCTCACGGTGGTTTCACTTGTTGTGGCGGTCATCCTTCATCGAAAGGAACGCCGCGAAGCGTTGGTGGCTTCGGAGGGCGTTGTTCTTCGCAAGAAGGTGGCTTCGGTCCGTTCGACGACGTTTGCGGACGTAGCGGGGCACGAAGCGGTGAAGCAACAGTTGCAGGACGTGGTGGATTTTCTGAAGCGGCCCAAACGCTATCAGGCCTATGGGGCGACATTGCCCAAGGGCATTCTGTTGACGGGGCCGCCGGGTGTAGGCAAGACGCTTCTCGCCAAAGCGGTCGCGGGGGAAGCGGGCGTTCCTTTCTTTTTTGCGACGGGCACTGACTTTCGCGAAAAATATGTTGGGGTGGGCGCTTCTCGCATTCGGCAACTCTTTGCCCAAGCGAAAAAAGCGGCGCCTTGCCTTGTCTTTTTGGACGAATTTGATAGTTTGGCGCGCCGAAGGGACCAAGCGCACGAAGAGACGGCCGATACCCTCAATGCTTTTTTGACGCAAATGGATGGCTTTTCGTCGTCGTCGGCCATCGTCGTGTTGGCTTCCACGAATTTTGCGGATGCGTTGGATCCCGCTGCCATTCGGCCGGGCCGCTTCGATCGTCACATCGACGTGTTGCCGCCCGATCGCCTCGCGCGAAAAGCCATTTTTGCGGTGCATGCCCAAGGAAAACCGATGGGTCCCATCGATTGGGATGCTCTTTCGCGCAAGACCGCGGGTCTTTCGGGCGCCCATTTGGCTTCCATTTTGAATGAGGCGGCCATTCTTTGCGCCTTAGAGGATGGGCAGCACATCGAAGAAAAGCATCTGCACGAAGCGTTGACGCGCGTCTTGGCGGGCATCAAACACGAAGGGGATTTCTCCGCCCTTCGCGAACGGATTGCCGTCCATGAAGCCGGGCATGCCGTCCTCGCGTTAGCCTTGGGGGTGACGCCCGAATACATGACGATTGAGCCTCGCGGACGTTCCCTCGGGCACGTCTTCTATGCGCAGCCGCACGAAGCGCTTCGCACGAAAAACCAACTCGAAGCGGAAATTCAAATCTTGCTCGGCGGTCTTTTGGCGGAAAACTTGCGCTACGGCGAACATGGCACGGGCGCCGCGCATGACCTCGCGCGCGCCACCGACATCGCCAAAGACATGATCGGCCAGTTTGGCATGGGCGACACCTTGGCGGTGCAAAAAAGCCCCTCCCAGGAAGCCATCGAAGCCCTCTTGCAATCCCTCTTCGAACGCGCAAAAGCCCTCCTTGGTACGCACCGCGAAGCGCATCGTCGTCTCGTCGATGCCGTGCTTTGTGAGGGAATTCTTTCCAAAGACGTACTTTCTTCGCTTTTTTTGTACGAGACCTCTTGTAAAACGGACGAAATTCACGTACAATAAAGTCAAACAAATTGGGGAGGAATGAGTTATGAGTAAAGCAGATGGAACCAGTAAACTTATCGTTTTGACAGGTCGTGTTGTTGGCGACGCCACCGTGGCTGATAGTGCCTCCGGTAAAAAATTCGTGAAATTCAGCCTTGCCTTTGGCAAGGATGCTGACACGGAATATTACGACGTGATCGCGTCGGACGCCTTTATCAATGTGGCCCCCTATGTAACCAAGGGGCGCTTAATTCAGGTGGTAGGAAAACCTTCCTACAAAAAGAAAACAAAGCCGGATGGTACGGCGTATAAGGAATTAACCGTCTTTGCGGACGGGATTACGTTGCTTTCGAATGGGAATGGCGCGAAAGCGGAAGGCGATGCTGCTGAGGCTGCTGCGCCAGCGGCGCCAGCGGCGAAGCCAAAAGCGAGTAAGCCGGCTCCGGCTCCTGCGCCTGAACCGGAAGAAGATCCTTTTGAGGAAGATCCGTTCGCGTAAGAGCGTTATCCTCAAATCGTCCGTGATGGAAGGACACTCTACCCCCTGTTTTTTGAGGGGGTCTACCTAGTTTTTTTGTTGTTGTGTGGGCATTGAAGGAGGGATTGTTTTGGCGATGTTGCATATTGGGCATGGCGTGTACGTGAATGAAGCGAAGGTGGTGGCGATGGCGCCTTTTAAGGAAGGCAGTTCGTTGTCGAAGGCTTTGCTGCAAGAAGCGAAGGGGAAGCGCAATGTGCATGGTCGAAGGAAGCGCAAGGCGTTGGTGTTGTTAGAGGATGGTACGCTTTGGTTGTCGCCGATGACGACGGCTTCCTTAGCGGGGGAAGGTGATGCGCCATGAGTTATCGAGCGTTGACGGTGAGTGGGGTTGTCTTTCGCGAGCAGAAGAAGGTGTTGTATGCGCATTATGAGGGGCATCGTGGTGCATGGCTTTGGTATGGCGCTAAGAAGATGACGCCGACGAAGGGGCAAATTCTTGGGGTCTATCCGCATTATCTTTTGCTTGGGGTGTACGTGCAGACGGAAGATCCGTTTGGGCATCGCAAGACCGTGTTTCGCAAGGATACGATTTTGTGGAATGACGTGGTCGCTGGGCTCATTCGGTTGGCATGGACGTCCGATTCCCTGAATGAGGCGGACGACGTGGAAGAAGGCATCATCTTGTAAGGGGAAGGCCGAGAAGGCCTTCCTCTTTTTTTTGTGAGGGGGGGGGTCTATTCGGCGTCGAACAGATTTTTTTCGAGCAGAAGAAAGTCCTGCTCGAAGGCTTCTTGTCGTTCGAGGATGGCCGCAATCAGGCGACCTTTTTCAAAGGAGGCCATCGAAAAACCGGCGTCGCGTTTTTGATTGCGAAGGTGGACTTTCTGAAGGCTTAACCCTTCTCGTTCATGAAGCAGGCGCCAATAGGGCGCCATCATCAGGTCCAAGTCCGTCATGGGCCTTCCTTTGTTCATCAGGTAGCCATCCTCTTTCGCCAGATGGCGGGCGGCATGGAGCCAGTCGGTTCGCGAAAAACGATAGGCGTCGCCAATGCGGTAATGGCCAATCAATTCTTTGTTGTGCGCCATCCGAAGCAAGACCCTTCGCATCGAAAACGGATAGATCGGCCAGGAAGCCAAAAAGGTCGCCTTCCAGTAGGAAACGAGCTGATCCACCGGATAGAGACGCTCCAGCCGATCCGTCAGCACGAGCTTCGGGTCGCCTACGTGTTGCTCGCGTACATAGCGCAACATGTCTTCCTTGCGCAGCGAAAAATCGCGACGCATCGGTTCGCCCTTCCAGATGCCTCGCTTCATAAAATTGCGAATCGTGCCCATCGAAATTTGCCATTGCTCCTGCAAATAGCTGCCTCGATAGGTCTGCTTGGAACTGTCGCAAAAAGCTTCTGGTCCCTCTTCGTGGTCTTTTTCTTCGTGGCTTCGATCCCAAAAGGGAATTTGGCCTCGCCATAGCTGTTCGGTCATGGTGCTTTCACCGTCTTTCCTTGGTCTTGCGGTATGCGTAGAAACCAATCTTCATAGGTCAACAAAGAACGATCGTTACATCGATATTCTTGTGGTCGTATACATACCCAATCTTGCTGGTCTTCCCCAAATAAAATCCATGCAGGAAAACGAAGCCCATTGCCTTGGCTTCGCGCTTTGATGATTTTTTCCCCTTCGAGCGTCTGCGCCAACGACGGTTGCCGTAACCAAACGTACAGCTCGCCGTCCCGTTGCTCCACCGTCATGTTGCCTTCCTTCCTCGCTTCCTCCGCCATGAAATGGCTCATCCCATAGAAGATCGGCCACAAGCAGGCCAGCAGCAAAAGCCCCCAGGGTCCCACTTTGCTCACCAGCAAGAGGCTCCAGAGGCCAAGTAAGACGCCCACCATCACCCTCCATCGCTGGTAGGGATGCTTTCGAACAAAATGATGGCGCATCATGATCACCTCCTTGTCGCTTGCAACTTTCTTCTTTTTGTTCTATTCTAAACAGAAGCGGACAAAAATACAAGCTTTTTATGGATGTTGGGCAGGAGAAAGGAGTTTTTCATGATGGCTGGCGCGGAACGAGAAGAGAATTATGGCTATTGTTCAGGCCATGTGATGTTTGTGCATCGCGTGGGGCGGGATCGGGTCAAAGTGATTGTCAAGCTTCGTCGTTTTGCGACGGATCCCGATACGGGCGCGAAGGTGCGTGAATTTTTTACGATGGAATTCTTTGCGCATGGTCGAGAATGCCGTTCCTTGCTTTCGCTCGATCGCGGGCAAGCGATTGGCTTACATTATCGTTTGGATGGCCGCAAAGTGATGCGCGACGATGGGCAGGGCAGTCGCCATGTCATGACGCTCGTGGTCACGGGCGTCGATTTGAAGCCTTCCATGATCGCGTTTCAAACGAATAAGGCTCGCAATCCCTTTTATGGAAAAGCGCAGGATTCGGATCGTTTTGGTAAGGTGGTGGATCCGATTGAAGAGGAAGGGCCCGAAGAAGAGCCTTCGGTGGACGATGAGGCGCCGATGGCGATGGTTTTCGAGGAAGAGCCGACGAAGGATACGGTGCCGATGATGATGGATCCTTCGTTGCCGCGTGGTCTTTTGGATGATTAGGCGAAGGGGAAGTTTTTGGCTTGGTGTGTTGGTGGGCCTGCTTCTTTTCTTTGGCGTTTCGGTCATGATGACGTGGTTTTCTTCGTATGGGTATGCGCAGACGCAGGCGAACTTGGTGAAGCCGTATGTGCCTCAGGGGGCGACGTTGTCGGTGTCGATGCAAACGACGTTGGCGGCCAAGGGTGGGGAGACATTGCTTTTGGTGAAGGTCAACCAAACGAAGGGTTCTCCTTCGTCGCTTTGGCTTCGTCGCGATGTCGGCTTGATGATGGCGAGTTTGGTGCATCAGTCGGCGATGGGGTACGACGCGATTGAGATCCTGTGGTCGCTTCGCGGTCAGCCGACGTATGGCATTTTGACGCCGACGTGGAGTCTTTTGGCGCAAGCGAGGGGCTACATTTCGTTGTCGGCCTGGGCGAAAACAGTCTATGTGTTTCGATAGAAAGGAGCGGGTACCGCATGCGAAAAGGGTTTATGCGAAAATTTCTGAATGACAAGCTGTTGCATCAGGATGAAGATCGGATGACGTTGCTGACGGGGAAGATTGGCTATGTGCAAAAAATGCGTCGAGGCGGCCTTCGCTTTAGTGTGAAGACGGGCCATTATGATACCGATTGGGTGATTTTGACGTTGTTCCATAAGAAAAAGCGCGAAGAATTGCTCCGCACGTGGACGTCGATCGGCAATGTGGTGTTCGACGAGGGTGAAAAGCCGAAAGTGGCCCAGCATACGCTGTTTGCGAGTGTTCTCGTGGTGGAAAATGAGCAATCCGATCAGGGGGCTCCGCTGATTCCGTTGTTGCTCGACATGCAAGGGGGCGCCTAAAGCGTATGTGGGGAGCCTGTCTTGTGGATCGTTCGAAGGCCATTCTTGGTCTCCTTTGGCACGGCATGGTGACCGCACAAGACATCGAGGCGGCGAATGACGCGTTGCGGGCCCTTCGCCGCGATGTACCTGGGCCTACCTTTTCCTTGCTCGTCTCGATGGAACGGCATGACTTGTTTTCGCTGACGGCGCATCGTCTTTTGCCGGAGCACCAGAAGATGTTGCTCTCAATGGGCATGACGAAGGCGATCGTCATTACGGGGCCCTTGGATCCGTTGGCGAAATTGCAACTGGAAAAAGCGGCCCGCGACGCCGGCAATACCGTCGAAGTGCGCGTGGAAACGTTGCAGGAAGCCTGCCATCTTGTGGGCATTCCCCTGTTTCCGATGGAAAGGCAACCCCTTCATGGCAACGAAACGTCGGGCGATCGGCAGGAAGCGTTGCATGGCTTGCTCCATGAAGTCGCTTCGATGGCCAAGGAGCAAGCGAAAAGCAACGAAAGCCTCGCCTTGGATGCCTCTTCGATGCATCAGGATGCCTCGGCGTTGTTGAAGGTCAATGATTTTGTTCGTCAGGTCGCTTCGCAGACCAATTTGCTCGGTCTCAATGCGGCGATCGAAGCCGCAAGAGCCGGATCTTCGGGGGCCACCTTTGCCGTCGTCGCCCAGGAAATTCGTAAACTTTCCCACGAAGTCAAAGCGTCGAGCGAAACGATTCAGACGACCATTACCGATTTTTCCAAACGCCTTGCGCATATGGAAGAAGCCATTCAAAAAAGCCAAGCCATGAGCGACGATCAGGCGCATTACCTCCATGAAATCGAAAAACTGTTGCGCGAGACGACGTAAAAACCAGAAAGACGATCCTTGTGCGGATCGTCTTTTTGTTGGCTTTTTAGTAGATGCCTGCCTTTTTGCCGTCCGCCCAAAGACGAAACTTCCAGAAAAAGGACTGCGAAAGGTTCGTGAGGTCTTCCTCTTCCAGGGAAAACAACGTCAGCCCATGCTGCTGGTAGCCTTCTTCTTTTTCTTTTCGTCGTCGGTTGTACGCTTCGTCCCGTAGACCAAAGTATTCAAGGTAAATGTCTTCCTTGGGCAAATAAAAATCACAGCGATAGGGCCTCTTGCCGCCAAAGGGCAACGGTTTTTCGTACTCATGGGCATACCCCTGCGAGGAAAGCCAATCATCGATCATCACTTCGGCCCTCGAGGCCACCCGATGGCCATCCATCGTCGTGAACCGCTTCGATTGGCTCGCTTGCAGACGATCCCAAAGAGGCTCCGCCAACCGAAGACTCTTTCCCACCGGATAGAGCCCGCCTTTTTCCCCGAGCTCCGTCAGGTTGCCCTCTTTCGTGATGAATCCCCAGGCTTCCAAGCGAGCGCGTAGGGGATCCGTCAAGGTTTCGATCGGCCTTCCCATTAGCTTTGGCCCTGCGCAAGATGCTGCGCCAACCGGATCCTCGTCGAAGGACTCTCAATGCGATGCTTTTTGCCCGCTTCATCGAACACATAGCCCATCGCTTGCGTCGCTTCGTTTCCCTTTTTGACAATCGCTTGGACTTCGTACTCCCGATGATCCATCGCAATGCGTAACGGAAAGCGTTTCTCCATGCTCGTTGGCCCCCTCTGGTTGTTCGTCTTTTTATTTTATCCGTTTTTACGCAAAAACACAACGAAAGACCTTGACGGATACCCATCTTTTGTCTTATGCTAAGCGTAGATTCTTCGATGATCTTCTTGTGCGCACAGGATACCGAGCGGCTTCGGAGGGACCCACCAAGTTTCACCGAAGGGATCGATGGTTCGCATGGCGTCACCAAACGTCATGCAAGATCGTTCGTCAGGACGTTCGCTTTTGACCGCGTGGTGGCGAAAAAGCGCATCGTGGTGGCGGGACGATCGCATCGGCTTCGCTCGGTGATCGTCGGGAGTATGTTTTTTTTGCTTGTGGTTGGCAATACCCAAAAACGCTGGCGTCCAAAGCCAAAGAATGGTCTTTGACGGGCGAAAAAGAAACACGGTTGGCTTCTTTCTTTTGCCGTTGGGCATCGAACGGAGCGCCGAACGCTTTCTCGTCCGGTTGCTGTAAAAGGCCTTTCTTTTTTGATTCATGCCGAGAATCAAGGCGATGGTGGCTGGCGTTTTTGTGCTTGTTTTTATGTCTGTTTTTTGATAAATTAAGTCTATAATGCATGCTAAAGAGGTGTTGTTCTTGGCGAAAGGGAAAAAATCCGGTCTTGCGATCGGTCTTGTGGTGGTGAGCGGTCTTGCGTTGGCGCTGGGTGCCTATCAATATTTTTCGCCGCATCAGACGTACTTGGCGGTGGCTTCGACGGTGGCCGCTGGCAAACCGATTACGCGTAACGATTTAGCGGTCTATGCGACGTCGGAAGCGATTCCTGGGGGCATTTCGGCTTCGCAGGCGAATCAGGTGATTGGGCTCGATGCGACGACGAAGCTGGATGGTGGGACCGCCTTGACGCTGTCGGAAGTGGCGCCCAATGTGACGTTGAAGCCGGCTTTACCGGTGTTAAAGAAAGGGTTCGTCGGGATTACGGTCAAGGCGGATTCGATTACGGGTGTATCCGACCATATGACGTTGGGGTCCTATGTGTTCGTGATGGCGGACATTCCTTCGGGCGTCAATGCGGCGACGCCGTATGCCTACTTTGTGGCGAGCCATCCGTATGAAGTGGTCGGTCTTCAGGATACGACGGCCTCCAATGGCAATGCGGCGACGCTTTCTGCGTTGAGCCTTGCGGTGCCGAAAGGGGAAGCTTCTTCCCTCTTGTTTGCTTCGCATTTTGGCGCTTTGCATTTCGTGCTCGCGCAAGCCGCTTCGCAAACGGTGTCGACGAAAGTCAATAAAGGAGTCTAACGCCTATGATTCGTCTTTTGTTGGTGGACGGCGAGCCCGAATTTATGGCGATGGTCGATCATGATCGGGACGTCGAAGTGATTCGTGTTCGCTCGGGGATGGAAGTGTATTCCTTTTTGCAAACGCAGGATCCCGTGGATGGTGTGTTGTTGGCCACCTTTCCGTTGGTGGACGTTTCGGTGGAGCAGGGCCCTCGTTTTTTTGGTCTCTGTCGATCGCTTCGTCCGAATACGACGATGGTGGTGCGCAGTGGGGTGCCCTTGGCGACGCATGACGTGATTGTGGAAACGATGGGGACGCCTTGGATGGCCATCAAGGAGCGCTTTGTGCAAATTCCGATGGCGAAGGCGCCTTGGGAATCGACGGAGAAGGATTCGCCGTTGCCTTGGGGCGAAAACCCTTTTGCTGCGCCATTTGATGCGCCTTTTGGCAAGGAAGAACCTGCTTTTTCGAAGCCTTCGCCTGCTTTTTCGCCGCCTTCTGACCCTTCGGTGGGCGATCCGGAAACGTCGATGTTTCGTCGGGTGGCCTTGAACAAGGAAGAGGAAGAATCTTTTTCCTATTTTCGTAAGCCTCCGGTGATGCAGGAGGAGCCGAATTTTGTTCCGCCGACGGCTTCGTTTCGACAGATGGTGCTTTGTGTGCATGCGGCGAAGGGAGGTGTCGGAAAGACGACCATCGTGAAAGAGATGGGTGTTCTGTTTAGTCGTGTTCGGATGGGCGGGCAACCGCTTCGGGTTTTGATTGTCGATTTGGACGTCAATTATGGGGACATGGCGGTTACGTTTCAGATTCACAATGCGCCGACGAACATTTTTGTGTGGAAGAAAGCGATCGAAGCGAACCAAGGGGCGATTCGTTCGGAGGACATTCTGAAGTATGTGGTGGATGCGCCGGGACGCTCGAACCTGAAGTTGTTGTTGGCGCCTTCGCGTGCGATTGACGGCATGGGGCTTTCGGCGGACATGGTCAAAAAGATGATTCAGGCCTTGGTCGCGAGCAAGCAATTCGATGTCATTTTGCTGGATACGGCGAATGATACCGACCCGATGTCGCTGATGGCGATGAGCATGGCGGATCACATTTTGTACTTGGTGACGCAAAGCTTTACTTCGATCGATGATGCGTACAAGGAATTGAAGGATCTCCGTCAGGTTTTTTCGGCCGATCCCCGTTTGGGCTTGCAAATGGATCGCTTTCGGTTGCTGGTCAACATGGTTCGAGAAGGCAATAAATTCATGGAGCCCCGTTCGATTGCGGATGGCCTGAAGTTGCCTTTGTTGGGGATCATGCCCGATTGTGGAGCTGACGTCGAAATGAAAAACAATGCGGGCAATGCCTTTTGTGATGATGCCTCGCATCGGTATACGCAAGCGATGACGACGATGTTGCAAGGCATTTCGCCGATTTTTCAGGCGGATCCCCGCAAGAAGAAGGCTTCGGAACCGAGCAAAAAAGGGCGATCCTTCTTTGGGCGTGGCAAGAAATAAACAAAGGTGGTGATCCTTGGTATGGCGATGCCATGGGAAGAAGAAGGCGATGCACGGGATGTCTTTCGGGACATTTTGAATGATTTTCATCAGGATCATCACCAACAGGCGGTGCCTTCGTATGATCCTCGTCAGCTGCAATGGGAGGAAGGCAAGAAGCAGCTTCGCAGCCTGATGATTCAGGCCTATGGCGATCGGATTTTGCAAGAGAAGGACGATTCGTTCTTTTTGCGGGATCTTCGGACGTTCCTGAATGAGCGCATCAATGAGGTCGAAGGGCTTCGTCATCTTTCGGCGACCGATCGTCAGCAGGCTGTGCAAGAAATCATGGACAATTTGGTCGGCTATGGACCTTTGCAAGTCTTTTTGGACGATGAGGGCATTTCCGAAATTGAAGTGGCCCGCTTTGATCGGATCTACGTGGAGCAAAGCGGAAAAATGGTGTTGCAGCCGGACGCGAAGTTTCCGAACGAAGAAGCGTTGGTGACGTTGATTGAAAGCATTGGGGATCCGTTGGGGAAGCGCTTTGATGCGATGCATCCCCAGTTGGACGCTTGGCTTTCGGATGGCAGTCGGATTCATGCGACGCGGCGAGAGATTAGCCCCGATGGGGCCACGCTTTCGATTCGTAAGTTTCCGAAAAAGCGCATGATGGTGCAAGATTTTCTGAAGGTGGGTTCCCTGACGAGTGGCATGGTGCATATCTTGGATCTTTCGATTAAGGCGCACCTGAATGTGATCATTTCGGGGGGCACGGGGACGGGGAAGACGATGCTGTTGAATATGCTGTCTTCCATGGTGCCTTCGTACCTTTCGATCATTACGGATGAAGATGTCCTCGAATTGAACTTGCAGCAAAGCAATGTGCGTCGCTTTAAGACGCGGGAAGCCAATGAAAATGGCGAAGGTGGCGTTTCGATGCGTCACTTGATTAAGGGAAACCTTCGGCAGCGACCGGACGTGATCATTTGCGGGGAATCGCGGGGCGGCGAGATCGTCGACATCTTTCGGGCGGGCACGAGTGGTCACCAGATGCTGACGACGGCGCATGCGGATGATACGCGGGAATTGGTGGATTCGGCGTTGCCGATCATGATGGGCATGAGTGACATGTCCTTTTCGGAAGCCACGCAAAAAAGGATGATCGCTTCGGGCGTGAAGGTGATTGCCCAACTGAAGCGTTTTTCGGATGGTTCGCGCAAAGTGGTGGCGATTACGTACGTGGTGGGCTACGGCAAAGAGGCGGGCCGCCTTTGTGGCGTGGAACGTCCGGAAGCGGACATTTTGTACCTCAAGGACATCTATCGCTATGATGAGCAGGCTCACGTGTTTCGCTTTATGGGTCTTCCTCAGCCATGGCGGCAAAAAATCAACGACGAAGGGCTTCTGATCGATGAATCGTTGCTCCTCGCCGATGCGAACCACGAGGAGGGCTCTCGATGACAGTGAGTCTGTTGATGTTGTTCGGCATTTTCGGCATGACCATGGCGGTCATCGCTTGGTTGCCGCGAAAAGATCCGTTGACGCATGCCAGTAGCCTCGCTCTTTTGCGCGATTTGCATCCGGAGGACGCTTCGCTTGCGCTCGATGCGCAGGAAAAGCTTTCTTCGAATCGCATCGAGAAATTTCTGGAAGGTTCGCAACTTTCGTTGTCGCCGATGGGCTTCATCCTGGTGTTGCTCGTCGTTGCGTTGCTCGGCTTTTTCGTCGGCAATTTCTTCTTGGAAAATGCGGTCGCTTCCTTTCTGATGGGGCTTCTTGCGATGGCCATTCCCGTCTTGTGGATCGACATGCGCAAAAAGAAGTTTGCGCGCCTGTTGGATCAAGATTTGAGCCAGATTTTGAATGCGATGAGCACGATGGTGGGCGCAGGCGCCACGTTGTTGCCCGCGTTTTCGGCGATGGCCAAGTCGCCTCGTCTTTCGGCGCGTCTTCGTCCGGCCTGGATGACGATGTTGGCCGACATTGAAAGCGGCGAAAAGATGGAAGAGGCCCTTTGGAAGATGGCGAAAAAGCTCGGGACGCCCGGCGTTCTCTTTTTTGTGCAGTCGATCGATTTGCTTCGCGAACCCGGCGGCAAATTGTCGGTGGCGATGCGTGACGTCGCGCATCAGGTGGAAGCGAGCATTCGCCATCGTGCGGCGGTGCAGGCGGGTCTTTCGCAGATTTCGACCACGCTCTATATGACTGGCTCCTTGGTCTTTGCCGTGTATGGCTTTTCCATGCTGACCAATCCGAATTACGAAGGGCAACTGCTTCAGACTTCCTGGGGACCTTGGTTCATCGGTGGCACGTTGCTCTTTTCGTTGCTGGGGACCATCATGACGAGTCGATCCATCAAAAAAATCTAAGGAGGTCTGCCCCATGTTGATCGCGCTTGGCATTCTTGCGTTGACCCTCGCGATTACCCTTTGGCTTCGCCAGCGGCAACAAGAAAATGCCCTTTCTTCACCGCTGGCTTCGTATTTGCCTTCCATGGATCGCGCTTCCGTGGAAACGAACCCGATGGCCCTCAATCCCTATAATCCCTATTATCGGGCCTACATTGCGAAATGGATGCATCGACCCCTTCTTGCGCGCCTTGCTGCGTACATGACGGCGCGCTATGCGGGGCAACTCGAAGAGCTGATTCAAAAAGCGGGCCTTTCCGCATCGTTTTCCGTCGAAGAAGCGATTTCCATGAAAGTCCTTCTCGTGGTCGGCGGCATCCTGGTGCTTCTGCTTGGCCTTTTTAGCGGCGTCACCCTGTTTTCGCTGCTCGGCCTCCTTAGCTTGGTCGCTTCCTTGCTTGCGATCGAACAGGTCCTTCGCCGAAAAGCCAGCCAGCGCTATCGCGCCCTGCTCCAGGATTTGCCGCAAACCCTTGGCCTGATGGCCATTCTGAAAGATACTGCCCTGTCGATTCCCGAAATGCTCCGACGCATCGCCAACCAGCGGGAAGTCGGTCCCCTCGCGTACGAATTTCGCTTGACCCTTCGGCAGGTGGATGATCGCTCCGCTTCGTTCACCGAAGCCCTCGAAGCAATGGCCTTTCGTTGCGGCGTGCCCGCCCTCACCGATGCCCTCTATGAATTGATTTATGCCTACCAAGGCGGCATGGACGTCGGCCCTGCGCTCGAACGACAAAGTCAGGAAATTCTCATCCTTCAGAGTCTCGAGGTCGAAAAAATCATCAAACGGCGCCAAGTGACCACCATGCTGCCCATTATGCTGTTCAATATCTTTCCGATGATGGTCGTCCTCATGGCGCCCGCCGCGCTGTCCATTCTGCATTCGAGTCTGTAATTTTTTTGTCCTATTTTCTCTTGCTCTCGATGCATCGGCATGCTATGATCAAGGTAAGGTCCTCGTTTTCTCCATTTTTGTCGACAAAACAGGAAGAAAGGAATGACAGCTTCGTGAAAAAGTGGTTGCAAGGAATGAATGATGTTGCTTTGCGCGGTATGGTGACGATGCAATCCGGTATCGTTACGATGCAATCGGTCACAACGCGTCGCAAAGGGCAAGGCATGGTCGAATATGGCCTCATTATTGCGCTCGTTGCGATTGTCTTGGTCGTCGCTTTGACCGCCTTGAATGGTGGCTTGAAAAACACCTTCAATAAGATCACAGGTTCACTGTAAGATAACAACCAGAAGGGCCTGTCCCCGTTTCGGGATGGGCTTTTTTTTAAGAGGAAGTGAGGGAAAGGCATGCGTCGAAGAGGGCAAATGATGGTGGAAGCCGCCTTGGTGATGGTCTTGCTTTTTTTGCCCGTTTTGATGGCCCTGACGTATTGGCAAAAGGCGATCGCCCAAGATGAACTGAATACGGCCGCGTATGTGGCAGCGCGTTCGATGGTGTTCCAACAAAGTCATCCGACGGCTTTTTCGGTGGCTTCGGTGGAAGACACCCTGGTGCAGAATGTTCCGCTTAAAAAATGGGGCGTCCAATCGTTTTCGTATTCGATCGTCGGCAACCAAGTGACGGTGACTTCCTCCGTGAAGAGCCTCTTTCTTCCGACGACGTGGACGCTTTCCAAAACGGTCACTTTCTAAGGAGGCGAAAGGGTTTGGCGAAAAACGGTTCGTTTTCACGACGCAAAGGGCAAAGCATGGCTGAATTTGCGTTCACGTTGCCGGTTTTTCTCTTCTTTTTTTTCCTGATGCTCAGCTTTTTGGCGCTCTCGATCCAGCAAGACATCGTGAATCATCAGGCGTTGTTGATGTTGCGAAGCGCGACGGTGGATGCCTCGAAGACGCCGGGTACTCCCGTTTCTGTTCGGTATGCGAAGCCGTTTTCGTTTCCCTTTTTGCCACCGGGCATCACGATTTCGAGAACCCTTCATGGGCAATCGCTGAATTAAGAGGAGGTGAAGGGAGCTATGCGTCGAAGTCGACGAGGTTCCTATTTGGTTTTGGCACCCTTTTTGATGATGATCATCGTCGGTGTGGCCTACATTAGCGTCGGTTTTGCGCATACGGTCAACGAAAGCGATCAGTTGCAAAATTTGACCGACTTGGCGACGTACGCAGGCTCGCAGGCGGGCGCCACCGATTACATCGAGACCTTATCGAACGGAGCCACCCAGAATAATCTCTACGTGCGGCCTTCTTTGTTTGCGAATGCCTACAATCAGATCTTTGACGCCAATCGGGCTTCCCTCGTGAACGCCTTTCCGACGCTCCAGTTTCCTTCCGAAAATAATATGGTGACGCAGGGCCGCTTAACCAAAGATCCTTCCTACTTTGTTCCTTCTTCGCAAAACCCCTTTTTACCCGCGCCCACGTGGTCGCCCATTACGATCAAGGGGTCCAGCACGTTTACCGACAAGTGGCCTTTTGCGTTTCCTCTTTTTCCAATCGGTGGACAGACTGGAGGAGGCCTTCAGTCCAAGGTGACCCTTCAGGAAGACAGCGGAACCACCGTGTCACCCTAACGAAGCATCTTGCTTTTTGTCCTCTTTTCGATTATGCTGGAAGGAGAAACCTGCATGGTTGAAGAATACCATGCTTATACAATAAAGGAGGAATTTTCATGAGAAAGTCATGGTGGCTGGTGGGCATTGCGGTGTTGGGCAGTTTGGTGTTAGCGGGATGTGGGGCGACGGTTTCGACGTCGTTGAAGCCTTTGGGGCCTTCGACGAACAAGACGGGGCCTTCGACGAACACGACGGGGCCTTCGACGAAGACTTCGACGCCGACGGTGGCTAAGGGCAGTCTTCCGCCGTTGCCGAAAGACATTACGTCGGACAATGCGTTTGCGATGAAGTTTTTGCCTTCGGTGTCGACGAAGGCGCCTGCTTCTTTTGGTGGAGATATCTTTTACAATCTTCGTGATCTTACGCATTGGCCGATGATTGGGCAGGTAGCGCGGTTTGGGCTTTGGTATCAGGCGTTGTATGTGCATTCGCCGCATGCCGCGTGGAACAAGTATCCGAATCCAAGCTTGAGCAATTACCTCGCGAATGGTCAAAGTTTTTATTTTGATCATGGGGATCTAACGCTCAATGAATTGACGCCGCCGATGTCGCAGCCTGCTTATCCGTATAACGTTTTTGTTTTTGGCGAAACGAGTTCCATGTTTACGAAGAATGGGCAACCCCGAAAGGGTGGCCAACTTTCTTTGAATTTGGTGGTCCTGACGTTTCATCGGAATCATACGGTGACGCTGCAGTTTAATCCTTCGTTGAATGCGAGCGAACGGGCTGCCTTGACGCCGCCGACGTTACGTTGGTAGGGCGATCGGTCTTCTTGGGGAGCAAAAGGGCATCCGTTTCCCTTTTCTTCCCGGGGATGGCGAACAGGACGATGGAGGGTCATACCTAGGCCGATTGGGCTAGGATGATCTTTTTTTTTAGGCGGCCCGCTTTTTGGTTGGTTCGCCATAAGGAGGCCAAGAAAGATGCTTCGTGTTCGTCTTGTGGCTTTGCTCGTTGGGCTCTCGTCGATGATGGCGGGCGTTGCGTTGGCGAATGGGAGCGCTTCGTTTTCCCAAGGCTATCAACCGAATCCGAGCGCTGCGCCGAATACTTCCGTGGCGAGCAACGTGGGGTCGCTCTTTTTGGTGGCTTCGAATCCGTCGTATCCCCATCGAAGCGATGGCAGTGTTGCCAGCGATCCCAATTCGGGGCAGGCTGCGGTGAATCCGAATGTGCATGTGACGCCGATTCCCGTCGGGTCGCCCGTGGTGCATACGTCGGGCAATCAATATCATGCCCTTTTCCTCAATCATGTCAATTTTAAGCTCCAAAACATGACGTTTCAAAGCCCAACCATCTATCGAACCGTCTTTCCGAGTCAGGCCTTTTCGCGGTACGTCATCCAGCAACAGGGGACGTACCACATTTACCTGCAAAACAATTTTCAGGTGCAGTATGGCTATTTCTCTTGGCCCGTGCAAACCTATTACGATCAAATTACGACGACCCACTATACGACGACGACTTACACGACGTCGGGTCCTTCGCTTTCTGGATGGATCTTGACGCCTTGTACGGTTAATAAGCCGGCCTATCCTTATGCACCTGGGCTACCATGGAGGGGCTATCTTTTTTCTCATGATTGGCCATCGCCTGCTTTGAAGGCGAGTGGCATACTTCAAAGCGCATCGTACAGCAATACGTATTGCAGAAATTCCAGCTTAAATGGTGGTCATTCTATTTCGGCTGGTTGGTTCGTGACGATTCAAGGAGAGCCAGTGACGCATACGAGGACGACGAGTTTCACGACGACGACGAATTCGGGAACGTATAGCCTGCAGACGGGTCCGATGACATGGCATACCCTTTCGACGACCGCCATGAATGGCGTCTATGACCCTTCGTCGGGTTGGGCCAACTTTTCGCCGACGAACCAATGGTTCTGGGTGCGCAACATTGCCATTTTGAAGCCCCGTGCGACCTGCTTGGTCAATCAATATTGTTCTGGCCCCCATAGTACGTTTCGGTTGATTACGCCTTCGGTGACGCTCTCGAACAGCGGCGAATCGCTTACGCAATCGACGACGAACTAACGAGAATGGTTGGCTTTTCGTTCTTCGTGAAGGCCTTCAGGATGGCGTTCCCTTCTTCGTGCCACCAGACTTTCGCCTGATGGCTTGGCACCTGGACGAGTAGCTTTTGGGTCTTCTCGCAGCGACGTATTTGCAGGCCGTAGGTCCACACCATCGCTTCGAACGCCGAAAGATGCTGCTGGCAATAGGCCAAAAAGGAAGCGAGGAGGGACGCTTCTTTCTTCCCTTCGTTTTCGTTGTGGTTTTGCCTTTCTTCTTTTCTGGCGGGAACCTCTTGTTCCCCTTCGGAAGAACACCTGGGGTTCCCCTTTTGGGGGACCTCTTGTTCCTGGTTGCGTTCGAACGCTTTCACTTTCGCGAAGAGCGGCTTCAAATGATAGCGGTTCGTTCCCTTCGCGTGCTCCACCCAGAGAAAGCCCTTCGCTTCGACGCTTTGCATCCACTTTCGAATCTGCTTGACGCTTACGCCCATCGCTTGCGCTAACGTGGCCTGCTTCGGAAACGGATCGCCCTTGCCATGCTTATAACTGAGCAACAAACAAAGAAAACCGAATTCCCCATGTTCGAGCCCCATCTGCCGATAATGCCGAAGAAATACGTTCGGAATGCGTGTATAGCCTTTCGCCAGGACCTCTTCGCCCCATTGCGCCGACCAACTGTCTTGCTCCTTCTGTTTCATCCCTTTTCGCTTGCGAATACCCTTTTTGGCTTGACGAAAAGAAGACCGCTGTGGTATCCTTTTTTCGAGAATTTCTTGAGGATCCGTGCAGTGTGAGAGCCAAAGAGCGAGGGCGCCAACCATACGCTCTTTTTTTCTTTTCTTCTTCCTTCGCGCAACCTTCCTTCGCAAACTTCCCTCTCTTTCGTCTCGTTTTGTCGGAAAACTACCCTTCTGATTGTAGCCTATTTCCCTTTTTCGGGGAAGTCCCCTCCATTTTTTCTTTTTTTTCGCCTTCTTTTTCCCTTGGCTTCTTTTTATTCCCTTGCTTTCGGGGCCCCGATCGGGTTCTTGTTCGGCGTAGGGCTCGGTGGTCGTTGCTGTTTCCTTGGCGGTTGCAGAGGCTGTACCTTGCTCGGCGACGGATGCTGGGGAAGAGGCTGTGCCTTGTTCGGTGGCTGACGCTGGGGAAGAGGCTGTACCTTGCTCGGTGGCGGACGCTGGGGAAGAGGCTGTACCTTGCTCGGTGGCTGACGCTGGGGAAGAGGCTGTACCTTGTTCGGTGGCGGACGCTGGGGAAGAGGCTGTGTCTTCCTCGGTGGCTGACGCTGACGCTGATGCTGTGCCTTGTTCGGTGTCTGATGCTGACGCTGATGATGTGCCGTACTCGGCGGCGGAAGCTGACGCTGATGATGTGCCGTACTCGGCGGCGGAAGCTGACGCTGATGATGTGCCGTACTCGGCGGCGGAAGCTGACGCTGATGATGTGCCGTACTCGGCGGCGGAAGCGGTAGCTGGTCTCTTTGGCAGAGCGGTGTCTGTATCTGGTTCTGGCTTGGGTTCTGGGGGTGTTGCTGGGTGTGTTGCTTGACCGAAGGGGATGCTTTTCGCTACAATACGGGAAAAAGAGGAGGCATGATGTCGGTATGGCAACAACGATTTCGTTGATGCTTCAAAAGGGAGGGGTAGGGAAGAGCACGACGACGGGGATTCTGGCGTACTTATTGCGAAAGCGTGGCTTTCGGGTGTTGGTGGTCGACATGGATTCGCAGGCGAACGTGAGCACCTTGTTGCTTCAGCGCAGTGTCTATACGTTTGCGAACGAAACGGTGCTCGAAGCGGTCGAAGATGGGGACCCGAGGCCCTACATCGTGATGAGTGATCATGGTGTCGCGGTCTTACCTTCGGATGATTTGCTTGCGATTTTCGGGAGCCGTCTGTCGGTGATTGCGCCTCGCTATGGCAAAAATTTTTCGCCGATGTTTGCGCTCTCGAAGATGCTCGGCGTGATCGAGGATGACTTTGATTTCATTTTGATTGATTGTCCGCCGAGCCTGAATGAGCAAACGACGTCGGCTCTGGCGGCTTCCGATTATGTGCTGACGGTCATGCAGTCGGAAGTCTATGCCTTTCAGGCGATCCCTCGTTTCTTTGAGACGATCTTTCATGTTCGGTTGCATCAGCAATCGTTGGGGCGAAAACCCCTGCGGATGCTCGGCATCATCATTGGCCTGACCGATCGCTATGCCTTGCAGGAATCGATTGTGGAAGCCTGTCGAACCACCTATGGTCACTTTCCTTTTTCGACGGTCATTCGTCGCCTGGCCCGCATCGGTGAATTTGCTACCCTCGGCATTCAGGATCACCGCAAAGAACAACGACAGGCCATCCTGCAATTCGAGGAACTCCTGGATGAAATCCAGGATCGCCTGAAGGTTCCACTCGATGATCGGGAACTCTACGAGGAAGCGTTGACCCTTCGCTTGCATTACGTCCAAGACAAACTTCGTCGCGAAAGCACCACGATGCCTGCCTCCGAACAGGAACGCTTTGTGCTGCAGGAAAAAGATTTGCGCCATTGGTTGACCCTCGCCCGAAAGGAAAGAAGCCCATGAGTCAGAAAAAAGACCAATTCGTGCAAGCGCTCGTTCGCGATCAACGACCGACGAATCCGCATGCCTTGTTCCTAGAAGGCGACGCCGAGACGCCCGCCGCATGGACGACGAACGAAGTCGCTTCCCCTTCGTCTTCCCCTTCGTCTTCCCTTCCTTCGCAGGCCCTCTTGACGTACTTACATACCAAAAAAATGCCGACGCTCTCCTTGTCCGCCAAGAAAAAGCCGACCAAGACGGAAAAAACGACCCTCTATCTCGATGAAGAGGTCCTTCGGCATATGGAAAACGTCATGAAACGCTATGGCCTTTCGAAAACAACCCTCATCAACGTCAGCCTTTCGTTCTTCTTGCAGGCCCTCGATCAGGAAATGCACGACGACGAAGAAAACCCTAAGTAGGGAAGAAGGCCCCCGCGCCTTCTTCCTAGCTGCCCTCCACCGTAAATTGAAAGCCATCCTTCGGGTTCCCCGAAAAGGTGCCCCACACTTCGTCCCCGTTGACCACCGCTTCCGCCGTACCCGGTTGCAAAAACAACGAAAAGCCATGCTTTTCCTTCGCGTTGCCGTAGCCACTCGCATACAACATCGGCGCGCCCACCACCGAAAGCTTCATCCCAATCTTCGGCGATCGGTTGCCTTCCCCAAAAGGACGCAAACGGCCTAGATCCGCAAAAACTTCCGTCGCCTTCGACGCATCAATTACATAATCCGCCGTCACCTTTTCCAAAATGGGCAGCCTCTTCGCCTTTTGCTCCCGCCATAGACCCTCCATAAAGAGCGCCTGCGTCTTCTTGTGCTCCGCCAACGGACCATGAAGGCCAATCGCCTTGTCGTGACCCCCTGCATGAAAATACGTCTGCAGATCCGCCAACACCAACGAAAAACCACCCGCCGGCGAACGACCACTCCCCGTGACCGTCTCCTTCTTTGCTCCCCTCGTGAGCACCACCGTTGGCTTCTGATACTTCTCCGCCAGACGCCCCGCGACAATCCCCACGATCCCCGCATGCAGGTTCGGCAAATAAAGAAAAAGCCCAGGATCATCCTCCTGCACCTTCGCCAACGGCTCCGCCATCTTCATCGCCGCTCGCACTAACGTTTGCACTTCTTTTCTCATGACTTGCATTTTTTTCCAAGCCTGAAGGCTCCCGCCTCGCAAGAAACGATACGCTAACTCCGGGGAACCCAAGCGACTCGTCGCATTGAGAATCGGATTGACGCCAAACGCCAGGCTCGTCTCCGAAAGGCTATCAAAGAGGCCTTGCTTCATCACCGTCCAGGCGGGATCGTCCCAATGCGCCATCGCTTCGAGCCCCTGGCGCAAAAGGAGCGGCGGGTAGCCCCGCAACGAAACCACGTCACTCACAATCGTCATCGACGTCATCGGTAAGAGCCGCTTTTCCAAGCGATCCCCTAACGCGTAGCCTCGTTTCGCCATCCCCCGAAGCAGAAAACCCACCATCATGCCCGTACAGGTTTCCGTCGATCCTCCACAAGCATGCGGGTTCCATAACGTGACGCCCTCTCGCGGAAAAAAGGAAGCGTCCTGCACCGGATGATGGTCCACAATTAAAATCTTCCAGCCCTGCCGAATCGCTTCCTCCAGCGCCTCTTGCCCATTCGTTCCGCTGTCTAACACCACCAGACAGCCTCCCGAAGGCGCCTTGCCTCGACGATGGACCGCTTCCGCCGAAAGACCGTACCCCAGCGTGCGCTTCGGAATCGTGACTTCCACCGAAAGACCTTGCCCCAACAGGAATTCTTCCATCAAAACCGTCGAAATCATCCCGTCTGGATCGTAATCCCCATACAGCCACACCAAAGCGCTCTCCCGGATCGCTTCCTCCAAAAAGACCATCGCTTCCTCAAAGTGATCGCCGAGCTTCGTCTTCTCCGGCGAAAAAAAAGACGAAAGCCCCGCTTCCGTCCGCTGCTTGACCAACCAATCATAGGCATAGGATCCTTTTTCAATCATCTCGATGATGCCTCCTTTTTTGTTCTTCGTTCAATGCGCTCCACAAAGACTGGCCTTCCTTCTTGAAACTGTAAGCGAAAGGCCACATGATATTTTGTGATGTCATCGACTTTTTGCTCTTGCTCCACCACCCGAATCCGACCCGACAACGAAAGCAACAGCCATACATCGTTGATCCGCGTCGGCACTTCTTTTTCCGTCGCTTCCGCTTCTAGCCCCACGATTACCAAATGATCCACCACCTGATAGAGGCTCAGCGACCTTTTTCGTTCAATGTCGGCGACCAGCGTCACATAAAACGAAGCCGAAAGAAACGGAAGCAACGGCGACAACGCATAGGGATTTTGCCCCATGATCGCTTTCTCCAACTGCAACAGTTTCTCCCCATAGAAAGCCGCCATCGTCCCATTGATGTCCAGATCGTTCCCGACACGAGGAAATTCGATTCTGGCCGGCTCCTCTTGCTGACGCATGTGTAATGCCATCTTCGATTCCTCCTTTGTCGTTCCCGTTGATTATCTCTATCCTATCACGTTTTGTCTAACCAAAAAAGGACGGAAAGGGGACGAATCAAAGAAAATTTTCCCTGTGGACTCACCATCATCGCGTCCATGTTTTCACTTTCCCATTTCGCCCACGTCGACGAAGGAACCTGCAGCAACGCAACGCCTTTCGATCCCTCCGCCAACGCATGCGCTTCCTCCCGAAAGAGCGCTTGCGTCCGGCAATGAAACACCAAAATGCCATCCTTCAGCGTGATCCGGCTTTCCTTCGAACGAGGCAGCGAAAACGAAACGCTGGCAACCTTCGAAGGCACCGTGATCCCCACCGAAAAAGAGGCTTCCCGAGAAGGCTGCTTCGCCAACCACAAGAGACCCAGAATCCCCAACAAGGCACTCAGACTCCATAAGCCGATCTTCATGAAAAGAACGCCTTCTGCCATTGCGACGTCGAGAGCTCACCGGGAATGTGCAACCAATCGCTCCCTTGCTTCCTGTACGCATCCGGTACCCCTTCCACAAAACGAGGCGCCTTCAACAAGATCGTCGGCTGGACCACCTTCGGAATCTTCATCGCTTTCGCAAAGGCCTCCCAAAGCAACGTCGCCTTCGCTTTCGTCATCGCCGATCCCACAAAATCCGTCGCAAACCAATGAATCTTCGCTAACTCCGCCGTCGGCAAACGATCCATCGCCAAAAAGAGCGCCCGTCCGCCTAGCTCCGGCGAAAAAAAGACCATCGGCCCCGTTTCCTTCCCATAGCTTCCCCAATGACGCCCGGACTCCTTTTGCGTTCGCTGCGCTAACGAAAGCATCGGTACCGCAGTGCCACGCGAAATCGGCTGACCCGCAATCACCTTCGTCGTCGCCGAAGCATTCCTTCGTGCCGCCATCAGAAAGCCCGTCTCCACCACCATCACACACGTCTGAAGAAGACTTAACACCACCAGAAATTTCTTCATCGCTTCCTTCGTCGCTCCGCCCACCAGCAGGGGATTGACGTTCCTCCTCTCGTTCGTCACGCGTTCCCTTTTTGCTTGTATCGTATCATATTGTCCGATTTTTTTCAAAGGCAAAAAAAAGACCCTTTCCGAAGAAAGGGCGTCCTGCTTTTTCAGGTCGTCTTGCCCGTGCTTTGGCTGTGCATGGGCACGCAGGAAGCGGAACCCTTTTGCGGCATGCACAGTTGGACTACCTTCGAAGGCGCCAACGACGGCGTTCCCGTGTCGCCAAAGAGCGACATCTGCCACACGACGTTGTTCCACCCACGGACGCTTTTTGTTCCTTCGACGTTCATCGAAAAGGAGCTACCCTGGCTGGTTCCCACCCAATGAAGAAATTCCGTCCCCTTCGCGTTTTCCTTCCAGACGACCGAAACCGAACCCTTCGTGATCATCGTCCGAAGGATGGCTTCCATCGAAGGACTTTTCGCGAAAAGGCCCTTCGAAAGCGCCAGCTCTTCCTGCTTTTGCTTCACCGAAAAATGCCCCGCTTTCGTCGTGTTCGCCATCGCCGTCCCCGCACTGACCATCGAAAGACACACCAGCATCACCATCAGGCTCTTCTTCATCCCATCCTCCTCCTTTGTCCCCATTCTATCAAAAAAAACAAGAAAAAAATACTTGACTTTTGTCCGACTTTGCACTACAGTCAAGAGGTATTCTTCGCAAAAAAGGCGGCATGATCCCCTTCTTTGCTGACCATCAACAGAACAAGAAGGACGTTGTTGTCTCTCCTGTTCGATACTGGAGGAAGCAATCATGAAAAAAGGATGGATGTTACTGACGATGCTGCTTGGCATGAGCAGTGTCTCGACGGCGCAAGCGGCTTCGCTGTCTTGGACGCCCTATTCGGTGGAAGACTCGGCCCTGACGACGTATTCGAACATGACGTTGCCTTCGTCGATGTCGTACGCTTACCTATGGAAGAATCCCACGAAAACGACGATGACCCTTGATGGTCATGTTTTTTCCTATGTGGTGCCGACGTGGCAGGACTTTTGGCGTTGGAGTGGCTTTGCGAACCCCGGATCGAACGCGAAGTTGCTGATCATTACGCCGAAGGGGCTTTTTCAAAATGGGCGCCTTTTGTTGACGATGGCGCAACTGCAGCGCGACCAGCAGCTCGGTTCACGGCAGACGAATTGGCTGGACGCAACGCAGGCAGGTTCGCCCGTCATTGATTTGGCGGGGGCCCCCGGCGTTCCGCTGACGGCCGTCTATGCGGCGCCCTACGTCTATGCGATTCCCGGTTGCTTTCCCAGTTACACCTTCATGGACCAAAGCCAGCATGTCAACGTGGTGACGGACTCCTTCGTGGGGGAAGCGAAGTTTCCCTTTTCGTCAACGATTGACGATGACTACCTGCAATCCGTGCCCGATGGCCCTTCGTCGATCCGGTCGATCGTTAGTTTTGACAACGCCATGAATGCGGCGACCCTGGTGAATGGCCTCGATCCGGCTGTGCCTTCGTGGAATCCACCCGCTTCGCTTCGCGCCAATCAATTTAACGTTGTCTTGACCTTTCGCGATGCGAAGGGCACGTCGTTGGTCGACATCGTACAGCCCCTCCATGGGCCGCTTCAGGTCATTCAGGAACCCTACTTTACCGATTCCTTGGGTAAAATCAATCCTTTGCAACCTTTTGTTCCCGGAAAAGGGCCATACCTTTCCTGGAAAACCTTCTTTTCGCAGGTGCAGCAACGTAACCTTCAGGACCATGGGCTCGAAAATTGGTTTCTCGACGAAACGTCCACCGTGCTCTCAAGCAATCCGCTTTTTCAGGCGGTCGTTCTTTCCATCGCCGATGCCCTCGGCAGCAACGAGGGGGCCCTCTTTAATGCGAGGCATCCCTTCATGCCGCCGAATGCCAACCTTTCGTTTCATGATCCTTCGCTGCCTGCGGCGAAACCCTTGCTCCAAGAGGCCTATGACGCGAACCTCAAGGCCACGGCTTCCGCGAGCAACGAGATTTTGAAGCTCGTCAACGAAACGACGGCCTACAACGCCGATGGCTCCATCAATGCAGGCATCACCCAGCTCAATAATCTCATCCTTCAGGCTTGGGTCCAACAAGAAGGCGTGAATCTCTTCAACGTCGTGCTCCCCAAAGGCGCAAAGCCACCTACGCTCTACACCGTCGCCAGCCCGCCGCCCGCTTCCGTCTGGCAACAATATGGCCTGTCTCCCGCTTCCTTCGGGAATAGTACCCCTCCGCCATCCGGCAATGGCAATTACAGCGCCCTGTTCTCCATGCCATAAAGAAGGCAAGAAGGCCTTCTTTTTTTTGTCATACGAATGTCATACAGTCGGATGAAGGGCGTTTACGTTGTCATACAGGCTTGCTTTTGTCATACAAACGTCATACAAGTGGGCTTTTTTGTATGACAAATGTCATACAGACTTGCTTTTTGTATGACGAATGTCATACATTTTCGTGGATGGCGTCTACGTTGTCGTACAAATGTCATACATTTTGTTGTGCTTTCTGTTTTTTTCGATTAGAATAGGACGAAAAAGGAGCTGATGGGCGATGGAATCACCGATTGTGTTTCGTCTTCGGGAGGAAGAAGATCGCGTGCTGATTGATTACTTGGCGAGGGAGACGAAGCATCGGCGCAAGAGCACGGTGCTGCGCGAATTGATGATGCTGGGCATTCGCTATCGGGAGGAGCAGGCGAAGCAGGGAGGCCCTTCGTTGGCGGCTTCGGCGTCTTTGCCGATCGAAGAGAAGCCCGTCCTCGAAGAGAGGCCCGTCCTCGAAGAGAGGCCCGTCCTCGAAGAGAAGCCTGCCCTCGAAGAGAAGCCTTTTTCCGTCGAGACGGAGGAAGCCTTTTTGCCTCGTTATGCGCGAAGGAGACCCCTCTTTTCGCCGAGAAGTTGACGCGATCTTCTCGGGGGATCTCTTCTTACGAAGGGCATTGCGTGGATCATGCGGTGGGGCAAGGCTTTTGTACCCACTTTTGAGAGGGTTTTGCTTTGATTTTCGACTGTTTGATCGGAAAAAAGGGGAAGGGAGTGGACGAATGCCATGCAACGAAGAAGGGGCATCATGGGGCTAACCATCTTATCGACGTCGGTGGCTCTTTTTTTTGGCCTTGCGTGGACGTTGACGCCGAGGGATTTTGTGCAGCAGGAAGCCATCACGAAGCAGGCGCAGGCCGACTTTTTGCAGCAGCTCGTCGGGGACGTCGCCTATCTTGCGTCGTGGTCGCAAGAAGGAAACCAACAGCGCAAGAGGGACGGCCAACAGTTGGTTCAGCTCGCCTTGCGGGACGCCCTGTGGAGTCAAAAGGCCTTTCCTGCCACGAAGACCATCGTGGCGCTTCGCCAGTATGATCGTCAGCTTGTAAAAAAAAGTACAGAATACCAAAGAGCCATGACGGTGGCCTTCCTGGTGGATGGCCTGGGGTCATGGCGGGTGCCTAGCTAGGGGTGATGTTGGCTACGAAGGGGAGCTCCCTCATACGGAGGGAAAGAGGTAGCGACAATAGCGTCCGAGGCCCATGGCAATCGACAGTTGCGGATCGTTGGGAATCTCGAGAGCCGGAAAGAGGTCCCGAAAGACTTCTTCGAAGAGCAGGATTCCTCCGCCGAAGCCGAGGACGGAAGCGAACCGTTCCCGATCGGGAAACAGCGAAGGAAGCTGGCCGAGCAGTTGATCGCGCAGGTTCGTGTACGCTTCGCAGAAGAAGGGCTCCATGTCGATGGTTTGGCCATTGTGGTAGGTATAGACGATCGGAGAAGGATGGCCCTTTTGGTTCGCTTTGACCCATTGGTCGGCGACGTCCATCTTGTTGACGTTCCAGCCGGGCTTCGCCTGCCGAATCGCATTGGCCATGCTCTGCCATACGTCGTGGGCCCCCAACGAAATGGTCGTCTGATCGATCAGATCGAGGCCCATCAGCTCCGACATGTCGAGCGTCCCTGCCCCCATGTCCAAAATCAGTTCCGTCGTTTCCGATTCTCGCTCTTGCAGTTCGCCTTCTTCGTCAATCGTGGTCGACAGCCAGGCTGCAATCGGCTGACTGATCACTTCCATGTTGTCCACCGTAATCGTGACGTTCGGCTTCTCCAACGTAATCGGTTGCGCGCCAAGCCATTGGTGTAACGTATCCACAATGCTTTGCGTAAAATCACGCGTCGGCGTCCCCAAGACCAACGAAATATGCACCTCTTCCGGAACGCCCTCCGGATACGCCGCGACCACCGCCCGCGCAACACCCAGCCGCACCAACAAACGATAGGCCTGCTGCGCCACTCGGTTGTCCCGATCATACGTATCAATCGGCGTCATCCCATAGCGTCGCACCATCGGCCATCCAAAAACGTACGGCTTCCCTTCATACACCAACGCTTGCTTCGCTACCACCTCGTTCGTGCTCCCGAGCGAAAACGTCGTCCGTCGCGCTTGCGCAAAAATGGAATCCGTCTTCGCAACATGCCAGCCTTGCCCCTCACGCGCAATCGCATGCACTAAACTTCCGTTGCCAACGTCTAACCCCAACCAAATCGCTTCTTTTTGTCGCATCGTATAACCTACCCCTCCGAATGGTCTTCTTCGTACGTCAGATAGCCTTCTCGCTTGGAAAAAGGCTGATAGAACAAATAGGGCCGCTTCGTCAGCGTAATCGTACAACGTTGCCCCACCGAAAAGCCCGCTTGCTCAAAATAGCCCACCGGACACTCCAACACACTGTCCACATGCGGACTCAACACCAACGTTCGCCATGGCAGCAACACCGTTTGACTGACCACCATCGCCCGTATCTTTTCCTTGTCTTGCGTAATGTTCGCAAGGCCAATCACTTCAATCGGCATCTTCATGAAAAAGCTATGCAAGGAACGACATCGCGGAAACCACAAAGGGCGATCCACCTTCGTCTTGCCCATCAGGCCGAGGAAGCGTGACCAAAACGTCGTCGCGCCATCCATCTGAATTCTTCGCATCGTCGCTTTACCTTTCCTTTTCGCGTCGTAGGGAAGCCTCAAGCATGATCGTCATGCTCCGCCATTGCGCCATCTGCTGCACCATCGTCGAAGCCACCAAAAAAGGCCATTGCGCCAACGTCACATGGAAATGCCGTTCCCCCGCTTGATCCGTCCAGACCGGATAGGGACCATGCAGAAAATCACCCCCGCGAACACACGAACAGCCCTTCTTATGGCACATCACATACCGCCACCGCAAAGCACGAGGCGCCAAAACCGAATCATCGGGTAGCTTTTGTAAAGCTTGCTCCTGATGAGCAAGCATCGCCTGCATCAACGGCAAACATTGCGCCACTTCGTCCTCCGTCATGCACTCTTCACCACCTTTCTGTTCGTATTTATGTCCTTATTCTATCAAACCTTGCGAATAAAAAGCAAGCCAAGGTATCTTTTTTTATCGATTTTGCTTAGAATAGGCTTAGGTATGTTGAAATTTTTGTGCAGAAAGGCGGCATTTTCGTATGGCGGTAGGAGGTGCATTCTACGTGAAGACGCGATGGATGAGTATGCCTGGTACGTTACGGGCTGACGAGCGCGAAGAGATTTTGCGCCATGGCAAGCGGGTCGCGATGATGGCGGCGGACATTTATGAAAAGTTGCCGTTTTCGTTGTCGAATGAATTGGGGCCTTTGGCGACGGTGATGGATGGTGCGATCTACCATGATGTGGGGAAAGCGCGCATTCCGAGTGCGATTTTGAACAAAGCGGGTTACCTGACGGAAGAGGAATGGACGCTGATGCGGCAGCATCCGATTTTGGGGATGCAAGACTATTTGGCGGCTTCGCGCGACAGTGGCGTGGATGCGGTGCATCGGGATCGTGTGGCGCAACTGATTTTGCGGCATCACGAACGAAAAGATGGCAGTGGCTACTATGGCTTTTTGGAGGATGACCCTGGCGTATGGTTCATTGGCATGCTGGACATGTATACGGCCATGCGGGAAGTCCGCGTCTACCGCCAAGAACCGATGTCGAAGGAATCGATTGTGACCCAATTAGCCGCCACGTATCCCGAAGCCTTTTTGCGCCATTTGAAGCCCTACTTACCGTCCTAGGAAAAGGAGACGTGGATGATCATGAAAGGGATCGGGTTGCTGGGCCTGTTTTTTGGCTTTCTGCTGTATGCCCATGCCTTTCTGTTGCCGTCCGCGTCCCCTTCCGGTTCAACCCTTTCTCTTTCGCCCGTGACGTCCCTCAGTCAAACGTTTCGGCGCCTCCAAGCGGGCCTCGCGCAAGTGTCAACCACACTCTCGGATGGCCATGCCCCTCCTACGAAGGACCTTTCGTTGTTGTTCCATCCATAAGCCTACCAAAACCACCGTTATCATCCTACGATAAGCCGTCGTTACGCCCTTCGATTCCCCGCTCTGCCTTTCTAAGAAGAGACGTCCGAGCCGATCGGGTCGACCGATCGAGGCATTCTCTCTTTTTGTTGCATTTATGATTACTTTCGGATAAAATGAAGAGAAGATTGCAGAAAGTGAGGGGAGCGTGTGGCGAAGCGGGGCGAAATTTGGATGGTTGACTATGGCCGATCGGCGTATGGCTCGGAGCAAGGCGGTCAGCGTCCTGTGTTGGTGGTGCAAAACGACATAGGGAATCGGTTTGGTTCGACGACGATTGTGGTGCCGATTACGACGAATTGGCGTCGAGCGGTGAAGCAGCCGACGCATGTTTTGGTGGAAGAGGGCGCATGCGAGGGGTTACGGCATCGTTCGGTGTTGATGACGGAGCAAGTGCGATGCATTGATTTGGGTCGTCTGTTTCGTAAGATGGGGCATTTGGATGATGCGTTGATGGAGAAAGTGAATTTGGCGTTGTTGGTGTCGCTTTCGATTGTGGATCCTCGCCAGGTTCATGTGGTGGTCCAAGAAGAAAGCCAACAAGAAGGGTAGGGAGAGAAAAGCATGGGTAAAAAGTTGAAGCGGTATAGTGTGTTTGTGCTTGGCGCGTTGTATACGATCGGTGTGATGGTGGCTTCTTGGGTTGTTCGCGGCAGTAATCCTTCGTACATGGCGACGCACAAGGGGATGTTTGAGACGCTGATGGTATTGGGGATTTTGATGTTGTTGGTGGGTTTGATCTGGTTCTTCCGGTTGAAGCCGAAGGACAACGAGGGGCAGAAAAAGGATGCCGATTGGTAAGGCTGACGTGGGCTAAGAAGGCGAGGTGGTCGAAGCGATGAAGCGGTTGATCATCAATGGACTTGGCCTTTTGTTGATTTTGTATTCGTTGGGGCAAGACGTGCGTATGTTTTGGACAGCGGGATCGCCGTTTTCGACGATCATGGTGATGCCTTTCTTTTTGTTGGATGCGTTGCAGGGGTCGATGTTGTTGTTGGCGAAGGCGCCTCGTATTCAGGGGAAGCAGACGGTGGTGCCGTTGTTGGCGGCTTTTCTTCCGTTGTTTTCGCCGTTGGTGTTGCATCGCAGTGCGGTCAGTTTTCCGACCGTGGGCGTTCTGTTCATGGTGGCTTCCGTTTTTTTGGGGCTCTGGGGGATCATGACGCTTCGCACGTGTTTTTCGATTTTGCCGGAGGGTCGTCATTTGGTGCAAGAGGGGCCCTATCGGTACATTCGGCATCCGTTGTATGCTTCGTATGGTCTTTCGTACTTGGGCAATCTTTTCTTTTATCCGCAAAGCAGTTATGCACTTTTTCTGTTGATGGCGTATGGCTTTCAGATCTGGCGGGCGCATATGGAGGACGCGGTCTTGGCGCAACTGGGCGAAGAGGTGCGGATCTATCAGGCGCAAACGGGGATGTTGTGGCCAACGTTTCGAAGAAGACGGTAGCGGATGCCGTCTTCTTTTTGCCTGTGAGGAGGGAAAAATGTCGATGTATACGGTCACGTTGGTCTTTACGCATCATTTTCAAAAGGTGTTGTTGGCGCCGAACAGGTTGGAGAACGGACGCCGTCATTATAATGGCATCGAAGGCAAGCGACAGGGCGAAGAAACGATGGAAGAGGCAGCCTATCGGTCGTTGACGGAGAAAACGAGCCTTTCGAGGGAGAAAATCGCGCCGTTGGCCCTCTTGATGACGCAGCAATTTCCGAACGAGGACGTGCTGTCCATTTTTTTTACGCATCTTCAGGAAGACGTACGCGAGGAGCACGTGGCGCTTCGGGGCCTTCTTTGGCGAGACGTCAACGCTATGGTGAACGTGAACGATTCGTCGCTATCGGGCTACGGGAGCCTCCCGTATTGGGTCCATTATGCCCATCGTCATCAGCCTACCTAAAACCCTACAAAAGGATTGCAAAAACAGACAGAAATCGCTATACTACAAGCATAAGCGAATCCCAAGGAACAGGATGATGACGATGTCGGGCATTACGTGGGTCCTAGAAGACGACGAGAAAAAGAGGGCGCTGCTGGCGCAACGGATGGAAGTGGAGCATCTTCCGAGCATGATGCCGTGTCTTCGGGCTGACATTGTGGCGAAGAAAGGCTGGAACGCGGGGATTTTCGACCGGGTGGTGGAAGTCTTAAAGCGTGGGTACGTGACGGAAGGGGAAGACGGCACGTTATCGTGGACGGGTCCTCGTTCGTCGATGTTGACGTTGCATGGGCTCGAAATGCAGCGTCGCTGGATGCAAATTGGGGAAACGTTGAAGACGGGAAAACCGGCGGGGCCGTTGGACCCTGAATTTTTAGCGATTTTAACGGGGACGATGCGGGACAGTGCGCGCAATCTTGCGCCGTACGTGACGCAATACACGTTGGATCATCTTCCGGAGGGTGCCACGAGGGGGCTCGATGTAGGCGGGAGTCATGGTCTTTTTTCGGAGGCCTTGTTGCAGCGTCGGGAGGATCTTTCGATGACAGTGGTGGATGTCCCTGCGGTGATTGCGCAGGTCACGAGTGATTCGTCGCGTTTGAAGTTGGTGGGCGGATCGATGTTGGATGGCGCGTTGTTGGCGAAAGAAGAAGCGTTTGATTTTGCGTGTATGATTCGCTTTGTGCATATGCATTCGTTAGAGGAAGTCCGTACGATGTTGACGTTGCTTCGACCGCGGATGAAAGCGGGGGGCTTGTTGTTCGTGGTGGACACGATGCGAGGCCTTTCGCAAAACGCGGACATTTTTTCCATCAACATGGCGGTGAACACGGCGTCGGGTGACACGTATTCGTTGGCCGACATGGAGGCCGCCTGGATGGACGAGCTGGCGCTGGTGGACGTCGAAGCGTGGCCGCATGATGATCGGCTGGGCTACGTGGCGACGACGTGGCGCTTTGTGTAGGAGAGGGGATCGGCATGCAAGCGATCAATTCCGCAAGAATTCGATGGAAGTTATTGTTGGCGATCATGGTGTTGGTGGGCATTTCGTTTGGTTCGTTGTACATCGTCAATGGGCAGACGCTGGCGCAAAGTAGCGCCAGTTTTGTGCATGCGCAGGGCGCAGGGATGAGCCATTTTTTTCTTGCGATTGAAAAGAGTGAAACGTCGGCGTCGGGGATGATCAATCACGTCAGTGCGTTGTTGGAGAACGTGAAGCCGATTCCGGGTGTCGACGGGTATTTATTATTTGTGAAGACGCCGCTGGTGAAGGGCGCGAAGGCTTCGTTGGTGGCGCAGGCGTTATCGTCGAAGCTTCGTCATACGTTAGCGAAGGTGCCTTCGTTGACGGAAGGCGGCTTTACGTTGTATGCCTCGAACAACGTCGCGAACCATGGCATGGGGGGTCTCTGGTTGCTGCAAGAAGAGCAACATCCGGGGATTCGCTTTGTGCAAGCGAACGGGCATCTGGCGACGTTTGCGCCGATGATGTTTCATGGTCAACTGATTGGGGTCACGGAAGTGGATCAGACGCCGACGGAGAGTGCGATTCCGTTGATGACGTCGGTCCTGACGCTCAATTTCTTTAAGATTCTGGTCATTGTGGCGGCGATGCTGATTGTGTTCTACTTTTTGTTGGGGCGTTGGGTGGTATCGCCGATTCGCTATCAGGCGGAGCATGATCTGTTGACGGGGCTCTACAATCAGATTACGTTTTGGCGTCTTTTTGCGGGCTTGAGCCAGCAGATGCGTGCGCAGGAGCAAGGGCTGGCGATGTTGACGCTCGACATGGATCACTTCAAGGCGGTGAACGACACGTATGGGCATCAAGTGGGCGACGACGTGTTGCAAATGCTGGCTTCGGTCCTGAAGAAGCATGTCCGCAAGATGGACGTGATCGGTCGGATGGGCGGGGAAGAATTCGGTGTGTTGTTGCCGACGTGTTCGGAGGACAAAGCGATGATGATTGCGGAGCGCATTCGCGAGGAAGTGGCGACGAAGAGCCTGGATGAGGGACGCAGGAAGCTTTCGGTTTCGATTGGGGTTTCGACGAGTGATCTCGTGAAGAGCTTTGATCCCCGCGTGATCGCGCAGGGCGCCGATTTGGCGCTCTACGTGGCGAAGCGATCGGGGAGGAACCAAACGCGATGCTACGAAGAGGGCATGACGATGGCGACGGAGCCTTCTTCGCAGAAGGCGACGGCTCATTGACGAAAATCTTGCAAGGAAAAGAAAAGCCATGCTTCTTCGTAGTCCCATTGGGGCAAAAGGCGAAGGAGCATGGCTTCCATCGTTTCGCTTTCTTTTTTGTCATGTTCATAGAGAAAGAGGGCAAAATCCTGATGGTCTTTCATCCGCAAATTGACTGCGCAGCAGAACCCTTCGTTTTCGCTATGCGTCAAAAAGGAAGCTTCGAGGCGTTCCATCATCAGCAGGCGATCCAAGAAGAGCAGGAGAATCGTTTCAAGCAGGCGATCTTCGGCGAGAAAAATGCGTTTCGTGGTCAAAAAGGCATAGGCACGAAGATGATGATGCAAACTTTCTTCGGTCATCATCCGAAGGGAAGGGCAAAGGGGCGTATCGCGAATTTTCTTGCAGAAAGCCCACAGTTGATCAAACAGGCGAACGTGATCTTCCCGCTGTTGAAGTAAATCCAACGAACGTGCCTCTGCATGATAGCGGGCCATCGGTTTTTGCTCGAAATACAACAGAAAATCAGCATCCTTTTCGGTCGAAATACCCATCAACGAAACCAAGCGAGACACCTTCCTTTTCGATCTTCCTTAATCATCCCCTCCCTGATTATACGCAAAAAACATGACAAAAAAAAGACCCTTCGTCGTCGACCTAGCCAAACCCTGCTTTTTCTGTCATACTCGTTGTAGAAGACGACAAAAAAAGGAGGCCTACCACGATGAAAAACAAAAAGTACAAGCTGCGCGAAGACGACACGATCGTCCGCGATGGACGGACACTCTATCGGATCGAGGCGTTGCGTGAAGTTTGCTTCGACGTTCATACGGGCGAAAAAGGCGGCTACGTGGAAAGCGAAGCGAACCTTTCGCAGGAGGGAAAAAGCTGGCTTTACGATGACGCGTGTGCGTATGAGGAGGCGCGCGTGGAAGGGGAAGCAAAGCTTTGGGGGTATGCGACGCTTCGCGGCAAGGCGAAGCTTTTTGAGAAAGCCAACCTTTGGGGCCAAGCGATCGTGCAAGGCGAAGCGAAGGTCGGCGGCACGAGTTTCCTCGACGAGCATGTGGTCGTCGGCGGAAAGGCCATCCTAAAAGGCAACGTCTCCCTGAGCGAAGAGGTTCATGTGGGTGGTGAAGCTCACCTCGAAGGGGATGATCCGTCGCTGTCGCTTTGGATCGAAGGCAAGACGATGATCCTGGGCAACACGATCATGAAGGGCTATGGGACCTTTCCGGATAAGGACGCAATCCTCGAAGCGGGAACCTTTCGCATCGAAGGCGACGAATAGTACGGGAGCAGGAAACAAAAAAAGGAGGCCGACCACGATGAAAAACAAGAAGTACCAGCTTCTCGAAGACGACACGATCGTCCACGATGTGCGGACACTCTATCGCATTCAGGCGTTGCGTGATGTTCGCTTTCGCGTCGAGAAGGGCGAAAAAGGTGGCTACGTAGAAAGTGAAGCGAACCTGTCGCAGGAAGGCCCCTGCTGGCTTTTCGATGAAGCGTGTGCGTATGAGAACGCGCGCGTGGAAGAGGAAGCTTGCCTTTATGATCAGGCGACGCTTCGGGGCAAGGCGAAGCTGATCGAGGGGGCCAGGATTTTTGGTTATGCGATCGTGCAAGGCGAAGCGAAGGTCGGCGGAGACAGTAGGGTCCATAATCAGGTGGTCGTAGGCGGAAACGCCATCCTAAAAGGAAACGTCTCCCTGAACGACGATGTCCATGTCGGGGATAACGCTTACCTCGAAGGAGATGTCGCTTCGCTGTCGCTGGTCCTCCAAGGCACCACGATGATCGTGGGCGACACGATCATCCAAGGCTATGGTCGCTTTCCAGAAAGGGACGCGATCTTCGAAACGGGAAGCTTTCGGCTCGGAGGCGACGAATAACCCGAACCAACGAGAAAGGCAGACGAGATCGTCGGCCTTCCTTCTACCTCGAAAAGCCCTGCTTTTTCTGTCATACTACGAAGAGAAACCAACAAAAAAGGAGGCCTACCACGATGGAGGAAAAAAAGTACAAGCTCCTCGAAGACGACGCGATCGTCCGCGATGGGCGGACACTCTATCGCATTCAGGCGTTGCGTGATGTTCGCTTTCGCGTCGAGAAGGGCGCCTTGGGGGGCTACGTGGAGAAGGAAGCGAACCTGTCGCAGGAAGGCCCCTGCTGGCTTTTCGATGAAGCGTGTGCGTATGAGGATGCGCGCGTGGAAGGGGAAGCTTGCCTTTATGATGAGGCGACGCTTCGAGGCAAGGCGAAGCTGATCGAGGGGGCCAGGATTTTTGATGATGCGATCGTGCAAGGGGAAGCGAAGGTCGGCGGAGGAAGTCGGCTCAAAGATCAGGTCGTCGTCGGCGGAAAGGCCGTCGTGAAAGGCATGGTTCGCCTCTACGGATTCGTCCATGTGGGGGGAAGCGCGTACCTCGAAGGGGAAGAAAAAGAAGTGCCTCTGGCGATCCAAGGCACCACGATGATCCATGGCGACACGATCATCCAAGGCTATGGTCGCTTTCCGGAAAGGGACGCGATCTTCGAAACGGGAAGCTTTCGGCTCGAAGGCAACCACTAGCACGAACCAGGAAGGCGGAGCGAAGTAAAAAAAAGGAGGCCTGCCACGATGAAAAACAAGAAGTATAAGCTTCTCGAAGACGACACGATCGTCCGCGATGGGCGGACACTCTATCGGATTGAGGCGTTGCGGTCTGTTTGCTTCGAAGTACGAAAGGGCGAAAAAGGCGGCTACGTAGAAAGCGAAGCGAACCTGTCGCACGAGGGAGGCTGCTGGCTTTACCATGACGCGTGTGCGTATGAGAACGCACGCGTGGAAGGGGATGCTTATCTTGTTGGTTCGTCAACGCTTCGGGGCAAGGCGAAGCTGATCGAGAAAGCCAACCTTTGGGACCATGCGATCGTGCAAGGCGAAGCGATTGTCGGCGGGGAAAGTAGCGTCGACGGTCATGTGGTCATCGGCGGAAAAGCCATCCTCAAAGGATGGGTTTACCTCGATGACGATGTTCATGTCGGAGGCAACGCTTGCCTCGAAGGGGAGAACCCGTATCATGCGCTGGAGATCGAAGGCAAGACGATGATTCTTGGCGACACGATCATGCAGAGCTATGGCCTTTTTTCGGAGGCGGAAGCGATCCTCGAAGCGGGCCGCTTTCGGGTCGAGGAAGACGACTGAAGAGGCCGAACGAAGGAGGAAGGCGGACGAGCTCGTCGGCCTTCCTTCTACCTAGAAAAGCCCTGCTTTTTCTGTCATACTGGGTGAAGGATCAACGAAAAAAGGAGGCCTACCATCCCATGAAGGAAAACAAGAAGTACCAGCTTCTCGAAGACGACACGATCGTCCGCGAGGGGCGGACACTCTATCGGATCGAGGCGCTTCGGCATGTGTGCTACGGCGTCGAGGCGGGCACCAAAGGTGGCTACGTGGAAAGCGAAGCGAACCTGTCGCACAAGGGGACCTGCTGGCTTTACGATGATGCGTGTGCGTATGAGGAGTCGCGGGTGGAAGGGGATGCTTATCTCTATGGGCATGCGACGCTTCGCGGCAAGGCGAAGCTGATCGAGGACGCCAGCCTTTGGGGCAAAGCGATCCTGCAAGGCGAAGCGAAGGTCGGCGGAAACGTGAGCCTCCAAAATGATGCTGTCGTTGGCGGACAAGCCATCCTCAAAGGATGGATGATCCTTTACGATGCGGTCCAAGTCGGGGGCAACGCGTACCTCGAAGGGACTCATCCAGATAGGAATCTGGTTCTCGATGGCACCACAATAATCGATGGCGACACGATCATGAAGGGATATGGTCGCTTTCCGGAGAAGGAAGCGATCCTCACAACGGGAAGCTTTCGCCTCGAAGGCAACGAGCACGAATGAACGAGAAAGGCTGCTCCTCCTGTCGGCCTTTCTTCTACCTAGGCAAGCCTTTCTTTTTCTGTCATACTGGGGTAAGAAGTCAACAAAAAAGGAGGCATGACGATGCATAAAAAGTACAAGCTGCGCGAAGACGACACGATCGTCCGGGAGGGGAGGACACTCTATCGGATTGAGGCGTTGCGCAATGTTGGCTTCGACGTTCAGGAGGGCGACGTGGGTGGCTACGTCGAGAAGGAAGCGAACCTGTCGCAGGAGGGGTCCTGCTGGCTTTATCAGGAAGCCTGTGCGTACGAGGATGCGCACGTGGAAGAGAAGGCCATGCTGTATGGTCGGTCGACGGTTCGCGGGAAGGCAAGGCTAAGCGGGGAAGCCCATCTTTTGGATCGAGCGATCGTGGAAGGGGAAGCGATTGTCGGAAGCAGCGTGAGGCTCTTAGGCCATGTCGTTGTTGGCGGAAGGGCCGAAGTGCAAGGGAGGGTGATCCTCTACGCATTCGTCCATGTGGGCGAAAGCGCTCGCGTGCAAGGCGATGCGAAACGTTTTCTTCGGATCCAAGGCACGACGATGATCGTGGGCAGCGCGGTGATGCAGGGCTACGGGATCTTTCCCGAGGAGGAAGCGATCCTGGAAGCGGGAAACTTTCAGGTCGAGGAAGAAGACTGAACAAAAAAAAGGAGGACGCGACAGGATGGCAAACCAAAAGTACCGGCTCCTCGAAGACGACACGATCGTCCGGGAGGGAAGGAAGCTCTATCGGATCCAGGCGTTGCGGCATGTGACCGAAAAGGTGGAAGCGAGAACCTTAGGTGGCTACATTGAAAGCGAAGCGAACCTGTCGGACAAAGGAGAAAGTTGGGTCTTCGAGAACGCGTGTGCCTACGAAGAAGCCAGGGTGGAAGATCATGCTCGTCTTTGTGATCAGGCGACGCTTCGCGGCAAGGCGAGACTGAGAAGGACGGCGACGATGCATGACCAAGCCATCGCGCAAGACGAAGCGATGATCGAAGGAGATATTCTCCTTCTAGGCCATGCCGTCGTTCGTGGAAGAGCCAAAATCAAAGGGTGTGTTCGGATTACCGACTTCGTGCAGGTCGGCGATCACGCTCGGGTGGAAGGCGAAGAAAGCAGGGGGCTTTGGATCACAGGCACCACGATGATCTTGGGCAACACGGTGATGCAGGGCGCTGGCTTCTTTTCGGAGGAGGAAGCGATCTTGGAAGCGGGAAGCTTTTTGGTCGAGGAAGAAGAAGACTGAAGAGGACGAACGAACAAGCAAGATCGGATCCACCCAACAAGGAGGCATGAGCATGAACAAGAAGTACAACCCAACAAGGAGGCATGAGCATGAACAAGAAGTACAACCCAACAAGGAGGCATGAGCATGAACAAGAAGTACACGCTGCGCGAAGACGACACGATCGTTCGCGATGGAAGAACCTTGTATCGCATTCAGGCCTTACGTCATGTTCGCTTTGGCGTCGAGAAGGGCGCCGTGGGCGGCTACGTGGAGAAGGAAGCGAACCTGTCGCAGGAAGGCCCCTGCTGGCTTTTCGATGAAGCGTGTGCGTATGAGGATGCGCGCGTAGAAGGGAATGCCATTCTTTTTGATCAGACAACGCTTCGGGGCAAGGCGAAGCTGATCGAGGCGGCCAGGATTTTTGATCAGGCGATCGTGCAAGGCGAAGCGATCGTCAGCGGAGAGAGTATCATCGAAGATCAGGTGGTCGTGGGCGGAAGCGCCATCCTAAAAGGAAACCTCTTGCTCTACGACGATGTTCATGTGGGGGATGCGGCTTACCTTTTAGGGGATGATCCGAAGAGGGAGCTGGTCATCCAAGGCACCACGATGATCCTTGGCAGCACGATCATGCAGGGCTATGGGGTCTTTCCGGAGGAAGAAGCGATCCTGGAAGCGGGAAGCTTCCTCTTCGAAGGCGACGAATAGCCCGAACGAACGAGGAAGGCTGACGAACGCGTCGGCCTTCCTTCTACCTAGAAAAGCCCTGCTTTTTCTGTCATACTACGAAGAGAACCCAACAAAAAAGGAGGCATGCCAGGATGGAGAACAAGAAGTACACGCTGCGCGAAGACGACGCGATCGTCCGCGAGGGAAGGAAGCTGTATCGCATTCAGGCCTTGCGCAATGTTCGCATTGGCGTCAAGACGGGCGCCGTGGGCGGCTACGTGGAGAAGGAAGCGAACCTTTCGCACGAGGGGGCCTGCTGGCTTCACCATGACGCGTGTGCCTATGAAGACGCACGCGTGGAAGGGGATGCTCATCTTACGCAGCATGCGACGCTTCGGGGCAAGGCGAAGCTGATCGAGGAAGCCACCCTTTTTGGCAAAGCGATCGTGCAAGGCGAAGCGACAGTCGGAGGAGGGAGTTTCATCGGCGATCAGGTGGTCGTGGGCGGAAGCGCCATCCTAAAAGGAAACGTTGCCCTTCGCGAAAAGGTCCATATAGGCGGTAACGCTTACCTTTTAGGGGATGATCCGAATGGCGATCTGGTCATCCAAGGCACGACGATGATCCATGGCACCACGATCATCCAAGGGCATGGCACCTTTCCGGAGGAAGAAGCCATCCTGGAAGCGGGAAGATTTTGGGTCGAAGATGACGAATAGCCCGAACGAACAAGAAAGGCGGACGAGCTCGTCGGCCTTCCTTCTACCTAGAAAAGCCCTGCTTTTTCTGTCATACTGGGGAGAGAAAGCAACAAAAAAGGAGGCATGTCAGGATGGAGAACAAAAAGTACGAGCTTCTCGAAGACGACGCGATCGTCCGCGAGGGAAGGAAGCTCTATCGCATTCGAGCCTTGCGCGACGTGAGCGACGATGTGCAAGAAGGCGAAAAAGGTGGCTACGTGGAAAGCGAAGCGAACCTTTCGCAGGAGGGGACCTGCTGGCTCTTCGACGAAGCGTGTGCGTATGAAGACGCGCGCGTGGAAGGGGATGCCTTGCTTTGGGGGTATGCGACGCTTCGCGGCAAGGCGAAGCTTTTTGAGAAAGCCAGACTGTGTGGCCATGCGATCGTCCAAGGCGAAGCGAAGGTCGGCGGAGGGAGCATGCTCAAAGGGAAAACGTGCGTAAGCGGCCAAGCCAACCTTCAAGGCAACGTCGGTCTCTTGGACCATGTTCATGTTGACGGCCAAGCACAACTCGAAGGGGAGGATGAAGATCGGTATCTTCAGATTCAAGGCACCACGATCATCCTGGGAACCACGATCATCCAGGGCTATGGGGTCTTTTCGGAAAAGGAAGCGATCCTCGAAGCGGGAAGCTTTCGCCCTGAAGAAGACTAGCTTTTCTTTCCTCCTGGGGAAAACGTGAAGAAAAAAAAAGGAGGTCGATCATGATGCCAGCGAAGAAGAAGTACCGGCTCCTCGAAGACGACACGATCGTTCGCGATGGGCGGACACTCTATCGGATCGAGGCGTTGCGGGATGTTTGCTATAACGTGAAGGAAGGCAACGTCGGCGGCTACGTAGAAAGCGAAGCGAACCTGTCGCACGATGGGCGATGCTGGCTTTATCAGGAAGCCTGTGCGTATGAGGATGCGCGCTTGGAAGAGGATGCAACGCTTTGGGGGCATGCGACGCTTCGGGGAAAAGCGAAGCTCCACCATCGCGCGCGCATGAAAAGCCGATCGATCGTGCAAGGCGAAGCGATGATCGGTGGCACGAGTTTCATCGGCGATCAGGTGGTCGTGGGCGGAAACGCCATCCTAAAAGGGAACGTCTCCCTGAGCGACGATGTCCATGTCGGGGGCAACGCTTGCCTCGAAGGGGATGATCCTTCGCTGTCGCTGATGATCGAAGGCACCACGATGATCCATGGCGACACGATCATGCAGGGCTATGGTCGCTTTCCGGAAAGGGACGCGATCTTCGAAACGGGAAGCTTTTTGATCGAGGAAGAAAAAGACGACGAAGACGACTAGCCCGAACGAACGAGGAAGGCCGACGTTCTCGTCCGCCTTTCTTCTACCTAGAAAAGCCCTGCTTTTTCTGTCATACTAGGGGAAGAAGCCAACAAAAAAGGAGGTCTATCATGATGCCAGCGAACAAGAAGTACCGGCTCCTCGAAGACGACACGATCGTCCGCGATGGGCGGACACTCTATCGCATTTGCGCTTTGCGAAAGATTCGCGGCCGCGTCAGGGCGGGCGTCTTGGGCGGCTACGTGGAAAGCGAAGCCAACCTGTCGCACGAGGGAAGCTGCTGGCTTTACGATGACGCGTGTGCGTATGAGGACGCGCGCGTGGAAGGGGGAGCCTTGCTGTATGAGCATGCGACGATTCGGGGAAAAGCAACGCTGATCGAAGAAGCCGCCCTTTGGAGCCATGCGATCGTGCAAGGCGAAGCGATCGTCGGCGGAAACAGTAGGGTCCACGATCAGGTGGTTGTGGGCGGAAAAGCCACAATGAAAGGGTGGGTTTGTCTCCTCCACCATGTCCATGTGGGCGGAAAAGCTTACCTCGAAGGGGTGCATCCGAAGAGGGGGCTGATCATCAAAGGCAAGACGATGATCCTGGGTACCACGGTGATCGAAGGCTACGGGTCCTTTGCTGAGAAGGAAGCGATTCTGGAAGCGGGAAGCTTTCGGATTGAAGAAGACGCCTAGCACGAACGAACGAGGAAGGCCCTTCTTTTTCTGTCCTACGAAGGGAAGAAGCCAACAAAAAAGGAGGCCGTGATGATGGCTCAATGTTATGATCTTGTACAACATGGGAAGAGGAGGAGCGGGGCCTCTGTGCCTGCTCGTCATGGGATTCGTCGTCAGCGTCCAGAAGAAGTCGCAAGGGATTTATTAGAAAAGCATGGTATGATGGGGGTTCCCATAAACCCTCTACGAATTACTTGTGCAGAAGGGATTAATTCACCTTTATGTGAACGAAAAAGATCCTCCTGTTCGGAAAAAATTCACGATTGCTCATGAACTTGGCCATTTGTATCTCCACCTAAGCGATGAGGATGGGAACTATGCCGACAATGACGTCACGTTATATCGGAATGGCCTTGGCGTATTACAGGAATCGGCTTGTAGCAAGGAACGCGAGGCGAATCAATTTGCGGCTGCCTTGTTAATGCCTCGCGAAAAGATCGAGGAGGAATGGCTTTTTTCGGCTCGTGTTGATGATATGGCGCGTTTTTTTGGGGTATCCTCGCAAGCCATGCGTATCCGTTGCCATCATCTAGGACTACGCGAATGAGCTTCGATGTCCCCTCTTCCGCGAAGGCGAAAAGAAGACGAGCACGAACGAACGAGAAAGGCCGACCATCCTGTCGGCCTTTCTTCGACCTCGGAAAGCCCTTCTCTTTCTGGCGTACGCAGGAAGAAGCCAACAAAAAAAAGGAGGCATCGCAGGATGCAAGCGAAAAAGTACAAGCTGCGCGAAGACGACACGATCGTCCGCGATGGACGGACACTCTATCGGATCGAGGCGTTGCGTGAAGTTTGCTTCGACGTTCATACGGGCGAAAAAGGCGGCTACGTGGAAAGCGAAGCGAACCTTTCGCAGGAGGGAAAAAGCTGGCTTTACGATGACGCGTGTGCGTATGAGGAGGCGCGCGTGGAAGGGGATGCTCATCTGAAGCATGATGCGACGATTCGCGGCAAGGCGAAGCTTTTTGAGCACGCCATTCTTTTTAACACCGTGATCGTACAAGGTGAAGCGATCGTCGGCGGATGGAGTCAGCTCTTCCATCAGGTGGTGATTGGCGGAAAAGCCATCCTAAAAGGAAACATTTTTCTCTACGAAAAGGTTCATATCGGGGGCAACGCGTACCTCGAAGGGACGAATCCGAGGGAGTTGATCCTTCAAGGCACCACGATGATCCATGGCGACACGATCATGAAGGGCTATGGTAGCTTTTCCGAGGAGGACGCGATCATCGAAGAGGGAATCTTTCGCCTCGAAGGCGAAGACTAGCACGAGAGCAGGAAACAAAAAAAGGAGGCCTGCCAGGATGCCAGCGAAGAAGAAGTACCGGCTCCTCGAAGACGACACGATCGTCCGTGAGGGAAGGAAGCTCTATCGGATCGAGGCCTTGCGGGATTTTTTTAACCAGAATGGCTACGTACGAAAGGGCGCCGTGGGCGGCTACGTGGAAAGCGAAGCGAACCTTTCGCAGGAAGGGGACTGCTGGCTTTTCGATGAAGCGTGTGCCTACGAAGAGGCGCGCGTGGAAGGGGAAGCGATGATGACGGGGCATGCGACGCTTCGCGGGAAAGCGAAGCTCCACCATCGCGCGCGCATGAAAAGCCGTTCGATCGTGCAAGGGAACGCGATCATCGGCGGAGAAAGCTATCTGGACGAAGACGCGTTCGTCGAAGGGAACGCCAGCCTTACGGGCAACATCATCCTTTCGCAGAAGGCTTACGTCGGTGGCAACGCGATTCTCCAAGGATCCAACCGATTTTATATGGAAATCCAAGGCAACACGATCATTCAAGGAAGCGCGATGGTTCTCGGAAGCGGCATGATCGAGGACGAAGATGCCTTTTTTGACGAAGGCATCATCACGTTGGATGTCGATGCCTCGCGATGAAGCCAAAAAAGGAGGCCTACCATGAGGGAAAACAAGAAGTATAAGCTTCTCCTCGACAACACGATGGTCCGCGATGGGCGGACACTCTATCGCATTCAGGCTGTGCGGGATGTTTGCTATAGCGTGAAGGAAGGCAACGTCGGCGGCTACGTAGAAAGCGAAGCGAACCTGTCGCAGGAAGGCCCCTGCTGGCTTTTCGATGAAGCGTGTGCGTATGAAGACGCGCGCGTGGAAGGGGATGCGATGATGCATGGGCATGCGACGCTTCGGGGAAAAGCGAAGCTAAGCGGGGACGCCATGCTTTGGGACCAAGCCATCGTGCAAGGGGAAGCGAAGGTCGGCGGAGGAAGTCGGCTCAAAGATCAAGTCGTCGTCGGCGGAAAGGCCGTCGTGAAAGGCATGGTTCGCCTCTACGGATTCGTCCATGTGGGGGGAAGCGCGGACCTCGAAGGGGAAGAAAAAGAAGTGCCCCTGGAGATCCATGGCGACACGATCATCCATGGCGACACGATCATCCAAGGCTATGGCCTTTTTTCGGAGGAGGAAGCGATCCTCGAAGCGGGAAGCTTTCGGGTCGAGGAAGACGAATAGCACGAACGAACGAGGAGGCATCAGCATCATGGAAAAGAAGTACCGACTTCTCGAAAACGAAACGATCCTTCGCGATGGAAGGAAACTCTATCGCATTGAGGCGTTGCGCAACATTCGATCCGACGTACGAAGGGGCTCGCAAGGGGGCTACGTGGAGAGCGAAGCGAACCTTTCGCACGAGGGACGATGCTGGGTTTACGATAACGCGTGTGCGTATGAGGAGGCGAGCGTGGAAGGCGATGCCTTGCTTTATGAGCAAGCAACGCTTCGAGGCAAGGCGAAGCTGATCGAAAAAGCCACCCTTTGGACCACCGTGATCGTGCAAGGCGAAGCGATCATCGGCGGAGAGAGTGTCATCGGCGATCAGGTGTTCGTGGGCGGAAGAGCGATCCTCAAAGGAAATGTCTCCCTGATCGAAAAGGTTCATGTCGGGGGCAACGCGTACCTCGAAGGGGATGACCCGAGGGAGCTCGTTCTTCAAGGCACCACGATGATCATGGGCGACACGATCATCCAAGGCTACGGGTTCTTTCCGGAGAAGGATGCGATTCTTGAAACGGGAATCTTTCGGATCAAAGAAGACGATTAGCACGAACGAACGAGGAAGGCTGACGAACGCGTCCGCCTTCCTTCTACCTCGAAAAGCCCTACTTTTTCTGTCATACTAGGGAGAGAAGCCAACAAAAAAGGAGGCATACCACGATGAAGAAGAAGAAGTACCAGCTCCTCGAAGACGACACGATCGTCCGCGATGGAAGGAAGCTCTATCGCCTTCAGGCGTTGCGAGATGTTCGCCATGGCGTGAAGGCGGGCGACTTGGGTGGCTACGTGGAGAAGGAAGCGAACCTTTCGCAGGAGGGGACCTGCTGGCTTTTTGGCAAAGCGTGTGCGTATGAAGACGCACGCGTGGAAGAGGATGCAAGGCTTTTTGGGCATGCGACGCTTCGGGGCAAGGCGAAGCTCATCGAAAAAGCCAGCCTTTGGCGCGAAGCGATCGTGCAAGGCGAAGCGACGGTCGGCGGCGTGAGTGTCCTCGAAGATCAAGTGGTCGTGGGCGGAAAAGCGATCCTCAAAGGAAGAGTCTGCCTCTACGAAGATGTCCATGTCGGGGGCAACGCGTATCTCGAAGGGGAAGCTCCGTATCATTCGCTGGTCCTCCAAGGCACCACGATGATCGTGGGCGACACGATCATCCAAGGCTATGGTCGCTTTCCGGAAAGGGACGCAATCCTGGAAGCGGGAATCTTTCGGCTCGAAGTCGACGACTAGCACGAACGAACGAGGAAAGCTGACGAACGCGTCCGCCTTTCTTCTACCTAGAAAAGCCCTGCTTTTTCTGTCATACTAGGGAGAGAAGCCAACAAAAAAGGAGGCATACCACGATGAAGAAGAAGAAGTACCAGCTCCTCGAAGACGACGCGATCATCCGCGATGGAAGGAAACTCTATCGCCTTCAGGCTTTGCGTGATGTTCGCTTCGACGTACGAAGGGGCTCCCAAGGTGGCTACGTAGAAAGCGAAGCGAACCTGTCGCACGAGGGGACCTGCTGGCTTTTCGAGAACGCGTGTGCGTATGAAGACGCGCGCGTGGAAGGGGAAGCGAGGATGCATGGGCATGCGACGCTTCGGGGAAAAGCGAAGCTAAGCGGGGATGCAACGCTTTGGGACCATGCGATCGTGCAAGGCGAAGCGAAGGTCGGCGGAGGAAGTCAGCTCAACAATCAGGTGGTCGTGGGCGGAAGCGCCATCCTCAAAGGAAACGTCTTGCTCTACGACAACGTTCATGTCGGCGGTAACGCTTACCTCGAAGGGGATGATCCGGATAGGGCGCTGGTGATCCAAGGCACCACGATGATTCATGGCGACACGATCATCCAAGGCTATGGTCGCTTTCCGGAAAGGGACGCGATCTTCGAAACGGGAAGCTTTCGGCGCGGAGGCAAGGCCTAGCACGAACGAAGGAGAAAGGCGGACGAATGCGTCGGCCTTCCTTCTACCTAGGCAAGTCCTTTTTTTTCTGTCATACTGGGGGGGGAGCATCAACGAAAAAAGGAGGTATAACACGATGGGGAAGCAAAAGTATAAGCTTCGAAAAAGAGACACGATCGTTCGCGATGGACGGAAGCTCTATCGGATCGAGGCGTTGCGGGATGTTTGCTATAACGTGAAGGAAGGCAAAGTCGGCGGCTACGTGGAAAGCGAAGCCAACCTGTCGCAGGAAGGATCCTGCTGGATCTATCATAACGCGTGTGCCTATGAAGACGCGCGCGTAGAAGGGAATGCTCATCTGAAGCATGATGCGACGATTCGCGGCAAGGCGAAGCTGATTGAGGAAGCCACGCTTTGGGAAAACGCGATGGTACAAGGCGAAGCGAAGGTCGGCGGAAACGCGATCCTCAAGGGCCATGCCGTCGTTGGCGGAAGCGCCGAAGTAAAAGCATGGACGATCCTCCAAGACGATGTCCATGTGGGCGGACGCGCGCTTGTTCAAAGCGATGAGAAGGGCTGCTTACTACTCCAAGGCACCACCATGATCTTCGGCAACGTCGTGATCCAGGGGCATGGCACCTTTGCTGAGAAGGAAGCGATCCTCGAAGCGGGAACCTTTCGGATCGGAGGCGACGACTAGCCCAAACGAAGGAGGAAGGCGGACGAGCTCGTCGGCCTTTCTTCGACCGAGAAAAGCCCTGCTTTTTCTGTTCTACGAGGGGAAGAAGCCAACAAAAAAGGAGGCCTACCAGGATGATGAACAAGAAGTATCAGCTTCTCCGCCATGACACGATGGTCCGCGATGGGCGGACACTCTATCGCATTCAGGCTGTTCGGCAGGTTCGTCTTGGCGTACAAAAGGGCGCTTTGGGTGGTTATGTCGAGCGCGAAGCGAACCTTTCGCACGAGGGAGAATGCTGGATTTTTCAAGAAGCTTGTGTTTATGAGGAGGCCCGCTTGACGGAGAATGCATGCCTTTATGATCAGGCGACGCTTCGTGGCAAGGCGAAGCTTGGGAAGCAAGCGATGCTGCGCGAACAAGCGATCGTACAGGGGGAAGCGAACGTTGGCGGATACGCGACCGTGCAAGGCCATGTGATCGTCGACGGAAGCGCCGAAGTGAAAGGGAAGGTTAACCTCATCGACTTCGTCCATGTGGGCGAAAACGCTCGCGTACAAGGCGATTCTCTCTATTACCTTCTTCTTCAAGGCACCTCGATCCTCATCGGGAACACCTTGATCCAAGGCTATGGGGTCTTTCCGGATGAGGAAGCCATCCTGGAAGCGGGAAGCTTTTGGGTCGAGGAAGACGAATAGCCCGAACGAACGAGGAAGGCTGACGAATGCGTCCGCCTTTCTTCTACCTAGAAAAGCCCTGCTTTTTCTGTCATACTACGAAGAGAAGCCAACAAAAAAGGAGGCCTACCAGGATGGAGGACAAGAAGTACAGGTTCCTCGAAGAGGACACGATCGTTCGCGAGGGGAGGACACTCTATCGGATTCAGGCCTTGCGGGATGTTCGCCTTAGCGTCGCGAAGGGCGAAAAAGGCGGCTACGTGGAGAAGGAAGCGAACCTTTCGCACGAGGGGTCCTGCTGGCTCTTCGATAATGCGTGTGCGTATGAGGACGCGCGTGTGGAAGGGAAAGCTTGCCTTTATGTTGAAACGACGCTTCGGGGCAAGGCGAAGCTGATCGAGGGCGCCACGCTTTGGGGCCATGCGATCGTGCAAGGGGAAGCGATCGTCGGTGGAAACGCGATCATCCAAGATGATGCTTTCGTGGGCAGCAAAGCCATCCTCAAAGGAAACGTCTTTCTCTACGAAAAGGTTCATGTCGGTGGCAACGCGTACCTCGAAGGGGATGATCCGAGGACTGCGATGGAGATCATTGACAGTCGGTGTAACGGTAAACTGATGATAAGTCATACTGTTGATAGCACAACGAATCGAAGCATAGGTAATCCTCCTAGCACTAAACATCAAATGATTTCGTCGCCAATGGGTGTAAAAAGGGGATCGCCGTTCGTGTCATACAACGCCGTAATCCAGACGGGATCATGTTTCTGTTGGGTGATGCCCCCCGTCATACTGGAAAAAATAAGGGGCGAGCGAAGAATCGCCAATTCGCCGATGCGCATGTTGTTCCACGCCAAGCGGTTCATGATGAGCGATCTGACCGCGACGACGCCGAAGATGTTGGCGCATCGCTTTTTTTCTGGCATGGCCGCGTGGCGAAGCCTGTCGGAGGATCTTCGCGAGGGTTTTCCATTCGCTGACGGAAAGGCGATCCTTCGTGGTGCGCTTTTGCTGCGAAAAAAAACGAGCCACATGGGAAGCCAGCGCGTCTTCTTGCATGACGTACGCCGAAAAGCCAGCGGGCGACGTTCCCTCGAAGCCATCGTCCATGGTCAGTTTGCAACGCGACGTCAGCACCACGAGATTTTGGCTTCGACGGACAAAGGACGCTTTCTTTTTTTTCGGAAGGCCATCCGCGAGCAACGCAAAAATGGCCTTCATGTGCGTATCATTTTGCCAAAGGGGGCTATAGGGCGAAAAACTTTGGGTGCCCACCCGATGCAGCCACGTCGATTGCACCCAACTACCGCGGACATACCCCCCATAATTCTTCGTTTCCACCACCAAAAGGCCATAGGGCGTCAGCACAATATGATCCGTTTGCGACCATTTTCCTCGATAGGGAAGCAAAAGATCGTCCAACAGGATGGCTTCTCGATGCCGGATGGCCTTTCGAAGCTGTTGCGAAACGATGCGTTCGCCTTCTTGGCCGAGGCGGCGCGCCCTGCGTTGATGGCGAAAGGACCGAAAAAAGCGAAGCGAACCCAAAAGGGCAACCAAAAGGAAGCCAAGCAGCGCGACGTTCATGAGGATTCACCGCGAAGGTACGCTTCCACTTTTTCCTGAAACGAACGGATGCCCGCCACGGGAATGATGGTCGTTTTCTTTTTGGCGCCTTGCGCTTTGAGCATAAACGTTTTGTTGTGCTTCGCGTAGGCCGTAATCAAAAAGATGTGATCCGCCGCGTCAATCATACCGCGTGCGGCTTCGACTTTTTCGCCGCTGGCCGAAAAGAGCAACGTGCCACCCAAACTTTCAATGATCGTCTGGTAGGCCATATAATGCGAAGGGTCCCCAATGACCATGATTTTTTGCCCCGCCAACAACGAAGAAAGCTCTTCGCCCTGCGCCTTGCGCATTCGCAAATCCTCCACGAGCGCCGCCATTTCTTGCATGTCCTGTTGGTACGCCGCCCGAAGACGGGCATTTTCATTTTCCAAGGCTTCCATGCGCGCCTGCTCGTTGTGACCACGACGAAGAAGGGTCCGCACCGCTTCTTCCGGCGAAACGACGTCGGTATGCGCCCCCAAATAGCAACCCAGACCGCTTGACACCAATTCCCGAAGACTCTCGCGATGCACATCTTCGGCCTCCAAAAAAGCATCCCAATGATGCCAATACGCATCCTCACAACAAGCTAACAACAAATACGCTTCTTTCGTGCGCACAATCGGATTCAATAAGGCCTCCGCCGATTTCTCCTCCGCCACATAGATCCCCGTACTGCCCGCCTTTCCATGCCCCGCCGAAAACAAAGCAGGCATCAAGTGAAAAGAAGGCTCTTCCATAAAATGACGATACTGTTTGCTCGCATACAAACGGATCAACTGCCGACGAAAAAAGGCAAGACGACGCGGATCGTTCCCCATCTGGCGAACCAAGGTAAACAAGATCGCGCGATTGCCCTTCATGATGACCGGCTTCGTCAGCCGAATCGACAACATGGTCGCAAGGGAAAGCATCGATTGACGATGATCCAAGTAAGCGATCAACGCGATGTTCAACAAAAACCGAAGGTCGTCCAGCGTCAACGAAAGATGCACCGTCGCCCAGTCTTCCATTTCATCGTCCTGCGTAATCAGTAACAATTCGTCCAAGAAAACCACCATGAGATCAGATCGAGGCTCCGAAAGACCAAGAAAATTCCATTCGCCATGTCTGACTTCCAACGTAAGAAAAAAGAGTTCCTTCTTCGCGTCGTCGTTCATCCCTTCGCCACCTCTTCTTTTTGTACTAAATCTGTCCTTATACTAACAAAAAACAGACAAAAAAGCAAGTGATCCGAGGCCAACATCGGCTTTATGGCGATGAATACATCGACGAAGGTGTGCATGGCGAGTAGCGAGTACGGCATGCCAGGAAAAGCTGTCGAAAAAAGCCGATCAGACGGTCGGTTTTTTTTGCTACCGAAAAGAAAGGAAAACTTTTCGCGGATGGGGTTTATGAAAAAGAGCGTTGCGTCGTATAAAAGGAGGTAAGAGCGATGAAGAACCAGGAGGGAAAAAAGTGATGATGCAACAAAAAGCGGTGAATCAACTGGTGTGGTGCCTCTTTCTCGGCGTAATTGATCGGGATACCTTTCGGGTGATGGTGGAGCCCTTTGCGCCTTTCGTGTTACGCCAAGCGAAAGACGATTTTCTGGCGATCCCCGAAGAAACCAAACGGACCGCCATCCATCTGGCGTGCTTGCTGCCGGATCCTCGCTAACAAGAGTGCGAGAGAGAGAGAGAGGCTTCCTTCGACAAGGAAGCCTCTCTTTTTGTTCACGACCTAGGAAAACGCGTAGCCGGTACTTTCCTGCAAAAGATCACGATCGCGAGCGCTTCTTGCCTGTTCTAACAGGGAGCCTTGCACAAATTCATCCACCAGCAGCGATTGATGCAACAACGAAAGATCTTGCATCGTCAGAAGACCGCCCTTTGCGCGACAGGCACGCTGCATCCGACATAACATTTCTCGTTCGCCCAATAGACGCTGAACAACTTGCTTCTCTTGCATACGCATCGCTCCTTCTTTTTCTACGGTTGATCCTAGCATACGAAAAAACCAAACGCAATTCCTTGACATAATGATGAGAATAGGACAAAATAAGAAGCGTAAAAAGCCGACAGGATCCGGAAGGAGGGGCCGAAACGGCATGACGACATCCCTTTTTACGTGGGCTCGATCGAAAACGATGACGGACGATGAATGGCAGTTGATCGATCGATGGCTCAAAAAAGACAAAGACTTGAAGCTTTTCGTGGGCCAACGAGGCCAAGAAAGCCACTTGTTGGTGGATTATCATAACCTTGGGGACGATCCTGACATCGAACAGATCGCGGTCCTTTCTCGAAAAAAAGGCATGGCGTACGTGCGAGGGATCCTCGAAGAACTTCATCCACGTCCCGCGCCATGGTGGCTTACCGTGTTGGATGACATGGGTCCGAGTGCAGCCTATTTTTTGTTGATCTTGGGGTTCGGCTTCATGCTGATCGTAGGCATGCTGGTCTTGGTACTGTGCCATGTTCCCGTGCATGGAGGGAACATCATACCCTAGACGGTGGGCTAGGAAGGATCGTTTTCGGTGCTCGTCAGGACATGGCTCCTCGACAGGCACTTTTTTTTATGGCATCATCAAGGGAGAAGGATAAAAAAAGGAGGAATCGCGTATGTCGTCGGTCACACCCAAAAAGTATTGTCTGGTGAAGGAAGACCAAAAATCCATCGAAGGGCGAACCTTGTATCGCATTCGGGCCCTGATTGATCTGCCATCGATTGAGAAAGATAGCCTGGGGGGCTACGTGGAAAGCGAAGAAAACTTATCGCACGAAGGAACCTGCTGGATTGGTGGGGAAGCCTACGTGTACCATCAGGCGAAAGTCATGGATCATGCGATCGTACAAGGGGCGGCCTCGATGCGTCACGAAGCGAAAATCAAAGGGTATGCCATTCTGGAAGATAACGCTCTGCTCGAAGAGCAAGCGACGATCGAGGAGCATGCGCATGTCATGGACAGCGTCATTCTCCGTGGCGAGGTTCACGTCGGCGGTCAAGCGGTCGTGCGAGAATACGTTTGCTGCTACGATCACATCCTCGTTCAAGGCGATGCCGTTCTTCAAGGCTGCGGGGTCCTCATCGGCGATGGCTTTTTCGATCATGGAACCATCGAAATCAACTAAGGATGCGACCCAACAAAAAAAAGGAGGCCACCAGCGCATGACCCAAAAATATCAGCTGCTCGAAGACGACACGATCGTCCGGGCGGGAAAGACGCTCTATCGCATTCAGGCGCTTCGCGATGTCGCGATCGGCGTGCAAGCGGGCACCAAAGGTGGCTACATCGAAAGCGAAGCGAACCTGTCGCAAGAAGGTAAGAGCTTTGTCTGCCATGAAGCTTGCGTGTACGATCAGGCCATCGTGGAAGAGAACGCGATCCTTTGTGGCGAAGCCACGCTTCGCCATCATGCGATCCTACGGGGAGAAGCCTTCGTCGCGGGAAAGGCCATCCTCCAAGGGCATGCGATCCTCGAAGGCAAGGCGGCCATTTCGGATGACGTCGTCGTCGGTGGCTACGCACGCGTCCGAGAAGGATGCAAAATCGGCGGGAAAGTCCACGTCGGCGGTCGTGCCCTCCTTCAGGGATACATCGTGCTCGGCGGATCGCTCCTCATCCTCGGCGACACCATCATCGATGGCGAAGGGAGCCTCTTCGATGACCTCATCTTCATGGAGGCGCAACACCTCCACATCAACAAACATGGCCACGTAACGATGGCCACGTAACGATCTAACCAGCGCCCGAAAGCGATCTTCGTTTTCGGCTACCTAGCCCATGGCTCTTTTTTTTTGCCCGTTCCTATGGGATAATCCCAAGAGAGAAAGTAAAAAAGGAGGCGTACCTCGCATGAACGAAAGAAACAAGAAATACCGGTTGCTCGACCGTGACACCATCGTCCTGGCAGGAAGGAAGCTGTATCGCATTCAGGCGTTGCGGGATGTTCGCCATAGCGTCGAGAAGGGCGACGTCGGTGGCTACGTGGAGAAGGAAGCGAACCTTTCGCAGGAAGGGGACTGCTGGCTTTTCGACGAAGCGTGTGCGTATGAAGATGCGCGCGTGGAAGAGGATGCAACGCTTTGGGGGCATGCGACGCTTCGGGGCAAGGCGAAGCTGATCGAGGGGGCCGCGCTTTGGGGCAAAGCGATCGTGCAAGGCGAAGCGAAGGTCGGCGGCAGGAGTAGGATCCTCGATCAGGTGGTCATCGGCGGAAAAGCCGTCGTAAAAGGGAGGGTGAGTCTCCACGACGATGTCCATGTAGGAGGCAACGCGTACCTCGAAGGGGATGATCCAGGGCGGGAGCTGATCTTTCAAGGCAACACGATGATCATGGGCAGCACGATCCTACAGGGCTATGGTCGCTTTTCGGAGAAGGAAGCGATGCTCGAAGCGGGAAGCTTTCGGGTAGCGCCCTAGAAGGAAAGAAAGGCAGACCATCCCGTCGGCCTTTCTTCTACCTAGAAAAGCCCTTCTTTTTCTGTCATAATGGGGAGAGTACGAACAAAAAAAGGAGGCATCTCATGATGCAAGCGAACAAGAAGTACCAGCTTCTCCTCGATGACACGATCATCCGCGAGGGAAGGAAGCTGTATCGCATTCAGGCGTTGCGGGATGTTCGCCATAGCGTCGAGAAGGGCGAAGTCGGAGGCTACGTGGAAAGCGAAGCCAACCTGTCGCAGGAGGGAACCTGCTGGCTTTTCGATGACGCGTGTGCGTATGAGAACGGACGTGTGGAAGGGGATGCGATGCTGTCTGGGCATGCGACGCTTCGCGGAAAAGCGAAGCTGATCGAGGAAGCCATGGTTTTTGGCCATGCGATCGTGGAAGGCGAAGCGACGGTCGGCGAAGAGAGTGTTCTTCGCGATCAGGTGGTCGTGGGCGGAAAGGCGGTCGTGAAAGGGAGGGTTCGACTGACAGAATGCGTCCATGTAGGCGAAAACGCGCACGTCGAAGGCGACCCCAAAGGGATTTCGCTTGTCCTCGTAGGCACCACGATGATCATGGGCAACACCGTCATCCAGGGGCAAGGCACCTTTTCCGAGGAAGAAGCGATCCTCGAAGGCGGCCTCTTCACCCTCCGAGGAAAAGCGTAGAACGAACGAGAAAGGCGGACAATCTCGTCGGCCTTTCTTCTACCTAGGAACGGAAAAAAAAGATTGACATCGTTTTGCCGAGGTCGCTATAATGAAGGCATGAAGTTAAAAAAGGAGGAATATATATTATGTTAACAACAATTGAAGTACAGGGCAAGAAAATTCCAGTGAGGGATTTTTGGGCGATCAATTTCGCGCCCAAATATGAAATCATCCCAGAAGACTCGGTGATGGTCGATGGGCACACCTTATATAGGGTTAGAAGCATTCGGCATGATCGAAAAAATGGTCAATTTCACGCCGACGATCTTGGCGGATACATCGAAAGCGAGAAAAACCTGTCGCACCTTGGCTCGTGCTGGGTAGCGTCGGGTAGCTATGTCTATGGAGCGTCCTCCGTCGAGGGGGACGCATGGATTCGAAATTCGTCCGTGAAAAATAGCGTGATCGGTGGTTCGGCATACCTCGATCATGCTACCCTTGAAGATTGCCGAATTGAGGGCTCGGCAACCCTCGATCATGCTACCCTTGAAGATTGCCAAATTGAGGGCTCGGCAACCCTCAAACCCGACGGCTTTGCGAAGGGCTCCTCGGGGCCCTATCTCCATAACGTCAATGTCGAAAAGGGGGCCCGCGTTGTCATAGAGGGTCCCCAAGTTTTTATGGGGAACGTTTTTGAGCCCGACGAGGAGGGGTATTATTTTTTTGGCGAGCGGTATCTTGCCGTTGTCGCCGAAATGAATGCGCGTAGATAGGGCGGGCAGTTGCCCCCCTTACTTAGTGGAGCAACGCGATGGTGCGAAGCTTTTCTTCTTGTAAAATCTGATAAATGCGTTGACGAGAAAGGTTCATGAGCTTAGCAATTTCGCTCATCGAATAATTTTGGGTGCGAAGCAACACAATGGTGCGATTGCGTTCGTTGCCGTCTTCGCGAAGGGAAAGCGTCACGATGGAGGTCGGGTCGATCGGGATGCCGGCTTGATCCCAGGCTTGTTCCCAGGAGCCAAAGGCATTCACAATCGAAGAGACGGAGGGCGACTTATGGGCATTTCGCCAGGTTTGGGCCGTCCATCGGTAGGGTTCTTGCTGCAAGGCACGCAGGATGGTTTCGCGATGCAGCGTCGAGGGGTCGATGCCGACCTGAAGCCACGCGTTGCGCCATGTACCAAAGCGCATGCGATAGGTTGTGCTTTTTGGCCAATAGCGAGCATCCCATTCTTTCACGGAAAGGTACTGACCGACGGCCTTCAACATGGAAAGCAATTCGTCGTCCTCGTATTTCTTTTTCTTCACGCGAGGCACATTCGCTGCCTTCCAAGCGTCTTCCCACCGCGAAAAAAAGTAAAGGATCACTTCCACCGAAGGCTTTTGCTTCGCGTTACGCCATGCTTCTTTCGTCGAATAGACGCCCACTTCTTCCAAACGCTCCTTCACGAGCGCTTTCGTCCAGATCGTTTTCATCGAAAAGCCCCCTTGTTCACTTCTTATTTTGTCCTAATTTTATTATTTTGTCAAGGGTACATACAGAGGACGAAATAGGTAGGAAGCGACCCCGGAAGCGATGGGGCCGACAAGCATCAAAGGGACGAAAAGGAGCGAAACCCGATCATCAGGCCTTCTTCATCGAAGACCCACGACGAGGGGAAGACAAAAGAATAGCCCGAGAGGTCCCAATCGCCGGTGGATTCCCAATCAAAAGCCGCCGCCATCGCGACTTCGCGGGAAACCACGCAGAGTTTTCCTTCGGCTTCCTGACGAGGAGGGAGCCCTTGCACGTTTCGATAGGCCTTCCGATGAATCGAAAAGCCATACTGATCGTCTTGTGCGAGAAAGACTTCCTCGCAGTGAGCGACCCACGACGAAGCCTTCACGAGCATCACGCTGCCATCTTCACGAAAAAACGAAAGGGGATGACCCGTCAGGTTCAAAAGATGTGCGGTCTGTTGCATGGTAGCATGCCTCCTTTTTTTATGTGATCACCCTGAGCATAGCGCAAACAAAAAAAAGCGCAACCGAACGCTGCGCCATCCTTTTGTCCTAAGTATTCCCCCCCCCTCAAGCGAAAAAGCAGCGAGGGAGAGAAAAAGAGAATACGGGGCAAAATCATATCATCGCAAAAGAGCGGCATCCAAGGATGCGCCCCTGATCGTCCCGAACAAGATCGTTCGGGATGAAAAGATGATAGTCGGACAATTTCGTCCAACCATCAACGTCTGCGATCGCCTTCGCCGCTGCCGACGCGACGATGGCGGAAACGATATAGGCTGCTTCCGACGTTTCCTCCGGAAGGCCCTCGATCGCCCCGAAGCCCTTTTCGAAAAGGGGAACGCCTAACACGTCCCCCATGGGTTTAATTTGCTCCACACATCGGGCTACAACACCCGAGGGTGGAATAACATTCAAGACTTCATTGTTGTCCCCCAACACCGTCACGGCGTGGGGTGTTAAGTTGATAAAGTTTTTGACACAAGATAAACTTTGCATGGTAGCATGCCTCCTTTTTTTTGTGATCCCCACGAAAGGCGTACTGCTCAGCAACTTCGTGAGGGATCAACATGACTACTACCATTATACTCTTCAAAACGAGACGAAGCAAAACAATTTATTCCGCGACGTCCGTACAGAAAGCCATTCTTTCTGGCATCACCGTAACGGACTGAAAGCACCAGCGAAACCATAGGGTGCTTTCGAGATCCCAATGACGAAGGGTAAGCCCCTTCACCACAGGATCGGTGGGCCAACGACATTCGTGGATGCCGTTCCACGTGACGCGAAACGCGTGGCACTCCCTTCTCGTTCGCCAAGCCACGTCGACGTCCAGAGACCTCCGCATGGCTTGTCGTCATCGAGCGCCTGCGACAGGCTCTCAATGTTCGAAGGATCGACAGCCTGATCCGCATGCAAATACGCTTGCACGAAGGATTCCTCCTTTTTTTACTGGCCTGCTTTCCACATAGCAAAACAAAACAAAAATGAAAACTTGACAAAAAGTAAATTCAATGCGATATTATCGTTGACAAGATGATCAAAAACGGCTAAAATCAAAGAAGAAAAGCAAAGGAGCGAGCGAAAATGTCCCTATTTAGTCGGATGAAACACATTATTGATTCGAACGTCAACGATCTTTTGGATAAAGTGGAAGATCCGGTGAAGATGATTCATCAGACGATCCGTGATGCGGAAGCGGACATTGTCAAAGCGAACACGGCGTATGGCGCACAATTAGCGCATGTTCGTCTGTTGGATGCTCGCTATCGTGAAGCGACCGAAACGATGGCCAAACGTCAGGGGCAAGCGGTGAAAGCGATCGAAAAAGGGGACGAGGAGTTAGCCCGGACGGCGATTGCGAAGAAGCAAGAGGCCGCCATGATGGCGGAGCAACTGAAGAAGGACATCGACGTGGCGCAAGGCATGCTCGATAAGTTAGCGGAAAAATTGCAAGAAATGAAAAGTTCCTTATCGCAAATGAAAACGAAGCGCGAAATGCTCGTTTCCCGCATGGAGACGGCGAAGGCGACCCAGCACATGAATGAAGTGATCGGTCACTTCGGGGAAAACAGTGCCGTGGAACGTTTTGCGAAGTTGGAAGAGAAGGTGACGGTCGTCGAAGCGAAAGCGGATGCGAGCGAAGACCTTTTGGTGAAAGACCAAGCGGAGAAAAAATTAGATGAGCAACTGGATGCGATCGGTCATCAGGAAGCGATCGACAGGGAATTGGAAGAATTAAAAGCTTCGCTGGCAAGCCAAAAAGCCTAAGCAGGCGACATACCGAAGAAGAAAGGCCCGCCCCTCATGAGGAAGTCGCTCATGGGGGGCGGATGACGTTTTGTGCAAGCAGAAGGACGCAAACGGGCTGTTGTTCGAGGCTCACCTTCTTGGTGGGCCAACGTGGCCCCTTCGCCATCACGGACATCCTCATCAAGCATGCACCCCTCTTTCGATGGAAAAAAGTCAACCTCATGCTTCGTGTTGCAAAACGGATAACGCCAACGCCATTTGGTGTTCGTTCGAAAGCAATCGCTTGCATTCCGCGTTCGTCAGCGGATACGAAAGATGCGAAAGCATCCTTTCCAGGCGATCCATCGGTACCGAAAAATGACGATAACGTTGCGCAAAAAGCGTCGAAGACATCGACCTCTTCGCAAAAAAAGCCACGCGTTCCTGACGAAATGCCTTCGCCATCGCAGCATGACTTTGTTGCTCAGCCTGCCAAAGTTGATGCTGAGCCATGAGAACAATCCGGGGTTCCTTGGTGGCAGCCAGCGCTGGCGAAGCCAAAACGAAAAGCAGGCCAGCCGCCAGAAAGAAAGACCACTTCATGCACAATAACCTCCCGTCGATTCGAGACCCTACGCGGCGTCTCCCTGTAGCATACCAAAGAAACCAACAAAAATGAAGAAAAAGGCATCCCCATGACAAAAAAAGAAGAGAAAGCCCTTCCGCCCATCGACAAAGGCCATCGTTCCTTGCGACGGGAACCCCTAGGCGCTATGTCGCGTGGGTCGCCTTGGTCGCCGCCCTTCCTCCACGGGACGAAGAAGGAGGAACCACCCGTCATGACGCAAGCCATGCCTTCCTTCCCAAGGAGGAAGGCGACGCCTGTTCAGGCTACGCGACGCGCCCCCCATCGCAAGGATAAAGACCTTCGGTCACGATGGCCTCTTTGTCAGCCCCGCTTCGAAAAGGAAGCGCCAAGCAGGCCGTCAACGCCATGTTGACGTTCGCCATGAAGGATGGCAGCCAAGAAGAAAAGCATAAATGATGTAGAAAAGGAAATCTTTTTGCAAGCAAACCAACATCGGTTTGATCTTGTATGACAAATGTATGACATTAGCGTATAACAAATGTAATACATTCTTATTTTGTATGACAAACGTATTACAAGCAGGGCTGTTTTTGTGACGAAGGAGGACGGTTCGACGGCGAGAAGCGATTCTCTTCGGTATCATTTGACATAAGATGAAAAATAAAGTATTGCAGCATTCGAGGCTGACCAAGAGGCCATCGTGACCGAAGGTCTTTATCCTTGCGATGGGGGGCGCGTCGCGTAGCCTGAACAGGCGTCGCCTTCCTCCTTGGCAAGGAAGGCGTAGCTTTTCCATGGGATCCCCCTCCTTCTTCGTCCCGTGGAGGAAGGGCGGCGACCAAGGCGACCCACGCGACATAGCGCCTAGGGGTTCCCGTCGCAAGGAACGATGGCCTTTGTCGATGGGCGGAAGGGCCAAGGCTTGCTTTTTTTGGCGAGCGAACAGGGTGGCGAAGCAACTTGGCGAAAAAGGTGTGTCTTTTTGTCCGTTTTACTTGCTGAATGGCTTTTTTTTCGATAGAATAAAAGAGAATAAAAAAAAGAGGAGGAATCGTCATGGGCAAGAACGTGAAGGTGACGACGATTTTTGGTGCGTCGTTAGACATTGTCTTACCTTCTGGCATCATGCTGGGTAAGAAGAATGTCATCCTGCACGATGAACTGCTGCAACTTTCGCAGCAGGCAAAAATTCCGCTGCCGAAAACGGAGCTTTTGTATGCATCGGATCGCATGGTGATCTTTCGGGCCTCGTATGTGGTCGATTTGGAAGGAAAGACGACGCATTACGAAGAAATTGGCGAGGCGAGTCCCGCCAATTTGGAAACGGCCATTGCGAACGCCTATCCGGCGACGATGGCGCATAAGCGAGCGGTGGATCGGATGTTGATTACGGCGTTGGGGCTCAAGCCGTATGCCTATTCCGATTCGGAAGTGGCAGACATTAAGCCGGTCAGCAAGAAGCCGAGCGAAGAGCTTTTTGCGCTGGGCAAATACAAAGATCATCCGATCTCTTTGGATGATCTCGTGCAAAAGGATGAAGATTATGCGCTGTCGTTCCTGCAAAAGGAAGTGACTTCGCAAAAACTGATTGCTTTGCAAGAGATCATCAAAGAAAAGTTTGAACAAAAATTGGGATAAAACAAAGGAGGAATGTTTGATGGATGCCATTCAATTTATGAAACCGGGGTTCAAATTCCCCAAAGCTTTTGTGAAGAGCTATATTCCCTATATTGAGGATCTTGCGACGGGATCGACGCAGGCGGAACACATCGCCGCGAATAATCCCAAAAAAGAACGAGCGACCTTGAATGTTGGCCTTTTATTGGCCATGGCGTTTGGGGCTGAAAATAACGAAAGTTATGCTTTCTGGATGGGAAAAGATGTCCCATCTGGGGCGATTTCTGCTTTCATGCAAGTGGAAGATGACGACGTGACGTATGAATTTGGTTATGTGCCTTCGACGTCGACGATTTTGTCGTCGTCCTCGTATGAAACCTCAAAAGGGGGCATGTCGCAAGGCATTCTCAAAAAGACGCTATGGTTTCTTACGATGATCGAGGGGGCAAAGCATCCCGAAATCGGTGCGATTGTGAATCGTTTTCTGGGAAAGAAGGCTCTCGATGAAACAGACGCCGATGCGATCTATGTTTTGTCCGATCATATGTATTGGTCGGAAGAAAAGGGCAACGAATTCGTGGTGATGAGCCATGATGAGATGGTGAGCTCTTTTGCGAAAGACATAGACTTGATGGTGAACCAGGGATCGTTGGATTGGCCGGAGGATGTGCAGGAATATCTGGATGGCCTTTCGAAGCCGACGTCTTCCGAAGAGGAGGAAGAACGTTTCATGCCTTCGATTGCGGTGGATGAGACGGCGTACGCTTCGTTGCGTTTGAAGGAAGCGAAGGCGATTGCGTCGCATGCTCTTTCGGATGTACCGCCCTTGAAGGGATTCTACGTCGAGCAAAAAGTGCTCGATTTAGCCCAACAAGTGAAAGCGGGCATCGAAGAAGGGATCGGTTGGCCGAATAACATTTTGTTGTTTGGTCCTGCGGGCAACGGGAAATCGACGATGGCCAAAGTGTTAGCGGGGCTATTGGGTGTTCCCTATCGCTTCTTCAATGTCAGTCTGAATGCCGACGAGCAAAAATTGACGGGGGATTTTCTTCCGCAGGAAGGCGGCGGCTTTCGTTTTCGGAGCAACACGCCCTTGCTGGAAGCCGCTCGTCATGGCGGCATCATAGAAATTATGGAAATTAACTATGCGCGACCGGGTGTGATGGGCGTCTTGAATGCGTTCATGGATGACACGAGCGCGATTGAGGATTCTTCGGGCGTCATCGTGAAACGGCATCCGGCTTGCATCATTGTGGCGACCACGAACGATGGCTATACGGGCACGATGCCGATGAACGAGGCCCTCGCCGATCGTTTTCATATCAAGGCGGAGATTCCTCCTCTTTCCAAGGAGAAAATCATCGCGAAGATGAAGCGTGTGGCGCCTCGGTTGTCGGACGCCGACTTCGACAAGATGTATGACGTCGTCGCGGTGATTTCGGCCAAAATGGAGAAAGACGGCCTTGTCGGAACGGTCGGTACGCGCCAATTATTGAATTGGGCGGCGGACGCAAACTTCCATCGTGATTTGATGACTTCGGCGATGGAAACGATCATTCCGTCAATTTCCTTAAACAAGGAGACGCGTGCAGAATTTGTAACAACGTGTCTTCAGCCGCTGATTAAGGGCGGCAAGAAGAAATAAACCAAGGGGGGTGCTTTTTCTCCCCTTGTACCTAGCGGAGACGAACAGGCTGCAAAGCGTGTTTTTTTTTGTTTTTTTTGCTATACTATCAAAGAAAGATAAAAAAGGAGGCGTTATGATGGAATTATTTACGGGTAATACGGCCCTCGAAGAAGAAAGAAAGCAAGCGATTACGAGTGTGGAATCGGCGCGAAAATGGCTTTTTGGGCCTGGCTTGAAAGAATGGATGACGCGAATGATTCAGGCCCAATTAATGTCATCGAAGGTGTTTGTTGTCTTCGATGAATCGGGGCAACCTCGTACGGATGGTCGAAAGGTTATCCTTTCGCCGGACTTATACCTCAAGCGCGCTTGGGCGTATGTGCAGCGCCATGGCTTTTCGCTCGAAGATCTTGTTTTGGCCATGATTGGCGACTTGGTCCATGAATTCCTTCATCTTCGGTATACCGATTTTCCGTTGTTGAAGGACTTTCTCGAAATTATGGCCAAAGGTGGAAAAATCAGAAAGGATCGGATTGATCTTGTGATTGATCCGGCGAAGACGATGGATCCACAAAAGAGTTGGGGCAAAATCTTTTTGAGCCTCAACAATATCCTGGAAGATGGCTTCATTAACCGAGCGGGTCGTGTGTATTATCGAAAGGGCCTTTTTGGCATGGCGCTTTCGCATAATGATCATCTTCTTGGCGGCTATAGCCATGAGAATTTGCAGGCTTCCCTGGCGGCTCTTTCGGAGGAGCCAACGGATGCCGAGTGCGTGGAAGCGATCATGAACATCATTCTGTTGGATGCGAAGTGGATGATTGGGCCGATTACGACGGGTCACGCTCGGATTGATGACTTTGTTAGCCAGCATCGTTCGTTGTATCGGCATGTGACGCGCGATCGTGTTCCGGCGTCGCGGATGCATGATGTCTTGGTGCTGACGGAAGCGCTTCGAGATGCTTTTCCCGTGTTGCCCGAAAGTTTTTCGCTGCCCGATTGGCTTCGCGAAATGCTGTCCGACATGAGCAAGGAAGAAGTGGAATCTTTTGCTCGTGAATTGGCGAAGGCGATGAAAAAAGCGGGCAAAAAGCCAGGCAAAAAAGGCGAGGGGTCGGATGGTTTTCGTATTCCGTTGCCCAAAGAAATTGAGGATGCTTTTGCGAAGGAGCTCGCCGAAGAAGGCGCCGAAGAAGGCGACGGCGAAGGCGAAGGCAAAGGCAAAGGCAAAGGCAAAGGCGAAGGCGAAGGCGAAGGCAAGGGCGACGGCGACGGCGACGGCAAGGGCGAAGGGAAGGCGAAGGAGCCCCATATCGTGAAGCTGGAGGAGGAAGCTTCCTCGAAAGGTTCTTCGAAAAAGGGTCATGAAGGGTTCGATACGTTGGATGAAGAGGGACGTTCGAAATTAAGAGAAGACCTTGCTTCGTTTGATCTTTCGGCGAATGAGGACGTCCGCGAAACCTTTGATGCTTTGCTCGATGAAATGGCTTGTGCCGAAGATCGGCTGACGGAAGGGAAACGCAAGCATCGCGCGAACGCGAAGGAGCTTGGGAGCCAATATCCGAAAGCGAAAACGGCGGGCTGCAGCAATGGGATGCCCCTTCGTTTTCTGCCGATGGACAAACCGGAAGCTTCCTCGGCGGCGGGCATCCGCATGGCGAAAGCGATCGGGGAGCTGAAAGTGGACCAAGCGGAAAGCTTGCTGCGCGCAAAAAATGCGTTGCAGCAACTTTTGCGGTCGAACCTAGAATGGCGAGAAGGCGGCCATTTTAGTGGTAAGCTCGACCGAAGCGCTTTGTTTCGCGCCGACACGACGGGAACGATTTTTTATCGGGACCATGCGAGAAGTCGGGAGAAAGACCTTGCGATAGCCATTGCGATTGACATGTCGGGCTCGATGAATTCGTCGAGCTTGCAGCAATTAGCGTATTATTTTGGTCAGCTCGCGCATAGTCTTCGCGTTCCTTTTGGCCTCTATGGTCATCAGGCCGAATATGACAATGACATCTATGATGTTCTCGTCATCAAGGACATCAAGGATGACATCGAACAGCTTGACGTAGCTTCCCTGCTCCAGTCGAATGGTGGTACGCGCGATGCCATTATGTGGCCCATTTTGGAAGATATTCTCGTTAAAACGGGAAAAAGGGACAAAATGATCATCCACATTACGGATGGTGTGCCGCATCATGATAGTCATAGTCGATCGTATATGGCTTCGCCGATTGCGACGGCGCTCGCGACGGCGCTCATTAGCGAATCGCAAAGCCAGATGAAGAAGATGGCCATGCGTGGCATTCCGGTCATTGGGATTTGCCTGTCGGATGATCACAATGTGCAAGAACAGCTTCGTTTGGTGTATGAAGATCGCTATGTGGCGGCGGCGACGGTCGAAGAAGCTTCGCTGGCCTTTTTGGCGTTGCTGAAAAAAAATCTGTTCGGATAAGGGAGGATCACCATGAAGGAAATGCTGTCGGCGGGGGAAGTTTCCCTCGTCGATAAAGCCAAATGGTTTCTTCGCTATGTTTTGGCCGACATGGCGAAGACAGACCCTTTGGCGAAATGGCTTCGTCTGGAAGATAAAAGTATTTCTTCTTGGATGGGCATTTCGTTGGAGGTTGCCAAACGTTGTTTGGAGGCACTCTACGAAGAACATTTTCTGGTTCGCGTGGGCGACCATTTGTATTTTTTACGGGATGATGGCTTTTCTCACCTTGCGTAGGGTGAGAATGGCTTACCTAGGGGAGGTATTCGGGTGCAAGAAGGGTTGACGCCATCGAAGTATAAAGCGCGATCGGTGTATAATGCGCAGGGGATTCGTTTTGATAGTCAGGCGGAATGCGATTATGATGCCTGTCTTCGTCAGCTTGTGGCGAAGGGGGAAGTTGTTTCGTATACGAGGCAGCCTTCGTTCGTGTTGCAAGAGGGCTTTCGGGATGCGAACGATGTTGCCATTTTGCCGATTGCCTATCGGGCGGACTTTGATGTGTACTATGCGGATGGCCATCGTGAAATTGTGGACGTCAAAGGGATCATGACGGATGTTTTTCGGCTCAAGCGAAAATTATTTCTCTATCGCTATCCTTTTTTGGTGCTTCGTTGCGTCAAGCGGATTGGTCGTCGAAGCGGGCATCTTCCTTCCGATTGGCGGGACGTTGCTTTTGACGGGAAGAAAAAAAAGGCCAGGAAGAAACAAAAAGCTTCCTCGTAATGTCCGTTTTCTGTTAGGATAGAACCTAAGAAAGAAAGCAGAGGAGGAATTCCGATGATTTTGTTGGTTGCCGAAAAGCCGGATCAAGCGATGATGATTGCGATGAGCCTGGGTGGGAGTCTTGTGCAGGGGATCGCGATGACGCAAGACGATTTGCAAAAGCCTTCGCGGATGCAAGCCATCAAAAAAGAACGAAAGAAGGGCTACTTGGATGGCACGTTGCCCGATGGGACGCCCTATCGCATTCGTTTTGGGCGAGGCCATTCGCTTCGTCTGGCGAACGTGAAGGAATATGGCGTCGATGATCGATGGTGGGGGCCGACGTATCCCTTTGCGCCGACCACGTGGCGCTATGAACCACGCGATGCGGAAACCGAAACGCTGTTGAAGGCCATTGTGCAGGAGATGGAAGACCCCAAAACGACAGAAATCGTGAACGCGATGGACCGCGATCGTGAGGGCGAGGGGATTTTTTGGGAGATCGTTGATTATGGCGCCCAGGAACGTCCTCTTTTTGAGACGTCGCTCAAAAAAGTCACGCGTCTTTGGCTGGGTGACTTAGAGGAAGCGACGATTCGGGAAGCGTTTGCGAAGCGACAATCGGGGTACTTGGCGTTGTATCAGGGGCTTCGGTATGCGCAGAAGCTTCGTTCGAAGATTGATTGGCTGTTTGGGATCAACCTGACGGTGGGCGCTACGTTGGCCTTATCGCAAGGCAAGGAAGATGGCGTGTATTCGGTGGGTCGCGTGCAGGCGCCGACGTTATGGATGGTGGTCACGCGAGAGAAAGAGATTGCTTCGTTTTCGGCGAAGAAGTCGGTAGTCTGTCAGGTGGACGTGGAAGATGATGCGGGGCAAACCTTTACGGCGACGCTGTTGGATGACCTCGGGAAGGAGCGAATCTTTGCGGATGAAGGGGCCGCGAAGGCCTTTTTTCCGGAGGAAGCTTTGCGGTTGCCCACGATGCAGGTCCAACAACGCACGATGGAAAAGAAGGCGATCGCACCGCCGTTGTTGTATGACCTGACGTCGCTGCAAGTTTTCCTGTTTAAGCGGCATCGGCATACGGCGAAAGAGAGTCTGGATGCGTTGCAGGCCTTGTATGATCGAGGCTATGTCAGTTATCCTCGGACGGATGCCACGACGGTGCCCAAAGCGATGGCGTCTGTGCTTCCCGATCGGACGACCGTTGCGTTGGGATGGATGGATAGCCTGCATGAAGCGCATCGCGTCGAACCGCTTTCGGTTTTGCATCCTCGCATGGCGCGCCTTTTGGCGGACGACGACGACGATGCTTCGCATTATGGTCTGTTGGTGACCAATGTGCCCGTCACCGCGAGTCTCTTGACGAATCCGATCGAAGTGCACATCTACGATGCGATTGCCCGTCGGGTGCTTTCGAGTCTTTCGCAAGCCTGCCAGGAAGAAAAAGAGACGACGCTTTTCACGTGGGAGGGCCTTACGTTTCGGACCGTCCGCAAAAACATTGCGGAGCAAGGTTGGCGAAACGTCGAAGGCATTCTCGCCAAAAGCGATTCGCTCCTTGCGTTGACGAAGGGACAAAACGTGACGATCAAGGCCGTCCACTATGTGCTGCGGGAAACGAAGCCGCCATCGCGCTACCACGAAGGCACCTTGCTCGAAGCGATGAAGAAGGCGGGCCAATTTGTCGTGGAAGCTTCCAGCAAAAAAGCCCTCAAAGAAGTCGATGGCATCGGCACGGAAGCGACGCGAACGAACATTTTGACGCGCCTCAAGGACGTTGGCTACCTGGAAGAAGACAGCAAAATGCTGCTGCGCCCTTCGGAGAAAGCGATGCGCACCATCGAGAACGTGCAACAATGGTGGCCCCTGTTCGTGTCGCCCGCTTGGACGGCTTCCCTCGAAGGCCAGCTCAAAGAACTGGAAAAAAAAGATCGCCATTGGCGCGAAGAGAGCGAAACCTTGATGGACGCGATGACGAAGGAAATGCAAGCGCTCATGAAGGCCATTCCCGCACGGGTCGCGAAGCCTTCTTCGCCGGGCAGCCTTTGCCCCGCTTGCCATCAACCAAGCCTGCAAAAACGCAAGACCTTCCTTCGATGTACCGATTGCTCCTTTTCGCTTTCCAAGACCCTCTTGGGCGTGACGCTGCCCGACGCTGAAATTGAGAAGCTCTTGCAAGGCAAGAAGACCAAAGCCTTTCTCTTTCATAGCGAAAAAGGCAAAGATTTTCGCGCCAAGTTGAGCCTCGATCGAGGCAAACTGCTCTTCGAGTTTGTGAAGCCAACCCAAAAGAAACGCTAAACGCCATCTTCGGATGGCGTACTTATTTTGTCTCTTTGAATTGCGAAACCAGACAAAAAAGGATAAAATAGAAGAAAGAAATGGCTGGAGGTTGGCGTACATGAGTGCATGGTCAGCCGTCGGAATGACCGATCGCGGAAAACAAACGATCAACGAAGATGTGGCTTGGCTCTATGAGCAGCATGGTCTTCTTTATTTGGGCATTTTTGATGGTTTCGGAGGTCAAATGGGGAAGCCTTTTGCGTCGAACGTGGTGCAAGAAGAGATCGAGCGGGCGTTGCGTTACTTTGTTCGTCAGCGGTATGCGTTGGATAAGCTCGGGTATTTTTTGGATCAAGCGTTTTATGTGGCGCATCGAGCGTTGGTGCAAATGAATGGGTTGCAGGAGACGCGCATGGGATGTGCGGGCACAATGGTGGTGATGGACGAAGCGTACCGTTATGTGGGTTGGCATGTTGGGAATACGCGTTTTGGTCTTTTGCAGGATGACGTCCTTCGTTGGAAGACGAAAGATGAGACGGAAGTGCAAAGCTTGGTGGAGCAAGGGATGGTGCCGGAAGCGGAGCGTTTTCGTCATCCTGGGGCTCGTCAGTTGACGAAAGCGATGGGCTATGGGGACATTACGCCGACGTGGTTCCATGGGCAGGGGAAAGAGGGCGACGTGTTGGTGTTGACGACGGACGGCATCCATGGGGTCTTAACGGAGGGCGCGATGATTCGGTTGTTGTATGAAGCGGGCGACACGCAAAAGGGGTTAGCGAGTTGGCAATCGACGTTGCATGATGTGCAAGCTTCGGACAATTTTGCGGGCATTCTTTCGGTGTGTCGTCAGGAAAGGGGCTAAACGAGGATGGCAAGTTGGCGAAAGCGAGCGACATGGGCTTCCTTTTTGGTGGGGCTGATGGCGTTTTCGGTGAGTACGTACGTGCTCCTTCGGGGCGACCAGCAATTTTTTACGAATTCGCCGACGGTGGGGCCCCAAGAATTGGTGGCGAAGAAGCAAATTCCGCAGGGGACGATCTTCACGAAGGCGAACATGGGTACCTATTGGATGATGGCTTCGGTGCCCAATGCGTATGCCGTCGAAGGGGGCTATTCGAGCGTAGCGAGTGCTCTCCAGGGCATCGTCGGGAAGGAAGCGGCGGTCACGATTAACCAGGGCGCACAGGGGATGCCGGGGCTCTTTACGAATGCGATGTTGGTGCATGTTCCCTATGGGTCGCAACTGTTTTCGTTTCCGATTACGTGGCAACAGATTGCAGGCGGCATCGTGTTACCGGGCGACATCGTGACGATTATGGGGACGTCCTCGACGGGAACGACGATGTTGGCGGACAATGTTCCGGTGGAAGAAGTGCAAGATAATAACGGGGTGCCCATTACGAAGAATTCCTGGGTGGCCACGAGTGAAGGCAATGCAAGGCCGCAACCGACGTTGTTGACGGTCTATGCGACGCCTTCGCAAATGAATGCGATTGAACAGGCGCAAAGCAATGGGAAGCTCTTCGTGACGAAAACACAAGGCTAAGGAGGTGCCAAAAGCTTGGACGCGACAGTATGGGCTTTTTGGTCGCCGATTCCCGGCCAGGGGACGACGCTTTGTGCGATGGATACGGCTATGCGGTTAAAAAAAATGGGGCGAAAAGTGATTGTGTGGGACATGAACGTGTCGCATGCCTCGTTCGCTTCCTATTGGAATATTCCTTCCTTCGAGGAAGATCGCTTTGAACATTTCTATAAATTTCTTTCCTATCCCGAAGGCATGACCATGGATATGCTCAAAATGACGATGCATTATCATGGTGGCATGTATTTTGTGCCTCCCCTGATGGATTATGGGAAAAGTTTTTCGCAAGAGACGTATGCGGTTTGCCTGTTGTTGTTCGAGAAAATGAAGCAGATGGCGGATGACATTGTGGTGGATGGCGGCAGTGGTCTTTGGCATAGCATGGCGTATGTCGCGGTGACGGAAGCCGATTTTGTGCATGTGGTGGGGCGTGCTTTTTTTCCGATGGTGCGTGATTGGCTTCGTCTTCGGGAGGGTCTTCGCAACGAGCAGCGGACGACGAATCGTGTTCGTGCGATGGGGTTGGTGGTGCAGGACTATGAAAAGGGGCTTTCGTTGCGTTTGGGGGACGTCGCCGACGCGATGGGGCTACCGTTATGGGGCTACCAGATGCATGACGTTCGTTTGTTGCAGGCGATCAACGAAGGCAACCTGTTTACGTGGAAGGGCGAAGGAATCAAATGGAAAAAAGAGGCACCCTTTGTACAAAGGGTAGGTAAAGAAGGAGGCCGAGGGCGATGAAGACGTGGCAACCGAGGAAGCGCGAAGAAGCGCGCGACGACGTGGACGAGGCGTTGATGGAAGACGCGGAGGCCTCCTTTTATGAGGAGGACGTGGAGGAAGAAGAAGGGGAAGAAGGGGCGGACAATCCGCTTTGGATGGACGTCGTCAAAGCGTTGAACCAAAGCAGCGACGAAAAGATTCGTCGGGCGATTTTGGGGGCTGCGGCTGGGGATCGGGAAGCGAGGGAAGCGTTAATTGTCTTCGTGCGGGAGCATTTGGTTCGTCTTGGTGGCGATCCGGATGAAGCGAAGGCGTTGTTTGTTCGTTTTTATGGCTTGGATGCGATTGATGACTTGGTGCTGGATGACTCCGTGGGTGAAATTTTCGTCAATGGGGCGAAAAACATATGGATTGAGCGAGCGGGGGAGCGAACGAAGACGGACCGTTCGTTTCGTGACAACGAAGATTTGCTGCGTGTGATAGGGAACCTGTTGCGCTTTGATCGAAAGAGCGTTTCGCGGGATAACCCGGTGGTGGAAAGCCGTCTGGCGGATGGGAGTCGTGTAACGATTGCGATTCCGGACGTCGCGGAGGAACCGACGATGATGATTCGCAAATTCGATAACTTTTTGGTGACCCAAGAGAAGCTTTTGGACGTAGGGACGCTGGATGCATCGATGGCGGATTTCATCGCGAGGGCGGTACGAGGGCGTAGCAACATCGTCTGCTATGGGGCGACAGGCAGTGGGAAGACGTCGTTGCTGAAGTATTTGATTTCGTTGTTGGATCCGAAGCTTCGCATTGGTTCCTTGGAGACGACGTTTGAATTGCATTGGCGGCAGGCGCATCCGGATCGCAATGGTTTTGCGTATGCGCAAGACATGAAGACGGGCAGAACGATGGATGAATTGTTTAACTTGGTGCTTCGATCGAGTCCGGATGCGATCATTGTGGGGGAAGTGCGAAGTCGGGAGGCTCTCGCGATGATGCATGCTTTTCGTCGGGGTCATTTTGGCTTTTCGAGCTTTCATACGCAGAGTGCCGAAACGTTCATGGATGATTTTCGGGACGTGATTGTGCAATATGGCAACCAAGCGAACGATGAGGATCTTCGGTATTGGATTGCTTCTTCGGTCGATTTGCTGATTTCGATGAAGAAGTACGATGATCATGTGCGTCGGGTGGATCGCATTACCGAAATGATCCATGATCATGCGGCGAGAACGTATCGTCTGCAGGATCTGTTTGTGTACGACGAAGACCAGCGAAGATTCCTTCAGGTCGGGGAACCTTCGGCTTCCCTGAGCCTCAAATGGAAGAAAGCGCAGGCCTAGAAAGGGGGAAAAAAGCATGGCGGAACGCGTAGCCTGGCTGATGCAGGGACTTCGTTTGGGCGAACCGATGGCTTGGCTTTTTGTGGCGGGGCTCTTTTTCCTGTTGTGGAGCATAGTGTTGCGAGGCTTGCCTTCGCCAGCGGAAAAACGGCTACAACAAGAAGTCCGACGGACGGCCTTGCGAAGCCAGACGTCGAAGATCGTCCATCAAACGGAAGCGCTTTGGTCGTCGCGCTTTCAGGCGTCGTATGATCAACGGATGACGAAAAAGATGGGCATGCTCGCGAGCGAATTTTCGTACACGAAGCATTGGCGTCATCAAATCGTGGCGATCGTAGTGACGATCGTCTTGACGATCCTGAGTGGCAATCCTTTTTTGGTGATCCCTGCGTTGGGGTACACGTTGGGCTTCGTGGCGCAGCGGGAAGCGAAAAAGATGACCAAGCTTCGGCGAAAAATCGGCGTGCAGCTCCAAGAAGCGATCATGGAGTTTCTGAACCAAATGTCGATCGTCCACAATGTTTTTGCTGCGCTGGGGTACGTCGCGGAGAACCTGGAGGAACCCTTTCGTACGGCATGGCTGGAATTTCATAGCGATCTGATGATGGGTAAGCTTTCGAAGGAAGAAGCGGTGCATCGTCTTGCGCAGAAGATTCGCCATCCGCATGCGGTTTCGTTTGCGTATCTGCTGTTGGTGCATTTGCAGCAGGGGACTTCCATCAATGCGGACCTGCTCAAATTAAAATCCCGCATTGAATCCGATCAGGCGTTAGCCAAACGTATTGGCGTGCATAATGCGACGATCGTCTTTCTGACGCGGATCGTTCATCCGGTTCTCTGGGCGGCGGCCATCGGAATGAACCTCTTCGAGAAGCCCCTCGTGACGACCGCCAACCAAAGTGGCTACGGGACCCTGACGCTGGTCATGATGCTCGTCGGCTTGGCGACGTACTGGATGGCCGATCGCATTACGCGCAATACGCTCGTGGACGCCTAAAAAGGCCTTACAAAAAGGAGAAGAACGGCATGCTTTTCTTTGTGTTTCTCTGGAATGTCAGCGACATCTTCCTGTGGATGCTCTTGCTGATCGTGGTGCTCGTGACGAAGACGCAGCCTCTCTACTACCGTTTGCGTGTCTTCAACCAAGAGATTGCGCACCAATCGTGGGTGGAAATCCTCGAACGCTTCGCCTCGCTCTTTCAGCGATCGAAGCCGCTTTCCTTTCAGGATCAAGCGAACCCGGTCAAGGACGAAAAGGTCGCCAACCTTCTGCAGCAGGCGGGCCACCCATGGGGCATGACCCCGATCGCGTTGCGCTTTTTGCAACTGCTTCTGACGATCGCCGCCTTTTTGTTGTTGCTCTCTTTTATCCTCTTTAGCCATGCGCAAGCGGTCTGGTCCTATAACGCTTCCCTTTCCCATATTCAACAGGGGGCCTCCTTTTCGGCCCTCGGTCAACTTTCCGGCAACGCGTCGAGCGCCATTTCGTCGGCCATTCATCAAAAAGGGAGCATTTCCATCCAAAGCCTCTTCGGTGGAACCCAACACATACAGCCGCCTTCTTGGCCCTCCATCTTTACGTGGCCCTGGTTCGTGGTCGGCCTCCTCATCGTCTATCAGGCCCCCATTTGGTGGTTGCGTCGCTATGCCAAACGCTATCAAAAAGCGATCGATCAAGCCGTCCTTCGCGCCGAACAAGTCGCCATTCCCATGCTCGGACGCTTGACCATTCCCGAAATTATTCAAATGTTGGCCGACATTCCCGATCTTCTCCAAGATACGTGGCAGGAAATTTCCGTCTCGATGATTTCGTCGAGCGTGCGCAATGCGCTTTCCGTCCAAGCACGCCGCATTCCCAATAAGAATTTTCGCCTGCTTTGCGACGTCTTTATCCAGTCGGCCGTCGAAAATTCGCAGTATTCCTTGCAATACCTGACCGACCATCTTCGGCAAATTGATCAAATGCATCGCGATGAATTGGAAGAGCAAGGTCAGATTGGGCCACTCTGGAATACGATGCTCACCATTTTGCCGATTGGCGGGGCGGTCGCGTTACTTTTTTATCCGTTTTTAGCGACGTCGATCCAAGGAATCTTGTAAAATGTCTTGCTTTTTATGAAGCGGCCATTGTATGATCGAAGAAAAAGCGAGAGGGGATAACAATCCGATGAAGAAAAAGCGTAGGGGCAGTGAAACGATTGAGCAAATTGTGGTGATTGCGATTATGGTGGCGCTCGGTCTTTCTTCGATGGGCACCATTTTTACGTCGGCGAATTCGACGGCGAGTACCGTGACGAGTGGCTTTAGCACCGACATGAATAGTGTTATGTCGAAGGCAGGCAATAGCCTTTCGTCCGTCACGGGTAGTCAAACGTCTTCGTAATGCGATGGCGCGTCGGGGCACGGAAGTCCTAGAGCAAATTTTCGTCATTTCGCTCATGATTGCGCTCGGTTTGGCTTCGTTGAGCATGGTCTATCAGACGACGAATCTCGAAAGTGCGAATACCCAACAAACGATGAGCCATTCGCTTGGGCAATTACAGGGCAGCATCCAACAGCAAGTCAATGCCAATTTTGCCCCCTAGCGTTGCGAAATCGGACAAAAAAAGCTATCATAGAGAGAGCAACGCGTTGTCGTTGGCTCTCTTTTCTCTATGCTCGGTAAGGCGAAAAATGCAACGAAGAGAAGGTGAACGTGATGGCGCGAAGAGGTTCTGAAGTTCTTGAGACGATGGTGGTGCTGGCGATGACGATCGCCATTACGTTTTCCGTCATGGGCATTCTGGTGGGCGGCCTTTTGCAAACGTCGACGAACGTGAACCAAAGGGTCCAAACGATCTTGGCGCCCCTGACGCAGGCCTCCGCATGAGACGACGACAAGGCACCGAAGTGATCGAGCAACTCATGGTGTTGACGCTGACGATGTTGCTTCTTTTTGGAACAATTCCCTCGTTATGGGCTACGATTGCGATGCCGATGCCTGCGATGGTGGGGCGAGGCATGTTTGGGCCCCTGCCAAGTAGCGTGGTGGTCACGGGGAATGAAACGATGGTGGGAGGGGGATAACGTTGCGAAGAGGCACCGAAGTGATTGAGCAAATCATGATGTTGGCGATCACGTTGTTGTTGAGCGCATCGGTTGTGGGTTCGATGGTGATGGGAACCCTGACGCCGATTAGCCAGGGGCTTGCTGCGCAAGTGATCGCGCAAAGCAATGTCGTGAACACGAACGTTTCCGCTTCGGGACCCAGTGGCACGAGCAATCCGAATGGGCCCGCCCAGACGGTCAGTACGACGAATTCGACGTTATCGCTTTCGCTGGCTTCGCCATCGTGGGATGCGGGGGAAAGCAAAACGTTATCGGGCACGCTGTTGCAAAATGGGCAGCCGCTTGCGAACACGGTGTTGACGCTGTCGACGTCGCAAGGGACGCTGGGTGCAACGAACGTGACGACCAATGGGCAGGGCGTCTTTTCGGTGGCCTATACGGCGCCGATTACGGCGACGGCGGTCGAATTGACGGTCAGTACGAGCCAGGATAGCATCAGCGCGACGATCAACGTGCAGATGGCGAGCATCACGCTCGGTTGGTCGTCGGGGAACGCGACGACGCAAACGAACATTTTGGGCGGCTCGTCGATGGTGATGGACGTGTCGATTGACCAGCCGATTCAAGATTTTCCAGGGTATCGATTGGTTGTCGTGGATGCTGCGAATGGGCAAGTGCAGGGGACTTTTTCGTCGGGCACGAACGTTTCGGTGATCGTCTCGGGGTCGGGGCAATCGTCGACGTACGTGGCCTATCTGGCGCCGATGACGAATGGGAATCCGGTGATGGGTTCGATTGCGACGTCGCAGACGACGATGAACGTCACGTGGAGTGATCCTTCGCAGTTGGCGCAAAGCTTACAAATTCAGGCGCAAGCTGCGCCATCGGGCATGAATGGTCCTTTGGGGGCAGCCTGGACGAACGGGACGGAATCGGTCTGGAATGGGGAACCGGTGAAATTGACGGCTTCCTTGGTGGGTCTCTATGCGCCGCCGAGCGCGGGGACGCTTTCGGTTGTCTTTGCGAACACGCAGCAGGCGTTGACGCCATGGCAGTCTTCGTCGACGTCGGTTTCTTCGATGATGAGCGTTTCGAGCTCGAACGGTTCGATCACGGCGCCGTTTGCGGCGACCTTTACGTATCCGGGTGGCACGACGGTGACGTCATCGTATACGACGAACGTGACGTGGCTGAACAACAATTCCCTGAACCTTTCGGCTTCCTATCAGCAGGGTACCATGACGTTGACGGCGACCAGCCAGTTTGCGTATTCGTCGTCGACGGCGAACGGGCCGTATACGTACGAAGGCTATTTGTATAATCTTTCGACGGGGCAATGGTATTTGCCGTATGGCCTTACGGGTTCCACGTCGAGCGTGTCATGGTCCTTGAATGGTAGCCAATATTCGGGGCAAGATTTTGTGGCCTACGTGGAAGATAGCGCTTCGCCGACGGCGGGTCAGTATCCTTCTTCGGCCAGTCAGCCTCCGTTAGAAAGCCAAGTGGTCGAAGATGCAACGCCTGTCCTGACGGGCTTTTCGATCACGAACAACGGCGGTTTTGCGCCGACCATCACGTTGACGGGAACGGGCTTCGGTGCCACGGGATCCTTTTCGATGTCCGATTTTTCCTATGGTTGGTTTCTGAACAACTTTTCGGTCGCCACGTGGTCGGACACGCACGTCGTGTTGACGCCTTCTGGACCGTATGGCGGGGCCGATCTTTCGTTGTATTCGGATGGCAATGGCTCATGGATTCTTGATCCTGGCGATGATGTGTCGGTGAATTTGACCAATGGTGCTTCGGGGCAATCGTTGCAACAAACGGAATTTTTGCCTTCGCTGTCGTTGCCTTCGATTGCTTGGCTTTCGACGCCTGGTGGCGTAACGACGGGACAATCTACGTCGGCCGTGGGTGAAGTGACCGATCAGGGGACGCCGCTGGCCAATGTGGCGGTCGTCGTGACCACGAGTGCAGGAAGCCTCGCCAATGGGAATGTCCCGAATGGCATGCCGAGTGATTCGGCGATCTATTTTACGAACGGGTCGGGCCAATTTACGGCGACCGTCGTGGCGCCTTCTTTTCCGCAAAACGTAGGGCTGACCGCGTCGGTGGCGCATACGCAAACGGCGTCGACCAGTTTTTACGTGCAATATCCGATCCTCTATGGGTCCGTCGGCAGTTGTACGATCAGTGGATCCCAAACCAGTGAAAATTGCTCCGCCTATAGCACCGGAGGCACGGGAACCTGCACGACACTCGGCCAACAGATGACCCAAGGCGGCGTCGTCATCGGATGCGGAGGCGCCACGGAGCAATCCTGTACGCCCTGTACGTCCTACACGGGGTCTTGCGTACTCAGTACATCGAGTTGCCCCGCCGGTCAAATCGGTTCCTGCCAACAAATTGGCACGTCCGAATACCAAAATGGCCAAAATGTAGCCTGCACGAGCGTCGGCGCTCATACGTCATGCTCTTGCTCGACGCCGCCTCCTCCGCCGCCACCATCGGGAGGCTCAGGCGGAAGCTCAGGTGGAAGCTCAGGCGGAAGCTCAGGCGGAAGCTCAGGCGGAAGCTCAGGCGGAAGCTCAGGCGGAAGCTCAGGCGGAAGCTCAGGCGGAAGCTCAGGCGGAAGCTCAGGCGGAAGCTCAGGCGGAAGCT
>JAEHJW020000346.1_pt1 | contig 136649 bp, 167 predicted proteins | sample 9271431 | NCBI WGS metagenome assembly JAEHJW02
AAGGCAGTTTTTGCCCTTCATTAGACTCAAAATCTAATGATAATAACTCAGTAAAAACCGCTTAACTTGCTTAAATAACATAACTTTGCAAAGATTTAAAACTTGAACCACAGCATTTCTTGAACCAATCTTGAACCAACTTTTTAAAATAGTAGAATGGGAAAGATAACGGGGGTGTGCTGAAATTGGTAGACGGAGCGGATTCAAAATCCGCCGCTCGCAAGGGCATGTCGGTTCGACTCCGACCACCCCCACCAAAAAAGAAGCCCCTCGAAGTTGAGGGGCTTTTCTTTATACCAGTGATGACCATTTGACTGCCGATCCATCCCCGGCAGGTAAGGTGAAATCATAGGGCCTCACCCTTGGCAGGTAAACTTCACACCGGTACTTCAGCCCAGCAGGCCCCCTGGAAGTCGGCCACAATCTGACTGTAAATTCCCCGTTCGCATTGGTAACAGTTTCAGTAGGAGTTGAAGAGTGCCGCTCTTTCGAGGTTGCATCAAAGACATCAGCAGGAGCCCCACCCTTTACCAGCCGGAAGGTTATCTTCACATTTGCCAGCGGCCTCCCTTCGGAGTCAATGAGCGGTTGACCGATATTGTTAATCTCGCGCCTTACCGATTGCAGGGATCTTGGAGGAACTACAGCGCCATGCTCTGCAACTTGCCCGTTGGCGCTCTGCGTTTTCAGTTGATGATACTTCGCCGGGTCTGCCAGTGCTGAAGCCCAGCGGTACTTACCGGAAACAATTGTGAGATTTGCGATAAGGATAGTGTCAACAGGGGTAACGTCCCAGGTAATGCCGTCAACAGACTGGTGCCATAAAACTGAAACCGCTGCGGCTTCACCGGCAATAAGGGCCGGAATCTCGAACAGTAAAACTTCAGCCATAAATAACTCCTTGAATGTCCGGAGGTCGAGGCGTCAACTCCAGCTCTGCGGTATCAATGCCGACCGTTTCACCCTCAAAGACGGCTGTAGCAAGGTCAGGCGGGGATAGATATTTAGCGGAAGGGTCTTGTGCCCCCATTCCCATTGTTATCATACTCATACCGGTATTCTCTTGAATATTTCAGTTTCACTTCCAACCCCAGACTTATTCTGTAGGTTGAATCGCATCAGCTCTGCTCCGGTTTTTTTGTAGAATACCATCTGGTTGTTGACGATCTCCCATTTGCCTTGTCCTATGTCCAACAGCGTCCCCACTTCAGTCAGGACAAGATTGATTCCTGTCTGGATATCCGCTATCCCGTTGGCAACTGTGTTGACTGTAGCCTGTTTTGCCAACACAGTTGACGCTTCAATTTCAGGTAGGGTAGCCCCTCCGCCCCCGCTTGTAACTGTCCGCGTCACGTATCCCCAAATGTCGGCAATCAGGGTGCCAAAGCTCGTCAATGTCCGGCTTCCAGCCCCCCATACTGCTGCTGCAATGGTATTTGCTGCCGGAATATCTGCTGATTTTGCCAGTACAGTAGTTGCCTCTATTTCACCCAGCGTTGGATGGCTCTGCGATTCAACGAGAATCGCTTGCGCGGTGGACTCCGTTGCGCGGGTAGAGAGAGAAGCATCAAGATTGTCCAGCTTTGTAGCCCTTGCCGTTGTGAAGTCAGTCCGTAGCGCCTGAAGAGTTGCGTTGTCCGGGGCCGTGGGTACGTCAGGCGGGGTTGCCTCCCCTCCCATGCACGCGCCGGTTACTGCAAGCACTGCCTCAATGATCCATGGCCCACCTGTCGGGATCAACACGTCAGCAGCATAAAGCGACTCAGCAGGGTCACTGTCCTGAATTTCCGAAAGATACACCCGGCACGCCGTCACTTCAGGAGTCACCCATGCCAGCGTGCTGAAGTTCCAGAACAGGCCGGTAACATTCCGGAGTCGTGAATAGATAGCAGCGTTCCCAGCATTTTTATTGTATCTGATAGAGGCTATCATAGTCCGCAAAACCTTCTGTAATCAGTCGGGTACGCCAGCAGTTTCGCCACACTGGTTTCATTCGGAATCACCCCATAAGCCAGTCTTAGATACTCATCCTCTACCTGGTAGGCAGTGGGGCCGATCCTTTTGTTTTCTGCAATAATGTAGGCTGCGAACTGAGCAGCCGTCATGCCCAGGCGTGCGCCGAATCCGGTGAGGTACTGCGTTGCTGTCATGCCGTTTCGCATTTCAGTTAGATCGCCCTTTCCTTCTACGTAAGCAACTGACGCCTGGTAGTTCTCATCATAAACTGCGTAGACACCGGAATTCTTGGTTGCCTTTTCCAGAGCTGTAGCACGAATGTTTTGAACCTCAGCAATAATATCCGCCCGTAACTCCGGGCAAGCTGCGAGCACGGCCACATCTGAGGCGATACCGGCATTATCGGTAAATACCCGTGTTCTGCGAGCAGGATCAATAGAATAGGGGCTATAACTGGCGGGACGGCAAACCTCTTTGCCAAATGTTGTCGGCAAAGTTACGGTTTCTGTGTTCGGCAACATTTCAGGGCCGTAGGGGCCATTGACTTGGCGAAATTCTGGAATTATGGGGGCTGCATAAATAGTATATCCCGCATGGCAGAGGTCGCTACAAGTAGTCAAGAGTAACATCAAGGGCAGTATTAATAATCGTTTCATACTCTTTGTTTCCTCCACATATAGTTATGACACAGGTAGCAAGATATGTAGTTGGCAGCTTCGTTTGTGCCTCGTAAAAAGCAGGCTGGCTCTTCCGGGGGAGGGTAATTTGCAGGCTCTTCTTGCGGTCTGAGTCGGGGATAGTCCGGTGCCGTTGTTGGACAAACCTGTGCAATAGCAATAGCGACACATGACAGGATAAATATGGTTAAAAAAATGTATTTCGCGTATCTCATCGGATCACCAAAGTACCAGTAAAGGAGCCATCAGCGTTGAACTGCATCACTGGTGTTCCTCCTGTGTTTTTTATTCCCATTTTTGGGGCTGTAGCCGCGTCAGTAGGACGGGCATGTATCCATGTCTGCCCTACAGCTAAGTCAGTTTGGTGAATATCTCCACCTTTCGCACGCTTTGTCCGAAAAGCAAAATTATCCGCGTCTCCATCACCGGCCTGCGTGTTGAGCACATCTCCATTGGTTGCAACGCCAATGCGAGTATAAAGCTGTTGCTTGTTTTCAGGGGTAGCCGGGAGGCCATCAGCTCCAACTTTAGTGACAGCGACGGGCACTGTGGCCTTACAAGATATTGAGCCATATGTGACTGTTACAAAGACTCGGTTATCCGCTGCTCCAGCGCTGAACGATCCGGCTACAGCAGGGGTAAAGGTAGCCCCTGTTGCTGAACCAGACAAAAGTGATCCAGTGGCAGGAACTCCCCAGGCATACGTGCTTGGAGTAATAACGCTGCCGTCTTCCCGCATTTCCGCGCCGAAAGCAACCATGTTCGGGGCCGGATTACTGCCATTTTTATCGTAAGTGATGGTTTGAATTCCACCCGTGACATAACAACCATAGGTTTTACCATTCGCGCCAGTGATAGCCGAGAGCGGCACCAGATTAGTCCATGTCAAAATACCGACATACCGCCACTGAATATGAGTTGCAGTTGTCTGTAATTCTACCTCTCGCCCATCGTAACCTCGAAGGAAGGTGGGTTTATTTAGGAGCGTTGTCCAGTCTGGAACAGGGCTTGATATCGTTATCGTCTTTGTTGAGGCAGCAATACTTACAGCGGTTGCCCCTGAGCCCTGTACCGTAATAGTATCTTTCGCTTTAGCTGCCCTTACCTTGCCTAAAGGTGACGAAAAAGTCGTAAATGCTGTAGAAGCTGGAGAGGTTTTATCTCCAGGGGCCGCATAACTTTCACTGCAAAGGATTAAGAGAGCGACAACAATCAATAGTCTCATCATGGGGCAAGCTCCGTAAAGTCAAATGCCGGTTGTCCGCTATCCGGGTCAAGATGTAGGCCAACCCGATACCAGAGATTATTATCTGTGCATTGAATGATGACCGGCACGCGGTCAGTAGTGGTCAAAGTTCCATCTGCGTTCCACATGAGAACCAGCGCTCCGCTTGCCGGTTTTGCAGGCGCGTCAAGTAGTTCCTTGAACCGCTTGAATACTCGGATCATGCCTTACTCCCAAATGCCATCGAAAACGATTTCAAATTGCGGGTTGAACCTGAAAAGGCGCGGCATGGGGAGAACTTCATCCGTTGGAGTTACAGAACCATTTTCCTGAAATAGCCAGTAGGGAAGCTCCGCACAAGTCCAGTGAGCAGAATCATCTACCTGCTTGCGAGAGGTTAATCCCAGGACAAATCCCATAAGCCATTGCCGGAAATCATAGCCGCGTGACGACTTTACCGTTGCTTCCAGCCAGGCAAGCATAGAGGCTATATCCATGTCACCCTTGTAACGATGCACTGTAACCCGCCGCCCCTTATAGTAATCAAGCCGTCGAACCTTAATCCCGGAGAATTCGGGAGAGATGGCAGTTGTCCCGCCGCAAGATATAACCGTACAACAGTGTACAGCCGGATCAAGGCCCCTCCACCTTATCAGCCAGTGGTGAGGCATATACCAAAGCCCGTCAATTACTACTACATCAAGCGGCTTCAACGTGAATTTCGTCATCATGCCCCCTACCAGCGGTAGACTGCCCACCCCATTGCCTTTGCTTCCGCTCCGCGCTGAGATGTCTGATTCGCCTCAATCTCTCCCAGCAGATAAACACTGCCAACCCTGAGAATATCTCTGCGGTATCGTGCCGCGTATACTATCCCGTCCCGGCCTATTCCGTAACCAGCTCCAAGCTCATTGCCTCTCTCAAACGAAATCCATGATTGAGGAATATTTTTAACCACGGAATGAGCTTGTCCCGTTGACGCGTTGATAAAGGTCACGACTCGTGAACCGCTTGCTTTTGGCCCCGGCTTCACGTCTACAGCGTCAAGTATTTGCTCTGATCTATTACCGGCTTCCGCTTCAGGAATATCCAGCTTCTTCCCGGCCTTAAACTTGTCAAAGACAAAGACCTGTTTCGGCCCTGCCACTGGCACCTTCTCCATATTGATAACAGGAGCCGCCGTATGTGCTGGCTGAAAATCCCTTACCTGTTGTGGCTTGGCTGAGAACCGGCACCACAACAGGTAAACGAGAACGAAAACAACGATTGCACCAAGCCAATAAAGCTTTTTTTTCGGAATACTGGTTATGGCGTCAAGGCTGCGTTGGTAAAGGCTCTTCGGCTTGTTTAGGCTGATCCTGAGTTGGTCTATCACTGGTTTCTCCTGTCTTGACTGCTTTGGCTGCGGCAATCCCTTTACCGATAGCAATGCCGCCCGTTAAAACTCCGACAACGTAATAAATCAGGTTCAGGATGGAGTCAGGAATGACGGGCAAAGTGCCTGCCGGGGAGCGATAGGCTGCGAGTGAAACCAGCGCCATTATCGTTCCAAGGAAGAGCATCAGGCATACCCTTTGTGTGCTGCCCTGCTGATCGTTTGGGTCACTCAAGACCCCTGCAAACCAACTGAAAAATAGTTTCATCTCTTCGCCTCCGGGTTCATGATTTTGCATGTTGAGAATTTATGACAGGCTGTACCCAAACAGGTATCATCCCTGAATCTGCGGCAATCCATCCTACCCTCCCAACGAGAAATGAGGATAGTCAGCCCGCTTTGTCCAGAGTCCGCCTGCATCCAAGCCGACTTCATGACCGATCCTTGCCGCCTCAAGATACTCCGGAATCAAGTCTTGATCGTTGCTGTCCCACTTTGTGTCCCACGTTGGCTGTCCATTTTTAAGGAGCACGATGTCGAAAGCTGAACCAAGGCCATCAGCCCCGGCAAAATGTCGGCTGTTATGAGTCCAGGTGATCTGGTACTTATTCTCACTTGCCCCAATCGGTGCCAGTCCGGCATCTTTACGAAGCGCGTTCACCTCTGCCAGCTCCAACCGCCCTTGCGCCCAATATGCCGCCTGCACTTGAGGCGTTCTGAGCACTTCACGAAGAAGAAACGGGTTTCCGACAGAATCCATGACCTGCTTGAAAAGCAGATACTTTTCTTTCAGGAGCGGCGTCATCTGTGCTACAAGCTGTTCTTGTTTCATGTCTTATCCTTTTTCCAGGGGGCATTTTTTAGCCCGGCAGTAGTAGTGCTTGTATTTCGCGTAATACAGCTGACAACCACACTGACACGGGCATTTCATATGCTTGAGTCCGGATGATTGCGCTTATGTTCTGTTTTCATCTGCAAAAGAGCGTCGTGAATGTTCTTTATCTCTGAAGACAGGGTTGCGGCCTCTGCGTCCTGAAGAACGCCATCTTTCTCAAGCTCTCTGATTTTGCTTTGAATCAAAACCAGCTTTTTACCGATCTCTTCAAACTCCGTCCGTCCCGCCTTCAAGCTATTGGAGACCTCTTGAATCGCTCGAAGAAGCTCATCAATCTTTGTCGTGATACTCGCAACCTTTTCGCCTAAAAGCTGGAACCTTGACTCTCCCTGCTTCAAACTCTCTTCATGGCCGCCGATATCCTTATTCAATCTGTTGTAAAGGATGGCAATAAGTGCGGAAACGATAGAACAGGACAACAAAAATGCCGCCCACAGCTCTTTAATGGTTAAGGATGTTGCTGTCTGCGGATCTGGCAATTGCGGCCTCCTTAATTCTCTCTCTACGCAATCTTCTTTTTTTACAGTCCCTCAATACCTGCCAAATAAGCAGCCCTGAAATGAAAATCACTCCCAGGCAGATAAAGACCAACATGAAAAAGAAGTAGTTGGATAATGTCATTGCAAGGCCCCGGTTATCAGAATGTCACTGCAACAACGTCTTCTTCTTTGGTTGCAGCGGCGAGCGCAACTTCACACTCCCACTTGCGGGTATAGAGAGACAGGCCAAAATCAACCAGCTCGCCAACGATAGCTGCCAGCTCTGCAATCGTTACGGTATGAAACTGGTTGTTATAATCTCGAATTACAGTAGTCGTGCTTGTAGTTCCGGTCTTGAGCAGTCGGTCATGTAATCTCGTAAGGTTGTCTATGTCCTCGCGCTGCGCGTCCATCTTGATATTAAGCGATGTCATGAAGCCATGCTTAGGTGCGTTGAGGAAGCCATCACGAATACGTGACTTATGCACAGACTTCATGCCGTCAAGGGGGTTAATGTTAGTCTCCATGGGTGTTTTCTCCTGTTAAGTTGATACCGGGGAAGTGCCCCGGACAAAAACGAGTTGGTTCATGATAGATTCAACTGAATGTTTACCGTCACAATGCTTCATGTATCCAAGAAAACTCATAATGCTTGCCCTGATCTGATCTAGGGTCATCAGGCCGCGCCGGTATAATTCGACAAATTTCTTGAATCGTTTCCGAGCGGCTTTCACGGTGCGCTTTCGGGGCTTGGTATAGTCCGGCCATATCCGATAGCCACAGAAGTCAATCGGATGGCAAGTGCCATTGCCGGATTTAAAGATTGTAGTTTTGGGATTAAATGTCAGATGCAGGCGCTCAGTGATAAAAACTTCGATGTCGGCAAGCAGCTTTTTGAGGTAGCCCTTGTCAGGATGTACCACAAGAAAATCATCCATATAGCGAGCGTACATCTTCACACCCAGCTCATCCTTGACATAGTGATCCAGCGCGTCAAGATAGATATTGGCAAAGAGCTGACTGGTTAGCGCCCCAATAGGTACGCCGCGCTTGTCACCATCGCAATTGATAATCTGACCGATCAACCACAAAACATCCTTGTCGGAGATCGTTCTTTTGATTATGTCGAAAAGAACATTCCTGTCGATGCTGGGGAAATAACCCTTGATGTCTGCCTTCAGGACATAGTAGTCACCCCACTTCTTATTTGCAGTAACGGCAAAGGACTCTACCCGCAACTTAGCGGCATGAGTCCCCTTTCCAGTGCGGCAAGCGTAAGAATCCGGAATAAATTTACGTTCAAAGAGAGGTTCGATTACCCGCACAAGAGCATGATGAACAACCCTATCCTTGAAAGGCGGTGCGTTTATGGTTCTCTTTTTGGGTTCGTAGACAAAGAATTCGCGATACTGGGAGGGCTGCCACTGCTTCCAGGTCAACTGATTCAATGAATTGATAAGATTCTCTTCCAAGTGTTGCCCGTAATTCAGAACAGAGCCGCGAAAACGCTTTGCGCGTGAAGCCGCTCGAAACGCCTCATACATATTCTCGAAGTTGACTATTTCACCCCAGATGTTGTTTTGGGTTACAGGCATACAGTCCTCTTGTTTTTTAGATGAAAGACCACCATTTCCCCTTTCGGTACTCACCGCAGCCCTTCAATGAAACTTGTTTGTGCCTTTTGGTGCGACACAGGAGTAAGGCTCCTTTTGCCTGGTGCGCTGAAGACGCTCCCTTGAGAACGAATTATCCGACAACAGGCGAGAGCGGGACGGAAGCCGATGTTCGTGTTCACGTTGGAGCGCTGATTGTTCAAGTTCAAGGCAGCCAGGCCAGCATTCGAGGCGTTGTTCCAATTGCCCCCACGAATCGGCAGAGATAGCCTTACCCCTTTATTGATTTAACCCATCCACCAAGCATTCGGCCAAGTTCAGCAAGATGACCGCCCCACACTTCATACTTTGCAAATGGTAAAAATTGCAGCTCCATTGCAAGGCGCACTTGCGTGCGGAGGATTTCAAGCTCAGTGTCTATTTCATACAACGTCAACCGCTTATCGCGGCTCCGGTTCGCCCGGATTATTTGCTCAAGCAGGCTGAACATCGTTTTCTTGATGTCCTGTGCCAAGGAAAACTTTTCTGATTTCGGGAATTGCCGTAAGGCGATATACCCGTACTTAATCATGTCCTCACACTTCTGTTTGATCTTTAAGTTTTCCAAAACCTTGCCCTTTGGGCAGCAGGGGCAAAAACCGCCCCTGCAAACCCATCAGATATTCAGAAGCTCAGACACCAGATTACCCAATGAAAGCGGGACGGAAGCCGAGGTCCGCGCCCACGAGGGAGCGCTGATCGCCCAAGATCAAGGCAGCCAGGCCAGCATCCGAGGCGTAGCTCCAAACGCCCCCACGAAGCGGCAGACGTGTACCGTTGTTACGTGTCCAGATACCACCCTCCGGCACCGTGCCGTTTCCGCCATCAGCAGTTGCATCGTAAGGCCAGAGAAGGGCCTGCTTGATGTTATTCGGCACAGCGTAACCAGTCGCCTTGGTGAGCGATTTCCAGCTTGCGAGATAGCTGTAATCTAAGTCCACCTCTGTGCCTGCTGTATGGTTGCGATTGGTGACTGATCCCGCCAGCTTTGGAGCGCCGATCTGCTCAACTGTTCCGTCAAGATTACCGGCCACAGTGCTGTCAAAGAAGACGCCCGTGTTAGTCCAATTTCCCTCTGCCAGGCTGAAGTTATTGTCAGTCGGCATGATGATCTGACCGTCGAATAGCTTTAGGCCATCGTTCCATTCCCAGATGTTGCCAACAAGATCGGAGATCCCGGCGAATGTCTTGTCGTGCCGCCACGTTGCCGGGCCAGAACCATTCAAGGTTGCAGGCCATGAACCGGCAGTATCTCCGGGCTTACCGCCATCACAGCGCCGTCCTGTCTCGAACGGTTGTGCTTCAGACTGCCCGTAGTAGGTATTGCCGCGAACCGGTGAGTAAGTTCCATTATTGGTGTTGATTTTTATGGCTTGCAATGCAATTGCCGCCCACTCCCAGTTAGTCATGAGGTGCCAGCCAGCGCCCTTATTGGCGCAAGCAAGCTTTGCATTGTCGAAATTGATGGATACGTAGGGCGCAAGACCCGGCTGAGAAACCCCCAGACCGTCCATATTGACGGCAGGAAATTGACCGATGAAGATTTCGTTTTTTTCGATTCCCCCAACAATAAAGGCGGGGTGTATTCCAGAACCAAAGGCCGTAGCGTGAATATCCTCCATGCGAAATTTGGGGACTATCCGCATATAGTTCGCAAAACCTTTACTGTCATACAGTACGGTACAAGCCCCCCCAGTGTTGGCCTCTACCGACGCCCGTAATGCGTCTTTTACGATGATGATTGACATATCACTTATCTCCTTTTCTGGTTATCTGACCAGCCAGCGGACTGCAACCATATCGGCAACCCCATCCGAGGCAATGGTAAATCCGTTGACGGTTTTATTTGAAATAGTCAAATTCCCCATCTGCGAGGGATTGCCAATAAAACTGTCTATTTCTAGAGCGACGGTATAGGCGGTATCGACTTGAGCTACAGGCAGGACTACCGCAACAGTTGAAGCGGCAGAGAGATAAACCGGGTATCCCGGTTCGTCGCGGCAAATACGGGTAAGCGTACAGTTGACCAGATATGTGTCATTCTGGGCGGTATTATTTGCAGGTATCGCCACGCGGTACAGGGCTAAACCGTCAACAGGAGTTGCCACTCCGAGCGGAGTACAGTCGGCTTGCCATATTCCATTTACATCTTTCCATAGATATAGTTCAGCAAAGGACGCTGCGGCAGTTAGATTCTCGGGTACGAGGGCTGTGGCTGCCTGCGTATTAAACGGCACAGTTTGCCCGAACATGTACATCCTGCCGCTACTCAAATCTAAGTTGCGTGTGACCGTCGCATTTTTTGTTGCAACAAGGCCGGAAGCAACACCACGGCAGATGATTGTTGCCGTACCATCGTAAGTAGTAGGTACAGCAGTTGCTATCGCAGTATCAATAGCGCCCAGACGGGCATTCAAGTTTGCTTGTCCGCCACGCGCAGCGGCTAATTCAGACTCGTTGGCAGCAATTCGCCCTTCATGACCTGTAAAGTTTTCGTCAATCTCTGTATAACGGGTATTCCACAGTGCGGGTACGGCGTCCGGTTCGTTACTGGGAATTTGGGTGATATTCGGATGTATTAAAGCCATGGTGAACCTCCTTATTTAGTTACAACAAATCTTGTTATTCAAAAGCACATGCTGATCTTGCAGAGCCGAATTCGACACTTTCCTTGATAGCGGTGTGCGGTTTCACAATCACTTTGTTGGCCCCGGCAAGCGGCAAGCCGGAAAGATCAACCCTACTGGCACTCTCGTAAAAGCTCATGATGTTGTGAAAATCAGCTTCACCTGCCATGCTTATCATGGACTCAAGAACGTGAGCAGGTACGGCTATGACTGATTTTGAAGCGCATTCGGTAATGATCTCCTTGCGCTTGTCAGCGGCCTGCTTTGCCTCTTCGAGAATGGTAGTGGCTGTCTGTAGCTGCTTGCCAGCCCCTTCAAGCTGCTCACGAAGAGAGTCTTCATAAATGGCTGCTGCTTCAAGGCGTTCTTGCAGTTCAGCTGCTTCAAGGATGGCGGTTGCCGACCAATGAGATAACAGGCTTTCCGCCTTTTGCTCATCAACCCCTTGCTTGCAAATACTCTCAAGGATCATGTCACGGGTTGCCGCGTCGGCACTTTCGAGGATATACCCCCTATTTGCTGAAAAGCCGGGGTTGTTCACATAGTCGAATCCCACACAACTTGACACCCTGGTTGCCGACAAGGCCCCGCCGTCCGAACCACCGCAAGCCCAGGAGAAACCGCCTATCCTTGAAGCATTCATGGCTGCAACGGCTTTGCCTTGATCGGTATCAGTCAACTCTTGCGAATGGGTAACCGTCCCATCCTTTGCAACCTCAAAGGCCGTTGTGACATTGGAGGGGATATTCTCAACTAGGAGGCTTGATCCATCCGGGAGCTTGATCGTAGCCACTTCAGGCAAAAGCAGTTTTTTGGCAAGCTCGCGCCTTCCATGACCGTAGTAGCCGAGCATTTCTCGAAGCCTCATCCGTTCCCGCGTTTCAGGCGCATAACAGGTCTTGATAGCGCTTTCGAGAATGTAGCTTCGGTGATGCCCTGTGTATTTTCTACCTTCCTGAAAAAGATTGAAGGTGCAATTGATTATCTGACCCATAGGGATTCTCCTTTTCTACCTGTTCAAGGTACTGATGAATTCATCAACAGCTGATTTGAACAAAGCTGATTCTGTTACTTGGTTCATTTCCGCTGCCTTGGCCTCTTCAGCAGCTTTAGCAGCAGCTTCAGCTTGTTTCTTCGGGAACATGGCAGCAAACTTCTCTTCAGGTACTTTGAGGACATCTGTAAACAAGTAGTTCTCGAAAGCATTCCTATCGACAGTTGCAAACTCCTGATCTACCAGCTGTACAACTTGAGCCAAAGCGGTAGCGTACCCGGCGCGGCCTTCTAGGTTCTCTCGCTCTTCACGCTCAAGAGCTGAAGAAACTGAGTTGAAAACATTACGCCAGGGCTTTTCACCCGGAAGAAAGACCTTGCCAAACTTGTAGGCAACGTGGATCTCACAAATTCTTTCACAGAAATCAAGGATGGCATGGCGGAGCATGTTGGCCTTGATGGCAGCCATGACAGAGACCCGGAAGAAACCGCCGTCCCCTATGCCCCCTGAGAGCATTTCACCAAAGCCAAGCAAGGCCGGATCAATGCCGAGAGCCGAGCCGAGCCGCTTAACGTGCAAATCAACATCAGCCAGTGCGTCAATGTTGGGGGTGCCCTCTACAGTCGAAATATCAAGCCGTCCGCGTCCATCTCCGAAAATGGGAATCAGGTGATTGATGACTGTCTGAACAAAGCCTTTCCGGAGGGAGGCAATGGCATTGAGCTTGCTGGTATTGTCAATTTGGGAAGAAACGATGTTGAGATATTGAGCCGCCTTGATCGGGGAGAGCTTGCCGGTGTTGATCCCTATCATCCTTTCCAGGCGGGAAGCGTTCTTGCGGCTCATGTTCAGGCTCAAAATAGCTTCTTGCAGGTCTATCCAGGGCACATAGGCCGTTTCAACCAAGCTGTTGCCGTAATTCTGTGACTCAATGAGGGTATCAGCCCGAAAGTCATCGTTCGACATGTCGAAAAGCGTTGCATCAGCCCTTACGGGTTCAATATTCGATTGCTTCCAGATTGGGATTCTGACTGGGACAATCTTCCATGGGGCTATCAGTTCAATCCCGCCCTTTTGCGGGTTCTGGTAGGCAGAGGTATACCCGGCAATCTGCCCAGCCTGCTCGTACATGGTGACAAATCGAGGATGGCAGTAGTAGTCAGACCGGATCAATTCAACGCCCTTGCCCTGAGCGCCGTACACGCGAGGAAACCAGCAACCATAAAGGGCCGCGTTGTATGCCCACGCCTGACAGTTGGAGTTGAATATGCCTGCAAGGTTATTGCGGAGGTCTTTAACTATGGGGTCGTTTTCGTTGCCGATTGACTCTATAGAAATAATTTCGCCCGTATCTGAACGGGCTGAAAGGGCATGTGAGATGTGCATCTTGAGGGCCGAATCAATCGTGCTATCATCGGCCATAGCCTTGAAAAGGGTATATTTGGCGAAACGTGTTGACGGAAGATCGCGGAGAAGTTGCTCGCCATCGCCACCCGTTGCAGACACGCCGCCTTGAGCAACGGCATCGTCTGCAAAAGTTTCGTATATGCCTCCGGAGGCAAGGTTGACATTAAGCCCGGCGACATTACGTGCATCAGTCGGCTGAAAGCCCGGAAACAGCTTGCGCCAATAGGATTTCTTATTTTCAGAGTCCTGGTTAAGGGCCATCAGTCGCACGTATCCCTAGCTGTAGATAATTACGCATAAGGATACGTTTAGGAAGCGGGGGGGGTAAGGGGATAAAAGGGGGCTAAAAGGAGATAAAAGGGGATATTTTAGACAATGGCAAGAGTGAGGCCGTGATTTGGCCCCACCCTTGCCTGAAGTTACACCAAATGTCTCAGTATACTCTCAATGTCAGAATCGGCTATGACGTACTCATAAGGTTCACCCTCTTCAGTTTCAAGGGTATGACGTTCATCGTAAATATTGCACTGACCGGCGTCTCTTGACTCTTCGTAGGCAATCGCTGCGGCTATGTTCATCTCAACGCTGCCATAGCTCAAAATATCGAACCACTCCCGGTCAATCTCATCACCGAAAGTCAGATCCCCGCTATCAATGAGAGCCTTTTTCAGGAGCCACCAATAGGGGCCGTATTCGCGGTAACGAAGCGGGTTTTTATTTATCACGGCTTTCAGGCCGCTAAGGTAGCGCGGCACCCAATCGCCGGAGGCTTGTACTTCATCCAATTTGGGCTGTAATGTTTCAGGGGGTAGTTTAAAGACCTTCATTGCCGTCTCCTTTATGCCATCAGTTTATAAACATCTGCAAGGTCTACCGTTGATGGCAAGTGCCACCATGAACCGTTGAAATCTCCCCCGGCATCGGCAAAATATGAAGCGCCATAGCGAGCCTTGAGAATATCTTTCACTATGAACAGTTTACCGCTCTTCCCGTACTTGTCCTGGAAGAACCACTTCGAGAAAGGCGCTGCCGGAGTTCCTGCTCTTCCTTTGAAACCGGGAATGATAACTTCTCCCATGTTGGTTTTAACGGTAACTCCCATTTGATCGAATGCAGCACGGACTTGAGTTGGCACGTCCTTGTAATTTGGATCACTCTTCAGCTCTTCAGCCTTTGCACTTTCCTTTTCAGCCTTAATCTCTCTACTTAGTATTTCCATCCGTTCTGCAATCGCTGTTCTTGCGGATATTGCCCAGGTATTGATTTCGTCGGTATTATCTCCGAGCGATACAGCGCTTAATGCAGTTCCCCTTAAATCAAATAAAGGTGAATAATGAGGGTTTTCCTCCATTAACTGCCTTTCTGTTTTTCCATATTTTGCAAGGATCTTATCCCACTCAGCAGAGATGACCTTAACCACCTCGGCCTGTGTCGTCATTGTGCCATACTGAGTAGCAAACTGTTCAAACCCATTACCGAAAATAACAACCATGGCTTTGTTTGCCTGATAAGCATTGTTGCTTCTCTTCAGCTCAAGATACTTCTCGCAGACAGCTTTTTTGAATACCTCACTTTCAGTGTCAGGATAAGCTACTTTGAAGCCTGTCGGAATATAGGTGTTGAAGCTGTACTCACCTTCAGGAGAAAGCAACAGCCAGGTATCGCCGTAACTACGCCACTTGATTTCATCATAATGAGCTTGGAATATCTCTTTTGATATTGTGCCATCCATCAAGTGACTGTAGGAGTGATCTTTAGTCAGCATATCCTTCAGCCTGATCTCATCTTCCGAGTAAGAGACTTTCACGGGGCTCAGTTGTTCAAAGAAGTCATTGATGGTGTAGTCATATTCGGTTTGAGATCCACCATAATTTTTCATCTTGCCGGTCAATATCTCAAAAGTCAGTTCTTTCCGGTCGTCTGAGAAAGAGATAATCTTGACTATCGCCTTAAAGGTGCCGGATTCATAGGAGCTGCGCGTCTTTATAACATTTGCAGTCTCGTACATATCGCCCAGGGCAAGCACTTGACCCTTCGGTGTTACGATGGCATTCTCCGGATTGTCGAGAAGCGCCTTGTCAAAGGGCACACCTTCCTTGTCAGCACGGGCTTTGAGAGAAAGCCTGTCACGCTTGACACTGGCCTCAATGGTCTCCTTCTGGTTCTTGAAAGTGTTGTCGAGGTTTGCAAGTTCAGCTTTTGCCTTATCGAGAGAGGCTTGAGCATCAATTATCAGCTTCCCGAGACGCTTACGCTCTTCATCGCCCTCCGGAAGGGTGATACCTTTGTCACGGTAACGAGCAATCTTCTTTTCCAAGTCGGGGATCTTCTCGTTAAGCATCTCAAGCTTTTTCGCCTTGGTTGCATCAAGGGTTGCCAGTACCGCTATGTTGTTGGCGAGCTTCTGGAAGGTAATCATTGACTGCTTGTCTGCATACTCTTTGGCCTTGCGTGCCTTTTCAGCCTGCTGCTCCATAATCCGGCGCTTTGCCTCTTCAGGATTGCTTGAAAGCATGATTTGCATGTCATCATTGCCCACGATATTGCCATTTTCAGCACTGGCAGCATCGCCCTTGATGATATCGCCAATCCATGAGGCTTTCTTGTTGAGCAAATTCAGCTTGTAGGAGTCAAAACCTGCTTGGTAATAGTAGACTGAGACCTTTGGGGAGGTGTTGCCCTGACGAACGCCACGCCCGTTCCGCTGCTGGATACTGGCAGGAGTCCACGGGAAAGTGAGGTGATGAATCGCGGTAGTTCCCTTTTGTAGGTTCACCCCCACCTCCGCCTTTTTGTTGCAGACAACAAACTTGAATTGACCGTTGTTGTAGGAGTCGGCAATCTGCTGCAACTTGTCCCCGCTCGCTTCATCGGCATTGATTATGGCAATGCCGCCCTTCATCGCCGGGATATGATGAACAAGGATACGGACAATCTTTTCATGCTGTGTCTTCTCTTCGGTAAAAATCAGCTGTTTGCCATTCAACTCGAATTCAGTTTTGCAGTTATCAATCAGCTTTGCATACTTCGGTGTCAATGGGTGTGCAACTGTCTCTTCAGCGATCCCCACCTCTGACAGCCGACCAATGACAAGAGCCTCGTAGGCGTCCGGGAAAGACACGGTGTAAGTATCTCCGCTCTCTTTAACGGTATAGGTGAGCGGAATGGTCATTTCTACAGCCTTCTGCTCTTCAAGGGTGTCATCATAGTAAGGATCGCCAACAGTAGGCATACGCTTAACCTTGACACTTGCAGGCAGCTTTTCAATCAAGCTCTTCACCTTTTCTGTATCGCCCTTTCCAAAAACAAAGGTCATGGTTCGCTGGTAAAGGTCAATGTCTGTCGCCACCTTCTCCATGTCCCGGAGGATAGAGAAAACGGGCCTACTGTCCTTGCTCTTACTGAAAGGGTTCATCGACTCTTTTGCTTCTTCCTTCAGCTGGGAGTAAATGGCTTCCTGCTGTGAAGTCAATTCGAGGTCATGGCGAATGTCAACCTGCTCCGGTAGCTTCAGCTGATCTGGAAAATCAGCAGCGGTTTTTTGCAGTACGTACTTGAAGAAAAGGTTGCGGAGACCGTCAAGATTCTGAAAACCGACAAGGCCGTCTTTCGATTTGATTTCACCGGTCATCATCAGTTTGTCAACTGACTGAATATCTCCGAACACCCTTACAAAGTCATCAACACTGTAGACGCCAAACTTCTCAAACTCTTCAACGGGAGCAACCAGGGAAAGCATGTTGAAGATTTCAAGTGGGCTATTGGTCAACGGGGTTGCGGTCAACAGATAAGCACCGCGCCCGTTTTGTGTATCCCGGAGGTGTGCCATCTTCATTGACATATCCACACCGCGTTTTGAAACAGTGGGGTTGGAGATGTAGGCAATGCCGGAAGTCATTTCCCCTCCCTTTGCGGAGTTTTTGAAATTATGCCCTTCGTCTACGATTACATCCGTGAAACCCATATCCTCATAAAAGGGAAGCTCACCCTTTTTCTTTGTGCCGTCACTGGCAAAACCCTCTTCTTTCTTCAGTGCGCTTTTGGCATCGGCATAGGATACCTTACGATAATCAGCAGAGCCTTTTTCAGCCATCATAGAGCGCTCAACCATCTTATCAACGTACTTGTCGCGGGTCTCTTGCTTCATGGGGATACTGCCGAACTTCTCATAGGTCATGATGATAGTTGAATAATTGGACTGCGGAATCTTCCACATCTGTTCAAAGATCGCTTGAGCATCGTTAGAGTCTGTCAGCACGTCCTGGAACTGCTGGTTGCCGTCCTTATCGACTTTTGGGCCACCGTCTTCATTGAAAAGCGGCTCTCTTTCCGGATTGCCCTTCTTGTCGGTTTTATGCTCAATGCCGACAAAAAAGACGCTATCCATGGAGGCAAGAAAGGCGCGGTTTTCATGATACCAGTTGGATAGAACCGACTTCGGCACGGCAATGCAGATACGCTTGGAACGCCCCATTTGCAGGTTGTATTGAGCGAGCCCTACGGAAGTAAAGGTTTTCCCTAAGCCCACGTCAAGGGCAAGGACTCCCCGGCCCTCTTCGGAGAATCGGCGGATTGCTGCATTCTGGTAGCCGTGCGGCTTGATCTTCCCGGAAAGCCCCTTGATGTCAAGCGGGGCCTGCTCATACTCGAAAGGGGTGAACCCATTAAACTTCCGGTTGAACTCTTCTCCTATTTGGTCAATATCAGGGTGAGCCTTCAGCCAGGCGTTGAATTGATCTTCAAGGTCACGCACTTTGCGCTTGTACTCATCAATTCTTTCGGCATCGCTGGAAGTAACATTGCCGCCATTCAGATACTTCTCAAACTGCTTATCAAAACCCTTTGCATCCAGCCCGGAAAACTCCCCGAATGGAGTATCGAGGTCTTCAACAAACTGCTTGCGGGTTACGATCTTTCCGGTCAGCCGATCCTCTTCAGTGACCTCTTGCACAGCGCCATAGGTAACGTCTTTGTAGCCAGACTCTTTCAGGAAATCGACAATGTATTTACGAGAAAACCACTTTTGCTGAAATCCGAATGTGATATCTTCTGATTTTGTAACCTTCCTGCGCTGCATGATCCCCTTGAGCTGTTTTTCCCACTTCGACAATATGCGGGTATCAGTTTCACCGGCCATTGCAGCCTGAAGGGCATCAACACGCGGGTACACATCACCACAGGTGAAACGGCTCATCGGCATCAACATGCCGTCAGCGGTTATTGCTATGCCGTCAATTTCGGCAACATCCCCCAGGCTGTCGAGTTTCATGTTGCCCGTGTAAAGCTTTTTCAGGTCATCAAGCTCAATGTCGGCAATGCCTTCACGTACAAAGAGATGTTCAACTATTGCCAATGGGTTACTGCTGTCAAAATCCAGCATCCGCCCCGATTTGTCGAGAGTGCCAGTCAGCAAGTCGGAAAAGTTCCCCTTCTGGTCAATGGCGTTGGCGAAAAGTCCGAACATCCGGGCCGACTCCCCGGTGATAGTCAGCTTCTTGTTGTTTTTCGGATGTCCGAACCGCTCAATCTCAGAAACAATAAGCTCTTGCAGTGCCAGACGTTCAGCATCGGTTGCCGTGTCATCTACCATGGCGCTTTCAAAGCGGCCTATCATTCCACCAATGAGGGAACCCCGCCAAAGCTGTTCTGCAAGTTCCGCTTTTGGCTGGCTCATGGCAAACTCAATTGAATCCCTCTGAAGCGGAGTCATCACGTCCGGGAAGGTCTTGAAGATATTGAAAGCCTGCTCTGAAGTGAGGTTAAGCGCTCCTTGTGGGGTAGCCAGCCAGCCTTTCAACTCTTCAATGCTGGCAGCTCCATAAAGAACCGCGTCAATCTCTACTAGTTTCTTGGTATCCATAACCATGATCCAGGCGCTACCGTCAAACTCCCACTCAACGCCATTCATGATCTTACGATCACCTTCAGCATAATTCCGTTCAACCGGGGCTGCCACGTCAAGCGCCTCCCAATCAATACGGCTATCGAAACGAGCGGCGAGCTTTGCCTTGAGTCCGGCGTCATCCACATCACCGTCAACTGTTTCACGGCTCCAGCGGTCTCCATCTACCTTGGGCATGAATTTACCCATGATATATTTGAGCCCTTCACCCTGCCAGTAGCGCCCTTGAATGAACTGATCCCACACGACGCTTGTGCTCTTCAAGGTTTCAATGGGGAGACTATCAGCGGTTTCCAGCAAACTTGCAGGATGTTTCTTGAAAACAACCACGTCAACAACGGTGTCAGTTCCCTGACTTTTGAACGTGCCTGAAGGGAGCTTGTGAGCGCCAAGAAATTCAGCTTTCTTTGAAACTGCGAGCCGCCAACGCTCCCACGGCTTACCTTTGGCCCCTACGATGTTGATAGGCACGACAAAAACACAGAGCCCCCCAGGTTTCACCTTGTCGATTGATCGCATAATAAAGTAGCGCTCAAGCTTGGTTTCATCCTGATATGCAGGATCATCGAACTTGCTACGCCCACGCACGTCGCCAAATGGCACGTTGGTAATTACGGCGTCAAAGGTGTTGTCAGGGGTCTCAGCTGCCAGCTTTTCAAAACTTTTGGATTGAATCTTGTCACCGGGATTCAAAAGTTGTGCAATCTTGGAGCTGGTAGGGTCAAGATCGCAGCCGGTAATAACTACACCCTTGCCTTTTGTGGCCGGAAACATGCCGTGACCTGTCGAGGGATCAAGGACGTTACCGACAGTAAAGCCATTGGCTGTCATTCCATCCCAGCAACCTTCAGCAACGTGCTGAGGCGTGTAATATTCAAAGACGCTGTTTTCAGTAAGACCGCCGCGCCCTGAATACTGTTTCAGGACTTCGATGTCAGAACGGGTTAAGTCTTCAGGCCGACCAACGCGGGATAGAATCTCTTTTGCCGCCTCATTGAGCTTTTCACGCGTCTTGATTCCCTTTGCCTTCAGTCCATAATCGGTATTTTCGCCCTTGTAATCATCGGGATTTACCGGGGGTTCTTGTCCGGGAACTTGAGAGGCGGAAAGCTGAAACGCCTCCTGAAAGATCGCGGCAATATCGGTGAATGATGTTGCCTGCTGAACATCTGCAATGAATTCAGGGACGGCCTTTTCAAGGATTGAATCAGTGTTCATTTGAGAGACTCCTTTATGCAAACTTTACTGAAATAAACTGTTTCAAGCTGTTCAGGTTTTTAATGACCGTGTTCTGGTAAAAATCAGTTTCGACCTGAGCATCTTCTAGGTATTTTGCCATCGCATTTTCATTCTTGTATGCGTGTATGCTCTCCACTTTGGCGGCTGTCTCTGCAATCCTGGCATTGATCCCCTCAATCTCTTTATCAATTGCCGCTTTACCGGCGCTCACCCTATCTCCCCAAAACGATCTACCGGGGCCACTGTTGAAAGACCTGTCCAGAAAAGATTCAACGTCATCCGATTTGCCCTGTTCTGCGAGTTTCCGTGAAAGAGTAACCGCTCCATAAGGGCCTTGCCGTAGATACCACTGTCGCAAACCCTCAAGCACTTGACTTGTTTCCTTTAATGGCTTCAACCATTGCCTTGCATCTTCAATTTGCCCCACCTTGAATATTCGATGCTCACCGGAAAGGTTGACAACCGTCAACTCTCCCGGCTTTCCGGCATACTCCTTGTGGGATTCGGCGCTATGCCATCCGCCCCCTGGTTCTATCCTTGCCAGAGGCAAATCACGGCCCTCCATGGCGTACCAGACAACTGACAAACCACTTTTTAACAGCTCTTCGGTCTTTTCAATTATCTGGGGACTCAGGAGACCACCTACAACAGCATCGCCATATTCACCCGCCTTGCTACGCTCTGTTTTTACAGAGAAGTCTTTACGGTCAAACCCTGCGCGTAGCATGGAATCAATTACGCGGGACGCCTGCATGGTTGTGCTGCCAGTTTTGCTTACTGAAGCTTCCCATTGTTTGTAACGGATTTCCGCCTCATCTATTACGGGAGGAACATGCCCTTCAACCATTCCCCTCATCTCCTTGATCGCATGATCCAGGGTGAAGTCATTCCCCAGCAGGTTCTCTTGTATTGCCTCGCCTTCGTAAACTCTCCAGAGGCCGTTCCTTTGTCTTTGGGCAATATTCCCAGCAAGGCGCAATTCAACAATTTCACCAGTCACCCCCGTCTGCACTTTAAAATCAGAAAGGGTTGTCGTGTCCGTGCTGCCTGGAACTTTTATAACGAGAGGGAACTTGACAGCGAAGACGGCTTGAATGTCCTCGAAGGATGTAGCTGACTGAAGGGCTGCCCGGAAATTGTACTCGGAAGCAGATTCCGTGATTTTATTGACAGTTTTTTCTGAGAGGGGTATATTATTATCAGAAGCAGAAGCGCCCCGTGAGGTAGGAGTCATTACCTCTTGAATGTCCGGAATGTCTGTACTCCTTCGGACTCGGGACGCTTTTTCTTTTTCCATCTCCGTCAATAACCATACCTTCTTTTTACCATTCCATGACAAGCGCACTGCGGCCTTGAAGTCATCTGACTCAAGCTGAATCCGGTTCTGACTCTTCTTGACAACCATCATATCCTTTAGAATGCCTTGCAGGTCATGCACTACTTCAGGGTGATACCGGATAATCTTGGATAATCCGTAGCCGTCACTATGCCCGGTGCCTGGCACCCCCCAAACAAGATCAATGTAGCCTATTTCAGGGTGATATAAAGCTGATAGTGCCTCACCGTTTTTCAGTTTGGTCAGTTCTGCTATTGCCTCTTTCGGTTTACCGACAAATTGCCTGAGAATTGGGCCGAAATCCCCGGTATCCAATTCGTCTGCTGCCTCCATAATCGAATCGTTCACCGGCTTCAGCGTCTCTCCTGCAATCCATTCCTTGAACTTCTCAAGAGTCATTCCGGTAATAGCTCCAAGGCCCTGCCAGCAAGAATCATAATTGGAGAGGTAAAGGGCTTTCGCTTCATCAAGAGTGCGAGCGCCAAGAACAACCTTGTATTCATCGAACCGCCCACTTTCGGGGCTGATCTGATCCACGATAAACACGTTTTCGCTTTCAGGATGATCCCCTATGAAGACATCAATATGCTCCCCGGTATTATCGACAGTGCGCTTGAAATAACCATAATGCGCGGTCATCGTGCTTGACCACACTGTACCGTCAGGGGCCGTGCCGCTGCGGGTACTCCCTTTCGGGTTTTCAATTGAGATATCGAGGCCGTGAATCGTGACGTGCCCCAGCTTGTACGTGCCAGCTTCTTTTTGCGCCTGTGTCGGCTGAGGTAGGTCGTTCAAATGGGAAGTTGCTGCTTCGTGAGCTGCTGCATGAATCTCTTCAGCGGTTGCCGATTCGAGAATCCCTTTTTTCTCCATGTCTCGGAGTGCATACTGAAAATCAAGCCATCCTCTGAACCGGAATGCCCGGTCATCAAGGTACAAATCAGCTATCGGCTTTCCCGGATTGGCCCCTTCAGGCTGCATGGTATTCTTGTTGATTTCATCGTAAGGAATGGCGCTATCTTTCAGATATTTCCTGAGCGCCGGAGTATCAGGGCGAGTCGTGAAGATTATCACTTTCCACCCCTTGCCCTTCAGCCACCCCATAACATCAGCAGCCTCCGGGAGAGGATCACCGAAAACGTCCGGGCCTTGATAGCCTTTCTCGTAGTCAGCAATTACGCCATCAAAGTCTACACAAATGGTCTTTGGGCGATCTCCTTCGCCTGCGGCTTCAAAAATTTCTATCTTGTCCATGTCATGAGTGAACGTTGCATGAACTTTATTTGGCTTTATCGCTGCAAGTCCTAAGAATAGTGGCTCCCTGAGAGAAAAGCTCGGATACTTACCGTACAGCTCAAATACCTTGTCAGTAATATTCGTGCCGTACTCATGGCCATGGAGCTTGTAGCTCCCTGCCGGTAGTGACAAAATCATCTCTTGCAGCAACTTATTATCATCACCTCCAGCATCGGAAAACTGATACCAAAGGGCTTCTTTCTGGTCGAGCGTTTTGGCCTTTCTGAACTTGTTCAACCACTCCTTGATTGACTGTTGGCCTCCAGCCGCCTCATGAATCTTGTCATCCTTCCCGATCCCCATTGATTTCTTGAAAACACCGGTAACGTATTTCCAGTAATCTTCACCGTCTGATTCAGTCATGCCGCTTTCGCGCTCAGTAATCGCCTTTGCTTTCTTCCAGCGCTTTTCAGCCTCAAGGAAATCAACACCGGTATTCTTAGAGATGCTTTTGACCAATTCAGGGGGCATCAGTAAGTCCTCCCCTCAAGGTCATCTGTGAACACGCCATCCTTCAAAAAGCCGTGATAGCCGGGAACAACAATGGAGGGTGAAGCCGTGATATTCGGTGCTTCGCCTGTTACAACCCATCCCGTACCGTTGCTGCTATTCTGATCCACTACCCATAGAGAGCCAGAGGGACAACGTACCGCAATGGGGGCACGCTTTCCCTTCCAGTCATTCCGGTAATGAATTGACAGGAAATGAGGAATAGGCTCGCTTTGATCGTCGGCAGGACTGCAATACCACGGGCAAAGCCACATGGCCCCTGGCTGGTTTATTCTTTCGTTGAAGTCAGGAGCATCGTTATCAACAAGAAAGCACTTGAGAGGCATTATTCATCCTCCCCGTCATCGTCTTCATCAGGATCATAATTGTTTGGGTGAATCGAATCGGGGAGTTCGTCAGGAACATAGCCCACTACATCAAAGCGGAGAATATCCGGATCATGGTAGTAGTTCTCGTTTGCAACGAGGTTGGCGTGAATATCCATCGGTGAACAATATTCCAGCTGTTCAATCGGATAACCCCACATGCCGTAAGGATACGCATTGAAATGACGCTTTAAGCTCTCCACGGCACGGTTTGACCCTGTAATTTTGACGGCAGCCGGAAGGTGCCATTGTGTAGCGTCAAAATCCAGAGTCACGGGGCCGTAAGAGGTCTCAGCGTAAACAGTATACGGAGTAACCGGGAACACGTTCATATTGCTAACCTCATACTATTCCCCTCAATGTTTGAACAGGGTATAAAACAGCATATTATGGAAGTCCGGAGGCCGGAGCGCCTGAAAGAGTGTCAATCAACCTCTTTAATCCCTGCTCCCCAACGGTCATGTTGCCATACTGCAAGGCATATTTCAGTTGATCCATACTGAACATTCCCTCTTTTGGTTTACCGTTGGTAATCCAGAGATAGAGTGCTCGTTTCATGTTTTTTTCAGACTTGAAACGATAGGAATAGTTGTAAGTTGACCCTTCTTCAGTCGGAACGTACACCGTCCATTGTGACGGTTTCTTGCCGCCATACTTGGTGTAGGCATCAATACTGTTAATGTTTCCAGTCCAGAAATCCCCGGCTTTTGCAATTTTCTTGTCAAGATCCCTGAAAACATCATCGGTTTTCTGCGCTGTCGCTTTTTTCTGCTGAATATCACCCTGCTTTGCCTGTACCTGAACGCTGTCAACGTAAGGCTTCGAAGCACACAACCCCAGTATCAACGCCAGGTGTCCAGGGTCTTTCGAGTGAAGGGCAAGGAGAACATCAGGAGAGGCAAGCATCTGCATCCCCATAGAAATAACCTCGGTTGCATTTGAGTAGACCTTGCCGACATAAGGATCGTGCCAGGCATCTTTATAAGCGCCTTCGTTGGATTTGTAGCGAGTATTGCCCGTGAGAGAGGAAAGAGAATAGACCGTTGCCGACTCCCGGCGCTTCTCAAGGAAATTCCGGGCAACTTCAACTATCTTGGGGTCTTCTTCGAGTAGGTGAGCAAGTTCATGGAAAAAGGTTCTTTTGCCGAAACTTGAACCAACATAGAGCTGTCCTGACCAGTGGGCTGCTGCTGATCTACTCTGCCTGATTGTGGTATATTCGAGACGGGAAAGCCGCCCCCCGGTCATACGATAAAAGGTTGCCAGGTCACTTTGCACTTCTTCAGGCGCGTACCCGGCCTTACGGGCCTTGGTGATCGCCTTTTTATCCATCAAGGCATTTTCTTTAATCCATGCAGCCGCCTGTTCTGCGGTCACAGGAGACTGCTCAAGAAGCTGGTTTGTTAATTTTGCGTGTAATTCTTCAGCAATCTGTTTCTGTTTTGCACGCATTTCCGTTATTTGATCGGTCAAGGGATTCATGGCAGCATCAAGAGCTTCCCATTTTTTCTTGTTGATCGGCTCCCAGTATTCCGCCCGTGCTGTCCTTACTCTTTCCGCTTGGTAGTCAAGCCGAACTCTTATCTCGGCAAGCCCTTTGTCAGTTTCATCCTGCCATTCACGGCGCTCCTGTGCTTCAGAGTCGGTCAGCATCCACGTTGATTCACCTGGATAAGGTTTTATTGCCAGTCTGTCGGTCTGATATTTGCTTATTTCTGTAGAAATGACCGCGTAAGCGTCTGCTTCAGGTGTGACATACTTGTCCATTGCCTCCTGTTCAAGCTCAAGGAATGGGGCTTCTTCTTGTTTATGTATTTGCTCCCTTGCATCTTCAGTTTCAGATATTTTCAAAGCAAGTTGCGCCTGCTCTACCAGCGCCCCCGGTATATTAAGGGACTCAATAACCGCGTATCCTTTAGCAGAATACCCCACGAAAAGCCGGTCAACCTTCTTCTGGTTCTCTTCTCCAAACTCGGCAAGAATCGCCTTTCTATCGAGACCGGAAGCAGCCAGAGCTTCATCTTGAGCAAAGATATCCATCTGCTTGAATGCGAAATATCTTGCTTCAGGGTCGGTTTCTCCGCTTCTCAGAAGTGCAATTGCTGTCTTAACTCTTTCGGTTGAAGCTTCAAATTCGCTGAATTTCTTATCATCAATATGCTTGAAAGCCTGCTTGAACACGGCAAATATGTCATCAAAGGATTTTGCCGCCTGAAGTGGCTCCCTGTAACTTGCGGCTTTCACCTGTCGAGCCTTTATGGCTGCAATTGACCGTTGCAGGTCTGCAACCGTCCGGTATTCTATCTGCTTGTCAAATTCTTCTCGGGTCTTCTTTGTTCCGGAAAGGAGATAGAACTCATCAGCCGCTTTCTTGAGATCCTCATCACTGTCAAGAATAATCTTGCCAGGGTCAACGCCCTGATCCTCCCAATACTTCTTTGCTTCGCGGGTCATATTGTCGAAAACTTTGAGCGTGTTTTCAGGGTTATTGATGTAGCCTTCAATGTCCTGCTGTGTCCACCTGTACTTTTCCATCAGGTAGGGCGCGGCATAGGTTCTGAAGTCATCAAGAATAAGCTTCAGGTGAGCATCTGGACTGTTATTGTCATATCCAACACTCTCAAGAAACATACCTGGAACATATTCAGGCTTCGGTTTTTCAAAGATCCCACGAAGCGATTGCCAGTCACCGGTAAGGGCTGCTTCAAGTATCGGCTCAGGGCCACGTATACCGGTTACGTCAGGAGGCTCATTTCCTGGGAATACCGGTTCAGTGATCTTACCCGGCACCACATCTGCAAAGGGGAGTTCTCCCGGCGTCGGCTGATACTCTGATTCATTTTGGTCAATCCATTCAGCAAGTAGCCAGGTATCCGGCAATCCGTCTTTACCTTGTGCAATCCGGGCAAGTATGGCTGTCTGCTTCATGTACTCAATCGAGAGGCGAGGGGCAAGACCGGCACCATAGCGGCGGGTGATCCTCCCACGCGCTACGGTCTTTATGATATCACTGATAATATCATCGCCTTTTTCTGCAACGATCTTTGAGAGGCCATAGCCTCCAAGAAAGCGCCGGGTAGCATCTCCAACCCTGCCCCAGTAAAAGGCGATATTGCCGACATCAGGCCGGTGCATGGCTTGGTAATTATCCACATGGTTGCGGATAACACCCCGAATCGCTGCCATGCCCTGCCTGATATTTTCTTCAACGGAAAGCTGTTGATTCATTCTTAAGAGCCCCTTACGCGGCTAACTTTGCCGCCTCGAATATCCTGAACTGTTCAAACCGCTTGCCGAACACCTCTGCAAAAGCTGTTTCAGCTGCCTCCGCAATCAAGTTTTGATTCGCTTCGATGTATTTGACCGCTGCGGGAATAACCGGGGCAACATCATCTATCTCACCAATCACGTCTTTCAGGACTTTCAGAAATACTTCAGGCGCTTCAGTGTTGTATTTGCCGGAAAGGAGGTCTGCAAGCTTCTGATTTTCTACCGCTGCGCCTTTCGTCCGGTCTATGAACTCACCAACAGCGTCATCGGGATTGACATAGGCGTCCGTTACATCCGTGCCATTATCGCCAAATCTGACTCTGTAAGCCCCGGCCTGATATGCAAGAAGAGCAGTTTTACCGGCACTGAAGAAAGCAATTGTTTCAGCGGTCTTGTCGCCAACTGTGCCGCCATAGCTTTCAATGGCATGGATCATCTTGTCAAGGTCTGCTCCCTGATTGCCGCTATCCTGATTGTCCGGCTTATCCGATTTTCCCTTGATCTCTGCCAAGCTCTTCGGTGCCCAGTAAAGGTCAAGTTCAACGCCAAGGTCGATAAGCTCTTTGATGGATATGTAGCCGGATTCAGCGTTCTGCTTGTCGCCATTCAGGATCGCGTAGCCGAAAGCCTGCTCTTGTACCCCCTGGATAGGATCATCTACATCACCCTTGTCTTTCTCGGTTATGTACCAGTCAGAGCCACCCTTGAAATAGTGAAGGTAGGCAACGGCACTGTCGCCCTGTCCATCCGTTTCATAGCTTGACGGCATTCCCTGAACGACCTTGGCAACTTCCATGAACTTATCTTTGAAGTGCTGCCCCTCTTCACCCCGGATACCGGCCCCCATAGCTGACAACTGGGAAGATCCAATGAAGTTCTTTATCAGAGGCATAATTTCGTTCACATCAGCAATGGTTGTAGGCTTTTTGACTTCGGACGCGACAATGATCTTGTCAGCTGTAGCATCTGCATCAAGCCCTTGCCCCCATGCCTGAGCAATAATGAACTCCTGCGCCATCATTATTCCTTGAGCATCTGAAGTCGTTACACCTATCTTTTCCTCAATAGCGTAGACGATATCAGCTTCCCATTCATCTTTGGACTGCTGAGGTACGGCCTTCGTTCCAAGCTTCACCAAAGCATCAGCAACTTCTTTCTGCATACGGCGCTTTTCGGAGAAAGGAACATTCCCCGCCGCAAGTCCGGCGAGGTTTGTCTGTACCGTCTTTTGAAGGCTGCGTTTTTCAGAGAATGAAAGTTCCATGGTTTAAGCTGCCTCCTTTTTCAGAAGTTCGGTCAGCGCATCCGCCGCCGCGTTCAACAATTCATCGTACAGCTCCATCTTGCCGTAACGCTCAAGAGTGGCCGCCGCTTCGTCAAGCTTGTCTCCTGCAATTGTGCTGTCCTTATATTTGCCGTTCTTGATGTCGTTGAGAATGGTGATAGCTGCACCTTCGATGTTCAGATCGTCTTGATTGCCTCCCTGATTGTCGCCTGTACTGGCAGGAACAATGATCTTGGTGTCAAGATATTCCTGCAATTGGTCATATCTGATATTCATGCTGGAGTTGTCGCTTTCAAGCTGTATCGCCGGAAGCAGAGAGCCGCCGTGTTCGGCAGAATTAACATCTTTCACCTTATACCCCTCCATGTAGTCATTGATCTCGAAGGAAGGCGAAACAGTCCGTCTGCTAACTTTGTACTCATCGCCCACATTGAACTTAGCAACAACTCCCTGATATTTTGCCGCCCACTGAGCAACGGTTTCCCTATCTTTGATTGCTTCTTCAAGGGCTGTGATAGCCTTGTCAAAGGCGTTCTGTGCCGTTGCCATAGTCATAGCAGTAAAGGTCTTCTTGTTGGCATTGACAATGACCTTACCGTTGCTATCTACGAAGTAATTGGCTGAGACTTCTTCACGGGCAGGCTTACCATTGCGGCTTCCCACCAGCCCTATTCTGAATTCTTTACCGTTTACCGGTGAGAATCCCATATCCGTAACTTGTGATTCAAAAACCTTGGCTGCTGCCTGGTAGCGGTCTTCATCGGTAATGCCGCCGCTCTTCATCTCACCCAGCTTCCCGTCAATCCATTTCAGGGCATCAGCTATCTGCTTGTCGAGCCCAGAGAGGGTTTTGGACTCAAAGTTCTGAGCTTTGGCGTTTTCTCCGTCCCATGCAACGTAGACGGCATAATTTTTGTCATTTTTCAAGAGCATGGTGCTTAGGTTGTCGCCAAAGTACATTCTGCCTTGACGATCTTCAAACCCGCGCCCTGTCAACTCCCCTTCAAACGCCTGCTTCTTCGCCTCAAATTCAGCCGCGTCTTTTTGTGCCTGAGTCTCCCCGCCCGTGGTATCTTCACCGCCTGCCTTCCCGGCATTTCCGGCATTGGCAGCAACCAGAGCGTCAAGTTGCGCCTGAAGCTTGTCGTTGAAGTCTTGAATCTTCTTCAGCTTGTCCTGAGCCGCCTGAATGTCGATATCAGCCTGAGCCGCCGCGTCCTGCTCTGCCTTTAAATCAGCAAGGGCCTGCTGATTTGCTGCTGTCTCTGCATCGGCCTGAGCCTTCAGGTCTTCAAGGGCTTTCTTCGCTTCTACGATCTCCTTCTGAGTCGAGGCGAAGCGGGTAGCGTTCTTTTCAATCAGCATAGCGCAACGCTTGCCCACATCCTCAAGGCTCACATCCTGTGCGGCATCCATGCCAGGGAGGGTGTCAGCCTCAGCGCCATCCGGTGAGACAGCAGCAGTGATGTCCCGTTTATTCAGGAGCCAACGGAAAGCAAGGATCTCGTCACTTGCCGTGATCTTCATCTTATTGTTATCCGGGCTGTGGAAGATGATACTGATAACCTGACCGTCAGACACGGGAAGTTGAACCGTGACAGTGGCAAACAGTCCGCTTTTCTTTGGCTTACCTATGATTGCCTCGCCAATGGTAAAGCCGCCCCCTGAAGCTGCCAGCTGCTTATTCATGGCCCTTGCCAGTGCCGCCATGGTCTGAGCGGTACGGGAAAAGGCTTTCACCCTGACCGCCTCCATAATCATTTCGACTGTGGAAAGGCGCTCTTCTTCGCCGGGGTTGTATTCGTCGTCAATCTCTTGGAAGGTGGCACACTCAAGAAGTAGCGCGGCCTGCTTAGAATCAGCAGTAAGCCGGTAGAAGGCTTCATTCAGTTGCACCGGGGTGAAACCCTTGGCGAATAGATCAACACCTGTTTTCAGGCGAATTCCTTTATTTAGTGGGTTCATGTTATGCCGCCTCCTTGTTGACAACGTATTTTTCATAGACTTCCTGGGCAACCTTGACGGCCTCTTGTGGCCTTGAGAAGAGGCGAGCGTTACCGTTGGGGCTTAACATCCCAGTCGGACTGATCCACCTCCAAGAAGGCTCACCGGGCAACCCAAAAGACTTGAGGGAATACCCTTGGTGTCTACCACTGGAATTACTGATAGGGTCAACAGAGAACTGCACCATTCCATTAGGCCCCACTCCGCCATCAGCCCGGATACCGTAACTGTTCTTTCCTTCAGCAGCCCCCGTGCCGCCTGCAAAGGTGTCCCATTTTGAGTAACCGGGAAGGGCAAGTTTTGCCGCCGCCTCCAGAATCACCCCGTCGCCATCAGTCTTGACTCCGCACTCAGGACACTCCATGCCGCCGTCGCACTCTGTCATAGTTGCGCCACACTCAGGGCATGTCGCGGCTACAGCATCTCCGGATTCAAGAACCAACATTTCAGGGGCAATCTGCTTGTGAACGGCTCCGTCTATATTCACGTCATAAGCAAGCCCCATCCCTACCACTTTCCCGCTGTCAATAATGGTGCCTGAATTGCCGGAAAAGGTTGAATCTCCCTTCTTGCTGCGTCCCAATACCTTTACTTTTGTGCCGGTCTCAAGGGGTTGTGAAGCGCTCTCAAATATCCCCTGTTTCGCTTTATCCAGCTTCCCGGTAAGCTCATCAGAAAGAGCGTTTGCCTCTGAAATCTGCTGATTTAAGCCGACAAGGGTAGTCTGCTTTTCAGCGACAACCGGCGCGATGGTGGCAATCTCTGTTTTTGCAAGCTCGGTTTGCCCCTTAAGGCTCTCAACAGTCGCCTGCAACTGTGTTGTCTGCTCGGCAACTGTGGTATTGACGGCCTTGATCGTCGGAACGGCAATCTTCTTTTTAAGATCGGCCTTTTCTTTCTGCTTCTTGTAATTCGGCTCGTTGTCCTGAACATACTTGATGATTTCTTTCATCTCGTTATCAAGCTGCTTGTAATCCCGGATAGCCAGAACCTTTGCATTCAGCTTTGCCTGGTAGAAAGTGGGTGATCCGCTCTTGACCTTCAGAAGAAGCACCTGCCCACTCTCGAACGTAAGCGTTACCTGTTTGATCGGAAAGCCGCTTTCACGGGTCTGCTTGTTGTCGGCTTTCACTTCTGCAATTGGCAACCCCTCTTTGTCGAAGAGGTCAAGAACCTTCTTGAGTCCCTTCTTGTCCATGTTTTCATAGTTGATAGTCAGCATCAGCACTCTCCTTTATGTCAGAATTTCAACTTGATTCTTATGTCGTAAACTTCATCAGCCTCTTTAACTTTTGGCGCAAAGTTCTTGTATCCCAGCATGTTCCCGGCACTATCCAATAACGCCGCCTCTGATACCGAAACACCTATCAATTCGTTAGCGGCAACCTCGCCAGTGCCAGTAACAGAGTAAATATCTTCTTGAATCAGATTCACTACTGGCTTGCGTAGCAATTCATGGACAAGCGTTGTCCTTGTGACATCCATCGGCTTTGCAACGTTGCCGGTATGCCCACCGTCTCCGAATGCAACATGTGTCACTTGCGGTAGCGTTGCCCCGCTGAACATGTGCGAAGCGATTCGCTGCCTGAAATTGTTGGTTGTAACGGCCTCTGACATTTCTTGCCTCCTTTATGCTGCAATCTTGCGGATAATCACCCTGGCTTCAGTTTTTACTCCGGTAACGTTCGCTCCCACCTTCCATGCTCCATCAAGATGCTTGGTTGAACCAATCCACCATGATCCATCAAGTTTCAGTCTGCTGTGAAGTGTTCCAAGCCGTTTGACAGTGAGCCTTGTCAATCCATTCAATTTCCATGAACCATTTAAAGGCATTCCGCCTATCTGCCATGTACCGTCAAGACGGTCATGTTCCAAAATCCCCAAGCTTCGCAAAGGTCTCCCGAGGCGTTCAGTTCGAACAAGCCCCGCCTCTGTTGACTTAACCAATCGCAAAGATGCTTCTGCGTTGACCTTGATCTTCTTATCTGCCGGAGTCCCCACCTGCCATGTGCCGTCAAGTCTGGCAGCAGGCCACGCATAAGGCTGTGTCAGCTCCTTGCTTATCGAGGCTGCATACTGGGTAGATGAAGGAACATATATTTCAAACCACAACTTAGATAAAATACCTGCATAAACGATATGAAGCGGCTTTATCCTACGGACAAACGCGCCAAGCTCACCAAATGCCGCCGTGCGTTCAACTTCAGCGAGGTTACAAATGATCCTTCCGCGAGAAGTGAGGTAGTTACCGACGCTTGACAGCTTTACAGGAGAGAGGCTTTTAACTTTCCACGTCCCGTCAAGTCTCAAGCTGAGAGTGTTTTCTCCGGGCACTTCACCCATGGCAATCAACTCTGAAGCAGTCAGAAAGCGAGTCCCGTAAACTTCAGCCTTGAGGGCATAGAGAGACTCCCATTTTGCTGTAGCTATGCCATGTCTCTGAATATAATTGGTTATGAGAACAGTGGTTTCCTTTTGCAGGAGTTCCAGCTTTCTCATTGCAAAGGCAACGGCGCGATTCTTGTCATCAAGGTCACGCTCGTAAAATTCACCAAGCTCTGCAAGCATCCGCTGTTGATCGGTGCTGTTGGCTGTATAGATCGAGCGGAGAGTTAAAGCCTTGGCATACTCAGCATCAAATTGAGCTTCCCAGAATGTTTCAAGCGCTTCTGCCAGTTCTGCCCACCTGGGAGTTTCCCGCTTCACACGGGTAAGTCTATTTTTCAGCCAATCAAGCGCCATATCGCCCTCTATTAAGCAGAAACCAGCGTTAAAGTGACGTTATTCATGTCAATGCACACCATTTCGTTAAGCCTTGTCGGAGTGACAACCCCGGCAACTGCAACGCTGAAAGTGGCGTCTCTATGGGTAAAGTAGCCAGTGTCGTTGATTATACGATACAGATCTTTGATAAACACGGAGGTAAGCCGCGTTGTTGACGAAGCTGCATAGTTTTTTTCAAGACTTGCTCTTATGTCAGATTGAACCGTTGCACCTACCGCCAAGGGGTTATATTGACCCGTTACCGTTACGGTAAACAATGACAGTAGTGGCGCTACCCATTCGAACTTGCGGTTGTAGATATTCAATGCCGATAATTCAGCAATGACAGCAGTGCCGATATTCACGTTGCTGGGATCGTAAGCTGAAATAAATATCTTGTTGATATAGGAAAGGTTGATGCCGTATGCTTCTTCTTGTTCCTGTTCACCCCACACCTTGATCCACCGCACATTTGGGTGCCGTTTCTTTATGAAAAACAGATAGTCTTCATTCCAAATCAGCTTGTCATTGTAAGATGACCAGTAATGCAGATTGGTTCTGATCTCTTCCAGGACTTCAGCAACTTCCCCGCCATCAACAACCTCGGTTACAACCGCTGACAATCTAGCAATCTGCAATTCATTGTCATAAATATCCCCCAGCGGAAAGAGGGGTTTGCCGACAAGAAGATTTGAAGGCCCCTCAGTCAACCAGAGTGTAACTTCGACAACTGAATTTAAAGGGAGCACAGCCCCGAAAATCCCATTTCCAAACCTGATCCCACTCTGTCCGTTGTGAGCAAAGAATTCATCGTAGACCTTTGAATCCGGGTAGCAGTTCTGAAATAGCCTTGCATAACTCCAAGGCTCAAACCCTGCTCCAGAGTCCACCCTGACGGTAAACTTGCAAATTCGGTCTGTATCCTCTTTTGAAAACAGGCACTCAGCAAAAACCTTTTCTTGTGTAATGGGGAAGGTCAACACCTTCTGTTCGTGCTGTGAAACATCTACAGAGACGGTGCCTGCTGCCGGTATTGTTGCCGCCGCCAAGGTTGAATAGGTGAGTGCCGCCTCTGACTGACACGTAGACCCTGCCGGGAGCGATACGGTACTGGTGCCTGAATTGGCAAAAGCAGCTTTGCCAGTAGAGGCTATCCGCTTACGAGGTAGATACTCCCGATCCTCAACGTGTGCCAATATGCTGGACTTGTTCAACGCCGTTGAAAGAAAGAACTCCTGTATAAGCCTTTCCAGCTTCCAGAGAGCATCCCGGAGACACCACGAAACAAATATGCAGACAAATGCGACAAACTGTGAGCTTGCCAGCTTTGCCCACCCCGTCTTTCCGCTCAATATTTGCTTGAACTGTGCTATTGCCTCTTCTTTTGAAATCATATATTTACCTCTCCTTGCCATCTGCCAAGGGCGTGATCCATGGTAATTATCATCAAATCAATTTCTGTGAATTCAACCGCAACCCCATACATAAGCAGGTTGCCTATATCACGCGGCATTTTTTCCAGAATATTCATGGCTGCCATGACGCTTGAGTTTGCGCCTGGGGGCTCGAATTTAAGAGGCAGCAGGTTGTGACCCCACGCCGGAGCATCGGCCACAGTTCCCTGCGGAGTGTCGAACCACTCCTGAATTCTGCCGTTGAGGGCTGTCTCATCAGCAGTTGAGACAATTCCCGCTTCATCCAATTCCATCAGGTAGTCAAGCTCTTCAATGATTGTGCTCATCGCTATACCCTGTCGTATGCCATCAACGTCAGCATCGTGTCGTCAAACTCTGTCCGGATCATCGGCACGGCATTACCGGATGGCTCCTGTTGAACTTGAGGGGCCTTTTTCTCTTGCATTGCCTGTGCAAGCTGTCCAACTTCAGGCACGCTTGCGGTAACAGGTGCCGGAGGGGGGGTCTTAATTGACTCTGCGGTCTTGATCCTTTGTGGTGCCCTTTTTGCCGTTTGAGTTGGCGCGGCTGAAGCAGATTCAATCTTGGTTGCCTCTGCCGGTTGTATTGCGGGGCTGATTGCTGCAACCGTTTCAGCGGGTTTTGTATCTGGAAAGCCAACAGGTGTCACTCCTGCAAGCTTTCGGAGTTCAGCACGATCCTTTTCACTGCCTATGCCTGTACGGACTTCGCCAGGGGTTTCAATGGAAGCCGCTGACTTCTGAGCACTCCCTGTAAGCTCTGCCGGTTTGTCTTCAGGCACGCTTGCGGTAACAGGTGCCGGAGGGGGGGTCTTATCTACGCTTTTTTCACCCTTCTTCCCTTTTTTTGTTTTGGAAGAGGGGGTTGGTGTTGCGGTTTTTGGACTATCCGGCTGTGGCACTCCCTGTTCGGCTGCAAGAAAAGCTGCTTTTTGTGCATCAAAGTCTGATGGATTACTGACTGCCGGAGTGGCCGCTGTCTTTCCCGGCTGATCCTTTCTGGCAGCCTGCGCCATCTCGAAAGCGTTCTCTTTTAACTTGTCCTCGTTTTTATTCAGGGTGTTCTTGACAACATCAACTCGCCCCTTGCTATTGCGGAGCATGTCAGCAGTGGCAACGTCTCCCTTTGAGGCTTTATCGTTTGCAACCCTATCTAGGCACTGCTTGCGTTCATCAGTAAATACGTTCAGAATTTCATCTTCGCTTGCAGTCTTGAAATCCTTACCTTGAGCTGCCAAACGGGACTTGGTGCGTTGAGTAACATCCTCCATGCCGCCTTGAATCTTCGTGTCAACCATCATGCCTGCGAGTTTTGGCATTTTGGCAACATTGATTCCCTGTCTCTGAGCGTATCCCATTGCCGGGTTGAAATAGCTTTGATCGAAAGTTTTCTCTTGTGCATCCTGCATGGCTTTTTCGCCTGAAGACTTATCAAGAAAATCCTTGAATCCTTTATCTCCCCTGAGAGCTTGCGCCCCGGCACCGCCTGCCTTGATTATCTGCGAATATTTCTGAGCCTCAGCAGCATTAGCCCCGCCGCCGCCTGAATAATTATCAAGAACCTTGGCAAGGCCGCTGTCTTTGCCGTTTGCGGCTGTGAACTGATACTTGCCATAGGAGACAATGCCGCTGTCTTTATTCTGATACGCCTTGTAACCCTTGTCCCCAGATTCGACCTGACCAATAACGTCACGGACACCCTTAACGTCCTTGCCGTGAAGAAGGTCATAGGCAGCCCCGCCAGCTGTAGCATTCTTATCGCCAGTCAGTTTTTGCGCCCCATAATCAAGCGCTTTACTTAAACCGGTTCCAATAGCTGCCCCGGCTGCTGCGGCAACAGCAACGGCAATTGCAGGGCCAATCATGGACGTTAATCCTGACAACATCCCGGCAAGCCCCGCCCCGCCTTCAGGGCCAATTGACGGCGGTCTGATCCCGCCTCCACGGGGTAGGCGAATATTGCGGCGATTCAGTGGGCTTGAAGCATCGGAAGATTTTTCTTTCTTCTTGCTGCCTGCGATTACCTTGATAAGTTCCTTGTGGCGCTTATCGTCTTTCTTGTCCTCAGTTTTCAGCTCGCTCGTGACTGAAGAAGCAAAACGGCCCTGCTCATTCCGTCCGACTGCCGGTTTATTTTGACTCGCAGTGGCATTGCCTGCCGTTGAATCCTGCTTACTGGAGTCAATGCCTTTCCCCCGTTTTGATTGAACAAACTTCCAGGCTTTACCAGTCAACGTGCTGTCATCTTCTGCGTTCTTCTTGATGTCAGCAGCGGCCCCCTGTAACTCCCTTGCCGCGTCAAAGATCGGCCCTCCTGCGGCACGTCCTGCGGCCTCAGTGGTGTCAAGCTCCTGCACTTTGTCCTTACCAGCGGAAAGCAGATGATTTGCCCCACCCTTTAAGGCATCCTTTATCTGTGCCCCAATAGTTTTGGCTTGATCGCCGTCTTTTTTATCAGCCTGTGTCTTTTCCTGCGCCAACTGCCCTACAGACTTTTCCGCTTTTGGTTGAAAGCGGCCCTTGTTATCGCGCTTCTTCTCAGCAGCAGTAATTATTGCCGGGGAAGCTGCTACAGAGGGAGTGGCAAGGGTAGCCGTCTTGACGGGAGCAACTTTTGAATCCGGCTTAATCTGTTGCCGTCGCTCTGCCTTTGTGGCCTGCTTGATGGCAGCAGGAGGAATAGACTGCGGGGTATTGATCTTTGCTTTAGAGGAAGCCGGTAGTTGTGTTTTCTTGACCGGAGCCACAGGAAGGCTTGGAGTCGGTGCATTGACCTTTAAAACTGGATTAACGGCTGTACTTTGCGGGAGAGCTGGCCTTGCTGTTGCTATGGCAGAGGGAGCAAACCGCCCCCGCTCATCTCTTTGACGGGTTGCAGCTTGCTTGGCTTTTTCATGATAACCCTGAACCTTCTTTACAGGGCCAACCGCGCCCTTGGCTAGAAGGGAAACAAGGCGAGGGAGTACAGAGGTGTTCCTTTCGATTCCTTTCAAGGATTGTGACGCACGATAACCGTCAGTTTCGACTTTAGCGAGTATGTCGGCAAATGCTACAACCTGACTTTCGTCGGTTATTTCTATCGCATTTTGTCCCTTGGGTTCTTTTTCCAAACCGAAAGCCCCTTATCGCCTCGAATTGTCGCGTTTTTCTTGTTCTTTTCGCTTCTTCAGGCTCTTGTAAAGAGCTTCAACCCTGACGGCATCAGTATGGAGAAGGTCTCCGATATTCTGATTGCCTATGAAGCAGAGACTTTCCAGAATCACATCCCACGATTTTTCAGAATAATTGCGGAACGTAGTCGCTATTCCGAAAGGTTACGCGTAAGCGCGTCGATACCTCCCGGTCTTTGATTTCAGGGCAACGGTGCGGAGGCGTTATCAACTTGATTTCCCCCTCATCATAAACGGTGTTAAGCCCGTGGTTCATCTCTGCAAGCTTTTCGTTGACAGCATCCACGAAAGCGGCGAATCTCCCGGAGTTCAAGGCACGAATAAAGCGGCTACCGCTATTCCTGTCATCCTCTTTTGCCTCTGCAACTGATATGCTCAACTCGAATCGTGCGAGCTTCAGCTCTGCGGTCATCTTCCGGTGCGCCGGGGTTCCTGGTTCAAGTTCATCAAGCTGTGAATACAGACTTTCAAGCCTCTCCATATCAGCGCCAGATAGGGGTTGAACAACAAGCGCTGTGTCGTCAAACAACAGTTCCCGCCTTGGCTTGCCTTCGATATCCCTGTATTCAGCAGCAACCTCCCTCATATCCTGCAAAAAGGTGTGCTCTTTGCCACAGTGCCCACATTCGTAAGTGTAGGGCACTTCGGGATCATCAGTGGTATGAAGCCAGTACCAGAACACGGCAAGGCGTCGGTCATCGGCAGTCATGGTAAGTGGGTCAATTTTCTGTCCGGCATCCTGAAGGCGGCTTAAAAAGAGGGTAGTAACCGCCTCTTCACAGCTGGGGTCTGCATCGGACAAGTCAATCAAGTCCTGAACCGTTGCATTGCGTAGCTGTAGGCTTATTTTCTGGTTGCTTGGCAGCTTTAATGACGGGATCACTCCCATTACTTACCTCCGGTAACGATTTTATTGAGCGTTGCATACTTGCTTACCAACGATGAAGCGTCTGGTGCGAGGGCAATACAAACGAATCCGGCGCTATACATTTGCGAGTCTGAGGGGGGAGCGCCTATCTCTGACTTCAGCCTGGACAAATACCCTCCGCTTGCAGGGGGGAGGATGATATTGTACGTGCCGGTAGCGGCAAGATCGGCAACCAAGTTTTTTGCAACTGAAAGCCCTTTGGAAAGTCCGGCTGTCAGCTTCTTTGTTTGGTTGATTCCCTTCAGGAGGGACTTAGCTTCGCTGACTGCGCCATTTGTAACGCCTGCAAGCCCTTCCATTGCCCCGCCAAAGACATCACCAAGGGACGCGCTTTTCCATTCGTCTGTCTTGAAAAGCTCATCCCAGCTTGGCGCGGCAAATTGTGAAAGATTCATCTCTTCAAGTAGATCGGTTTCAAGGTCTGGCAGGAAATCGGAAAAGTCAGTGCTGTCAATGAATGCTTCAACGTTTTCGACAGGCTTCTTCAGCATGTCTTTAACCTTTGCAAGGCTGCTTGCAGCTCCCGCAAGGTCGGCAGCCAGAATTATATTGGCAGTCCCGCAACAAAACCCCCGGTTCGGTGGTTCGCCCAACGCCACACGCAACCGTGTATCCCAAGCGCCTTTTTGGGGAGACAGTGTTATCATGTAGAATCCGGCATCCGTAATCTTGGCAAGATCGCCCCTGTTTACCGTCAAAGCAGCCAGGGCCTTATCCATTGTGCCGGTCATGGTATCAGCCTGCTTTTGCAGCTTGCTTACCCCTGACTGTACTTGAGCGATGGCAGCATTGGCCTTATCCGCGATACCAGGCATTGCAGCTGAAAGATTTGTAGATAACCACGGCATAACTACCTCTGCGAATTGAACTGAATGAAGGTAAGAGGAAATTCAAGGAAACCCTGAGCGTCTACGGATTGGGTTATGTCACCCATTTTTTGCGGAAACACCCACCATGAATCCAATGGATCTTCTTCGTATTTTGCCGTTAGCGAATACAGCTCTGCCTTGCGAAGATACCCGTTTTTTCCCATAGGAAGGTTGAATGTGCCGTCACTGTTGACAACCTTTTTCTTCCATTCGGTAAACCACTTATAAATGCGCCTATCAAGGTGGTCTCGCACGGTAAGGCTGATTGCTGTAGGGCTTGTCCCTTCAGGATAAGTCAGTGTCACGGCCCCGGCTTTTATCGCTTCGGTTTCGATCTCAACAGGCCCAAAGCTCATATCCTTTATGAACAGATCAAGCTCGCCCCCACCTATCAGTAATCTGAAGTCCCAGGGCTCGACAAAATCAGTCCGTACCAATTTACGGGCAATCTTATAAAGCCCCTCCATGTTCTCTGATCTCCCCGTAAAAGCCATCAGTAGACCGTCGCCATGGGAATCATGGATTGATTGTCTTCTATTTCCTGCTCTACGAGGTCTTTGCGTTGTTTCAACGTCTCTTCATCGGGAATTTCAAAAGGAAGTCCGGTGGTAACAGCAACCTCTTTTGCTCTTTTATTGTTTGGAATTTCAATAAGAGCTGTTAGGTACTCATAAAGCAGGCTGATTGATTCATCTGGAAGGTTGCCTGTCTTGAGATCCATAGATCGCATTGCAACGAAGTACCACACCTTGAAAGGCAGAACACTCCGGGTTGTGGTTTCAATTTTCAGCTTACCGGCAATGACAGATGCGCTGTGCCAGCGCCCTTCGGCATCCATGGCAACAGCGACATTGTAAAAGTCAGACGGGACTGGCATTTCGTTAACCAGAGCATCGAAGTTAAGCAGCCGTACCGGCCCCGCCTTGTCTTGATAAACCCCCATGGCTTGCTTTAGGAGCATGTCAAGCGTTACCGGCTCAACATACAAGACCTGAAACCGGGCTTTTACCTGCTCAAGCAATTCTGCGGGTGTCATTTATTACTCCCAGGCTACAGCTTCGACTTCGCCTGCATCATCCAGCCAGGTCGGCCAGTTGTAGTGAATGGTGCCAGAAGGCTTAATCAGTGTAGTCCCTGAATCGTTGTCAAGATCGGTAGCGTCAAGCTCAATCCAGCAATCTTCAAGGAGAAGATTGGAGCCCGGAATGCCTTCAGGTTTTGTTTCAGAATTAAGGGTCAGGAAAATATCAAGATAGATTTTCTCCTTAACGATCTTTCTGAGGGTTGTCAGAAGTTCGCCGCTGATAACTTCCTTGAAGGCAATAGTCACATCGCCTGCATTGATGAAGTTGCCCTGCTGCTTGAACATGACCCCGTGGGAACCTTTTGAGTCGATGACTTCGCGCTTCATCTCCGGAAGCTGACCAGTCTGGACAAGATACCCAAGGTTTTCGTATCCATCGAATACCATGGTGAAGTCAGTTGAATTTATGCCCTCACCAAGGGCTAGGAGTTTCTTGTATGAGCGCTTTACCAGTGGGATATTCGCGCCCTGAGTATTGATGTTAGGCATGACGGCCTCCTTGAATTCAGTTGCTTAGTAAGCGAGTGCGGTTACATCTTTCAGTGTTAACATCCGCTGTGTCTTTATGTTCAGGGTTACTTCTGCTCGAATCAGATTGCCTTGTTTGTCGCGGCCCTTATCAAGGGGGGTGCTCATGCTTTCAATAAGGCAGTTCGGTATCATTTTCCGTTTACCTATACAGATGGTTACGGTTTTAGGTGCCCTTCCCATCACGCTGCCTATGCCAGTGATGTTGACTGGAAAGTTTGCGTCTACGTCTGGAGCCATCATCTTTTCCAGTTCTGCCAGTGGCTTTGATACCTCATTTGACGCATTGGCAAGCGCGTAAAAAATCAAAACCAGATTGAAGGTGTATGGCTCGTTACCTTCCCAAACCTGAGCGGTATTGAGAGCTGAAACTGACGTTGACCCTGTTGTGAGTTGGGCAAGGCCAGCAGTCTGAGCTACGCCAGGGATAGCGCCTAAAGTGCTTTGGGAAAAAGGCTCAGAATATTTTGCCGTTATCTGCTGCGAAGTGCCGGGGCCGATCAAGCCGCAAACCATGATGTTGCCGTCTGTCGGCTTGATCCATGCCTTCAACACTTCACTGATAGAGCTATCGGCATTGCCGATAAACTCTGCTTTCGCCCCGGCCTCTGCCATGAATTAAAGGCCCCGCTGCCTTCTGATCTTCATTGACTTCCGGCGTGCAAACCTTGCAGCCCCGGTGAAAGCCTTACTGCGAGCCTTCTTGAGTCCAGCTCGTTGCAGGGAGGTCATCTTGTGAGGACGCCCAATCCGCTTTTTCTTGAATGCAAGCTGGCCGTTGCGAATAACCCTGATGACTGACTCAAGAACCAGATCCCCACCAATGGCATACTTGGTGATAATGGTTTCGTCGTCATCGGTTACGTCTGTCATTTTGCCAGCAAGGAATTCACCAAGCTTTTGCCCTTCAGCATCATCTTCGTTTTCGATGAATGCCTGAACGTTGGCGCTATCAGCTCCCAATGCGACAAAAGAAAGAGCAACGGCGGTCAAGAGATCGCTGTACTCCTGATCCATCTCATCAGAGCTTTCGGTGTCTTCATCGTCTCCACCGTCAACGTCATTCATGGTGTCAACGGAATCGGAGAGGGCCGAAAAGCTGAAGTCGCCCTGTTCTACCCAACTTAGGGCGGTAGCCATGGCCTGTGAACGAAGCTGCTGCGCTGCAAAAGTGGCAATAGCTCCGGTGTCTATGCTGTCGGTAGCGGCTTCAAGAATGGTAGCTGGGCCTGCCACAGATCTCTGAAGCAAGTTCGAGACAGGGAGCAGGTCGTTACCGGCAGCCGTTTGGTCAAAGTAGTTAAATTCTTTCATGGTCTCCTGTCTCCTTAAAGAGCTACGTCAGCGGCGGTAGTTGTCCTGTCAACAGCGCCAGTGCTTCCAGCGCCAACAGTGACTCCGGTATGAACGTGAGCATTGAGGTCTGCCTTCAACTCATTTGCCAGTGTTACAAGCGCTGTTACAGCGGCCTGAAGCTCGTCAACCTTCTTATTCAAAAGCTTAATGTCGTGAGGGTACGGCTGATTGTTTTCATCTTTGGTCGTTGTGAGTGCCATGAGATGCTCCTTTTATGCCCCCCCATGTTTCAGGGGGGCTCATTGGTGTATTTGTTATTTGATGAGCCGGGGTTGACCGGCGATTCTTCTTGCTGCGCCTGTTGGGCAGAAGTCCCATGTGACAAGCCAGAGGTCGATTTCAACCTGCTCAATCTTGATGATGAATGGAGCCGTGCCGTCTGCCGGGTCTCTCGGGGTAACGAGCGCCCCTGAAGTAACCAATTCATCAAGAATCTGCTTGGTCATCTTGAAGAGGCCGGTACGTGTCAATCCATCAGGTTCAAACTTTAGGGCGGCAGCCCCTTCGTAAAAACGATGGTCGATATAGTTGGCAATCCTGTTGACCCAGATAAAGCGGCTGTAGTCCTGTCTGTAGTGAATAGCAAGGCAGTCGTCTATCGTTGCCCCGCCGCTGTCGCTTGCCACTACGGGATTGATGCGTGCGTCATAGAAATCATCCCGGTTAATGGTCTGCTCAGGAAAGAGCGGCTTGATTCCGGTTCTCGTCAAGCGTGCCCGTATGCTGCCAGCAGGAGCATAGTGAATGCCGGGGGTTGAACCTGAATAGTTCTGATCGCCCCTTGCACAGGCTGCAACAGCTTCGCCTGACACACCCCAAACGGTTTTCCCTCCATAGAAGGGGTCGTTTGCCTCAAACGGGCTGTAGTAAGCTGCTGCCTGTCGCTGATCCTGTCCCAGCCCCTTAATCCAGGTAAGAGCTGAGGCTGCTGAGAGCAGAGGGCTTACATCGAAGAAAAAGGACACATGGCGCTTGCTGGCTATGTCCAGGCAGTTGGCGATTACGTCAGCTTCAACGTTTCCAGCTGCAAACATGAGGTGAGCAAGATAGGTTTCGTTCCTGAAAAGATCCCATGCAGCTTTCCATTCAACAGTAGTCGGGTCAGCGCCGTTGGTGCCAAGGGTGAAAGCTGTTTTCACAAAAGCCTTGAGACCTGTCCGGGCCGTTGCCAGGGTAACGCCTTCATCCCAGTTGGCACGGAAACGCTCACTGTTCTGCTCAAAAACAGTTTCGATGTAGGCAGGACGCCCCATGTCGTCTTTATCACTTGGGTCAAGGCCAACAAGGTAGGTTTCCAGCAAGTATTCAACCCCTTCGGAATCCTTGTCATATAGATTAACAGTGATACGTTTGTCGAACTTGCCGGTGTATACCTGCCACTGTGAACCAGGTACAGCCAGAGTCGGGGCCGTCGCTCCGGAAGTATGTGCTGTTGTGCAGATCAAGCGCCCACCGGTTACGGTAATGACATCATTAACTACGTAAGCAGTTGCAGTGATCCATGCGCTCTTGTCTGCCACAACATCCTTAATCTCGAATGAGCGATTGATTGAGGGGTCTCCATCAATCGGCCATATCTGAAGACAGACACCAACGCCAAGTGACAGTGCAGTGCCGTAAACATGACCGGCAGCAGTAGCAGTGCCGTCAGTAGTTTTGATGGATAGTGAAGGGAACTTGGCATCTGCGCCAACAACACGAACCACATTGACGTAATTGCACTCTTTGACTGCATCAGCCAAATGGCGCAAGCCTTCCATGCCGGTAGCCTTCTTGTTGAGAGGCTTTCCGAAAATCTTCTGCCAGTTTGCATCAGTAACCTGAACTACTTTGCCAACAGGCCCCTTGGAAGCCACGACAACAGTGGCCCCAACTGAAGCAGGCCCCCCACCTGTTTTCAGGGTATTGTCTATCAGGCGGAGAACGGTAATGTCCGCCGCATTAGTAATGACGTTTTTCATTTCCGGCTACCTCCCTTGCCCTTTGAAACCTTTTCAGCAGCTTCAGCAGCAAGCTTCTCTGCTTCAACGGCAGCAGCGGCAGCGGCCTCAGCTTCAGCGGCCTCGGTAGCGGCTTTAGCTTCAGCTTCAGCAGCTTCAGCAGCAAGCTTCTCTGCTTCAACGGCAGCAGCGGCAGCGGCCTCAGCTTCAGCGGCGAGTCTTTCGGCTTCCGCCTCATCAAGCCCTTCGTCTTCAGAAGGAAAATCAACCGCAATGGCCGGGTGCATTGCCTTCAGGTATCCCGTGACATCTTCAACAAGATTGTCAGGAACATCTGTTTCGACAACAGCAGGCTTATCATTGCGCTGTCCAGGTATATCAAGCGTAAACTCTCCATACTGTCGGTATGTGCCGCTCACGCTATGGTTTGTAAATCGTACTTTCATGGGATTGCCTCCATAAGCGGATGAAGTGAAGCAGGGCAGCTATTTACCGCCCTGCTCAAAGCAGCTGAATTAAGCGATCATTGTCAGGGTTGAGATGTACTCACGGCCATCGAACGGCTGCAAATCGCGGTAGGCAAGTTCAACAAGTGTGTTGTTGTACTTGAGATCGCCCTGTACTGCATGTTTGAAAGCCATGGCGGGGATTGCATCGCCAGCGAGAACCGGAGCTTCGGTGATGTTGTTGCCCTTGGCGAAGCACAGGGTAGTGTAGGAAGTCCCCTGTGGATCTTCGTACAAGTCCCAAAGGCCAAAGAGACGGCCAACGAAGTGAGGCTGAGGAATACGGATGTAACCTGGAACCGGTTCAAAGAATCGGCATGTTTTGAAGATGGTTGCGGCTTTGGTATCGGCAACGAGACCACGGAGACCGGCAACGCCGTTACGCTGCATCATGTCGGCATCAATGGCAAGCAGGGTAGTGCGAACGGTTTCGTAGTAATCCTGCGGAGCAATACCAGTAGCAGGGACGGTGTAATGCCAATCGGTGTTACCTTTGGCGAAGAAGTACATCAGCTTGAGGTGCAGGCGGTCTTTGTCGGCAGCAAGCAGGTTACGCATGTTGACGGTAGCCATGTTGTCAATGTTCAGATTGAATTCACGGCGCATACCCCAAAGAGCCTGAAGCGTAGTAGACGCGGCGATTGCTCCCCAGTGAGGACGAAGAGTGCGGTTATCCATCTCATGATTAATGGTAGGGATAAGGGCGGGGTTCTTCTCGATATCAACGTCAAAGCCGATATGAACGGTAATGCCGTTTGCCGGGGCCACTGCAAACACGGCGGTAACAACGCCGGTCACGTAGTTAACGGAGCTGCCAGCAGCCAGGTTGACCGTGGTTGTGCCAACCTTGATAAGGTTGCCATTGCCATCATCAACAGCGATAAGATTCTTGTCGTGGAAAATCTTTACGGACTTCTTCAGGATCGGATACTCAGAGTCGTGGGCGAACGAAGTAGCGGAAGCATTGCCTGTTGCCGGAGTAGCGGCAAGCAGCAAATCCATGCTGGAATACTGCCCCTTAAATTTCCAGTCAATCACGTCGCCTGTAGTCAGATCGCCAAAGGTGCTACCGGCTATCTTCTTGAGCTTGAAAATCTCTGACTGGTTGAAGTTACCGGGAATGTAACCAACCATGTTGGCGGTAACAGACTGAAGCATTGCCGGAAGGATCAAGGCAATCATCCTGTCACGGAACATTGCTTGAGCACTGTCATTGGTATTGAGGGAAGCAGATTCGAGAACCATACCCCCAAGCGGTGTTTTGCCTGTCATCAAACCAATGCAGTTTTCGATTGCGCCATAAGCGCTGGCAAGCAGATCATCGGCGGGGAGAATACCCCGCTGCCGTGCATAGGCGCGAATTGCATTTGAACCTGCTGCGGCAATCATCGGTGCGGAAGCGCCACAACCTTCAAAGATTGTACCTGCTACGGCTGCCTCGATTTTGTCGCAACGCACTCCGCTTTCTGCGATAAAATTCCCGGTTGACTGGTCGATGACCGATTCAACCAGAGCAGTTTTCATGTGCTGCGCCCGTGTAGCGATTAACTCCTGTTGAGCTTGAAAAGCGTTGGTTTCCATATACATCTCTCCTTTTGCGTAAAAATGGTGTCAAGTGACCAAGATTGATAGTTACGCATAAGAATACGGACTGTGTTAGGGGGGGGTAAGGTTATAAAAGGGGGTTAAAACAGTATAAAAAAGGATGTTTTGACAAATAAAAAGCCCTGGTTATCAAAACCAAGGCTTCAAACGTTGATCGTAATGAAGGGAGGGAGCTATTTGACCTTCCCTGTTATTATGCCTGATCCTGCCGTACCGCTGTCTGTTGAGACCGGCACAAGCTCGCTGTTGGTTACGATATGAGGCACAACCTTAGCAATGCCTTTAGCCACGGCACGTACAAACCTGTCATTGTAATCATCGTTGACAGCATTGCCGGAACTATGCACAAAGCCTTTTGCCGACAGTTCAGCCCAAATTGCGGCGTATGCTTCTGATTCCAAACCTGCTTCTATCAGTGCCATGAATTGCTCCTATTTTGATGCTTTGACATTTGTACTTACATCAGCATGGGGCTTTCCGGTGAACGAACATAGACATGCTTGCGTAACAACGCCCTTCACTGAACCACTACCGCCGTCATGGTCAATCCCTTGTTCAGCCGTTGTCTTTTGGTGCCCACTGATAGTCTCGGTTTCGTCTCCGGTGATCTTGACAATACTGTTACCCGAGGCGGAGCGGTAAACATCCCCTTCGACATGCAGGATCATGTGCCCCTCTTTTGTAATAGTCAGTTCTGTCCCGGATGATCGTTGATAGACAGAGTAAGAGCCATTCTTGTTGCGCTCTATGGTTACGCCATGAAGCGTTGACACCTCATCTTCGTGATAAACGTGGTTTGCTGGCTTTGGCTCACCGGAAACTCTCTTGTGCTTGTATGCGTCCGGCCCCACAAATACTTCGTGCGGCAAATTCGGGACACTTCCGGGAGCATGATGAACGCCACCGGTTATGATCGGCCTTCTGGTGTCTCCATCAAAAGGGAACGCTACCCAGACATAATCCCCCTTTTGTACCGGGGTGAAGGTGCCACGTTTCAAGCTGGCACCCACGGGGAGCTTATATTCAGCCCAGGGGAGATCATCAACAGGCACCTTGTCGGTAAAGACACCGAATACCCTGACTCGAACCCGCAAGAGTTTTTTGGGGTCAGCAGTATCTTCAACTATACCGACATGCTCGCCATAAACACGGTCATGCTTTCGCCCTGCCTCCAAGTTCTGATGATCGCTCATGGCAGCACCCCTATGACCCTGCAATAGTATTTTTGGGCGCTGTAGAAGTGACAAACCGTCCCAGTAACATTTCTTGTCGGCAAGCTCTCATCAATCGGAGCATCAACCCGCTCTGCATTCCATACCAGTTTAAGGGCAAGTCCCGGCATAAGCGCCCCGTCGCCTGCCATAGTAAGGTCAAGCGTTGGCTTTGGTATATCGGTCAGGGCATTCAGGGAGCCTTGAGCAGTGACAGAAGCAATCTCTATTGGAGCCGTAGGGTAGACGGAAGATTCAACACGCCCCTTGACCATATCCCAGCCGACGTAATGCCGCACTGCCTTATCCCTGATAGTTGATGTTGAATTGAGCTTCTTGTGAGCAATGATAATTCGTTCTTGCTTTGGATCGTTCGAGTGGTAGGTGAATTTAGGTGTAGCCTTGAGCAGCTCTTTTAACTTCCGGGCCACAAACTTACCACGTTGCCAAAAAAGCACAGCCCCGTTTTCATGTGCCCACTGACGAAGTAGCTTGGTTGGCCTCATGCCTGGCAGTAAATGATAAGAGTTCAGGGTAGGGAAAGAGGCTGAATCCAGCTTGGAACCGGGAGCAAGTTTTGAGAGGATGGCGGAAAGCGGCTTATCAACAAAAAGCATCGCTTCTTTTGCAGGTTGCTTCAACAGATAAACCGTTTCCTGTATACAGTTGAATGTAATTACCTTGCCCTCAATCGGCATGGTTTGAATGACGAAGCGGATTGTCTTATCAAGCTTGTCTATGGTAACAACATCGGCAAGGCTGACCTCCAGTACATCTTTTTCCGCTACTGCATTATCATCACGCAAGAGCCGCCACGGATCATCCATTACCAGCATAAATCTAGGGCCTGAAAGATCAAGGGTCTCAACATAAAGAGCCTCTTTCAGGAATGAAAGATCAAGCTCGTACTTATTGCGAACAAGGGTTATCTTCTGTATCAGAAAATCTTGTTTATCGGCCATGGCTCACCTTATAAATATCCAGGGCAATCGTTGATACCGAAAACCCCTTCGAGTGATCCTGCGGGAAGCGCCGGAGTTATTGTTGCCGTTACATTTCCTGACGCGATATCTACCTGTCCAGTTATGGTATGATTGGCATCACTCACAAGCCTCCACCCTGCGGCATACCAGATTGCAAACAGAGCGCCCTTGTAGTAAAGCCGCCCACCCATAAGGCCAGCATCGCTACCAACAACCTCCTTAGCAGACCAGGCGAAAGCGGTTTTAACCCCATCGCAAGTATCAATCGGATAGCGCTTCATGGTTACATTCCCAGCAGCGAACTGAATTTCAATAAATTGAGGGGGTACAACTTCCGCCCCTGCCAGGACTTGAGTATTGAGACTGATTGGCATTGTGACTGCATACAACCGGTTATCTTTATCGACGGCACTGGAATTAGTGAAGGTGATTGTCCTGTGATCCTGAATATAGGCATTCACCTCCAACACCTCCCCACCGGGCAAACCTTCCGGCACAGTAGGTGCTGTAGCGAGTCCATACATGCAAGCAAACTTGTCATGCCGTGTTTGCCAGGCGTAGTAGGCCAGCATCATCTTATCAAGAGTCGGTTTATCCCACGCCAAAAGGAACACTTGGTAATCAAGGGAAATAGGCATTGAGATAAGATCAAATGCTTTGGTCAACCCCTCATTCCAGAAGACCCCGGCCTTGATCGGCTTGTTATTGTCGCTGTTGGTCATACCGGGCTTACGGAAGTAATAGACAACCGGGAGTTCCGGGGAATTCTTCAGCTCTCCGGTTACGGCTGTTGTCTTTTCAGCCTTTCGAGAGGCAAGAAGGGCACGAAAGAACTCTTGAGGACTGTCCTTGTCGCTTCGATAGACTTTGCGGCTCACGGGACGCCGGGTGAACTCTTTCCACTCCTTTGTGCCAACTTCAGCCAAACCAGTGAACGCCTGAGCAATGTAAGCTCCCAAGGCGAAGTCAACAGCCTGTAACTCGCTGAACTGTTCGCCGCTCATTGTTTCAAACCTGCTTTAATGGCAGCAATCTCAACAGTAGTTTTTGCCTCAAGCAATGCCGTGTAACGCTTATAATGAGGCCAACCGATAAAAATGGTCACGACAATAAGCAGAATGATTGTCAAAAGGTGCGCCCACGCCCGTACCGTCTCATTTCTCTCTGTCAGCAGCGTCATTTTAAGCCCCTCCAATTGCGTGTAATTTGAGTCAAAATTATTGTAATTTTGTACGCAGTTCATCCAATCTTAAAAGAGCAGCAGTAATCGCCCCTGAGATAGTCGGCATTTTCGGCCCAAACTCTGTAGAGCCAGGGCCGTATAGACCAAAATGCAACTTCCAGCCTTGCGAGGCGTAATGCTTGAGTTCCACCCAGTAACCCTTTTCAGAAAGTACCGGCAGCAGGGTAACAGCCATTGAATCGCTTTCACAGTATGGCCTCGGAGCGTTGCCATGTTCGTGCATAGGGCACTTTCCCCAATATTCCCCTTCACACTTACATTCAAATCCTGCCCACTGTGATATTCTCTCATTGTCGGTCACGGTGCCCCCGTGACATCATCAAACGCCTGATACGGTAGACAGTAATGCAAAAGCCCCGCGCCCGGTGCCTTGCCAATAGCGACACTGGATTGAACGTACAGTAAAACCTCTTTCACTTCGTCATCGTCAATGTACTCAAAATATTTGATAATGCTCTGTTCTGGTACTTTAGGGGCACTGAGACGGAGCACAACCGGTGCATCCATGTAGCCGTCAGCTTCAGCCCCATCAACAGTAACCCCCAACAAAGCCAGTTCCGGAGCAGGCACAAGTATGGCGCGAATCTCTACAGGGGTCTTGTAGGAGATTGACCGTTCTTCAGACTCAAGGGTGCCGACAACATCAACTCCGGGGGCCACGGTTTCAACCTGGCTGGGAATGGCTTCATAAAGATCGCACTCGAAGGAATCAGGGTGATTCTCAATCATGGCCTGTATGTTTGCAGCAAGCGCTTGTCCTGTTTCCCGGTAATCACGCGGTTGTGTCATGATATCCCCTCTTCTTTTGCCATAGTAAGCAGTTGATCCTTGGAGAACTTTATATCCGGCTTGTTGGCAATCATCATGTCAACCATCTCCGAGAAGCTTTTACCAATCGACTCGCCTGCAATCGCTAAACTGCTGAGACCGGCAATAATCTGCTTGCGCTCTTGCGCCTGCTTATTACCAGAGATAAGGTTTTTTTTCTGCCCCCTGGCTATGGCCTTCGCCTTTAGTTCGTCGTCTCTTTTCCTGGTTGCCGGTTTCTTCTTCGCCTCATTGAATGCCTTGACAGCGGTGATAAACCGTTTGAACTCTGCCTGACTTGCCTTTGATAGTTTCCCGGCGCTCTCCATATCCTTCAGCTCTTTGGAAGTCAGTAATTCCTCTTCAGCTTTGTCAAAGTTCTTATTCTTGGCTGTCATCTGCATGGATTGAGCAATACAACCCTGAATAACGGATGCTTGAAGAGTAATGAGCGCTTTAAGGATATGCTTACAGGCGATCCCCTTCAGTTTCTTATTGCGGATTTTTGGGAAAACAGTCTCCCCAGGTGCAATATCGAAATTGCCGATAGTTGCGAGGTATTGATACCAGTAGATATAGCGGCCACAGTTGCAGTCAAACGACACGTAGCCATGCGTTGCCTGCTGTGCTGCTGCCATGTAATCCTTGGCTTTCGCTCTACTGACAGCTGTTGTCCAATCCTCAAGGCGGACGCGGGTTTTGTAGTACGGGGGGGCATTGGTTGTTTCACCACTGGAAGTGACACGAAAATCAAGAATGTTACCGGTCAACTTGTAAAGGGTTGCCGCCCGGATGGACTTAGCGGCTCTCTTGTCCTCGACACTGGAACCCTGAATGGCTTGATTGATTGGAATACCGGCTTCACGGGAATTGAATTTACCTTGGGCTTTTTCGGTTGCCGCTGCCATCTTGTGAAGCGTCTGTAGATCGTAATCAACGGTGAGCCCTTGAAAGCCATAAGCCATTACCAGCTTTTTTCTGGCAGCCAACCCCTTGCGGTCTCCAAGAATGTCATGAGTAAGAAAAGCCCCGGCATTGCCACGGCTCTGAAATGTTCGATCATCGGCAGACCTACGGGCTTCAAGTTGCTTCATCCTGACAGCAAATGCCCGTTCAAACTTCTTGAAGTCCGCAATGGTAGGCATCAGGCAGATTCTCCAGACTGCTCATAATCTCCGCTGTAATACTTGATTCGCTCTCTGATCCAGAGCGTAGGAGGGAGTTTCAGCTTAATACCCGGCTCAAGTGCCTCTCTCATATCATCAAGCCCTGCCACTACCAACACAACCCACTTAAGCAGATCGGTGCCGTAAAAACGGTAAGCGATAAGTTCAGGCATCAAGACTTCATCAAGTTGAATCTCGTATTCCTTCCAATCATCAGCCCCGGCCCTGATTTCACGATAAAGGTCAACGCGAGCGAGGTCATCAGTGATGTTGTATGGTGACAGCCTGCTGAGAGTAGTAATGCTCATTTGCAGTCCCTTCGCTCCCACTTGTCCTTTTTCTTGGCAGACGAATAAGACTGCCACTGCATATTTGCGGGAGCGTCCGCGCCTCCACATGCGAGCGGGATAACGTGGTCAACCACATATCCAGGACAAGCGCCGGTTTTCTTGCCGGTTGCCGGACAAGGGTTTGCTTTCTGAAAAGCCCTTCTTGCCTTTATGCTTCGCTTGGTTGCGGCCTCGACTGAACAGGCCAACAACAGACACAGAATAATAATAAATGCTCTCATTGATTAACCTCCAGGTTAACTATTTCAGGATACCCATAGCGCCGGACATGGCAGACGGTCTTAATCTCACCACAAAAGTCACAAGTATCATTATGATACGTTTCACTGTCTTCAGATCCTCGAAGCTTTCCGTGCTTTTCTCCGCAGTCTGAGCATATCCATGTCCGTTCAGGCATTATCTACCCCGCCTTAATGCTTCCGGTCTCTCCCGGCGTCACGCTGTCTCATTGATATAACGTCCCCCGCGTTTGGAAACAGCCCCCCAGCCGATATTCTGGCAACCTTGCCGGGGCCAAGCATGGCACGGTATCCCTTCAGCTTATCTGCTCTCGCTGTCGTTCAAACTCAAGCCCACGTTCAAGATCAAAAGCCTTGAAGCGTTCTTTCCATCTCAAAGCCGGATGGATCTCTTCTTTTTCACTTACGCCCCCCGGCCACATAGCATCAAGGAAACGCTCGGAAAGCGGTTCATATTTGGCAGCAACGACGCAAAGAAGTATCGCCCGGTGTGCCCCGGTAAAACGCTTCCACTCAACAGAGTAATAAGGACGGCCCTTCTCATCATTCTTTTTTTCAATCCAGCTCCCCTCGTTTCCGGCCTTGAGCGCGAATTGCTGACACTCCGGACTGATAACAAGTGTCTCCATGTTTTCCATCTCGAAGTAAGCATCAAGGGCAATCTGAAGATGTGTTTTCCCTTGTTCGTCATCAAGGTCTTCAAGGAGGTACTGAGTTCCGTGGGAAGAGATAGACTCGCCAACCTCTTCAACCAGAACGATATAGCCCTGCTCCTTTTTCTGCTCAATGCTCTTTACAAGCGGGTCTTTCCATGTTGAAAAGAGGCCGGTTATCGGTCTCACATCGACAATGACAAGGCGCTCGCCATCGTAAGCAGCCTGAGCCTGAAATTTCTTGCCGGAGACAAGACTGACAGCAAATATTTTGATTGGGTTCAATGGCGCTTCCATATCAATTCCATTACTACTTTTCCGTTAAAAATAAACTGTAAACATTATCTTAAATTCAAAAGCGTCAGCAGAGCCGCCTTACAAATCGCTTCCGGGGAATTCTTTACATTGATTCGGAACTGTGGGCCATGGTTATTGGATTCAATGCAGACCGACAACCCCCTTGACGGCTCCATAACATTCAGCATGACATCGTATTCAGGACGCAGCTTGTCAATTATTTGCCAGGCAGCAGCGATAGAGAAAGAAAAGTCGGGAACAGATCGGGCATCAATCATGTGCGTTCGTTTCGGTTTTCCGGAGGGAATGAAGTTGTAGTGAGCAAAAGGCTCATCGCCTTCTTCCCAATATTCAGGAGGAAACAGCTTTTTCTGTGGGAATCCGAACACTACTTCCAAAACCAGTGCATCAAGTTCCCGGCCTGGCTGCATTGCTGTTATTTCGTCTCTTGTCATAGCGCTGCCCCTGTCGGCATTATCGACAGGTCTATCGGTTTATAGTACCCGTCTATTTGCAATGTAACAGCGACTCGGCCATGAGGTTTATACTCAGGGCCACCAATGCGGGTTGCATTCAGATGAAAGCAGAGATGTTGCACCAACTCCCAATTGCCAACGGCTTTGTCTGTCCATGGCGCGGCCACCAGATCAACGTCACGCTTCAATGAGCCGTGGATTGCTACCGAGTAGCCTACTTCCCTTGCCAGCGATTGAATCAACTGGAAATCGGGTAGACTTGGCTCTATCCAACGAGGATCGGGATTCTCGTGTTGCAGCGGGTTCAAAATATGTTCAGTCCACTTCATAACAACACTCCAATTATTTGTTGACATTTATTGACATTTATTGGCATTTCTTCCCCCACCCTCGCTTTAATCCATGAAGACATCTTTTACACGTAACCTCTGATTTATCCCTCATGTGCCATGCAGCGCTTGACAGCGGCACCCCACACAGTGTTTTCTCACCTAACTCCAACTCCGGATCATACCAGTGCATGATTTTCATACTTCCTCCATTCACATGTGTTCTGGTTTTACTGAGGAAGCAGACAGTTCGTATCTGCAACCAAGGACGTGCATTTTCTTCCGGTCTTCATAATCTGCTTCAGCTTCTTCCAGTGTTGCGAAATCGTAAGCACCTGCATAGTTGCCACAGACTGAGCAATGGACATACCAACGGCTATCCGTATTATCTGGATAAGCCTCTTCACGGATAGCTTCAATCACGTAAAATGGAAATCGGTAGCCGATACGGCGTAGCTGCAACAAACGGTCAAGCAATTCCTCTGCTGTCTCATCATTGAAGGATTCACCGGCCAAGGGTAGATCAATTTCAACCCTCTTCGCTTCATCATGAAGGTGCATAACAGCATGATGGCGCTCATGCCAGTCAATGACATTGCTTTCTGTCAGCTCAATCGGTTCTGGTAGCGGCGATTGATATTCTACTCTGATCTTTGCCAGATGCGTTGTGTATCCGCCGTGGCAGTCCTCATAAACGTAAAGATCACACCTGAAGTCATCAGTGGAAAATCTGCAATACGCCATAGCTAATCCCTGAACCGTGCAATTCGGGCACGGAGAATAGCCGAATATTCAGCCATGCAGTTAGCCTGATCCTCAAGAAGCTCCTGATCTTCACTATCCAGATGATTGAATGTGTCGCTTACGTTGATGAAGGTGTTGAGCTTTTCCAACTTGCTATCCAGCTCTGCTTTCTCATCTATTACTCGCTGTTGATGCTCTTGCATGACCCTTCTCCTCTTGAAGCAAATTGAATGTTTTTCTGATCTCTTCAGCGATAGACTCCGCAACAATCCCGCCTCTCATACACATACCGGCAACCGATCTTGTGTCAGCAATTTCGGCACAAATTTGAGCAACCTTCAAAGCTTGAGCATCGGGGTTGCTACATACTTGCGCTTTTGCCCCGGCCTCGTAGATAATCCTCACCATGTCGTTGAAAGAGCCTGGCAGGCGGCGGAACTCGTTGCATTGTTCGTCGGTCAAGGGCTTCACTTGTTTAACCTCTCTTCAAGTCTCATAATCTCTTCAGTAAATGTCGCATTATCGTCTGAAAGCTGCTTTCTGAGCCGTGCTATCTCAGCCGTCGCCTCTTTCAGCCCTTGATTATTGGAGTTGAGGCCCACTTGCAAACCTGCGTTGAATCGCTTTGCACAATGAAATTGAAGCAGCTTGATCGCTTTATCCTTGCGCTCCAAAGCAGACAGTAAAGACTCGATAACCCCCTTGAGGTTTGGCGGTATTTCATCAAGAGAGAATTGCTCTTCTAATCTGTCCCGAATGACCCCTTTAATGGCTTCATCCATCAAGCTTTCACTCATGCCGCCTCACCGTTCAAGATAAGTTCTGCCCACTTAACCATTCCTTCAGCTTCACCCTGGAAGTCAGTACCGTCACCAACAGCTATATAGTCAGTGAGGAAAAAGAAGCAGTGAGTATCAAACAAGTCAGGGCTCTTGATCCCTTGCGCCTTCATCTGCTCTTTCTGCATGATTGTATAGCGGCCTGCTTCATCAATCTTGTACGGTATCCGGCTTGCTTGCTCTACAAGCTTTGTGCCCGGAGCCATTTTCATGCGACTCTCAAAAATAGCCTCACGCGCCTTGACTGAAGCAAACGCCCGTTGATTCTTGTAGCGCTTACGGTCAGTCTCAGAGTGGGGAGGAAGCCCCCAGTGTATCCGCTCGCACGTTACTCCCAGCTCTTCGAGGGTAAGAATAACTGTTCTGCCTGGGCCATCACCGTCAACCGCTATCGTTACGCGTGGAAAGTCTTTAGCACGTTGGTACAGCTCCCGTGCAAACTGGATTTCATCAAGATCAAGGAATTCCCGGCATTCAACGACTTCAACCTTGCGGTTTGAACCGTACCCAGACACCTTTGCAATTGTCCATACGGAGCTGTCCCGATGAACACCTTCGGCAACGTCAGCTGTAATTACCCAGCCCCATTCATCCAAGTGAACGATTACGGCTCGCTGCGATTCTTCACACCATGTTTTCGGAATCAAATAACCGGAAAGATTATCAGGGAGCCTTCCGAGAACCTTGATTTGGTATTCGGGGGAATGATGACCGCCGTACTCTGTCAGCTTCTCTGCTATGAATTTCTTGCTGACAATGGGGGACTCTTCAGCATTCAGGTTGTGGGTCTTGTAAATTCCCTTCAGCGAGCTAAAAGCCTCAGCAAAGTGGCCTACGGGTTGTGTTGGCTGTGACACCATGATGTAGCGGTTATCTTCGTGAGTAAGCGCCCCTCGAAGCACTCCATGGATCTCGTCAATGACACCGGATGCTTCATCAACTACAACCACGTAATTAACATTGTGTTGACCCGCAACAGTTTCAGGGCGGCTCTTGCTGGCTGTTTTTGGGAGCACATACCATGAATCTTTATGCCCTCGAATGTAATACCTCTCTGCCATTTTAATGGGGTAGGGAGTCATCCAAGGCCAGTTTTTAGCCATATCCTCCATAACCTCATCAAGGTATTTCCATATGACAGTGCGGCACTGCTTAATATCTGAGGCAGTCAGGACGGCGTTTGATTTGGGATAAACTCTGAGGTGCCAGTCAAGAAACCATGCCAGCAAGTGCGACTTGCCGGTGCCATGACCTGAAGCCACAGCAACCCTACAGCCAGGCTCATTGATATCAACTGCAACATCGTACTGCTGCCACGTCAAACCATGACGGCTATTCTCCATGACGTAGCGGGGAAAGTTATTGTGATACCGTATCCGGAAATCAACGTAGCGCGGATCGCGGAGTATGGATTGACTCTTTTTCACGCCTTACCCTCAAGAGGGTTCTGCTCAAACCAAAACACAACGGGTTTCCCGGTTGCCTCTACCTGCCCGAATCTTTCCGCCAGCCTAAATTGATTGCGGTATCGCCTCAGCCTGTCCACCTGTGCGGCAATTTCGGAGCGGAAATCTTCCAACGGCATTGCCGATTTCCAGTTATTGCAAGGGCGGCAAGCTGGATTCAGGTTGCGTATGTCGTTCAACCCGTATTCCTCGAATTTGCGACCGTTGACAATCAGGCAGCCGTGTTGTTCAGAGTAATTACGCTTAGGGATTACATGATCGACTTGCATCTGCTTCAATGTGATCTCTTGACCACAGTAGGCACAGCGACCGCCATATTTTTCGTGTACCTGCTTTCTCAATCCCTACTCCATTCAACCCTGAGTTATGGCGAATCATTAACAGGACAGACCGGTGGTAAATGATATATTGGCATCTCAGCCCCACCTGCAATTGAGCAGGCGTGACAGTAAATTTCCTTGGCTTGTGGCGTTGGCGGTTCCGGCAATCTCATCCACATCCCACACATGTCTTTAACAGACTGGTGTCGGTTCCATCCCAATTGGTTTGGAGTGGCAAAATAGGTATTATCGGTGCCGCTGTATGCGATATAGACCGGGACGGGCAAACCGTCGCAGTCCCACCACCACCAATAGCCCTGTTCGTCAGGAAGATCCTCTCTCCAGCCCAAATAAACTGAGCTTCCCCTGATATGCTCAACTACCCCGTTTGCATCTGGTTCACCCCATTTGCGGAGTTTATTGATTTCCAGCTTTTGAAAACAAGCCGTCACCATATCATCTGCATTTCCGCCAGCCATACGGTAGGCATCAAGCAACAACATAAGGCAATCTGCGTATTCCATGCGATCACATGGCTCATCAATGAGTTCGGAAAGTTCTTTCACTAGATGCGACAAGGGGGCCAAGGGGTGACGGCCAACTCCGAAAGTAGCATCAGACCATACCGCTATGTCATCTTGTAGTCGTTGGATTCTCTGCATCACTTCACCTCTCGCATTACACCTTTATTGCAGGCATGACAGCCGTTACCTTCGGCTTGATTAATACTTTCTTGTCCACAAAATGAGCATTTGGTTTTCATGGTTCGTATCCTTTAGTAGGCGGCATAGTTAGCTCACAGGGGCTTTCGCCCCTGCAAACCCATCAGATAACCAGAAGCTCAGACGCCAGATTACCCAATGAAAGCGGGACGGAAGCCGATGTTCGTGACCACGTGGGAGCGCTGATAGTACAAGTGCAAGGCAGCCAGGCCAGCATTCGAGGCGTAGCTCCAACTGCCCCCACGAACCGGCAGGGCTTCAAAGCCTTCCGTGTTATCAGCCCAATAGTAACCGGCAGCGGCCATGTCATTCATGGGTTGCAAGAGGGCCTGCTTGAGAGCAATAGGCGCGGCATAGCCATCTTTCACGGTTGCATCCTTGAAATAGCAACCGTCATAATCGCGCTCAGTGATAACGTCAGATATTTGGATATCGCCATCAGGGAAGTCTATGACCGCCCCTGCTTCCAACCAAGCGGCTTCAGGGAGTGTAAAATTATTATCAGGCGGCATGATGATTTTGCCGTCAATCAATTTCAACCCATCGTTCCACTCCCAAACATTACCCACCAGATCGGCAATGCCGAATGGGGTGCCGTCATGCCTCCATGAATCCGGGCCGCTCCCGGTGAAAGTCCTGCCATACTTGCTGATTCGGCCAACCTCTTTCGGGTTTACATGAGACTTGCCGTTATTGGTGTTTCCATGAAGATCACCATGACCGTTTTTGAGACACCAAAGAGCCAACGCCGCCCACTCCCAGTTGGTCATGAGGTGAAAGCCAGGGCCAGCAGCGAGACAGGCAGCGCGGGAGCTGTTAAAATCTATGCTTGTGCAAGGGTCTTGATCGGGGAGGGAAACGGCCTCGCCGTCCTGAATTACTGCTTGATAGGTGCCGATAAAAATCTCATTCTTTTCAATGCCGCCAACCAGGAATGCCGGATGAACGCCAGTGCCAAGCTCAGGGCTTATGTCCTCAAGCTTGAAAGCTGGAATGACATTGAAGTAGGAGGGTGCCCCTTTTGCTGTCCGGAATATAGTTTGTTTTCCGCCTGAAGCTGCTTCTACCGACTGCCTGAGTTCGTCTTTTGTAAAAATGTCCATGCCTGTCTCCTTTGGTGTGACGCGGATTGCGCCCAGATATTTCAGATTTCAACTATCTCCTGCTCTTCATCAAATAATCCCATTTGCTCCCAGTCATGACCCTGTAGATTGCTTGACCGGCGCTTGCGGGGAAAAGTTCCACCTGACTTGATAAAACAGGCGCGTCCGTAACCTCGCTTGACACTTTCCGGATCATGGAGGGGCGGGAGGTAGCGAGCGCAAGTTATGTCTTTTCCCTGAGCCGTCAAAGCTATTCATCCACCTTTTTCACATTGATATTGATATTTAGCGGACTCTTACCGCTGTCAAGATACCAGGCAATAAACAGAGACAGCGCGACATTGCCATCGCTTACCAACAGCCAATGCACGTCAGGGTTGCGAGTTAAGGAAGCCATCACGGTTCCAATAAGGCATATGGCAAATGCTATGACGTAATTCATCCGCTACCCCTGTGAGTAAGCTGCATTAAAGTCTTCAAGAAGCCTCATTCCGGCATCAATGCAATCGGTTCGCTCTGCTGGACTATCAGCGTCCCGGATTGCTTCTAAAACCTGCTTTAGACTTGGCCCCCACTTCTTCCAGTCAACAAGAGTTGACGGTTTTGGGATATGCTTTGCCGTTGCTTTGGTTTTCCCTGACTCTTGTGCGGTCTTGACTGCTGTTTTCAACACTTCAGGAGCGTTATCACCCTCTGTTCGCATAACATCCACTGCAACCCTTGCGGACACTTCCCCATTTCTCACCATTTCAGTTATTTCAGACGGGGCCGCTGACAATCTCAACAGGTTTGCAATGTGAGTTGGGCTGTACCCTGTTTTCTTGGCAACATCAGCTTCCGTCCAGCCAAAAGCCAGAAGCCTCTTTACAACAACAGTCTGCTCAAGAATAGTGAGCGGTTTACCTCCATTACGGGTAATCATCCCCAGAACTCTGTCAGCGTCATTTGCATAACGCTCTTCAGCCCTTGCAGGGGTTGATTTGATTTCAGCGCCCTCAGCAATTGCCAGCTTTACCGCCATGAGCCGACAATGCCCGTTGGTAAGCATCGGTATGTCATTCTTGAGATAGACAGTTACCGGCTCCATTACACCGACTTCCTTTATGGAGTCTGCCAGCTGTCGAATGTGAGCATCCAAGTCCGGCCCCGGAATCCTGACATTCCACCCCGGTTCTTCCTGTATAATGCTCGGGTCAAGCATGAATAAATCCCTTACCCCTTCTGCCAAATCTTTTAAGCGTGCCATTGTCAACCTCCGCACTACGGTTTTTGTGGTTCTTTATGTCTTATTTGTCTTGATTGTATACAGACAAGACAAGAGCCGTCAACTATTTTTTATCATCTGCTTCAGGATCGAATGACGAAACGCTCTTCATTGCCTCTTTGAGTTCCGCCACTTCTTCTTGACGCTGAGGAACAAAGACTTTTACTTGATGGTCGATGGCACCGATTCCTTCATTGAAGCGCCGGTTAAGTTCTTCCTCTGAGGGGCCATCTCCTAAACCGTCGCCATCAGCCTTTTCGTTTACCAACTCTATTTTCAGTATTTCCGGTATTGCGATACCTGCTATCTGCAACTGGTAAGCAGCATCACGGGCTGTCATTTCTCCAGAAGCAACCTTCTTTAGCGTCTCTCCAACCAGTTTTGCAGGGGCCGGGGTTCCTTCAGACAGCATTTTCATGTAGCGTAAAAGAATCTCCAGACAGGCTTTCTTATCGGGAAGTTTGATCTTCGTGGTGATAGCGATGCCGTCATTTTCTTCACCGGTTATTTTGTGCATGGTTTCAAGCCCTGCTATAACGGCTCGCTGATCCGGTTCAAGCTCGCTCATAGGCTTTATTCGGCCATCGTCATCAAAAAAAGAATCGGGATCATAAAAAGCAAGTTTTGCCATCTCGTTTAAGACCCTGGTGGGCGTCAATTCAAGCCTTGCAGCTCTTTCTACCTGCATTTCTTTGACGCGTGCTTTTATGTTTGGCATTGCTAGAAGTTTTGAAGCCTCACACCTTGCGGTACTGTATTTAACGTGGGGAAAGGCTTTCATATACGCCTTGGTAGCGTTCAAAGCCGCGTCACACACGTATTCGCGGCAAAACCTTTCCTCTTTTTCTGACAACTCAAGATATTCAGATTCAATGCTGACTTCCGGCAATTTTTTCTTATTTATTTTTACCGCCACAGAACCCGAAATTTGCTCATCTTTTCGCGGCCTTCCGCGCTTTCGAGGTGGATTATTTTCGGGTATTTTTTTTACTGTTTTTTTATTGCCTTTTTTTTTCGTCTTTTTTGGGCTTTTTTTATCCTTCACTGCAACCATCAACGCCCCCTTCGCCTGCGGTCAACTTCCTGTCTATCCAGCGAAGAATGAGAGTTCGTCTTGACATCCATCGCCCCCCAATCTTCGCAACAGGTAAGCGCTCCGTTCGCTTCAGCTTGATTACGGAAGCCCACAATGCCAAATCCAACGCGTCCATGATTGCCTTCTTCCCGACCAACAGCTCTTTTTGCAAGGCAGTATCCTCCGTAGTTTATTGCATCCCAGGCAGCGCCAGGGTTAAAACACTTCTATTTTCCAGCCCGTTGCTGCTGGCTGTGCCGCTATGAACCGAAACGGGAACATCTCTGCTGCCACCTTGATTTTAACGCGAGCATCATCTTCCCAATGCCCCTTGACTTCATGACACTCAAGAGATCCATCAGACAACATCACGAAGAAATCAGGGGAGTAGGTTGTATTTTTCGCCAAGCGCAACTTGACACCTTCGAAGCGATACCAAAGCACTTGACCTATTCGCTTCAATCCTTCGAGGTGGTTACAATATCTGGTTTCGGTTTTATTCATCCCTTCAACACGGATACGGCCTTTTGCCGTGCTCAGAATTTGCCCTTCAGCTGGACTTAATGGCGAAAGTAGGACAAGAGTATTGCTTGCAGGCGTTTTTTTGACCATGACCGGCAAATTATTTGCTGGTTGCAGTGTTTTGGGCTTAACCGCGCCACGCTTTGTTTGATAATCTGCAAATTCCGCTTCCGTCATTCTCATTTCAGAAATACCTCTTGAAAAGATCATCCTGAGTCAAGGCTTGCTCTCTGATTCCATACAATCTTGTGTTGGAGTCGCAGTATTTGTGCGCTTCTTCTTCAGATATGCCTGAATCCATCATGATTGCTACGCGCTCGGCCCTGACTTCTTCTTGATCGGGGGTCATTTAATTACCTTCAGGGCTGCCGGTCTTTTCCGGTAACTCTCCCAGTCGAAAGTCAGCATTCCCCCCTCCTCATATAGACGATCAATGCAGCGATCCCCCAGGAAGCCTTCAACGTCTGCCGCCTTCATGTTGCTTATCAGGATCGTGCTTTTCTTAGCCTCATAGCGATCATCTATTACCTCGAAAAGGAATTGCTGCTCTGTCTGCGAACCGTACTGAACTCCGATTTCATTGATGACCAACAAATCAGGCTCCATGAAATAACGGAGAGCGTCAGATTCGGTTTCCGGGTTGCTGTTCTTCCAGGTCTCTTTGAATCTCCTGGCAAGCTTGAGCACCGTTGTGTGATGGAAAGAAAAGCCTGTCTGAATGAGCTGCTGTCCAATAATGGCAGCAAGCATACTTTTCCCTGTTCCGGTGTGACCTACCAGCAAGAGCATTTCACCGCTTTCCGGGGTGAATGTCTCAGCAAAGCCTTTACAGATTTCCAGGTATTGAGCTGCTTTCTGACAAGTCGGCTTGTAGCTGGAAAAGGTCATTCCCATGTAACGCTTGCCTATGCAGCTTTCCGACATGTATCGCTCAATCTGTTGCCGCTTAACTCTTGCCTGATGTGCCTGCTTATCAAGTCTCTCCTTTTCTTCATCTGCTTCGCGCTGGCTTTTTGCTTCACAACCAGGACAAAACTCTTTCGAGCCCTCAATGTACGGTAAAGACAATACCTGCATAGGCTCACCACAATCAGGACAAGGGGATACCTTTATCTCTAAGGGCTTTAGGGCCGGGATAGATAGGGATAGAACTTCCTTCACTCCAGTCATCTCCCGGCTTGAGCCCTGAATTGTCTTTCGCTTCTCTTCGAGTCGTTTTTGAGCTGCTGCTATTGTGCTGTCCATTGATATCCCCTTTCGGAACCCTGCTGAACCATTTTTGAATTACCAGATAAGGATCTAAGACTTTGCCTTTTGATTTGTAGTGAGTGATGCACATTTCCCGCTCTGCCTCAAAATTGACATGAGGATAAAGCCTTTTCAGCTTTTCTTCGTTTTCGTGAAAGACATAGGCAAAATCAATTTCGTTTTCCGTGAGTGTGTTGTTGTTTATAGATGGAGATGGAGATGGAGATGGAGATGGAGATGGAGATGGGCTTGTACGTTTCGTTAACGTTTCCTTTGTCGAAGCGTTCAACGTTTCCTTTAACGATTCGTTTAACGACCGTTCAACGTTCGTTGTCTGATGGTTAGCAGCAGTGAGGCGCTTATACTCGGTTGCGGTTATGGCATCAACACCACTTGCCTTTAATTCCAGATAGATAGCGTTATGGGTTTTTGCCATACGAGAAAATCTAGCCTTGTCTGAGCGATCATCAGCCGAAGAAGCATACGCATTGTGGTCAAGCCAGTCATGCACGCGATAAACGCCGCTGGCATCATCAAGCCAACGGAGTTCAACTAACGTTGTAACGAACGTTGTAACGTCGTTAACCCATCCCGCCGCTATTGAAATCTCTTCAGCATCCATGTCGGTCAGAATTCCAGAACAACGATGTTGAGCCGTGAAACACCAAAGACGCTGTAAGCAAAAGACGCCTTCGAGGCCAAGTTTGCGCTGTAGCTTTATGGTTTTGGGGTGAGTGAAGAACCCCAGGGAGAGGCGAATATCATTGTTCATATCCTCTCCTTATGGCGGCATTATTTAGCATGGAGTCAGTATTCACAGCCATTCTCCAATGTTCAGCTTGAGATGGTTTTCTTTAACAATAAACCCCCAGGAGAACCGGCACGTTCTCAAGGGGGTTTATGCTTTCAGGGATTACTCCCTTGAAAATTTAAGCAGAGTGCCGTCCGCTGTTTGTTCGGTTGTTGACAAGTCCTAACACAAGTTTTTTCACAAAAAAATGTAAACATAATAATTATTTATCTTTAGCGGAATGGGAAACATGCCCACTTTCTAATTTGTCAAAAGTATTAATTCGGGAAAGATTCATACTGTTTGCCGTCAAGAATATTGGTAAATCTCCTGCAACCAGAAACATTGTCCTTAACGGTAAATCTCGGAGATTTCCCCCATCCTTTGAAGAAAAAGGGGATATTATTTGCTTCAGCTTGATCCCGTATACTTCGCACCCAAGCAGGGAAAATATCTCTTGCCCCGGCTCCATTCTCCCCGCCCACAATTACCCAATCTATCTTCTTCAAAGCATCGTATTCAGTTGATTTCCCTGTTACCGGATCACGAAGAAAATCACCGCCTATCCACCTGAGAGAAACAGGCGCGAGAAGGGGCTCTATTGAGATAAAGCGCTTTACTGCCGGAGTTAATACCAGCGCCGGGATTCTATCGTGAGCGCTCTCCTGATCCTCCACAGAGACCCCAAGCCAAAGGTTTGAAAGCGGCTTATAGCCAACACCTCTTGCAGACTTGAAATACTCCTGCATTCGTTCAGGTCTTTTTGTCAAAACCATGAAAGTATGTTGAGGGCATAACGCCATTACAGCCATAACCTGCTCTACCCACCCATACGGGACACCGTTGTGAAAGAGATCACCCATGGAATTTACGAAGACCCGGCGCGGCTTCTTCCATGAAAGCGGCTTTTGCAGCGCTTTTTCATCCAGAATACAGAGCCCGTTCCACTTACCGAAGCTGGATACAAAGCTGTAGGTTGCCTGAGTTGCCGAATTACAGGCGAGGCGGTGTGCCATCTTTTCGGCATAGCAGTTGTCACAGCCTGCCGACATCTTGCTACAACCCACAACCGGATTCCAGGTTGCATCAGTCCACTGTATGTTTGATTTTTCAGACATCTCACCCCTCCTTGAAATTAAAAGCCCTGCTCACGAACCCATGCTTTTGCATCTGGAAGCCAGTCAGGATTCTTGGAGTTCCATACGGTTGCCTGAAACACCTTTTCTTCGTCATAACTGAACATGAGAGGCTTTTTGATTTCATAACGATTGTCATGATCTTGTTCTTTCAGCATGGCCTCAATTTGTTCCGGGACATAGCGCAACCAGTTTCGATTGATGGAGAAGTATTCAGTTCTGCCATACTCAATTTTAGGAGGCTCGGTTCTCGTTACGGGCTTGTCGGTAATAGTGAGATACACCATTATTTCCAGGGTGCTTTCACGATTAACACTGTAGGCATTGCTTAAACGTTCCGCCTCTTCAATTGCGCCATCAAGACAGGTCAGGTATCCATAAAAATCGTTATAGGTAGGGCCTTCCTTGACAAGCTTTCCGCCATGGACATAAAGGATCTGAGCTTCACTTTCTCGGAGATACATGACCTTTGCAGGGAAGGGAACAGCTTGATGAGTGCCCCCTATATGTACGATTTCACAAAGCTGCAACTCTTCTTCTCGGACAATGGGGCAACCCGATCTAATCTTGTCGCGGTTCAATTCAAACCCCCTTGAAAAACAATTTTGCCATCCAAAAGCCCCTTGATAATGGCGTTGTACTCCCAGCAGTGATACTGGCTATCGACATACACGCGAAGTTGGTCATAATCATGTTTTTTCCGGGCAATGAATGCCTCTGCCGCCTCTTTTGTAAGGTGAGCTGAAACATATTCCCAAATGTCAATGTAATAGATTTTTTCCCAGCCCTTCAGGTCTCGCTCCTTAAAAATATCGTCATCCAAAGCATCGAGCCGTCGAGCCGTTCTTTCATCTGCCTCGCCATGGCCACGGTCAAAATTGATCCAAACATAATCATCTACATAAGAACCATCCATGCCGCTCATTCTCTTTTTCTGCTGTACAATGAATATGGGATTTGCGGTACAATGGTCATTTACGCCGCCGCCCTGATTATGGAATTTCAGCCGCGTAATGAAGTCGTCAAAGGTCTCTTTTGTCAGTTCCATTGGTTAATACCTCTCAAATAGCTCTTCAAGTTTAGCCGTCTGCTTGTCTGTCAAAGTTTGCCCCTTACTGAGCTTGCTTCTCACATCACAGATGAAATTTTCCGTCCAGTCATCGTCAATGCGTCCATGCTGGACTTCGATATAGAGTTTATCGGCCATCATTTTATTGCGTGCCGCTTCATCAAGCATCAGAATCACCCCCAATAGTTATAGCCCTGCATCCACTTCATCTTGATTCTGTTCTGCCATCAGCTTTTTATAACGCTCGCCTTCCGGCGTGTGCTCCCAACTCCAACTTGAGAAGTCAATTTTTACAGATAGGCGGTCTATCGCTTCAAGCCGTGGAATAGCTCGCCGTTCGTATTCTTCCTTGGATAGTTTTGGCGGTATTTCCTGACCACAACATTCACAGATTCGAGACATAAACCCTCCAATTGAGATAAAACTTATGGGGTCGTGATGCAGGGGCTGATCCGGATCACGATATGGATTTGCGACGTTGGCAGCATCCCACCGAAGTGTGCTGTTCGTATCCATCCCCACCTGAAGGCTTTCGCCGCAGGGAGCGGGTTTTCTCCTACCGCTCTACCCCATAAGTGACTTATTTCCGCTTCCACCCACACACCGGTACTGGAAGAATCCAGAAATGGCGCATGTTGGCGACATTCACAATGTCAGCATCGGGAGGCAATACCTCAACAGCATAGCTTTCGCCTCTCCCGATCTGCCTCTTTACCTCCATCAGTTCATCCCATGACAAGTTTTGCTGCCACTGCCCGTGCTCATCAAGAATGGTACGGTTGACAGATATGCGAAATACATCATTCCCTTCACTGAAAACTTGCGCCAGGTAACGGCTGCTTATCCAGACTTCGATCATGCTGTCCACGCGGCCTTCTTCCGGCCACTGATTCCTTGGGACAAGTGTAAGGAGGGTTGGGCGGGAACGATTCTCTTTCTCTATGGCTTTTCTGATTTGCTTCAGACTTGATCGTTTCATTTCTCTCTCCCGGCTACGCAATCTCAAACCCTGTTGGTAATAATGTCTGTGTCTGCTTCAGGCGATTTGCGCGAACGATAGCCATAGTGGCTTCACGTTCTGCCTGTTTCTTCTCTGCTTTCTTGGAAACAACGCCCAAATTCCGCCTTATCTCCCAGCTATGCTTTCGGATACTGGCAATCAATCCAGGATAAAAACCTATCAAGCAATCCGCCTGATGATCCCATAACAAATCACGTATAGACTGCCATGTGACCGCAACACAGCGAGTGCTCTTGTTGTACAGTTCAACCTCTTGAGGGATCGCTTCGCGGCAACCCAATTTAGTGCCACTTACTACAGTTTTGACCATGTTGGCACGGCTTGTCCAAGGGCCAATCATTGCAACAAACGGGGATATTCGGTTTTGAGTTGAAAAGTAATGCACCATTAACTTCATGATATTTACCCCCATAGTTGAATGACCGGCATCTTGATACTCTCTGCATAAGCCTTCTCTGCAATCGCGCCTGGAGATGAAATCCAGCAAGGAAGCATGGCAATGACTTCAGAGCGGCGAAGCATGACAAAAGCATGTTCCATGTATTCGTGATACTCCCAGCCGTCAGGGAAGATCGCCGGATTTAGGCAGCGCTTTGCACCGGCTGCAAGAACCTTTTCAGCGGCCTTTCTGAACTTCTCCCGGTAATCCGGATCTGCCGATATTGAGCCACTGAGGTAAACAGTTTTATTCTTCAAACGGTGCATTGTTCCTCCGAATAAACAACATCTCTCAGAAACTTGTATGCCATTGCCATGACTTGAATAGCCTCTTTCTTCATAAGGTCAGGGCGCTTCTTTACCCGCTCAACTTCGCGCTCCAACTCGAATACTTCGCACTTCAATGTGAGTAATGACGCCTTAATTTCATCCGGGCTCATTCTGTCATCGTGATACTTGATGTCAGCTCTCCCGACTTCAGCCAACATCAATTCAATAATTTCCTGTTTACAGCTTGACACTTTTACTCTCCCTTACAGCCTGACACCGACTGTCTGTTTGATTACAAGCCCCGGAAAACTCTCAAGGCCGTTCGCTTTTACCCACGCCTTGAGAGGCCCCGGCTTCACTTCGATCATGGTTAAAGCCATGTTGCGCTTCAGAATTTCAGAAATGAACACTTTGGGGTCTGCAACGGTGATTTGCAGCTCTTTCGCCTGGGTGACATTCCCGCCCGAGGCGAGCGCAACTGTTTTTGCAATAGTGGGCGCTACCGCTACAGGTTCGGCGTAAACATTCGCGGCCTTTTCTGCGAGGGATTCAGCTTTAACATCCTGCCCTTTCTCTTCAGCCTTGGCGGCTTGAGCCAAAAGCTTTTCCTGCTCTCTCTTTGCGTCTTCTTCAGCCCTGATACGTGCCTTGCGCTCTTCCTCTTGCCTGATCCTCTCCTGTTCACGGACAAAAACATTCATAGTTGCACGTAGAGCGGTCATGGCCTCCATAACGGGAGTCAATTCAGTTTTCTTCTTCTCCAGCACGGCGTCATAACTACTCTTTGCTGCCACGCGAAGAGGTTCAAAGTAGTCCGTGATTTTCTTTTCAAGCTCTTTCAGTTGCTTGCCAAGTTCCGCAGCGCCTTCATAAGACGCCTGATCGTTGATAGTGAGCATTGTGACCCGCTCATACAGGGTCAATGCCTGGTTACTGAGTTCAATCTCTTCGTTGAGAGGGATTACCTTTGCCGCTTCCGCTGCGCTCATTTTATTTGTCCTCCAGTGTGTGAGAGTGTTTAAGCCCCATGGTACGCAGGTGCTTGCCTTTCGATTCTGAATTCATCAAATCCCTGAACATCTCTTCAGTGCAATCGGGATAAACATAGGTTTTGCCGCCCCGGTAGGTTACGTGAAGCGAGTTGCCGTCAAGGCCGATATGGGAAATATGTGACGAGGCTATCTCATGCATAATCATTTGCATGTCCTCCATGTTTGAATTTTGAGATTGTTGTTGTGGTGATCCAAGAGAAAGCGGAAACGAGACCAAGCATCACGGTGAGCGGCCTTTACATATTGATAGGTGCCGTCCTGATTGAGTTCGAGTACACGGTGATCGTATTTCCCTTTTGTGCCGCCATTTTTCAGCCAAAGCCGTTCATAGGCTTCAAGCTGGATAGGGTCGGTAAGCTGGTTTGCCTTGCGGGTCTTGATGTCAATTACCGCTTCAGCGTCAATAATCAGGTCAGCAGTTCCGGCATAAAGGAGCCTTGCATCAGCCATACGGTTTTCAACATGGAACCGGCCCTGTAATTGAGGATAATCAGCCTGCCAAGCTTTGAATGCCTCAAGGGGGCCGATAAGGGCCGGGTCAAGGGTTTCTTCGTCAAGGTCACTCAGGAGATAAAGCTCCACTGTCTTGTGTACAGCTGTCCCGAATTCACCCGCGAGTCGCAAAACCTCCTTATCAACCATGCTGAAGTCATAAAGGGGCCGCATTACCGTTGTCACTGAAGGGAGGGTTACCCCTCCCATTGTGTACTTATGTGTTTCTTCATTGAAAAGCAGCTCTGCCATAACCATATCCCCTATTGCTCTTCGCCAGCGGTTATGACACCGGATTCGATATCTTCCAGAGCAGTTTTCATCATGTCGGCTGGTAACTCTCCCAAGCGGGAAATACTGTAGTGCGCCATGAAACTTTCGATAGGAATAGGTGGGGTTGCATTTTTGAGTTTTGCAAAAATCATCTTTGCTTGAGCCTCGGTAATACAGCCAACTTTCTGCTGATTCCCATTATCGCCTTGTTGATTGCCACTCTTTGACTGGGGAGATGTTACGGAAGGCTTGCCACCCTGCTGCCCACGTTGACCAACAATCTCATCGCGCAACTCAGGAGCCAAATCCTCCAAATCCTGTTCAAACACATCTGAAGCCGCTGTAGCGGTTAAAGTCAGATCAATCTGTGCCCGTTTCTTTGCCATCTTGAGAACTGTATTTGCGAGGTCTGCCGGATTCGTGCGAATTTGGTTAACCGAATAAGCAGGTTTATCGCCGTACCCCTTGTTCCATTTTGTCCGACGACGGTCTTCAGGGGTTGCGTCGAACTCTTCTTTGCAAACGGCTGAACGCCACCTATATTTTTCTTCATCGGTTGATGCTTCACCGATCCCCGAACCAACAATCTCACCAGAGGGGAGAACTCCCCGTGCTGTGACTCTGTACCGGTAACAATCTGCCGTCGAAAGGTCTTCAACAACTGGATCAACTGCAATGCGGAACGTGGTAAGAATTGCTTCAGAACCCGCTTTGTATAGGGTGTTCTTCTTCGTGCCCGGAATTACTCCGTAATGAGTATCAGGCTTCATTACGGCCTTGATAACTTCCTGAATCAGGTGCTTCTGCGCCTTGATCTGTGGGGCGGTGAGAGCCATTTGCCCTTCATAAACCATTACTTCGTTTCCCATAACTCAATCCTCCTTTTGGTTTACTTGCGCGACAGGATGTACCAGTCCTTGAAAGGAATACCCTGCTGCTTGGTCATAAAGATTCCTTGCCGCTTGAGCCTGTTGCCACATGGCACACAGTACGAACCCACGGCTTCATTTGTTTGACACTTGATACACTTCATTTCTTCGCCTCTTCATAACTGTCAACAAGTTCTGTCAGCCATCTTTCCAGCTCTTCATGCAGCCGCAAATCATTCTTGGCGGCACAAACTTCAAGCCTATGTGCAACGTGATCCGGGAGAGTGATAGTGACCTGTCTCATGGATTACTTGCGACCCCCGGTGTGCCAAAACTCTATAGCCGCTGTCGCGACAACCCAGATTAAGAGAACTTCAATCAATATTGTGACTATCCTGATTTCGCTCATAGCAGCTCCAGTCTGTGACCGATTTCAGAACACTCACGGCACACCATTGAAAGTGATTTGTTAGGGTTTGCCGTAATCATGCTGCTGAGATTCGCCTTGATGTCGGTCAATGTGAGACGTACACCAAACTCCTTTAAGTGAGCCCGTTGCTTCTTGGTCAATCTTTGCGCGACTGTCTTTGCCATGATTGCACCCCTTGTCGTGTCCGTTTCGTTCATCTTGTTTTATTTGTACACAAACGAAACATAAAAGACAAGACAAAATTGATGTTGCAGAAATATTTTTTTGTAAGTATGATTTGCTACATGAAACTAAAGCCTGAGACAGTGACAATTACATTTCGTGTACCAGTTGAAGTTAAGGAGCAGATGGAGCGGATTGTTGACCATGAGCACAGGACTCTTTCGGTTCAATCTGGCCTGTTTTTTCAGAAGGGTCTCGATGAATACTTAAGTGCTCATCCAGAATTAAAGCAACCTGCTGACTGATACTTCGATGTTCCTTTTCGGCTATTCTCGCAAGAGCATCACGGGTTGACTCTTTAACGCGGGTCGTTATCATTGCGGTCTTTTTCATTTTGTCACCGCCCCGCCTTCAAGCCTTGCTCCGCCCGTCATGACCTGAGCGAATATGCGCGATCTTGCTACAGCCCCAGGACACTGCTGTAGCTCTCTAGCAGCTGCCTCTAGCGCTTCTTTCTCTTCATCCGAAATCCTCAGCGACAAAATGTTGTATCTTGGATTTGCCTTGGTTGCCCCCATCACACGCTCCTTTGACTGTTCATCAGCGCAATTTCACTCTTGCTGTAGATTTTTACCGACCCTTGACCGTATCCGTTCCTGTCGGCAATAGTTCTGTCGATCTGTTTATTCAACTCTTGTTGCATTAAATCCAGTGGGTGACTTTCACCGGAGGGCCTGATTCGTGACGGCTCTGGTTTCTTTTTACGGTGAGGATTGCTTTTTGGCCCGTTTAACCTTTCACGCGTTGTTTTGGTGAAAATTCTCCAACAGGTATCACTATCTTTTTTCCTACAGGTTAAGCGCCGAAACCACTTCCAGGTATCATCCACTTCTTTCGGTATCGGTTTTCCACACACACGACAAACCGGATATTCCGAAGGATCTACCTCTCTCCTGGAGGTTCTTACCCGAGGCGGAATATGGTCATTGCTCATAATTCGTTTCCAGTGCTGTTGCAATTATGACAACGATTGATGCTTAGAAGAGCTAAGACGCATATCCCGACAGCCCCACCAAGAATGCAGCCACACGTAAAAGCTATCCAGACAGGATTCATATATTTATCCTCTCGACTTTTGATAAAACACGCTTTGCGTACTTGATGCTCCGGTTTGGCCTGCCTGAGTTGTACCGGCACAATGCCTCTTTTAATCGGCCATGGGATTCCTCTAGGTAGCCTTCAAAGACTTCTTCCCATTTCTGCGCTTGGCCCTCTATGTCATCCGGCACAACACCGTGCTCCCTCTCGATAATCTGCCAAATTCCTTTTTCACCTGCTTTACCGATTGCGTTTTTATTCCCATTGCTCTCGATTACTGCTTGCGCTGCTGCGAGTCTCGGACGTTTCAGTTTGACTACAACTTGCGCCAACTCAACAGGGTGAGGACTCCTGTGCTCAATGAAAAACTCTGCGAGCTTCTGCTCCTTGACGGTCAAAGCTTGAACTTTTTGTACTGCCTGTAGCTGTTGTGGTTTACGCTGGTCACAAGAACCGACTATGCCGTACAGAGCCAACATCAAAAAACCGGCTATGATGGCAAGCATCGACTTGCTACCCGCGTTACGACACTTCATTTCTTCCCTCTCTGCATTGGTAATACCTCCATTGGTGTAGTTTGTGGCTATGCCCTGCCACCATTCCAGCTCCGTTCAGGAGAGGAATCCCAGTAACAAAAATCAATAAACGAATCGAACATGTCACCGTATTCAAGAAAGCGACGGTAACGAGCCTGTGAGCGGGTCATAGGGCGAATTTTACCCATGTTTCCATACTCGATTCCGTCAACAGGATGATAATTATTCACGACTCCCGGTTTCTCGCTGTCCAGAGTAATTCCAATGTAATTGCCGCGATCCTCGGCAATGATCCCCGGTTTTCCGTAAGCGACAACGCGACGACCAATGCAAGCCGGGACTCCGTAATATTGGGCTACATATTCACAATTCATGAGTTATCCGCCTTTATGCTGCGCCCTTGAATTTCTTAAACAGTCTTTCAGCTATCGGCCTGTACCCCTCAGCACTGTCAGGGCTTTTATCAGCCCTGGCATGGCACCCCCTTGCATTAGGGGAGCAGAGAGGGACGGTTAAATCGTCTCCGCACTTTGTAGCCATTCCGTTGGTCTCAATATGGTGAGCCTGTATTTCTCCAAGAGTGGCAGGCCAGCCACATGAACAACAGTTCTGCGCTCTGACAAACTCCAGGTACTTTTTGCTCCGAAAAGGTAGCGTTTTCGGTTGCGCTATCATGCCCCTACCCGCCGCGAAACATATTCAGTTGCAGCCATGTTGTTGGCTCTTACAAGAACTTCAGACATGGGAGGGCATACTGAATTGCCGCAGCGTGCCACCTGTGAAGTTTTGGTTATTGGTTTTCCGTGGGAGTCTCTATCAATAATGTAGTTTTCGGGGAATCCTTGAGCCCTGAATAGTTCTCTTGGTGCCAACATACGCATACCGATATCTGCAATCTGATATTCCGTTCCCTTGATAGTCACCAATCCAAACCGTTCTTTCGTAGTGACAGTGTGCAAGGGGTCTTTGATGTCGATACCGTCCTGCTCGTTGCCGTAATACTTCAAGAGAAAAGCTTTTACCAAGCCAGCTTTACCAAGCCCACCTGGAGTTATAGTCCCAATAGGCTCAGAGGGACTGGAACCGACGCTTTGCCCAAATTGCCGTACTATGTGAGCAGTAACCAAAGAATGATGATCGACACTGGTAACAGTTCCAATGGGACTCTTCGCTTCAGATCCAACCACTCCACCATAATGCTTGGCAAGAAAGGCACTGACTAAAGCGAAGTGTCCACCTTTCACTTGAGCACATTGAGTGCGGAGGGGAGAGTCTGCTTGAAAGGTACGCTGACCGGAGGCGTTGGCATGTTCAGTGAGGATAGGGGTAATGATGGCGTGTCTATTTTCAGTAGTCTGGGTTTTTAATGGCTCACTAATCGGTTGCCCTCTAAAATCAGGGCCTTTAGAGCCATGGTAGGTGACAATAAATGGCTCGGGATTATTAACGACATAGCGCATGATCCCTTTGGCGATTCTCCGCAATGTTGCCTCTGCAAGCGGCCTTGTCCGCTCAAAAATAGACGGGCAGGGTAAACTCCAATCAATACATTCAGCCGCCGTCCGCCATGGCTTAAGCTGTCCGCTTTTTACTGCCAGACTCTTTGGATCACCATGGGTTGCTGGCGGCCAAATAATCGGCTGATCGTCACACCGGGCAACCAGAAACAGACGCTTGCGGATCGTGGGAGCGCCGTAGTCGCAGGCGCGAAGCTCTTTCCATTCAACAGAATATCCATGACGCTTCAGGGCATTGACAAACGAGTTGAACGTCCGCCCCTTGTTTTTCGGGCAGGGATAACAGTTTCCGGCTTTGTCGGTCTTTAGCGGCCCCCAGGTAATAAACTCTTCGACATTTTCCAGCATAATCATTCTAGGGTGAACTGTAGCCGCCCAACGCAACACTACCCAGGCAAGCCCCCTGATCTTCTTTTCAACAGGCTTACCTCCTTTTGCTTTACTGAAATGCTTGCAATCAGGAGAGAACCAAGCAAGCCCCACCGGTCTCCCGGCACAAACCTTGCGAGGGTCAATATCCCAAACTGATTCACAGTAATGCTTTGTCCCAGGGTGATTGACTTCGTGCATTGCCACCGCAGCGGGATCATGATTGATGGCAATATCTACAGGCCGACCAAGGGCCGTTTCAATACCGGTGCTTGCTCCCCCGCCTCCTGCAAAATTGTCAATAACAAGCTCTCCGAAATTCATATCAAGCTGAGGAGATTTCCTGAAACGGTCACGGTATTTCAAGGTTACAGGTGTCATAAGGCTGCTTCCCACGTCATAACTACGCTTGCATGTGATTTGATATTAGAGGGGCGTGAAAAGCCAACCTGACGAATAACGCCTTTGCGAGCAGCAGCATTGAAAATGGCTCCCCAAGCATTAGGATGATGAGGCTCGGGAACAAGTGCCGACTGTCTGAAATCTTCTGTAGTGAACGGCTTACCGATCCTCACGGCAAATGCCTTAAGTGCATCCAAGGCAACATCTGACCACTTTAGAGAATGCGACATGACTTGATGTATCCCTTGCTGTTGTGCTTTTAATGCGTCATCAAAGCTTAACTGTTGCATAGAGCCACCCTCCCGTTATATGAGGCGCTTTCAAAAAATCTCAGAGGGTATCCCCTCCGGGAATCGCTTAGAAATCAGCTTGTCCATTTTCTTCAAAATTTGCTTCATGACAGCCTGGTCTCTCTTGACCACCTCTCTGACTTTTGCGGCAACCTTTTCAGGGATTTTCCTTCGCTCTCCCTCATAGTCCTGATATGTCCGGTAGGGCATATTATCCAAGGCAATCGCCATGCAAACAAGGTCATAACCGATCCCTTCACGGACTGTCTTAAGTTCAGCGCCGGTCATGGTTTGCAATCTCTATGGCGAGCGACAAAAGCTTCAGCTGCCGCACAGTATTCCCTGACATCAACTGGCAGCGCTATGGAGAGGACGGCTTTGCAATGACTACATACGCTTTTGATAACGCCGGGGCCTTGCTCTGCTGTTATGTGGTCAGTGTTTGCCATCTTTCGCCTTTCCGTTTTGCGTGTACTTTTTACTTTTTTTGAGTGTGTTTTATACGCAGTCAATGACGAATTTTCTTTGAGCGCCTCGCCTCTGTGTAGGCTTCCAGGTCAGCGCGGTCATATTTAACTGTCCGGTGTCCATGCTTTGAAAATGGTATTGTCGGAGGTGAAAGCATCCGGTCTTTATTCAAGAAGCCCTGGCTCCTGCCGATAAACTTTGCAGCCTCTTCATTCGTAAACCACCGCTTTTCTTCAGTCGGTACTTTGGCAGTGACCTCCTGAAGCTTGATCTTCAGTGCTTCATTCTCTTCTGTGATTGCTTCGAGTTTTTCGGTAAGGTCAGCTATCGCTCTGTACAGTTGCGGGGTTGTCATGCTCTATCTCCCTACCTGTTTCGATATAAGTTCTGACAGGGCAACAGAGTGCTGTACTATCTGCATCAGAATCTTTTCCATCCGGCCAGCCTCATCCTTGTCTATGCTGCAATCCTGCATTGCCTCAATAAACTCATTCGAGAGCCGCCCGAGGAATGTCACCATATCCAGAATCTCTTTACCGACTTCACCCTGAAGCCCAGCATGATCCATTTTCGGTAAACGAATAAAAACGCCCCCCACGGCACTACTGATGAATTCAATCAGCGCGTCATTGTGAGAGGCGTTTGTAAGCGGGATTATGTCTTTGCCTGGCAGGTTTTCTTGCTGGCTTTCATTGGCGGCATTTGCAAGGCGGTTATAGTCTTTGCCAATCAAGTAAGCTATTTCCTTGGCCTTGACGCTGCTGCCAAATAGCACTTCATGCAATGCACCCTTGAAGCTCTGAATCATTACCGCCTCCATCTATAAATAATTTCAAATCATTACGGGTTCACAACTTTTCGACACTGAATTACTCTTCAAGCATGGAATCAAGCCGCCTTTTTTATCTTGTTAAGCACTTTGCAGATTTCCGCCCGGATGAATACACCCGGCTTCAGGCTTTGGCTGTTGCAGATCGCTTCAAGCTCCGGAAGACGTTCAACGGGAAATCTAACCATAATTTCCTTGAACTTCGCATCTCTCGGCCTACTTGTGCATGACATGGTTTGCTCCTTTGACTTTGCCGGTCTCGTGCGTTACAATGCGTTTCTTTTAATTTTCGGTGTAAACATGGCGTTGCGTTACGTAAGGTTATAAATCGACGGAGTAGATATGTCAACAGATAAAATCGACTTTGTAGATAATATTTTTCAAGGATCGGAACTGCGTCGGCTTAGAAAGGCCCGTAAAGAAACACTTGAGGTGTTTGCTCAAAGGCTCGGAGTGACCGATGATATGATATCCAAGATCGAGTCCGGGAAAAGGCAGCCTGGCAATTTATTGGCTGAGAAAATAGAGCGTGTTTACGGACTGAGTAGATTTGTTGAGACAGGAGAGTGCTCACTATCTCCAACAGATCAACCGGATGATAACGGTGGGGAAAATTTGACCATCGAAATACGCTACTTGGCCGGAGCCGGTAATCCTCGGTTGCAATCTGATGAAGTGGTTGCCACCATGGTTTTCCCGATAGGCTTCATGAAGTCGGGGATAATTCCTGTAATGGTAAAAGGGAGCAGTATGGAGCCTGCAATGTACAACGGTGCAATTGCGGGAGTAGACATTACAGACAAGAATGTTGTGAGTGGTAAGTATTACGCCATCTGGATTGACGATGAAGGTGCATTGATAAAGCGACTGAGCCGCGAAAGGGATCGGGTTTTTGTTGAAAGCATAAATCCTACGGCCCACAGCTTTCATGTAAACAATGAGGCATTACAGGATCACTTTATTCTGGGACGCGTAGCCTGGTGGATCAACAGGGATACAGAATAATGTCTACTGAAATGACAGATAACGACTGGTCAAAACTCAAGGGCCTACTGGGATCATATGTAAACCAGAGGGAAGCGCTTGAAGAGATCCAGCAAAAACAAGACGAAGCTCGGTCTTTTGAAATTCAGTTTGAAGCAGCTCTTTTAAGGGCCGAATCTGAAGATGACAAGCAGGGCAACAAGAAGGGTATCGGTGAAGTTCGCAAACAACAAAACCTGCTTTTTGACCATGAATGCCTTGTGCGCTCAGATATGCTTGACACTGCAAAGGAGATAGACCCTCTCTTGCATAAATGCTTTGAATACGGACTGATGGTCGAATTTGCCAATGCTCCTTTTGTCGAAGCAGTAGAGAAAACACTTGCGGTTGTTTATGACGCCTGTGACCACAATCCATTTGACCTTGCCGACAGTCGAGGGGTGATTGCTTCCGTCCTGGCTCAACGCTATTACAGATTTCTTGAAAACTACCCAAAGGAAAAGTTTAAGAGAGATTTAGCAATAGAAGTTTTCTCAGAATTACAAGATATGCCCGTGAAAAGTGCCAAAATGCGATTGAATCAAGCCGTAATGCACGCTTTCAAGCTCTTGAATCCACTTGATATGGTAGAAATTTGCAAAAAAGACCTTATAGATAATCAAGGCTTCACAGAAAAACAACTTGCCAAACTTGAAGAGCAGGCTAATATTGATGTCCATCTTGAGAAACAAATAAAGGAATGGGCAGAAACCGCTTATGAAAGAATGAAAAGGCGGGATAAGTCTGCAAGGGGAGCAGGTTCATGAAAAAGATTGTTGCAGTAATTATAATGCTTGCCGTGCCAACAACAACCCTTGCAGAAACAATAGAGCAGGAAGCCACAAGGATCTGTTCTGAGTATATCAAAGTCAAAAAGGAATGTTACTACAAGGCAGTTAAAGGTGTGCTGCCCGTCAATGGAGTCAAGAGCGTTAAATCAATCGCCCCGGTGGAATTAGTTGAAACAGCTTGTCAGGAGGGGTTTGCAGCTTTTGGAAGGGCTGGTAAACAAAAGGCCGCTGTGGTCAACCAGGGAATGCAGGCAAGTTTCTCTCAATGCTACAGCGGATACATTGACAAGGGGGCCTGTGAGCTGATTTTCAAGTCTCTTCGCAATGCAAAAACTGAAATGGAGTCATATTACGCTGATAACAAGACATACCCTGTGGACATTCCTAATCGTGTTCAGATAGCAGCAAGCGGTGTTGATGTTTTCCCGCTGCCGGGTAGCGGGGGGGAGGTGTACAACATTGTAGGAACTCACCCAAAATGCGGCGCTGCTTATGGCACTACCAATGAAATCACTGAAATTCTCCCAGCATCAACAGTAAACACTCCAGAGCCACCCGCTAAGTAGCGACAGGGTTTTTACGCTCCTTGTTTTCCAAGATGAACGTTTCAATCTTTGTCACTTCAGTCATCAGTCGCTCCATGGTCAATTCTTTGTAGCCATCAGTTACGTCTGTCGGGATCGCGTGACCGACAAGGCGTTTTTGTGCTACGTTGGAGATTCCCAGCTCATCAGCATAGGTCAAGAATGTCCGGCGGAGATCATGAGGCGTGACCATGTGACCTGGCTTGCGCGGGTTTAGATCGGCAATCTCCGTACCTTGGAATATCTTCTTTATCGTTCCCCTAACATCCTTAATGTAGCCGCCATCAGCTTTTGCTACATATCTGCCGCGCCTTGCTGTTTGCGCTTGAAATGAATAGAACAGGTATGGGGTGCCCTGCTCTTTGGCATCATCAACCCTGCGCTTAAAGACCCCTTCCATTGATTTACACATGGGGACGTAAAGCCATTCTTCAGACTTTGTATCGAATAACGAAAAAGCCTGTTCTCTGAAGTCAACATGAGATACTTCGAGTTTTGCAATCTCTGACTGACTTCGTATCCCGGTGAATAACAGTGTCACCATGTAATCTGACACAACGCCCGGATACCGATTAACACAGTCGAAAAATACAGGCAGTAGAGACGGCTTCACAAATGTTTTCTTGCGGGGCACGTTATACCATGCCTTCAATGTTGAAAGTCGTCTCACAGGGTTTCTGGTAATGAACTCCTTGCCATCTTCCTGGCTGTCGATAATGAAAGTGAATAGCGCACGGACAACCCTGAAGACTCCATCAGCCTGAGCCTTGGTTTTTGCGCCCACTTCAGCATGTTTGGCAACCACCATGGCGGGAGTAATAGAGCGCATCGGTATCTCAAGCCAGTCAGGAAGATACCAATTCAGCGAATTTTCATATAATGTTTTTGTTTTGGGCTTCAGTTTTTTCCGGGTCTTGAAATACATCTTTAACGCTGACTTGAGTGTGACCAAATCAGCCTGAATCTCTTGTTCCTGTCGATCATCAGGGGAAACGCCTTGATCTGCATCTTTCAACACGTCAGAGGCTTTTTTGTAAGCCTCATCGAAAGACAACAAGCCCACTTTGCCAATCTTACGCTTATACTGATGATCGCCACCAGCACGGCACTTGACAAAATACGTCTTTGACTTCAACCCGGCCCTGACTCCAAAGCCGGTCAAATTTTTATCGTAATATTCTACAGGTGTGCTAGTATCCGCAAACGGTATGCGTTCAACTGCTTTATCAGTCAGCTTTATAGTTGGCACGGCGCTCCCTGAAAATCTTGAACCAATCTTGAACCAAGATTTATAAAAAAACAGGAAAGCACCATACAGCAAAATGACAATACTGGAAACAAAAAAGATAAAATACAAGGGGTTATGGCAGGTTACAGGGAACCGGTAAAAGGCAGTTTTTGCCCTTCAGTAGACTCAAAATCCAGCGGGAGCAATCCCATGCCGGTTCGACCCCGGCCTCCGGCACCACCGATAAATAAAGGGGTTAGCTATAACAGGCTATCCCCTTTTATTTTTCCGCCAAGCATGTACACTGGTTTTATGTAGCACATATGTAGCAAGTGAAAAAATCTCGCGCAGGAGTGCGAACCAATGCCGACGATAAAACTGACTCGAACGACCGTAGACAAGCTGATCTTTTCTGGGAAACAGGAGTGCTATTTTGACTCCAGCTTGACCGGCTTCGGGGTCCGGGTGAATGCCAGCAGTAAATCCTATTTCGTGCAGTGCCGAGTTGCTGGCCGAAAAAACGAAAAGGGCCGCCCGCTGGAGATTAAACAACCTCTCGGCAAAACCTCCGTTGTTGATTTTGACGATGCCAAGGCCAAGGCCAGGGCGGCATTAAATGACGCTGCCAAGGGGATCACGCCTGGCGACAGGGTGGAAGAAAAAGAGCTCAACCTTGAGCTCAAACTGAAGCAGTTGAAGCTTGAAGAGAAGAAGAATGTGACCTTGCAGGAAGTTTTCTCCCAGTATCTGAAAGTCAAAAAAAAGCTGAAGAAGTCCACCGCCGATCACTATAAGCTCCTGATCGACACCCATATCCCAGATTGGAAAAATCTGCCCCTGCGAAGCATTACCAGCGACATGGTTCTGGAGCGCCATGCGCTAATCGGCCAGACGACAGAGGCTGTAGCCAATACTACCTTTCGCGTGTTCCGCGCCCTGGTGAATTTCGCCATGGACTTGTACGACGACGCCATTATCAAAAACCCGTGCCGCAAACTTACCAGCATGGGAGCGTGGTACAATGTGGCAAAACGCGAGACGTTCCTTCCCCCGAGAGAAATACGGAAATGGTTGGCTGCGGTTGGTCACCTTGGTTACGATACCTCCCGCGATTTTCTGATACTCCTGCTTTTCACCGGAGCTCGAAAGGAGGAGGCGGCGACCCTTACCTGGGGAGACGTTGATCTCGTTGACGGGACAGCGATATTCAGGGAAACCAAGACCGGTTCACCCCTCTACGTCCCCCTGGCTAAATACGCTGTCGATATGCTGAAGCGGCGCCACCGCATGTATTACGACGACAACGCTGCTGATTTTATTTTCCAATCCTACGGCAAAACGGGACATATAACCGATGTGCGCAACTCTTTGACCGTGGTTGGAAAAGAGACAGGCATAAGGATCATGCCGCATGATCTTCGCAGGTCATTCCTGACCTATTGTAACAATGTCGGTGTGCCGGTTTTTACTCAGAAGAGGTTGGTCAATCACGCATTACCGAAGGATGTTACGGAGGGATATGTACAATTCACTATTGAAAGTCTGCGGCAAGAGGTCGAGAAAGTTGCCGCATACATCCTGCGTCTCGCGGGGATTGAGCAGGGTAAGGTCGTCCAGATGAGGAAGACGGGATAAAATAAGCCCCCGCACGCCAGGAGGTATGGATGGCAAGCTTATATTGATCGTCGCCCTGACTTCCGCAGATCGACCCAGACGAACTTGACCGCCACCAGGACAAGCCCGGCGACAATGCCAAGAGTACGGATCAACGACGGCAAGCAAAGTGCCGGGAACGGTCAAAATCGGAGCCCGCCCTTCAGCCAGAATTGAAGGATAAACCGCCCCTCGTCCCTCTGGTTGATCTGAGTGCCGAGCCGGAACGGTCCCCAGTCCCGATCCAGGAACGCACCGAACGTGTTTTTGAACGGGTTGACGACCGCTCCCACGGCCCACAGTTTGGGTGCCGGCAGCATGACCGCCGCCTCGACCGGGATATCTACACCCCCGACCACTGCCCCGTCAGGGCTGGAGGCGATCACCCGCCGCGTGTCGTCCTGGTTGCGGATCAGGGTCAGGTCGACCGTGACCGGTGGGCATGGCAGCCTGACCGCTTGCGGCTGCGGTGGCTCCGTCCTGCCGGTTAAATGATTGAGGAACGTTCCCCCGTGGGTCGGCTTCGCCGTACTCATGGGCGCATATGCCGCCTCCGGCCGGACCGTTATACTTGCCACCCGTTCGACCGTCGCACCCTTTGGGATGATCTGCTTCGGCTTTGCGGTCGCGTCCGGCTTCTTTTCCAGTATCACCGACCCGTCCATTTGTTTCGTCGCCGGCTTGTAGACTTCAGGGGGGGGCGGTTTCGGTTTCCATATCTGCCAGGCGATAAGGAAAACGACAATGGCGACGATGGCAACGATAATGCCGACGATGCGCCAGTTGAACTTAACTTCCGGCAGCTGTATTTGGAACATCACCCTCTCCTTTTCGAGCTTTATAGGCGCTCACACCCTTGCCAATACCCACCCCTACGACCAGTGTGGTAACAACATACTCGACAAACTCGAATAACGTCCGCGGCACCTCGGGAAACTTACCAGCCGCTATTGTGAGCCACGCGATTAACCCCATCATCACGACAATAATGGTGACCAACATCAGCCGTTGCGAACTCCCCTCCTTCGTCCCTGGCTCGTTTAAAAACGAACAGAGCCACATTATAAATGTCTTCATGCAACCTCCTTTATCTCGCTTTCGCGCAATATGCTTTCGATTTTTGCCGCATAACTCGCTATCTTTTCAGCACAGTCAGTGCCGTTGATGATCCGCCTCGCATTCACATAATCGCAGGTTTCGCCGTTAATATAATGTCTCAACGCCTTGCCGGTATACATGCCGACGCGCATGGGGTAGGACGTACCAAAATAGGAGTATTCGGGAAGCAGGAGCAGGTCGGGATTCTTTAAAAGGTCAATTGGCCTGTCGGGGTGTTGCTTGTCCCATGCGCTTTGCAGTGCCTGGTAGTTGTCATACCAAGTAGTCTGTACGAAACCACGCCCGTAATATATCTTGCCGGTACGCTTGTCTGGTACTCCGTATTTCTTGCCTTTACCCATGCCAAACTCAGCTATCGGCTTCCATTTGCCAGCGCACTCGTGCTTGATGGTGGCAAGGATATATGCCGCATGTCGGATATCTGTTATCTTGTCATCGGCCTCTAGTAAATCAAGAACCGCCATTAGCCCAGAGTGTTGTGACAGGTCGAGATTGCCGTACTCGTTCTGATACAGGAATAAAAATTTGTCCTTAGCAATTTTGTTCATTGTCTTTTCCTTTTACCCAGACGAAGCCGTCAGGCAGTTCTTTGACTGGGCGTTTAGTGTACGCACATAACGCAGAGTTGTTCCCGGCAGGACAATACTTGTCTTGTCTGCCGCTGTTTTTGCAGTAACCGGCCATGGCTGTTCCCTATTTGCTACCTGCCTGCACCGGTTCATTGCAACCGCGCAGATCGTGGACTGTTTCAACCCGTTCCATCCGTTTGTCTAGATCCGCATGCAGTTCAAACAGCCGGGTTTGGTTCTTATCCACCTTGGCCAGCTGGTAACTGGCAATGGCGAAAAGGACGACGCACAGTCCGCCGATGATCTTCCATTCCAGCGCATTACCGGTTGGTTCAGGAGTTGCAGTTGTGGCGGCAAATGCCGCCGTCGCGGTGAGAACAGAACCGACTATCACCGCGCGAATCATCCTTGATGGTAGCTGGGGCATGGTGGGGCTCCTCCGGGACGGGATTAATTTCAAGTAGGCGCTCACGGGCGAGGCGCAGTTTTGCCAGTAACGGGTCAAGACGCTTATCATCGGACAGGATACAAAGATTGATCGCCTCAATCAGAGCTTCATCAACGACGTGCATATCAAACCCCTGAACGCAAAAAACCCGCACCTCGTCTTTTACAGACATGGTGCGGGTTTCTGGGAGCCTCAAAAAGAGGGCCGCGCTGACCGCGTTAACTATTTAATTGAACAGATATTAATTTAAAATGAGCTTAATTTCAAGATATTTTATAGTTCAACACCCAAAACGAATTTGAAAAAGAGCCACGTCACGGCGCCACAAACCGAAAAGAAGAACATCCACTTGGGGATGGTGTCATCCGATATCCGATAGAGCGCCAAGGGGCCAAGAATAGCGGCTATCCACCATCCCCATTGGCAGAATACCCCGTAAATGATCGCCGCCAATGTCACGGCCGCCACAAGGAGGATTACGCCGAGATACACCCTGTCAATCGGCCGGCGCTCTGGTCTGCTCCATAACAGACTTTGTGATTTCATTCTTTCGTGTCTGTAGGTCATCGATTGCCGCCCTCTTTTCGTCCGAGTTCATGTCGCGGTCCAGGTGGATCGCTTTCATCTTGCGGTTGATACCTGCCAACTGCCGCTGTGCCTGGTGCAACATACCCCGATTTTGCAGTTTCGGCAATTCCTTTTCAATAAGTTTGTCGGCCCGTTCGTCGTCACCGGTCTTCCGGTATTGGTCAATGGTCTTAGCGGTCTGGTCCACTTCATTCAGTAATTCGTAAAAAGACGTGGTGAATTTGGTGTTGTTGGCGGGGCCTTCCCCGCGGTAAAAGGATTTCAGCACAGGCATCTCGTTAAGTTTCATGGTCGGCTGGTTCGGATAATCGGCCAGCCTCCTGGTGATGATGTCTGACGCGCCCATGACGTATGTACCCAAGGTGCCGAAATAGCCGTTGATGGCGTGCTCTATCCTCTTCGGGCTGACGTTGATTGTCCGCCCTATCTCCGTCGCAGTTGCGCCGGTATGCACGTCACGCTGCTCCGCCGGCAACAAGCCTTCCTCGGTCTTACCCACTATCGGCCTATCTGTGAAAAAGTCCTTATTCGCCCATTGTTGCATCGGTTCGTTCATGATCTGCGGCAGGCCTACGGCAAAGGTCTGCGTCAACATGGCCAGCATCCTCTCGGCAAAAAGCTTGCCGTCATGCCCTTTTTCAATGGCTAGTTCCGTGAGCCGTTCGGGAATTGTACCAAAAACGGCGCCGACTTCAAACGGTTTCGGCAGCCGGTAATGCTTTCCAGCAATGAAGAAGTGGAAATAGTTGTCCTTGTCGAACTCCTCCAGTTCCTTGAACCTGTCGTCATCTCGATTATACAGGTAGAGAAGCACACTGGCTAAGGCGATTATACCGCCTTTGACCATGAAGGCCCGCGGGTTCTCCATGGCACCCTTGCCGAGGCGCTGCAACCCTTGGATTCTGGCCCCGAGGAAAGGCACGGTCTGAGTAAGGAACTGGATCGCCGCGAAGTCGCCGCGCATGGAGAAATCCATCAGGTCCTTGGCGTCGAAAGCCGCCTGCAAGTGACTGCCGGTCTTGTCCAGGGTGTTGCGGTAGGTCTGCACCCGGGCGGCATTCTCCATGGAGCCGCCTATCTCTTGCCAGAATTCCCACAACTTTTTCGGCGTGTTGAGGACCGTTGCCGCGTCGATCCCCTTCTTCTTAAGGAGCTTCTCCACCATCAGCTTTGCCGCTGCCGGGTCGTTGCCGTAGGCGAAGCCACCGTGAAAGGCGCCGCCTGCCGCCATCAGTTGGATGATATCCTGGTCATGGCCCCAGACCTTGACGGCACCCTGGAGGGACGACAGGACCGGGGCAAACTTGTTGCGGCTGATCACCCATGTATGGATGGTGTCCCGGACGAAGTTCCTCAGCATAAAGTCAGGGGCAGAGGTGACGCCAACGGTCAAGAGCCGCTTGACCCAGCGCATTGCATTCATGGCCGGGCCGCCCCATACCTGGTCGTTGATCGAGGTCAGGGAGCGCAGCAGGATGTCGTCGTGGATGTCGTAGTAAACCGGCTTGCCGTCGCGGAGCACATGGATGATGGTCTTGCCCTGGGGTTTTGCCGGATGGAACAGGGTGAGGAAGTCCTCCTTGTCCTGCTGCGAAAAGAACAGGTCGACCTCTTCCGGGTTCTCGGCGATGATCTCCCCCATCTTGGAAAGTAACTGCTCCTTGTCGATGGTTGCCGCCTTCCAGTCGAGAAGGGCCTTTGTTGCGGCGCCGATATCTTCGGCCTTCTGTACCGCCAGTTCCGTTGCATGGTTCTTTATGGCCGCATCGGTCAACTGGGTGAAGTTCCTGACGATGTTTTCGAAGATGTCTCCCAGCCGCTCGTCTGCACCGGTCAAGGTGCGGATGCCGGAATTCTGCGAGGCGAGCCCCTTCTTTTTACCTGGGCCTTTTACCTTGGCCTCAACGATCCGGTAGAAGGGGACATACTCCTCATGGTCCCATATCGCCCGCGCATCGGGGTTGATTACTCCGGCGGCCTGGGCGAAGTCAAGCACCCGTTTTTTGTACTGGACGTATTCGCGCCGGACCAGTTCCCACCTGGCCGCATTCTCAGGGGTTTTCAACGACTTACCGGCGTTGATCTCTTCCTGGGTGAAGTAGCGTTCCCGTCCCTCGTTCATCAGTTTCTGCGCCCGTTCCGCCACCATCCAGCCGAGGAACAGGTTCAGGTCTCCTGATACCGGTTTGAATATCTCGGCCAGTCCCTTGCCCTGTACGGCTGATCCGCCGTCGCGCCATACCGGGTGGCCGTGCTTCAGCATGGCGAAGATCACGTCGGATAGAGAGGTAGACATACGGGCCGCGATATAGGCTGAGTCGTCCGGTCCCGTCACTCCGGCGAGCTTGTCCAGCTCTTTCAGCGAGGCGAACTTGTCGAACAGTCCCTGCTCTGTTTTCAGGGCGATGCGGTCGGTTACTTCGGCGAGGCGGTCTTTAAAGGGCTTCGGCTTGGCGCCGATCTTGTCAAGGAATGCGTCGGCTGCGGCGTCTCCGGTGCGGTTTTTACGCAGGGAGAACTTGGCCTTGGTCTCCACATCGGCGTCGTTGAAGATGACGTAGTTGTAGTGCCCTTCCCCCTTGTTACGACTGGAGCCGTCCAGGTACTTGATGCCGCGGATGCCGAGGGAGTGGAGGTATTCAGAGGCAGCTTTCCAGTTGTTTTCTTCATGTTTTCCGCTAAACTCCATTTCATCAACAGCGTGTCCATATATCTCTGCACCGAGTTGCTTAGAGTGGGCTTCAGGATGGGCGAGCCACGCATCATTAAGAATTCCCTTCACCTTCTCGCTCTGCTCGGAAAGCGGCTTATCCCACAAGAGATACTCGTCCTCCGCAGGGGCAAGTTCGACTTGGTAGAGGCGACCTTTATTCTGCGGCTGGAACCCATGTTCAACAGCTAGGGTCACATAGTCTCTCCCATTGGAATAACCATAATCCTCTTCAGGATCGTTACTAATTCCTTTATCTTTCAGATACTGCTTTGCGGCTGTAATGTCCTCAACAGAGTCGCCGCCAAGCCTGCTCTTATACCATTCCGCCACATCCTTATTCCCCGCGAAATAAAGCCCATAGCCATACGCCTGTGTCCCTTCCCCGGTGCCGATCCGGTCGGTAGAACCGTGCCATGCGACCATAAATTTAGACCCGTCATATATCGTCGGTTTCCCTGTTTTCCCTCTCTCCACCCACCCCTGAGCCTTGGCAATGAGCGCCCGGATATCCGCCTCGGTCCACTTGACGTTGAGCCCCATCCGGCGGAGCCAATCCTTGACCATGGCGACGACCCGTGCGACCAGACCCGGCTTTTCCCCGGATTCGGCCAACTCTGCCAGCTTCTCCTCGGCCGCGGTAAGGCGGTCCTCGCTGTCGGTAAGGTCAAAACCATAGTCCTCGGCAATCCTTTGTAGTCCTTTTTTGCCATAGATGGTGATCACTTGGCGGAGAACTGCGTCAAACTCCTTGCCGAGCATCCCCCTTAACCCGTAATGCCCGACGACCTCATGCAGCAGGACCTGCACCGCCTCTTCACCACTCCAAAGGTTGTCTGCCACAAGGTACGCCCTGCCGTTTTCAAAAAGCCCCCTGACGGCACCCTCCGCCCCCATGGAAGCAATTTCCTGTGACAGTGCTGCGGGCAAATCCTTGGCCGATTGCACAACCTCTATCTGCGGGGCGTTCTTCCAGTTTTCTGTCAGGGTGGCAATGGCGGCTGCCGCATCGGCTTTGGTGATGCCAGTGGACGTTTCGCCGAGGGAGAACTTTGGTTCTACCGTTGCATCGTCCACGGAAGTCTTGCCCCTCCTCAGCGCATCGACGACCTTCTTGTGCTGATCCTTCAACCCCTTGAGTTTGTCCGCCCCCTTGAACTCCTGTGTCAGTTCCTCCTTCGCCGCTGCCGCCTCCCGTTCGAGTTTGGCGATGCGCTCGTTCGCCTTCTCTATCTCGTCGGGGATGCCGTCAACGATGTTGTCGAGTCTGGTCACGAAACCGCCGGCAGAGAAGTTGTCCTTGGCGCCGTAAGAGGTCGCCCCGATATCTACCCCCTTGACCGCCAGGGTGAGCCTCAATTCGCCGAAGGATGATTTTGCCAGGATGGCAGCGCCCCGGTATTTGCCGACCTCAACGGGCTTGAGTCCGTTCCTGTTGGATTCGTCGAGCGCCTCCTTCAACGGGGTGAACATCTTTTCCGCGTCAAAATCCTTGTTGGTCTGGTAGGTGGTGCCCCCCAGCTGCAAGCCGAGGTGCTTGTGGTCGGCGGCCTTGATGCCCTCCCGCAACCCTTCAAGTTCCGCTTTACGTACATAGGGGTAAGCCGTCTGACTCTCGACCTTTTTAACGAGGTCTTCCTGGTCGTATCGGGATCGCTTCCACGCCTTCTCCTGCGCCTCAAGCTTCTTGATCTCGTTTTTCAGTTGCAGGTCTTCCAGCATCAGCGGGTTGCCGGCAGAGCTCGCCTTTATCTCTGCGGCGTTGGACGATTCGCTGGAAACGTCCTCCACCTCGCGCACGTCCTTGCCGCCGGACTTGAACAGTTCAATGGCCTTGGCCTTGGTCTCGATGATCTCCCACATGCGGCTGTCGTAGGTCTGCTTCGTGGCGTAGCGGCGCAGTTTGATTTCAAAGCCGTCCGGGTCTTGTTCGTAGAACTCGTTCCCCTGGCGGATGATGCGCCCCTCCCGCTGTTCCAGGTCGGAAGGCTTCCAAGGGGCATCGAGGTGATGGAGCGCGACAAGCTTCCTCTGCACGTTTGTCCCGGCCCCCATCTTGGCCGTAGAACCGAGCAGTACCCGCACGTCGCCGTTGTTCATCTTGTTGAACAGGTCGGCCTTCTGCAAATCGGTGTCATAATCGTGAATGAATACCACCTGGTGGGCCGGTATTCCCATCTTGACCAGCTTTTCCTTGATGTCATCGTAGACGGAGAAGTTACTTGAACCGGAGTCGGCCAGGATTTCGTCAAGGGATATCTCCTGTTCCGGGGCCTTCTCGTCGTCGCTGCCGGTTTCCTCCTCCTTGGCCTTTGCCTCTTCCCACCTTTCAATATAGTCGTCGACCTGCTCCTGGGGGATAGCCTTGTTGCTGACGTTTTCCAGGAACTTGTCTTTATCTATGTTGGCAAGTCTGGAATTGGTAAAGTCTTTAGCTTCTTGGAGAGTTGGCCCATCGCCCACGTGAAGGCCGCTTTGCTTCTCGTAGACAACAAATCGTCTTGACGACCCCTTACCGACAGACACGGAGAAGAATTCCGCTTCAGGCATCGCCGATAACTGCATCGGTTTACCCTGCACATGCTCTATTCCGCCGTTCTTCTTGATGAAGTAGGTCGGCACCTTCTCCGCCATCTTCTCCAGGGTCTTCCCCTTGTGCTTCTTCGGCGTGGATAGGTCGATGAAAACGAGCTGCGTTCCCTTGCGGCGGTCGTTCTCCTTCCAGATGTCGTAGATCTCGTTGACTGCGGTATTGACCTTACTTCCCTTGAAGTCGGGGGAACTCTCGTCAATGAGCCGGAAGTCGAGACCCGCCTTCCGCGCGTCCCCGGTGATGACGAGCGGTATCTCGCGGGTATTGCCGGCCTTTACCGCTTCCGCCCAATGCTCCATCCGATAGATGATCGTACCGGGGTCGTATTCAATCTTCGGTTGTCCGTTCTCCTGATCAATCACTACGTCGCCGTTTTCGTCCTTCACCTCGCGGGGGATGCCGATATATTTGGCCTGTTCTGGGGAACGCTCCACGACCACGTTCTTGGGCTTCCCCCCCTCGATCTTCGGCAGAGGGAAGCGCTTGCCCTGCGCCTCGGCGTCGCGCATCAGGTCGGCGCGGGTCACGGTGTCCGCCACTTCGCCCCACAGCTGTTTCAGCTCGGGGAGGTTCACCAGCTTGCGGAAGCGGGTCTTCTGTCGGAAGCGCCCGCCGGCGTCCTGTTCCCAATCGGAGGTTGCCTGGCCGAAGGTCGAGGCCCAGGCGTCGAAGTTGTGCAACCCGCGCGCCTTCAGTTCGTCGTACTGGAGGAAACGCTGCATGTGGAACACTTCTGCCAGGGAGTTGGATACCGGCGTGCCGGTGGCGAAGAATACCCCCTTGCCGCCGTTTCTCCGCATCAGGTACTGCGTCTTGACGAACATATCAAATGCCCGGCTGGAGCCGGACTGATTGCCGAGCCCAGCGACGTTCTGCATGGTGGTGGTATAAAAGAGGTTCTTGAATTCGTGCGCCTCGTCCACGTAGAGGGCGTCCACCCCGAGTTCGGAGAAGTCCAGCAGGTCGTCCTTCGGCGCATCGGCCAGCTTCTTCAGCTTCTCCTCAATCTTGATCTTGGTCCGCTCTAGGTCTTTTATTGTGAAGCGTGCGCCTTTCTCCCGTTTGGCTTCCTCAATAGCCTGGGTAAGCTCCCGCAACTGCTCGCCGAGAATCTCCTGTTCAATAGCCTGCGGCACGGGAATAAACTTGAAGGAGGAGTGGGCGACGATGACCATATCCCAATCGCCGGTAGCGATCTTAGAGAAGAGGAGCCGCCGGTTGTTCTTCTCGAAGTCCTTTCGGGTCGCGGCAAGAATGTTGGCGCTGGGATAGAGCTGCTTGAATTCCTTGGCCCACTGTTCTACCAGGTGGTTGGGAACAGTGATCATCGGCTTGCGCGCCATGCCGAGACGGCGCTGTTCCATGGCTGAGGCTGCAATGGCAAAAGTCTTGCCCGCGCCGACGACATGGTCAAAGAGGATAACGCCGGTCTGCAACACCCGATAGACGCCGTTGTTCTGGTGCGGTCTGAGGTCGATGGTGCTGGATATGCCGGGCAGGGTCAGGTGGGCGCCGTCGTACTTGCGGTCGAGAGTCGTGTTGAAGGCGTCGTTGTATGTCCTGCCGAGCTTCTGCCTGCGGTCGGCGTCCGTCCATAGCCAATCCTGGAAAGCCTCGGTGAGTTCGTCGGCCTTCCCCTGCGCCGCCGCCGTGTCCGACGGGTTCAACACCTGCTTCCTGCCGCCGTGGCCGTCGTCCACCGAGTCATAAACGGCGATCTGCTTGTTACCCATGAGCGCCGCCATGATCTCCGTTGCCGGCATCTTCTTTGTGCCGTATTTCCCTTCGTTCAGGGTGGCGTTGCCGCTGGTAAACCGGACGTTGAACCGGCCGATGGACCGCTGGTAGCCGCCGGACATGGAGCCCTCAAACGTCTCACGGGCAAACTGTGCGAAAACGTTTTCAGGCACCCAATACGAATGGGGGGCGACGAAGATGTCCGCGACGGGAATATCCTTTGGCTGGACCGCCTGCAATGCGTCCACGTTCCGCTGATAGCGCGGGTCTTCGCTTACCGCCCTGATCGCCTCAGCCAACTTCGCCTTGACGTTGCCGGACAGGTAGGCATCCCGATGCTGCCAGCCAAGACGGGGATCGTCGTAGATGCTGTCTCCCAGTTCGGTCTTGATCTCGTCGAAGTTTTTACCGTAGAGGTCCTTCATGTAGGCGAAGTCGATACCGCCCCTCTCGTTGATCGATGCAAGGAGCGCTTCATCCGCCGACTTGACGCTCGTCACCTCCGCCGAGGGTGTGAGTACGCGCCGGGTGAAGATGTCTGCCTTTGCTGCGGCCGGCTCTTTTGCCGCGATGCCGTTCTTCTTGGCAACCTCCCGGCTCACCCCTTTGTCGAAATTCTTCTCAAGGGAAAGTATCAGGGGAGAGTCGGCATCATCCTTGAAAAGCCGTTTGTTGGTCTGGTTGCTCAGGTGGCCGTTCTGCTTGACGAAGTTGTCGTAGAGGGTGTTCAGCCTTTTCCGGTTTGACTCGATCTCCCTCTTGCCCGCCTGGGGGGATGACTCCAGACGGAGTTGCCGGCGCACGGTGTCCCTAATCGCTAGCATCCCCTTGACCCGCTCCAATGACTTGCCGTCCAGGTTGATCGACGCAGCCGTCGCTTCGCCGTTCAGGTCGGGCATGCGCTGGTAAAGGGCGTCCCCCTCCATGAAAAAGTTGTAGGGGCGGACCTCGTGGACCTTCGTCAGCCCTTCCCGCGCAGTCTGCTCAAGGTTTTCGGTGGTACGGGCACCGGTAGCAATCACCCCTTCTGGCAAGGTAGCAATGGCCTTGTTCAGTAATTCGGTTAGGTTGCCCCCCGGCCGGGCCGTCAGGGTTTCAGCCCCGCCCCGGAACATCTTCCCCTTCAAGGTCATTTCCCCGAGCATCATGCCGGGATTGTCGATGAAATAGCGGTTGATCCTGATCGGGGAGCCGGTTTCCCGGTCACTGATCTCGCCGGCTTCGCTCCATTTCTCCGCGTTTCCCTCCTCCCCCGGTTGCAGTTTCTGCAAGAAGACGATATCGGTGGTAACGTCCGTGCCGGCGTTGGCCTTGAAAGCTGAATCAGGCAGGCGGATAGCCCCCAGCAGCTTGGCGCGTTCGGCCAGCCACTGACGTTGTTTCGTTCCGGTTGCGTCTCCAGCGTCAAGGAGTCCCTTGGAAACGACCATGGCCAGCACCCCGCCAGGGCGGACCGACTCCAGGGACTTGGCAAAGAAAAAGCCGTGAATCTTGAACTTGGAGATGGCAGGGTGATCTTTGTCGTAGAGGGATTCGGCCCCGAAAGGGGGGTTGCCTATGGCGAGGTCGTAGGAATTCGGTTGCAGCTTGAGGTCCTGGAAGCCGGTGACGTTGATCCGTGCCTTGGGATAGAGGTACTTGGCGATGCTGCCGGTGATGTGATCAAACTCTATGCCTTGCAGTTTCGACTGTGCGCGGACTTCTCGCGGCATGAGACCGAAGAAGTTGCCGGTCCCGACGGACGGCTCAAGGATGCTGCCACGGACAAAGCCGAGCCGTTGCACCCCTTGCCAAATGGCAGTTACCACTTCGGCGGCGGTATAGTGGGCGTTTCTCGTGGAGGATACTGCGGTTTGGTATTCTTCCGAGGAAAGGAACTCTTTGAGTTCGGCGTGTTCCTTGGCCCAATCCTGCTTCTTGGCGTCGAACGCCTGGGGCATGCCCCCCCAGCCGACATATCGGGCAAGTATCGCCTGCTCTCCAGGGGTTGCTGGGCGGCCTTCCTTCTCCAGTAGGCGAAGGGTCTTGATCGCATCTACGTTGTTGCGGAACTTGGTCTTCTGGCCGACGCCGGTAAAGTCGAGCTCGTTGGTGATGGTGAAGTTATCGCCGGTCCCTACAACGTGAGTTGGAGCCCGCACATCTCCATCTTCTCGCTCGGCGGGATATGACTCCAGTACTGATCCGCGTCCATCTCCTTCGCTTTCCTCAGCGCCGGACCTTGGCTTTTCAGCATCGGTAGGAGCTGCCCCGCTTCGCTCAGGCTTTTGAACTTTTTCGGGTTGCTGTTCAGCCACATGTTCAGCAGTTCTATCGCCCGATCCAGCGGCAGTTCCTCCTTCAGAGCCAGAAGCTGCTTCATTCCTTCCGGCCCTAACGCTTTCGCCACCTGCCGGTTCATTACCTGCGTCATGTCGTCCATTGTTTTCGGGGTTAACATCGGGATTGCCCCCTTCTTTTTGTTTTTCCTCATTAACCAGTTTACTACTGGCAGCATTGGATTGCAAGGGGGGAGTTTTGCCGAGTTCAGCTTGCAGCTTCTCAGCGAACTGCCGCCGCAGGGTGCCGTCCTTGGCGTACCAAAGCTTTTCGCGGGAGAACCAGCGGAAGCCGTTGTTTTTGATCCGCTGGATGATCTGGGGGTCGGGCTTGCTGGCAAAGCGCAGTTCAATGCCCGATTTCACCTGGTTGAAGGTGACGGTTAATCCATCATCTGCGACGCCAGTTGCGCCCGAAGAAGCTTCTGCGGCACTTCCTTCTGTTCCTCGGGCGTCAGGCTCTTGTACTCCGGCGCCTGTTCCAGTTCCTCCGTGGTCATCTTGTACGGCACTTCCAGTATCCGGTTGCCGTCCTGCTTCCTGAATGTCACGTTCTTGGTCGTTAGCCTGTTGCACTCCACCATGAATGCCATTGGTCGCCTCCTTTACCATCTCCCCGTTCTTGCCGACCGTCATCGTCTCAGTGTCGGATCGGGAAACCTCGCCGGGAATGCCTACAAACAGCTCATGCAACATGCCTGCCGGGTCGATGTTTTGTAAGTATACCTCTTCCCCGATCTTATCGACAGGGAGGGCTACGATCTTTATTTCTTTCCCGCTCGCACTCTTTATGGCAGCTATCTGTTGGGAAACACCTTCCCATGAGGTCGTCCACCATGAAGCATCTACCGGTTGCCCCTTATACTCATGGGGGGACTCGCTATTGTACGGCACATTGCCGGACTTGCCGCGTTCCCGCTGCTCGTCGTCCAGGTAGTAAGCGCGGAACAACAACCGCTGCGGGTCGTCGTAATTCTTGGCCGTCTGGTCGAAGGCCTTCAATGCCGTAGCCTTGTCGGCAACGACTACCTCCCGCTCGGAACTGTTGCCCTTCACCCGGGCGTCTACCAGCTGCTTTCCGATATCGGTAAGCCGTGGGATGACAGAATCCTGCTTGTCCAGGTCGTGTTTTGACACGGCATCGTAATTGTCCATCTCGCGGGTGATGTGATCGATGCCGGGGAGGTCGCGGACGCCGTTGTAAAATGCTTTCAAGTAAGGCTTGATCGAGCCGCCAAAGTCGGCGATCATCGCCTTGGCATAGTCGGCAAACTTGCGGGTGCCTTTCTCCAGGTGGTAGCCGGCCACGGTAATGCCGTCCTGCAACATTTCCGGGTCAAAGCCAACGTTGAGCTGGGAAAGCTTGGATTTCATCCGGGCCTTGGCTCTTTCGTAGGCGTCCTGGGTGAAGGTCTTGTTTTTATCCCCGCTATTATCGTTGCCTTTCTTTTCCTCTTTCGCTATGAAAGGTTCCTCGGTTTGCGTTTCTTTAGCGGACTCATCTATCTTTTTGTTGGAGTCAACAATATGATCGGCAACCTCCCCATTGGACGCATTTTCAGGGGAAAACTTCTTATCAAAATCCTCTACAACCTGCTTCTGTAGTTCCTTGGCCTCCGACAGTTCGCTCTTTGTGAGTCGGCCTTTCTCAGCTTTCTTTTCCAAGTCGCTGAGACGCTTTGCCCTTTTCGCCATTGCGACCGCTTCGGCATCGTTCGTGTCAACAATGTTTGCCCTGTGAATGGCGTTCTTCTCTCCAGTCAGCCGTTCGCCCTTGGCGTTGTAACGGCGGAGAACGTTGTTCTTGCCCTGCGCCAGTTCGCCCCGGTCAACGTAGTGGTATCTCCCGTAGGTATCCATCACGCGGACAGGGTCGGGCGTGAAGTGGATTCCGGACGCTCTCTGTTGAGCGGCTTCCGCCTGGGAACGGTTCCGCTTCTTGTCGATCCGTTCCAGCGTCTTCACCTCCTGGGGACTGAGCGGCTCGGGGTTGTCCTTCAACCACTGTGCTCCTTCCTTGGTGATCTCCGCCACGCCGCGGCCAGGAAAGGCAATGAGCTTGTCCCGCACCATCTGGTTGAGGATGTCCTTGCCGTGCTGTTCTCTCAACGTGACGACGAGAGAGGCGCTTTTGTTCTTCGGTTTTGCGAGGGATTGTAGGATTGCTCTCGTAGTTGCTCCTGCGCCGCCATTCTGCGCCGTCGGTCCCGATGCGCCCGGTTGTTCCTGCACCACGGGCAGGCTCCGTGGTTGCGACACGTCTTGTCGACTCGCCTGCTCTTGCGGTACGGCTGCTTGATTGTTCGACTCATCCGACACGCCTCCATGGATTACTGCGTCAATCGCGTCCTGGATATCCTGCTTGCCGAATACCGGGTTTGTATCGGGTTCTTTGCCCGCTTTCGCCAACAACTCATTGCCATAGGCGACAACATCTTCAAGATGCTTATGCACCTTGTCTTGGGCCTCTGGTGAGAACCCGGAAGCGGCGAGGGCGTCTTTAACTTGCGGCAGAGTAAGCGCTGGGACGCCGCCTACATCTTCTCCCCGCACGTCGGGCACTTGCGCTTGCCCTTGGCTACCTTCTTGCTGCACTTGGGACAGATTGCCATTTTGTGTTACCTCCTGAGTGAGTTGACGGATATTCTCCGTGAGTGCCTTGTAGTTGTCGAGCATCCGCTTGGACACGTTCTTTTTCTGTGTGCCGTCTTCCTTGAAAATGGCTTTTTCTAGGTTGGCTTTGCGCTGCTGAAGTTTTTCTAGTTCTCCATTCTCCACTGCTGCCGTTGTAGTTCCCTCAAGTCGACTGACTGCGGGTTGAACTTCATCAGTTCCAGTATTGCCTCTTTCCGCTGCAACCTGGTCGTCAATGGGTTCCTGTCCATCTGCCAGAATTTCTCCCGCGCCTGCTGGTGGAGTTGTATCCGTAACGGGTCCAACTTTTCCAGACTGTGACCCTTCCTGAGATGTACCACCATCAATAGGTTGTTGAGGCTCAACCGATTGCGGGACTTGTTCAGTCTCATTTGATTGAGGTACTTCGGTCTGAATCGCATTATTACCCTCCTGGGTTATGGTTTCCGCCGGGACTCCCGGCTGTGCTTGCTTACGCGCCTCAATCGCCGCCAGTCTCTGCGCCTGCGCCTCGGGCGTATCCTGTACCATGATCCCGGCCAGCCTTGCGGAACGTGCCACCTGTTCGGCGGTGATCTGCGGTAAAGGATTGGCGACAAGATCCACGTTACCGGTTATCGAATCAAACCCCCTTGCCGCAGGGTTGGTCGCCTCCGCTGCCCGGCTCAATACGCCATGGACAACATGTACGCCTCCCGACTGAATCGGCGCACTGATTGCCGTCTGTATCCAGGTGTCTTTCAGGTCCTTGTAGATATCGTCCCACGTCATATCGGGACGGTTCAGCTTCATGTCTATGCCGTCCTGGAGGAGCGTCGCCGCCAATTCTCCCACCTGTTCCTCGCCGAAGAATTCAAGGAACTTCGCCATGGGTTTGGACAGGTCGCCGACGACGGTCTTGACGGCAGGCGACAGGCGGCTTTCCAGCATCTTGGCCACCGGACCGGCCCCCTTGTGAAAGAGGGTCATGGTCGGCAACAACTCGGTGCCAGCCTCGACAACTCCCTGGCCGATGGCACCGGCAAGCGCCTTGCCTGGGTCAACACCGTCCTTCCGGTATTCACCGTACTTCTGCGTCCCAGTCTGCAATCCCATGACGGCAAGGGGCAATGCGGCGCCGCCGGTCGCAAGCCCGAGCGCCATGGAGGGGACTTGTGTACCGAGACTTACCCCCACGTTGCGGAGGTGATAACCGGGCGAATTATCTTCAACCGGCAACTCCTTGTCCACCTGCTCCTGTACTGCCTGCCCCTCGTTGTAGAGTTCGGTTCCCTTGCGCGTCCAGGCGTTGTCTTTCGAGCCGTTGTCAAAGACGTGTTCTCCGATGATCCGCATGGCTCCGCCTGCCGACTGCTCCAGCCCGGCGACTGTCAGGGCAGGGGCCGGCTTGATCCCTTGCAGGATGTTGTCTCGGGCCTGGGTCAACGTCTGTCGCGTCTGCGGGGTGGTGATCCCCATAACCTCCAGCCGTCTGTCCGCCTGGGTCGGTTTAACGAAGGCTGCGTCGGGGATTGTCGGAGTTTCGAACGCATCGGTTACGGGGGTCAATCCCGACGAGGGACCGGAGACAACGGCACTTTCAATACCAGACCGCTCCTCGGGGGCCATCTCCCGCCGGGGTGTCATGTCGGGCTTTGGTGCAGACTGGACAGGGATAGCCGGCTCCCCGTTTTTTCTCAGGTAATCGGCTATCTCTGTATCGGAATAACCGGCCTTGCGGGCGGCGAGTATGTCTAAAGCCATTGTTGACCTCTACATGTTGGGGAGTAAAATACCTGCCTGCATCGGGGTTGTATACTTGGGCCGCTGCGCACTGGCCGTATCGAAGGACGAAAGCGGCGGTCTGCTTGTCTGGTTCGGTGTTGGTTCTGAGCCGTCGCCGTTGCTGGCCCCGTACTCTGCCAGCACATCCTTCACGTAATTATCATAGGATGTCCTCGCGTTGGTCCTGATCGTATCCAGTGGCGTCTTTTTGCCATAGGAATCCTTCTCCGCCGCTTGGGTAGTCCTTACTTCCTTATCCACCCAATCTGCGAACCGGGGGATCACGTTGGCCTGTACCAGCAGGTTCTTTGCCCCCGCACGGTCCCCCTTGGCGAGGAGGGTCTTGACTTCTCGGAGGTTCTTGATCGGGGCCGTTGTCCCGTCGCCGCTGCCTTTCCCCTCTGCTGTGGGTTTCAGCCCGCCGATACGGTCCCCGCGCTTGCCGGTATCCTTGTTCCAAGCATAGACCCCGCCGGACGTCTCAACCGTCCCCCATTCGTTTTTTGCAGGGTCGGGAAAAAGCTCTTTCATAGTGGAGTGGGTCGTTTGGATCGTCTTCGCTGCCTCTGGGCTCAATCCGGCGAGTATCGGCAGGAGTGCCGCCCGTTTCTGTTCCGGGGTCAGTGATTTGTTGTCGGCAACCCCTTTGATGGCAGGCTCGACCGCCGTCACCTCGGCCTTCACTCGTTCCGTCTGGGCGTCGGCCTCTTCCCGTATCTGGGCGCGTTTCTCCTTCTCTGTGTCCAGGTCAAGCCCCTTGGCAAACACCGCTTCGCCTTTGCGGATGTCGGACTCGTACCGCTTTTCTACGCCCGCTTTGCCGAGAGCCGCATACGCAAGCTTAAGTAGATTGTCCTTGTATTCGTCAACGGGGGAGCGTCCGCTGTTTCTCGCCGCCGCAATGGTATGCAGGGCGAACGATGACTTGTCGGCCAGTTCGTCAGGCGTGGTGAACTTCATCTGGGCGTCGTCCCGGTTGGTGTCGTCAATCGTCCGCGGAACCAGTTTTGTGCTGCCGTCCTCGTACACGGCCGTCAACTCGGGGAGCATGCGCACATTCCCCTTTCCGTCGCTCTCCACCGCCAGACGGCCGAGGTTCTGGGTCGTGTACGTCTTCCCATCCTTGTCGGTGAAGGTCTTGCCGATAACGTCGCCCATCATCCCCTGCATGGTATCAATGGCCGTGTCGATCTCAGGAGACTGCCCGCGGGTGACGAGGAACTTCCCGGCCGGGGCCTTTTTCAGGACACCGGCATAATTGAGCATCGCCTGGTGCCCCTGCTCGAATGTCGGGGCATCGTCGATGGTCTTGGGTATCCAGGCAGGCGGGTTCTCCACCTCGCCGAGGATGCGCTTCATCTCGTCGTCAGTCTTGATGTCGCGGTCGAACTTGGTCTGTTCCCGCGCGTTGGTGTCCCTGGCGATCTGCAAGGAGGTGTCGGCACGGGCGTTTTCCTTCTCCCGCTGTGCCCTGTTATCCTCGTCAAGTCTTCGTTGCCGCAAGACATCGTTCATGCCCTGGAAACCCTGCATGAAGTCGGAAGCGTAATTAACCGGTGTAAATGGCATGGTTGTAATCTCCTATGCGAACGCCCCGACAAGAATACCGGCTATCCCGAGAGCAGTTGATAGCCCGGACGCATTCTGCGCGTCTTCCAGTTCCTTCTTCGCGGTTTCCCGCTCGGTCTGCAAATTCGCGGCAGTACTCAACCCCTGTACCGCCGCATTCTGGTAGTTCGTACCCGTATTGAGTAAGCCGGACATTTTTCACCCCCCAACGGCGGTCCCGCCGTTCAATATGCTGCGGTTCAGGTCGGCCTGCATGTTGTTGACCTTGTTCCTCATGTCCACCTGTGCCGTCGTTTTCGCAAGGTCTATCGCCCGGCCGGATACCTGCGTTTCGGCCGGGTTCATGGCGACGCCGTACCGGGCGAGGGAGCGGGACGCCACCCCCTGCGCCTGCTCAAAATTGTTGTTTATCGCCGCGCTCTGGTTGGCGATGATCCCGTCGGCAATCCCTTTGTTGCCGTTGTAGGTCGTCATCCCGATGAGGTTTTGCTCAAGGGGCTGAAAATCCTTGACCCATTCTTCGTGCTGTGACCGCAGCAGATTGGCGTATGCGTCCCGCGGGTTGTTCATTGCCGTTGCAAGGTCGATGGTTCCGGTTACCGGCTGTGCCATTACTTTTTACCTCCCTTGAATGCCCCTGCCGCCATTCCCAGGCCAGAAACGATGCTGCGGTTGATTGAGGCGTCAGCGTTGTACTCGGACTCGGCGTTTCTGATGTTGGACCGGACGGCCCCTTGTGCGAGGTCGGATATCCCCGCCTGCGCCGTGGACTCCCTCCCCTGGCCAAGATCAAGGAGCCCCTGCATGGCCGCGGCCTTTTGCGTATGGGCGCCGGTTTCGGCCGACAGGTCGATCTTGTTCGCGGTGTCGGCGATCTTCAGTGTCGGGGCTGCGGTAAATGCGCGGTTGGGGTTGATGGCCGGTGCGCCCAATCCTTGCATGATGTCGGCGTTTCCCATCCCCTCGACCTTGCCGACGCGTGGGGCGATATCCCCGGTAACGTCGGCCCGGTATGCATCGGCAACCGGCTTTATCGACTCCAGATAGTGGTTCCAGTCCTTTATGGCTATTTCGGTGTTGGCCTTCTCTTCAGGGGTGGGGTTGTCGAATTGGCTGGGGTCAGGCCCGCTGTTGCAACACATCTTTCGTCCTCCTCTCTCTGGCCAAGTTGACGATGTACTGGTCAAAGCCTTCTTCGTGCGCCCACTTCCGGGCCGTGACGGCTACTTTCCTGGCGTGGGTCATGCCACCTAGGACAAAGGCCGATGCGGTCAGGATATCTATGTAGCTGCTCCTAATGATGAACGCGATGTGCAGTTCGTTGGGGTCAGTGCCTTCCTCAAAGGAATTCGCCGTGTGCCAGTTGATGATTGCATTAACCAAGACCGGGTGAAGGAAAGCGGAGTATTTTTGATAGAAGGAATTGCAGGGGATGGTGATAAACAGGTCGTGGAACGCCTTGTTTACCTGTTCGTCATCAAGGGGCAAGTCCTTGTCGATTAGGTCGTCCCACAGGTGCAAGGTGTTCGCTATCGTCCTGAGGAAGATGATCGCGTTTTCGTTGCCGAAAACAGCTTCACTGACTACCGGGTGATCCCACATCTTTCGCTCCAAATAAAAACACCCGCACCATGCGCCTGTGAAGGCCAATGATGCGGGTGTCTTGGGAGCTCATCTAACTGAGACCGCGCTTACCGCGTGTTGTTGAAATGTGGGTGCATATTAGCAAAATTCCAGAGAGGATAAAAGCTTTATTTTATGACGACTTTTTCGCCCCTTGGAGGATCAGGCAGTTATTGTAGGTGTTCACTGAGCCAGTAAACGTACCATCAGGCCCGGACGAGTGCATAGCGATTGTTACGTTATATGTGCCTGCCGCGACTATAAATGTTTTGGAGAAGGCACAGGACCCGCTGTTCCTTGCGTAATAATACCCGTTGGCTGAGGGGAAGACGTTGCTGTACGACCGCATCACCATTACAGTCTGCTTCCAGACCCCGTTAAGATATACTTCAAGGTAGGTTTCGAGCCGCCTATTGGCAACCGACGTATAAGCATCTTGCTCTATTGTAGAGGTAAAACTGACAAAGATTGTGCTGATTTGGTCCAGCGTAAGAGTGCTGTACACTATACTTAGCGAGGAACCGCTAATCACATTGGCAGTGGCACCCGTATTGGCGCTCGGCACAATCACCGAATTGCCAGCAAGGTGAATGGAACTGACAATATCGGCCGTATTCGCCTTAAGGCTTGACGCCTCGATATCACCTCTTACCTTGACGTTCTGGAACTCTGCCACGCCGGTTTGTCTGTTGATCTGCCACCCGGAACTTCCCGCGACAAAGTTGTCGCTTTGAATAGAGGTGGCGATATTTGCGCTGTTCACCATAGCCGTATTGGCTTTAAGCGATGACGCCTCTATGTTTCCCCTGGCGTAGATGTTCTGAAAAGCGGCGTTGCCTCCTTTTGCGATACACCAGCCAGCCGTCCCAGGGGCGGCCACGGGGTCGGTAGTATTGCCGTCGTAGGTGTCGCTCTTGATGAAGGAGCCGATCATCGCGTTGTCTATGTGCCCTGTGCCGATCAGGGTTTGGGCGATGGTTGCCGCGACGGCTCGTATCTTGTCGGCGCCCAGCGTTTCTATTTGGGCGCTCTTGATTGCCGCATCCTTTATCAGTGCCGTGTCGATGATAACCTTGCCCGTTGTCGCGTCCACGACGAACGGGAAAACGTCCGTGTGACCGGGGGCTCCGATCCAGAATCTATCAGCAAGAACGCCGAACTGCGACGTTTGCGCCCCCTGTTCGTTCGGTTCGGAGATGAGCCCGAATCCTGCCACGTACTTTTTGCCTGTCCCCGCATCCGTCTCGATCTTAACGGCGAACTTCCCCTGGATGCCATCGATGCTTGATTGCTGGGTGCTGATTGAGGTGGAGTGCCCGTTTACCGTGGTTTGCAGGGCTGCAATATTGGCAGCATTGGCGCTGTCTGCGCCCGCCCTGACGACCTGCTCCGCACTCAAATTCGCTTCATTGCCGCCAACTCTTGCAGTCAGAGTCAAAAGATCGGCACTGATGGCGCTGTCTGCGCCCGCCCTGACAACCTGCTCCTGGAGCAATGAAGCCGCCGTATTCTCGCCCACCACTTGGACATCGCGCACGATCTGCCGGGTTTCGTTCGACAAGAGGTGCGCGGCCAGGAGCGCTTCCCCCAAAGAAGCGGTTACTTTATCCGTCAGCGATTGGTAAAGGGCACCCGAAAGGATCTCGCTCGACAGCATCTGGAGGAAATAGGCCGGGTCGTCTGCGGTCTTGCCTGATGTGCCGTTCATGCCATTATAGGGGCCGGGGACGTTTGCCTTGCTTACCCCCCGCACCCAGTAGTAATAGGTCTGCGAGATGTCCGAATGTGGCGGAGTGTCGGCGTAAACATCTGTGCCCTTGCCGACCATTACGGCCTGGCCGAGGTCATCGACCGATGCGCGCCACACTTCGGCATAGGCGAAAGAGGGGTAAGTCTGGGGGTCCCAATCGAGAACGATCTGATTGAAAGCGCCGTTGACGTGCAACCCGGTGATGGCCGGTGGGGTTGAATAATCCTGGACCAGGCCCGCAACAAACCCGCCGTAGTTGCTGGCTGCGCCGCTGCCGTTCTGACTTGCCGCTGCCAAGTTTCCAACACTTGCGGCCCATGCCGTACGGATGGCCTCGAACGCCTTTCTTACTGCCGGATCGACGGTGGTCGGCAACGATGGTAGCGCGAGATCGCCCATTATTGCCTCAACTCCTTCATGGTTTCCCCGACGAGCACCTGTTTAATTCCCGCCGTGCCAGTCAGCTCTATCTCCGTGGCGTAGTTAACCAGAAACCCGCTCGGCAGGCGGAAAGGTTTGTCATTGGCTACGGTCTGGGCATGCTGCAGAACCCCGTCGCAGTACATATTGAACGTCACCGGGTACGCCTCGGCTACGACCTTGGCGACGCCGTAGTTGTTGGGGCGGCCCGACAAAAAGGGGCGGCTCCGGTAGGTGTAGGTGAGCGGGTTGGTCGCGTCACTGTCCCACTTGACGATATTGGTGCCGATCTGCAAATAGAGCGCGCCCGTTCCCTTGTCGTGATATCCGGCCGTCGCGTAGACGTTGAGGAGGGTGAAATCCAGGGTCGAAGGGTTGAACACGAATCCCCCCTGGGTCTGGCCGTTGTCGTAAAACCCGACGTAGTTGCCGCCATACTGATAGGCGTTGATCGACTCGGGATTAAAGGTTTTCCATTCATCCTGGGTCAGTATCCCCTTGCTGTCGTCGCTGGGGTTGTCGCTGCCGGTTATGAGTCGGACGCTGCCGGTCCCGACGAACATGAGCCCCAGCGGGCAGGGGTAGATGACGGCGTTGCCCATGTCCACCAGACCGCGCTTTGAGGTGCAGGCGTAGCCCTCTTCCAGTTTGTCCATGGTCATGTTGGACGGATGGGTGCCCGTTATGACGTAGGGGGTACCGGTGGTTACCACCAGGATCGAATTGCCGAAGGCGCCGATGGCGACAATGGGATATTCGGCCGGCTGCCGGTAATCGACTGGCCAGGCGTGGGGGAGGTACGGTTCGCAAAAGCACACCTGGTTGTCGATGAAGCCGGCGATGATGCCGTTGGGGAGGTTGACCATTCCCTTCAGCCCGTTCGGAGGCGCATCCCACGTTGCGGACGGTAACACCTCCCCCAGTTCGGTGTTGGCGGAGGTATCGCTGAACGTGTCCTGAGCTACCACGATCTCTGCGACTCGCTGGAAAGCGGTGCCGCTGGTGCCGGTTAGGGTCCGGTAGATGCGTTTCAGGGTTATGTTGTAGTTGCCCGACGGTGCGCCTAGTATCCCGGAAAGGGCCACCGTCTGGCCGGGGGCGACGTTTACCAAGGCGGAAGCGGGGCTCGGCGGGCCTTCTTCTCCGTAGGCGGTCACGTAGGTGCAGACGTAGGACCTCGCCTCAATGGTGGTCGTATCTACCGCGGTCCAGTGTGCGGCATTCCACGCCTCGGGCACCGTGATTGCCGTGGTGCATTTGTAGATGGCGCCGGAATATGTGACGATCTTGTCAAGCGCATAGGTGGCCGCCGCCGAATACGCTTCGGGAGTCACCGCCATGGGCGTGCTTGGTGCCGGTAAGCCGAGGGCATAGTAGCCGGTCGGATAAAGAAGGCTCCCGCCGCTGGTGATGTATCCCTGCACGGAATACCGCACCACCCCGTCCTGCTCGCCGCACCAATAAACCCGCCCCCATGTGTCCCGGGCAACGGGGCTGCGCACCACATCCACATCGTCTATCCAGTGCAGCCACTTGTGGTTCGGAGGAACACCGTACATGCAGATGCTTTTCTTGGTTCCAGCCTTGGCTGGTGTATTATCGAAAACCGTGCCGTTCCATGGCCGCAATGCGCCGGAAGCGAGCTTGCAGTTGTCAGCAATCTTCGCCGCGCCATCGGGGAGGAGGTGGGGGGCGATGCGGGGGGCGATGCCTTTGAAAGTGTTGAGTAATATGAGCATGGGTTATTACCGCTATCTCCAGCCTGTAACGCTTCGGCTTGTCTCATTATGCCGTTGTACCAAAAATCTGTATTAGGTGTGCGGTATGCGTAGTACTTGTTGTAATTCCGCCATCCTTTACGATATTTAGCGTTGAAGTGTTAGCATCAATAGGGCTCACGACCGCACGCATTTGCAGCGCATAGCTGTTAGCTGTCCTGCCGAATTTAGCTATTTCAACCCACGCCCCGAAGTTCGAACCTCCGTCTGGGGTAAATCCCCCGATGTAGACGATACCGCCAATACCGCCATCAGTTAGGACGAACATACCTTTACGAGAGCGGAAATTGTTTTCAGATACGATAACCGTCCCGTCAGGGGAAGCGTCGCCTGCCACAATAGTTGCAGAAGCAACGATCTCAAGACGCACACCCATAAATCCGGCGATTGTCCCCGTAAAAAGCCCCCCCGGCAAAGTCGTTTTCCCGGTACTATCAACAACCGGTATCTGCCCCGCCCCCGGCGTCTGGCTCGCGTGAAAAGTATCCAGAGTGTCCGCATTCCCCACCTGGTTAAGCGAAGCCGGACACTTGTAGTAGCCCGTCATCCCGTAAGCATCAGTCAGCGGATAATACGGCCCGGTTCCGGGATTTTGCCCGTTCATATCCCATCCACCAGTAAGCGTCCCGCCATGCCACGCCCGGAATTGATCCTCCCTCGTCTGCCACGCATTCATGAGCGTGACATACTTCGCGGCAAGGTCCGCATTGGTCGTCTCGGCGAAGTTGCGGATGACGGAGTAATTCTGATTGCCGAGTGTTGCCCCTTGATACGCTTCCACCCCTGCAACCGTCTTGACGTTGATATGAGTATCGTCAGTAACGGCTGTGATTTCATAGATGCCGTTGTCCGGCCCGATGAATATATCCCCCTGCCTGGCCTGCGAGAGCCAGAGCGTACCGTTACCGACGATGGTCTTGTTGCCGGTTGTGACCGCTACCTTACCGTCCCTGTACCACATCGCTCACTCCTAGTTTGTTGTGGAAAATAGCAAGTTGGCCTGTCGCCCGGTCGAAGTTGCCCGCTTCCGCATCCATCGAATACGCCTTGTAAAGTGTGTACGCCACCAGCACCGCCTCGTATGAGTCGTCAACCCCGATGCCTTCGGTGGCGATGTTGGCTATCAGTGTGTCTATTGGCGGCTCTGACTGGACTATTTTCGCACTGCCGGGACTCACTGCCGGCTGCGGCGGAAAGACCAGAAACGCCTTCTTGTCCCCGACAATGAGGCTGGAATACTTGGCCTCGCCGGATGCGGCCGCCGTGTGTAAATCGGGCCGGGCGGACTCCAGCACAGTCTGTGGTATGGATATGATCACCCTGCCGGGAGTGGCCTTGTCTGCGCCCATGTTGCAGATGACGTTGAGCAGTTCCGACCCGGTTATGGTCTGCCGCGTGCCTGCCACGAACTGGAGAACGGTCGTCACCGGGTTCGCAGATGGGATCAACCTCACCAGTTCCCGCCGGCCCTCGTTGAAGCCGATCAGCAGGTCATCGTCGCCCCAGCGCACCTTGCCGCTGTCCTGCAAGTCGTTGCGGGCGGTGTCGAGTATGTCCTTGACCTTCAGCATGGATATCTCCCGAATCAGAAATAATGAACCGGCCGTCGCGACGGCCGCGGCGCCGATCGTACCGGCAGGATGTCGTCAACCTCGTTGATGATGAACTGCTCGAAGGCCACATCACCGACGATAGCACCCCCCTGTGAGATGAACTTTACCGCACCTTCGATAAAGACTTGGTCGAAAACGCCGGTAAAGGGCACGATGTCGCTGAAATTGACCACCTTCCCTGGATTACGGAAAAATTCACACTTGACGATGGTGTTGACTATCGGTGTCGGCCAGACGTAAAGCATTCCCTGTCGGAGTTCGTACCGGTTTGGGACGCCGGTTTTACCGCTCAAAACAGCTTTTCTGTCCGTTTCTATCGGCTCCAGGTAGTCCCCACTAGGGATATACGGTTTTTCCTTAAGCCCCATGAACGTCGGGGGCACACCCATAGCCTGATTGCCGGTGGCAAAGAGGATGGCGATCTCGGAGGTAACAAGGTCCGACTTCCGTTTCCAGAGCCGCTTGAATATCAGATTGGTGATGGCGTTGATTGCGGCTACAAAGGATATGCCCTTCGCCTGTTCTGGGGAAATGAGACGGGGGAGCACCAAGTCGAACAGTTCTTCAACGGTGGTGGTCCCGGTCCAGGGGAGGCTGGAAAGAAAATTGGCGATCTCGGTGTCGTCCTGGATCACCATTTCCCCATCGCCAATCATGGTGTCTGCGGCAGGGAAAGGAGATGCCCCACTCTGCTTGTAGATGCAGATGGTGTAAAGTCCGTTGGCCCATACCTGCCGCGACTCATTGGCCTGGTAGTGCCCGGCAATAGCCACGTCTTCCGGCATGGAGAGGAAGTAATCGGCAGGAGCGGCGGCAAAGGTCCCGTCTGCGTCGTTGAGTAGGAAGTTGTCAGTTTCCCGGCGAACAATGGCATAGACGGTCAGGCCTGGCGCCGCGTAGTCCATCATTATTTTTTTGATATTCGGCATCGGTTACTCCCATTTCCCGGTAAAGACCGTCTCAAATTTAGGATGATACCGGAACAGCCTAGGTAACGGCAGCGCTTCGTCGATGTTGGTCAGACTGTATCCGTTCTCCTGAAAGAGCCGATAAGGAAACTCGGAACAGGTGTATTGGCTGGAATTGTCGGAAAAGCTCTTGGTCATGATCCCCGTAATGAACCCCAGCCACTGCCGGAAGTCGTACCCGGTAGCCTCTTTCTCCTGAGCGAATGCCGCAGGTATCAGCGTCCGCACGTCGCCGCGGTAACGGTGGATGGAGAGTGAACGGCCCTTGTAATGGTCGATATGCCGCCTCTTTATCCCGGTAAATTCCGGGCTCCACCCGTTCCCCGCTTGGTCGGCAATGGTCAGGCAATGCACACCTTTGTCCAGGCTCCTCCACCGTATAAGCCAGTGATGCGGATACCAGAGCCCGTCTACAACCACGATATCCAACGATTTGAGCGAAATCATAGGCCGCAGTACCTCCGGTATTGGTTCGGCAGGTCTAAAAGGTTGTCAATCAAAGTCTCGGCGGGAATCTCGGTATAGGCGAACCACAAATACTGTTGTTCGATATCATAGACGGTCGGACCCACGCGGTGGTTTTCCGTGATAACGTAGTCCGCGAATTGTCCGGCAGACATGCCGAGTTGAGCGCCGAAGCCGGACAGATATACGGCGGCCGTCTGGCCGCCCTTCATGATCGTGGAAGCGCCAAAACCATCTTTGTAAGCCTTCGCGGCAGCGTAGTTTTCCTCATACACCACCAGGACACGGGTCACCGCATCAAAGGCCTGCTGACGAATTTCCTTAATCTGCTTCGCAATGTCGGGCTTCAACCCGGTGCAGACGGCGAGCACTTGGCTGTCTGTGGCCGTGCCTACGCTATCCTCCCATACCTCCTGGCGCCTGTTTTCCGCCGTGCTGTACTGGTTGAACGGAGACGTCTTGCAGACCAATCGACCGTAGGTTGGCGGATGCTCGACGGCAGCTCCGAGGTTCAGGCGCGATTCCAGTTTACCTACACCGTGAACCGTCACATACTGAGGCGTGACCTGCGGGCGAGTGAAGATCGAATACCCAGCGTAGGCGGGGTCGCATGCGGCGAGGGTAAGCAATACGACGGAAAGGATATATCTCACTGTGTACCCCCTTGCGGGAAAGTGCAGGGATTTATCGGCCGCACTCTGGGGCAGGGGGTGCCGGATGTGCGGAGGCACGGCACGGTGCGGCAGTAACCGTAAATCGGTGCGAATGCCAAACGGCCTTGATTAGGTACGATGGTATATGGCAGCACAACCAGCGCTGCAAACAGACAGGCGCAACACATACCGCCAAACATCGGTAGCAATATCTGTCTCATAGGATTAAGCACCCCGCCGAGTATCGCCCGAAACCGGCAAATACCCCGTTGTCGTTATACTGGATGGTTTTATTTGCGCCTCCCGGCGAACCGCTGCCGCTCACGGGTTGCCATGTTGCGTTTGTACCATCTGTTTTCAAAAAACCTGTCTGTCCCGTCTGCGAAGGCAATGCGTCGGAACTTAACCCTGTCGAGTAGATACGGAATGCTGGAGTCGTCCCGTCCGTGTGGTAGGTGGTGATTGTTCCTTGTCTGGCAATGGCCAACCGCAACCGATTGCTGGTATCCCTTCCCTCAATGGCCTGTGTTGTCGTGTTAACCATCACATAAGCAATGCCGTTCACGTCCTGAAACCCCATGGTCCCGTTGCCGGTTAAATACCAGCGGACATGGCCGGGGGTTTGGTCATGCACGTCGTACATGGGTGTCGTGTCGGTCTGTGGGGCAAGCGGTTGTCTCGATATCGGATCTCCGCCTGGAGTAGCCAAGGCACCCAATACGGCCGGTTGTGTGACTGCCGCATTCTGCCCTGGCGGGCCTTGTGGGATGACGAGGTTTAGCACCTGCGACGGGGACGAACCTGTCATGGTTGCGGCGGCTGGGATTGTCGAGTCAACGGTCGTCACCGTGCCGATAGTGATGTTGGTTGGCGGTCCCGGAGGTCCGGGAACGGTACTGTCTGCGCCGTCGAAAACATCTACGCATGCCTCGGCTCCCACCTTTTTGTTACCGGACGCCCCACCGACAAAAAGTCGGTTGGTGTCCAGGGTGAACGCCGGTTCGCCTTGCTGTAATACCGGGAGACTCGCCTCATTACCGTGCTTAAACCGAAGGGTAGTGTCGGCTGCCGAGGCAAGGGAGAAAGTGAAAAGAATGAGTATGGCGATCCGTCTCAGTATCAAAACGTCCCTCCGCTGACTACCGGTGGCAGGCCGATGGTAATCTTGTTGCGGTCAGTCAGGGTCTCCACCATCACCCCCTCACCGGTGAGTTCCAGCTTTGCTTTTTCCGGCTGTTCAATCCCGTTGATAACGATGGTGTGCCCGCCGTTAGCAGGTAGGGGTCTTGCCCGCATTGTCGGCCTCGCGAATCTTGGTTACGCGCTGTCTGGTCAGTCCGTTCCCCAACTCCGCCGCTATCTCGGTATCGGTTTTGCCCTCGGTGTGCAGCGTCTGGATTAGCTCTGCCAGGGTCGGTAACTTTGTAACCGGTTCCGACGCATCTACCGTCACAAATGCCGAAGGGGAAACTGGTTCGTCTGCGACTTCCATAGTCAACGGCTGCATGGAGAAAATCAGCCCCAGCCGATTAACCTTTTCATCCGTGGACGAGGTTAAAGGATCGTCTCCGTATATTTCTGCAACGTCCTCCTGGCTGGGGGCCTCTTCAATTGGCGGTGTGTACTTGGTGTAGAGGTGCGGCATTTTCAGGAGAGCGTTGTAATGCCCGTGGTTGACGACTTCGCACACCGAATGCCCGTGTGTGTTCTTTTTGAATACGTATGGCACATTTCCCAAATGAACTGTGGTATCTCCGTCCCGCACTATTAAACATTCCAGCCAGTAACTGGCGGGGGTTGGCGCTCTATTATTCAAGGCCCGCTCTGCCTCTGCCTTGCAGAAATCACAGAGCACGCCGTCATTGTTATGGTTGGTTTTGCACTTGATGCACGACTTCTGCTTGAACTGCGTTTGCGTGGGTTGCATTCAGTCCTCCTGAACTATGGGGAAAAAGGAGGCGGAGCACATCCGCCTCCTTTCATGTTAAACGGCGCGATAGGTAAAGACAGTAGTGATGTTGCCGGCCACTTTCGTAGCTGCCGCTCCGATCACTTTTGCTGCCAGGATGCGGTCGCCGTTTCTGACGTAGGTGTTTTTAGTGCCCTTATCGTTTACCTGATCTACGGCAGTAACAGCGGGCAACGTCAGGCCTAAAACATTGTCGAACCGGGTAAAACTGTTGGCTGTCCGGCCGATAGTGGCGTCTGCCGTCAGAAAATCGGTATTTGCCACGAGATCGTCCCCAGCGTCGTTAAGGATGCCGAAAGTCAAGGTCAGTGTTGGGGCTCCGTTAGAGTCCAATTGGTCGGAGGCAACATAGCCGTCTACCGGCTCATGGCTGTTGGGTAGTTTGCCGAACAGGATAAGGTCGTTGGCTGCCAGGTTGACATCCACGGCCACAGTGAAATCGTCGGCAATCAGGGTGCCTTTATCGTCGCCGGATATTACCGGCTGTTTGTTGGCAACTTTATTACTGATGTACTTAGCCATTGTCAGGGTTCTCCTTTCAAAGTGGTTGCGGGGGAGACGGTATCTCCCCCGTCAGGTTAGGCGTTGGGGTCTGCCGCTGCGGTGTCCATGGCGATGACGCCGTAGTCCAGCCCGTTGAATGTGACCTTCTTCGTGCCGAAGATCGAGGACGAGGAAATTACAACCTGGTTGCCGTTGTCCCGCGCCTCTTCGTACCAATCGAAGCGGAGGCCAGTGCCGGGGGAACCGAATGCACAGACGGCGGCCTGCACGCCGAGGAACAGCGCACGAGCAGCAAGGACGTTAGCGCCGGCACCGTAGTCGGAGAAGCGGATGATATTCTCATGCTTCTGGAGGACGACGTTGTTGTACATGCCGAGTCCACCCTTGAAAATGGGGGACTCTTTGCCGAGCGCGGTTGCTGCCGCTTTCTGGATGTCCAGCCACTGGCCCGTGGTAGCGCTGGTGCGGAGGTCGAATTCCTGCCAGGGGTGTAGCACACAGACGTAATGCGTTTCACCGTTGATCTTGATCGGCTGGATGCGGGGGATTCCCTGTGTGCCGCCCCCCATGGTGGAGGCGTTGGAGATGGCCCGGTCGATGAAGGTCAGGTCCATCTTGTCGGTAGATACCAGGGTCGCCTTGGTGTGCTTGGTCTGCACCATGAGGTGCGCAGAGTCCGGTGCTGTGATGGCGTTGTTTGCACGGCCCGCCCAAGTGGTCGGCAGGACGAAACCAGCGTTGATGCCACGAGCACCGGAGAGGTAAATGAACAACACCTCGTCAAACACCCTCGCCCACCATTCGGCCATGCGCTTCTTGGCGATGTCGCGGAGCTTATGCAAGGTCCGCTTGCGGGTCATGCGTCCGCCGCCGTTGGCACCGCATCTCATCTGGTCGATGTAAACGGCGTCGGTGTAGAAACCGAGATCCTCCTCAGTCCCTTCCTGCACGTTGTCTCCCTCAATCGGCTCCTGCTTCAGCTGCACGGAGAGGTCAAAGGTGATCTGTTCGCCGGCGTCGTTCTCCAGCTCGGTCAAACGCTGGATAGGGAGGGTGGCCGGTTCGCCTTCTCCCATCATCTTCTGCCCGAAAAACGATTCTTTCGGGGTGTCTACGGCCAGCGATGCGCCATACCGTTTTACTGCTTTGGGATCGTTAATCCCAACGACTGTACGTGCCATGAGTGTTCTCCTTTCGGCAGTTTGGTGTCAGCACTCATGCGCCAATCGTTAGGGTTGTAGGTTAATCCTTAGCCCTTGTTTTCTGGTTCCTTCTTATGTTCAATCTTGATGCTTGCGGGGGCCTCGATCATCAGCCGGGCTTTTTTCCCGGTCTTGAATTTGAGCGCAACGGTTACCCCGTCGATCTTGATAGTTTCGCCAACCGCTATGTCCACGTAAAGAGCACCCACGGTTTATCTCCCGGTCACATAAGCGTCATAATCCGCCTTGCTGAGTTTGTTCAGTGCCGCCTCCAGCTGGAGTCCGTCGAGTCTGTCCAGATAGGCGAAGCGGTCGCCGTCTGTGTCGTTTGCGGCAGATGCCGGGATGTCCGCCAATGTCTGGTGAGTCGGCTTGGCGGCTTTCGGTTTCGGGGTAGTCTTGCTATCAGACTTCTTGTCGTCAGCCTTAGCAGACGTGACGGCCTGCTTGCCGGTCACCGCCCCTATCTCCCGCTCGACATTGACCTTGGCCGCATAGAGTATCTGTATCCCGGAAAGTCCCGCCGTCCGTTCGTCGTTGGCCAAGCGGATGACCTCCTGATTCAGGGCGCCGATCAGGATACGATTCTTCGGGTCGTTGTATTGGGGGTTGTGCTTGAAAAATACAGCCTGTTCTTTCTGCCAGTTAGCGTTGTTATGCGCCTCCAACTGCGTAGATATCTCTGCATTCTGGCTGTCCGCCTCCAGCTTCCGCACCTGCTTGCGGTGCTCGGCCATGGTCAGTTCGCCCTCTTCGAACTTGGCATCAAGGGCGTCTATCCGCGTCTGGTACTCGGGGAGCACCTCGCCGGACAACCTGGGAATGAACGGATCAGCTTCAACGGTCGGCACGTCGTCAGGAATAACGATCTCATCATGGTCCGTTGTGTCTGTGCCTGCATCGTCGGCAGCCCCTTTGTCATCACCATCCTTGTCATCTGCCACTTGATCGCCGGAAGTGTCGTTGGTTCCCTGGTCAGTGCCGTTATCGTCGTCACCGGAATCATCCACGGCATCGTCGTCATCGTCCCCGGCGATATCTGCCAATGCCTCATCGGTAGTGTCGGCCTCTTCTCCGGTCAATGCGGCCTTTTCCTCTTCAGAAAGACCCGCTAAATCCTGTTCGCTGTATGCGCTCATGCGTGGTTCTCCTTGGTCAATCTTCCCTTACGGAAGTGATTTTTTCGCCGTGGGCGTTGGTGCCTTCAATGTGCGGATTGATACCTTTCGGTGTCGTAGCCGTGGCCGCTGCCAATTCCTCAGCCTTGGCGTTCAGTTCCATGAGATACGCTTGCAGTTGGATGAGCTCGCCAACAAGTCGGATGGCCACCTCGACGGGGGATTCTTCACTTGTCATCTCGTCGGGACAGGTTCCGGCGATAAAATCTTCCAGGCGCTGTATCTCGGTTTCAGCAAACGATGGGGTTTCTTCCTCGGAGTTGGGTAATGCGCCTGTTCCCTGTGCATATTCAACGTTCAAACCGTCGTATTTGCCGATTGCGGGAAGGTCTGAATTGGGCAAACCTGCGCCAATTATTGCGGCGCCAGCAGTTTCGGTCGTTTCACCTGCGGTTCCGGCGTCCAAATCCGCCGTCTGTCCTGCGTTCGCACCCTCGTCAATGGTAGTGCCTGCTTCTTTTTCGCTCATGGCTTTCCTCTCCCTCTGTTTTTGATATTGTTACGATTACGGGTTCTTGCCTTCGCCCATGTCGATCATCATCTGCATTTCGTCACGGCGCTGTTTACTGTCGGCAAGTTTTGTTTTTGCCAATTTTTTGCAGGCCGCCATTCTCTCTGGGTCTTTCTCAACAGCCTTGGCGCGACAGAGGGCGTCAAGGTCCGCCTCAATGCGCCATTTTTTTTCATAATCCGTACTGTCAGTACAACATACTTTTCCCATGGCTAACTCCTTATTGCACCCCAGCGGGTAATGCCGGGGGAATATTGTTTACCTGCTCACTTCCCGCTACCTGTGCGGCGGTCGGCACGCTGTCGGGGGTGTTATTGTTCACGTCGTTCAAAATCTGGTCTGCGGCAGTGGCCAGTTGTGGGACTGTTGCCACGCTGCCGGCGATATCCATTGATTTGAGGAGGGCGTCGAGCCTAGTTATCATCGCCTCCATCTTTGCCTTGTCGCCCTTGGCCTCGGCCTCGTTGGCCTTGGCGGAGACGAGCCGGATATCCTCTTCCAGCTTCTTCATCTGCATGGCGATGTTGGTCTGCTGCAACTGCATTGCCTGCGACTGTTGCGCCTGATCCTGCGCCGCCGCTTGCTGCTCGGCCGCGGCCTTCTCCGGGTCGTCCTCTTCGTTCGGCCCCTTCATGCCGGTAATGTCCCGCAGCACTTTAACGAAATCATCGCGCATCGGGACATCGGACATTTCAAAGGCCAAGGTGAGAAGTTTTAGCCCAACTTCCGGCGGGAGCTTGGTGGACATCTCCAGGATGGTGTCGAACATCGCCTGCCGGACTGTGCCGCGGTAATCCTGCTCGTCGACAATGAAATCAGCCTGACTTGCCGTTACCGGGTCCATACCCTCGCCATTGATCGTGACGAACGACACGTCTTTGCGCTCTCCAGTCAACCGCAGTACCTTTTCCTGGTCGTAGAACTGCTCGATCAGTGACAGATGCCGTTCCCCTGTCAGTTGTATCGCCAATCGCAGGTTGTCGAACAGGTCGGAGGTTGCCGTGTAACCTTGGTTTTGCCGCGCTTCAATAGCCTTGCCTGATATGGCGTTGGTCTGGCGTCCAAGGTTTTCGTCTGTTACCCCGCCTGCTTCCTGGATGAACCTGGCGTCGTGGTCCATGAGTGCAACTTGCTCTTGTGCCAGGGCGCCGTTGTCCCTGATTTGCAACTCCTTGCCGGAGTTCTTCTCTATCCAACCGTCGGGACGGGCTATCTCGGCCATCGCATCCTGCACGTCGTCCACTGCCCCTTTGTCGGCAATTACCTGCTTGGTGGACAATAGTTGCAAGGCTTTCGCCCGGCGCTTGTTCAGATCCTGCTGCGGATCACGGAGACCTCGGACGATGCCGTAAGGGGCGTTGTCACTCCCCCGGCGATAGCACCAGACGGGGGTAAAGGGGAATCTATTGTGCCAGTAAGGAGACGCGGCATCCTGCAAGACTGTCTCGCCGCAAAATATCATGCAGCGCATCACCTGCTTGATGGCGTCGTAGGTGGTTGCCAGTTGGTTGTCGAGTGCCCACTTGTGAATGGGGTCCTGCTCGTTGAGGATGGCACCGTTAAACGTCCCATCGCCACGGATTACCTTTGTCTTTTCTGGTGTGCGATACCATGCCTCGATCAATTTCACCCGTCGCCGGCTGCCGGTACTGGCATTGTCTCCCACGATGCCGAAATAGACAGTCGGGTCTACCGAGTCGTAGAGAAAAGGGTTATCGTATCCCCGGTCAAGGTTGGTCTGCGCAACGCTGGTGATGTTGTCGCAGGCCGATTCCAGTTCGCTCTTCCGGTCGGGGAACATCAACTGCGCGATATCCAGATCAACCCACCGCTCACGAATGAGGTATCGGCAGTCGGACAGGTCGGTTTCGGTGAAAAGGGGGTCATACCAGATGTTGCGCCAGGACTCGTAACGGCAGTAGAGCGGCTCGTCATCGGTATCGTTACGGATGCCGTCCTCCAGCCAACCAAGGCCGGATATGGCAGCATCGGCAAAAGCGCGGGACCGGTGAAACCCTTCCTTGTTCACGTCGGCCACGTATTTCAGGAGCTGTGTCTTGCTCTCGGCGTCCTTCAGTCCGTCCTCTTTGCGCGGCAAGACCCGGTAATCGACGCGGGTTCTCTTCTCTGTGCCGGTGATCCAACGCACGGTCACGGCGATCAGATTGAAAACAAGGGGAGCTTGGCCGCGCCCCTCAAGAATCGTCTTTTCTTCCTCAGTCCACTGGATTCCGTCAAAAAGGTTTTGATCGATGGCCATCTCGTGCCGCTGCTCTGCCTGAACAAGTCGTGCCTGCTGGCGCCACTCCTTGACCTGGCTGAACCGCTTCCGCACGTCCTCGGAGTCGAGAGGGTGAGCGGCAGGGGTAGGCGCGTCAACATAGTTGTCCGCTGCCTTTGCCTTGCGTTTCTTCTCTTTTCTGACTGCGATTTCGGCCATCTTTTTTACCCCTGAAACAACAAAAGGCCCAAACAGTGAGAGACTTGAAAAATCTCTTACCATTTGGGCCAGCGAAGAAGCGGATTGCTCCGCGATCCGGGAACCTATTTAATTGTTGATGTACGGACGCCAGCTAACCGCCAACATCGACCAGTAGTTTTCAAAGCATCGGCTGAGGCTCAACCCTCACAACTTGCCTGTCGTTAACGTGGAAAATAACTTTCCCTGATACTGCCAACAACTTTAAGTTTTTTAACATTTTTGTCAACAGTTTTTTTTCATCCGTGGAAAGTGGTGTCGCTCTTATTACATCGTCGTTATCCATGGTGCCCTCCAAAGGCATAGCATTACCCCTTAAAAACTAGCTTTCGCATATCCTCCAAGTGACACTTAACGGCAGCTAGTTGTCCTGCGCTACCTTCCCCTTCACTCGGTCTATAGCCACAACGCCAGAGGTCGTCCATAAGTTGCTGCACTGCTTTTGGCTCCAGAGTAAATGCCGGAGTTACCGGTAAGCTATCCGCCCGTTCTTCCATTATTATAGGCCCAGCACATAGATAACGATCACCGGCTTCTTGTACCAGGGCTATTTCTACACTCTTGCTCCATGGCTGTAGCTGCGCGCGTGCGTTTGTGTTCATTCCTTCACCTCGCCAGTAAACTTCTGCCCGTCAACGGTAGCCTCAAACTCCGCCACCGCCTTCTGCTCCTTGACGAACGGCGGCATTTTCACCAGGTCGTCTAGGCCGTCGGCGATAAACTCCCGCAGTTTCCCCAGGGTGTGTTTATTCAAGTCGAGCCCCAGGTGGTCAGCCATATCCATCACGCCCTTTGCCGCCTCAGCAACCTCAAGAACATTCTGCGGCTCGTTGTACTTGAACGCGCACTCCAGGGGGATCATGGCGGAACGTTTGCGAACATGGTTGTTAATGACCATCGTCGGCTCGTTCTTCTCACCTGTGTAGGTGTAGCGGCGTTCCAGTTTCGGAAAGGTACTGATTAGCATTTATCCCTCCATCACTTTGTTGATGCACTCGGTCTTGGCGAACTCCAGGACTCCGACGATCTCAGCAACCGTCATACCCTTCTGGCTGTATTTGTCGATCACACCAAGGATTTCAATTCCGCATTGTTCGATTCTGCCCTTTAGTTCTTTATCGGCTACCGCGTCCATGATATTCTCCCTGTTAATTATTCCAGAAATTATTCCAACCCCAAATGCACCCGCTGAGTAAACTGCTGCCCGTAACGCTTCGCCTTGCCCTTCCGCTGCCGGCGGTTCAGGTTCGGCTGCATGTTCTTCAAATGGTTCTCAACCGTCCGCTGGTCTTTTTTGGTAAAGATGTTGCCAGTTCTGATTGCTTCCTCCCTGGCCGCGTCGAGCTGGGTCATGCGCTCGCGGTACTCGACGAGCTTGGCTTTTTTCGCCTGGTTGGTGCAGTAGGTAAGAAAAACGACGACGAAAACAGCGATTGCCATCACAATGTAAATCATACTGTCCTCCAGTTGGAACGGCGGGTCTTATTGCTGCTGGAGTCCTTAACGACAGGCTCCTCATAAACAACGCACATGAGTCCAAAGGAGTCGGACCCGTGGCTAGACCAGTCGTGCTCTGGTCCGAGTCCGAGGTTGCGATCCTCATGCTTCTTCTCGTGATACCACCCCAGAGCGTCAAGGCCCGGCTGACAGGTCGGAGTTGTCTCATAGTCGACATTTACAGGTGCGTTGAACCAGATGGAAGGGAAAAGCCGCCGGGCCGACTCGATACGCATCCTTGCAGCGCCCTTGCCTTGGTTGGGTACGACAGTCACCTCATAGCCTGCCTCACGGAAAGCACTGGCAAAGGAGACATCAAACACTTTGTCGTTAGTGTCGCCGTCATGTGGCAGCCATATTTGTGCCCTGTTCGGCGTGTACTTCCTCCCGCGCAGCCAATCGAGATGAGCGGCCAGCGGCTGCCCCACCACCTCGTAATAGTCAATGATCCTGATTTCCCTGCCTACGAACTGGACTACCCACATGGAATAAGCGTCGGCCTGCGCTCCAGTCCCGCCGATATCGCAAAACACCCTGAATGTCATCAGTGGATCGGGAGCAACGTTACCAATCCTCCCTTGAGCCCTTGCTTCAGCCAGAAACTTGGCGTAATAGGCCCCAGCCACTACAGTCACATAGCCACCGTCCCAGATGTGATCATACTGGTCAGGTTGTGCGCGGAGACAATCAAGTCTCTCTTGCTCTAACTCCTTGGTAAACCACGGGTTATCCCGCCAGTTAGCTTGGATGACAGTTGCCCCGGTCGGCAGTTCTTTGCCGCGGAGCATTACGTCTACGGGGTCGCTTTTACGGCGGGGGTTCCAAGAAAACCAGATTTCTGATCCTGGTGTGCGGATTGTCGGACGGAGGAGATTGAGCGATTTCGCTGTGGCAGTGTGGGCCTCTTCCCACCATGCCCGCTTGAATCCCTCCAGTGATTTGATGGAGTCGGAATTGTAGTCGTTCATCCCTTTGAAGATGATCAGACCATCGCCAGGCGTTTGGATAACATCACGATAAACCTTGAAGCCATCTGGTTCCCCGAGCCCAAAGGATTTCAGTTTTGACTCTATCAACAGCTTTGACGACTGCGCTAGGTCTTTCTGCACCTCGCGGATACAGACGGCCCGCATGCCCTCGCCACTCTCCCCAGGCTCGGCTAGGCAATCCTCGATGAGCTTGCCGCCCAGAAAATGGGATTTACCGCTACCCCTGCCGCCGTATACCCCTTTATACCGGGAGGGAGGCAGGAGCGGCAGGAATACCCTAGCTGTCGGAATCTGTAGTGTTGACATTGGGATCAACTACCACCCTTTCGATCTTTTTGACTTCCATCGGCCCGCCGCCCTTTCCTGTCAGTTCCTTACGCTCGTGGTAGATGTCGCCCATACCCAGGATGATCTTGGCGTGATTGTGGCTACCCCTGGAGGCTTCGCGAACACAGGAATGGATGACTGGAGCGATAGATGAGCGCACAAGTTTGAAACATTCTTCCCGGTATAGAGCTGCAAATTCAGGTTTAGCAAAGGCCGTGTAATAGGTCTTTTTATCGCAAGGGACAAGCCTGCAGATTTCCTCCACGTTCTTGAGCCGATTCGTGGGGTTAAGAATCACCTCAAGTAAGGCTTCCTCTTTCTTTGTAGGCAAATAGCTGGTTTGGCTATCCGTGGAGTTTTGGCCCGAAGATTCAGTCATTTGAGTTTTTCACCCTTGACGCCCATACCTCTGAGATGATTGCCGATGCTTTTTGCTCCCATCAGCTTCTTAAACCTTTCTGCGGTGACCCCTGGGTAAGAGTAAGTTACACCGCCCTTAAACCTGACGTGAAGCGTCTCTCCTTCATGCCCAATTGCTTCAATGTGCGAAGATTTGACATCGTGCATTTTCATCATCATCCCTCCAAAACATTCGGTACATCAGCACCAGGTTCGTGCCAATCAAGATCGACCCCGAGCAGCGCCCGGAAGTCTTTAACGTCGTGGTCGATCAGCTTATCGCCAAGTGCCGGGATGTGCATCATCTCGTGCAAAACCTCGTCAATACCCTTGCCTTGCCGGTTTTCGGTTGTTTCCGTCGTTTCTGTCATATCTAAACCCACTAGATTTGAACGCATTGGATTTTATGAGAAAGCGCAAAAAAAGGCAAGGTTAAATTAAGCCTTTTTCTGACCACGCTTTCTCGAAATCCGCGCCGACTTTCCACCATTCCGATTTCGGGTAAAGAACCGCCATTGCCCGCATACCATCCAGCAAGGCGCCGTAGTCGGGTTTCGGCGACAGTATGCCCTTGATGATGAGCAATGACCGTTCGGCCAATTCCGTTTGTGCCGGAGATTTGAAAATATTCGCCGCCCTGCGCTTTTCTTCCCTCGCTTCTTCCTCCCGCTGGATTGCCGCCGCCTGACTGATTTTACAGCCCTCGTTCTGTACTATCTCCAGGAGTTTGCCGGCCGTCGGCATGTTCGGAGGGTTGAAGTTAAGGAGGATGTAGTCGTAGGCGTTTTCCGCTGCCCTGTCCGGCTCTTTCAGTAAGTCCGGCTTGATCTTGTTCAGTGCCTCGGCAGCGAATTTCCTCCCGAAATTTTTTTGCAACTGATCGATCACAAACCTCGCTGTTTCCGTGTTCATGTCATTGCTCCTTTCGGCTCATCGGGGAAAATGTCACTCAGGTTATTGCCTTCTTGTCCATTACCGTCTAGGATTTTCTTCGTGTAACTCCACGATTTTCCTCCGGCCTCAGCCGTGATCCTGAACGCTGTCCTGATGACGTCCGGTGGGTATCTCTGACATGCGTCTGCCGCCTCTTGATTGAGCATACCGGGCATGATCTTGGAAAACGTCTGGTAGTAACATGTTGAAAATTCCCTCATCGTCATCTTCACCAAAGCAACGCCAGTTAATCCCGCCTCTGTTTCTATCTCCATAGCTATTGATGATGAAGATGATATATCCTGTTCCTGTTCCTGTTCCTGTTCCTGTTCCTGATTAGGCATAGCCTTGCTTGAAGGCTCTGCGAAAGCCTCTTCGAAAGCCTTCAAGAAAGCCTCTCCCATGGTGACAATAAAGGCCCGGATGTATTCGTAAGCATCCCTTTTCAGATCACATTCTGGGATTAAATCCCATTCTGACGCCCATGATCTGATCACATTTGGCGACTCAGGTTTATTGTATTTTAAAGCCTTTGGCACCCACACCACCCTAGTTTTAAAGTCGGCTTTAACCATGCCTTCCTGAAAGGCTTCCCGAAAGGCTTTGTCGAAGGCTTCCAACTCCCACCCGAGTTCTTCCGCCATTGCTGCTCGGCCAGCTCTAAACAAGCCCGGAATCGGCCCAGTATGAGGCCCAGTAAGGAGGAAAAACCACAATCCTTGACCACATGGGGGAATTGGCGAAAGTAATCTGAACTTTTTATCGCCCCAGGTTCTTACTTCTATTTTCCGATATCTGCTCACAATGCCCCCCATCAATAATATTATTTACGCCGCCTTGTGCCTTGCATTCTCCGCCATTTCGCAAATCAACAATTTAATATCATCCTCCAGGTTGTGGCCATCAACTTTGCTGGTCTGCACCAGGACCTCGTAATCGGCTGTCGGGATCTCCAACATTAAGGCCCTAGTCAAACCCTTGCCACTTCGAACCGGACAGCTACGGCATATCGGAGTGTGGTAGCGCAAAGAAAAGCACTTTTCTCCGGTCATTTTCGCACTGATAAGACATTGCATAGTATCCGTTCCCCCCTCTTTAAAAAGCCCCTCCCGCCGGGTTATCACTCCTTTTACGTCTCTGCGCCTGGGTAGGTAAGCAGAGTACGTGACGAGAGGGCAACTGTTGACCTTAAAAATCTGCAACATGCCATTTGCCCTCTTGCTTCTCAGCCCAACGCCATTGGAACAAGGGGTAATCTAGGCGGCTTTGATCGAATGCCAGCTTTGCCCTTTGGTACGATGGATGCCTAAATCCGTTCTTCCCCTTCGCTTTTACCTCTACAAGCAAAATTTGCCCGTTTAGCTGCCTTACTACCCAATCGGGGGTGTATCTGTGCCCGTTGTCCAGAATAAGGGTTAATGCCTCAAATCTGATTGCACAACCGGGGAATTCAAACGCCAGCCGGGAAGCATATTCGGATTCTGTTTTATTTGGCTTGCCGCGCTTGTCGTTCTTCGGAACCAGCCCGTGCTTTTTGCCGACCTCTTCCAGCTTCGGCGCGTTGGTGCGTTGCTGGAATCGCTGAAAATCCTCTTCACTCCACCTGAGACTCATATTGCTGCTCTCAAACTATCATCTATGGAATTGTTCGCATGAGCGTGTTTCGGATTAAAAGCCCCGCCGCAATGAGGACAGTAAATCTCATTACATGTCCCTTCCAAACGGTCAACTGGTGTTAAAATTGATAATGTCCGGTCCATGGCCACGTGGGTATAAATCATAGTGGTTTCAAGGCTTGCATGGCCTAAAAGCTTCTGAATCAACCGAATATCAACGCCATCCTCCAGTAAGTGCGTTGCAAAAGAATGTCGGAAAGTATGAGGCCCACCATGTTTGTAAACCTTCGCCCGTTGTTTCGCCTCTTTAACGGCATCCTGAACGGCACTGGGGTCTAAGTGGTGTCTACCCTGCTTACCGGTTTCCTTGTCGAACCATCGTGACGTTGCAGGGAAGAAAAACTGCCATCCGAACTCTTTGGGTGCTGATGGGTATTTTCTGTCGAGAGCATCAGGCATGACCACTGCACCCCATCCATCGCTTAAATCACGGTCGTGTATCCGCTTCACTTCCTGGATGTGGACGCGCAGAGGTTCAACCAGTTTACGCGGCACTGGAACAGTACGAGCCTTGCGGCCCTTGCTTTCAGGAAGTGTGATGACTCGCCGGTCAAGGTCAGCGACCTTTTTCCGCAGCCCGTCCAATTCGCAGCCGATGCACTGGCCGTACATGATGGCCGGTTTTACCCGATGTTTTTTGCAGACCTTTTCCAAATCAACCCCAAAACGGTTTAACCAGGACGCACGACGCGGACGGCGATAAAGCCGCCGACCGGTCAGCGCCATGGCCGTTATGATCCTTGATGTTGCTTCGTCCAGAGGGCCAGCCAGGAAAAGGCAATTCCCGGTGGCCGGCGACCGTCGCGGCCCTCGGTTTCCCAACTCTGCCAAGTGCGATATGGTGTGCCGGAATTCTCCGCCGCCTGCTTCATGCTGAGGCCCGCAGCTTCACGGGCCTCCCTTAACTCTTTCGGCCCAGCCATCAGAACACCAGCCGGAACCGGTACGGATTGGAGCCGCCCCGGTTGTCATCCTCGATCCACTCGGAGGCGTACATTTCGCCGTCCGTGCTGTAGTCCCGGATAACGTATTTGGCAACGTCAAGGATCGTGTCCTCGTTTTCGTCGTCCTCGTATGCTGGGGCATCGGTGGTAACAGGTAGCATTTCAACATCACCGAGTTCTGCATCAATCTCTTCATCCCACTCGATCCAGGCAGGGCCAGCACAACCATTACCAGCATCAATCATAATCACGCCGTTTGCCCCAAACTCGTCTACCAGTTCTCTCAAAGTTGCCATTGTCGTTTCCTCCTCAGATTTATTGTCCATCTGAGTTAAATATACACGTTGTGTATTTGGCTGTCAACAAAAATAATGCACAATGTGTATTTTTATTTTGCCGGGGATAGTGGCAAACGAATCATAACCACGCCTCGAAATCGGACTCCGCTACGCTACGCCGTTCAAGGCGTAGCCGTTATCTGCCAAACTTCCCGATTCGACCACAATAGCCGCACGATGCGCCAGTAGTACGATCTGCTGCCGATGGAGTCATGTGATGCACTGTAATTTCGCCGCAGGTGCCACATTTGACTTCAAGATCCACATAGCCGTATCCCCACGATTGTTTTGCAACTTTGCTCAATAACTCCCAAGGTTTACGGGGTGTTAGATCGTGGTAAAATGGCCGTTTGAGTACATCCTGTTCGTATGCCGCTTGCCCTTTTTCCATATGTCCTCCGAAATCAGATAATCGGGTAAGGGGGGGCTTTTCTCCCCCCCTCCCCACACCACCCGGCATGCGGGTCCGCACCGGGCGGTTCGTTGAAGTTACCGGGCCGTAGCCGGGTAATGGGTCTTCACCCACAGTTCTTTGACAGATACGAGTCCTTGATCCTTCAGCCACTGATTGGTCATACCGTGTTGGGCGGCCAGCCTGCGGGACATGGCCCATGGGCCGCCGCGATTCAGTCCTGCGCGAATGGAGGTGCCAAGCTGGACACCCAGTTTCAGCAGGTTACGAATCTTGGTACGGCACCACCGCCACTGTTTCCAGTAGCATAGCCGCACCCTGCGCCTGATCCAGCCGTCTATTTCCGGGATGTCGTGATAGGCTTCGGATATCCCGAAGTACCCCATCCAGCCACGGATGTAGGTGGACAGCTTGTTCAGCCGGTACTCCATGGAGACGAACCAGCTTCTTCCGGTGTACTTCCTGACCCGGCGCCGGAACTCCTTGTACGCCTTGTCGGACCAGAGGATTTTGGTTCCCTTGAAGACGAAGCCAAGAAAGCTAATCCGGTCGCTTTTGGCAACCTGGCTCTTGTCTTCGTTGACCGTGAGCTTGAGCCGAGAGGTCAGATAGTTCCTGACGCTCCCCATGACCCGTTCGCCGGCACGCTCGCTCTTCACCAGAATGACAAAGTCGTCGGCGTACCGGACGAACTTGTGGCCACGCTTCTCAAGCTCTTTGTCCAGTTGATCGAGGAGGATGTTGGCGAGAAGTGGAGAAAGAGGCCCCCCCTTGGGGAACACCCATGCGGGTCTTTTCCAGTCTCCCGTCTACTTTCACCCCGGCTCGCAAGTATCTGCCGATCAAGGCCAGTACCCGTTTGTCGCGGACCTTCCTGCCCACGTAGTGCATGAGCAGGTCGTGGTTGACCGTGTCGAAGAACTTGGCAAGGTCGATGTCCACGGCGATACGGTACCCCTGCCGGAGATACTCCCGCAGCTGCCGGACGGCATCGTGTGCCGACCGGCCGGGACGGAAACCGAAGCTCGATGCGGAGAATTCCGGATCGAAGATCGGTGTGAGCACCTGGGCAATGGACTGTTGTATCAGCCGGTCAAGGACGGTGGGGATGCCCAGCAGACGGGTTCCGCCCGTGGGTTTTGGTATCTCCACCCTTAGAACCGGCTTTGGTTGATACGTACCTGCGTTAAGCGATGCGCGGATGTCGCCCCAGAGTGGCCGGAATTTGTCGGGGAAGTCGTCGATGGTGATCCCATCGACACCGGGTGCGCCCTTGTTGGCCCGTACCCGTTTCCACGCCAGTTCCATGTTCTCTGTGGCAAGTACCCGCTCCAGTAGGTGCTGCTCCGGAGTTGGCTGGTCAATGACGCGCTTCATCGGCACTTCCCCGGACGGGTTCGATATGTCATGAAAGCTCATTGGGGCTTACCTCCTCTTCATCGTTTGGCCCTTCGGCGGGGTAAGGCTTCCGGGGTTCTTCCCCGGCTTGTTTCCAGTTGCCGGATCGCTGGCGGCAACGTCCTGCGCCTACTATGGCTTCTGCTGACTCCTGCCCCATCACGGCAGCTGTTACCAGCGGCCGCGCCATTTGAAACAATGGCATGTGAGACAGGTCTCCCCGGATAAGAACGTGAACTGTGGCTACACAACCGCAGCATTTACCGTTTCTCCTGAATCCGCGGGACTTCGTCATGTTGTGCTGACTTGCCCGGATGACGGCCTTGTATGCTGTTTCTGTTCGTCGGCTCATAGCTTTGCGCTCGGGCTTCCTTCAGACCCCTCCTCGCGGAGACGCCCTTGCCTTCGGCTAGTACTGGTTTACCCCGTCTCACGACGGTGATTGGATTCTACGTACAGGGGACTTGCACCCCATAAGTTCACGCCCATGACGGGCGTACACCAAACGCTCGAAGCGGATGCTTCGCACCGTTCAGCTAAGGCCGTTACGCCACCAACAAAGCTATGACTCGGCCGAGGTCGTCAGCGTTCAGTCCCTCTAGGTCCTGCTGTGCTGACATCTTGCCTTTTGTCAAAGCATCAAGTACATCGTCAGGAGAGTCGCCGGTTTCTTTCGCTTTGGCGGCAAGGAGTTGGTAGCACTCTTGGAGTAGTTCCTTGGCTGTTTTTGGCGGTTCCTGTGACGCTTCTTTCTCTTTATCGGTCATGGGAAGTTCACCGTCCGCCGGCGGGGTAAAACCGAAACGCTCCATAATGTCCGCGCCCCCAGCCGCTGGGGTTATGTCGATGACTTCCTTTATTTCATCCTCAGACTTCATCCCCATGAGGATCTCCGGCGCGTAGAGCCTACCGAAAAAAGTAGCAGTCCTATATCGCAGCATGAGGTCGGGCATGGTTTTCCACTTACTGCCGTTTTTTTCATACCAGCCTTCCTTTTTAGCCATGTCGATGGACACAGGGGGAGACTCTAAGCGGGTATCGGTTGCCTTTTCCAAGGCCCAAGCAATGCAGGTTTTCTTGTCTCCTTCGCCCGTGATATCAAACCGAAGTGGGGAAAATTTACCACTGGCGTTGATAGCCGCAATGATGAATTGAGAAGACCACCCCGGCTTGCCGTGAACAATGTACAGATTTTGCATTACTGATAGAGGGCTGGCGCCGATCCTATTTGCCATTTCCAGGGCAATAACCACGTTGGGGAGGTTGCCCTGGAACTCTTTCGGTACAAGTTGAGACGCAGCCAAAAGCTTAGCTTGCCGCTGCATGAGTTCAAAACTGTCTGAGTTGCCAAATCCTGCAACTACAGTGGTTGTCTCTCTTACTGTCGGGGTGTTTTCCATAATGATTCCTTCCTTTCTGTTGGTATGGCTTCGTAAAACGCCTTATATTGAACGGCATTTTTGATTTGCTGTAGGCTCCAATTTCCTAGACAGCGAGGCGAGAGCGGCTTGTCGCGAAAGTATGTCCACTTCCCGTCAAGAATTCGAGCAATAGAGAGATGTACGCTTGTTATCAATTCACCTTGTTGGAATTTGCGCTTACCGCTCATAACCACCCCGGTTTTGACAGTTCGATGATGCCAGGGTTTTGGTAATTGGGATAAAAGCTATTGCGCCTACAGGTGCGCTCCTGGCGCAACAACCGCTTGTAATCTTCTCGCCCCGCCTCTATGAAATCGGGAAGGAGTACGAAGACCTCCACTCTGTACGGTTCGGTTTTCTCAACGGCAATGAAAGCGAAGGCGTCAAAGTCCTGGATATCGCCAGTATCATTAGTCCTTCTGGCGGCGTTCACACCGTCAAGGTACATTGCCGCCTGGCGGTGATATCCGTAAACAGTAATAGAGCGGGTAAAAGCATGTTCCGATGCATCTGTAGTAGTCTTCAGGTCTACCAGCACGCCCTTATTGCCGCTCGGTATCCGGTCGGGCCTGCATTTGCAGTAAAGCCCCGTTTCCTCGTCCTGCCAGAACACAGATTGCTCGGATATTCCTTGTTTGAGCAATTGGGATGCGAAAGGATGAGCGTGGACAGCATTACCCATGCAAATTATCAATTGCATTTCGTCGGCAGTGATAACAGCCTTCCCTTTGTTTGCGTCCTGGAATTCCGCGAACGTCTCTTTACCAGCCTTTGTTCGCTTGTCGCAGTATGGAGCCACGGCAAACTCTTTTAAAAACGCTTCCTCGCCTTCCAGCACGAAAGCATGGGTTGCGCTGCCAAGTATAAGGTTGGCTGACTCCTCCACGGCTACCTTTGCCGCTGCGGGACATTTGTTGAAGCGGGAAAGGTACGAATTAGATACAGCTGGTAAAGAGTGATACACCTTGTTGGGGATGTCTTGGTAAATCCCAGGCGGAGGGCATTTAACAAGTTCCACATTTGCCGCAGGCTCACCACCGAAAATGTCGTCAAGATTAAGCGCCAAGTTGCTCATAAAGACGCCTCCGCAATCAACGACACCTGAGCGCGAGCGTCGGAGTCAGTGATTGTTTCATCCCGGCAGACGTTGAGAATCTTCACAAGGGCCGTCTCCGCATCTTTGCAGCGTGCCTCCGCCAGCTTCGCCTTTTTCTCTGCCGCCTTCCGTTCCTTCTCAGCTTCAACCCGTTTCTGTTCGGCAACGATAGCCGCTTGGCGTTCTTCCTCACGCACTTTTGCAGCCTCTTCGTCTGATTTACGCTTTTCTTCTGCCGCTGCCGCTTCCTGCTTCTCTCTGGCAATACGATCTTCTTCGGCACGTTTTGCGTTAGCCGCCTTCTGCTCTGCTTCAAACGCTTCACGTTCTTTCACAAGCTTTTCTTGGTCAATCTTCATCTGTGCATCAGCTGCCTCTCTTGCTACCAGTTCACCGTGAATCTTACAGAGCGCCGTAATCGTCGTCTGATTCATGGTGAAAGCTTCCTGATAAAACTCTTGATACTCGTCATTCGTGATGATTTTGGATTTGCAGGCTTCAACTATCAGTTCAACGTCGGCGGAAGTCATTGTAGGGGTCACATAAACTTCACGAAGATCTGTAACCTTTTTCTTGATTGCATCGACCCTTTCACGTTCTACTCTGTCCGCTTCCTGACGTGCGACCTCTGCTTCCTGTTCGGCTTTGGCAATCGCCGCATTTTCTTCTGCTTCGACCATGGCCTTGTGCATGATACGGATTTCTGCCACTGCTTCGCTCTTTGCCTGTTCTGCCCTGTTCCTTGTCTCCCCAGCAAACTCGCCGCCAATTTCCTTTGCTTCCAGTGTCGCCAAGAAAAGAGCAATTTCTTCTGAATTTTTACCAACGCAGCGAAGGGGAAGTTTGCCGATTTCAATAATCTTGTCGTCAAGGGCCTTCTGAGCTTCGGCAGCAATACGGGCTTTCTCTGTTTTCTCTTCTTCTTTGCGCTTCTCTTCGGCCTTGATAGCCTCGTCGGGGATGTCCTCATACTCTGACACGGCAGACCTTAGCATCTTGTAATCGGCTTCGACCTTGGCACAGAAATCAAGTGCCTCTTTCTTTACCTTCGGTTTCTCTTTGTCCAGGGCGACGCGGACTTCTCTGAGTTCACGACGAGCTTCAACGGCTTTAGCCATCCCTGCCGTGGTGGACACGTCATAGGTTTGGCCGTCATACTTCGCCCGTAATTTGCTGATGATCTCCGCACTGGTTATGAATCCCGGTACTGTGGTAATTACAGCTAGGGACTTTGTTGCATCTTCCGTTATTTTCTCTGCTAAATTGCTCATGCCGCCTTACCTCCGAATAAATTATTTAACCGCTCAAATTCTGCCCGGTCACTTCGCTCTTTTTTGATCTTAACTTCTGCTTCAATATCCGAAACGCTTGCTCCTGGACGAGGGAACACAACTGCCCCAGGCGCATAGACAAGAATCGTTGCGTTGCCACGAATTATGTTTATGGTTACGTGGTGGTCAGGGTCAGATAGTCCGTAAGTGGCTGCGGTAGCTATGTCATTGACAGTATGTTGCATGTTTGTTATCCTCCGTTTGTAGTGTGTTTGGCTGGCCCCGTTGCAGCGGGGCTTTTTTATTCAACCTCAACTATCTTCCCGTCGTTACGTTCGATTGTATCGACATGGAGAAATCGGCCACTGGGAAATATAACCATCGGGTCGTCAAGCCCTGTCTTTTTGTTCACGTATGGAGTTAATACCCCCCCCCGAGCCGCATCCGATTAAATCAAGTGGTTTACCCATCCTATCTACGATCCGAACATTCCGCGTTTCCATTATCTCACCTCCCCATCAGTTCAATTTGTCTCTCTAATTCCAACTCTTCCCAAAACTCCCGCGCCTCTTTTTCATCCTCGTCTTCGTATTCAGGCGGGAGCGCGTTGTCGTGGGCTCGTTGGCAGATTTCAAAGGCGGCTTTTGCGTGTTTATTATCCATCGATATTCCCCGGCGCATTTCAGCCACTTAGCTTTTTTGCCCCTTGGTGCGAGCGGGTTTGCGATTTCCGGTTATCCCGCCATCAGGGCTGGTATAATCAATGGTTAGTCAGATACCCTTACGCGCACTCGTCGGCGTATTCGCACCAGTCGCATTCCTCGGTTCCTGGGGCATAGCAGCCGTAACAGTCCTTCGGATAATCTGGCTCATCGTCGTGATCCTCACAGTTACCGCAATGATCGCACTCAATAACTCCACATTTGCCGATCATGGCCTAATCCTCGATCTCGACCAGGGGGCAAAAATCAGGGAACAGCTTGCCAGTTCTTGCCATTTCCTGAAACATCTCAGCGGGCATGTCCTCGTTGTGCATCTCGCAGGAGTGGACGGCGCAGGCGTAGCCATCATCCAGAAAAGCAGGGCAATCCTCGCCGCATTCTTCAACCTCAACTTGATACTTTCTCGACATGTGCAACCTCCTGTAAAAACTGACTAACCAGCTTTTTCGAGCCGTCAAGCGGCTCAAAGCTGATCGTTATCGACCTGTAACTTTCCGTCTCAATGCGAAATATCTACGCCACTCTGATTCCGATGCAGACCCGAATCTCAACTCCCCGAGTCGGGTGTACTCCGCATTTTCAGCGGCGCTCAACTGTTGATAACCCGCAGATGCAGCAGGGGTGCTGCTCCGCTTCGGTTCGTTGTCAAATGCGTACAGGCCTGTTTCTGGTTCCATACTCATAACCCCGTTATCCCGCTGATACCACCTTATCAACACGCTCTTTTGTCCAACATGTGTGCGGAAAAAGAGGCGGCACAGTACGTTAAAATATTGCCTTTTGCGCCTGATGACAAAGTATCGGCAGTAAGTCTTACACAAGGCGCTTTATCCGGGATCAACATTAGAATTTTCCCTAAATTAGTTGGCAAATAGGGAAAGCGCATAACAAAGCGCGGCAGACGGTCTCCGCTACGCTACGCCGCTGTGCTCTCAGCCGTTATAGCGCACGGCCAGCTTCGACCGTGCGCCGAGACTGCTAATCCACAATGCCCCAATCGTCAGCGAGCATGTCAGTCTGGGAGGCAAGCCAGCCGACGACCAACGACCCGTCTGCCGCTTTCATATCGATGTGGCCGCAGATATGCCGCGACGATCCCTGTTCGCCGTTCTCGATTTTCGTGGCAGCAATTGCCGCATTTTTCGCAGGGCCGCGCAAATCCTCAAATGCGACTATTGAGCCAGGGACAAAATACAGAAACATCCCCTTGCCGTTCCAGCCCTGTCGAGATACCCGTTCTCCGTCTTTCAGTGCTTCGAGTGCCTGTCCAAAATTCATCTTGATTCTCCTTTCGTGGTATGTGCGCTATAACCAGGACGGTGGAAGCCGCCCGGTGAAGCCTGCGGTTCACCGCCCAGGCCGTTAAGCGGATTCCTTGAATGGAGTCCACGCACAATGATGGCACTCTTCTAGTTCCGGGAATTTCGGATCATTCCAGTATGCAGTTCCGCACTCAGGACAGATTGCATTTGTTTTCGTACAGTTTTTACATTGGCAGCCGAATTTGTGAGGGGTTTTTCCGCTCATTCGCTTCCTCCAAAATCATTTTCACCATGTCCAGAAAAAGGACATTGAATATTGCTTTGTTACCGGGACAGGGCTTGCTACTGTGCTGTATATCGTTCCAGACCTCTGCCGCCTGTTTTGTAGTTTTCACCAGATCCATCGAAAAACCCGCTTAACCAGCGTTCCGACCCGACCGATAAAGCCGGACGGTTCAAACGCCAGCCGTTATCAATCTGAATGATCGTGTTCGTAATCGTCCTTGGCCGTATTAGCGCAATCAATAATCTCATCGAGTACGTCGCCCTGCTCTAGCCAATCGGACATCATGCAAATGATGCTGTTGTCATCAAGTCCCTTTGCCATTACATCCTCCGGTTAAAACGGTGGAGACTTCCCAATCTGCGGCGCGGTTGGTGTCTCCATCCTTCGGGGTCATTTCCCCACCAATCAACCCGTACGAAAGATCCGCCTTCTGTGCATGTAGTTTTACCGTTATCGCTTCGTTTCATGTTCTTCCTCCCGTTCTCTCGGCTTAACCATCGGCTGTTGCTCTCAAGGCGCAAACAGCGGGCGATAAGGCCCGCCGCTGAAGGCGCAGCCGTTCACCCCCCCCCGGGCCTCCGCGCACACTGGTAGTACCTTTGCATTTTCGCACTTCAAACACCGCTTGATAACCCGCGGACGTTTTCCGTCATGATCCACGTCATAAATCAACTTCGCACCGCATGAACATTTCATTTCACACCCTCTTCTATTTCCTTCTTCGCCCGGTATCGGATCTCTGCGGTTACCACCTTATCCCAATGCGCAAAGATATATTCTCTTTCAGCTATGCGCGCCTCCTGCTCAAGACAATGGGCGAACATCACTATCCCCGCAACAAGCAGCACCAATATCCCGAGGTACTCCAGAAAGTAGCTCTTTTTACAGTGTGCCATGGTGTATCTCCTTATGCCGCATGCTGGCGAGAGGTGAACGCTTCCGCTCTCTGCCGCAAGAAGGCTTCGATGTCTTCGCGCCAGGCGTAAAACCGGTGGTTGCAGCCAGCCTCTGTCAATCGCTTTTCACAACCGCATAGTTTGAAGGTTTTCAACCCTTCAAGCATCGGGCTCTTTGCCGAGCGCATAGCTTTCAGTGAGTTGTAGGTGTAGCCAAGTTCTGCTGCTATCTCCTTCGGGGTAAGTGGTCTGTTCACGCTGCTCTCCTTTCAATCTCGGCAATTTCCCGTTTCATCCAAGCGGGGATGGGGACCACGGACATTTTGGTCTGTCGCAAGGGTTTCTCTCTCAATCGCGTTGGCGCTGTTCTGATCCTCTTGATGATGTCGACAAACATTTTCTCTTGGTGCATGCGTAGAGCTCGTTCCTTTTCCAGTTCTGCGCTGATATTCTCGCTCGGTGGCACCTGTACTTGGCGCCCTACCTGTAGGGCCAGCCAGTGGAGGGGGATCAGGTTTCCACAGGCCCGCATGAAAGGTACTCGCTTGTCGTCGGGGAGGTAACGCCGGTCCTCGTCGTTCGGTCCCATGATCCTGGCGAAGTGTTTGTACTCCATACCTATCTCACTGGCTACCACCTTGGGACACCGCCCAGAGATTGCCAGGCAAAGCCGATCGGCATCGCGGAGAGATATGAGATTGGCCAACTCTTCCTCCGGTACAATCACCCGCTCTTGCATCCGGTCCTCCTTTGAGGTGACATAATCGCCTTTAATGGTTGATGAAAATGTAGTAAACAGTTAAGCAGCTTGCTTTTGATCGCGGGTTAACTTCTCAGCGATAGCCTGCCGCACATAGGAAGAAGCGGTTGCACCGATCCGGCCGGCGAAGGTTTCAACGTCGGATTTCATTTGCGCAGGCACGTAAACTTGCAAAGGGGTAGATTTACTGTTTTTCCTCATTGTTTGGCCCTTTCTTGTGTGGTATAAGTCATTAACTATGTGTGAATAATAATTGGACACAGTACAAATGTCAACAGAAAAAAATGACCCAGTACAAAATTTTTCCGGGGCCGCCTTAAAGACTGCCAGGAAATCCATGAAAAAGACCCAAGAGGAATTTGCTGAACCCCTTGGTTTGACGGGCGGATATATATCCAAGCTCGAAAAAGAGGAACGACTCCCCTCCGAACAATTGATGCTCAACCTGGAGAATGTTTATAGACTGAGTAGAAACTGGCTGGAAAAACATGAAGGTGCAATGTTCATCAACGACGCCGCTCCGCACTGGTGCCCATCGATCGAAAAGGAAGCGGACGGGTACCGCTCAAAAGGATCTCAAAAGATAACCCCATTAAGCAGGCGAGAGTCCCATCTATTGCAGATGTTCAAGGAACTGGAAAAAGAAAACCCGGAACTGGCGCACCGGGTTTATGAGGATTGTGTGGAGGCGTACGTATTAGCGAAGAGGAAGAAATGATTGATCATCCAACGGGGGGGCGCCCGAGGGCAATGCGAAACCCGTTGATAATGTTTTGCAGCTTCACCGCATCATGACTGATTGCCATCAAGGCAAAGTAATGCTCAGGGGTACCCTCTGCCGGCCAACTTTCGGCCGTGGCCAGCATGGCTGACACAATGTTGTCCATCGACTCCTTCAACTGATGAACGAGAAGCTTGCCGCTGTTTTCCATCTCCGGAAAGTAAAATTTCCGTGTGGCAGACAAGACTGCGCAACTCTTGCAACGTTTTGCCAACATCTCGGGCCGTTTGTGTTCCGTGGCAATTTTTATCAACATGGCGTCAGGTATTTCCGAGCGCCCGCTTTCGATCCGTGAGAGTGCAGCTTGGGTTATCCCCAGTGCATGTGCGAACTCTTGTTGAGTTATTTTCAACGAGAGGCGAAGATTACGTAGTTCTTTTCCAATGGACATAAGCACGGATTTTATGCTCATTAAAGTGTAAACAGAACATAAATATGCTTGACGAATTATAATTCATTGTTTCGCGTTTACTTTTGCGCTGAATGTCATTAACCTCCCCCCCATAATGTTTGCTCATGGGAGGGATTATATGAAGGTAAGCAGATGGCGGGAAATTAAGCAGTCTATTAAACGGTTGCCTCGTTATGTCAGGCATAGAGAAATATCGAGATTAAGAATGATCTTTTCTCTTTATGACAAACCCGCAGCAGCTAAACAGGAGGGAACGTGAAGGGGTGCTTGCTGTTTCTTTTGTTACTTCTCGTCAGTGGTTGCGTCGGGCACAAGCAGTATACCTGGTCGAGCGATCAGGGGAAGAGGTGTTACTATACGTGTGAAAGTGATATGTGGCAGTGTAGCGCTTACTGCAAGTACAGTTATTCCTGCAAGTCGAGTTGCAACAACGCCGCCGACGCCTGCATGATGGCTTGCCCCGATCTCACTTTGGTACAGGCGAAATAATCCCCTTTTCTGTTGAATGTAGATGTTTTATAAACATCGTTAACTATGGTTACAAAGGGGGGAGTTGCAATGAAACTGAAAACATTGGTCGTATGCATTGCTGTTGGGCTTGTCACTGGTTGTGGAGCTGAGTGGTTCCCCGAGGGGGGAGTACCGGCGAGCAGCGGGGCGTCATCAACGTCAGTGGAAAGCAGCGATGCGGGCACGTTCGTTTCCGCAGACAGGAACACAGACAAAACCTACATCACGCAAACCACAAGGGGTAAATTTTTGACGTATTCAACTCTGGCCGTTGCCGTTGCCACTCCGGTCGCCATGGAGAAGCATTACGACTCGAAAACCAAACTTCTCCTGGGGGAACTCCTCCGTGCCTCGGAGAAGACGGTACTCATAAAACAGGTGCTGTCTGCACCATGAAAATATGTAGCATATATGTAGCAAGTGGGGTTTACCACCTAATGCCAAATTTAGCCGGATTAAACCATGTGGTGAATATGTTCAAATAGTTACGGATCAATGTTTACCACTATTATCCATATGTTACCGTGCCTCATAAAACTCAAAATCCAGCGGGAGCAATCCCATGCCGGTTCGACCCCGGCCTCCGGCACCACCCTATGAATAAAGGCTTTACAGGTATCCTGTAGAGCCAT